>Ga0268299_1000074_pt1 | contig 382347 bp, 381 predicted proteins | sample NOBtaG_FD_193484 | JGI IMG/M metagenome (GOLD analysis project Ga0268299, IMG submission 193484) | Activated sludge microbial communities from bioreactor in Nijmegen, Gelderland, Netherland - NOB reactor | ecosystem: Engineered > Bioreactor > Aerobic > Activated sludge | place: Netherlands...
TTGCGTCTGGGCAAGCAGCGTCGAGTGCTCTCGCCGAGCGCTATCAAGACGCCCGGCCTCGCGCTCGACCGCCGCACGTAATTTGTCCATGTCGGCGATGGGCCGAGGCTGGCGCGTATTCATGCGAGGTGCCCTTCGCGTCGTCCCATGTCCAGGAACCGCCTGAGCATTTCCCGCTCGACCCGGACCAGGGCTTCCTTGAGCGCACGCAGGCTCGCCTCCTCGGCATCGAACTGCTCCGCCAGCGCGGCGGCAAGGCGTCCATAGTCCGCGTCGCGCAGGTAGCGACGGGTCAAGACTTGAAGTTCGTTATCGACGAAGTACGCGACACCGCCCGGGATTGCGACGTACTCCCAGCCCTCGTCGAGCCGTCGAAAGCGCATTAGCCCGAAACCGAGGCGCGCGATCATACGGGCATGTCCGGCGAGGACACCGAAGCTGCCCGAGGCATCGGCACCGATGCAGCTCGCCACCCGATCAATTCGCTCGTGCTGCGTGGCACTGCGCAGATGCAGGTTGAACAGGTTCACGATGCGACGTCATTCATGCTGCCGCGCATGTAGCAGCGCTCTTCGGGCAGGTCGTCGTGCGCGCCGCGGAGGAAGGCCTCGCAATCAGAGAGGGTCGCCTCCAGGGCAACGGATGCCCCCGCAATCCCGGTGTGCGGGGCCACCACGTGAAAGGGCTGCGTCAGGTAGCGCTGGAGTTTGCGCGCACGCGTCACGATGCGGCGGTCGGCCTCGGAGAGCGCCTCGACACCGAGCATCGCGATGATGTCCTCGAGTTCGCGATACCGCGCAAGGTGCTCGCGGACGCCTCGCGCGATTGCGTAATGGCGCTCGCCGAGAACGTGGCGATCCATGAGCCGACTCCCGGATTGCAGCGGGTCGACGGCCGGATAGATGCCTTTGGCAGCCTGCGCCCGCGAAAGGATTACGTTCGTGTCGAGATGACCGAGGATCGCGCTCACCGCCGGGTCGCTCATATCGTCGGCAGGAACATAGACCGCTTGGACGGCAGTCACCGCGCCGCGCGGCGTCGAGGTGATCCGGTCCTCGAGCTCGGCGACCTCGCTCATCAGAGTCGGCTGATAGCCGACCGTTGCAGGCATTCGTCCGAGCAGCCCCGAGACCTCGCTGCCGGCCTGGACGAAGCGAAACACGTTGTCGGCGAGGAAGAGCACGTCGGCGCCGAGCGTCTCGCGCAGGTAGTCCGCGTAGGTGAGCGCCGTGTGCGCCACCCTCAAGCGCACCCCGGGCGACTCATCCATCTGTCCGAACACCATGACCGACTTGGGCATCACGCCGGCGGTCTGCATCGCGTGCCACAGCTCGTGGCCCTCGCGGATACGCTCGCCGATTCCGGCGAATACGGACACTCCCTGATGCAGGTCAACGACCGCATGCATGAACTCGGTGAGCAGTACGGTCTTGCCGACGCCGGCGCCGCCGAAGAGGCCGGTCTTCCCGCCACGCACGAACGGGCCCAGCAGGTCAATGACCTTGATGCCGGTCTCGAGGATGCGTGCGGCGCGCGAACTCTGATGGAGGGGCTGCGGGCGGGCCCGGATCGCTCGAAATTCCGTCGTGGGCAGCGGCGGACCCGCGTCCAGCGGCTGTCCGAAGACATCGAGGAGTCGCCCCAGGCATCGGTCGGACACCGGCACACGCAAGCTGTCGCCGGTATCGAACACCACCATGCCGCGTCGCAGGCCGGCCGTACGCTGGAGCGCGACCGCGCGCACGCGGTGCCGATCCAGGTGCTGCTGGGTCTCGAACACGAAGAGTTCCAGCCCGTTGAGGGCAAACAGCGCCTGGCGAAGTGGCGGCAGCTGCGCGCAGTCGATCTCCACGACCGGCCCGCGCACCTCGGCGATCGCGCCAAGCGCTACGCCCGTCGCAGTCAGCCGCTCCAGCATCTGCGCACGTGCGCTGAACTGATTGTTGCACTCGGCCGAGCAAAAGTAGTACGCGGTCCCGCGCAGGGTGAGCGGCCCGAGCGCCGACGCTGGGTCGACCGTCATTCCGCACACCGGGTCGATTGCCACGGGGGACGCGCGCGCCGGGCGTAGGTCAATCGCTCCGAGAGGAGCCATGGCCGGAGGTGCATCGGGCGCGAGCTGCCCCCGACGGCGGGATGGATGCTGGATGCGCCTCGCGTCGCACCGATGGACGGCTCGTCGCCATACGGCCGATCGAAGCCATACCGGTCGAGGCCGTGCGCGTTCGACGCGTGCGGAGCACGCCGAGCGCTGGCCCGCCCTGCCAACTCACCCGCCGACTGCGGCGCGGCGGCGGTGGCGCAGTTGGAACGTTCTGGCCGTTACGCAGCGCATGCCACCCCTGGTGCTCGTCGGGGAACGTCAGCCGCTCGACGCGGCATCCCATCGCCCAGACCGCGATGCGGAACTGCTCGATTCGCGCGCGATGGGGGTCGTACCGCAACGTCACTTCCGACGCGGCGCGGTCGACTACGACGCCGGCGACCCCGCTGATGAACCGCAGCGCGCTGCAGACGCTCGCGCACAAGGATTCCGACACGACGCCCTGGACTCTGAGGGTCACCCGTTCGGTGAGGCCGCCTTGGATTCCCTGCTCCCGGCCAGGCCCGGCGGGATACCAGTGCGGGTAGGTCATCTCGTGCTTCCTCAGCATCGCGGCCCCCGCGAGGCTGGTGCGAGAATTGCCCCCGTTGACGCTGCGTGTCGGCCGCGTGTGCCAGCGGCGCCTGCCGGCGCCGGATGCAACCGGCTCACGCCGGCGATCGGGCGAAGTCCCTTCATGCGCGTCGCCGCCTCCATAGCGGGCGCGCCGATTCCGCTCTTCATCCGACTGTGCCGCGGGGTCCACCCCGACTTGGGTCGATGCACTGCACGGTCCCAACAATGCGAGCATGGCGCCCATCGCGATTCCTTCGTTCCGTCAATTGCAAGGGCCCACACGGCGGCGGCGGCCGCGACCCACTACCGATCGCTGGGACTCGATCGCGGCCACGGCATTTGCCGACCGCCACGTTCGTTCGGTCGGACCCTTCGCGTGTCGGGTCACAGGTCAGCGCGCCCCGATGGGTCAATCACCGCCGCCGCCGCCCGTGTACTGGGGGAATCCGGCGGCGGTCAGCCGCGCGCGTTCCGCCTCGGCCTCCTGAATGAACCGCAAGGTCCGCTCGGACGCGGGAGGCAAAGCACAGGCGCTGAGCAGGTTTGTGACGACCACCAGCAGCAGGGTCCACGCGAGCGGGCCTGCAGGGCGAGGTTCACGCATTGATCGCTCCTTCGTATAGCCAACCGATCAGCAACGTCACGGGTTCAAATTGGTCTGCCGCCGCTGTCGGTCGGTAGACGGTCCCCGCGAGGAGTACGGCAACTGCCCCCTCCGCACCGGACCGCTACTTGCCGGCACCAGGATTCGCGCCGCGGTACTGGTCAATCAGGCGGTTCATCGCTTCGTCCATGCGGCGCACGTGCTGGTCAAGCCACGCTCGCATCTCCTGTGCGCTCGCGCCGTCGGGCACCCGGTCGGCGCCCAATTGCGCCCGCGCGTCCCTCATCAGCTGCGCGTGCGCCTGCAGCTGGCGTTGCTGCTCGGCTTCCATCGCGGCCTGCTTTCGTTTCGCTTCGTGCACACGCCAGGTCGCCTGCCTCTGGCTCTCGTCCTGGCCGCCGAATCCAGCGAGCGGCGTCGCGACTGCAATTCCGGCGAGTGCGGCGATGAGAAGTTTTTTCATGGCTTCTCTCCTTTGTCCTATGGCAAGTTCCGACCGGCTGGACCCGCCGCGGCGGAGCCCGGTCCAGCTTCCCGTCGCGACCTTGTTGCCGGAGCCCGCGCACGCGAGCCGCGGCACCGCGTGGCCATGATCAGGCGCGTGCGCGCGGTCACAGCCTCGAACGAGCGGCGACGTCGCGACTGAGGACATTGAAAAAGCCCCCATACAGGACCCCGACCAGAAACCCGACCAGACCCCACACGACCACGACGACCCCGAACCCCGTCAGCGAGAACGCACCGGGCGTGACCTGGAGCGTCTGGAAATCGAGCCCGTGGAAGAGCGCGTTCATGAACAGCACGGACGCATTCGGGTAGGTCACGAAGATGAGCGCACAGCCGGTGTAAGCGACGACGAGCGTCAGTGCCAGGGCCGCACCGGAGATCCAAGGATTGAGACGTTGCACGGGCAAGACCTCCTTCTGGGGCGAGTTCCATCAGCTCAGTCGGGCGGCGTCCGAGTCGATCGCCCCGCCTCGGTGCGCGGTTGCGGCACACCGCAAGGCGCTCGGATCGCGCAATCGCGGGGCGCGCACCGCCCGTCGCGGTCGGCGCCCGCCGCATATGACGCTTGCGCGCTGCAGGAGTCCCGATGGTCCAGCATGTGAGCAACTCCTAAGTCAAGTCTTTCAGCTCACCAGGCGTGCTTGGCCGATGGATGCATCGGGACACCCGTCCGTTCGGCTCCGATGTCAGGCAAGACTGGCATCCATCCTCCGTTCGGGTCGCACGCGCCCATCGCTGGGAAACGCCCGACCATTAGCGCGTCGTCTCGCCACCACCCATGGCTTTCACTATCGTCCGGAAATCTCGCGCGCATCTCACGAGAAACCTCGCATTGACGTGCGCGATCGGAGCAGGAGGCGCTGGTGCAGACTCGGAGCGCGCGCCGCGCCGAGTCCGGCGGAGGAGCGCTCGCGAGCCCGGGGTGGACGGAGCCACCCTGGGTCCCGTATACGCACCCCCTCGCCTGGCGCGTTACGCCGCCATGCAAAGGGCGCGCAGCATCGCGCGGCTCATGCCAGACCGAGGTCGGCAATGACGAACATTGCGCACTTGTAATCCGCCCGCAATTCCACCGTCATCTCTCGGCCGCTACCTTTGTTGCGGAACTGCGACAAAGACGCCGGGCATCGAGCGAAAAGGATGACGCACCACGTAGTCGTGATCGACGAGCAGTCTGACTCGCGTGCGCTGATGGCGGAGTTTCTCGCCGACTTTGGGTACCGGACGACAACGGCTGCCTCGGTTGCCGAAACGCAACGCGTTCGCGGGGGCGCCGGTGTCGATCTATTTCTTGTCGATTCGAAAGCGGCCAGCCGCTATTGCACGGCGCGAGCCGCACGCGAGGCGCTCGTCGATCTCGGGGTCCCGCTCATCCTCGTTGCGCCGGCCGACGTCGCCGAGCGCGCGCCACCTCCTGGGGTGAGCGCCTATATCGCGAGGCCTGTGGGGCTGCAGTCGCTCCTCAGTACCGTTCGTCGCGTACTGAATGCCCAGCGCGAACCGGTCAGCGGGGCGGCAACCGCCCGGGTGCAGCGACCGCAACCGGTCGCCATGGGTCAGCGCCATGCGGCGGAGCTGTTCGCGTTGCCTTTCCGCGACGCTCGAGCGGCGTTCGAGCGCTGTTACTTCCAGCACCAGCTGCGGCAGGCGCACAAGGGTCGCGCGGACCTGTCGACCCGCATCGGGCTGGAGCGCACCCATCTGTACCGGAAACTGCGGCAGCTCGGCCTCGATTCTGCGCACTCCGGCGCCGGCACGGGGAGCGAGCGGGACGATAACGCCGCCGCATGATGGCTACCGCTCGATCGCGTGTGGCTGATCTCCGCGTCGGGCACGCGGCGTGCGTTCGGTGCGCGGTCCGTTCGGGCCCGAGACGGGGAAGGCGAGAACAGGATGGCGCTTGGCTGATCGCACCGCACTATCGGTGATCCGGCAGGCCCGTGCGGGCGATGAAAGCGCGCAACTCGCGCTGGGCCGTCTATACCTCGACGGCGGCAATGGCCTCTCCCCCGATCCCGCCGCCGCGTTCGTCTGGCTCGAGAAAGCTGCGAGACGTGGGAACGCGTCCGCGTTGCGCCTTATCGGAGAACGTGTGCCGGCGGCAGCCCTGCCTGATCCCGAGTCTGCGCGCCCGCTGTTCGAGCATGCCGCCGCCTCCGGGTGCGCCGGCGCGATGAGAGTGCTCGCGGACTGGGCCCTCGCAGGCGCGACGCGCGAGATCCCGGTCGCGCGCGCGGTCACGCTGCTCGAGGCGGCCGCTCATGCGGGAGACGTGGGCGCCCAGCTCCGGCTCGGCTGGTGCCTCGAACGCGGGGAGGGATGCGCCCCCGCCCCCGATGCGGCGCTTCACTGGTACGAGCAGGCGGCGGAACGCGGTTCGCATGCCGCCAAGGAACTCCTCGCCGACCGCTACTGGCGCCTCGGACGTCGGGACGCCGGCCTGCTGCTCGAGGAATGCGCTCGGCGCGGGAGCCCCGGCAACGCCGGGCGGCTCGGGTTGCACCTGCTGCGCGAAGGGCGGTGCGCCGAGGCAGTGCCCTGGCTGGAGCAAGCGGCGGCCGCCGGGGACATCGAGGCCCAGGTCGCGCTCGGGCGTCTGCACGCGATGAAAGGCGGGCGCGCGGTCAGCGGCGTGCCGCACAGCTACAAGAGCGCGATCGCCTGGTTCGAGCGTGCGGCCCGCGAGGGCTCCGTCGAAGCCTGGTTCGAATTGCACGCCCTGTACTCCCTGCGCTCGTGCTCCCTTCGCGACCCGTGGGCCGCACGTCGGTGCCTCGAGCGGGCGGCCGAGCTTGGCAATTCGGAGGCGCAGTACCGGTGCGGGATTGCGTACCTGCGTGGTCGCGGGGTGGAGGACGAGATCACCGCGGCCGGGTGGCTGATGCGCGCCGCAGCGGCCGGCCATGCAGCGGCGAGGCATCGGCTGCAGGAGGCGTGGCCGCCGACGAAAGCCCCGCCACCCGGGATCGCCCAGCGCCGCGCCTCAGCGGTCAGCGCGATTGCGCGCGTCGCCCTGGCGCTCGCGCGTCGGCTCGAGCTTGGCGTCGCGCTCGGGCTGCCCGTCGACGTCGTCTTGAGGATCGACCCACACGCGGCCGATCGGGGCCATTGCCTCGTGCTCCCGCCGAGTCGAACGATGCCGCGTCCGGTCCGGCGCCTGATATTGATCGACACGCCCGAGAAGCGGTCCGCGCTGGATATCGCGAAGCGGGTGATCGATCCCACGGATGGGGTCGAGACCGAGTCCGCGGCGCGTGCACGGGGCCGCCGCTTGGTCAGTCTGCTGCAGGCCGGGGGGTTCGGGCGAGCGCTCTTCGACTGAACCGGTCTTCGTCCCTGCACCGACATGTACGCACTCAACCGGAAAGCGCCCCGTCGCGAGCAGGTCCGCGGATCGGCCTCAAAGGAGGACATGTGAGCAAGATTGCTGCTGTCGTAGTCGGTACGGCCGTGACCGTCGGTGCAACCCTGGGCGTCCACAGTGGCGATGCCGGTGCAGCGGGATTCCAGCTGCAGGAGCAAAGCGCCAGCGGACTGGGCGTCGCCTATTCCGGACAGGCCGCGGCCGTGCACGATGCAAGCACGGTCTTCTGGAACCCGGCGGGCATGTCGCTCATCCCCGGGCGGCAGGTTGCTGCGGCGCTCCACTACATCATCCCGAGCACCAAGTTCGGGAGCGCCGGCCCCTTGCCCGGCGGGTCGACGTACAACGCCCTGGGGAACGGCGGTCAAGGGGGCGAATCGGCGTTCGTGCCGGCGCTCTACGGATCCTGGTCGATCAATCCGCAGTGGTCCGCGGGGCTCGCGATCAACGCCCCGTTCGGGCTCGGCACCGAATGGGACAGCACCTGGGCGGGACAATTCCACGCGATCAAGTCCGAGATCCAGACGCTCAACGTCAACCCGAGCATCGCTTTCCGGGTGAACAACATGCTCTCGCTCGGCGGCGGCATCAGCTATCAGCAGCTCAAGGCCGAGCTGACCAATGCGGTCAGCCCGCTCGCGCCCGGAAGCACCGGCAAGGTCGAGGGGGACGACTGGAGCTGGGGATACAACCTGGGCGCGCTGCTCGACTTCCAGCAAGGGACGCGCCTCGGGTTGACGTACCGTTCCACCATCCAGTACACGATCGAGGGCGACCTGACCTTCTCGGGCATCGCGTTGCCGGGCCAGCCGGTGAAGGCCGACGTCAAGCTGCCCGACACCTTCTCGATCGGGCTCTCGCACCAGTTCAATCCGAAACTGCGTGCGCTCGCCGATTACACATGGACCGGCTGGGATTCGATCCAGAACCTCACCATCCAGAATCAAGCGAGCGGCGCCACGATCACCAACACGCCGCTGAACTTCAAGAACAGCTGGCGCGTCGGGGCGGGCCTCGAGTACCAGGTCAATCAGCCCTGGCTCCTGCGTGCCGGCGTGGCCTACGACAACACCCCCGTCCAGGATGCGTTCAGGACGCCACGCCTGCCCGACGGGGACCGGACCTGGCTCGCGCTCGGCGCACGCTACGCGCCGGGTTCGAACTGGTGGCTGGATGTCGGGTACACCTACATCTGGGTGAAGGACGTGCCGAGCGACCTCCGCCCTGCGGGACCGGTTCCCGGCGCACTCGTCGGCACCTACAAGGCGAATGTGCAAGTACTGGCCGCCCAGGTCACGTTCCAGTTCTGATCCAGCGCGACCGAGCCCCGACCGGCGGCCCAGACGGCGCTCGCGCTCGCGAGTGATTCGGCACATCGCGGGCGCTCTGGCCGCGGCACTCGTGGTCGCCCTCGTGCCGTTGTGCGTCGCGCTCGGCCAGACTACCGCCCCTGGGCACGAACCGTATACGCCGACGCGCCTCGAGTGGGCGGCCATGGAGCTGCAGACGCTGTACGGGGAACGGACGCCCTACCCCGCGAGACCGATCGTCGTCACGTTCCTGCCGAGGAACGACGGGATCACCGTGCTCTGCTTGATCCAGTACACCTCGAACTACCCGGAAGAGGCGCTCGCCTTCTTGAAGCAGGGCATCACCCGAAGTTTTGAGCTCTACCGCTCGGGCCGCGGGTGGGCGTGGCTTCGTCTTCAGATCCAGGAACGAGCAATGTAATTAGGCGTGGCGCAGTGGATGCACTCCCTCCACCTGGGCCCGCTCCGCCCTGACTCGGGAGGCAGGAAGCGGCGTCGCTTTCCGCCCCGCGCCATCGTCTCGGACTGCTCTGTAGCGATGGGCCATGCAGCGCCTGCGTCGCGCGCAGTCATCGCTCGGCTCGCAAAAGCGCAGTCCTCCGTGAGACCAGCGCGATATTTTCTGCGCAAGCTGACGCTGCACGCATGCACCAGGTGGAATGCCGACCGCACGGACAGCGAGCGCACGAGACCCGACCGGATTCTCGACGCGTTTGCGGCGTTCGGCTCGCGTGCCGAGCTGACGATTGCGGCACCGGATCGCGGCGCGCCAACCAACAGCACAGGAGCAATCGAAAATGAAACAACCGAACAGGACCCGACTGCCATCATCCGCCGCGCGCGCGGTACTCCTCGTCATGCTCGCAGCCACGCTGGCTGGATGCGGAGCGACGATGCGCTCGGGAACGACGATCCCCGACGACCTCCAGGCGGAGCGGGCGCGGTTGTCGCAGCAAGGCTTCACGCAGTACGCCAATTAAAAAGGCTAACGCGCGTGCCGTCCGCGGCACGCGCGCGCCCGAGCCGGAGCGCAGCGCCTTGCCGGTGTACTTCGGGTCGGTTCCCTGCGCCCCCCACATTACAAGATGGTAATCATCATGCAATCTTTTCGTAATGCGGCGCGACCTATCGTTATCAACTCTTCAGAAAGGAGTACGAGCATGAAAGTCAATCACCTTCTCCTCGCGTCGATGCTGACGCTGGCCAGCACCCTGGCGGTCGCACAGACCGGTGCGAAATCCTCCGCACCGCGCCCGGGCCACGATATGAACGAGCAGAACACGAATGCGCCGGGAATGCGAGACACCATGCAGAAGCAGCAGGGCGGCGCATCGAAGTCGAAGCCGGCGGCGGCGAAGGGGCACGACATGAACGAGCAGAACACTAATGCCCCGGGAATGCGCGAGCAGATGAACCGCGAGGCAGGCAAGGGTACGACCCGCGAAGCGGCCCGAGCAGCGAATCCCGGCCATCAGATGAACGAGCAGAATCAGAACGCCCCCGGCATGCGCGAGCAGATGAACAAGAAGTAGGCTCCGCGTACTGTTAATCGCGCCAAGGAAGCGCCGCCCAGCCGCAAGCCGCTCACGGCGGCGCCATCCTGCAACGATACTTCGCACGTGCGACGGCCCGCGCGCTTGAACGGGCGGGCCGTCCCGTGAAGGCGGCCACGCTGCTAGAGCGGGCTGCTCGTAACCCCCGCCATTGGGGCATCTCGGGCCTCGGACCCGCGTAGGGCTCGACCGCCTTCGCCCCGGCCATTCGTCCAATCTTGGGTTGCTGCGCTCTCCATTGTCGGCGCGCGCGGGCGTGTCTCCGCGGCTAGCTTCGACGTCGGACGACGATTGTCGGGGCTGCCCGGTGTCGACGCTCCAGGCGCTCGATCGGGCGTGAGAGCGGGGCGCAGAGAGATCGGACGACCCGAGACGGCTGCTCGCGGAAGCGAGCGCGCGCCGGGATCACGCCCACTCCGTCGAACGACTCGGCCGGAACGTGACCTGCGGGCATCGCGCGGGCACACGATGGAAGTTGCCTGCCCGGGTCGGCCTCTAGGTAGTCCCGCCGGCTCGGAATGCGGCGCTTAGCGAGCGCTCCCAGACTCTGGTGCGCCGAGGGATAGAAGGAAGTGGGCGGGCGCCAGACCGCGGCGCCCGCCCACGTTCAGACACTCCCTTCGTCCCCCTAGACTAGAACTGATGCATGAGGCCCAGCGCCCAGATCTGCGGATCTGCGCCGTAGGCCGTCGGAGCGCCGGTCGTGAGGTTCGTGGAGGTGATCGCGGCGGCCGCGTAGTCGACGAACTGGTTGGCCTTGTTGTCGACCATGTTCCACGATGCGTAGAGCCAGGTCCGCTTGGAGAGGAGATAGCGACCGCCGATCATGTAGCCGCGCGCTTTCGTGTCGCTGCAGGAAACGATCGCGTTCGCATCGCAGCTCTTCATGTCGTTGAGCCAACCGTACTGAGCCATGACCTGGAAGTTGCCGAACGTGTGCTCCCAGTTGAGCGTCCAGCCGTCCTGGTTGGTCTTGTCCCCTAGGACGAGGCCGGCGGCGACGTTGCTCTGAGTGCGAACCCAGATCAGACCGACCCGAGCGCCGGGCATGTATCCCCAGCTCCCACCGACCTTCCAAAGCTGGGCCGCGCCGCGCGGTGCGCCGGTGGTCGACGAGTTGCCGTCGACGTCCGAGTAATCCACCTGCGCGTACCATGGGCCCCAGTCCCCGCGCAGTGTCGCGGCCCAGATCCGTCCGTCGGGCTCAGACCCGGCACCGGGGTTCTGGACTGCCTCCTGGAAGTTCGGCGAGTAGCTCAGGGTGCCGTTAATGCCAGCGAAACTCGGTGTCGTGTACTGCACGACGTTGCTGACGCGAGCCGATTGAACGTTGAAGGTCGAAATACGCCCGAGAATGATCCCGTTCGTCCACGGAATCTCGGTGTTGATGTAGTTCGCCCCGAACTGTGCGTTCACGCCGTTGGCCCAGTAGAGCGACTGCCGACCGAGCGTGAGCCGGCCGAAGTTCGAGTCGATCCCGACGAAGGAGTCCCGCGAGGCCCACGCGCCGTTCGCGTTGGCATTGACCTGCCCCCCCTGTCCGGTACCGGCGCCGTTGTCGATGTTCACCCCGGTTTCGATCTGGAAGATCGCCTTGAGCCCGTTTCCGAGGTCTTCTGAGCCCCGAAGCCCCACACGCGAGCTGTTGTCGAACACCCGGACACGGCTCTCGCGATCGACCGAGCTGCCGCTCTGGCAGCCGGCCGTACCCAGCACGCATGAGGCACCGGTCACGGTCTGGTCGCGTGCGCCGGTCGCCTCGTATACGTCGACGCCCAGATTGGCGCGTCCGTACAACTGCACATTGCTCGACTGCGCAACGGCCGCAGGCGCGCCCAACGCGGCACCGACGGCGGCCGCGATCAACGTCACTCTCTTGTTCATCCCCTGAGCTCCATGTAAGCGGACAAGTGAACGCCTGCTTGGTCCGCAGGCCGACGAAGCGTAGGCGCGGGCGCGCGCCAGGCATAGCGGGCACGAGCCCGAACATTCAACGTTGCAGTCAGAATGGTGTGATCACGCGAATTCGGTTGCATTCGCGCGACACGCGTTCGCTGCGCGCTCACCGACGTCGATTGAAACGTGCATCCCTGCCGAGCCGCGCGCGGCGCGGCGAATTCGCAACGCAAACTGGCGTCAGGTTCATTTTTGATTCCAGACGTGCCGGAGAATTGGCCCGTGCCTGCTGCAGACGTTGCGACGTGCACGAAAGGGCGCGACTCCTGGCGCCGGAACGGCTACGCGCAGCGACGGACCGGGCCGCAGAGCCTCTGATGGTCCCCGCGGCGTCAGGCGGCAGTGTCGGGCAACGCCACCGTCGGCTGCTCGGATGGAAACCACAGCAAGACTTCCGTCCCGCGGAGCGCGTCGCTCGTCACGCCGACGCTGCCGCCGTGGGCTTCCGCGATCGCCTTCACAATTGCCAAGCCGAGTCCCGATCCTGCGCGGTCCCGTGCTGGATCCACGCGGTAGAACCGGTCGAAGAGCCGCGGCAGGTGCTGGGCGGGAATCGGGCGACCTCGATTGCGCACGACGATCTCGACCCGGGTGCCGACCGGGCGCACCTCGACGTCCACCCGGTCGTCTCCTCCACCGTGAGCGATGGCGTTCGCAACGAGGTTGCTGAGGGCCCTGCGGACCATGTCGCGGTCCGCGCTGAGCTGGGCCTTCCCCACGACGCTCAGTGCGATGCGCTGTTCGGCGAGCAACGGCTCGAAGATCTGCGCAACGTGACGTGCTTCCTCGGCCACATCGAACCGTGACCAGGTGAGCGGCTCGCTGTGGCGATCCATGCGGGCGAGCAGCAGCATGTCCCCGATCGTGCGGGCGAGCCGCTCGCACTCCTCGAGATTGGACTCGACCACCAGACGGTACTCGTCCGCAGAGCGCGCTCGGGACAGCGTCACTTGAGCGAGGCCCTGCATGTTCGAGACCGGGGTGCGCAGCTCGTGGGCGAGATCGGCGGAGAAGTCGGAGAGCCGCTCGAAGGACTGGCGCAATGACCCGAGCATATCGTTGAACGAGTCGGCGAGCGGACGCAGCTCTCGCGGGAGGCCAGCGGTGGGCAAGTCGGCGGTGAGGTGCGAGGCGGAGACCTTGCGCGCGGCCGCACTGATCGCATAGAGGGGCATCAGGTTGCGGCGCACCACGAGCACGCCGAGCAGGACGCTGAGCGCGATTCCGACCAAAGCGGCGGCGACGATGGACTGCAGATGACCCTGGACCAGCGGGACTTCGCCGCTCACGTCGAGCAGCAGTGCGAACACGACCTCGCCGCCCTGGATCGGGATGCGGCCTTGCAGCGCACGGTAGCGCACCTCCCGGCCGCCGTCGCGCGCAATCAGCGTCTCGACCCGCTCAGCTCCGGGTGGGCCGGGGCCTTTGAAGAGCGGTGGCGGGTCCTCCTCGGGGACGGCGAGCAGTCTTCGACCCGAGGCGTCCTGGAGAATGAGTCGCAGCCCTCGATGCCCCATCACGATGTCGCGGAGCCGGTGCGCTTCACGATCCAGCCGGGCCGCGGTGCCGGCCTCCTCGACGATGTGCCGGACGAGCGCGGCCTTGCCGTGCAACTCCGCAGCGTCGCGGGCTGCGTAGTCCTCGAGAATCCCGACGTACACGTACAGCCCCATCGCCGCAAAGGACGCGACAGAGATGACGGCGAGCGCCACCCCGAGTCGCCCCGCAACGGAGTGGGTCGCGGGCGCGCGCCGGGCGTTCATCGCCCTTCCTCGAGAACGTAGCCGATTCCACGGACGGTATGGATCAGCTTGACGGGGTATGGGTCGTCGACCTTCGCGCGCAGTCGCCGGACCGCGACATCGACCACGTTGGTGTCGCTGTCGAAGTTCATGTCCCAGACCTGCTCCGCGAGGCGCGTGCGGCTGAAGACCTCCCCCGCCCGGGAAGCGAGAACGTAGAGAAGCGAGAACTCCTGCGGCGTCAGCTCCAGGCGCGTTCCGGCGCGGTATACCTTGCGTCGCACCGGGTCGATCTCCAGGTCGGCGATCCGGAGCAGCCCAGGCTCGGGCGCATGCCCCCGGCGCATGATCGCCCGCAGCCGCGCCACGAGCTCGCTGAACGCGAAGGGTTTGACGAGGTAGTCGTCCGCCCCGAGCTCGAAGCCGCGAACCCGGTCCTCGACGCGGTCGCGCGCAGTGAGACAGAGGACCGGCGTGCCTTTCGTCTGTCGGATCGTCCGCAGCACGCTCCAGCCGTCCAGCCCCGGGAGCATGAGGTCGAGGATGACCGCGTCGTAGTCGCTGGTGATCGCCAGGTGCAGGCCGTCCACGCCGGTTCGCGCGACGTCGACCCGGAACCCGCTCTCGGCGAGCCCTTTTCGCAGATAGCCGGCGGTCTTCGCCTCGTCCTCAATCACCAGCACGCGCATCACTCACTCGCCTTCGACGCTTCGCTGATCGAGGCGCTGCGCTCGACCAGCGGCGCGCCTTCTGTGACGGCTTGGCAAAACCAGCGCCAATGTCGCCGTGCTCGCATCGCCTCTCGGGCCTTCGCGGCCCTGATGCCAGTCGCTTCGACTCTAGCGGTGAAATCTCGCGTTTTTCTCGCGCAATGGGTCAGCGTTCACACTTCGACGCTCGGCGCGATGATCGACGCAGGTCTTCGGCGGGATCCGAGGCGCGCGCGCCGCCGCTAAAGTGCGGCGCGTTCGTCGCTGCGAGGATCCATAGTGGCGGTCTATCGCCCGATTAGGATGTCTCCGTACAGCGCCTCGCCCAACTCGCCGGTGTTGTCCGAATCGGACATCACCGCCACTCCTGCGAGCCGCGACGGCGCGTGACCGAAGGCGGCGCGGAAGTCCACGTTGTAATCGCGCGACATCGTCTCCCACCGCCCGACCGCCTCTGCCCCGCTCGTCGCGACGATCATCTTGACGTGCGTCGAGCGCGGGCTGGGAATGACCGTGCCGACCGGCTCGGTCGCGCTCCAGACGTACATGAGCAGAGCGTGCTCGCCGTCGTACGGCGTGGTCAGCAGGCGGGCGAAGTCGGGGCCCGCCGATTCGCGCCGCTGCGGCCGATCAATCCGATCGAACTCCAGCACGAGTCGGGCAGGGGCGTCTTCGGCCTCCGCACGCCGGTGGTCCGCGCCGGGCACCGGCCGCACGATCTGCCATCGCCAGGCGATTCGCGGAAGCGCCTCCGGGTCGAGGTCCAGGCGGTGCGCCAGCCCCGAGGCCGAGCGACGCGCAACGCCGCGCAGCACGACCGTGCCCCCGTGCTCAATCAGCTCGTACGCCGTCGAAGGCTTCCAGAACGCAAGCCGGAAAGGCAACCAGTCCCCGGGCAAGCCCTGGCCCGGGATCCCTGCGGAGAACGGCGTCACACTTGTAGGCGCATGTCCGCCGGTCGCATCGGGAGCGGCACCGAGGACACCCAATGCGAGGGCGGCCGCACCCGAGGCGGCGCGGACACCGGCCCGTGCGCGGGACGCGACCCGTCCGGCGACGGCGCACAGGAAGAGGCGAGCCGGACGATGCGGGTACAGGCTTCGCTCAGGGCTCGGTAGGGGTGGCGCGCGCCTTGACGAGCGCATAGATCGCCGGAATGACAATCAGGGTCAGGACGGTGGAGGACACCATCCCGCCCACCATCGGCGCGGCGATCCGCCGCATCACCTCGGAGCCGGTGCCGGTCCCCCACATGATCGGCAGCAGGCCGGCCATGATCGCGACGACGGTCATCATCTTCGGCCGCACGCGTTCCACCGCTCCTTCCATCACCGCGTCGTAGACGTCCTTCGTCGTCAGGCGCTGCCCGGCGCCCGACCGCGCGGCCCGGCGCTTTTCGAGCGCATGATCCAGATAGATCAGCATGACGACACCGGTCTCCGCCGCGACGCCGGCGAGCGCGATGAAGCCGACCGCAACCGCGACGCTCATGTTGTAGTCGAGGAGTGCCATCAGCCAGACACCGCCTACGAGCGCGAAGGGCACCGAGAGCATCACGATGAGCGTCTCGGTCATGCGCTTGAAGTTCATGTACAGGAGCAGGAAGATCAGACCGATGGTGACCGGCAGAACGATCTTCAGCTTCTCGATGGCACGCTCCATGTACTCGAACTGGCCGCTCCAGGTCACGAAGTAACCCGCCGGTAGCTTGACCTGCTCCTGCACCGCGCGCTGCGCATCGCGCACATAGGAGCCGATGTCGCGCCCGCGGATATCGACGTAGATGTAGGCCGAAAGGAGCGCGTTCTCGGTGCGGATCGCGGGCGCGCCCTTCGCGATCTCGACGCTTGCGATCTGCCCGAGCGGAATCATCGCCCCGTCCATGGTGGGCACGAGCACCTCGCGCGCGATCTGCTCGGGGTCGGATCGCAGCTCGCGCGGGTAGCGGACGATGACGCCGAAGCGCTCCCGGCCCTCGACCGTCGTGGTGACCATCTCGCCGCCGAGCGCGGTCCCGACCACCTCTTGCAGGTCGCCCACCGCGAGGCCGTAGCGCGCGAGCTGCATCCGGTCTGGAGAGATGTTGAGGTAGAAACCGCCCGTGATCCGTTCGGCGAAGGCACTGGTCGTGCCTGGGACGTTGCGCACCACCGCCTCGATCTCCTTGGCGACGCGCTCCATCTCGGCGAGGTCGCGGCCGAACACCTTGATCCCGATCGGTGTCCGGATCCCCGTCGAGAGCATGTCGATGCGGGCCTTGATCGGCATGGTCCAGGCGTTCGCGACGCCCGGGAACTGCAGCGCCTGGTCGAGCTCGGTGATCAGCTTGTCGACCGTCATACCCGGCCGCCAGTCGGCCTCCGGCTTGAGATTGATCACTGTTTCGAACATCTCGAGCGGCGCGGGGTCGGTGGCGGTCTGCGCCCGGCCGGCCTTGCCGTAGACCGACGCCACCTCGGGGAAGCTCTTGATGATCTTGTTCTGCGTCTGCAGGAGTTCGGCCGCCTTGGTCACCGACATCCCGGGGAGCGATGAGGGCATGTAGAGGAGCGTCCCCTCGTTCAGCGTCGGCATGAACTCGGTGCCCAGGCGCATCGCCGGCGGCACGGTGGCGGCGAGCACGACGACGGCCAGGAAGATCGTGAGCTTCTTCCAGCGCATCACCCAGGCGATGACCGGCCTATAGGCCCAGATGAGGAACCGGTTCAGCGGGTTCCTCGCCTCCGGCAGGATGCGGCCGCGGATGAACAGCATCATGAGCACCGGCACGAGCGTGATCGAGAGGAGCGCCGCGCCGGCCATCGCGAAGGTCTTGGTGTAGGCGAGCGGCGCGAACAGCCGCCCCTCCTGCGCCTCGAGGGTGAACACCGGCAGGAACGAGACCGTGATGATGAGCAGCGAGAAGAAGAGCGCCGGCCCCACTTCCTTGCACGCCTCGATCATCGCCTCGACCCGCGAGCCGCCCTCGGGCAGACGCTCGAGGTGCTTATGGGCGTTCTCGATCATTACGATCGCCGCGTCGATCATGGCGCCGATGGCGATCGCGATCCCGCCCAGGCTCATGATGTTGGAGTTCATGCCGAGCGCGCGCATCGACAGGAACGCGATCAGCACGCCCACCGGGAGCATGAGAATCGCGACCAGCGCGCTGCGCACGTGCAGCAGGAACACGATGCACACCACCGCGACGATCAGGCTTTCCTCGATGAGGGTGCGCTGCAGGGTGGCGATCGCCCGGTGAATCAGGTCCGACCGGTCGTAGACGGTCTCGATCCGGACGCCCTCGGGCAGACCCGAACCGATCTCGGCGATCTTCGCCCGCAGGTTGTGGATCACCTGGAGCGCGTTCTGGCCGTACCGCGCCATGGCAATGGCCGAGACGACCTCGCCATCGCCGTTCAGCTCCGTCAGGCCGCGCCGCTCATCGGGACCGACCTCCACGCGCGCAATGTCGCGGATGCGGACCGGGACGCCCTTCTCGGACTTGACGACGAGATCTTCCAGGTCGGCAGTCCCGCGCAGGTAGCCCTTCCCGCGCACCATATACTCGGTCTCCGCCATCTCGACGACGCGGCCGCCCACGTCGCGGTTGGACTCCCGGATGACCTTGCTCACCGCGGGCAGCCCGATCCCGTACGCGCGCAGCTTCACCGGATCGACCGTCACCTGGTACTGCTTCACGAAGCCGCCGATGCCGGCCACCTCGGCCACGCCTTGCGCCTTGGCGAGCTGGTAGCGCAGATACCAGTCCTGGACCGTGCGCAGGTCGGCGAGGCTCATCTGGTCGCCCACCACCGCGTACTGGTAGACCCATCCGACGGCGGTGGCGTCCGGACCGAGCTGGGGCGTGACGCCGCGCGGCAGCCGGCCGGCGGCGAAGTTGAGGTACTCGAGCACGCGGGAGCGCGCCCAGTAGATGTCGGTCCCGTCGTCGAAGATCACGTAGACGAACGAAGCGCCGAAGAACGAGAACCCACGCACGACCTTGGAGCGCGGCACCGAAAGCATCGCCGTGGTCAGCGGATAGGTGACCTGGTCTTCAACGACCTGTGGCGCCTGCCCCGGGTACTCGGTGTAGATGATGACCTGCACGTCGGAGAGGTCGGGCAGGGCGTCGAGCGGCGTCCGGGCCACGGCGTAGATCCCGGCGAGGATGATGATGAGCGTCCCGAGCAGCACGAGAAACCGATTCCGTGCCGACCAGTCGATGATCCACGCGAGCATCGTGACTCCGTCAATGGCCTTTGTGAGCGTCCGCGGCTGGCGCGGGACGGGGTTTCCCGGTTGTGGGACCAGCGGGGTCGATGCGCGTGATCACCCACTCGCCGGGGCTCCGCTCGACGAACTCGAAGGCGACCTTTGTGCCGGGCGCCGCCGCCCGGAGCTGCGCCGCGTTGGCGGTCTTGAAGGCCATCGTCATCGCGGGCCACTTCAGTGTTTCGACCGGTCCATGCTGGATCGTCAGCTCGCCCGCCTTGGCGTCGACCGCTTCCACGATCCCTTCGGCGCGGTGACTGACGCCCGCGCGCGAGGGAGCCCCCGGCGCCGCGCGCCCGGACGCCCCCGCCGAAGCGTCCTTGGATGCCGCGGATCCCTCGCCCGCCTTGGCTGCGCCACCATGGGCACCGTGCCCGAGGCCGCCGATCGCGGCCTTCAGGTTGCTCTCCGCGTCGATCAGGAAGTTCGCGGCCACGACCACCGACTCGCCTTCCTTTACGCCCGCCGTGATCTCGATGCGGTCCTCCCCGCGCGCGCCGGTGCGCACCTCGCGCGGCTCGAAGCGCCCTTCGCCAAGGTCGACGAGAACGATGCGGCGCACCCCGCTGTCGAGCACGGCGGAGGACGGGACCGTCACCACGGCGGCCGGGGCAGCGACGCGCAGCTCGACCTGCGCGAACATCGCCGGCTTCAGGAGATGCTGCGGATTGGCGAGCTCGAGGCGCACCGGGATCGTCCGGGTCTCGGCCTTCAGCGTGGGATAGACATACGTGATGAAGCCCTCGAACGAGCGATCCGGATACGCGCTGATCGTCACCTTCGCGCGTGCCCCGGTGCGAACGAGCCCGATGTCCTGCTCGAACAGGTCGGCGAGCACCCAGACGCGGGAGAGGTCGGCCACCTCATAGAGCGTCTCGCCCGGCATGAAGCGCATGCCCTGCAGGGCCTTCTTCTCCAGGACGATCCCGGCCGCGGGGGACCGGAAGACGAGCGTGCGACGCGCGCCCCCCGAGCGGGCGAGCTCGCGCAGCTGGTCCTCGGAGATGTCCCAGTTGCGCAGCCGCGCGAGCGTGGACTCGGACAGCCGGCGCATGCTCGCCTGGACCTCGGGACTCGCCTCGCGGACCGCCTCGATGCCCTGCGCCGCGATGACGTACTCGCGCTGCGCCGACACGAGCTCCGGGCTATAGACCTCGAAGAGCGGCTGACCCTTGGCGACCGGCTGGCCGGTCGCGTTCACGAAGAGCCGCTCCACCCAGCCCTCGAACTTCGGCGCCACGGCGAAGACGCGACGCTCGTCGACCTCGACACGCCCGACGGCGCGAACGACCCGATCGAGCCGACCGAGCTCGGCCGGTGCGGTGCGCACGCCGAGCTTCTGGACTCGCTCCGTGCCGATGCGGACCACGTTGCTCTCGGACGCCGCCGGTGCGTCCCCCTCGTACACCGGCACATAGTCCATCCCCATCGGATCTTTCTTCGGCACAGGGGAGGTGTCGGGCAGCCCCATCGGATTGCGGTAGTAGAGGATCTTGCGCTCGGCGACGGGCGCGCTTGCAACCGGCGCAGGTGTCGCGTTCGAGCGCGTGCCCCACCAGTAGCCCGCCGCCGCCGCGGCGACCAGCAGTACGACGAGCAGTGCAGCCGTTCCGACCCGCTTCATTGACCGGCCCCCGTTTTCTGCCGTGCAGATTCTTTCGGCACGCCGCTGCCGACCAGGAACTGGATCTCGGCGAGCGCCTTAGCGAGCGACGTCTGCGTCTGGATCAGGCTCGTTTCCAGATTGAACACCGCCATCTGGCTGTCGAGCAGCGTGAGGAAATCGACTCGACCCACGCGGTAGGCCTCGAAGCCCGCCTCGACCGCGAGGCGGGCCGACGGCAGGATCGCGGCGCGGTAGAGGTGCGCCGAACGAAACGCCTGCTCCGCGAGCGCGACCTGCTGGCGCAGCTTCGCGGCGAGCTCGTTGCGGCTCGACTCGAGCATCTGACGGGCCTGGTCGCGCATCGCGATCGCCTCGGCGACTCGCGGGTCGCGCTTGGCCTCTTGCCAGACGGGCAGATTGATCGAGACGGTGAGCGCGACCATGTCGTCGCGCCGCGCACCGTCCGGCATCGGCTCTCGCTTGCCGTAGGAGAGCTTCACGTCGAAGTCCGGGTAATAGTCGAGACGCGCGAGCTCCACGGTCCGGTCCGCGCGGGCGATCGCGCGCTGGAGGCCGAGAAGCTGCGGCCGTTCGGCGAAGGCTTCGTCGAGAAGCGCCTGGTTGTTTAGCCGCAGCTCGCCCGGGGCTGCGATCGCGCCGGGCTCCACGGCGACGCCTCCGGTGCGTCCCAGGAGGCGATTCAGGTCCGCCTCCATCGTCGCGAGCTCGCGCTCGAGGCGAATCCGCTCGTCGGTCATCTTGGAGAGCTGCGTCTGCGCCTTGAGCACGTCCGACTGCGACCCCTGCCCCACCGAGTAGCGCGCCTCGGCGGTCTTCAGGAACTGCTCGAGGACCCGTGTGTTGTTCTGGACGATGCGCATCGACTGGACGACGAGCGCGAGATCGAAATAGACGACCCGCACCTCCCGGACGACCCGGTTCTGCGTCTCCGTGTAGCCGAACCGGATCATGTCCGCGTCGCGCGAAGCCACCTCCTCGCGCAGCGCCCGCTTGCCCGGGAACGGCAGGCGCTGCGAGAGCCCGAGCATCTTCATCGTCATGTCCTCGCGCCGGAAGCTCAACGAGTTGAGCGGCACGTTCAGAACACCGGCCTCGAGCATCGGGTCATCCAGCGCGCCGGCCGGCCGGATGCGCTGCTCGGCGGCAGCCAGCTCGGATCGCGCCGCCTTGATCTCGGGGTTGCTTTCCAGCGCCTGCGCGACGAGCGCGTCGAGCTCGAAACTGCCAGGCTCGGTGGCTGCAGGGCGCGGGGGCTGCGCGGATGGCGGCTGGGCGGGCAGCGACTGCGAGTGCGCCGCGTCCTGCACGATCGCTCCGGACACGAAGCCCGCGAATGCGAGCGCCGCTAGGACCGCTGACCGACGGGATCCGTGACTGTTCATGGGCATCGATCTCCAAGAAGCGGCGGCCAAGGCAGGACGCGCAACGGTGCGCCACTTGCGTTAGCAGGAACGCTCCGAGCGACCTACTCCTCCGGAGAGCCCCTGCGGTCCGGGCCAGCCGCCGGCCATCGCCGGCCGGGGCCGTCCGGGAATACCGCTCGCACACGCCGATCAGTGGCCCGGCTTGAGCGTGCCGTGATCGGTGAGCTGCCGCCACAGCGCGTTGTTCCGCATCATGAGCTTCGAGCCGTCCTTGGCGATCATCGTCGTCCCATCCTTCATCCGGATCCGATTACCCGCGGCGTCGTAGTGAGCCATCGTGCCGTCCTTCAGCACGACGACTCTGCCGCCGTCCTTGAGCTCATAGACCTGCTCGGCGCCCTGCGCCCAGGCGGCCACCGACAGCGCGAACAGAACAGCAGTGATCATCGACTTCAACATGGCGAATGTCCTTTCAGATGGAAATTGGAAACTGAACAATCTGCTGCCCACACCCGGGTGCGCGGGGAGATGAGATCGAGCGCAGCCGGCCGCGCCACGGGGCTGGGCGAAAACACCGCACCGATCGAGTACGCCGGAGCGCGTCTCCACGACGCTCGATCGGGTTCCCTTGCAGATCTCGCGGCGACTCGCATTGCCGTCGCTCAAGCCCTTGGTCGGGTGGGCATGCTTTATCCATCACAGCAACCGTGTGACCCGCCATGCAGGCGACGGTCGAGACGTCTTCGAATGCAGGCAACATCGCTTCCCTCGATCTGATCGGAAACCCGTGCGGAACGGTGCCCGCAGAGGCGCTCGCGGTCGATCGCACCCGGCCAGCGCGACCCGCGTCGCACGCACCGTCACCGGCGCGCGCAACTGGAGCCTCGCCGCGAGTGCGGCGTTACGGGAAGGGGAGGTTAGATCAGGAGCCGCGGTACCCGTCGCAGTACCGGCTCCGGTGGCGGCAGACTGAGGTTGTGCGGGAATCCGGGACGATTGCCGGCCCGCGCGTTCATGTAGGCGAGAACGCGGGTCGCATTCGAAGCGATACGCAGAGCGAACAGGGCGTCCGCGCCGGCAACCGGCTTGACGCTCTCGACGATATGCGGCCCAACCGTTTCGCAACACGGATCGTGATGCGCAGTACCGTCGTCGTGATCCGCGAGCACGGGCACGTCCGAGGCTGCAACGCGCTGATGCGACGCTTTGTCGGGCGCGCAGGCCGCATTCACGACCGGCATCGCCGCGACCAGGAAAGTCACGAAGGCCGCCGCAAGGGCGTGCCGCCGCCGCCTCGACGAGACCATCGTGCGAACCGCGCGCGTAAGCGGAGCAAACATGACCGCTCACGGTAATGATTCGCACTTGCGGACCCTTGACCGAGATCAAATCCATGCAGTGCATCGCGGGTGGGGCACTGCGTTCGCGCCTGGATCGACCGAATGAGCGCACCGTGCCCGTGCACGGATCCTCTGCGTCATGCGAAATGCGCACTGCGCCGATGCGGGCGGGTCCGTCGCGCGATTGCACGCCTCGACGGACCCGCCCCGGACGCACATCGATCGACCCGAGCGCCCTACGGGTTGTGCTTGTCCTGGAGGTGCTGCGGGCCGCGCAGCAGCTCCGCTTCGGCCTGCCCGGCGCGGGACTTCTCGTAGCCCGGTTTGGTGGCCGCCGCCTTGTCCCTGCTCGCCGTCGTGCCCGCCTGCTTGGGCGACGAGGTGCTCGCTTGCGGCTTCTTGTGCCAGTACGGATCGTTGGCTTCGTCGATCGCCAGCGAAGCGGTACCGAGGCCGGCGAGCGCCGCACCTACGATGAGTGTGGTCAACTGCTTGCGTGTCTGCATGGCATGAGCTCCTTGGTGCGAGCGGGTGCGGCGCCAGGCGAGGGCCCGGGCTTGGTCGGGCCGCCCCGTTCGTGCCCATGCAGTGTCGGCGGAAGATCTCGCGCACTTGTCGCGGGACCCTGGGATTTGTGTGCGGCTCGCGATCCCGCGACGGGCGATTCACCCCTCTCGAAGTCGGGCCACGCGGCGCGCACAGTGGCGGCCGAACGTCGTACCAAGGGGTATGGGCTTCCGACGCGAGCGCTCCGGCCTGTCGCGCAAGCAGCGCTTGCTCTTCGCGCACGCGCAGCGCGTCGTCCCGCAGGTCGAGGCCCTGCACTCGCAACAAGCCAATACCGGCACGCAGCGTCACGGGGTTGCGGCCGGTTCCGGCCTGGGCGCGCCTCGCGCCTGCTGTGCATCGACGCCGCCTCCGGCCGCCGCCGTACCGGCCTTCGGCAGACTGAAAGTGAAAATCGTCCCCTTGCCTTCGCCTGAGGCGAACTCGAGGGTGGCACCGTGCAGGGCGAGGATACGGTGGACGATGAGCAAGCCCAGCCCCCCTCCCAGCTCGTGAAGCCGCCGGAGCCCGCGACCGGCATCGGTCGCGCTCGCGAGGGCCTCCAGCTGGTCCGTGGCGAGTCCACGGCCGTTGTCGTGGACCTCCACGCGGTAACGCTGGTTTTCCTGATCTCGCAGCACGATGCGAATGCGATCGGCGCCCGCCCCGTGCTCGATCGCATTGCCGATCAGGTTGTCGAGCACGCGCTCGATCAAGAGCGCGTCGATGTCCGTCATCGCGTGGGCGCCAAGCCCTTCGGTCTCGACCGCGATGCCCCGCGCCTGCGCGGGCGTCGCGAACTTCAGCGCCACGTCCTGCAGCAGCTCGCTCAGCGACACCGGCTCGCGGCGCAGGGCGAACTCCGGGCTCTGCAGCTTGGCAAGATCGAACAGGCGACCGACGAGGTCGCCGAGCGCGCGCGTCTGCCCGACCACTGCACCGAGGATTGCCTCGCGCTCCTCGCCGCTCAGGCGCGAGCCGTGGAGCTGCAGGGTTTCCAGGTTGCCGCGGATCACCGTGAGGGGCGTACGGAGATCGTGCGAGATGCCCGCGAACATCTCCCTCATCCTGAGCTCGTCGCCCTTGAGGCGGGCGAGAAGATCGGTGATGCGCACGGCCATGTTGTCGAGGTGCCGGCTCAGCCGGTCGATGTCGGTCGTCGCCGCACCATCGGGAACCGATCCGAGAGGAGCCCACCGGGTGAAGTCGCTGCGCGAGAACGCTTCGACCCCGCGCGACATATTGCGGAACGGCCGCAAGATGACGAAAACGATCAGCAGCGTCGACGCGAGCGCGACGAGGCTGACGCCGAGGGCGAGTGCGAGCGACTGTCGAAACACGGTTACGCGCCCGGCGCCGAACACGAGTGTGGTCTCGTCGCCCCGCAGGACTACGTAGAGGTAGCCCGCGGGATTGTCGGGGTCTCCGACGCCTGCGACCGAGAACACCTTGGGTCGCTTCGGATCGATCGGATCGACGCCCAGCACCGGGAGATCCGCGCGATCCGAGAGCAGGCGCTCCAGGGGTTCCAGGTCGATCGACGTGGTTTTCAGCGTGGAGGCGGCCACCGACGAACCGAGGATGTCTCCCTTCGGTGAGAGCCAGTAAACGTCCACCGCATGATTAACTTCGCCGAGCCGGGCGAGTGCCTCGGCCACGCGCTCGGGTTGCCCGAGGTCCGGGCCGAAGAGCTCGCGGCGCTCGCGCAGAAAATGCTCGGCCAGCTTGAGGTTCTGATGCTGCACTTGCTCGCGGTGATGCTGCCGGTGCGAGAACTCGAGGGCCGCGATGAACCCGAGCGCTGCCAGCGCGGTGAAGAGCAGCTGCACGGCGGCCAGGCGGCCGAAGAGCGTGCGCAGGTAGCCCGACCGCGGCACTCAGGTGCCCCCGCCGAACCGGTATCCGACGCCCCAGACCGTCTGAATGTGGATCGGACGGGCGGGATCGCGCTCGACCTTCGCGCGCAGTCGGTTGATGTGCGAGGTGACGTTCGCCTCGTACACGCCCCCGCCGTAACCCCAGACGAGGTCGAGGAGCTGGGCGCGGGTGTAGACCCGCCCGGGATTCGCGGCGAAGACATATAGCAGGTCGAACTCCTTGGCCGTGAGGGCGACCGGCTCGGACCCGCGCGTCAACGTTCTCGCCCGCGGGTCGAGGACGAACTCGCCGAAATGGATCGGCTCCTCGCCCCGTGCGCCCGCGCGCGCCTGGGCGAGATCGACCCGGCGGAGGATCGCCTTGACGCGTGCGAGCAGCTCCAGCACGCTGAAGGGCTTGACCATGTAGTCGTCGGCGCCGAACTCGAGGCCGACGATCCGATCGAGCTCGGTCGACTTGGCCGTGAGCACAAGGATTGGCGTCGGGACGTTCTCGGCGCGCAACGCCCGGCAGACCTCGAGTCCGTCCATGCCCGGCAGCATCAGGTCGAGGATGATCAAATCGAAGGACTCGCGTCGCGCGCGCTCGAACGCGAGGCGCCCGTCCCCGAGGATCGTCACGCGATGCCCGAGCTCGGCAAGATGCCTCTCGACGAGCCGGGCGACTTCCGGCTCGTCCTCCACGACGAGGATGTGCCGTTTCGGTGTGCTTCCCGCCTCTGCCATCAGCGCCTCCCACTCGCGTGAGGCAGCGTGCGAAGCCTCCTGCCGAGCGTCCGGGACGCCGGCATCCGAGATGGCCGCTGCAGGCCGACCGAGCGGCCGGTTATCGGGCATTGGCGCGCCCTGCCGCGACCCGATCGGATCGGGTCATCTGGCGCCCCCGGGACGGCCGGGGCCTTGCCGCTTGCGCACCGGGGGCGGGCCGCGCAGCGACCGAGCGACTCGTGTACGACACGAGTGGATCCCTTTGAAGAGCGATTCATTACAGTTTCGTTCGAAAAACTCACGAAAATCTCGCTTGCTTGAGACGATTCAATCTCGCCCGCCCGGCACCCGTGCGAACGGCCCGGACCGCGGCGAGGAGGCCGGTTTATCGCGTTCAATCTGAAGGGATCGTCGCCCTCCCGTCGACATCCGAGGGGGTCTTAGTCGTCTGGCCGGCGTCGCGCAGCGTACCCGCAAGGAGCGCGATGAGGGGCAACCGGAGCGCCCAGATCGCGGCGAGCAGTTCGGACTCGTCCGCTTCCGCGCAGACGACCCGCGCTCGATGGCCCTGGACATCGAGCGTCAGCCGCGCGACGGGCGCAGCCGCGGCGAGGCCCGCCAGCTGATGCCGGCAGCGGTCGAGTCCGCCGCGACGGAAGATGAGCTCGAACTCGCGCATCGGCCGACCGATCCGATCCGGCTCACGGTTTCTCGATGCGAGTGACCGTGAAGGCCCCTCCGGTCTTCTCGGCGACGAACTTGATCGTCTCGCCGACCTTGACCTGGTCGAGCATGGCCGGGTCCTGGACCTGGAAGACCATGGTCATCGCCGGCATGTCGAGATTCGTGATGGGGCCGTGCTTGATCGTCAGCTTCTTCGCCTCCTTGTCGATCCGGCGCACTTCGCCGTCGATGAGGGGCGCGGCCGTCCCCGCGGCGGCGCCGTGGTGGGACGAGTGCTCGTCCTTCTGCTGGGCCAGGCCGGCGACCGGGACGGCGATGATCGCGGCGATCAGGAGGGCGTGAAGGGGGGGCATGGCTAAGTTCCTTTCCGATTCGTTACTTGCCGTAGGACGCGAAGACGGTTCGCTTGCCGTCGCGGCCGACCAGGAGGACGTCGTAGGGCTCGAACCGACCGCGGCGCTCCATGCCCGGGGAGCCGACGGGCATGTCGGGCACGGCGAGGCCGATCGCGTCGGGGCGCTCGGCGAGGAGCCGCTTGATCTCGCGCGCGGGCACGTGCCCCTCGATCGCGTAACCGCCCGCGAAGGCGGTATGGCAGCTGCCCACCGCGTCCGGCAGCCCTGCGCGTCTGCGCATCTCGGCCGGCCGCGGAACGTCTATGACGTGCGTGTCAAATCCGTTCGTCCGAAGGTGCGACACCCACAATGCGCAGCAACTGCAGGTCGCCGCCTTGTAGACCTCGATGCTGGGCGCGGCGGCGCGCGCGGGCATCGCCAGGGTTGCGAGGGAAACGACCAGGAACGCCCTGCGTTGCATGAGACACCTCACTTTCCGATGACATTGATCCTTCCCACCATTCCGGCCTCGAAGTGGCCGGGAATGAGGCAGCCGTACTGAAACTCGCCCGCCCTGGTGAACTGCCAGACGATGTCGGCGGTCTTGCCCGCCGCCACGTGCGCCATGTAGGGCTCGTCGTGCTCCATGCCCGGGTGCTTGCGCATCAGCTCGGCGTGATCCTTCAGCGCCTGCACGGTGCCGAGCACCATCTCGTGCATGGTCTTGCCTGAGTTCTTCACGATGAACCGCACCGTCTCGCCCTGCTTCACGTCGATCGCGCTCGGCATGAAGCGCATCTTGTCGCTCATGTCGACCCGCACCGTGCGCACGACCTTCTTGGGATCGCCGGTGCGACCGAAGTCGGTTTCCACCATCGGCTGCGCGGCCGGCGCCTTGGAGGCGTGACTGTCCCCGTGGGCGTGCACCGCGAGCGGTAACGCCGCGAATGCGGCGGCGACGAGCAATGTTCTTTTCATCGTTGTCTCCTGGTCAGTGATGCGAATGTCCGCCACCCCGGCGGACCTTCAGGGTCGTCGCGTCGGCGGCCGGCGCGGGCGCGCGGGCGAGGGGCTGCGGCGCCCCGGTCCACTCGTAGGCGACCGTTCCAGGCGGATGCTTGTACCAACCCGGATCCTTGTAGTCCCCGCGCGCGAGGCCCTCGCGCACCTTCACCACGGTGAACATTCCCCCCATTTCGATTGGGCCGAACGGGCCGGTCCCGGTCATCATCGGCAGGGTGTTGTCGGGCAGCGGCATCTCCATCTCGCCCATGTCGGCCATCCCGCGCTCGCCCATGACCATGTAGTCGGGCACGAGCTTGATGATTCGGCCGGCGATTCCCCGGTGATCGACGCCGATCATCGTCGGTACGTCGTGGCCCATCGCGTTCATCGTGTGATGTGACTTGTGGCAGTGGAACGCCCAGTCTCCGGGGGCATCGGCGACGAAGTCGAAGGCACGCATCGCGCCCACCGGCACGTCGATCGTCACCTCCGGCCATTGCGCCTCGGGCCGCACCCACCCCCCGTCGGTACAGCTCACCTTGAAGTCATACCCGTGCATGTGGATCGGGTGATTGGTCATGGTGAGGTTGCCCATGCGGATGCGCACCTTGTCGCCCCTGCGCACGGCCAGGTGATCGATGCCGGGGAACACGCGGCTGTTCCAGCTCCACAGGTTGAAGTCGAGCATGGTGGCGATCTTGGGCGTCGCGGCGCCCGGCTCGACGTCGTAGGCGTTGATCAGGAACACGAAGTCGCGGTCCACGCGCATGAACGACGGGTCCTTCGGATGCACGACGAGGAACCCCATCATCCCCATCGCCATCTGGGTCATTTCGTCGGCGTGCGGGTGGTACATGAACGTGCCCGACTTCTTCATCGCGAACTCGTACACGTAGGTCTTGCCTACCGGGATCTGCTTCTGGGTGAGCCCGCCGACGCCGTCCATCCCCGAGGGCAACAAGATCCCGTGCCAGTGGATCGTGGTGTGCTCCGGCAGGCGATTGGTGACGAAGATGCGCACGCGGTCGCCCTCGACGCACTCGATCGTGGGGCCGGGCGACTGGCCGTTGTAGCCCCAGAGGTTCGCCTTCATGCCGGGCGCGAGTTCCCGCACCACGGGTTCTGCGACGAGATGAAATTCCTTCCAGCCGTCTCTCATGCGCCAGGGCAGCGTCCAGCCGTTCAGCGTGACCACCGGGTTGTAGGGCCGGCCGTTGGCTGGCGAGAGGGGGGGTTGCGTGGCGGGGCTCGTCTGGGTCGGCGCTTCGGGCAGCGCGGCGAGCGCGGCCTTCGACACCGCGGCGGCGCCCGCCACCGCGGCCCCCGCGAGAAAACTCCTGCGTGAAGTCATGTCTTGTTCTCCTTCGGATTAGTGCGGTGCCGCGCCCTGGCGCCCGACCGGGAGCGGCGAGACGCGACCCGCGATGCGCGGGCCGACGCCGGCGCCGGTCAGCGCCGAGCGCAGGTCGGTCTCGGCCAGCCAGAACTCGCGCGAGGCGTTGATCGACGCCGTTACGGCCGCAATCTGTTCGCGCGCGTCCGCGAGGAGCTCGAACACGCTGATCAGCATGCCGTTGTAGCGCAGCAGCTTCTCCTCCGAGATCTTCTTGCGCAGCGGCACAATCTCGCCGCGGTAGTGGCGCGCCGTGTCGAAGGCGGTGCGGTACGCCGCGTACGCCTCCCGCACCTCGGACTCGGCGTTCACGGCCGTCTCGGCCACTCGGCTCACCGCCTGCATGTAGAGCGCCTCGGCGCGCGCGACCCGCGCGGTTCCGAAGTCGAAGAGCGGGATCTCGATCGCGAACTCCCAGCCGTAGGCGAACGGCTCGTGGCCCTCCTTGGTGCGCGCACGGCCGACCTCGAGCGCATTGATGAAGCGCGTCGTCTTCACGAGCCCCAGGGATTGCGCGAGACTGGCCGCATCCCGGCGCGCTGCGACGACATCGAGTCGCTCATCGAGCGCCGACTTCTGGATCTCCGGATAACCGGATACCCCCGAGGGGAGATCGAGCAACCGATCGGGCAAGCGGTAGGTGGCCTGCGCGCCCGAGAGTCCCATGAGCCGGGTCAGACCCTCACGGACGGTCACGCTCACCTGGCGCGCACGCGCGAGCTGCGCCGTGGCCTCGGCGTAGAAGGCCTGTTCCTCCATCTGCTGGAGCCTGGAGAAGTTGCCCGCGCGCGCCATGCGGCGGGCGAGCTCGGCACTCGCCTCCGCCGACTCCTTGACCTGCTCCATGTACCGCTCGATCTCGACGGCAGCGACCGCCTCGAGCCATGCCCGACGGGTCTCGTGTGCCACCGCGAGCGTCTGGCGCGCGACCTCGGCCTGCACGCGCTCGAAGCGCGTCGACTCAAAGCGATGGCGCAGGGGAACCGTGAGGAGCGAGATCACCTCGATCCCGATCGCCTGCTCGACCTTCACCGTCTCGCCCCCGTACTTGGTCTTGAGGCTCGCGATATGGATCGACGGCAGACGGCCGGCGGCAACGACGTCGGCTTCCGCGATCCCGAGCTCGGAGTAGGTGGCCTGCAGGCCCGGGTTATTGATCAGGGCGATCTGGACGGCGTTGTCGGCGGTCAAGGGTGCCGCGAGCTTCTCGCGCACGATCTTGGCGACCTCCTCCCGGTCGGCGTCGGAGCGCTGCCATCTTGCGTCCTGGCCAAGGCGCGATTTCGTGACTTGCTGGACCGCCCCGAAGCCGCCGTCCTCCGAGAAAGTTGCGCAGCCGCCGAGCGCAAGCGCGACCGAGAGCGCGAGGACCCTACTTGTGGTGCTGGCCATGGGCGTCTTTCATGGAAGGAGGCGCCGCCGATGGCGCGGTGGATGGGGTGGCGCGCGGCTGGGCCGGCGCGGGGGCGGCCGCCTCCTCCGCGCGCAGCACCCCCATGTGGCCGCCAACCCGGGCGACGGCGTCGTTCACCTCGCGCCACGACGCGAGGGGTTCGTCCGTGAATGGCTGGTATCCCTCGAACGCCGAGCGATACGGATTCAATGCGGCCGCGGGAGCCCCCTGGTCGGGTCCGGGCCGCGTTTGGGCGTGCGCGGGCGCGCCGAGCAGCAATGCTGCGGCGGCAAACGCAAGTCTTGCTTTCATGTCGCACCTCGTCTGCTGTGCGGGCGCACGAGCGCCCGCAAACGAACACGCTTGCAGAACGGATCGATGCGGCGCGCGCGGCGGATGCCGCGGCGGTTACCGCTCGATCGTCAGACGAGGGAAGTCAGCGGAGGGCGCTTGCCCGGTTCCGGGAAGAACCGGTAGTCGCGCACGAGGACGAGCGCGGGCGCGAACCCGGGGAGGTCGGCGCGTTTGAACGAAAGCGACGAGGCGATGGCGGAAAAATGGTGGCAGCAGAAATGGCTACCGTGGCCGCTCGGGTCGCGCGAATCCTCGCTGTCCGGGGCGATGGCCGCGTCCACAGCGGCGTGGTCGTGCGCCGCCACGGCGTCAGTATGGGTATGGATGGCACCCATGCCCGGTTCGGCGCACTTGACGGCGAGCAGCGGCACCGCGATCGCCTGAACCGGCAACCACAGCGCCATGAACAGCACCACGAGCCTGACGAGAGCTTGCTTCACAGCTTTTAACGGTACCACAACAAAGACGGATCGACCAATCCGAAAGTTCAACGCGAGGTCGCCACAAGTGCAAATAAATGCTCAACCCTACCCGAGTGCGTGGAGATGGCTCGCATCCCCTGATGATGCAGAAATGCCACTGACCTGCGTTGAAGCCTAGCCTGGCGCGGATGGCCGCACCGCTGGCGACGTCGAAAGAAGGGTTGTCGTTCCCGATGACGGGCGTCGAGGCGGATTGCCAGCAGCCGCTGCGGACCGTAGGCTGCGGGGCGTCGGGACACAATATGGATATCGTCGCGCACGGGCTGTGGGTTGCTGCGGGAGCCGAATGGCTGCGTCGGAGAAAGCGCCTGACCGCCCGCGGGGTCGGGGGAGCGATTGCGTTGGGCGTCCTTCCCGATGTCGTGCAGATTATTCCGGTCGCCATCTGGGCCCTGTGGGCGCGCGACAGCGCCTCCCTTCTCGCGTACATCCTCGCCGTGCCGGGCGGGGAGCCGCCAATGCCTGCGGCCGTGACATCGATCGCGCATCACCTGCACTGCATCCTGCACAGCGCGATCATCGCCGGAGCGATCACCGTCGTGGCGTGGATTGCCCTGAAGCGCTTTCCCTTCGTGCTGCTCGGCTGGTGGGCGCACATCGCCCTGGACGTGCCGACCCATTCGAGTGACTACTACGTCGTGCCGGTCTTCTACCCGCTCACCTATCGCGGCTTTAGCGGCGTGGCGTGGACGACGCCCTGGCTCTTCGCCCTAAACTACACCCTGCTCGCCGTGGCCTATGTGTGGCTGTATCGGACGCGCGCCGGGCGACGCGCGACCTGAGTCCAGGCTGACCACCGCATCCGCTCTCTTGTTCCGAAGCTCGCGCCGACTGCCGAGGCGGCAGACCAGTCGAAACCCCCGGCCATGCTACGCGCGACGACCGCCGCGCGTGTCCAATGGCGGCCACAGGACTTGTGGGAGCGGCGCGAGGCCGGCACCCGGTACGAATGATCGAAATTTCCGAGGCGAAGGCCCAGGAGGTCGCTGCTTGAATGTTCAGTCATCGCTGAACACCAGACGAGCGAGCCCGGTAAGTGCCCCGCCGCGATCGCGTGCAGGGCCCCCATGGCCCGATTTCGATCGAGCCGCTCATTCAAGGCGCGGAGATCCCCGGGGTCGCTCCGTGGCAGCCCGTCTAGGGCTGCCGATCGCCCTCGTCCGCGACGAGTCGGACGACGCCGGTCGTCGGATCGAGGATGCGGTCAACATCCGGCTGTAGCCCTTTGGTTCGGACGAGGGCAAATACTCGGACGTCCGCTTCCGGGGAAATCTCAGCGATGCGCGAGGCGGCGGCCAGGGCGGTGCTGCCTTTGGTGATGACGTCATCGACAACCAGAACACGCCCTGCAATCCCGAGCATCGGCTGCACGCCCAGAGATTCGACGTGCCGAGAGACCTGCGGTCTCGAACCCCGCGGAGCGCGTGCCGATTTCGGGACAGCGACGGTACGTGTCAAACACGGCACCACGCTCCCGGCGAGCCCGGCGTCAACGATCGCTCGACAAATCACTGCCGCGGGCCAGAGCGCGCCTTCGACGAGGGGGGCACTGCGTGGCGTGGGCACTAGCGCCACGGCGGGTCCGAAGAAAGGTGACAGAACGCCCCCGGCTGCGACATGCTCGCGCAACAACTGCATCGCGCGCTGCAGCGTTGCCGGATCGCCGCCCTTGAGCCTGAAACAGACGTCCCGAGACCGTCTGGAAACCTCAGCCTGTCCCCGAGGCGAATAGGCGAGCAACGCCCCGTAGGGGATCTCAGAAACCAACCACTTCCTCGTACCGTCCCGTGGGAAGCTGATCGATGAGGTCCTCGACCGTCGCGTCCGACAGCACTTGCGCCCCGTAGCTCTGGAGGGTCGCCGGCCACGACAAGCGCGGATTGGCTGCGGTCGACTCCAAGATTAGGAGTGGCCGACCGAGGCGCAGCGCCTCCCACGCCTGGTGCAGCGTGCCGCTCTTTTCGGCCGCTTCCACGATGACCGTTGCATGCGATAGCAGCGCCATCGTGCGATTTCGCATGGGGAAGTTCTTCGGCCGGATGGGCGTTCCGGACTGGAACTGAGAGATAACGAGGTGAGCGGCCGCAATGCGATCGAAGAGCGCGCGGTTGACGGCGGGATACGGCACATCGAGTGGCGATCCGAGGACGGCCACGGTGCGACCGCCGGCGGCGAGAGTCGCTTCGTGCGCCGCGGTATCGATGCCTTCCGCGAGTCCACTCACAATGACCGCGCCATTCGACACCAGGGTGCGGGCAAGCTTGGCCGCTCGCCTGAGCCCGTCCGGGGTTGCGGCCCTCGAGCCGACGATCGCGACACGTGGGCCTTGTCTCAGCAGACTCCGGTCCCCGCGGCCGTAGAGCGTCTTTGGGACGTTCTTGCGTTCCACCTCATTGAGTGCGCCGACGAGCGCGTCTACGCTTGCGTCGAACTCGTCGGGCCGGTCCGGCGGGAGCTTGGACAGTGCCATGGCGATCAATGCTTCTCGCTGTCCAGGTCCAATAGCCCAAGCGACACCAAGCGGAGGGTCATCGCCTGCTCGCTCACCCCGAACCGTATTGCCAGCCGAAAGATGTCCAGGTCGCTGAGCGTGCTTTGATTCTCGAGGCTTGCACGCACGAGTACCTCCGGCATGAGCAGGCCCGCAGCGAATTGGTTCGCCTGGATCTCGGCCAGTCGGTCGCCGCTGCTCGAACTGCCGTCCCGAAAGAAGTAGGCCTTGTCGAGCCAGAGGCGATCGCCCTGGTCGGCGTGCAGGACCAGATGGCCGCACTCATGGGCGATCGTGAAGCGTTGACGGTTCGGGTGATGGCGCTTGTTCGCCGCGATCGTAGCGACGTTCTTCTCGCGCAGCAGGAAGCCGGAGACATCGTCGTCCATGTCGTCGAGGACCACGTCGGCGCCCAGCCGCTTCGCGACGGTCTGCACGTCGACGGGCACCTCGAAAAGGTCGAACTTGCGCAACAGGTCGGCCACGCGCTTGTCGATCGCTTTCGCGTAGGGTTTTCTCATAGGTTACTCGATGAGCCGGAAAGGAAACGCCCTACCGGCGCGGACGCGCAGGCGGCCGCAAGCGTTCCACAAGTGTGGCGGTCTTGAGGGGGAGCTCGGTGGCCTTCCCCCCAACGACCACGGAACGCTCCTGCGCGAGCTTGTAGGCTGCAACCGGCGGCAGGACCTCGCTGATGTCGAGTGCGAAGTACTCGCACAGGCGATAGAGCGTGTCGACCGTCATCTTCTGGCGGCCGGATTCGATATTCGTGATCGACGTGCGCTTGAGGTCAAGAATACGTGCGAGATCGTCTTGGCTCATGCGCGGGGTCTGCGTCTCACGGATTCGACGGACCCGCCTCCCAATCTCCGCATAAAGCCGCTCGGTATCGAGCATCCCCCAACCTGCTTTCGGACGACGACGAGGGAATGTACGCCGGCCCGGGACGCATGTCAATCACACTGACATGTTTGCAAGCTGCCCTGGAACAGGTTAGGCTCTTGTTGGCGTGGTTGACATGTTGGCCAATTTGACATGCCACGGCGCCAGAGAGGCTCCGGACTCGATCGCCGGCAGCGGCCGTCCGATGAGGCCAGGAGCACGAGAAGACTTCGACCAATAGGAACACACGATGACGTACTTTGCGACCTGCAGCTTCGACCTGACCCACGGCGCAACCCGGGACGACTACGCAAACGCCTACGCGGACCTCGCCACGATCGGTCTCTACCATGTCCTCAAGACCGATAGCGGGAGCAACATCACTCTGCCGTCGACGACCTGCGGCGGTTCGTTCACCGGCCAGGGCGCCGGCGCGATCCGGGACGACCTGATGGCGAAGGTGCAAGCGGCGTTCAACCGACGCCGATTCAAGTACGAGCTGTTCATGAGCGTCGGCGGGGAAGGCTGGGGCTGGTCGCATCGCGAAGTCTGAAGAGCGAGACCGCGGGAGGGAATCGCTGCATCGGGGCTCGCCGGGGGCACTGTTGTCGCGGAAGACAGCGTTCCCACGAGAATCGCGGGGCCGGTACGCCGCCGGGACGCGATCATGACGATCGTTCGTCCCGGCGACGAGTCGGACTCACGCGGTCGCCGTCAGCGCCCGCCACTCGCTCGCGGCCAAGTCGATCAGCCGCCCGCCGAGCGCCTCGAGCTCGGTCGCACGGTCGTAGTCCGCCACCTGCTGCGAGTAGGCGGTCACGGCGTTGACCAAGCCGTAGCCGGACAACTCGCCCCCCTCGATCAGGCCGCGCAACACGCCCGAGCGCTCGCTTTCGGTGAGCGCGTATCGCTGGGCAAGCACTTCGACAGTCCTCACGGGGTCACTCGCGAGCCGAATCCCCTTCGTATCTTTCAGCTTCTCGCCCGCGGCCCTCAGCGTCGACTCGGAGATCGCCGCTTCGACGACATCCCGAACCTTCAGGAAGAAAGCCCGATCGTCAGCCTGCAGCGTATCGCCCTTGAAGACGACGCCCGAGTTCTCCTCGGAATCGAGCGCGCGCCCGACGTGCGTCTTACGCAGCATCCGGTCCGAGGCGATCAACCCGTTTCGGCACACCAGCCGATAAATCAGCGGCTGCACCGACAGCATCCCGCACCCGACCTCCGAGTTGCTCACGACGACACCCGCCTGCACGACATCTCCCGGGGCGACTTCGAACGCGATGCGCGGTGTGATCACCTTCAGATACAGCCGCGTCTCGGTCAGCTCGACCGACTCGAAGCGCGCTTCCGGCAGGGCCTGCAGCGCCGGCAGCACGTGCTCGACGAGGTCGTGGTTGTCGAGTCGCCGGTAGCGCTCGGACAGCACCGCCCTCACCTGCCCATCGAGCGTACGTAGCAACTGACGCTCGCCCTCCTCTTTCGACAGCCACGCGTTCACGTTGCGGTCGAGGAGCTCCGGCTGCTCGGTCCGCATGCGCTCGAAGTACGCGTACGGAATCTTCAGCTTCTCTGCGAGCTGACGACGCGCAAGCGCCGTGATGCCATAGCGCTGCATGCCCCCCGGCTCCTCGATCTCCAGCGCGCACTCGCCGTTCTCTGTCGTGCAGTAATGCGTGCGCGGCAACGGCACCAGGAGGTCTTTCTTGGTGCCGACCTGGCGCTCGAGCTCTCGTGCAAGTTCAACCAACGAACGTCCGCTCTTCATGAGGATCTCTCCATTCAGAAAAGCGGGGACGCCGCCGCCCTCGCGGGGACGTGCCGTCCCCGCAGGGTGGTTAGCGCGGCCCGGGCACGATGTGCTCGGGACCGCAAGCTTCACGCGAGCCAGGCTCGCGCGTTCTCTCCGATGCTGCCTTCGCTCCAATGGATCCTCGGAACCTGGTCTGGCAGCGACCAGCCTTGCCATCCTTCTACGGTGGCGAGCGCGAAAAACCCCGCGCCACAAGTGTTCAATGCCCCGCTAAGGCACGACCGACGCCGCCTCCACCAGGCGCGCGTCGTCGATCTCAAGCGCTTCAAGGGCTGCAGCCTCGGCCGGTTCGTCCCGCGACACTTGCGGTGCGTGCGTCCGCTTCGCGGAGCGGTCGATCGTCTGCGCGCTGGCGGACTGTCGCGGCGAGCCTCCGGCCGGCGGGGACTCTTCGTGCCCGCGCGCCTGGAGCGCGTTTGCGAGGTGGAGCGCCGTCTTGGGGACCGACACGAGGTCGCGCACGGTGAGCGCGACCTGTCGATCGTAGGCGTTCGTCGGGATGACGCCGGCGAGGCGCAGCGCCTCGAGGTGGGTGAGGAGGCGGTCCGCCTTGAGCATGAGCTCGATGTAGCGCACGAGCTTGGCCGAGGTGCACTTAGCCTCGACCTCGAGGGGCGCCTGCAGGTATTCAGGCATGGCGGTCACGCCCTCGCTCTGCAGGAGCGACTGGGCGCGACCGGTCGCCTTCTCGACCACTCGCATCGCCGCGTCGATCCGCGCGACGAGCTGCGCCTCGGCCTCGTCGACGATCGCCGCGTCGAGCAGCGTGCGCGCGGTCTGCTCGATGACATGCGTGTGGCGCGAGGCGGCGCCGAAGTAGCGCACGAAGTGGGACTTGGTGCGCGCATGCCGGAGCACCACGCGATGGACGACGTACGCCGTCTGGAGATTCTTCAGCCAGTCCTTGCGGGCCAGCCGCTCGACGTAGCGGGCGTTGATCGGCGGGGGTAGCGACTGCTTCGCGTCCATTCGCGCCTCCAGGGTCCTCGCCAGATCGTGGCATGCGCGGGAGCGGCCGCGGCCCCAGGAGAGGCCCCTCATTTACCCGGCTCTCCGGGCCTCGCCCGCGACGGGACAGCACTACCCTGTGTCGCGAGGCCCGCTCGCATTGCGCGGGCCCAGGCGTTCGCCCCTGAAGCAGTCCGGCGAGCATTGGAGATGCCGGGCGCCCGTCGGGCGCCCGGCTCGAGAGCGCGGGCCACGGGCTCGCGCGCACGGCAGGAGAGCGTTGCTCGGTGCCGCCGCTCGTCGGCGCGCGGAGGAGCGCTTTTCTTGAGGGGGCGCTGGTGCTCCCCTCCCCCGGTTCGCCGGGGCCGGATCCTCGCCAGCATCAGAGCGCCGGCTTGAGGCTGGCTTCCACACCACCCCGCGGGGGCGACGCTGCCCCTGTCCCGGGTGCGCGTTCACCTCCCGCATTTCGCACGGAGGCAACGATGGAGGAACTGCACGGCACGGCCGTGACGAGCCCGCAGGCGGCGCAACTCGCGATCGACCTCGGGCGCGCACCGGGGCGACCCGCATCGCCCGCGGCGCAAGAGTCGGCGACGGGCGGCGACGTCGCCTGGAGCACCGAGGAGATCGTCGCGCTGCATTTCATCTTGCTCGACGATCTGCGGCGGCTCGCCGAGCCGGAGACGCCGCTGGAGGAGCGCTTCGAGCTCCTCGAGTGGGTGTTCACGGATCGGACGCGCGAAGGCGCGCCGTTCTCCTTCGGGATGTGCGTGCGGCTCTATCTGCGCACGTGCGACCCGGACAGCGTGCGCGAGGCGCTGCAACCGTTGAGCCGCAGCTGGCTGCGCGAGGCGGTCGCGAGGCTCCCCGCGTGGCTCGGCGAGCGGATCCTTCGGGAGCCGCAGTGGGCGGCGGCCGAGCTGCACCGCAACCCGCAGTGGCTGAACGAGGCGCTTCTGCGCCACGCGCGCGAGCCGGATCTCTTCGCCGGCTCGGAGAAGACCTCGGTCGGCTGAGCGGCGCGCCTCGCGCTGCCGAGCTCGGCGCGGAAGGCGTGACTCGCGCGGCGCGGTTCGCGCGCTGCGCTTGCGAGGGTCGGGAGACGAGGAACCGCTTGCGGTCGCGATCCGCGACGCGGCGGTGCTCCCCGACGAAACCCCTGCGGGGCGTCCGCCCCCATGGGGTCCGCGACGCGCTGCGATCGATTCAAGGAGAAACCCATGAGTGAAACTGTGGCCGTCCGCCTGAGCAGGCGGCGGCTCATCGAGAACCTCCGGTTCGCGTTTCCGGACCGGCATTCCGTCGTCACGGAGCTCTTGCAGAACGCGCGGCGCGCCGGCGCCTCGTGCGTGAGTGTCACGCATGACGCGAAAGCGAAGCGCCTCGTGGTTCGCGACGACGGCTGCGGCATCGCCGACTTCCAGACGCTCCTCACCCTCGGTGAATCGGGCTGGAGCGAGGCGGTGCAGCGGACCGAGCAGCCGTTCGGGCTCGGCTTCCTGCAGAGCCTCTACGCGGCGGGAAGCTGCTGCGTGGAGAGTAGGGGGCAGCGCGTGCGTTTCGACACCCGCGCCGCGTTCGCCGGCGCGAGGGTGGGCGTGGAGCGCGGCACCGCTGCGCGCGGCACGACCGTGACCCTCGAGGACATCGAGCTTCCCCGGCTCGACCGGGAAATCGCGCGAATGACGCGCGGTTTCCCGATTCCGGTGCAGTACAACGGGGTGGCGTTGCGCCGTCCCCACGCGCCGGACGCCCTGCCCTACGTCAAGACGTCGGTTGGCTGGGTGTACCTGGTCGGATTGGAGACGGGCGCGGCGAGCTACGAGACGGCGGTCTACCTGCAGGGCCTGATGATCGGGGGGCCGGCGTTGCTCGGGCTGCCGTGCAACGTCGTGCACCTCGATCCGGGGGTTTTTCAGGCGCGGCTGCCGGATCGCGATCGGCTGATGGACGAGGACGCTGCCCTGCGTCGCGTTCACGAGGTCTTACGGTCGCTATGGCGGGACCGCCTGACTGCCGCAAAGCGGGTCGCGACGCCCGAGGTGTTCGTCGAACGGTGTTTTCGCGCGGCGGGGCTGTGGGGGCATCTCGATCTCTTCAACGACGTGCCGGTGCTGCCCGAGGGGTTGGCGCAGCGGATCGAAGGCTACCCGCGGCACGAGACCTGTCGCGACGACGGCTACCTCGTGCCCTTCCGACGTGCGCTCACGCGCGCCGAGGTGGAGGGCGGTCGGCTGCGGCTCGCGTGTCTCGGGGCCTTCGACGAACGCACGGGCGTGCGCTGGATGTACGCGCGCGAGCGGGCGTATCTCGTCGTGTCGCCCTCAGCGCTCGATGGCGAGCACTGGGTGCATACGCACGTGCGCGAGCTCGAGGAGGAGGAGATGTCGATCGAGACGGTTAACCCCGGCCTGCGCACGACCTTCCGGGGCCGGCGCATCGAGGTGAGCGTGCTCACCTGCGAGGCGGTCGAGATCCGCGTCGGCGGCGACCGGGTGGTTGTCCGCGAGGACGCCGTCTATCGCCCGGCGGACAACGCCCTGCTCGTGCCAGAGGGCGAGATCAGCGGGAAGGGTGTGCGGCAGGTCTCGGACTACGTTGACGCAAACGGCGACTGGTGCGAGGCCGAGGAGCGCGCCGACAGTGCGGCGCTGGCCGACGCGATCGCGCTGCTGCGCAGTCCGAATCCCGCAGGGGCGTTCCTGCGGCTCATCGCCGAGGCGCGGCCGGAGCGGTATCCGGGCTTGCGCGGCAAGCGGTTCAGGGTCGAGGTGGGCGATACGCCCCACGCGCATCGTGTCGCGGCGGAGAGCGAGTAGGCGCCCGGTCCACGCCCCTCGGGGCGATGGGCCGGGATTTTCGAGGAGTCAAGCATGGAGAGAAGTTTCAGAGAGTACGTGGACGAGGTGAAGCGCACGGCGCACGGGCGCTGGCCCGGCGTCCTGGCGGCGCTCGGCGTTCCGGGCGACGCGCTCGTGAACCGGCACCGGCCCTGCCCGATGTGCGGCGGGACCGACCGGTTCCGGTTCGACGACCGGCACGGCAACGGCGAGTACTACTGCAACGGCTGCGGCGCGGGCGACGGCTTCCGGTTGCTGGAGAAGCTGCTCGGGTGGGATTTTCCGAGAGCGGTGCGGGAAGTCGCTGCGGTGGTGGGCGTCTCCTGGCCGCGCTGGGTCGGCAAGCCCCATCGCGCGCCGCGGGATCGGCTGCGCGCATTGCTGCAGCGAATCTGGGAGGAGGCAAAGCCGGTGGAAGCCGGCGACGCGGTCGCCGAGTACCTGGCGAAGCGCGGCCTAGCGCCCGGGGCGTATCCGCGCGTCCTGCGGACGCATCCCGCGCTCGGGTATTTTGAGCGCGAGAACAACCGGACGCGACGGGTGGGCACGTATGCGGCGATGCTGGCGAAGGTGCAGGCGGTGGATCGCCGGCCGGTGACGCTGCATCGGACGTACGTCGCGAATGGCGCGAAAGCGCCGGTGCCGGGGGTGAAGAAGCTCTTCTCGGCGGGCGTGCGGGGTGCGGCGATCCGGCTCTTCGAGCCGGAGAGCGAGCTCGGCCTCGCCGAGGGGATCGAGACGGCACTCGCGGTGCATCTGCGGCTCGGTCTGCCCGTCTGGGCGGCCGGGAATGCAGGGGCGCTGGAGGCAGTCGAGATCCCGGCCTCGGTCAGCTCGGTGCGCATCTTCGCCGACTGCGACGCGAACTACTGCGGGCAGGCGGCGGCGTACCAGCTTGCGCACCGGCTCTCCACCGGTACGCGCAGGCGTGCGGTGAGCGTCTACGTACCGCGGGAGCCGGGGACGGATTTCCTTGACGTGTACTTCGTTCGGAAGAGGCTTGCGGCGTGATGCTTGGGGAGGGAGGGCATTCGAGTGGGTGCCCTGCCCTCGCCGCGTGCACATCGAGCCTGATGATCGCTTGTAAGCACCGTCCACAACCGACCCCAAGCGGAAGCGAGTGGCGACCGGAAGCAGTCATTCGCACTGACACCCGGAAGTTGACGCTCTACGCTACGGATCGTCGCCCTGCACAAGCGGGCAATGCCCGGAATCTGACCAACGCCGCTCGCACAGGAAGATGACTGCACGCGTCGCGAACTGGCTATGCACGAATGACCAGCCTATGCAGCCGGCTGAGTGTCGCGAAACGGGACTTGGTGCGCACGCAGTCCCGCATGGCTAGTCGGGGGCGTTTCCCGTAGTCGAGTGCGCGCTCCTTGGAGCAAGATCCTCACCGCGCCAATCAGTAGCTTGCTCCGCTTGGAACGATGGATCTCGGCGAATCGCCGGAGCGCGAGCTCGAGCTTGACGAGATCGTCCACGCCGCGCAGCGGTGCAAACGGCAGCTCGCAGAGGCTGGGCGCACTGAGTGAGAGCGTCGCAAGCTGACGCTCCACTTCGCGAACGACCTCCAACTCGGTGTTTGCTTCCATCTTCGCTACCTCCTAGCGGCGATCGAGCATGAACAGTCGGTGCTCACGAACGAGCTCTGCGGCGGCTCCGTGAAGTGAGTTCGACGCGCCCAGATTGGCCCGCACTTTCGCCAGCCGATAGTTCTCCAGCTTGCTCCGCAATTCCGGGGTCGTCTGCGCGAGCGCCTGCTCCGTCCCGAGGGAACGCGCAATCTGCATCGCCGCCCGAAGCGTTTGCTGTCGGCGGACCCACTTCGTCAGGGGATAGAACGCGAATAGCGCAACGGCAATCGCGAGGGCGAGCGGCGCAAGGGTGAGGTGATCGGTCACAACTTGTCCCGGGCTTGGGCGCTAATTCTTGGCGTCCCCGAAGTGCTTCAGATAGATGTGCTTCAGCGTGTCGAAGTCCGCGAGCGGTGCGTGCGCGATGAGCTCGACCATCGCCTTGCGCACCTCGGCGGCTACCTGACGTTGCTTGAGCGCAGTCACCGTCTCCTCGAGCTGAGCCAGCGGCGTTCGCTTCAACAGCTCCACCGTGGACACCTGCTCGTCGGGGCCTGGCCCCCTTCGTAGCAATGCTCTGAGCGCGTTCACTTTTTTACTTTCTGGTGGTAGTGGCCCTCGAGCAAACGGTCGGGGCGATGCCCTTGTCATAGCAGCTTCCGGGCCAGAAAGTCACGGGCCGACACATGCGTGATCGGCATCACGGCGTCCCGGGCGACAGCCTTCCGCAGGCGGATCTAAATCACGGGCCGCGACGCCGCACGCGCGCCGGATGGGAAATTGTCACGGTCGAGGGTCTCGACGCGTGTCCATTTGCTGACGCATGTTCAGGCCGGGGGCCGGTGATGGCCGTTAGGAACCTTTCCCTTGCATGGCGTTCGATGAACTACGCGTCGCTCAGCCTGTTGAGCTCGCGATGGTTAGCAGAGGCTGCTTGCCGTCCGACGCTTCGTCGGTGCGCCGACCGCTCGCATACTCGAAATCCGGTCCAGACAACGGTGCTCCACGGTCAATGATCTGCGCGCGCGCACCCCCAGAGATCCCGGGACCTGCCCCATCTCTCCGGATGCTGCTCGCGACTCGGGGGCGAGACCATTAGCGGAGTCCATCCCACGATCGAGGGAGATACCGGTTCGTGCACGCCGAAGCCACCTACCAGATCCGGAACACTCTGCTGCGCGGTGACAGCCCGGGACTGCAGGCTGCGCTGGCCGGGGTCTATGGGACCGACGAGCGGCCGAGGTGTCTCTGCGTCGACCGAGGTGTGGAGATGTACGTGGCCCAGCACGCGCACCTCGTCATCAAGCGGATGCCCGGCACCGGGTCCACGCATCACCCGTCGTGTCCCTCCTACGAGGCGCCGGCGAGCGACACGGGCCTGGGGGACCTCCTCGGGGAAGCCGTCATCGAGCGCGGCCCGGAGCGGGTGGAGGTCCGGCTGGATTTCCCTTTGTCGCACGTGTCGGGGCCCAGACCTGCGCAGGCCGCGCCCGCGCCGTCGCAAAGCGTATCCGCCACGCCGCGCCGACTCTCGATGCGCGGGTTGCTGCATCTTCTCTGGGACCGCGCCGGGTTCACGCGCTGGTCGCCGCGGATGGAGGGCAAGCGCAACTGGTTCGTCCTCCGAAAATACCTCCTCGAGGCCGCTGCGGAGATCGACGCGAAGGGCGCGTCCCTCGCGAGCCGGCTCTTCATTCCGGAGCCGTTCCGGCCCGATGCGGCGGACGTGCTGCGTTCGCGGCGGTCGGCGTTCTTCCAGGCGCTACGGCTTGACGGCAGCGGCGAGCATGTGCCCCTTGCACTCCTCGTCGCCGAGGTGAAGGACCTGGTCGAGCGCGGCGACGGCTACTCGATGGTGCTGAAGCACCTGCCCGACTGCGCCCTTGCGCTCGACAGCGCGACCGGGCGCCAGCTCGCGCGACGCTTCGAGCGCGAGCTCCTCGCGAAAGCGCAGCAACCCGACACGCGACTCATCGTGGGGTGCACCCTCCGGCCGGCCGAGCAAGGCCTCGGGCACGCCGACACGCTCGCGATGATCGCCGTGACGCCGGAGTGGCTCCCTTTCGAGCACCTGCTCGAGCGGGCGCTGCTCGGCGAGCTCGTGCGGGAGGACCGGCGCTTCCTGAAGCCGCTGCCGTACGAGGCTGGGCCGTCGGCGGGGCTTGCGAGCGCGCTGCTGCTCGATGTCGGGGATGCGCCCGCGCCGCTCTACGTCGAGGTCCCGACCGTTTGCGGACAGCGCCTCCGCCTGCCGGATCAGCGGGGCGCCGGGACGGGATCGAAGACCTGGGTCTGGCGTCCCGGAGAGGCGTTCAACATCCCCCCGCTCCCGCCTGCCGTACATGCCGATGCGATGCGCCGGCAGGTCAGCGGATGAGACGCTTGCATCCGCGCAGGCCGGCGTCGGACTACTGCATGGGGCTGTCCGCCTCGTCTTCGATGCCACCCACCACCACTGCGAGGACGCCGACGAAGGCCTCCGTGCCGTCGCGCAGCAGCTGGAGTTTCGGGGGGTCGAGCCGCGTCGCCTTCAGAAGCTCGAAAAGGGTCGGGAGCGGGAACTCGCCGTACTTGCGGGCGTAGTGAGCGCTCTGCAGAGCGAGAATCCGGGCCACCTCGACGAGCTGTTCCTTGGTAGCCTTTTCGATCAGCTCGTCAGACAGCTTCCAGTACGCCTTGAACTCGGCAAGGGTCTCGTCCGCCATACGGAAACTCCTCCTCGCAGCCATTCTAGCGACGGCGACGGGCGCAGCCGGTGCGGCGCAGTGGATCGTGGAGGGGCGCGTGGTCGGGGTGAGCGACGGCGACACGATCACGGTGCTGGACGCCGGCAGGACGCAGCATGTCGTTCGGGTTGGCGGCATTGACGCCCCCGAGCGCAAGCAGCCCTTCGGCAGTGCGGCCAAGGAGGCTCTCTCGTCGATGGTGTTCGACCGCCGCGTCGAGGCGCGCTGCTGGAAGCGCGACCGGTACGGGCGCGAGATCTGCAGCGTGCTCGTCGGCGCGCGCGATGTCGGCCTCGAGATGATCCGTGCCGGCTACGCCTGGCACTACAAGGAGTTCGAGCGCGAGCAGAATGCCGAGGATCGGGCGATGTACGCGCAGACCGAGGCGGACGCGCGGTCTGCTCGACGGGGCTTGTGGCGGGAACCGGGCGCCATTCCGCCCTGGGCGTGGCGCAAGGAAAGGAGGGCTCCGTGACACTTTGGATTGGCGCAGTGGTGATCTCGGCGGTCGCGGTCGCAGCGTCGCTGCCCGCGATTCTTCGCTTTGTGGCGCTCGCCCGGCGTGCGCCGGAGCCATTCGTGACCGATGGCGCGGCCAACGATCCCCGCTACTGACTGGCCACCAGAGCGGCGCTGCGGGGGGCCGCAGGTTCGGGCGCTCGCTGGAGGCTGAGCAGGATGCCCGGCGCTCGGGTGGAGTTGCGAGCCGGCATCAATCCAAGTATACTTGCACATATACTTTCTCACTGGACCGCCATGGGACAGGTCACCATCTATCTGGACGACGACACCGAAGCAAAGGCGCGCGCGGCAGCCAGTTCCGAGGGCGTGTCGCTCAGCAAGTGGGTCGCCGAGCGCATCGAGCGCGGCGCCCGGGCCGAGTGGCCCGCATTCGTGCGCGAGCTGGCCGGCGCGTGGCCCGATCTGCCGTCTGCGGAGCAGCTCCGCAAGGCGAAAGCAAAGGATGTTCCGCGCGGGCGCCTCTAGGCATGTACGCGCTGGATACCAACACCGTCCTCGACTACTTCAAGGGCAAGGGACGGGTCGGCGAACACCTGCTCGCGACGCCCCCGGGGGAGGTTGCACTGCCGGCGGTGGCGGCCTACGAGGTCTGGGTGGGCGTGCTCGGGTCGCAAAACGCAAAGCGTCGGCAGGCCGAGTACGAGCAGTTCCTGGCGGTGGTCGGCATCCTTCCCTTCGACGCCATCGCGGGCCGGCGCGCCGCCGAGCTGCGGCTCGCCCTGGAGCGCAAGGGCGAATCGATCGGCCCCATGGACACGCTGATCGCGGCCACGGCGCTCGCAAACGGGGCGACCCTCGTCACCCGGAATGTGCGGGAGTTCGAGCGGGTCCCGGGATTGAGCGTGGCCAACTGGCACGACTGAAGGCCGATCGAGGCGTCGGGCGCGGCCGCGACGAGTGACCGCGCCGCCCTACCTGGGGATGTTGGCTGGGCTCTCCGCGGAACCGGAGCGCGAGTTCCACTCGACGTTCGTGGTGGAGGTCGCTTCCGGCCGGATCCGGTTCACTTCGGCGGGTCGGCTGGCGTACGGCGCGCGCTTCGCACGGGCGGGCGTGGACCTCGGCTAGGTGCGCTGCCGGGGGGCGCTGCGCGAGGCGTGGCTGCGAGCGAGTGGGTGATCTACGAGGAGATCCTGCAACGGGTCAAGGGCCACAAGGCACTCGAGGCGATCCTCGAGCCCTTGTGGTCTTGATTTCAGCTCCGGCCGCGAAGCGCCCGCTCGACGCGACGGATGACCGCCTCCAGCAGGTCGCAATCGACCCTGAACACGCTGCGCAGGCCGCGCAGCTTCACGACGAGCTCGGTGAGCGCTTTGGCGTCTCTCGTGTGGAGGTCGCGGGCGACGAGTGCCATCAGCTCCTGGAAGGAGGACTTCACCGAAGCCTCCTAGCCGAAGAGGCGAAAACGCAGCCTCGCCCACCAACCCCACACTCTCTGCCGGCGGCGCGCGCGTAAGACGAGCAGCGCGCACGGCCGGGACCCGGCACGTACGGGCACCTGGCTCTGCATGGTGTTCTCCTCGAAAAAGAGGGAACACCCCGTCCCCGGACCGGGAACACGGTGTTCCCGGTTGGGGATCGCAGCCGCCGTCGGGTGTGACCGCGACCCTTCGGCGGCGAGCGCTACGACGCTGCGGCGACGAGCCGCAGGTGGGGCGAGGGCGTTGGCGCAGCGAGCGCTTCGCCCTCCTCTTCGGCCTCAAGGGCCCGTCTCCCGCACGCACTCGCGACGACGGGCGTCGCGTGCAGCAGCGCGGCAGGCTCCAGAGATCGGACCCACAGCGACACCGTGCGGTGCTCGCCTTCGGCCAGCGACTCGGCGATCGCCAAGAGCCAGTCGAGCGGCAGGCGGCTCGGCGAGGCCGGAGGACCGACCTCGTGGCCGGCGCGGCCGCGGACCACGATGCGGTCGAACTCGACCATCGTGTCGCGCGTGCACTGGCCGCGGTCGCGGTCTTCCGTGATCCGCGCGTGCGCCGGGATGCCGTCGAGCTCCAGCCACCATTCGCGCAGCTCGCAGCGCGCGCCGTCGGGACTGTCGGCCCGGACGGTTCCGGTCGACACACAGCGGATCGTCAGCTCGCGTCTCATGCGTACTCCTTCTGTTGAAGCGGAGCCACGCCGCCCCGGCCGGGGAACGCGTTCCCCGCGGGGTTGAGAAAGAAAAGGCCTTCGATGCCAGATGGCATGAAGGCCTCGCCGGGTCCCCGGGGAGATCGGAGCGGGCCGGGTCACGGTCCGTTCGTCACTCGCCCAGGGACCATGCTTCCCCGTGAGAGGAAGCCGCCGTTCGGGGCGGGCGGACTTGCGCGATGGCCTGCGCGAACGCCGCTCGCCCTGCGCTTCAGTCGCTCGACCGAGGATCGCAAGGACCGCTTGGCCGGGCGTCGATAGCCCGCACGCGATGCACGCGGGTCTCGCTGTCCCGAGCGGGTAGCTCGGGAGGTTCTCTCGATGCGCGTATCGGGCGCCGCGCCCGGGTCTCTCAACCCGGGGACCCGCGAGGGGCCTCGCACCAATCACCCAGCAAAGGGCGAATCCGGTGCACTCAGGAAGCGTCTCGACGGTAACGCAGGCGGCGGCGACTCGAGCCCCGGAGAGGGGGTGGAATCGAGGGGCTCTCCGCGGGTCCGGGCGCTTGCGCGCCCTTGAAGCCGCGTTCGTCCCCGGCATGATCGGTCCATGAAGCGCAGCCCGACCGACGACAAGAAGCCGAGCGCCGCCGCAGCCGAGCCGACGATGACGGAAGACGAAGTCATCGCCGCGGCGCTGCGGATCCTCGAGCGCCGCGTGCGCGGGGGCGCGTGTCTCGCCTCGCCGCAGGCGGTCCGGGAATACTTGCGTCTCCGACTCGGCACGCGCGAGCGTGAGGTCTTCATGGCCGTTTGGCTCGACGCGCAGCATCGCGTGATCGCCACCGAGGAGCTCTTCGCCGGCACGCTCACGCAGACGAGCGTCTATCCGCGCGAGGTCGTCAAGGCCGCGCTCCGGCACAACGCCGGCGCCGTGCTCTTTTGTCACAATCACCCGAGCGGGGTGGCCGAGCCAAGTCAGGCCGATCAGCTGCTCACAGATACGCTCCGGCGCGCCCTCGACCTCGTCGACGTCAAGGTCCTCGACCACTTCATCGTGACCTGCGGCGCCGCCATGTCCTTTTCCGAGAGAGGTCTCCTCTAGGCGCTCGCGTCGTCCGTCGGCGGCGAGCCATCTGCGGCGCGACGTGCGCCCGCACGCGGATTCCCGCAGTAGGTCGCCAGGATCTGCGGACGGGAATGGCCGAGCTCTTCGGCGACGCGCCGTCTCGCCTGCTCGTCGGCCGAGGGGTCCGGTGGCGGCCCGCCTCGAACGGGCGCCGGGACCCCGGCGAGCGCCTCGTACCGGTCTCCCGCGTACTCGTGCCGCAGGCCGTGCGGCGTGACGCCGAGCGCCTTGCGGGTGAGGCCGAACTTCTTCATGACGTTGGTCAGGCGGTCCAGGTTCTGGACGAGGCTGCGCGTCGGGTTGGCGAGGAACTGTGCGTCGCTGGTCAGCAACGCCTTCGCCGCCTCGAGCGCCGCTCGCTTGGCGGGCGTGTCGATTGGCACCTCGCGCTGGCGTCCGCCCTTGGTCCCGCGCACTACCTCGAGATGGCCGCCGACGAAACCTGACGGGCCGCGTGCGTCGCCGGCGGGGCGCTCCGCCAGGCGCGGCTGGATCATCACCGCCTCCTTGATCCGCAACCCGAAAGCGCGCGCGAGACGAAGCTGCGCACCGACCCACGGGTCGTGCGCGGCGATCGCCTCGATGGCGCGGTCCGGGTCGACGCCATGCGCGGGCCAGCTCTTGTCCGCGGTCGCGACCGAGCGCCGGGTGACGCAGGCGGGGTCGTCGACGTAGGACTCCGCCGGAAGCACAAGGCCGGGCTTGCCGAGCCAGGTCGCAAGCGTCCGCAGGTGCGACAGCTCGGTCTGGACCATCGCGGGGCTCAGGGTGCGCCGCCGCGCCCGCGGCTGCGCGGCCGTCCAGTCCTTGACGAGCGCGGTGATGTGACGCCCGCCGAGGCAGTACGGATTCCGGATCTTGTAGCCGAGCGCGTGCAGATCCCTGAAGCATCGGAAGAGCGAGCACGCCCGCTCCGTCTGCGTCTTGAAGCTGACCGATTTCGGCTTTGTCGCGTGGCGCTCGTTGTGCGCGGCGATGAGGTCCTGGAGCGCGCGCTTCCACGAGACTCGCCGGCTGCTCTGGCGCGGAAGCGGGCCGAGCGGATCGCGCACCTGCACGTCGGGTCGCTGCGCGGCGTGACGCGCCAGGCGCGAGAGCGTCGCTTCCTGCGCGCGAGCGCGCCTTCGGTTGGTGGGGTGGTGCATCGTCGATTCCTCCTCCAGTGCATCGCCGCGTCAGGCGGTTTCGTCGAACGCCGCGCGGATGCGCTCGGGCGCGTCGCGCGGCACGGGCAGCGGTACGGAAACTCGCTGTCGAGGCCGCTGCGGCCGCCCGGGGACAGGAGCGAGATCGGTTCGCCCCTCGCGGGGCCGGCGGTGCGTAAAAACATGCGCGCACGAGCACGGCGGATTTCCCGCACGTGGTCTCGCCCGGTCGCCGCTCCATGGCGGCGAGCCGGCACCGCGCCTCGACGGGCGCGGCGGCATCCGGGCGGATTCCCGGATCCAGCCTGTGCTGGCCTTCCTGTGGGAGCGCAACCCGAGGTGGGATCTTCCGCCCTGCCAGCGGGCGGCCACTCGGTGCGCGGTACGCTCCCGCGCGGCTCGTCGGGCGAGCCGCAGCCGGGGAGTCGACGCTTTCGAGGCGGCGAGTCCGCGCGTGTTGCGTGCGCTGCCGGGCCGCGGAATTGCGGACCCGGTTGACGTCGGTCGAGCCGACGCGCGGCGCGCGCTCGATGGCGCACGCGGCCTTCTCGGAGACGGGCGTCGGTGCGCCCGCCTTCACCGGCCCCCGACAGCGGATGCTGCCTGGGACCGCCTTCTCCTACGCTGGCTTTGCCGCTTAGGCGGGGACTGTCAGCTGCCCCTTGGAGCCCCGAGGGCTCGCGAGAACTCGTCGCACGTCGGCACGTTCTGCACCGCGCGCTTCAATGGGCGTTCATGGTAACGGGTGCGTGACGGGTCTCGAACCCCGGAGAGGGGGTTGAAAACACGGGGTCTTCGGGTACCTCTGGTCGTACTCGCACGCTGTACGCTTGGCGTTCCGGCATCGCGTTTGCGCTTCTAGACATCCCCCCGGAGCGCGGGTTCTGTCGCGCCCATTCGAGCGCGACGAGTCGGGCCCGCCCCTCGCGGCGCCCACACGGCGTCGACGCTGCAATCCACCGCGCCACGACCTCAGCGGGACTCGCCGCTCCTTAACGCGGCGAGACCGCGGCGTCATCGCCGCTTCGCTTCCTTGCCCCGCGGAGACCCCGCCAAACGGACCGGCTCTCTCATCGGGTGTCGCGTTGCGCCGCTGATAGCGTCCAGGCACGCCTCCAACAGGACCTCGCCCCATGCAGCCCGTGATCCGCGCCATCGACGTCGGTTACTCGTGGACCAAATACGTCGTGGAGGGGGCCCGCGCCGACCACATCCGCTGCCGCGCCTTCCCGTCGGTCGCGCCGCGCGCGAGCGGCCGGGACCTCGCGCTCGACGGCCTGACGCAGCGCCAGACCGTGCCGATCACGATCGACGGCGTCGTCTTCGAAGTCGGCCCGGAGGCGCCGCTGGTCCAGGACGTCGTCCAGGCGCTCCCGCACCACAACCGCTACATCCATACGCCCGAATATCTGGCGCTCGTGCGCGGCGCGTTGCGGCTGATGCACGTGGACCACGTCGATTTGCTCGTCGTCGGGCTGCCGGTAGCGCTGTTCGGCCCGCAGCGGGAAGCGCTCGAGGCGCGGCTCGCCGGCGTGCACGATGTCGGCGGCGGCATGATGCTCCCCGTCTCCGCCGTTAAAGTCCTCGCGCAGCCGGTCGGTGCCCTGTTCTCGGCGACGATCGAGCACCCCGCACTCCAGCACCTGCAGAGCGCGAGGCTCCTGCTGGTGGACGCAGGCTGGCGGACGTTCGACTGGGTGGTCACGAGCGGCGGGCGGATTCTGGACAAGCGGACCGACTCGGTCGCGAAAAGCCTCTTCGACGTGGTGGACGCGATTGGCCGTGCGCTCGCGCGGGATTTCGGCGTGCAGCTCTGTGCCGCCGACCATGCGCGCATCGACGAGGCCCTGCGGCGGAAGGCGTCCGTGCCGATCGCCGGCATGTCGATCGCCCTGGATCCCTATCTGCCGCTCGGCCAGCGGGTCGCGGACGAGGCGGTCACCGCACTGCGCCGGCTCGTGCAAGACGGCACCGACATCGACCACATCGTGCTCGCCGGCGGCGGGGCAGCCTTCTTCGCCGACGCGGTTGCGCGTGCGTATCCGAACCATCCGTTGACGCCGGCGCCGGACGCTTTCTATGCGAACTGCCGGGGCTTCCAGATCGCTGGCCTCCATCATGCACTGCACGACGCGCGCCGCGGTGCTCCGATGACGAGCGGGAAGTCGCGATGACGGGTGACCTCGACGCCGGGGCGCCGGACAAAGCGAGCCTGGACGGATCGCCGCGCGTGGTCCTCACCGTACGGCTCTATCTCCGCGGACACGAACTCCTCGTTGCGGAATTCGAGAACCTTGGACGGCGGCGGCGCGCGGCTCGGGCGGCGCAGCTGATGATGGTCGGGCTCATGTACGAGCGCGCGCACTTGTCGCCTAGATCGGGCATGCCCGTATCGCCTCCTCCCACCGTGGCCGGCGCCCTCCACGGTCCGGACTTCGGCTTGGCGCCGACGGCCGATGCATTCATATCTGCGGTTCTGCGTTCTTCTGGAGATGCGAGCCTGGAGATTGAACCCGGAACACTTTGTGCCTGAATGATCGGGCGCCGGACACTCAGTGAAGCCCCCCTCAGAGGAGCAGGCTTGCCAACCCGCAGATTGCGAATCGTTACTCTGAAGCCAGGGCTGGCAGGGCAAGCATGAACGCCGAGAACGAAGGAATTCGATGACTTCGCTACCGCGAAGTATCGGTGCACAACAGCACCGCGATCGATCCACTCACCCTGCTGCAGGCCGGCCCCCGCTCTCGTACACTTTCCCGCGCCGGCGAGACGCAAGGGAGGCGATAGCCCGTGGCATCTGTTCCTACGCAGTTTGCGCGTTTCGCCCCTGCGCGCAGGAAAAGCGGGGCGAACGTGCGCATTCGAATCAGCGACATGACTGCTGCGGACGCATGGTGGTGGGACGTAAACGTGCAGACACGGTTGGTATTGCTGCCGGGGCGCGCCGACCGGCTGTGGTCCTGGACGACCATGCTTCCCGCCTGCATGTACGTGCAGCTCAGCAAAGGCCGACGATGCCGACCGCTTGTCGTTTGGGCCTACGCGGACAGCGGGCGCCTGGTGCGTGCAGCAATGTCGATACTAATCGAGCGCTATCCCCATCTCGACGTCCGCGCTCCAGGCGATGCCTATTTCATTTGGTTCATGTCGACCGCGACCGATACAATCCTGGCACGCTTCGGCGTGTCTAACCCGCCGTCTCTCGGAGGCACCTGTATCGACAACACGCTCGTGCTGAGTGTGAACGACGGTTGCGCGGGTCGACTCGGTCTGCATGCCGCACCCGCCGGCGGCGCGAAGCTCCTTAACTACTACACCGCCCGCCTGCTCCAGCTACCGGCCGCGCAGCCCCTTCCACCCCCGATACGTCGTAGAAACGACGGACGGTTTTTCTACGCCGATGACGCGCGGGCGGCACTATTACTCTCCCGGGGAAACGCCTTCCGCTAAGGGGCCTTGCGCAGAGCCGCCGAGAGGGGCGTATGATTTGCATAGTATGAATTCGGCCATGCCTGATTTCGAACCTCTTAACCCGGCTGCGCCCGCCACCGTGGAGAATGTGGCGCTGGCCGTGGCGGCGCTCGCCCGTTTTGACGAGGCGGAGATCAGTGAGCTTGTCACTCAGGGGCGCTTGAGTGAGGTGTTCCCGTTCAGGTTGGCGAGAGGCGCGCCCTCTGAAGATACGCGTAGCGACGCCGACGTTCCCCAGGCCTCGGCCCTGCCGCTTACAGATGAAGCGTTTGCGAAACTCCTGAAGTCGAGCATGCGCGACTCTGGTGCGAGCGCCGCGCGCGTGCCTCTCCACGCGAAACAATCTCACGGCCTGCTTCGTGGTGTAGTCTCGCTCCTCTCCCGCGACCAGAGGAAGTAAGCGCCAGCCTTACGGGCTTCCGGCTTCATCTGAAGCATACCCATGTTACATTCGCGAGATAACTCCTCGCGAACTGCGCGTCTGGTTTTGACGCTGTCGGACTGTCTTCTGCAGCCCCATTGAACTGCCGAGCCAAGCTCGCCGGTCGGGCCCTGCCTGGCTTTCAGTGCGGGGCCTTCCTGCACTCGATCAGGCGCACGACGAGTCGCCACCTTTCACTTTGATTGTTGCAGCTTGATCTTGCATCCGGATCGACCACACCCACGCGTCGATTCGGTGTCCCCCTGGCCGCCCAGCCGTCCGTTCACCGTCTGCTGCGCCCTTTTTCAGACGTAGCCTGGCCCCTCGATGACCGGGTGCCGGCGAATGAAGTCCTCGTCCACCTCGACGCCGATTCCCGGCGCGTCCAACGGGCTGACACAGCCTTGCTGGTCAACCTCATAGGGTCTGGACGTGAGCATGTCGCGAAATAGATTCTCCTTGGATGCGTCCGCCTCAAAGTAGCCGCCGTTATCGACGGACGCCAAGAAGTGAATGGTGGTCGCCATGTTCAGGCCGGTTGCCGAGGTGTGAGGATTGATGCTCAACTTCCAGGCCGACGCCAGCGCCGCGATGCGGAGCGCCTCGGTGACGCCGCCGGTCTTGGAGAGGTCAGGCTGGAGAATGGAGATCACGCCGTCGTCGATCACGCGCTGGAACTCGAATCGGGTGTAGTGGTTCTCGCCGGCGGCAAGCGGTGTGCTGCCAAACTCCGCGGTGATTCGGTAACTCCGGTAATCGTGCGGGGGGAAAGGCTCCTCGAGCCAGCCGACGCGCAGCGCGTCGAACGCGGGCATGGCCTGGCGGGCATCGGCCACGCTGTAGTTCGCGTTTGCGTCCACGAGGATCTCAACGTCGCCGCCCAGCCCCTTGCGCACGGCCTCGACGCGTTCTATGTCGGCGCGCCAGGTATCACCTACCCTGAGCTTCAGCGCGCGATAGCCTCGCTTCACCAGTTCCTCCGCCTCGGCGACGAGTTCCGCGGGCGGCTGAAATCCGAGCGAGATGCCGCCGGCGTACGCCGGGATCGGCTTGGAGCTCCCACCGAGCAGCCGGTACAACGGCCAGCCGGCCGCCTTGGCGCGTATATCCCAGAGAGCCATGTCGATCCCGCTCATTGCGATGGCCGCGGCCGCGCCCATGCCGTGGCTCGCGAGCTGCATCTTGTAGATTCGACCCCAGACGCCAACCACGTCTGTGGCCTCCATGCCGGTTACGAGCTGGGCAAGCGTCGTGTTCACCAGGTGCGCGACCGCGCCCGGCGCGCGGCCATGGTGGGACTCGCCCCAGCCGATCAGTCCGTCGTCAGTGCGCACCCGAACAACCACGGTGTCCCGCTTTACTGTCCGACCGATGCCCAGCCTCACTCCGCCATCTGCCGACACGGGGAAAGACAAGGGATAGGCCTTGATCTCTGCGATCTTCATGGTTTCGCCCTGCTCGGAATCTGCTAAGCACCCAGGTACGATTCGCGCAGCGCTCGATTGGTTCGCAGCGAAACGGCTTGCCCGGAGTATGTGGCCCGCCCGGTTTCGAGCACATACGCCCGATCGGCGATCTTGAGCGCGATGTGCGCGCTCTGCTCGGCAAGAAGAAGCGTCATTCCCCGCTCGCGAATTCGGCGCAGGGTCTCGTAGATCACCTTGATCATGACGGGCGCGAGACCAAGCGACGGCTCATCCAGGAGCAGCACGTCGGGCTCGCGGACGAGCGCGCGACCGATCGCCAGCATTTGCTGCTCGCCTCCCGACAACGTGGCTGCGAGCTGCCCCGTCCGCTCCTTGAGCCGGGGAAAGAGATCGTAGACCTCGTCGAGGCGTCGCTTGATCTGCGCCCGGTCCGCGACGACGTACGCGCCCATCAGCAGGTTTTCGTGCACGCTCAGGTCGCCGAACACGCGCCGTCCCTCCGGTACGTACGCGATTCCCAGCCGGACGCGCGCCTCGCTCGGCAGCGACTCGATGCGCTGTCCTCGAAGCAGCACGGCCCCGCCGCCGACGGGCGTCAGCCCGACCAGGGCCCGGATGATCGAACTCTTGCCGGCACCGTTCGCGCCGAGTATCGCCACCACTTCGCCGGGGCACACCTCCAGCGAGATCCCCTGTACCGCGTGCACTTTCCCGTAGTACACGTGGAGGTCCCGGGTGGCCAGGATAGGTGCCTGGGCTATCGACTCAGTGCGCGTCACGCGCCCTCCTCGAGCTCTTCGCCGCCGAAGTACGCGGCAAGGACATGCGGCGCCTTGACCACCGAGGCCGAGTCCCCGTCGGCGATCTTCTCGCCATGGTCGAGCACCACCACTCGTGGACAGAGCCCGGTCACCATCCGCACGTCGTGCTCGACCAGCGCGATGGTCACCCCCTGCTGGTGTACCCCGCGGATCAGCTCCTGCAGCTCCAGTCGCTCCGCAGGGTTGAGGCCCGCAGCCGGCTCGTCGAGCAGGAGCAACCGGGGCTCGAGCGCGAGCGCACGCGCGATCTCGAGGCGGTTCTGTGCGCCATAGGGGAGGTCCTTGGCCAGCGCGTCGCCCCAGTCGGCGAGTCGCACGCGCTCCAGGCAGCGCTCGGCGAGGCCTCTGGCCGTACTCGTCGATTCACGCGATCGGCGAGAGGCGAACACGTCGCCCAGGGCCGATCCTCCTCTTCCCTTCAAGGCCGCGACCGTGACGTTCTCGAGTACCGTCATCGTCCCGAACAGCCGCTTGTTCTGGAAGGTCCGGGCGATCCCGCGACGGACGATCTGCGCGGGTCCCAAGCCGTCAAGACGATTGCCATTGAACTGGATCGACCCCCGGTCGGCAAGGTAGATACCCGAAAGCACGTTGAAGAGCGTGCTCTTCCCGGATCCGTTCGGTCCGATGATCCCGAGCAGCTCGCCGTCGTCGATCCACAGGTCGATATCGACCAGCGCGCGTACGCCCCGGAACGCGAGGGATACCTTCGAGGCTTCCAGCAGGCGCATCAGACTTTCGCGTGCGCCGGCGAGGCTGCGGATCGGCGGGGAACGAGCGTCAGGATCCCGCGCGGAAAGAACATCATCCCCAGCAGGAGGAGCAGCCCGTAGACGATCATCCGGAACTCGCCGAACGGGCGCAGGTACTCGGTCGCCGATTCCAGCACCGCCGTCGCGACGATCATGCCCTCGATCGAGCGATAGCCCCCGAACATGCTCATCACGAGGAAGAGCACCGACGGCTCGAGACCGAACATGTCGGGGTGGATGAAGCGCACGTAATGCGCGTAGAGGAACCCGCCGGCTCCCGCCCACGCCGCCGAAAGCGCGAGCGCGGTCACCTTCGCCCGCCCCACCTCCACCGCCACCGACGACGCCGCGAGCTGGTCGTCGCTCAGCGCACGCAGGAAGAGCCCCAGGCGGCTTCCCACCACGCGCTTTGCCAGGATGTACGACACCACCGCCATCGCCAGCGCCAGATAGTAGAAGCGCTGCGGCGTGTCCAGGTCATAGCCACCCAGCCCGATCGGCGGGATCGAACGCACGCCCTGCGGACCATTGGTGAGCTCGATCCAGTTCATGAGCACGATCCACACGATCTGCTGGATGCCGATCGTGGCCATGACGAAGTACAGGCCGGCGAGTCGCACTGCGGCCCCACCGAGCGCGACCGCCAGCACCACCGTGAACAGGACCGACGGCACGAACGTCGCCAGCGGCACCCAGCCGAGCTTCGTGGTGAGCAGCGCCGTGGTGTACGCCCCCGTCCCGAAGAGCGCCCCCTGCGCGAGCGACACCCGGCCGGTGAACCCGGTGAGGAAACCGAGCCCGATGACCGGGAGGGTGTAGATCAGCACGAAGTTGGCAATGTGCACCACGTACTGTGGCGCGGCGGCAGGCACGGCAAACATCGCCACCAGGGCAGCGCCGAGTCCCAACCATTTGGCGCGTGTACCAGCCATCGTCAGACCTTGACCGGCGTCTCGCGCCCGAGCAGTCCCGTGGGGCGCCATACGAGCATCACCAGGAGGATGACGAACGCGACAAGGTCCTTGTACGCGGACGAGATATACCCGCCGGCGAGGTTCTCCAGCACGCCGATCACCACGCCGCCGAGAATGGTGCCGGGTATGCTGTTGATGCCTCCGAAGACGGCCGCACTGAAGGCTTTCAGGCCGACCATGTCGCCCATGTCGAAGGAGACGAAGTAGAGGGGTCCGATCAGCACGCCGGCGACGGCCGCGACCGCGAAGCTCAGGCCGAAGGTGAGCGCGATCGCGCGCTTGACGTTCACCCCTACGGCGCCCGCGATTTCCGCGTCCGCCGCAACCGCGCGCAGTCCGCGTCCGACGCGCGTGTAGGTGAACATCGCGTGCAACAGCAGAACGAGGGCGATCGTAGAGGCCACGACCCAGAGATTCGCCTCCTGGATTCGGGCGGTTCCGATCTCCACCACATTCGTGCCGAAGACCTTCGGGAAGGGCACTGGCTCCGGATACAGGACGCGCACACCGTTCATGAGCACGATCCCGAGCCCGATCGAGCCCACGATGAACACCTCGTGGTTGTGGTACAGCCGCCGGAACACCAGTCGCTCGAGCACCATCCCGACGACGAAAGCGAGGGCACCGACGGCGAGCAGCAGCGGCAGCGCAGGCAGATGCGCGCGCTCGGCGATTGCGAGCCCCAGAAACGTGCCGGCCATGAAGACGTGACCCTGGGCGAAGTTCACCATCCGGAGCGTGCGGTAGACGAGCGTGAAGCCCAGTCCCACTACCGCGTAGATGCACCCGGTGGCGAACCCGCCGATGACGATCTGCGCAAGCACGGCCGGCGGGCTGCCAGGACTACTTGCCCTTGAACGCCTGGAACGCCCCGTTGCCGACCTCGACCAGCACCGACGGCTGGATCAACTGGCCGGTCTTGTCGAAGTGCGCCTCGCCGGGCACGCTGAAGAGTTTCCCTTTCCAGCTGCCAAAACACTGGCGAAGCTTGTCCTTGTCGGTTCCCACGCGCTCGAGGCAAGGCGCCGCGATGAACTTGATCGCGCGGTACTCCCAGGCGGCGAGAACCGGGCGCGGCGGCTGCGAGCCTCCGCTGAATTCCTTCACGTAACGGTCCGCCCAGGCCCTCGCGTCGGCGTCCACGTCTTCGTGGAAGTAGGTCGTCAGCACCGTGCCCTCCGAGGCCTTCGGCGCCAGCGTCATCAGGTTCTCGTTGGCGAGGCCCCCGGTGCCGATGAAGCGCGCTTTGATGCCGAGGTCTCGCGCCTGATTCATGATGGCGGGTGCCGCCGGCAGCGTGCCGAAGACCGCCAGTCCGTCCGGATTGGCCTCCCGGATCCGGCTGAGCTGCGCGGTGAAGTCCTTGTCCGCGCTCTGATAGGACAAGACCGCGACCGGCTCCATCCCGAGCTTTTTCAGGCTCGCGAGGAACACGTCGCGGTTGCCGACGCCGTAGTCGTTGGCATCGTGGATGACGGCGATTCGCTTCATCCCGAGACGCTTCACCGCGGCTTCGGCGATCTGCTCGGCCTGGACCGAATCGGTGAAGATCACCCGGAAGGTCCACTTGTTCTTGTCGGTGGTGATCTTCGGGTTCGTCGCGCCAACCACGATGTACGGGATGGCGGCGCGCTCCACGACCTCCATGTTGGCGAGGACCTGGGAGCTCCCCCATCCTCCGACGATCAGATCGACCTGGTCGCCCACCAGCCGCTGCATGGCAGTGACCGATTGCGCCGGGTTGCTGGCGTCGTCGACCACAACGAGCGAGATCTTGCGCCCCTTGATCCCGCCCGCGGCGTTGATCTCCTTCACCGCCATTTCCGCGCCCTGGCGGATCCCGATGCCGTACGAAGTGCCCGGCCCGGACATTCCCGCGATCACGCCCAGCTTGATGTCCTGCGCCTGGGCGGGCAGCACGCCCAACACCGCTCCGGCCACCGCCACCGCTACGAACAGTTTTCCGATCCTCATGTTCCGCTCCTTTCGTGCTGCATTGGCAATTTCACTCGATCACCCGGTCGTACTTTCGCCTGCCCGTTCGTTCGTTCCGTACACCCGATCCGCTTCCGCCTTCGTCACGTACCCCTCCAGGATGTCCGACTCGATTGCCTCGCGTGGACGCTCGCGCGGATTACCGAAACCACCCCCACCCGGCAGTTCCAGGGTGATCACCTCCCCGGACCCGATCGAGACGCGCCCCTTGGAAGGCAGCACCCTCCCTTCACCTCCGAGCACCGCCCCGGGTGCCCCGCTCTGTCCACCCTGAGTGCCACGCGGAGCAAAACGAACGCGGTCATACATCCCCGACAGCGTGCATGGCCCGTGAGACCGGACCTCGAATCGGACGATCTGCCCGAGGCCGCCCCGAAATTGCCCGCCGCCTCCCGAGTCGGGGCGCAGCTCGCGCAGGCGCATCACGACCGGCGAGGCGGACTCGATCACCTCCGTCGCGACGTTCTGGATGCCGCTCGGAAACGACGTCACCGACAGCCCATCCTTGTCGCGTCTCGCCCCCATCCCGCCACAGGAGAAAAACGCGAATGCGAACGGGTCGTCGGGCCGCACATAGCCCGAGAGCTGCGTCACCCAGAGACCCGCAGCGCTGTCCGCCGGCACCTTATCGGGGAGCGCCTGCTCGAGGGCGCCGAACACCACCGTCGGCAGGAAGTGGCCGATGATGTGACGCGCAGCGGTGGGGGCCGGGTGGACCGGGTGGAGCAGCGAGCCCCGGGGCGCACGGACCTCGATGGGAAGAAAGCTGCCCTCGTTGTTCGGCACATCGGGCGCCACCACGCATTTCACCGCGTAACAGGAGTACGCGGTCGTGTACGCGAGCGGCACGTTGATCCCGCGATCGACGCTCGGGTCCGTCCCCTCGAAGTCGACGACGAGACGATCGGCGTCGCGGAAGACCTCGACCTGGATGTGCAGCGGCGTCTCGAAGCCGTCGTTCTCGCAGCCGTACCGGAACCTGCCCTCGGGAAAAGACCGGACCGCCGCGCGCACCGCCGCCTCGGATCGGTTCACGATCTCGTCGGAGAGCGATTCGATGTCGGGGAGCTCGAACTCCTCGAGCAGCTGCGCGAGCCGCCGCGCGCCGACCTCCCCGGCGGCGACCTGCGCGTACAGGTCGCCGATCACCTCGCGCGGCGTGCGAACGTTGGCGCGTATGAAATTGAACACGTCGCGGTTCTCGGCGCCGCAGACGAGGAACTTGCAGAACGGGACGTGCAACCCCTCCTCGTACACGCTACGCGCGTCGGCCGTCAGCCCGACGCCGCCGACATCCACCATGTGACAGCAGCTCGCGAAGAACCCGATGCAGCGATCCTTGTGGAACGCGGGGGTCACGAGGCACATGTCGTTGAGCTGCCCGGCGAGCTTGTAGGGGTCGTTCGAGAGCAGCACGTCACCCGGTTCGATGGACTCCAGGGGGAACGCCTCGAGGAAGAAGCGCATCCCGCGCGCCATCGTGTTGACATGGCCCGGCGTCCCCGTGCGCGCCTGCGCCACCATCCGGCCCCGGCGATCGAAGATCGCAGCGGAGAGGTCGCCGGCCTCGCGGACGATCGTGGAAAAGGCGGTCCGCATCAGGACCTGCCCCTGCTCCTCGGCGAGCGCGAGCAGCCGGTTCCAGAGGATCTCGAGGAGATAGGGCGGAAAGCTCGTCGCCATGTTCCGGGCTCCGGTTCTCGTCAGCTTGCCAGGCGGACCACGACCAGCGCGTCCTCGCGCATCTGGGCCTTGGCGCCCGGCCCGACCGTGATCGTCGCGTCCCCGAGTTCGATCAGCGCGGGTCCCGCGATGAGCTCGCCGGCCTGCAGGGAAGCCCTGGGCGCGACCCGCGTGTCCACGAATCCGTGCTTGTCGCCGAAGTACACCTTGCGCTCCGAGCGACGGCCACCGTGCCCGCCCGGGACGTTTGCATTGAGGGGCAGCTCGGGAATTGGTCCGCGAGCGCTCGCGCGCCAGGTGATGAAATCGACCGGCGCATCGGGTCCCTTGACTGCATTCAGGCGCTCGTACTCGGTCCGGAAGCGCGCGAGCACCTCGTCGGCGCGGACGTCCGGCCATGCGAGCCCCTCGAGGTCGACCTGGACCTCGTGGCCCTGGCCGCGGTAGCGCAGATCCGCCGAGCGCATCGTCACGATCTGCTCGGGTGGCACGCCGGCCTCGGCCACCCTGCGCCGGCAGTCCTGGACCATCTGGTCGAGCACCGCGGCGATCTCCGGCCACGGGGCGGCCTCGACCGGAACGGTCCAGCTGCGCGCGAGATCGAACGCCACGGGCGCGCACAACATTCCGAAGGCCGATCCGACCCCGGCCTGCCAGGGGACGATCACCTCGCGCAGCCGGAGCGCCCGCGCCACCCCGTAGGCGTGGGTGGGCCCGGCGCCGCCGAAAGCGACCATGCTGTAGTCGCTCGGCGTCCGACCGCGCTCGAGCAGATGAACCCGCGCGGCCGAGGCCATGTTCTCGTTCACGACCTGGTGGATGCCCCAGGCCGCCTCCTCGATCGACAGCCCGAGCGGCTTCCCGAGATGGTCGGCAATCGCACGCCGCGCCGCATCGACATCTAGGTGCATCGCCCCGCTGAGGAAGCTCTCGGCGCCGATGTAGCCGAGAACGAGGTCCGCATCGGTGACCGTCGGCAGCGTTCCGCCCAGGCCGTAACAGGCCGGCCCCGGATCAGACTCGGCGCTCTGCGGACCGACCTTCAGCAACCCCAGTCGATCGATGTGGGCGATGCTGCCGCCCCCCGCGCCGATCTCGATCATGTCTACGGCAGGAACCTGAACGGGCAGTCCGCTCCCGTGCTTGAAGCGATAGACGTGTGCCACCTCGAGCTTGCGCGCGACAATCGGCGTGCCATCATCGACGATGAACGCCTTCGCCGTCGTTCCGCCCATGTCGAAGAACAGGACTTTCGGGCGCCGGGTGGCGCGCGCGATGTACGCGGCGCCGATCGCCCCCGCCGCGGGGCCCGACTCGAGCAGACGGACCGGGAACTGGGAAGCGGTTTCCGGAACGGCGGTCCCGCCATTCGACTGCATGACGAACAGCGCGCCGTCGACCCCGCGGGCCGCAAGCTGCTCGCGGAGCGACCGGAGGTACGGACCCACGATCGGCGCGACATAGGCGTTGATCGACGTGGTCGAGGCACGCTCGTACTCCCGGATCTCGGGCGCGACCTCGCAGGAGAGCGAGACGTGCAGCGCCGGCGCGAGCTCGCGAATGAGCTCGCGCAGCGCCTGCTCGTGAGCCGGATTGCGGAAGGAGTGAAGCAGGCACACCGCGATCGCCTCGACCCCCTGGGACAGCAGCGCGGCCACCTCGGACCTCGCCTGTGTCCGATCGAGCGGCATCTCTACCGAGCCATCCGCGAGGACGCGCTCCCTGACGGGCCGCCGCAGGTGGCGCGGGATGACGGGGCGCGGCTTCTCGATGCCAAGGTCGTACAGATCAAATCGATGTTCGGTGCCGATCTCGACCGCGTCGCGGAAGCCCTCGGTGACAAGCAGCGCCGCCTTCGCCCCTCGCCGCTGAATAACCGCGTTCGTGACGAGCGTCGTGCCGTGCAGCACGCGAAGGATGGCTTCGGGACGAAGGACCCCCGAGCCGATCATCTGCTCCAGGCCTTTCGCGACGCTGGCCGTCGGATCCTGATGATCGGTCAGCACCTTCGCGGTGACCGAGCGCCCGGAGTCGAGTTCGATCGCGAAGAGATCGGTGAAGGTGCCGCCGATGTCGGTGCCGACGAGGAACATGGTTGGCGGTTCAGACGCGAGAGGGCAGGACGGGCGCGATCCCGGGGTGAACGGCAATCACGTCCATCTCGACGTCGATGCCTCGGAGCTGGACCTGGACGAGCGTCCGAGCGGGGTACGGCTCCGGCATCAGCCGTTCGTAGAGCGCATTGAATTCCGGCACCCGACCAATGTCGCTCAGGTAGACGGTCACCTTCACGACGTGTTCGAGGCTCAGGCCCGCCGCGCGCAGAATCGCCTCGACGTTCCCGAAGGTCTGCCGGACCTGCTCCGCGAATCCGCCGGCGATGGGCTCGTTCGAGTCCGGGCCGAGCGGCCCCTGCCCGGACAGGAAGACGAGCGACCCGATCAGGACCGCCTGCGGAAAGGGGCCGCGCCCGGCCGGCGCATCCGGCGTCGTCAGGGCGCGCTTGAGTTCAGGCCGCATGCGCGGAGCGATCCGGTCCGGCGGGCGCCACGCTGAAGGAGAGTGCGATGTTCCCGATGTGCAGCCGCATTGCTTCCGCAGCTCCGGCCGCGTCGCGACGTTCCATCGCACGCAGGACGCGATCCATCTCGTGCAGCGACTCCTCCACGCGTCCCGGCAGGCTCGCGTTGGTGATCCGCACCCAGTGGATCTGGTCCCTGAGGTTCTGAAGGATGTTCGTGACGAACGGGTTCCCCGCGACCCGGTAGACCATCCCATGAAACAGATCGTCGAGCGCCAGGAACTCGTCGAAGTGCTTCTCGGCGCCCTTCGCCTTGAGGATCTCGAACCGCTCGCGCAGGATCGCCAGCTCGTCGTGTTCAACCCGCGTCGCGGCGACGCTGGCCGCGTGCGCCTCGAGGAGGAGTCGCAACTCGCTCATTGCGGCGATCTCGGCTGCGGAGAACTCGCGCACGTACGTACCGTTCTGCGGCAACACGCGGACCCAGCCGTCGCGCTCGAGGCGGCTCAAGGCACTGCGGACCGGCGAACGGCCGAGTTTCAGCTCGGCCGCCAGCTTGGCCTCCGACAGCTTCTGGCCCGGGCGGTAGCGCCGCTCCAGGATGCCTTGCTTGATCTTCTGGTACGCATCGACGTGAGGGGTTGGGAGGTAGGTGGCCATCCGTGGGTACTAGTCAACTAGTTGACTAATTATTAGTATGTAATGCGCTCGGCGTCAACTGCCCCCGAGCGCGTATCCCGCTAGAAAGGCAAGAATGCGCCCTACTCTCTTGATTACGAACGCTATTCATCCCACCGCCCATGCCCAGCTGGAGAAGGACCTGGAGGTCAAGGTGCTCCCGAGTCCGTCGATCGATTGCCTGGTCCGGGAGATCGGGGACGCCGATGCGCTGCTCGTGCGCATGCCGATCACGCCCGAAGTGATCCGCGCAGGACGGAAGCTCCGCGTGGTCGCGCGACACGGCGTGGGACTCGACTACATCCCGGTACAGACGTGCACGGAAAGACGAATCCCCGTCGTGTTCACGCCCGACGCCAATACCGAATCGGTCGCCGAGCACGTGCTGGCGTCGATGATCATGCTCGCCCACGAGATCGGCCGCGCCGATCGCGCGGTGCGTGCGGGGCGGTGGAGCGTGCGCAACAGCATGATGGGGATCGACATCCGGCGCCGGACGATCGGCATCGTCGGCCTGGGCCGGATCGGCGCCCGAGTGGCCGAAATCTGCAGCGGCGCGTTCTCGATGCGCGTCCTAGCGTTTGACGCGCATCTCGATCATGAAACGATTCGCGCTCGCGGGGCGGAGCCTCGCACCCTGGACGGCCTGCTGGCCGAGGCCGATTTCGTGACCCTTAACACACCACTCACCGAGCAGACGCGCCATCTCCTCGGTGCTCGTGCAATCGGCCAGATGAAGCGGGGCGCGTACCTCATCAACCATGCTCGGGGTGCTCTCGTGGATACGAGGGCGCTGACCCAAGCGCTCGCATCGGGTCATCTCCGCGGTGCGGCCCTTGACGTGCTGGAACAGGAGCCACCACCAGCTGATCTCGATCTTCTGAGGCTCGACAACGTCGTCATCACGCCCCACAGCGCCGCCCTGACCGATGAGGCCATGCTGAGGATGGCAGGCGATGCAGGCGAGGATATCCTGCGCGTCCTCCGGGGCGAGCGTCCAAGGGCTTGCGCGAATCCGGAAGTATTGGGTGGGGCAGAACCAACATCCCCTATTGGTTGATCGCCCTGAGGGATGTGAACCGCGCCCAGCCTAGCCCGCCTTCAATCGCAGCACGAGATTCACGACCCGCCGACGCGCGCAATCATTCGGTTCGTCAGGCACGGGGTTTCTTTTCGTCCGAAGGGTCCTGCCACTCACCACCTTTCACTTGAAGGGTGGCGAGTTCGCCCTATGACGGCCTGAAGGCCCCGGCGAAGACGCGCGGGGTCGGGACGGTCCGGGCAGACCGTTTGGACTCTTTGCGACCGTTCCTCAAGCCTATCCTCTCAACGTCCGCCGCGGGGGTTGAATAACGAAGCTTGTCCGGTACGTTGTCAGCATGGCAACGAACGGGCGACTCCGCGACTACCTCACCAGGGACGAGGTGCGGGCGCTGCGAGACCGGGAGGCCGGGTCAGCGGATTACCTCTTCCGGTCGGAGCGAGGAGACAAACTCACGAGGTACGCCTTCTGGCGGATCGTCTCGGAGGCCGGGAAGCGGGCGGAGCTACCGATGAAGGTCTACGCGCACCAGCTCAGGCATGCATGCGGGTACGCGCTGGTGAACAGGGGGTGTGATCTCAGGTTGATTCAGGAGTACCTCGGGCACAGGGAGATTCAGAACACCGTCAGGTATACGGTCCTTAATGCGAGGAGGTTTGAGGGGCTTTGGTAACTGGCAGAAGGCTCGTTATCGGTCATGTGATGCGTGAAGGTACGGCGGCGCCGGTTACAAAGCGTTCTTACGCGCGACGAGTGCGCGCGCCGTCATCCACAGTCATTTGCCTGCACGGACGCGCGGCGCGCGAGGCATCCATCTCGCCGGGGGTGTTTCGCGCGCTTGATCGCGTGCGCACAGTCATGGATAGTGCCAATCCATGGCCGCGCCGGATCACCTTATCGCCGTCATCGAGGTTCTCGGGAACGTCGTGCGGAGCGTTCAGCTCAAGCGCGTACTCACGGACGTCGACCCGGACCCGCCGCTGAATTTCTGGCGGGTGCTGTACGGCAATCTGCTCGACATCGCCGTGCTCGACTGGTGCAAGCTCTTCGGCTCCAACGACGAGGAACGCCAGCAGATCCATTGGAAGAACGTCATCGACAAGGCTGGTCACGACGCATTCCGCAGCGGTCTCCTCAAGCATCTCGGGATCGACGCTGGCGCCTGGGAGGCGTACTGGAAGCAGATGAAGACGTATCGCGACCAGCACGTCGCGCATTTGGATTTCTGGAGTCGGGACGTGACGCACTACCCGGAGATGGGCCACGCCCTTGAGTCCAGCTACTTCTTTTATGCGGCGGCCATCGCCGACCTTCGCAGGCAGGGCGATAAACGGTTTCCTGACGACCTGAGGGCGTACAGCGCCGCCTTCGCCGACCAGGCACGCGGGATTGCGGAGAGAGCTGTCGCGGCCACGAAAGGGAGCGAGGAGAAGGTGCGCTAGGGTCACGCGCCGCCCGCCCGCGCCGTAAACGCCGGCGCCATCGCCCTGTAGCCGAAGTAGACTTCTGCTTCAGGGACTGATCGTCGTTGACCAGCCTGCGGAAGCCGCCCTGGGAATTCGCGATTGGGCTGCTTGGACGTACTCTCGCCGGTCAGCAGCCATGCCTCGATCCCCTACTCCGCTGAGTGGCGAATGAGCACCAAGGGGACAAAGCCAGCGGTTTGCCAGACTTCCGCCTCGCGAGCCTTTCATCGGCCGTTGGCGAGAATGCCCTACCCTGCGAAATGTTTGTTGATCGCCTGAATCAGAGCGCGCGCCGCGGCCTTCGTTTCCGCCGGAATCTTCGCCGGGCTCTTGCCCCAATCGTCCAGCAAGACGAGCGCTGCGGCCGTCTTCTCGGGGATCGCGAACTTCACCTTGCCGAGCCGTTGGAACGCCTTCTCGCACGCATGGACGATCATCGGCTCTCTCTTCTCATCGGCGCTGAGGTCGATCGGATACCCCGCCCTCTTGAGGGCGTCGAGGTAGACGTCGCGCGGAACGAGATCTTCGATCGTTGCCTCGGCGCGCGAAAGTGCGGTCCCGAGCATGAGGACAGGTGCTTCCGCTCCGAACGCTTCCTCGATCCGCTTCGCCGCTTGTTTGCCCTCCGTGTCGCTGTCGAGGAGAACAGCCATTCGGCCCTGCACGCCTTGCATAGAAGCGAGCATGACCGAAGCGAGCGGCATGAGCTTGGACGTTCCACCCGCGGGAGCGAGGACCGTGCCTTCCTGGAGGTTGTCGCCCTTCCCTTCGCTGGCGATGACGGCGTCGAGCGCCTTGATGACCCAGTAGTCCGTGATTCCCTCGACGATCACGGTCCGCTTGCCGAGGAACAAGGTCTGGGCGAGCGAGTAGCCGAGGGCCGCCTGCAAGGGGAAGAGCGTGTCCTTGTCCCCCGTCGGTCTGACGTCCGACGAAATGAGCGTTTTCGCCGGCATGCGATCCTGCGTGAGGTACACCGTTCGCACCCGTTCAAGGTGCGCACCGTCGACGAGAAACGGCAGGTGCGTGCTGTATAAGAGTTGGTTGTCCTCGGAGACGCGCTCGAAGAACTCGATGAGCTTCATCTGCAGCGTCGGGTGAAGGTGTAGACCGGGTTCGTCGAGCAGGAGGATCGCGCCCTTGTGCGCCTTCTTGCTCTCAACGAGGAAGACCAAGTAGAACGAGAAGAACCACTGGAACCCGTGGCTGCGCTCCTCGAAGGGGATCTTGAACGGGTTGCGGTTGTCGGACACTTGAAGCACCAAGTAGTCGCCGTCGACGTCGAACTCGAGCTTGTGCTCCTCGGCGCCCCACCACTTCAGCCAATCCCCGCTGAGCGAGAACGAGGCTGACTCGAGCAGCGCCCGCCGCTCCTCCAAGCGCCGATGCACCTGCTGCTCCGTCTCGTTACCTTCGCGCGCTCGGCCGAGGCGCAGGATCTCCTCGGGATCGAGGCGACTCCATTCGAACAACGCCGTTTGCGTCCTAGTCGCCTCGTCAGGCTTGCCTCTTCCCGAGAGATAGCCCGGCAAGTGGATCAGCGTCTTGAGCATGCCGTAATCGTCGAAGTAGATGAAAGCCGGCAGGTTCTGCGCGGCCCACTCGCGAGCCTTTACTCGCGGATCGCCCTCCCTGGCTCGACCGACGAGCACCGACAGCTCCTTCCGTTCCTCCATGGCGACGCTCTTGCGTGCCTCGTCGTTTCCGACCCAGGCGTTGACGGCCGCCTCAAAGCTTTCGAGCGCCCTCACGGTGGCCGGCTCCCAGAGCCATCCATCCAGGGCGATATGTCCACCGGACGACGCCTTGCTCGCCTGCACGGCTTCGGCGTCCCCGGAACTGTGCGCGCTGACGGCTCTCTCCACCGCGTTGATGGCGGCTAGTGCGACGCGCCCGGTGGGCGAACCGGCCAAGTCCCACTCGCAGCGAACCTCGGACTTCGTCTGGTCCTTGCCCGCGTACGAGGTGATCAGGGTCACGGTGCTCGGGGCGGTCGGCGTGCCCTCAGGCAAGACCTTGAGCAGGGCGTCTTTGTCTCCCGCGTCGAGGGCGAACTCCAGCTCGGTCACGTCCTGCGTCCCGGCGCGGTCTTTGGTGTAGCGGTCCCTCGGATAGTCGTACAGTTTGTCGAAGCGGGCGTCGGCGACGTTCTTCGACTTCCACATCGCTCGAAGGACAGCGGTCTTCCCGCTCTCGTTCTTGCCCACGAGCGCGGTGACCTTCGAATCGACCCTCACCGGCCCCGTGTCGTCGATGACCTTGTAGTTCTTGATCGTGAAACTGGCGAGACGCAACGTTCCCCCCTGCGCGAAAGCGGCGAGTATGGTGCCAGAAAAACGATTCTTCGCCGACTTGCGGGTTATGAAAGCGGCTGAACGGTCGACACTGCTAATGTTGGTGTTGCGGACATCAACAGGCAGGAGGGCGACCGTTCGCCTACCAGAAGTGTATTGCCCGGCTGGGCGGCTGGGGGGTTGGTTGGCACAATCGAGACGAAGGCCAGCGATCCTCTGGGCGAGTCCGGTCGAAACCAATGGCGAGCGCTGGAACTCGTCACCATACACCCAAGGTGTGGCGAGTTCATCGTCCGACCTCCCGTGAGCCTCTGCCGCACCGCCTTGTTGCCTGCCCGGAGGCCGCTTCCGGCCTATTCCGTTGAAAGACTCGATTCCCGTTGCCGATTAAGAAATGAGAGCCCTTGTGGGGCATGCTGCGTACGTCGGGCTAAGGGGGTAGAGGGAGTTGATGTCGCGGCGTAGGGCCTCTTGGTAGGCACTCGAGAGGCGATCGCATGGAGTTCTTCGATTAGCTCCCGGCCTGATCGAATTCTGGCGAGTTGCGATCTCGAGCTTCTCAACAGAATAGCTCCGTAGCGGTCCTTCCCCTGGACCGACGCAGTGATCGCGCTGATCTAGGCCGCACGTGCCGAGGGGCTTGCGATGCATCCGATCCGATTGGGAGTGGTCCCGATCACATGTAGAACCCATAGCGAATCTGCGGTGCATCCGCATCGCCCAGATACTTCATGATTTCTCCAACCTTCCGAGCGCAACCCAACGTCACAGGGTACTTGCCATCGAACTGTGTGTTGTTCCAGTTCATCTTAGACAGCCCCAGAACCTCACGCGCGATAAAGGAAGGCGACTGTTCCGAGCGGACGATTCGCAGTTCGATGGGCTGCGGTATGTAGAGGCCAGTGTAGGTCTGGTAGTACCAGACGGAGCCCCTGGTATAAAGAAGGTGCCGCTGGTCATCCACCTCTATCCGCGTACCGCGATACGGCGGGTAGTTGCCCTCTCTGAAGAGCCTGAGCTTGGAGTCCATCACCGTCATCAGGTCGACCGCGTCGATCCGGAGGTCAGTGGCGGCCTGCGTCAGCCCTTCCATCTCGTCCGGCGAAAAGTTCGACGACTTGTGGACGACGATCCGCGCCGGGTAGTTCCGCAGCGCCACGCGGTATTCGTTCAGCGCCGCTGCCAACAGGTCGTAGGCTTGTTTGGCGCTGAGGTGTGGCACCCGATCATCGCGCGCCATGTCGATCGGGGTGCCCCGGAGGATCAACCCATTGCCCAACTCGTCGAAGATCTGCGCGAGGCTCGTGTTCAACACCTGACGGTCGCGGCTCCGATAGAACGCAATGCCGACCGCACAGGACGAAGGGCGCCGATCGTCGGACTGAAGTTTCCACGGTACGCGAGGGCCGGCCTTATAGTAGAGCGCCGTGCAAAAATTCCACGCCTTGGTCGCGTCGTCTTGCTGTCCCTTCCTATTGCTCTCGAGAGAAACTGCCCGGACCAACTGAAGAGGCTTCCCCAGGTGCATCGCCTTCGCCTTGAGGGCCCGACGAAAGTTCAGCTCTGGAGCCACCTCGACGCTGGCGTCCAGACGCTCCTCGATCGGACTCGGCTCATCGGTTGAGATCACCTTGTGTAGTGCGTCCGGCATAACACAAACGACCACATCCACTTGGCGGTTCTGCGCTAGGAACCTGATGTGCTCGTAGTACAGATCGATGGCCTTCGTGAGCCTCGTCCGACGATCTCCGATGGCAATGATCTCGTCCACCTCGCTCTTCTTGAGCGTTCGGGCGAGATCCTGGCCAAACACCAGCTTTGCATCGAAGCCGTGGCCCACGCTGAACCCTGGGAACGCCACACGCAGGTTCGGCTGCTTCGCATTCTCCGGGGCGGAGATCTCGCCGCCGCACCTGCTCATCCACCGCTCGAGCGCTTCGATGCAGGTGGCCGTCCCGACTGCTCCTACCATAACATCGGTCCGTCGCGTGCCCATCGCGCGGTCAAACACGCCGTAGGTCGCGATCCCCTTACGCGGACAAATATGCTCTCCCGTCGCGAAGCGCAGCCGCGGCTCGTTGATATGTTCGAGCTTCATAACGTGTCAAATAGCCCTTTGATCGGAGAGTCCTCCTCATCTTCTGCCGAATCCCGGAAGGGCAGCCACGATTCGTCAGGTAGCCTCGGGTGGTTCTCGAATGACAACATCTCACCGAACGAAAGCGAAGGGGCGCCGCTGGCAGTCAGGTCGAAGAGATCATCCTGATCCAGTCTTGCCAACCACGAAGTCAGGAAGCGGAAGTGGTCGGTGACCGTCCGATTGACCTCCTTTCTCTTCAGCCACTTCAAGGCTTCGTCGGCGAACCGCGACCTCCGGTAGTCATCTCCGTAGCTGAAGAACCAATCCGGCGTGATTGCGATGTACCAACGCCCCTCGTTGAGGACGAAGTCCGTGGCGAAGGCGAGGTGTTTGCAGATGAAGGTTCTGTCCGGGGCAGTCTTGTTGAGCTTACGCTCGTACACCCGGCGCGATGCTTTCTTGTGGCCCGTCCAAGTCTCCTCTCGGAGCAGATCTTTGTCGTCCATCGGTAGAAAGACGAACAGGCCGTCATCGTGCATCCACCGCACTCGATATTTGTGAAGCTTTTGTTGGAGAGTGAAACGGAGTAGCGATTTGAAAATCCGTTCGTGATCCTCATCGTTTTCATAAAACTCCGCCGGCCGCAACGGAGTCACCGTCCCAAGCTCAATCAGCCGCGCAAACGGCCCCTGACTGTCGTCCAGCGGTTGAAGCGTAATCAGCTGCCGGCTGTTCACTTCGTAGCACGACGGGACACGAAGATTTAGTTCTTCTAGGGTGCCTCGGATGAGCGATCGCTCGCTGCGACTACGCTTGCCGTTTGCGCGCCCTACGTCCTCCCGCAGGTCGGCGATGTAAAGCCTTTGAGGGAAGTAGATCTCAATGAGATTGAGGGTCGCTCTCTCGACTGGCGATGAGGGTGGGTCAAAATCTGCTTCAGAGAGACCAGCGGCAATGCCGCCCCTCATGTACGCTCGTACGACATCGAGCGCGGTCGACAGCTGTCGCGGTTCGACGTTTGCTGTTGCTGCACAGATGTCGCGCATGTCCAGAATGTCATCCGAGGCGCTGACCGCGATCCGGCCTCTGGCGACACGGTCGATCGCGTCCTGCGAATAGCTGGCTTGCTTGCGGGTGAGAACGTAGACGACCAATCGCCGATAGCGTATGTCCAGGCCGTGCGAGAGAAACGTTTCGACCGTCTCCTTAACCTTTTCCAGTGTGGGAGTGCCCGTCACCTGCACCGCGACGCCCGCCTCGTCGTCGGCCAGGTCGACCCCGGGAAAGTTGACTCGCTCCTCGGCGTTAAGGTTGCGGAGCTTCTTCCAGCCATAGATTTCACGAAGAACGCCCAGAACAAGACCCTCCGACACCTTGTGGATATCGAAGTGGCCCATGGCAGAAGATGCCTCGACCTGCGTCACGAGTTGCGACATCAGATCTCTAAACTCATTGAGAAGGGCTAGATGCTTCAACTGTGGCCTTCTGTCATGTCCGGAGCAGCTTATCCGAACGACTTTCCCAGCGATGCTCGACGAGGGGCCAGTCCCGCGGGTACCGGCGCAGCTAGTCGTAGATTCTTGCTCGCTTCCTGCATATGTGCACGCGGCCGCGGCGCTGGGGCCGTCAGGCGCTGAGCTTACCCTTCAAGTTTCTTCCCCACGGTTACCGCGGCAGCGCGATACGCCGGGTGCCCGACTCAGCGCTAGTACCGTCGAGTAGCGACGATCGCAATCAGCGACGGATCGCTTGATGGCATTCAAGTTAGTGACCGGTCATAGTCGGAAGCCGCTGATCTCAGCCGCCTGACTCGCTCGAGTTACGCGCCTCGGGCGGTTCGCCTGGACTCGCAACAGAACGCCCAAAGTCGTGCGAATCAGGCATAGGAAGGGGTGAGAGGAGTGCTCACGAAGATTGCTTCTCCGGCCGGCTGATGACCCGTCATTTATTCTCGACCCGAACGCCCCGCGCGGTGTCGGCGGCGGAAGGCGAAGATCCGGTTCTCGGCGTCGAAGATCGTCGCGTTCGCGCTTCAACACCGATGCGCGCTCGAACGATAGGTGCTGCAGACGCTGGAAGCAACCGAAGTCTACGGTGCATTCCTGCATTCCATGAAGCAGGGTGAGTTCGAGCGTAGATCTCAGTCTCGCTTCACTATCCCGGAAACAGCGGCAACGCCGAAAGTGGCGAGCAACCACCCTAAGCACGCATGTAGCCATAGGTAGGACTGAATAACTCTCCCCGACTGGGAGACTCGATTCGGCAGCCAGAACTCCTCTTGGTTCATCTTTAGAAAGGGCACCATGACCTCAAGCGAGTACGTAAATGGGTTCAGTGACGGATATGCAACTGGCGTCGGAGGTATCGGCAACGACGTCGCCTCCAGATGGAGGCGACTCTTCGCGGGGAAGAATCCGTCGGTCTGATCGGCGTACCAAATAAGCAATGCTCCGACTAACCAAAGCGCCGCCGCCCAACCCAAGGCGAGAGCTGGACGGTACCCGAATTTCACAAGCGTACCGAACAGCGTGTGAGTAATGCGCCGAGGAATCGAGAAATACCATCGCTGGGACGATGAAGTTCTATGCCACTCTTCAGGTCTCCGCCGCTCCCTTTCGATAAGAACTTCTCTGGCATCCTCCGACAATCCGAGATTCCGCTGAATACCTGCCAAGTGCTCATACGGCTGCGGTGAAAAGCGACCCCCGTCGGATCGACGCAACCATTCTAGGCAGCGCTCAAGCGTCCACCCATCGCTTAGATACAAGGACTCATAGCGGAATCCCGTAAGGTCGTACCCTGCGTAGCCCGGCCATGAGTCGCTCTCGTCCTTGAGTAACCTACATCGCGCTTCTCGCAAATCCAGAGTCATCGTGCCCCGACCGTCAGATGAACGGCCGAGCGCGAGGGTGCCTAGAACAGCCCGTGTAAGAACCACCGATCCCGAGATGTCGCACGCCCGCAGTTGAAGAGCCCCGGCTTCCGCGTGATCAAAATCGACGGCTGTGGAACCTAACCGCAATGCAATTTTTGCGTCTTGAAGTCGAACGATTCCCCCGACGACGACACCGAAGAAGTTCAAGCGCCCGACAGCTTCGAATCCCCCGTCAAGAAAACAGTTCTTCTTGATCTCAGAACTCGTCGCTGAGATCGCATCGTCAGATGGTTTGAACGCCTCGAACTTCCCCCCTGAACATGTCAGATCACCAGCTATGCTTGCGCCAAGCAGGCGAACTTCACCTTGGCACTCGAACGCATCGTCGAGAAATACATCCCCGTCCACGCGTAGTAGATCCGCATAGAGGCCACATGCATCGTCTCCAGCGGCCCCCTGCAACTGGCCAATGCCCGAGGGGTGGGAAAGCTTGCCGCCGGACAGCACGACTCCGCCTCTTATGCGCGCCCCCACTAGCTTAAGCTGGCCGCTGCACCGAAATTGAGGCGAAAGCAGAAGGCTTCCTTCGAGTTGGAGGTCTTCTGCGTCAAGTGCAATGCAGTACCAATTGAGAATGGTTGCGCGACTCATAACCAGCGAGCCGTTCAGTCGCGCGTGCGACAGATTCACCCGTCCATGGGCCACCCTGAAATCGTCGAACTTGACGTCGCCGCGCACATTAAGCAGTCGACCAGAGAGCGCAATATCGCCAAATGGTTCGATGGTCGACCCCGTAACAGTCAATGCGCCCTTGAGGCTGGCGTTGTCTAGCAGTAAGCAGCCAAGAATATTGGAACGGGAAATCACCAGATCGCCGGACAGCTCCATGCCGCGCAAGTCAATTCCTGGGACAGTGCAGCTGTCAATCTCCAAGTCTCTGATTTGGCAAGAGCGAAGGCTTAGCGGCTCGTGAAACACGCAGTTAAGGAAGCGGAGTGGGCGCCCGATAGCTCCATGGCGATAGTCGACAGAGTCAACGATGTTTAGGGCGACAAAATTGAAATCCTCAAGTCCTGCGGCGGCCCGAGCCACGTCGCTCCCGAGCAGGACCGTCAGAAGCTTTCCCCTGACTGTGAGCCGAGGAGCCGCCTGACTTCTCGCAATAGAGCTACCGGGTGCGTGACTGAGCTTGGAGCCGGCGAAGGTGACACCAATGCTTCGCAAAAACTCGCACTCTGCCCCCGTTAGGTCGCTGAACAGACCCTCTGACATTACAGGCTCCCTATCAATCAGTCCCACCCCGCCAAGTTGGCCACCTGCATTTGAGCGCACAGCGTCACTAGGCGGGACAAAGGCGCTTTCCGTCTCGGGGTTTGTACAGAGTAGAAGGCAATCGCGTAGCGCTTGCAAGCCGAGTCCTCGGCCCGACGCGGAAGTTGACGCGCAAAATTTACGAGATGCACTAGCCGATTGGCGTCAGGCCGACAGAGGTTCGCGCACGCATAAGTACTTCGAACTAACGCTAGATACAACGCTGTGGTATTTGGCCTGGGTCGAGTGCTGGGAGTAGTAGTTGGGATCTCCGGGTACCCGTCCTGGCCGCCCGAGCCGTACGGACTCGCACCTTTACGCTCATCTTGTTGCGAGTTTCCGCAGCTTGTCACGGGCCCTAAGCGGGCCGACACGCAAGCCGGCGCTGCGAGTCCCGCCGGCCCCGCGCTATCGCGCGACGGTCTCGACGAACTGCCTCGTGGACAGGACCTTCGAGCCGGGCGGCGGGCTGCGGGCGAGCGCCTGATCGCAGGTCACCAGCGCGCTTCCGGGGACGCTATGATGCCTTGTTGACTTTGCACCAAAGGATCAACCCGTGGCTCGTCTGACCATCACCCTCAGCGACGAACGGCATCGCGCCCTCCGCGAGGCGGCCGTGCGGCGCGGCAAGACCATCGGCCAGCTCGTGGAGGAAAGCCTCGAGTTCTACGGCATCAAGAGCGCACGCAGCGCCGAGGCGCTGGTCGCCAGAGCCCGCGCCCGCGCAGGTTTGACGGAACAGCCTGCGTTGCGCCTCGCCGTGGACGAAACGCGCGCCGCGCGGCGCCGCTGAGGTCGGTCGCCGTCGTCATCGATACCAACGTTGTGGTGGCGGGCCTGCTGACCGCCGAGCCGCATTCCCCGACGGCCTGAGCGATCGCGACGTCGATCTGCTGCTCACGGAGATCGGGACCCAGGCGATCGTATGCGAGCCCGAGGCGGCCTCCGGTGTGTCCGACCCGAAGGACAACCAGCTGTGAGCGCTGGGGGGCTTGAACCGCACGGTTCCCGGGCGGCCCCGCGGGCTGCGGGCTTCGTTCCGCCGGTAAGCTGGGAATTGCCGCCTTCGGTCCCCGCCCGCTCGCGGGAGATCGAACCTATCGGAACTGCGCCGACAGCCGAGAAAGCAGGTGCTCGACGGCCGTGCGTGCGACATCGCTCGCAGTTTCGACCGACAGGAGACCTCCGCGCCGCGGACCGAAGTCGTGCCAGTCGAGGCGCCAGTCCTTGCGGATGAGTTCTTCGAGCGTTCCGATCCCGTCGACGAGCCCAAGCGCGTGCGCGTCGGGCCCGAGCCAGACCTCCCCCGACGCGATATCGACGTCTCCGCGGAGCCGTTCGCCGCGCAGTCGCCGCACCTCCGTCTCGAAGGCGGTGCCCAGGTCGCGGATCAGGGCGCGAGCTTTCGCGTCGGCCTCGGGTGTCGTCGGCTGGAACGGGCTGAGCATCGCTTTCAGGGATCCTGAGGCATACAGGCGCTGGGAGATCTCCAGTCGCTCGGCGGCCCGGTGAAGGTCCCAGCCGGCCAGAACGGCGCCGATCGACCCCACGAGGCTGTAGCGACCGGCGTAGATCTTGTCGGCGTGCAATGCGATGAGGTACGCGGCGGACGCGCCGACGTTGCTGATCACAGCGACCACCGGCTTGACGTGCTGTGCACGGAGGCTTTCCATGGCGCGGTAGATGCGCTCAGCCTCGCCAGGCGATCCGCCTGGCGAGTCGATGGCGAGGACCACGGCTTTGACTCTCGGGGACTCGAAGGCTCGCCGGAGAGCGGGGACGATCCGTTCGGCGGAAGCAGGCAACCCGTGGGTAATCTCGCCGTCGATTCGCACTACTCCGACGACGTCACCGAGCGGACCCATCCGCCAACCGAGCTGCGGAGCCCACAGCAAGAAATACAACAGTGAAAGGGCGAGGGTGCCGGCAATAAAGAGGCTGCGGGTGAACCACTTCCAGCGCCGCTCGAGGCGTCGCTCGCGGAGCAGGTCGGCAATCAAGGCCTCGGCCATGGCGTGGGTTAGGTCCGTTACGTTCGAGGTGCCCATTGCTTGCTCCTAGGACACGTGCGTCCGAAAAGGTCTTGTGCTAGTTTGTACATGCGCGCCCAGGAGCGCGGCGACGATGACCCAGAGGAACCGCAGTCTCCTCATCCAGTTCGCGCTTGCGATCGCCTTTTGCGCGTCCATCGGCATTTTCGATCGGCCTCTACTAGGGTTGATCGGAGTGTTACTTTGTCTCGTCGTGTTCGGATTGCGCGCATTCGGTTCCACGCGTTCGCGCGTAGTTCGGAGCCCACCGCTAGGCACGAGTCCTGCCGCCACAGCCGACGACGAAGAGGTGGCTGACGCCGAACGTGGCACACCGTCTTACAACCCCCGGAACCCCGCATTCCCGCTCTACTACCCCCCAGCGGACCGCGATTAGCCTACGGCTGGCCGTCCTGAGTGTTGCCGTCACCGGTGTAGAACTCCCACTGAGTAGTAAGGGGACGGTCCCGGTCCGGTTTCCGGCCGGGATTTGCGTCGACGAAGAGACTCTTCTCGCGGTCGCGCCTCGCACGCTCACCGTGCAGCGCTCCTTCGTTCTCGCTGACACGTCGTTGTCCCACCTCGAGTTCCTTTTCCGCTTGCTCCTTGCTATCAACAAAATGCTTGGCGGTGTCTCGCAGTCTGGGAGTCGAATCCTCGGCGACGCCATCAGCGCTGTTAAACGCTGAGACGTCAGCCTGCTGTGTTAAAGCTCTCCCTTGCACAGACTCCACTGATGCTGCTTCCCCACTCCGAAAGGTGGGGACAGCAAGTTGATTAGCAGTCGGTGCGGGAGCGATCGGGTTAAGGTCACTCAAAGGACTGCCAAGCGAGGCGCCGTACTTCTCCAAGAAATGCTGGCGAGCGACCTCCATCATGACGCGTGGATCGTTCAGAGCTACCCGCGAGATCCCCTCCGCCGCAGCTCGCTGATGAATCGCGTACGTGTCATCCCCGCTGACTGAGAACCCGTCGCGAGAGACGACGGACGCGGCCTCCCTCAAGGCGCGAGCTTCCAAGAACGATCCGGATGCCTGGCGCTCATAGGCGACGGCTGTATCGTATGCAGCACGGACTTCCCGTCCACCGCGGCGCCCGGACTGGTTTCCCGTTTCGAATCCACCTCCTGCCGATGCGGCGTGAACGATGGACCTCTCGTCGGTAAGACCGGCATCACGGCTCAGCTGCTGAACCCGGCGCACCGCGTCGGAGAGTTCCTGGTCGCTTCGATTGCTGACCGCCACTCCTCCGGCTAGACGGACGCCCTCTGTGGTGCCTACTCCCAGAGCTGCCTGATATACCCGAGAGGCGCTGCTACGATCCGTAATTCCTAGATCGCTCGCGATCGTGTCAAGGCTCCGCGCGACTGCTTGCTGTTGACTACTCATCCGCACTCCATCCTGCCAGGTGTACGCGCCCGTTTCGCGAGAATAGGTGGAGTTGTCTCGGATGTACGAGATGGCGCTCTGCGTTGCGGCGCGCCAGCTCTCCTGAGCCTGTAGGGACTGGCTCTGCCCGACTTGTGTCAGCCGGTCGGCCTGCCGCGACCATTCGTTTCCGGCTGACGCAAGCATCTGCGCCGTCACCACGCCTCGTCCCTGGTTCGTCGTGTAGACCGGCCCGTAGGCCCCCGCTCCACTCTCGACCGTCCCCGCCACGTCCGTGAAACTCGCCCTGGAAGGCGAGGTCGTGTTCGTCGAGAGCGACCAGCTGTGCGCGTTGCGGTTGTCCCAGCTCGCGGTGTCCCAGGTCGAGTTTGCGAATGAGACGTTGCCCGCGCCGGCGGCCGCGCCGGCCGTCTGCGCGCTGGACTGGGCCGGGCCCATGACCGTTGCGGTCATGCTGGTGAACGCCTGGGCGCCACCCGCGACGATCATCGTGGCCATCACCGGGATGGCGAGCGTCATCATCCCGGCAACGGCTTGGTCCGAGATCAGCGTCGATCCGATGACCGCCGTCGTCGAGAGGGTGAACCCGGCGATCCCCTGTGCCGCGGCCTGGGCGTTCGTCGCGCTCTCCAGCGTGGCCACGTAATTGAGGACCGCATACAGCGGCGCCCAGAGCTGGACCCAGACGAAGGCCATCAAGTAGCTCTTGATGACGAAGCCGGCCTTGGCGCCGGCCGCGACGATCATCAGCACGATGATCGGGAAGACTGCGATCACGAGGATCTCGACGACGTTGCGGATCTTCGGGAGCGCCGACTCGGCCATCTTGGCCATCGTCACGAAAGCCGACTCCGCGGTGACCTCGGCCTGCGCCTGGGCGAGCGCGGCTTGGACGGCGGCCGGGTCCGATAGAAGTTGCGGGATGGCCACCGACGAGTCCCGCATGAGGTTAATCATCATGTTCTGGCGGATCGTCTCGCTCGCCGCGCTCGAGGCGGCGAGGAGGAGATTCGTGACCACGGGGAGCTGGGCAGCCACCAGCGCCGATGCGTTGATCGGGCTGGGCTCGTGCGGGTTAAGAAGCCGACCGAGACGGGTCTGCTCGCGCGCCGCGGCGCCGCTGATCCGGGTGTTGAGCACGGCGTAGACCGCGGGACACGTGTCGATGCTCGCGCCCAGGTCGTAGGTGACGAACCGGCCCGGGTTCAGGACGCCCAGCGCGCCGATGTCGCCCCAGATGTTCGTGCTCTGGACGAGCGTGTCGATGTCGAGGGTGCGGTTGATGAGCTCGGGGATCACGCATTCCTTGACGAACTGGACCATGTCGCGCTGGAGCACGGGCTGGTCGATCGCGGCCCGCCGCGCCTCCTGGAGGACCCGGCTCCCGAAAAGGAGCCCCCCGCCCTGAAACCGCACCTCGTTCGGGAGCGAGAAGACCGTCTCGAAGCTCCGGGTCAGCCAGTCTCCGACGTGGCTCGTCATCGATGCGAAGAAGGCCACCCCGAGCGGCACGTTCGCGACGACCTGCGGTGGATTCGTGCTCGTCCGGTCGATGACCGTGACCGACACTCTCGGGAGGAAGAGACCGGCGTAGAAGATGACGAGGAAGATCATCCAGGTGCCGAGATCCTCCCCGCGCATACGCAGGAGCGAGGCGATCGCAGCGACTATCAATCCGAGCACAGCGATCGCCCGCAGGAGGCCGACGAAGTCGTTCTGGCCGGCGATTGCGGCGATTCCGTTGAAGATCGCCACGAGCTGCGTGACGTTCCAGTAGGCGTAGACCTCGTACATCGCGCTGCTCTTTATCGCTACAGCCGTCCGGGCCGCGCGAACTTCAGGTTCTCGGAGAGGACGCTCGGCATGTGCGCGTGCAGCGTGCGCTCCATCCGGAGGAGGTCCTCGGCGATCGCGGTGTTCTTGGCGGCGTTCTGGTAGAGAGTGCGGATCTCGTCGCGCACCTCCTGCTCGAGCTCGCGCATCCGGGATTCCATCCGGCCAAGCTGCTCGTCGTCGAAGGCGGTCCCGTTCGCGGCATGGACGGTGACCGCCTGGCGCACGGTGTCGACCCCTCTCTTGATGAAAGCCGCCGCGTACTTGGCCGCGATGAGGTCCTTGTAGGTATCGATCAGCGAATCGGAGAGGCCGGGCAGCGAACTGAAGGCGGCGAGCGACATCATCCGGTAAACGGGCAGGTCAGACACGTTCACGAAGGCGATGTCCGCGGCGGTTTGCGGCGTGCGGGCCACGATGTTGTTCGCGATCGCGCGCAGGCGCTCCTGGACGATCGAGCCGAAGGACGGATAAGTCGCCGGGGCGTCGAGGTCGACCTGGAGGCACTGGTCGTCGCCGTAGCCGTCGAGGCAGCGGTAAAACTCGAGCGACGCCTCCCCGGTCGCGGTATTGCCGACGTAGTGGAGCAGCCGATGGTGGCCGGGGCGCACGACGAGTCGCGGCGATTCCTGGTCGGTGGCGGGCGGCACGTAGATGACCGTGCCGATCAGCGTCATGAGCTGGCGCTTCTGGAGCGTGGTGAGCCCGAGCGCCGGGTGCGAGAGGGCTTTCCAGGTGAAGTTGCCGGTCGGGATCTGGTTCGAGAAGAGCTGCCCCGCCGGCGGCTGGATGCCGGGCAGGCTCGACCTCGCCCGGTTCTGGGCATCGTAGATCTGGGTGTTGGTGGTGGTGTTGATCCACGATCCGATCCGGTCGGAGAAGTCGCCCAGGGCGACGCGCCAGTTCCGCGCCCGCTCCTCGTCGGCCTGCATGTACCGGCCCACGGAGCCGTCGACCAGGCTCCGTGCCGCCTGGCAGGAGTTGACGTTCAGCGCGTTGATCTTCTGCGCCTGGTCCTGCAGCCACTCGATGGTGACCGCAATCTCGGGCGCCATCGACTTCAGGGCGAGCTGGAAGAAGTACCCGAGCGCGTTCTGGCCGATGTTCCGGAGGAGCGCGACGAACTGCGCCTCGTTGATGTAGCTGAAGGACCCGGCGAAAAGGTCGATGCCGCCGCAGCCCGCCTTCAGGTTCGGGCCAGCCACCGCCGCGAGCTGGTAGGTACGCTGCGGCGCCCGCACGAACATGCTCCCGGCGGTGAAGAGTCCCATCGTCTGGCCGCGATAGGCGCCGGGCCCGGTGACGTTCGCGTACAGCCCCGCCTCGTTGTAGAAGTCGGTCATGCCGTAGGCACGGGCCGCGACGGGCGCAAAGACCGCCGCACCGAGGAGAAACGTGAGAACAGCAAAGCGTGCGCGCATGAACTCTCCTAGAACTCCTCGCCGGGCCGCGTCTGCGTGAGGACGTACATGCGCTCGAGGATCTCGTCGGCGGCGAGCACGCCGTAGCCGATCGGCTGCACGCGACGCTCGGTCTTCGAGCTCAGGAAGAGCGCCGGGACCTGCGCGACCTCGAGCACGCGACTAATGCCGTTGTCCGGGTAGGCGTGCGGGAACTGCGGGAGCCGGCCGCCGTCGAGGCTCACGGGGAAGACTTCGATGCCGTGCACGTCCTGCAGGGATTTCAGGATCGGGGCGAGCTGGTGGCAGTACGGACAGTCGCCTCGGAAGAAAAAGAACAGCCCATTTTCTGTTGCCAGGCGCGCGATCGCCTGCTCGCGCGCTTCGCGCCGGCTCGATCTGTGGGCATCGATCGCCAGGGCGTTCGTGGGGCGTCGCAGCGAGTAGTCGAGCTCCGCCGTCTCCCAGACGACGCGGCGGGCCATGTCGGCGAAGGCACTGCCCTTCCCCATCACGTACTGCTGCGCGTCGAGGTAGGTGCGGACGTTTTCCCTGGTGGGGTTGATGACGGCCTCGTCCTTCAGGCGCTCGAGCTCCTCGCGGATCGCCTTCGTGCTCGTGAGCTCGCGGATGGCGGGCCGCGAGGCTGCCGGGGGCAGTGGCGAGGGCTCCGCGGGTTGCGGTGCAGCGCGATCGGGCGGATACCACGGGTAAGAGCGATCGGGGTTCTCCCAGACCGAGCGGTCCCACCAGTGCGTGAGATCTCCGGTGGGTACTGTCTGCGCAGGGGCGACCTGCACGAGGCAGACGCCGGTAAAGGCGGCAAGGAGCGCGGGAACTCTCATTCGCGGCTCCGCGGTGGCTGGCCATTTCGGCAGTAATCGAGCTGGAAGGCCGCCGTGCGGTCGGCCGGCGGCGCGTCACCGAGCTTGACCGCCCGCTGCTCGAACCGCACGTTCAGCCGCTTGCAGCCGGGCTCGCGGTAGGTGCGCAGCGTCGTCACCTCGACGAGGAGTGGCGCCTCCGAAACGGCGCGGTGGCGCAGCGCCTCGGCGACCGGGCCATCGAGCGTCCCGGTCGCCCGTCCATCCTGTGCGTCGATCGCCGCGACGAGGAGCGGTCGGAGATCGGGGACGACAATGCCCGTTGCGGCCGCGCCCGTCGGCGGCGGAACGAGCGCGGCGCAGGCGATGACGACGAGCCTCGCGCCACGAAGCGCCAGGAAGACGGGCGAGATCTCAGTCGGGCGCGGTCGCATGATTGTTCCCGGACGTGTTGGGTACGGCGTCGCCGCGCGTCAGCGCATCGACGACGGCGGCGAGGCCTGCACTGACGACGCGTCCCGGCTCGAGCGCCTCGGCGCGCAGTTCGCTGCGGACCTCCGCGCGCTGAATCGCGGATCCGTCCTGGATCTCGACGATGTGGAAGGCGGCCTGGCGCGTGAGGTGCCACTGCTCGCAGTTGATGAGACAGATCCCGCGCCGGTCGCCGCCCGCCGCCGTGTTGAACCAGTCCTTTGCGCCAATCGCCTGGCCGACGACGTCGAGCAGCAGGAAGGCGCCGGCGGGGGCGCTGATCTGTGCGCGATCAACGAGGCGCCCGAGCCAGTCGCCGGCGGCGATCACGAAGGCGACGTCGGCCGGCGCGAGCGCGCGGGCGCCGTCGGCGATCTCGACGAGCGTCCCTTTCTCGGCGAGCTCGGCGATGCGGATGCGGGCAGTGCGCTTGCCGGTGAGCTGCAGCGCCCCGCGGACGCGCACCGACACCGGGCCCTCCGCGGTCGGCCCGCCAATCGGGACGCCCCGGGTGGACAGCTCGCGCTCGAGCAGCGCCGTGAGCTTCGGACTCTCGACGTACTCGAGGGCGACGAGCCGGTTCTTCGGCAGGGAGAGCGCGCCGGAGCCGGTGGACGTGACCTGCGGGGCGTCGCCGCGTCGAGTTGCCGCAAGGTCATCCGCGAGAGCTTGGGCCGCTGCGACGAAGAGGGCTGCTAACAGGACGCTCGCCACCCAGGCCCGGGTGCGACGGTTGCGAAGGAACGTCGTCATGGAGGGCCGGGGGTCGGGAAGTAGCTCGTGCCGGGCGAGGCGTTCACGCGGCCCTGGACCCTCGCGGCGAGGCCGGGGACGTCGGGAACCTTCGCGACGATCTCGGCGTAGAACTCGGACAGGTCCATGCGGCCGAAGTCGAGCCGCTGGAGCTCGTCGACCGTCAGTCCGCCGCAATCGGGCGACCGCGCATCGCCGTACCCGCGCCCGAGCTGAGCGCGTCCCTGCTCGTTCACGATGCGCGCGAGGCGGGAGTTGAAGCAGCAGTGGGACTGCTTCCGGGTGAGGCAAGCGCCCAGGAACCGCGACGAGCAGTAGCTCCCCGCGTGCACGCAGAGGTTCTGGCCGCGACGCACCGCGAGCAGGTTCTCGGCCTGGTCGCACTCCAGCGCCTGGGTCACGACGTAGATCGCCACCGCCAGCACGGCGCTCCAGGGATCGAACGCGACGACGACCGTCCCTTCCGCGAAGGTTGCCGTCACCCCGTAGAAGCTGAAGGACGGCGACCAGGCCGAGGTGCCCAGGCCCACGAGCGAGGACAGGTTGCTGAAGAGCCAGTCGGGCATGTCGCTCGCGAAGAGCGCGTCGTAGAGGTAGGTCGAGTGGAGGAACCCGCTCGCGTTGTTGTAGACGTTGCCGAGCACCTGGTCGTTGCTCAGGGACGAGCCACCCCCCTGCGACTTGCAGCAGTTGCCCAGGCCCGCGAGCTTGACCGAGCAGGTCGAGGCGACGCCGCGGAAGACCTGCTGCGTCGCCGGGTCCAGGTAGTTCCCGGCCTGGCGGAGGACCTCCTTGGCGGCGATCGCCCGCGCGAAGTCGGAGTCCGGCGGGAAGCCGGTGTCGAAGCAGTTCCCCTCGAGACAGAAGGTCTGCGTGCCGCAGTCGAGGACGCTCGTCGTGGACGTCGTCCCGAAGGCGCACTCGTAGCGCTGCTCGTAGGTGGCGCAGTCGCCGCTCGGCAGCCGGTCGATGCAGTTGGAACCGATCTGGCTGCAGCCGCGGCCGGCGAGCGCGCCGCACTCGCTCGTGTAGCTGTCGCTCAGGCAGGTGTAGCGCTCGTCGTAGCGCCAGCAGTCGCGCTGCACCGGGTAGCCGCTGATGAGCCGGGTGGCCGGCCCCTCCACGCACACCGACGCCTCGCGCTGACAGGTCCCGTCGCCCGCGTGCGCGGCGCCCGCTGCGAGCGCGCCACCGCATGCGAGAGCGAGGACGGCGCAGATTCGGCGCACATGCAACCGGCGGATCACGGCAAGCGCGCCTCCAGCGCCGCGCACTGGTTGTCCCAGCGATCGCTCACCGCGTAGCTCAGCCGAGGCCGCGGGAAGCTGAACCATCCGCTCGCCTGCGTGCCGGCCCGCGAGCACTGCGGGCTGTAGCTCGTGCAGTAGCCCTCCCCGTCCCAGGCCTCGCACAGGTACCCGCAGCTCTCGCCGTACACCTCGAACTGGAAGGCGCAAGAATCGTCGGTGCACCCGCCGCCACGGTAGGCCACGTTGTTGAACCAGTGGCCGAAGTGGTAGTCCTCGGTCCAGAACCCCGGCAGGAGCTGCGGCGCCGCCGCGCCGGTCGCCGCGTCCACCCAGATGACGGCGGATCCGACACCGCCGTTGGTGGACTCGTTGTGCACGTAGAGGCCGACGGTGCCGGACATCTGGCAGTAGGCATGCACCCGCACGCCGACCTGTCGCCACCCGTCCGCGTATGCGCCAACGAACGTGCTCGTGAACCAGGTGCCCGGGACGCACGACTCGCTCACGGCGACCGCGACGGAGAGGATCTTGCTGCAGCGGCGCTCCTCGGGGGCACGGCTCTCGGCGCACACCTCGATCTGCTTGCGCGCCGGCGCGATCACCTGCCTGGGCGTGCAGGCCGAGTACGTGCCGTTCGCCGCCCCGAGGATCGACGTCGGATCGCCCGTGATGGGCCGGGCCCGGGCGAGGAGCGGGTCGGTCGGCGCGACGGTGAAGCTCGCGGCGGTGGATCGCCTCGCGAGGAAGTTCGTCGCGTCGCACTGCTGCTGCTTGCGGGCGTCCGGGTCGGCCGGACCGGTCTGGCATCCGCCGACCTGCGCGGCGCCGGGCGGCACGAGCAGTCCGCTCCCGCCCGCAAAGAGTCCCGACTGCGGCTGCGTCGTCGAGTATTGCGGCACGTCCGGTGCGGCCGCGCCAGAAGTGATTTGTCCGCCGAGCACAGGTGCCCCGGTGGCACCGAGCGAGCGCCCCTGAGAGAACGCCTCCGCCGGCGTGTCCGCGTGCACGGCGGGAATCGCGAAGGCGAGAAGCATCGCGAGAACGCTTGGCTTCACTGCCCCGCTCCGCGGAGTTGCCGGAGCCGGGCCTCGGCGGCGTGCGCGAGGGTGTCCTCCGCGCGCGCGAGGCGCTCGAGCGCGTGGTCGAGCGAGACGTCGCCCGCCACGCGGCGCGCAAGCCCTTCGCACGCTGTCTCGCCGCACCCGGATGCGCGCTCGGCGAGCACGAAGGTCGGCACGATCTCGACCCCGAACCGTGTGAAGGCCTCCGGGTCGATCTGCAGCGTGGCGCCGGTCTTCGCGAGCGGCTGGAGCCGCTCGGCCATTTGGCGGAGCGACGCGCCGGCGAGCCCCCGGAAGACGAGCACGGCATTTGCCCGGCTCGCCTGCTCCGCGAGCCGCAGCAGGCTCGCGGGTGGCATCGAGAAAGAGACGAACACGAGGAGCGCGGGGCCGGTGTGTGGCGGCGTCGCCGCGCTCGTGCGATAGCGCTCCGCAATCACGGCCGGGTCGGGCGCGCGGCCGGGCGCTTCCGGAACCGACGGTAGCGCGCGACCGCTTCGCAAGGCCGGGACGCGATCGTCGAGCCGCTGGAAGATCTCGCCGCTTCGCGCTCGCGCCGCGCCGAGCGCGGCGTCGAACTCCGTCTGTGCCGGCATCGGCTGGGCAAGCGCGGGGGCGGCGAGCGCGGCGCCGGCGAGCAGCGCGACCCGGGCCGCGCGGACGCTACGGGGCCGAGAACGGGACCGTGGCACAGCAGTTCCTCTTGCGGAAGACCTGGTAGACGAAGTCCTCGCCCTTCACCGGGAACTCCTTGCCCGCGCCCCAGACCGCGGTGGTACGGCCGAAGGGCTGGCAGCAGCGCCCGGCGATCCTGGCGGTGCCCGGGACCGGGTGGACCATCTGCAGCTTGTAGTTCTGCTTGTCCATCAGGACCTGGGGATAGAAGCCGCAGAGGCCCGCCTCCCCGGTTCCGGCCCACATGAGGAGCTCGCGGTGGAGCTTGTTCGTCATGCGCTGCACGAGGAGCGTCGAGGCCTGCACGCCGCCGACGTGCGCGCCCACGTGGCCGGTGAGCGGGTACATCGGGCCCTGGCAGCCCGCGCACCAGAAGAGCTCGCTCCGCGGGAACCCGGCGGTGGCCGCGACGCAGTCGGCCGCGCACACGGCCTGGGCCGCCGGGTTGGCGAAGAGCGCGACGTCCGGATTGAGGATGAAGGCGAGCTCCGAGTCGTCCCACAGCGGATCGACCTCGGTGATGTAGGCGATGTCGAAGTCGCCGCGCTCGAGACAGGCGTCGTCGAGCAGCACCTCGAGCCAGTAGAGGAGCGGGTTCATGTACCAGTGCACCTGGTAGAAGGAGTGCGTCGCGCGATCGCCCGAGTGCGACCGGTGATGGCGGGGCGCCGCGATGCCGAGGTCGAGCTCGAGCCCGTTCAGCGTCATGAAGCAGTAGGGCGTGCGCGTGACCTCGACCAGGCGCGCGGGTTCCCAGAACCCGGTCTTGATCCCGACGCGAAGCGGCGGGCAGCCGCACAGCGGATTCCCGCCGGGGTTCGGGGTGTCCTCCTGGTCGAGGGCGAGGACCGCGCTCCCGCCGATCGAGATCGGAAAAATGCAGGACCAGCAGATGTCGGTGATCGGGTTCGGGAAGCGGCCGCTGCAGGTCGTGCCGGCCACCGCGGCCGGCGCGAAGCCCGCGAGCAGGACCGCGACGAGTACCGCGAGCACCCCCGCGCGGACGGCGCGCGGCGCGTCGAATGCCCGGTCACGCGTGCTCTTCACGGGACAAGCTCCTCGATGCGCAGACGCTTGCCCTCCTGCGAGACGAGCGCCGGCACCTGGCGGATGCCCAGCCGCTGCACGAGGGCGCCGCCCTGGTCGTAGTAGACGGGCCGCTTCCAGCGGCGCGCGAGCTCGGCGAACGAGCCGCCGACGAGGATCGGCTTGACGCGGCCCTCGAACCGGTCGATCAGACGCGCTGCGTGTGCGAGCTGCGCCGCGTCGCGCGCGTCGAAGAAGAGCAGCCGGCTGGAGAGCTGCACGTGGTCGAATGGATTGACCGTCGTGCCGGCCCGGAGCACCGCCGTGCCGTCGGGTGCAACGACGTCGCGCGTGATCTGCACGCTGGGATCGACGTGATGCACGCGCGGCGCGCGCGTTCGCCGCAGGCCGGGGACCGGACTGGGGGACTTCAGGGAGGCCTCGGCGCGCGCGACGCCCTCGCGCTGCAGGCGCGCGAGCTCGCCGGTGCGGGCCTTCTCGAGGAGCGTCGCCTCGATGGCGCGCAGAAGATCCGGCTCCCCGATCGGGTACACCGGGCCCACGACGCCCACATCGTCCGGCGTCCGGGCGAGTTCTGGATACGCCGGCGGCGTAATGACGAGACCGAGCGAGAGCGCGAGTGGGCGGCGCCATGCGCTGCGGGCCGCCGCGCGTGACTCAGAAGAGCACATGCGCGCGGCCAATCAGCGCCGCGCGGGGAATCCAGCCCGCGAGCGCGTAGCGAGAGTCGAGGCTGTCGGGATGGGCCCCCGACACGTAGTAGTGGCCCGCGGGGATGACGCCGGTGGGCCCGGGTGCGAGCGCGGTGTTGCGTGCGCTGAAGGGCTTCGCGCGTCCCGCGGGCACGCCGTTCACGAAGAAGACGCGGCCCTCGCGCGTGACCTCGTCGCCCGGCAGGCCGCGCACGATCTTGGTGAAGACCACGCCTTGCGGATACGGACCGCCCCCGTGCCAGCGGAAGGCCACCAGGTCGCCGCGGCGGATCTCGAGGTCGCCTTTCGCGATCAGGCAGAGCGTGTAGGGAAGGCTCGGCGTGGCGTTCACCCCGAGGGTGAAGTGCGCGTTGAAGAGCGTGACCGCGGCTAGCGCCCCGGCGTAGGCCGCGCCCCAGACACCGAGATGCCGGGCGAGCGTGCGGCCGTAGGCACGGTACGCATGCGGCGTGAGCGTCGCCTTCAGGAGGGCTCTCATCGCTGCCTCAACCGCTCGCGCACGAGGTCGGTGTAATCGGGGAGGTCGGCGCCGGCGACGACCGCGCCGCGCACGAGCACGATGCACCGGCAGGCCTCCGGGAGCGCGAGGGCCTCCACCTCGAGCTGCTTCCCGAAGGTGCGCGCGAGATCGACCGCCTTCTGCGTGCCGCCCTCGCCTGTCCCCTGCGCCGCGAGCTTCATCAGCTCTTCCTGGCGCTCGGCGAAGAGCTGCGCGACGTTGAGGGTCGCGAAGCGCACCGGGACGGGCCGCGCGAGGTGGTCCGCGAGGAGCGCGCCCGCCGAGGTCAGGGCGCTCGCGAGCACGGCGACGAGACAGACGACGGTGCGCGAGGGCGGGGAGACCGCGACCGTGCGGACGGCCTCGTCCTGCGGGTTCGGCATCCCGGTCATCCGCCAGACGCTCCCCGCACCCCCGCGGCGCGGCGCTCGGCGAGGACCCGCTCGATCGCCGCCTCGGTGGCGAGGCCGCGCCGGCGCCATTCGTCCACGGCGAGCATGTCCTCGGCCCTCGAGGAGGCGAGGAGCAGCGTGAAGGGGTCGAAGATGACCAGTCCCACCCCGTACCCCATCGGGCAGTAGACGAAGACCTCGGCGAAGGACCCGTGCTCGGTCTGGAGCGAGCGCAGCATCGCGCGCATGGACTCGTTCATCGGGAGGCGCTGGGAGGCCTCGAGGGCGGCGAGCGACTCGGGCTTCTGGCGCAGCATGAAGACCCAGTCGGCGTTCTCCAATGCCGCGTTCGCCGCCGGGCTCCGGGTGTAGTCCTCGATCGACTGGGTCCCGGTGATGAAGGCGCCGTTGTACTTGCGCGCGCGGCGGTAGCCCGCCTCGAGGAACTCGCCCGTCGCGACGCCGCGGAGAAGCTCCCAGGCCTCGTCGACGATCACGAGCTTGCGGCGCTCGCGGGTGAGGTACATCTCCCGCGTGATGCGGTACATGAGCATCAGGAGAACCACCGCCTGGAGGTCCTTCCGCGCCTTGAGCTCCTCGAGCTCCAGCACGATGAAGTCGCGGTCGAGGTCGAGCGGCGGGCCGCCGGCGAAGTAGCGGCCGTAGGCACCGTCGGCCGTGAAGGGGAAGAGCTGCACGCCCATGTCGCGCACGCGCGGGTCGCAGCGGTCGTCCTCGTCCTTGCAGGCGGTCTTCAGGTGCTCGGCGAGCTGGGTGAGCGTGGCCTCCCGGCCGTGCTCGTACCAGACCGCCCGGATCGCGATGTCGAGCCAGGCGAGCTGGAAGGCATCGAGCGGCGCGCCCGGGCTCACCATCTGGGCGACCACCGGGCGCAGCATCTCCATGTCCGCGTCGATGTCCTCGACGAGCGCAAAGGGGTTGAGCGAGAAGGCCGTCTCCTCCTCGAACTCGAGATAGGCCCCGCCGACCGTGTGGCAGAGCTTCTGGTAGGAGCGGCCCACGTCGATGATCCAGACACGGGCGCCGGTCGAGAGGTACGAGAGCGCGATCTCGTTCATGAAGGCGCTCTTCCCCGACCCCGAGGTCCCGACCACCGCGGCGTTGAAGTTCCCCGCCGTGTTCGAGAAGAGATCGATCCCCATCGCCTGGCCGCGCCGGCCGAAGAGCGGGATCACCGGCGCACCATGGCCGGTCCACTCGCCGAGCAGCGGCGCAAGGTTCACCGCGTTCGCGAGCGTCTTGGTCGAGAAACGTCGTGCCTGGGCGATGTCGTGCTGGAGCGCGGGCGAGAGCGACATCGGGAGCGAGGCGAGGAGCGCCTGGACCTGCATGTAGGTGTCGGGCATGAGCTCGAAGCCGCGCGCGCGCCACACCGCGCGCACGGCGTGCTCAGCGCGGTGGTGATCCGCACGCGGCGCGAAGACGAGCACCTGGTGATAGAGCTGGACGAGGCTCCCGCCCGCGTCGAAGGCGCGCTGCGCGAGCTCCCAGTCGCGCTTGCGGTCGGCGAGGTCGGGCTGGAAGCGCGCCATCTGCGAGGCGGCGTTCTGCGTCGCGCGGGCGCTGCGCAGCGTCACCGTGTGGCGCGTGGCGTCGTGGTCGAGCGTGCGCACGCCGAGCGTGATCAGGAAGGGACACGGCAGCCCGAGGTTGGGCTGGAAGGCATCGCCCAGGAGCGCCGCCATCCCGTGGAGCGCGTGGCTCGCCGGATAGCTCCTCACCGAGAAAGCCTTCACGACGGTCTCGTTGCCGAGCGCGGGCAATCCGTACACAAGGCCCTCGGGGGCGACCCGCTGGAGGGTGTCCCCGGCGATCATCTGGTGGCGAAGTTCCGCCTCCGGGTCGTAGCGAAGGCGCGGCGGCCTGCCGTGCAGCATCTCCTGCGGGTTGAGGACGAGCGCGCACCAGTTGACGAGCGCGTCGGCGTCCCACACGTGGCCGAAGAGGTAGACGCTTCGCAGCGTCGCGATCATCGCCTCGCGCAGCGCGAGGAGCTGCTCGAGGCGTCCGGTGTCGCCGAGATCCGCGCACGGCAGCACGACCGAGAGGGCGATGCGCACGTGGCGCAGCTGGTAGGGCCGGCTCGCGAAGAGCGCACTGCGGGCGCCGTCGCGGTAGAACGCAATACGCCGGGCCGCGAACTCGCGGAAGAGCCCGGCGTCCGGCCGGAGCGCCTCGTAGGCGCCGAGGTGGTCGTCGAGCTGGTTCGTGCCGAAGAGCGAGATCTGCACGCCGGCGCCCTTCGGGCAGGCGGCGAAGAGCGACCCGAGGATCGCCGCCATCTGCTCGGTCGCCCCGGTCTGCGGGCAGAGTTCGAGGACGAAGCCGATGCCGTCGACGCTCCCCGGCGCTGCGCCCTCCAGGTAGAAGACCGCCTCCGGTGCGCGCCAGGTCGTGTAAGGCAGCTGCTCCGCGAAGGACGGCGCCGTCCGGCCGCGACCGGTGCGGTCCAACCTGCCGGGAAAACCTGCATCGCCCGCGCCGCCTGCGAGGGCGTCCGTCGGATCGATCAGCGCGCGCACGCCGTGCGCGAGGCGCCAGGGGAACTCGAGCCGGCCCATCTCAGCGCACCCCGACCGGTGTCCCGCCGCCCTCGGGCGTGCCCGGAATCGGGGCGAGCTCGGAGGCACGCAGGGGTGGTGGCGTGAGGTCGGTCGCACCGACGCCCCGCGCGGGCGCGGTCGAGGCGGCGGGCGGTCCGGACGGCGACACGGCGCGGATCGGCGCGAAGCGCTCCTGGATCGCGCGGCGCGTGTGCTCGATCTGCCAGCGCCCGCGATCGACCGTGACGTAGATGTGGGACTGGTCGCGCAGGTCGCCCTCGCTGTCCTCGTAGGGCGCAATCCAGATGCGCAGAACGCGCGGCGCGCTGCGGAGCGGCGTGCCGCTCGTGAGCGGCGTGCGATGGGGGCCCGACGCGCTCGTCGGATTCGGCGAGGGAGCCGCGGGCGGGACGGCCGCCGGGGGCGCGCTGCCGGGAGCCGCTGGTGCCGCGGGCGTCTGCGCCGGCAGCGCGTTGTGGCGACTTGTCTCGTAGACACCGGAAACGGACATGCATGTCACGCCATCGGGCGCCTTGCAGCCGAAGCTCGTCTTGGCATCGAGGCCCGATGCGGAGCAGCCGGCGATGAGCACGCTGCAGGCCACGGCGAGCGGCGCGAGGCGCGCGGTCATCGCGCTGCTCCCGCGTGACTGGGGCCGCTCGCGCGGAGCCACGCGTCGATCTCGGCCGCGGGTTGCGCGCCGACCAGGCGCCGGCCGTCCGCCGCGAAGAGCGTCGGGGTGCCCTGGACGCGGAGGCTCGCGCCGAGCGCGACGATCCGATCAATCGGGTGAGCGCAGTCCGCGGCCGCGGGCTCGAGGCCGCGGCGCATGAGGGCGGACCATGCTTTCGCGCGATCCGGGGCGCACCAGACCGCGATGGCCTTCTCGCGAGCGCCGGGGTGAAGGGCCGCGACCGGGAAGAGGAACGTGTGGATCGTGACGTCGTCGAGCGCCGCGAGGTGCTCCTCGAGCGCCCGGCAGTGCGGACAGTCCGGATCGGAGAAGACGGCGAGCGCGCGGCGGCCGCTGCCGCGCACGATCGTGATCGCGGCATCGAGCGGCAGACTGCCAAACTCGATCGCCGTCAGGCGATCGAGCCGCTCGGCGGTCAGGTCGCGCTGGGTCTGCATGTCAAAGAGACGCCCGAACAGGAAGTAGCGTCCCGAGGCGTCGACGTACGCGACGTTCGTCCCCATCACGACCTCGCTCAGCCCCGGGACCGGCGTCGCGGCGAGCGTGTCGAACGCGGTGCCGGGATAGCGCTGCTTGAGCGCCGAGGCGAGGTCGTTCGTCGACTGCGCGAAAGTTGCGGTCGCGAGCGCCCAGGCGAGCGCGAGACCGACGAAGCGAACAGTGAGGGTCATGGTCATCTCCGGCTCGATGCGAAGTACTCGCGGGGTGCGCCCGCATCGCGCGACCGCGCGCCCGGCTCGCCCTCGGCGCCGGCCACGACGTTCACGCCGCGCGTGACGACGACGTCGACGACCTGGCCCGCGTCGACTTCGACGACCGGGTAGATCTTGTCGGCGAGCGAGATGTAGTACTGGACGAGACGGTCGAGGCCGCGGGCAAGGCCCTGCCCGATGCCCGCCTGGAGCGCCTTCGAGGAATCGATCGTCTGCGTCGCACCGAGCGGCGAGACCGACTGAGTGATCGCACTCGAGGTGAGCGCGGTGCCGAGGCCAGACACGAGGCCCGCGACCAGCGCATTGGCGAGGACCTGGCCGGTCTTGGAGACGAGCCGGCCGCGCACGCCCGCCTTGCCGTCGGGACCGACGAGCACGCCCCTCAGCGGGATGTCGAGCGCCTCGCCGCCCTCGCGGATGCAGGCCAGCGACTCGGTGCGCACGTACGCGCGCTCGGAGGAGAGATCGCCGTAGCCGCTGCCGAGGATGAAGCAGTCCTTCACGTCGGAGCGAAAGCGATTGGGCAGCTGGGCGTGGTCGAGCACGCGCAGGAGCACCGGATGCGGATTGTTCTGCGCCTGGCCGCCGGTCGGTGCGTCGAGTCCGCTCAGCAGCACCGCGCGCATGAACGCCGTCGACGGGAGATACGTCTCGGCCGTGCGCGGACCGGCCTGCGCAGCGGGACCCAGGGCCGATCCCTCCGCGGCGGGGACCGTCGCCGCACCGCGCGTCGGCGCCGTGCGCGGTCCGGCTGCGCCGCTGGTGGTCTCGGCGAGAACGACCTTGAAGATGCCCGATGACGCGGGGGCCGCGACCGAAAGCGGCGGTGTGCCGGGCGGCAATCCGCTTGCCACGGTTGGCGGCAGCGCCGGCAGTACGGGCACCGGGGCGCGCGGCGGCGGGACGGCGGGGAGCGTCGGCGGCGGTGGTGGTGCGGGTTTCGGCGTCGGTGCGAGCGCGGCGAGCGCGGTCTCGCGCTCGGTGCGCTGCTTCTCCTCCACGCGCTCCTGCTCGCGCTCGCGCCGGATGCGCTTGAGGTCCTCGGTCACCTGGGAAAGCTGACGGCGGATCTCCTCGATTGCGGCGCCCTCGAGCCCGCGCCAGGCGTCGCGTGGATCGACGCCGCCACCGGGCGTGGTCACCGGGACGGTCCTGGCGCTCGACGGCGTCGGGAGAAGGCCCGCGGGCTTCCGGTACTCGTAGAGAACGGCGCCGATGAACGCGATGCCCAGGACACCGCCCACGAGGCCCGCGGCGAGGAGGATCTGCCGGCGGCGCGTGCGCCGGTCCGTGTCGGCCGGGATGGGGGTCATTCCGTCGCCTCGCGCTCGCGCACGATGTACACCGCGGTCGACTCGCTCGGGGCGAGGTCGAAGCGCTCGACCGCGACCCCGAGCACGCCGGGCTTGAAGAACTCCGCCTCGGCGATGCGCATCGGGGCGGGGCCGAGGTTGGTCAGGCGGTAGCGCTCGCCCACCACCCGGCGGCCAAGCAGGCTCCGCTCGTGGAGGAAGTGCGCCTCGCGCCACAGGGCGATCTCGCGTGCCGTCTCGCGCAGCTCGAGATCGGGCGGGAGCTCGCCGGTGGCCAGCGCCACGACGAGCGTCTTGACGAGCTTCTCGTGCGCACCCGAGCGCTCGAGCGCGGTGGGCTCGCCGCCGGGACGCTGCGTGCGGTCGCGAAGGACGATCGTGTCGGCGGGCATGTCCACCGGTTGCAGGACGAGCGCGTAGGTGCGGCCAGAGTCGGCGGTGACGAAGACGTTCACCGGGCGCGTGGTGTCGGTGGGCCGGACGAAGACCGCGCCCGTCTGGTCGTCCTTCTCCAGGAGGAGCTGGCCCTCGAGGCCCGTGACCGCCCGGACGCGCGCGCGATCGACCGTGATGCGCGTCAGCTCGCGCGCCGAGATCTTCGCGAGCACGCTGTGGCCCTCGATCGCCTCGACGATCTGCAGGGCGCGCGCGTCCGGCGGGACCGCGCCGGCGAGGCTAAGCGCGAGGCTCGCCCGTGCGACGTGCGCCCAGGGGGTCGGCATCGGAGGTCTCGACGATCGAGGTGACGTAGAGGCGGCCGGCGGAGACGCTGAAGGTGAAGAGGAAAACCTTCGGCTGCTCGGCGACGCGCTTCTCGTTGATGTAGGTGGAGAGCACGCCGTGCAGCGCGACGCGCGGCCCCATCGCATCGTGGGTGACCGCGCGCACGCCGAAGAGCGTGGTCGCGTTGTCCGCGCGCAGGCGACGGGCCGTGGCCTCCCCCTGCTGGCGGAGCGCCCCGTAGAGCGCCGGTGCCGCGTGGTTGAGGAGAAGGCGCGTGTTGTACTCGGCGTTCGCGGGGGTGACGTTGTAGACGAGCTGGGCGAGGAAGAGCGCCATCTGCTCGAGGTACTCGGGCGAGACGCTGCCCTCCTCCACCCAGAAGGTCTTGTTCACCCCGGGTGGGACGACGACCGTGCGCACGCGGTCCGACCGCGCTGCGAGCGCGATCGCGAGCAGCACCGTGAGCCCGATGAAGAGCACGAGCAGCGCCTGGAGCGCGCGGCCGAACCCCGTGCGCAGGGCGATCTCGCGCGAGTAGGTCTCGAGCCTCACTGGACGTACTCGCGGATCCAGGAGGGCGGCGTGCGCCGGAACCCCAGCGTGACCGGCAGGTGCCAGTACATGAGGTGCAGGGCGTAGGCGCGATGCCGGCCCGACTTCGCCTTGCCGTAGGCGATCACGAGCACGACGCCCGTGGCCCCGCCCAGGAAGACGAGGTCGACCATCAATCCCAGAACGAGCGCGAGCATGAAGAGGATCGCCTCGTCCAGGTCCCAGAAGAGGAACCGCGGCGGGTCGTCGAGGTGCCGCGGGATCGCGAGCAGGGCGTCGTTCACGGCGGTGCGCCTAGATCACGCCGCTGATGAGCCCGTTGATCACGCCGGGACCGATGGCGAAGACCACGGCGAAGACGAGCCCCACGAGCGCCGGGAAGGCGGTGCCCCGCGCGAACCCGATGGCGGCGCCGACCAGGAACGCCGCGATCGCGAGCGCGCGGCCGAGATAGCCCTCGGCCCAGCCCTGGAGCAGCGCATGCAGGGAGGCGAACTCGGGACCGGTGGTTCCGGCCGTCGAGAGTCCACCGTACACGAGGCAGGCGACGAGCAGCGCGGCGAACAGGAGTTCCTTGCGCGAGAGGGGGACGGGACGACGGATCGAGTGCATGACCGCTCCTTGTGGCGTTGCGATGGGAAAGATCTTCGAAAGTCTCGTCGGTCGGGAGGTCGGGTCCGGTTCAGTCCGCGGGCAGGAGCTCGCCGCCGGACCGGCGGGCGAGCGGCGTCAGCGCGTCGTCCTCGATCGCCAGCCGGCACACGCGCGCGAGGACCTCGTCGTGCTGCTCGTCGTGCGCGAGCGCGACGAAGAGCATCGCGTCGGCGAGCCGGCGCTCGGCCGCGCGGCGGTGGTCGTTGAGGGAGAGCCGGAAGCGCTGCAGCGCGCGCTTGGTTTCCTCGCGCACGAGGACGGGGCGGTAGTCCGGCTCAAGCGCCGTGTTCTGGGCCATCGGCTCGCTCCCCGGCACGCACAACGCGTTGCGTGAGGATCTCGATGTCAACGCGGCGGTACGGCGCCGCCTCGCGCTCGGGCAGCGGCCGCGCGCTACAGCACTGCGGACGGCTCAGCACGACCACCTGGGCAAGATCGATGCCGCGGGCGCCGAGCGCGGTCGTGACCGCGTCGGCCCGGCGCGCCGCGAGCCGCTGGTTCTCCGCGGGGGTGCCGTGAGGGTCGGTGTACGCGGTGAGGACCACCCGGTCGGCACGCGTCACGCTTCCCGCCGCGGCGGCGACGGTCGGCAGCGCCGCCGGCTCGATCCGGCTCGCGGCGACCGCGAAGTACACCGCGCCGACCGGCTGGCGCGTCCGCGACGCGACGAAGCGCGGCGGACTCGACTGCACGGCAGGCGAAGGCGAGAGGCGCGCCGACGGCCCGGTCACGACCGGGGATCCGGATGCCTTCGCGGTCACGCTTGCGAGGGTCTTCGGCGTGGGACGCGGATCGTCGGTCCCGAGGACGAAGGTCGCCTCGCGACCGGCACGGTGCTGAACGATCCTCACTGCGAGCTCTGTCGCGCTGCGAGGCTGCACCTCGGTGATCTGCCGGAACGAGGCGGAGCGCTTGTCGATCGACGCGCAGCTCGCGAGGGCAAGCGTGAGTACGATCGCGAGCACGGGTTGGCGCGCGTCCACGGCGGACTGCGTCACTCTTGCGCTCCGGCCGCGCGATCGATCGCGTCCGCGCGCGTAGCGGCAAGCGGGGGAAGGGACACGTGCAGGATGCGCGACGGCCCGCCTGGCGCAGGTCCGGTGCCCGCGAGCGTGAGTCCGCGGAGCGCGGCCTCGACCTTGCGCGCATAGCTCGCGCGGAGCGCGGCGCAGCGCGTCGGCTCGAGCCGTGCGCAGCCGGCGTTGTACGCCCCCACCGCCTCCCACGTCACGCCATGCCGCGCGAAAAGGCCCGCCAGGATCCACGCGCCGACGTTCACGTTCGTGCACGGCTCGAAGAGCGCGTCCCGGCTGATGCCGTGCCGGGCGAGCACCGGGAGCCACTGCGAGTTGATCTGCATGAGCCCGAGATCGACCGATCCAGTGCGCTGCGCGTGAGTCGCGTTGACCGCCGACGGATCGAAACCGGACTCGACTTTGGCGATGGCGGCGAGGAGCCAGGGGTGGATGCGGTAGCGCGCGCCCGCCGCCTCCCAGCACGAGGCGACCGCCGCGCTCGTGCACACGAACAGAGCGCAAAGCGCCATGAGCGCCTGCAAGACGCCTCTCGCGAACACGACGCGCGCCGTCCGGCGTTCGCTCGAAGAAGCGGCGTCTCGGTCGTGTTCTGCGCGAGTCATGGGTGTCTGTCGTCGCTGCGGTCTGCTGCGGACACTGTAGAGGGCACGCGCCGCGTCACACCCCCGGAGAGACGGTCGAATTCGCGTGCTCTCCGGGGATCGGCGAAGCGCGCTAGCGGACGCGATGGAAGTTGACGACCGTGGTGCGTAGCGTCGCGGCGAACGCGCCGGTCAGGCCACCCCACACGAGAGGATGAACGCTGACCGGAAGAAGCAGCGCGAGCGCCGTGCAGGCGAGAACGGCCAGCGCGCCGTGCAGGCCGATGCCGAAGAGGACCGGACTGACGTGGGCGAACGAGCGAAGCTGGACGGCGCGCGTCACCGCCCCGTCGACCGTCGCAGCGACCAGGAAGGGCCATCCGAACGCGAGCCATTCCGCGAGCGCGGCGAGGCGATACGCCGCAAGACGCGCGAGCGTGCGCACGCCCTGCAGGTACGGTGTCTGCACCACCGAATCCGTCGCGGCCGCGAATCGCGCCGAGAGCGGATCGTCGGGCCGGGGATCGGCCGGCGCGAGCCGTTGACGCGTTTCGGAAGCCTGGCCGACCCACCCGAGCGCGCGACCGAGGATGCCGCGGGAGGCGGCCTCACCTAACCACGCGGTGTGCAGCCGATCCTCTTCCCGGAGGGTCGACGCCACCGACGCCGGCGAGACGAGCGCCGGCAGCGCCAGCCAGAGCAGCGCGACGGTCGCGGCGAGAAGCGCCGCGACCCTCATGACGCCGCGGTCTGCGTGGGCGGGGGCACCAGGACGGGAATGCGCCCCTTGTAGAGGCAGCCGCCGGACACGGCGGCGAAGTACTGCATGGTCGGAAGCTTGCCGACGACATCGGGCGGAATCGTGTCTTCGAGCACCTCGCGCAACGTCGTCCCGATGCTTCCGGAGTACTCGGTGAGGTGCTCGTCGGTGTGCGTGGTGTAGCTGCCCGACACCGAGTGGATGTACGCCTTGCCGAGCTGCTCGACCACGTACTCCTGGGTGGGCCGATCCTTGGTGCGGAAGGCGACGAGATTGTTGAAGTTGCCGAGCACCATGCGGGCCTTCGCTTCGCTGCCCAGGCGCGCGGCGAGGTCCGCCAGGGTCTGGGTGGCGCAGGTCGTCGTGACGCCGCTGCCGGCGGCCTTGTTCGCGATCTGGATGAGCGGCTCGTTGATCACCTCGGAGAGCTCGTCCACGAACAGGCTCACGCGCGGGGTCGCGATGTGCAGGTTGTAGCGGATGCCCGAGAGCGCGGCGAGGTCGGCGAGCAGGATGGAGCCGAGCGCGCTCGCGACCGCCTTGTCCGGCAGCGAGTCGAGGCACATGTAGAAGACGAGCCGCTGGTCGACGACCTTGTCGAGGTTGAGGATCGGGCGGGCGTCGTCGATGTCGAGGGGGTCGGGCGAGAGCGACCGGCCGAGGCTTCCCGTGGTCAGCATCGAGAGGATCGGCAGCAGGTTCGCGGTGATCTTCTGGTAGTGCTCGCGCGGGTGGTGGAAGACCGCAAGCTGGGCCTGAAGCGCTTCGGGGATGCGATCGCGCGGCAGGACCGGCCGCACGCGCTGCTCGAAGTAGGCGGCATAGGCGACGAGATCGGGCGCGGTGGTCTTCTCCGGGCCGCGGAGCTCGCCCCGCTCCGCCCTGCGAAGAAACGGTCCCACCTCGGCGCGCCAACGCTCGGGCAGCTCGCGCTCGAAGAGCCGCTCGAGCGATCGCTTGAGCAACGGGTCGATGCCGCTCTCGATGTAGCGGCGGATCTTGACGAGGTTGGGCCGCTCCTCGTGCTCGACCAGGCCCTGGACGACGACGTTGACGGCCTGCCAGCCGAACGCGGAGAAGCTGCCCCCGGTGTCCGGGGGCATGATCGCCTGGATGCGGCTCGCGAGCTCGGTCGGCTTGCTCCAGTTGTACATCGGGTCGAAGCGGGCGCTGCGCTCCGGAAAGGCGGGATGGAACTCGTAGAAGGCCGAGCCGCGACTGGCGCGCGCGCAGGCGCCGCGGATGACCTGCTTCAAGTCCGGGTCGTTCTTGGGGTCGACGATGATGACCGCGTCCCCGCGGCACACCGCCTGGAAGATCAGGGTACGCAGCATCACGGTCTTCCCGGAGCGCGTCGCGCCGAGGAGAAGCAGGTTGCCGTCGAGGTGCCGGCGCGGAACACGCAGGGCATGCTCGGCCACCTCGACACCGTGGACGAACGGGAGGCCCATCTCCTCGTCCGGCTGCGGCGCGGGCGGAAGGCGCAATACGCGGCGCAGCCACCGCGGCACCTGCAGCGCGCGGAAGTCGATCTTCTTGAGCTCGTAGAGCCGCTGCGAGTGCTCGGGCTGCCACGCGAAACCCCAGCCGAGCAGGACCGTGTCCCGCCGATCGGCCCCCCACGCCCCGAGCAGCGCCCGCTCCTCGATCGTCTCGATCGCCCGACCGGAGAGCGAGGCGCGGATCCTGAGCACGCGGATCGCGGCAGCGGCCCGTCGAAGACCGATCAGCGCCGCGATCCCTCCGAGGAAGATCGGCACCCACGCGGGCTGCGCGCGAAGGCCGGCGAGGGCCACGACTGCCGCCCCCGCGAGGAGCCAGGCGAGTGCCGCATACCCTTCGAGGGCCCGGCGCCACGGCATCTCGTACTTGCGCAGGAGCATCGGCCGGAAGCTCTCGGTGACTCGGGGCCGATCGCTACGCGAAGAGGCGGGCGTCGAGCATGAGGCCGGGGACCTGCGCGTCGCCCTGGCGCTTGCGCCAGATCTTGTGGGTGCCCTGCGGCACCAGGAGCCGCGCCTCATGCAGCGATCGCACCGCGAGCCCGGTATCGAGTCCGCACTGCGTCCAGAGATCGAGCGGCACGTGGATGCCTTCGGCCAGCCGCTCGACTCCTGCCGCGGGCGGACCACCCGTCGACGGCGCGAGCAGCGTCCGCAGCGCCTCGGCGACCATGGGGTTGAGCGTCGCGGGGAGCGCCAGCCGGCGGTCCTGCGTCGGTCTCCTCGGCGCGCTCCCCACTTCGCTCGCGTCCTCCGCGTTCGGCGCGGGAAGCGGCGGCTCGGGGTCGGCCGCCGGAGCGTCCTCCGCAGGCCTGTCTGCTGCGAAGAGATCGTCCACCGCGAGGCGCTCACCCCACGCTGCTCCGTCCGGGCCAACCACTTCGACGACGCCGAGAACCGCACGGACCCGATCCGAGATGGGCGCGCGCCGGAGCTCGCGCGCCACGACGCGGGAGAGGGTCTGCTCGACGATGGCGCCAAGCGCGTTCGGTGGGGTCCCCGGCGGCGCGGCGATCGCCGCGAGCACGTGATCGAGAATCGTGCGATCCGGGGCAGCGAGGAAGTCGAGAAGGGACGCCCCCAGCAGCGCCGGCAGGATCGCGAGCGTGGTCGCGCGCTGCGGGACGCTCGCGTCCGGCCACTCCACGAAGTACCGGTCGCAACCCCGATGTCGCAGCCACTCGTACAGCGGCATCGCCAGCGGAAGCCACTGCGCACCGTCGTCCGCGCGGACGCATGTGCCGAACACCGGGCGGTGGAGCTCGCTGCACAGCCCCGTCGCGAAGGCAGCGGCGCGCCAGCGCGGCGCCGCGGCCCTGCGCGCCGGGACCGAGCCCCGCGCGGCGAAGATCTGCCCGTCCGCCGCCTGCATGGCGTGCAATCCGACCTCGAGCCCGCAGTGCAGGCCGCCCCCGGCGCCGCGGAAGTGCGCGTCGCGCGTCGCGGGGAGGCGATGGACGAACGCGGCGAAGCGCAGGATCAGCGGCGCGATCTGAACGTCGAAGCCGCCCTCGGCGCCGCCGTAGGCGACTCGGACCCGATCCGTGAGCGCGGCATGCGGCGCGAGGACTTCGTCGAGCGCGATGACGCGGCACTCGCCTTCGCGCGGCGGCTCTCGATCGACGCCGCATGGGGCATCCGGGGGGTGCGCGCCCGCGGGCGAGCCGCGGCCGGCGCCGAGCCATTGCTCGATCGTCTGGGGAAGTTTCATCGGGCGGGCGCGCGGTGCGCCGTGGAACGATGATCGCGCGACGGGCGCCGACCGCCACCCCGGAGAGCGGCCCGCAGGCGCGGGCTCTCTCGCGGTCAGGGCGCCGGCGGGATCGCTTCGCCGCGCGGGGTGCGCGCGTACAGGCCCGGCCGACGCGCCCAGGTCGCCGGTCGAATTACAGGAAGCCGTGCTTATCCCGCGTCAGCGAGGGTTTGGGCAGGCAGGAGGTCCTTCAGCAGCCGCCCATTGCCGGTGCGAACCACCTTGCAGAAGGGGCACTCGCCGGTCCCGACCGGCTCGTCCCCCCGGGGCGTGATGTAGGTCGCCTTGCAGCTGTGACAGACGACGGTCATAAGCCGGGGGGCGTGAGTGGTCCATAGACCGTCCACATGCGCAACGAGCTCGAAGGCGCGATCGAAGGAGAGCCGCGGATCGTGGCCGAGGTGGCGCCGGTAGTGCTTGTAGCCGGCCACGAGCGCCTCGGCCGGCGGATAGCCAAGCTCGCGCAGCGTCCTGAAGCACGCGTGGAAGTAGGCGGCGTGGATCTCCACGAACACGGCTGCGGTCAAATACCAGTACGCCGACCATGGCACGCGGCCAGTGCTGCGCCCGGTGGTGCTGCGGCCGCAGAAGAGCCGCTGCACCTCCCCCTTCGACAGCCCCGTGAAAGCGCTCGCGACCGCGGGGCGAGCTCCGAGCTCGATCGCCTCCCGGGCGAGCGTCATCGCACGCCAGCGCCGCGCCTTGTCCTCCGGAATCATCCGCCCCTCCCTTCCCTACCGCTGGCCCGAAGCCGGTCCGGCCCTGCCCTCCCGCACGGTCGCAAGGAGTCCGCGCAACGCCGGCGGACGCTGCAGCAGATCGGCGAGCTCCGTGCCGCGGAGCCGCAGCGTGAACAGCGCGCGGTCCAGGGAATAGCTGAGAGCGCGGAGCCCCTCGTCGCTCGCCTGGCGCACGACCTCGGCCGTGGCGACGTCGATCCCGTACTCGTAGGAAGCCTGCGCGGCGTCCGCGTGGAGCGCGTCGCGCAGGGCGATGAGGAACTGCAGGTTCAGCAGGTGCACCGCCGAGAGGGCCTGGCGGCGCGGGCGGGATGTGTCCTCGGGGTTCGTGCTCATGGGTCCTCGTGTCGAGTGTCGGTTGCTGGAGTCTACTGAGGCCTCGTCGTCGCCTCGCGTCGAAACGGCACCGAACCGGAAGCCCCTTACGGCGGTTCGCGGCCTCCGCGCGACCGGCTGGGCACTCGTATGGCCTTCCGCCGCCGCGCACCGTCGGTAAGCTGCTCGCCCGTCATCGGTCACCGGGGGACACGACGGTGCACGAGCGATGGACGCGACGGCGCCAAGGCGCGCTTCCTGCGATCAGGCGGTGCGGAAACGGACGTCGGCGGCGGCCGGTTTCCGGCGCTCGGGCCTGCACCGGGCGCCTCCGCCGAGCCCTCGCGCAGCACGGCGTCCAGCGCTGCGATGGAATAACGCGGGAACGCGCGATGGAGCTCGTGATAACGGGTGCGCCGATCGGGGCTGCTCGCGAAGTTCGCCCAGGCGGCGACGACCGCCTCGCGCTCGCGGGAGGGCGGGAGCTTCGGGCGACCTTGTCTTGGCGCGAGACGAAGCGTCCGCCGCACGGCCTCGATCCGCGCACGAGACAGGGTGAAGAGCTCCCGCAGCAGCGCGCGTGGCGCGCCGTGCCGCATGAAGTACTCGAGAAGCGCCTGCTCCGAGCGTCGGTGCGCGGCGGCCTGCAGACTCCAGGCGAGCTGCGCGCCCTCGTAGCTCACCACGAGCTTGAAGGTGCCCTTCTCCGCGAGGGCATGGATCTCGGAGAGGGAGAGTTGTGCGAGACGCTTGAGGAGCACATCGCGCCGCGCTGCGTCTGGCGTGCCCGCCTCCTCGTCTCGCGCTTCGGCTCGCGCGAGCGTGACGAGCAGCGCCACCAGCATGACCTGGGCACTCGGCGCGACGACAGCGCGCTCCTCGAGACTCATGGCCGCCCTCCTCCCCCGCGCCCGTTACACCGACGAGCGCTGGTAACGACCGATCCTACGGCGATGGCGTCAAGTGAGGAATACCGCATATCGCGCCTGCGGCGTGCTACGCAACCGCTTGCGTGCCACGCAAACGCTGGCACGGAACTGGCTACATCCAGGGCAAGTTCTTTCGGGGATTCAAGCGCTCGCGTGCACTCATGGGCGCGAGCGCTTGGACCACCAACACTTGGGAAGCGACACAAAAGCCGGTAGCTCGCTGCAGGCGATCTTCAGCGCGCGGTTGCGCGCGGCGCTCGACGTGCGCGGCGTCCCGCCGACCGCCGAGGGACGCGCCACTGCGCTCGCGAGCCGCCTCGGGCGTTCGGTCTCGACCGCCACGAGGTGGCTGAACGCGGAGATGGTTCCCGGCGTCGACACGCTGAGCGCGATCGCCAAGGCGTACGGGATCTCCCTCGACTATCTGCTCGGCGTCTCGAAGCAGGACCGCGGGCTCGAGGAGACCGGTGCGCATGCGCGCGCCGAGACGCCCCGCGACCCGCAGCCGATCCTCATCGTCGACGACCAGGCGACTGCTCGGCGCATCCTCAACGAGGTCGCCGTCAGCGCCGATCCGCTGACCAAGCCGATCGTGTTCGGCGGGGCGACCGAGGCCCTGCGCTGGGCGAGCGCTTATCACGCCGATCTCGTCATCACGGATTTCCGGCTGCCAGGCATGGACGGGCTGGAGTTCGTCCGCGGCCTGCGCCGACTCTCGCACTTCGCCGAGGTGCCGGTCCTCATGGTGACGATCGTCGAGGAGCGGGAGCTCCGCCGCCGGGCCCTTCAGCAGGGCATCAACGATTTCCTGCAGAAGCCGATCGATCCGACCGAGGGCATCGCGCGCTGCAAGAACCTGTTGGCGATGTCGCGCCAGCAGGCGCTCCTGCGCGACCGCACGAGCCTGCTCGCCGGACTCGTCGAGTCGCGCACGAGCGACCTGAAAGGACAGGCACGCGAAGCGCTGCTCTTGCTCGCGCGCCTGGTCGAGGGGCGAAACGGCGCGGATGCGAATCACGCGGCGCGCGTCGGCGCGGTTTCGGGTTTGATCGCAACCGCCATCGGGTTGCCGCCCGAGGAGGTGGAGGCGATCGAACTGGGCGCCGCCCTTCACGACGTCGGGACGCTCGCGGTGCCCGAGCGCGTGCTGGGCGAAGCCGGGAGCGACGCGACAAGCCAATCGCCAGCGTTCGAGGCGCACACGACCCTGGGCTATCGGCTCCTGAAGGGGCACGAGTCGGGACCGCTGCGCACCGCGGCGCTCATCGCCCTCGGCCACCACGAGCGGTTCGACGGGAAAGGCTATCCGACCGGGCTCAGCGGCGATCACATCCAGCTCGCGGCGCGGATCACCGCGGTGGCGGACCGCCTCGACACGCTGCGCTTGGCAGCCGCCGCGGGGAGCTGGGCCGCGACATGGTCGGCACTCGCCGCGGAGCGGGCCTCGCGCCTGGACGCGGCGCTCGTGGATGCGCTGGTCGACGCGGGCAGCCAGGTTGAGGCGATCTACCGGACGCTTCCCGTTGGCGAGGTCCCGCCCGGGATGGGCTGACGGCTCGCCCGTTGCCGACGAAGGATCGTCGCCCCCTGGAGAGCCCATCAGAACGGCCGCCTCTCCGCGGGCGTGGCGCTCGCGAGGTGCGCTAGCGTCATCGACGTTGGCCGACGCCCCGCGTCGGCGCGACCCGGGAGCTTCCGCCACCGACGGCATCGGCCCGTCAAAGGGAAGCAGACCTCAGAGGCATACGGGCGCAGCGTCGCCGCCTTGCGGCGAACGCTCGCAGGCCCGCCGTGCGCGCGCGACCGCGGCAACCCTTGCCGCGCGCGTTTCTCCTCGCTCGTTCGCGTCGAGTTTCAGTCGGCGATGGCACGGCGATCGCGCCGGGCGACCCCGACCCGCGTCCCGTAGGCGGTCGACGCAGCACTCCGCCGAACGTTGTGCACCGGTCCTCGTCGGCCGACCTTCCTTGAGCACCGAGTGGCGGCCGGCCCCCGCGGGGTCGATCGCCCAACCCCTCCACCCGAGTCATTGCATGGAGTCGTCGATGGAGACCGCTCGCACCACGCTGCTCCGGAGGCCGTGGCGCCTTCCGGCAATCACACCCACCCCGCTCTCTCGACGCGCATCGGATGCTGCTGCAGAGAACGCAAGCGAGAGATCACCCCGTCCGCTCTCGGCACGGGCCCGTGCTCCATTTCTAGGCGGGTCCGGCCAGTCGAGTGAATCGGACGCAGCTATTGCGGCGAAACGCTTAGGCGTTTCCACGCTTTAGTGGCACGGCGCGAACCGATGGAACACCTAGACGTGAGCTCGGCGGCCACATCTCCCATGGGAAAGCGCGGCTATACCTGTGCCGAAGCGATGAACTACCTCGGTATCAAGCGTCGCGCGTTCGAGAAGCACATCCGCCCGAGGCTGCCGCCGCCGACACCCTGCGGCACCACGCATGTGTTCGAGCGCTGCGATCTCGATCGGGCCTGGGACGCCTACCGGGCCTCGCGAGCCGCGAACGGCAGTCGAGCGCTCACCCGATGAAAGTCCGACTCGCGCTGCGCCTTGACGACGAAGGCTCGTCCGCTATCTTCAAGATACTTTCGTGGGAGTGCGATCCATGCTTACACTTTCGACTTCCGAGCTCCACGAGATCACCGGCTACGCGCGCGTGTCCGATCAGATCAAGTGGCTGACGAGGAACAACTGGATCTTCGTCGTCAACGCCGCCGGGCGCCCGATCGTGCTGCGCTCGTATCTGGAGCAGCGCCTCGGCGGGCTCGTGGCAACGGATCAGGTCGCGGAGCCGAACTTCCAGAACGTGCGATAGCAATGGGCCGCCATCGAACCCGGCACCATGACCTTCCTGCCCGGATGCACCGCAAGGGCGGGGCGTACTACTACGTGCAAGGCACGCGTCCGCGAAGGTGGATACCGCTGGGCCTGGATCGCGTGAAAGCACTCATGCAGTACGCGCAGCTCGAGCAGGTCGCGCTCGATCCCTCCATCACGGCCTTCGGCGCGATCGCCGAGCGTTACCGCAAGGAGGTCCTGCCGCTCAAGGCCTACGCCACGCAGAAGGAATACAACCGTGCGATCGACGCGCTGCGCGAGGTGTTCGACCGGGTGCCGCTCGAGGCGATCGGGCCGCAGCACGTGCGCAAGTACCTCGACGCGCGGTCCAAGAAGATCGCGGCCAACCGCGAGATCGCGGTGCTTTCAACGATCTTCAACCGGGCGCGGGAATGGGGCTACACGAAGGTGGCGAATCCCTGTCAGGGCGTCCATCGCAACCGCGAGCTGGGCCGTGACAAGTACGTCTCCGACGAGGAGTACCGGCAGCTCTACGCGCACGCCGACCCGATCCTGCGGGATGCGATGGACCTCGCCTACTACACGGGCCAGCGGGTCTCGGACGTGCTGAGCATGAAGCGGGCGGATATCCAGGACGGCGCGCTGTGGGTGAAGCAGCGCAAGACCAAGGCGAGGCTCCGCATCGCGATCGAAGGCGAGCTGGCGGCGGTTCTAGAGCGCATCGCCGGCCGCGCCGTGGTGGGTGTGAGCCTGCTTACGACCGCGCGCGGCCAGCGGCTGACCTATCGGCAGCTCTACTCTCGGTTCGAGCATGCGCGCAATGCAGCAAAGGTCGACTTCCAGTTCCGGGATCTCCGGGCGAAAGCCGCCACCGACATGGAAAACCTGGAGCAGGCCCAGAAGTTGCTCGGGCACGCGACGCGCGACATGACCGAGCATTACACCAAGAAGCGGATCGGCGAGCGCATACGTCCGGTGCGGAGAAAATTGTAGAAGATTGTAGAAGATTGCCTATTTTTTAGGCAACGCGAGCTTCTTCTTCAAGCTATTGATTCGTGGCGGAGAGGGAGGGATTCGAACCCCCGTCAGGGCAAGCCCTGAAACAGATTTCGAGTCTGCCGCATTCGACCACTCTGCCACCTCTCCGGGGGCGCGCATTGTACCATCGGCTCTATTCGCTACTGCACGTCTTGTCACACCAAATGACAAACGGTCCCACTCAGACGGTCAGCGACTATCTCGCCGCGATGGAGCGCCGCGACCTTGCCGCGGCCAAGGCGATGCTCGCGCCCGGCTTCTCGATGACCTTCCCCGGCGGCAAGCGCTTCGAGACGCTCGATGCGCTCGTCGAGTGGGCGAAGCCGCGCTACCGGCGCGCGCTGAAGACCTATGACCGGTTCGACGCCGCGCCGCAGGCCGACGGCTCTACGGTCGTCTACTGCTTCGGCGCCCTGCACGGCGAACTGAACGACGGCACGCCCTACTCCGGCATACGCTTCATCGACCGCTTCACCGTGCGCGAAGGGAAGCTCGCCGACCAGATGGTCTGGAACGACATGGGCGAGGTGCTGGGCAAGCTTGGCTAGTGCGAGATCGCCGGCAGCCAGGTCGCGATCGGCGGGAAGGCAATGATCAAGCCGATGAGTAGCAGCACGCACAGGATGAACGGCGCGGCCGCAAGGTAGATGTCGCGCATGGTCGTCCCCGGCGGCGCCACACCCTTCATCACGAACAGCAGCAGCCCGAACGGCGGTGTGGTGTAGCCGACCTCGAGCGCGAGCAGCATGATCAGCCCGAACCAGATGAGGTCGAACCCGAGCGTCTGCGCGAGCGGGAAGAAGATCGGCGAGGTCAACAGCATCATCGACAGCTGGTCCATGAAGCAGCCGAGGAAGAAGATCACCGCGAGCATGATGAACAGCATGCCGAGCGGGGTGACATCGAATGCGGTCGCCCACTTGATGAGCCCGCTGGACGCGCCCGAGAAGGCGAGCAGCTGGCTGAAGGTCGCCGAGCCGAAGATGATCAGGAAGGCCATCACCGTGACGCGCAGCGCGGCGTCGACCGACTTCCGGAACGCCGCCCAGGTCAGGCAGCGGAACGCGATCGCAAGCAGCATCACGCCGACGCAGCCCACCGCCGCCGCCTCGGTCGGGGTGGCGAACCCCCCCACCATCGCCCCGATCACGAGCAGGATGACGAGGAACATCGGCAGGATGTCCACGACCACGAGCCGGACCTTCTCGGCGGCGGAAGCGCCCTCGACGACGTAGCCCGGCGCGGCGCTCGGATCGACCCGCGTCCACACGAAGATGAGCACGACGTAAAGGCTCGCCAGCACGAGACCCGGAATCACGCCCGCGAGGAGCAGGTCGCCGATGTCGATGCGGCCGAGCGTGGCGAGCAGGACCGCGAGCGCCGACGGCGGAATGATGACCGCGAGCCCGCCGGTGCCCATGATCGGCCCCATCGAGAGGTACTTGTTGTACCCGCGCTTCATCATCTCGGGCACCATCAACGAGCCGAGGAGCGCGGTCGAGCCCATGCTCGAGCCCGACAGCGCCGCGAACCCGGTCCCGCCGGCGACGGTGACGTACGCGAGCCGGCCGGGGACGTTGCCCATCAGCTTGTCGATCGCGTTGAACATGCGCGTGGCGAGCCCGGTGTAGTAGAAGAGCTCCCCCATCAGCAGGAACATCGGGATCGGCACCAGCGCGAAGCTCGTCATCGCCCCGAAGCCGTTGTTCAGCACCTGCGCGATGCCCTTCGCGCCGCCCATGAAGAAGACTGCGCCCGCGATGTTCGCGGCGAGGAACGCGATCGCCACCGGCATGCCGGCGAGCATCAGGGCCACGATCAGCCCGAAGAGCATCACGACGGCCCAGTACCACTCCACCGCTCTACCTCGCGTCGTGCTCGCTGGCGGAGAGGCCCCCGCCGAAGGGGGGCTCGCCGCGCACGAGAAAGCGCAGGAACTCGATCGCCATCATGCCGAACGAGAGCGGCATGAAGACCATCAGCCGCCAGCGCGGCATGTCGAACGAGCGCACGTCCAACTCCGACTGGAGGTAGTTGCGCACGGTGATCTCGCCGCCGTACCACGCGAGGATCGCGCAGACGGCGACGCACGCGACGAGGATCAATCGCGTCGCCGTGCGCTGTGCCGCCGGCGGCAGGTTCGCCAGCAGCACCTCGACGTAGATGTGTCCCTTCTCCCGCACCAGCCACGGGGCGCCGAGCAGCGGGATGAGGAGCAGCCAGTACTCGGTGAAGGTGAAGAGATGGGCGGAACCCTGCGTGCCGAGGTTGCGCAGGGTCACGTCGACCACGATCGCGACCATCATCGCGACCATCAGGAGACCTGCGAGCACGGCCATGCCGCGCAGCAGCAGCTCGTAGCCTTTTGTCAGGAGGCGCACGCGCGTCAGAAACGCGGCGGCCGCGCGACGCGAGGTCGGCGCGGCCGCAGGCTCGCCGGCCGGAGCCGGCTCAATTGACCGGAGCGAAGAGCTTGCGGAACTTCTCGACGTCCTGCCGGCCGCCCGCCTTCTCCATCCGCTCCTTCATGCGCGCAAAGCTCGCGTTGCGCGCCTCGTTCGCGAAGCTCGCGCTCGCCTGCTTGCCGAGCGAGACGCCTTTCATGCCGCGCTTGGCGAGCTCGGCGAATTCCTTGGTGCGCAGGTCGGCGAGCGTCTTCATCGACGAGATCTCGTGTTCCGCCGCGACCTTGGTCAGGATCTCCTTCGCTTTGGGCGAGAGCGCGTTCCACTTCTGGATGTTGATGATGATGCCGAGGTCGGTGGAGAAGAACGCAGGATCGAGCCGGAACTTGAGGAAGCGATCCCAGTTCGCGTCCATCAGGCCGATCTCGGTCCAGCCGGTCGCGTCGATCGTGCCGCGCTCGAGCGCGGTATAGACCTCGGTCGACGGCAGGTTGATGACCTGGGCCTTCAGGTAGTTGGTGAAGAACGCGTTGTAGATCGGGTTGCCGCGCAGCTTCACGCCCACCAGCGAGAGGTTGCCGTTCGCGTCGAGCTTCGGCTCGTTCTTGAACCAGACGTGGAAGCGGATCCCGCTGTCCACCCAGCCGAGGTAGTACACGCCCAAGCGCCGCACGTGCGCCTCGTTCAGCTCCGCGAGCGCGCCGCTCTTGCGCGCGGTCGGCCCGTCGATCGTGCTCGCGCTCACCGCGTCGCACTCGGGCACGTTGCCGGCGTAGAAGGCGCACGGGGTGTAGACCATGTCGACCACGCCGTTGCGGACCGCGGCCGGCTGCTCGAACATGCCGATCGCCTCGGGTCCGCCCCGCACCTGGATCTCGACGACGCCCTTGCCGGCCGTGTTCACCTTCTGGACGAACTCGATGAAGCTCTTCGAGTAGACCCAGCTGGCGGGGAAAGCATGGACGGCGGTCAGCCGTTCCTGCGCGAGGACGGGAGCGGCGACGATTGCGCAGGCAAGCGCCGCGCCGGCCATGAGCTTCGTCAAGGTGCGGGTCATCGAGGATCTCCGTGGATGCGGCAGCGCCGCAAGTTATGGTTTGTGACGGCGCGGCGTATCTTAGCCGAGGGCCGCCGCCCGAGTCGACATCGGAAAGTGGGTCACCCCGCCCGAGAAGCGCGGCAGCGCCTTGAAATGCGCCCGCATCTCGTGGCGCAGCGGCGAAGCAAGCGCCGCGGTGAGCGCCGCCGGGCTGTCGAACGCCACCTTGTTCCGCTGCATGCACGTCGCCCGCGCCCACGGCAGGTGGCAAACAGACTCGACCGGGGTGCAGACCTCCAGCTCCCGGATGCCGGGCAGCCGCGCCATCAGCGGCACGTGGTGCGCGAGGTAGTCGTCCAGCCAGGCGTGCGGGTCTTCCGCCGGACCTTCGTAGGCCACGAGGTAGGTACACCACGGGTCGGGCAAGCGGGCCGGCTCGGGCACACCGTAGGCCCGCACCGCCATTGCCTGGTGCGCAGCTGTGGCGCCCGCGAGAGAGGGCAGGAAGTCCGCGCGCGCGAGCGATTGCAGCGGACCCGCCCGGCCGGCCGCCACCTCGAGCGCGAGGAGCGCGTCGAAATAGAGCTGGAGCGCGAGTTGCGGCCCGGCGCCGTCATCGAGCAGCGGATCGTGCGCCTGCGCCGGCGTGTGCACCAGCGCGCGCGCGAGGCCGGACACTGCACCCAACGCGGCGTCGAGCCGGGGATGCTCCTCCGGGGTGAGCCTCGTCCCCGGCCGCGCCCGGTCGTGGAAGATCAGGAAGAGACAGAAGTTCATCGCCCGGGATCTGCGCCCGGCTTCTCCGCAATGATCACCGTCCAGGGGAAGCGCCAGCTCGCGTAGTCGGGCGCGAGCGTACCGTCCGCCTCCTCGAAGGCCCGGATCTCGACGTTCGCGAAGCCGAGGCGAACGAGCGCCGCGGCGAGGTCCATCTCCGCGAGCGGCTCCATGTACGGCTCGTTGTTGCGGCGGCCGTGCCCGTAGTGGACGAAGCGCGCGAATGCGTCGCCGCGCGGCTGCACCTGGGGCAGAAAATCGAGGTGCACCATCTTGCCGCCCGGCTTGAGCACGCGCGCCGCCTCCGCGAGGGTCCGTTCGACTACCCGCGGCGGCATCTCGTGCAGCAGCATGGTCGAGGTGACGAGGTCGACGCTCGCGTCCGCGCAGCCGGTCGCCGCCGCGTCCGCCTGGCGGAAGCGCACGTTGCGCACGCCGGCCTCGGCCGCCGTGCGCGCGGCGAGCTTCAGGCACGGCGCGGCGAGGTCGAGGGCCTCGACCTCGGCATCCGGGGCGCGCTCGCAGATCGGCCGCGTGCTCTTGCCGAACCCGCAGCCGAGGTCGAGGATGCGCCGCGCGCCCGGCGCGACCTGCAGCGCCAGGTCGGCGAGCCGATCGTGCAGGTCCGCGTGCCGCGCACCGGCGAGCGGGGTCGTGCTGCGCGCGCCGCGCTCGTACACGAAGCCGGCGACCGGGTCGCTCCAGACCCCGCCGGGGTGCTGGTGGATGTCGGTGCCGGTGTAGTAGCGCGGCAGCTCGAGGTCGGCCGCGAGCTCGAGCAGCCGCGGCAGGAGCGGGGCCTCGAGCGCGGCCTCGAGGCGCGCGCGATCCTGCGCGTGCCAGGCCTGCAGCCCGTAGCGGCCCGAGTACTTGTAGCGCTGCAGGTGGCGCTCGAGCCAGGCGTAGTACGCGTAGAGCGTGCTGTCCGCCAGAAGCCGCTTTGCCTCGTCCGCGGTGGCGGGCCGGGTACCCGCCCGCTCGACGCGCTGCTCGTACTCGGCGCGCAGCTCCGGGAAGATGCGCCGCGTCCAGTAGGTCTTCGCACCGAGAAGGAACGACTGCGCGGCGGCGAAGCTGCGGCCGTCGATGCGTCCGCTGCTCACAGCGGCCCCTTCGCGACCTGGCGTCCGAGCAGGTGGTGCATGAGGTGCTCGACGAACGCGTCGCGGTCCGCGGCGCGCGCGGCGATCTCCTCCGGCGAAGGCTCTGCCTCGAGGCCCGCACGGTCGAGCAGCCCGCGCGCCGCGAGCTGTGCTTCGAGGGCCGCCAGCCGGTCGCGCAGCACGTACACCTCGGTCGCCAGCGCCATCACCACCCCGAACGCGCGGTCGAGCGCCGGGTCGGCGAAGAACGTCTGCTCGGGCCGGGGCTCGTCCACGATCGCGCCGGTCTCAGCGCGAGGGCAGGATCTGCTTCACCCCGCCCATGTACGGCCACAGGGCCTCGGGCACGTCGATTCCGCCGTCGGCGCGCTGGTAGTTCTCCATCACCGCGACGAGCGTGCGACCGACCGCGAGACCGGAGCCGTTGAGCGTGTGCGCGAGCTCGGGCTTGCCCTTCTCGTTGCGGAAGCGGGCCTGCATCCGCCGTGCCTGGAACGCCTCGAAGTTGGAGCAGGACGAGATCTCGCGGTAGGCGTTCTGCCCTGGCAGCCACACCTCGATGTCGTAGGTCTTCGCCGACGAAAAGCCCATGTCCCCGGTGCACAGCACCACGACGCGGTACGGCAGCCCGAGCCGCGTCAGGATCACCTCGGCGTGGCCGGTGAGAACCTCCAGCGCATCGTAGGAGTGCGCGGGGTTGGCGATCTGGACCAGCTCGACCTTGTCGAACTGGTGCTGGCGGATCATGCCGCGCGTGTCCTTGCCGTAGGAGCCCGCCTCGCTGCGGAAGCACGGGGTGTGGCACACGTACTTGAGCGGCAGCTTCTCGAGCGGGACGATCGCATCGCGCACGATGTTGGTCACCGGCACTTCCGCGGTCGGGATGAGGAAGAACTCTCCCAGGTCGCCGCGCGGCACGGCGAAGAGGTCCTCCTTGAACTTCGGCAGCTGCCCGGTGCCGTACATGCTCGCCGCGTTCACCATGTACGGCGCGTAGACCTCGGTGTAGCCGTGCTCGCGCGTGTGGACGTCGAGCATGAACTGCGCGAGCGCGCGGTGCAGCCGCGCGATCGGCCCGGTCATCAGCGCGAAGCGCGCGCCGCTGATCTTCGCCGCGGTCTCGAAGTCGAGTCCGCCGACCGCGGCGCCGAGGTCGACGTGGTCCTTCGGGGCGAAGTCGAACGCGCGCGGCGAGCCGATGCGCCGCACCTCGACGTTCTGCTCGGGGGAGCCGCCCGTCGGCACGCTCTCGTGCGGCAGGTTCGGAATGACGGCGAGGAAATCCACCGCGCGCCGCTGGATCTCGTCGAGCCGCTTCTCGAGGTCGCCGAGCTCGGCGTTGGTCGCGGCGGCCTCGGCCATCAGCGGCGCCGCGTCCTCGCCCTTGCCCTTGGCCTGGCCGATTCTCTTCGCGAGCGCGTTGCGCTTCGCCTGCAGCTCCTGGGTGCGCGTCTGCACGAGTTTGCGCTCGTCCTCGATGGCGCGGAACGCCGCAGCGTCCAGCACGAAGGGGCGGTCGGCGAGGCGCTTCGCCACGCGGTCGAGGTCGGTGCGCAGGAGTTGGAGGTCCAGCATGGGTCGTCAGTCTTCCGGTTCGGTCTTCTTCTTGCGCGCGCCGGCGTCGAGCTCGCGCAGGTGCGCGAGCTTCTCCGCGATCCGCGCCTCGAGCCCGCGGTCGGTCGGCCGGTACCACTCGACCGGCCTCATTCCGTCCGGGAGGTAGGTCTCCCCGGCCGCGTAGCCTTCGGCCTCGTCGTGCGCGTAGCGGTAGTCGCGCCCGTAGCCGAGCTCCTGCATCAGGCGCGTGGGCGCGTTGCGCAGGCGCAGCGGCACCGGCCGCGACTCGTCCTCGGCCACGAACGAGCGCGCGGAATTATAGGCGACGTACACCGCGTTCGACTTCGGCGCCACCGCCATGTAGACGACGGCCTGGGCGAGCGCGAGCTCGCCCTCCGGCGTGCCGAGCCGCTCGTAGGTCTCGGCCGCGTCGAGCGCGAGCCGCAGCGCGCGCGGATCGGCGAGCCCGACGTCCTCCGTCGCCATGCGGATGACCCGGCGCGCGAGGTAGCGCGGGTCGGCCCCGCCGTCGAGCATGCGGACGAACCAGTAGAGCGCCGCGTCCGGATTCGAGCCGCGAACCGACTTGTGGAGCGCGGAGATCTGGTCGTAGAAGGCCTCGCCACCCTTGTCGAAGCGGCGGAGGTTGCGGGCGACCGCGTCCTGGACGAAAGCGCCATCGACGGCCTCGACCCCGCGGCTCGCCGCGGCGGTCTGCAGGATCTCGAGGAGGTTGATCAGCCGCCGGGCGTCGCCGTCCGCGAGGCCGATCACCCGCTCGCGCGCCTGCGCGTCGAAGGCGAGCTGCGGCATCGCGCGCGCCACCGCCCGGTCGAAGAGCGTGCCGAGCTCCTCCGCGGTGAGCGGCTGCAGCACGTACACCGCCGCGCGCGAGAGCAGCGCCGAGTTGACCTCGAACGAGGGGTTCTCGGTGGTCGCGCCGACGAAGGTGAAGAGGCCGCGCTCGACGTACGGCAGGAACGCGTCCTGCTGCGCCTTGTTGAAGCGGTGCACCTCGTCGACGAACACGATCGTCGGGCGGCCGGACGCAGCGAGCACGTCCTGCGCCCGCTGCACCGCCTCGCGGATGTCCTTCACGCCCGAGAGCACCGCCGAGAGCTGGATGAATTCCGCGTCGAAGGCGGCCGCCATCAGCCGCGCGATCGTCGTCTTGCCGACGCCGGGCGGCCCCCAGAGGATCATCGAGTGCGGCTTGCCGGATTCGAACGCGAGGCGCAGCGGCTTGCCGGGGCCGAGCAGGTGCGCCTGGCCGACGACCTCGTCCAGGGCGCGCGGCCGCAGGAGCTCCGCGAGCGGGGCGTGCGGCGGCACCTCGGCCCGGGCGGGCGCGGAGGACGCCTCGAAGAGATCGGCCATCGGGCGGATGGTACCCGCGCCGAACGCGGGCGTTACTTGTCGCCGATGACGTCGGCGCCGGGCGGGGGGACGAACCGGAACTGCGCGGCGTCGACGCGGGGGTTGCGCTGGAAGCCGGTGAACCGCAGCTCGGTCGTCTGGCCGAAGGTGTCGGTGAGCTCCATGCGCTCGATCCCGGAGAACCCGAAGCCCATGCGAATGCGCTCGAAGTTCGACTCCTTCTCGCGCGGCACCGCCTCGACCCACTCGAGCCCGTCCTTCGCGCCCCCGTCGGTCAGCGTGAAGGCCTTCAGCGCCTCGTTGGAGCCGGCCAGCAGCGCGGCCGGCGTGGCGCCGAGCGCCAGGTCGAGCTTGCGCACCGTGACCTGCCGGAGCTCCTCGTCGTAGATCCACACCCGTGCGCCGTCGCCGACGATGAGCTGCGCGTAGGGCTTGGCGTAGGCCCACCGGAAGCGGCCCGGCCGGGAGAACGCGAAGGTGCCGCGCGATTCCTGCACGACCTTGCCCTCGCGGCCGTAGATGCGCTGCTCGAAGTCCGCCGTGGCCGCCTGCGTGACGGTCATGAACTGGTTCAGGCGGTCGATGCCGCCCGCGTCCGCCGCGGTCGCGGCGCCGAGCAGGGCCAGGGTCAGCGTCAGGGTCGGCGCGAGGCGGCGCATGGGCGTCGGACAGTCCACCCGCGGCTGGGTTCCGCCGCGGCAATGGCCCCGGTCAGGCCTCGCCCCGGCTCGGCACCAGCACCTCGCGGTTGCCGTTCGCCTGCATGGGCGACACCAGCCCGGCGTGCTCCATCTGCTCGATGAGGCGCGCGGCGCGGTTGTACCCGATGCGCAGGTGCCGCTGCACGAGCGAGATCGAGGGCCGGCGCGTCTGCAGGACGATCTGCACCGCCTGGTCGTAGAGCGGATCGGCCTCGCCGCCCTCGCCCGCGCCGAGCTCGCCCGCGGCGGCGCCGCCCTCGTCGGCGTCGAGCACGCCCTCCACGTAGTCGGGCTCGCCCTGCTGCTTGAGATAGTCGACGACCTTGTGCACCTCCTGGTCGGCGACGAACGCGCCGTGCACGCGCTGCGGCAGGCCGGTGCCGGGCGGCAGGTAGAGCATGTCGCCCTGCCCGAGCAGCGCCTCGGCACCCTGCTGGTCGAGGATCGTGCGCGAGTCGACGCGCGAGGAGACCTGGAACGCGATGCGCGTCGGGATGTTCGCCTTGATCAGTCCGGTGATCACGTCCACCGACGGCCGCTGGGTCGCGAGGATCAGGTGGATGCCGGCCGCGCGCGCCTTCTGCGCGAGCCGCGCGATCAGCTCCTCGACCTTCTTGCCGACCACCATCATCAGGTCGGCGAGCTCGTCGACCACGACCACGATGTGCGGCAGCTTGGCGAGCGGGACCGGGTTCTCGGTCTCGATGGTGGTCGGGTCCTTGAGCGGCTCGCCGCGCTTCTCGGCCTCGGCCACCTTGTGGTTGTAGCCCGAGAGGTTGCGCACGCCCACCCACGACATGAGCTTGTAGCGGCGGTCCATCTCGCCGACGCACCAGTGCAGCGCGGAGGCGGCCTGCTTCATGTCGGTCACCACCGGCGCGAGGAGATGCGGAATGCCCTGGTAGACCGAGAGCTCGAGCATCTTCGGGTCCACCATGATCAGCCGCACCTCGCGCGGCTCCGACTTGTAGACGAGCGACAGGATCATCGCGTTCAGCGCGACCGACTTGCCCGAGCCGGTGGTGCCAGCGACCAGCAGGTGCGGCATCTTCGCGAGGTCGACCACCACCGGATTGCCGCCGATGTCCTTGCCGAGCGCGAGCGCGAGCGGCGCGTGCAGGTCGTGGTAGGCCTTCGAGCCGAGGATCTCGGTCAGGCGCACCGTCTGGCGGCGGGGATTCGGCAGCTCCAGGCCCATGCACGACTTGCCCGGAATCGTCTCGACCACGCGGATCGAGACCACCGAGAGAGCGCGCGCAAGGTCCTTCACCAGGTTCACGATCTGCGCGCCCTTCACGCCCACTGCCGGCTCGATCTCGTAACGCGTGATGACCGGGCCCGGGTATGCGGCGAGCACCTTCACCTCGACGCCGAAGTCGCGCAGCTTCTTCTCGATCAGGCGCGAGGTGAACTCCAGCGTCTCCGGGCCGATCGCCTCCTGGTCCGCGGGCGGCTCGTCGAGCAGTGCGAGCGGCGGCAGCGGCGTGTCGGGCAGGTCCTGGAAGAGCGGCGCCTGCTTCTCCTTGATCACGCGCTCGGACTTCGGGATCTCGCGCACCGGCGCCTCGATGCGGATCGGCTCATGGTGCTCGACGATGCGCTTGCGGTCCTCCTCGACCGCCGCTTCGCGCGCGACCGTGGCGATCTCCCCCGCCTTGCGGTCCGCGCGCCGCTCCCACAGCTCGACTGTCCGCGCCCAGGCGAACTCGAGCGCCGCGCCCAGGCGCTCCATGACGCTCAGCCACGAGATCCCGGTGAAGAGCGACAGGCCGATCATGCACGCCGCCAGCAGGAGCAGCGTCGCGCCGGTGAACCCGAACGTCACGTTCGCGACCTCGCCCACCACTGCGCCGAGCATTCCGCCCGGCGCGAGCGGCAGGCTCACCTGCAGCGTGTGGAAGCGCAGCGTCTCGAGCCCGGTCGAGCCGACCAGCAGCACCGAGAAGCCGGCGAGCGCGACGATGAACGGCCGCCGGTCGGAGATCGAGCTGCCGTCGAGGCGGCGGTAGCCCCAGATCACTGCGTACACGAGCAGCAGCACCCACCACCACGCCGACACGCCGAAGAGGTAGAGGAGCAGGTCGGCGAGATAGGCGCCCACCTGGCCGCCCGCGTTGCGGATCCGGTCCGCGGCGACGCTGTGCGACCAGCCCGGGTCGCCGCGGTGGTAGGTCGCGAGGATCAGGACGAGATAGGCCGCGACGACCGAGAGCGCCAGCCAGCGGGACTCGCGGAGCAGCCGCGCGACGCGCCCGGGGAGCGGCGGCGAGCCGGCGGCGGCGGACTTCAGGGTGGCCATGGGTCAGCGCGCCCGGGAGGGCCGGGCGCACCGGATCGGAAGGCGCGGGCCGGCGCGGCGGCCGACCCGGATGCGCGCGCTGCGAGGGGGGCGGTGCGTGCCCGCGGGCACTACGCCCGTGCCTCCGACATCAGCATCGCCTCGTGCAGGAAGATCGCGCCCGACTTCACCTCGATGTGGCCGCTCGTCTGCAGGTCCTTCATGACGCGGCTCACCATCTCGCGCGAGGCGCCGATCATCTTGGCGATGTCCTGCTTGGGCAGCTTCTTGGTCACCACCCGCTGGCCGTCGACGGTCTCCGCCATCTCCATCAGCAGGCGCGCGACGCGCCCGTACACGTCCATCAGCGCGAGGCTGCCGATCTTCTTGTCGGCCTCGCGCAGGCGCTTCACCAGCCCCTTCATCACGCCCACGGCGATCTCGAAGTTCTCGGCGAGGCACTTCTTGAAGTCCATCTTGTTGATCGTGAGCAGCTCGCACGGCTCGATCGCGATCACGGTCGCCGAGCGCGGCGCCTCGTCGATCAGCCCCATCTCGCCGAAGAACTCGCCCTGGCCGAGGATCGCGAGGATGACCTCGCGCCCCTCGTCGTCGCTCATCATCACCTTGAGCCGGCCGGAGATGACGATGTAGAGCGCGTCGGTCGGGTCGCCCGCGTTGATGATGGTCGAGTTGCGCGGGTACGACTTGCGCCCGACCACCCGCGTGAGCAGCGCGAGCTGGCCCTCGGGCAACGTGGAGAACAGCGGCACGTTGCGCAGCAGAAGCGTGGAAACGCTAGCAGGACCCGCCATGTGATGTCCCCTCTTCTAATAGACTGCTATGCGACCGAATGGTAGCAGAACGGCCCTTGCGCGCCCCGCACGGGGACGCCGCGGCGCCGTTCGGCCCGCACCCGACCTCCTCTCCCCGCCGCGCGCTAGAACACCCACACGAGGCTGAAGTTCGCACGGCTCGTGTCGCTCGACGGCGGCGAGCCGCGTTGAATCTGGAATCCGTAGTCGAACCGCAGGCTGAGGTTCGTGCCGTAGGCGATCCGGATGCCCGGTCCGACCGACGAGATCCCGATCACCTCGGGCTCGAACACCTCCGGATTGATCCGGTACACGCGCCCGAAGTCGTAGAACGCCAGCACGCGCGCGCGCCAGTTGCCCGGCGGAAGCAGGTCGGCGCCGAAGTCGGGCGAGTACAGCTCGACCGATCCGCTGTAGCCGCGGTCGCCGGTGTACTGGCGTTCGAAGAAGCCGCGCACCGAGTCCATCCCGCCGATGCCGAACTGCTCCGCGGGGAGGAGTTCGTCGCGCGTGTACTGCCCGGCGAGCCGCGCGCGAGCCTGGAGGCCGCGCGGCAGCGCGTGCAGGTAGTTCAGCGTCGCGCGCGCGAGGGTGTAGCTCGCCGGCGCGCCGGGGCGCACCGCGTCGAACGTGGTCTGGCTTCCGTCGTTCCCGCCCGGGATGTTCTGGACGCCGGCCACCGAGAACGCGAGCTCCTGCCCCGCCTTCCGCCACGCGCCCGAGTACGCAAGGCTGAGCGGGTGCAGCGTGTAGTCGGGCGTGATGCTGCCCGTGACGCCGACCGGCGTGACGTCGTTGTTGTAGATGCGCCAGTCGAGTCCGAGCGAGAGCTTCTGGTCGAGCGCGCCCGCGGCGGGCAGGCCGAAGTTGTAGCGCGCTGCGTAGAACCAGCCGCTCCCGCTCACCGCGAAGAGGTTCTGCACCACCCCGGAGTCCACGTTCGCGTAGCCGGCGACGAGGTCGATCGAGTCCCCGAGCGAGTACAGCGGGATGTGGTAGCCCGCGCCGGCGATCAGCACGTTGTCGTTGGGGGGAAGCGCGAGCCGGTCGGGGTCGTCCTCCTTGCCCGGCGAGGTCACGTACTGCAGGGTGAGCACGTGGTCGCGGTCGAAGAGGTTCGCGTGCTGGAAGCCGACGCCCACACGGTACTCCCCGGTGTCGGGCGTTCCGGTGTTGTCCAGCCCGAGGCTGAACCGCCACGGGCGCTGATCCTCGACGCGCACCTGGGCGGCCACGTCGCCCGCCTCCGCGCCGCCCTTCAGCACGACGGTCGTCTGCTTGACGGGGCTTTCGTTGGCGAGCCGCAGCTCGCGAGCGAGGCGCGCGGTATTGACGGGCGCGTCTTCCACGAGCGCGGGCAGGCTGCGGCGGACGTTCGCGGCGTCGAAGTAGCGGTTGCCCTCGACGTTCACGGCGCTCACTCGCCCTTCGATCACGCGCAGCCGCACCACGCCGCCCGCGATCTCCTGCTCGGGGACGACGACCTGGGTCGCGCCGTAGCCGAGACGCGCGTAGGCGGCCTCGAGCGCCGCGCGCGCGCGCTGGACGTCCGCGAGGCTGCGCTCGGCGCCGGTGAACGGGGCGAGCGCTTCGTCGATCCGTTCAGGCGCCATCAGCGTTGCGCCCTCCACGGCAAAGCGGGTAATCGGAAACAGAGGGCTGGGCGCCGCCCCCTGCGCGAACGAAAGCAGCGGCCACCCGCAGAGGGCGGCAAGCGCGATGCGATGAACAAACGTCAATGCGAAGGCTTTCGATTGGCGTCCCGGGCACTGTGGCGGTCAGCTCCAACCGCGGAGTATAGGAGAGGATCTACAGAAAAACAACCGGTTAGCGTCGAAACCTCAACTTGACTTAAGGAGAGGACGCGTCAGCCGCCACTTCCCGGCCCGTATAATCCTGTGCAGCACGACTCATGCCGGAAGCGTTCCCCGCGATGCCAGACAAACCCACCAAGCACTGCCGCCTGCTCATCCTCGGCTCCGGGCCGGCCGGTTATACCGCCGCGGTGTACGCCGCGCGCGCGAACCTCCGCCCGGTCCTCCTCACCGGGCTCGCGCCGGGCGGCCAGCTCATGACCACGACGGACGTCGACAACTGGCCCGCCGACGCCGAGGGCGTCCAGGGACCGGATCTGATGGCGCGCTTCCAGAAGCACGCCGAGCGGTTCGAGACCGAGATCGTGTTCGACCAGATCCACACGGTGAACCTGCGCGGTCGGCCGCTTCGCCTAGAGGGCGACAGCGGAACCTACACCTGCGACGCCTTGATCATCGCGACCGGGGCCTCGGCCAAGTACCTCGGACTCCCTTCGGAACAGAAGTTCATGGGCAAGGGCGTGTCGGCGTGCGCGACGTGCGACGGCTTCTTCTACCGCGGCCAGGACGTCGCGGTCGTCGGAGGCGGCAACACCGCGGTCGAGGAGGCGCTGTACCTCTCCAACCTCGCGCGGCGCGTGACGGTGGTCCATCGGCGCGACAAGTTTCGCGCCGAGAAGATCCTGCAGAAGAAGCTCCTGGAGAAGCCGAACGTCGAGATCCGCTGGAACCACGCGCTCGACGAGGTGCTCGGCGACGCGAAGGGCGTCACCGGCATCCGCATCCGCCATGCCCAGACCGGCGCGGCCGCGGCGCTCGAGGTGCAGGGGCTCTTCGTCGCGATCGGCCACACCCCGAACACCGCGCTCTTCGAAGGCCAGCTCGAGATGGAGGGCGGCTACATCGTCACCCGCGGCGGGCGGAACGGGAACGCGACCGCGACCAGCGTGCCCGGCGTGTTCGCGGCGGGCGACGTGCAGGACCACGTCTACCGGCAGGCGGTCACCAGCGCCGGGTCGGGGTGCATGGCGGCGCTCGACGCCGAGAAGTACCTCGAGAGCCTCGGGTGACCGGCGCGAGGCACGCGCCGTGAAGCGCCCGCTCGATCCGCGCATCCCCGAGGAGGAGGCGGCGCTGTTCCGCGCCGCGGTCCACGACGCGGTGCCGCTGCGCGCCGGAGCGCGCCACCATCGGCCCGCGCCCGCGCACCCGCCCGTGCCGGTGCAGTCGCTGCTCGACGAGCGCGCGGCGCTCGAGGAGAGCCGGCACGGGGTGGTCGACGACGACGATGCGGCGCTCGAGGCGGGCGACGCCCTCGCCTACGTGCGCGAGGGCATCTCCCGGCAGGTGCTGCGGCGATTGCGGCGCGGTCACTGGGTGGTGCAGGACCACCTCGACCTCCACGGCATGAACCGCGCGGAGGCGCACGAAGCGGTGGCGGCATTCCTGCGCCTGGCGATGCGCCACGCGCACCGCTGCGTGCGCATCGTGCACGGCAAGGGGCTCGGCTCGAAGAACCGCGAGCCCGTGCTCAAGGGGAAAGTGCGGGTGTGGCTGGCGCGGCGCGAGGACGTGCTTGCGTTCTGCCAGGCGCCCGCGGCGCAGGGCGGGAGCGGGGCGGTGCTGGTGCTGCTGCGGGCCTGATCAGCCTCGGAACGTGGCCGCCGCAAGGCGGCACCGTCTTTGGGGAGCGCGAGGGGGGGTGTGGCCCCTCGCGTTGTTCTAAATTGCCGCCTCGTTCGTCTCGCCGGTGCGGATGCGCACGACCTGCTCGACCGCGGTGACGAAGATCTTGCCGTCGCCGATCTTGCCGGTGCGCGCCGCCTTCACGATCGCCTCGATCGCCTGCTCGACCATCTTGTCGACGACGACCACCTCGACCTTCACCTTCGGCAGGAAGTCGACGACGTACTCGGCGCCGCGATAGAGCTCGGTGTGGCCCTTCTGGCGCCCGAAGCCCTTCACCTCGGTGACCGTGAGGCCGGTGACGCCGACCTCGGCGAGCGCCTCCCGCACCTCGTCGAGCTTGAAGGGCTTGATCACGGCCTCGATCTTTTTCATGGCGGCTCTCCAGCGGCTGGGGCGACTCGCCGTCGCGTGCGCGACGGGCGCGTAAATCGCGGGCGAGTATAGCAAAAGCCGCTCGGCGACCGACCGTTGCCGCGCCCGCGCCGTTCGCGAATAATCGCCCGGCAATGGCCGGATTCCTCGCCCCGCGTGCGCACTACTGGACCGCCCAGGTCTATGCGTTCTTCAAGCGCTACCGGAGCGCGATCGACGCGTTCGAGCGCGCGCTCGCGCTCGACCCGACGATGCTCGAGGCCTGGCGCGGGGTCGGGTTCCTCTACGCGCAGGAGCGCGAGCCCGCCAAGGCCATCGCCGCGCTGAAGCACGCCGTCGAGCTCGCGCCGGAGGACGCGGACACCCGGTTCAATCTCGGCTTTCTCCATCACGAACGCGGCGCGCTCGACGAGGCGGTCGCGCAGTTCAAGGAAGCGATCCGCCTGAAGCCTGCGCTCGATCGCGCGTGGTACGGGCTCGGCGTGATCGAGCTCGGCCGCGGCGAGCTGCCGGCCGCGATCGAGCACCTCCAGGAGGCGGCGAAGCAACAGTACTTCAATCCCCACGCCGGGCACCAGCTCGCGGTCGCCTACCACCGCGCCGGCGAGCACGCGAAGGCGGTCGCCGAGCTGAAGCGCGTCGAGTCCTTCGATCCGAAGATGGGCGCGCAGATCGCGCGCGACATCGGCGCGCGCTGAGCGCGCGCCGGCCGCAGGCGGGATGCGCGACAGACGGACCCTGCGCGTCGTCGAGGATCTCGCCGCCGTTCCCGCCGGCGCGTGGAACGCGCTCGCGGGAGCGAATCCGCTCCTGCGGCACGAGTTCTTCAGCGCCCTGCACGAGTCGGGTTGCGCCTCGGCCCGCACCGGCTGGGCGCCACGCTTCATCACGCTCTGGGACGGGGACCGCCTCTGCGGGGCGCTGCCGCTGTATCTCAAGTCGCACTCGTACGGCGAGTACGTCTTCGACTGGGCGTGGGCGGACGCGTACGAGCGCAGCGGGCTCGCCTACTACCCCAAGCTCCTCGCCGCAATCCCGTTCTCGCCGGTGAGCGGCGCGCGGCTCCTCGCCGCCGATCGCGCGGCACGCGACCGGCTGGTGCGCGCCGCCCTCGAGCTCGCGCGCGAAGCGTCGTCGCTCCACGTGCTGTTCCCGCCGGAGAGCGAAGCGCGCGAGCTCGCTGCAGCCGGGCTCATGCTGCGCCGAGGCGTGCAGTTCCATTGGTCGAACCCGGGCTACGCGAGCTTCGACGAGTTCCTCGTCACGCTCACGCACGACAAGCGCAAGAAGATCCGCCAGGAGCGGCGCAAGGTGCGCGACGCGGGCGTGACGTTGCGTCGCAAGACCGGGCGGGAGATCACGCCCGAGGACTGGAAGTTCTTCGCGCGCTGCTACACCCTCACGTACCGCGCGCACCGCTCGACGCCCTACCTGAACCTCGCCTTCTTCACCCGCCTGGGCGAGACCCTGCCCGACAACGTGCTGCTCGTCCTCGCCGAGCGCGACGGGCGGCCGGTCGCGGCGGCGCTCGACCTCTACTCGCCGGAGGCGCTGTACGGCCGCTACTGGGGGGCGGTCGAGCACATCCCGTGCCTCCACTTCGAGGCGTGCTACTACCAGGGGCTGGAGTTCTGCATCGAGCGCGGCATCCCCGCCTTCGAGGGCGGCGCGCAGGGGGAGCACAAGCTCGCGCGCGGCTTCCTGCCCGCGCCGACGTGGTCGGCGCACTGGCTCCGGCACCCGCAGTTCGCCGACGCGGTCGAGAAGTTCCTGGCGCGGGAATCGAAGGGGGTCGAGCGCTACATCGACGAGCTGGCCGAGCACAGCCCGTTCCGCGCGGCCTGACCGCCGCCCGGCCGGAGCCCGGCTACTGCTGGCGCCTCGCCGGCGAGTCCGCGGCGGCCTCGCGCTCGCGCCGGGCACGCTCGAGCTGCTGGCTGCGCTGCTCGTTGATCGCGTCGATCGACGAAGCGGGCGTCCCGCTCGCGCCGCGGCGCCGGAGGGTCTCCTCCATCTGCGCCTCGCGCTGGTCGCGGGAGTCCTGGATGCGGCGCGCGTTCTCCTCCTCGCGTGCCCGGCGTGCCGCGTCCTGCTCGACCCGCGAAGGCGCGTTCGGGTCGTGGCCCGAGCGGGGCGTCGGCTCCGGCGCGGTGATCGGCCGGATGACCGTGCCGTCCGGACGCCGCGCGTCCTGCGCCGCCAGGGAGGTCGTGATTGCGGCGAGCGCGATTGCCACGGCGATCCGCGCCATACCACTCGAACCGATGTGCATGCTCATGTTCACCTCTCGCGATTCAGAACGCCGGCTTCTTCTTCGCCTTCTTGTACGCCGAGATGCCGTCGACGACCTCCTTCTTGGCCTCCTCGGGCCCGAGCCAGCCGACCACCTTCACCCACTTCCCGCGCTCGAGGTCCTTGTAGTGCTCGAAGAAGTGCGCAATCTGCGCGAGCGTGATCTCGGGCAGGTCGCGCGCCGCCTGCACGCCGCGGTAGAGGGGCGAGAGCCGGTCGATCGGCACGGCGAGCACCTTGGTGTCGTCGCCCGCCTCGTCCTCCATCTTCAGCATGCCGATCGGCCGGCAGCGCACGACTGCGCCCGGCACGATTGGCAGCGGGCTCACGACGAGCACGTCCACCGGGTCGCCGTCGCCCGAGAGCGTGTGGGGGATGTAGCCGTAGTTGCACGGGTAGAACATCGACGTCGAGAGGAAACGGTCGACGAACATCGCGCCGGTCGCCTTGTCGACCTCGTACTTGATCGGCGGCGCGTGCATCGGGATCTCGATGATGACGTTGACGTCGTTGGGCGCGTCGCGCCCGGAGGTCACGCGGTCGAGATTCATGGCTATCGCAGCAAATCCTGTTGCGGCGCATTATAGCGATGCCGTGCGGCCCGACGGTTTGACCCGTCCGCTTCGCGCCGCCGATAATCGACCGATCCGATGGAGGAGACCATGCGGCTCAAGAACAAGGTAGCGATCGTCACCGGGGCGGGCTCGGGATTCGGGGAAGGCATCGCCCAGCGCTTTGCCGAGGAAGGCGCGAGCGTGATGGTGAACGACATTCACGTCACCGGCGCCGAGCGGGTCGCAACGGCGATCCGGAAGGCGGGGGGCGCGGCGGCGTTCGTGAAGGCCGACGTGGCGCTGTCCGCGGACTGGGCGGCGATGGTGAAGGCGACGCTGGACGCGTTCGGGCGAATCGACGTCGTGGTCAACAACGCCGGCTGGACACACCGGAACAAGCCGTTCCTGGAAGTCACCGAGGAAGAGTACGAGAAGGTCTACGCGGTCAACGTGCGCTCGATCTTCCTCTCCTCGCGGCACGTGATCCCGGTGTTCCAGAGGCAAGGCGCCGGCGGCTGCTTCGTCAACATCGCCTCCACCGCCGGGATCCGCCCGCGCCCCGGGCTCACCGTCTACAACAGCTCGAAGGGCGCGGTGATCACGTTCAGCCGCTCGCTCGCCGCCGAGATGGGCCCGCAGAAGATCCGGGTGAACGTGGTGAACCCGGTGTTCAGCCCGCAGACGGGGCTTTCCGCGGACTTCGCCGGCGGCGCGCTCACGCCGGAGCTGCAGGCGAAGTTCGTTTCGACGATCCCGCTCGGCCGCCCGTCGACGCCGCGCGACGTCGCGAACGCGTGCCTCTATCTCGCGTCGGACGACGCAGAGTTCATTACCGGGGTGTGCCTCGAAGTGGACGGCGGGCGCTGCGTCTAGGGGCGGCAAAGAACGCCCCGTTCAAGTACCGGATCGCGCCGGTCAGCTCGCCTTCTTGAGTCCGCCGAGCAGCGCCGCGACCTGCGGTGCGCGCTTCTGCGGCGCGCGCTCGCCCGCGGCCGGCTTCGCGGGGGCCGCCATGCCGGGCTCGTAGGGACGCGAGAAGATCGGGTCCGCGGGCGTGGGCGCGCGGGCGGGCTCGCGCCGGCGCTGCCCGGTCAGCCGGTCCTCGTCCGCCGAACGGCGCCGCTCCCGGCGCGGCGGCTCCATGATCGGTGCCTCGGTGCCGTGCGGCCCGAAGCCGGAGACGGTCTCGCGGGGGATGCGCAGGCGGATCGTCTTCTCGATCTCCGCGAGCTTCTCGGCCTCCTCGCCGCAGACGAGCGAGAGCGCGGTCCCGGCCGCGCCGGCGCGCCCCGTGCGCCCGATCCGGTGCACGTAGTCCTCGGGCGAGTTGGGCAGCTCGAAGTTCACGACGAAAGGCAGGCTCTCGATGTCGAGCCCGCGCGCGGCGACGTCGGTCGCGACCATGACGCCGACCTTGCCGGTCTTGAAGTCGTCGAGCGCCTGCAGGCGCTCGGCCTGCGAGCGGTCGCCGTGGATCGCGGTCGCGTGCACGCCTTCCCGGTTGAGCTGATAGGCGAGGCGGTTCGCGCCGATGCGCGTCCCCACGAAGACCAGCACCTGCTTCATGCCGCGCGACTTGATGAGATGCACCAGCAGCTCGCGCTTCTTCTCGCGCGGGACGGGGTGGGCAACGTGGGTGACCAGCTCGGCGGTCGCGAGCTTCGGCGCCACCTGGACGACCACCGGGCTGCGCAGGAACGAGTCGGCGAGCCGGCGGATCTCGTCGGTGAGCGTGGCCGAGAAGAGCAGGCTCTGCTGGCGGTTGGGCAGCAGCGAGAGGATGCGCCGCACGTCGGGGATGAAACCCATGTCGAGCATGCGGTCCGCCTCGTCGAGGACGAAGATCTCGACCTGCTGGAGGTTGAGCGTGCGCTGCTGCACGTGGTCAAGCAGCCGCCCGGGGGTGGCGACGAGGATCTCGACGCCGCGGCGCAGCGCCTCGGTCTGCGGCTCCATCGGCACGCCGCCGAAGATCTGCACGCTGCGCAGGGGAATGTGCTTGCCGTAGGCCTTGACGCTCTCCTCGACCTGGGCGGCGAGCTCGCGCGTCGGGGTCAGGATGAGCGCGCGCACCGCATGGCGCGCCGGCGAGGGACTCGTGTTTGCGTGGTGCGCGAGGCGCTGCAGGAGAGGGAGCGTGAACCCCGCAGTCTTGCCGGTGCCGGTCTGCGCACCGCCCATCACGTCGCGGCCCGCGAGCACGTGGGGGATGGCCTGGACCTGAATCGGGGTCGGGGTGGTGTAGCCCTGCTCGGCGACGGCCTGCAGCAGCTCGGGCCGGAGGCCCAGGTCAGCGAAAGTGGTCAAACAGCGAAGCTCCGGGGAGCGTGTCGGCCGGTGCGGCGCGCGGCGCGCGTGCGCGGGGCGGCGGACGGATCGGACGGGTTGGCGGCGGCTGGTGCGGGGTACAAAGTGCCCAAAATTATAGCAGACGACCCGCGACGCCCTCCGCTACCATCCCCGCCCCGTGATCACGCTCCGCAAAGTGACGCTCCGGCGCGGCGCCAAGCTGCTGCTCGACGGGGTCGACGCCGCCATTCATCCCGGCGAGCGCGTTGGCCTGGTGGGGCCGAACGGCAGCGGGAAGTCGAGCCTGTTTGCGCTCCTTCTCGACGCGCTGCACGCCGATGCAGGCGATCTCGAGCGCCCGCCGGGCTGGGTCGTCGCGCACGTCGCGCAGGAAGCGTTCGGCCTGGATCGCCCGGCGATCGAGTTCGTGATGGACGGCGACGCCGAATTGCGCCGGATCGAGGCCGAGATCGCGGCGACCGAGGCCGCGGGCGACGGCGTGGCCCTCGCCCACGCGCACGAGGCCTACGCCCACATCGAGGGTTACGCGGCGCGCGCGCGGGCCGCGGCGCTGCTCGACGGGCTGGGGTTCGGGCAGGACGAGCTCGCGCAACGCGTCGGCGAATTCTCCGGCGGCTGGCGCATGCGCCTCAACCTGGCGCGCACCCTGATGTGCCGCTCGGACCTGCTGCTCCTCGACGAGCCGACGAATCATCTCGACCTCGACGCGGTGGTGTGGCTGGAGAGCTGGCTCGCGGGCTACCGCGGGACGCTGATCGTCGTCTCGCACGATCGCGAGTTTCTCGACGCGGTGGCGACCGCGATCCTGCACATCGACGGCAAGCGGCTGCGCCGGTACAGCGGGAACTACTCCGCGTTCGAGGCCCAGCGCGCCGCGCAACTCGCCAACGAGCAGGCGATGTACGCGCGCCAGCAGCGCGAGGTCGCGCGGCTCGAGCGCTTCGTCGAGCGCTTTCGCGCGAAGGCGACCAAGGCGCGCCAGGCGCAGAGCCGGATCAAGGCCCTCGAGCGCATGGAGCTGATCGCGCCGGCGCACGTGGACTCGCCGTTCGCCTTCCACTTCCGCGAGTTCCCCGGCAGCCCGGACCCGGTGCTGGTGCTGGAGGACGCGGCGGTCGGGTACGACGACGTGCCGGTGCTTTCGCACGTCAAGCTGACGATCCAGGCCGGAGCGCGGATCGGGTTGCTCGGGCGGAACGGCGCGGGTAAGACGACGTTGGTGAAGCTGCTCGCGGGCCGGCTCCCCCCGCTTGCGGGCGAGCGGCAGGAGGGGAAGAACCTGCGCGTCGGGTACTTTGCGCAGCACACGCTCGAGATCCTGCGGCCCGACGAGTCGCCGCTGCAGCACTTCACGCGCGTGGACCCGCGGGCGCGGGAGCAGGTGTTGCGGGACTTCCTCGGCGGGTTCGATTTCTCCGGCGACATGGCGCTCGCGCGCGTCGCGGATTTCTCCGGGGGCGAGAAGGCGCGCCTCGCGCTTGCGCTGATCGTGTGGGAGCAGCCGAACCTGCTGCTCCTCGACGAGCCGACCAACCACCTCGACCTCGACATGCGCGAGGCGCTGGCGCTCGCGCTGCAGGAGTTCGAGGGCGCGATGGTGCTCGTGTCGCACGACCGGCACCTGCTGCGGACCGCCACCGACTCGTTGATGCTCGTCGCGGGCGGGCGGCTTGCGCCGTTCGACGGTGACCTCGAGGACTACCGTGCCTGGCTGGAAGGGCGGCGCTCGGTCGACAAGCCGCGCTCCGAGACGGGCGTGCAGCGGCGCGAGCAGAAGCGCGCGGAGGCCGAGGCGCGTCAGGGACTCGCGCGGGCGCGCAAGCCGCTCGAGACCCGGCTGCGCGCGCTCGAAGCCGAGATCGCGCGGCTCGAGCGCGAGAAGGGGGCGGTCGAGGCAAAGCTCGCGGCGGAGGACTTCTACGCCCGCGGCGACCAGGACGAAGTGGCCGCCACCTTGCGCGAGCAGGGGAAGCTCGCGCAGGCGCTGGAGAAAGCCGAAGGGGAGTGGCTCGCGTTGCAGGAAAGGCTGGAGGCGATCGGATAGCGCGCCGCGGCCCGCCCGTCAGTTGATGGTCGGCCGCCCGCCCTCTTCGGTCGCCACCGGAGCCATCCCGACCGGCACCTTCAGCTCCAGGTCCCACTCGGCGCGGGCAACCGCGTTCTGGATCAGTTTCACGAGGCCGTGCAGGAGATTCTCGTCCAGGGTGACGTGCACGCCCTGCCCGACCGTCGGCAGCAGGCCGAGCACGTGCCGGCCCTGCTGGTCGCGCCGCGGCTGGATGCGCGTCACCAGCACCGGGTTCGACCCGAGCGGCCGGTCCCGCGGCGCCTCTTCGTAGGGCTTGGAGAAGTCGGCCTGGCGCACCGCCTTCTCGTGCTGGAACCCGAGCAGGGCCTTGCGCGCCTCCGGGTTCGGCTGGGTCGCGATCGCGGGCGTCGCCTGCGCCATCTCCATCAGCAGCGGCCACAGCCGCTTGACGCAGCGGCGGGTCAGCCAGAGCGACACCTCCGCGCCGTTGTCGGTGGAGATCCGCATCATCAGCCGGTCGTGCTCGGGCACGAACTCGATCTTGAGCTGGTGTAGGCGCATGTCGACCTTCCGCCGAAAAGTTTAGCCCCAAACCGCCCGCGCGGCCGTTCTCCCTGCACCCCGGCGTGCGCTTTCCCACGCTCCCCCGCGCTAGACTGCGCGCCGATGGGAAACGACCGCCCCGACGAGGAGCTGATGAGCGCGTACGGCGCCGGCGACGCGGCGGCTTTCGACGTTCTCTACGCGCGCCATCGCGGCGGCGTGTTCCGCTACCTGCGCCGGCACACCGGCAACGCCGCGCTCGCCGAGGAGCTGTACCAGGACGTGTGGATGAAGCTGATCGACGCGCGCCGCCGCTACCAGCCGCAGGCGAGGTTCACCACCTGGCTCTACACGATCGCGCACAATCGCCTCATGGATCACTTCCGCGCCGCCGGGCGCGTGAGCTTCGCGACCGCCGATGACCCCGACGACGATCCGCTCGACGACGTGCCCGCGTCCGATCCGCGGCCGGAGGACGTGATCGCGCGCAGGCAGCACGCGCAGCGGCTGCTTGCCGCCCTCGACGCGCTGCCGGCGGCACAGCGCGAAGCCTTCGTGCTCCAGCAGGAGGGCGAGCTCAGCGTCGAGGAGATCGCGCAGGTGACCGGCGTCACGCGCGAGACCGCCAAGAGCCGCCTGCGGTACGCCCTCGCGAAGCTGCGTGCGAGCCTGCGCACGCAGGTCGAACAGGAACCCCGATGACCGAGCCCGAACCGCGCGATCCCCGCATCGACGCCGCCTATCGCGACGCGGCGACCGATGCACCGCGGGCGGAGGTCGACGACCGCCTCCGCGCCGCCGCGCACCGCGCCGTGGCGGCCGGCCCGCAGTCGCTCGAGACGCGTGCACGGACGGACGCGCGGCGCTCGTGGATCGCCCGGTGGCGGGTGCCGGTGTCGATCGCCGCGACGGTAGTCGTGGCGGTCACGCTCGCGTACATGATTGAGCGCGAGGATGCCCGGCTCGCGCGCATTGACGGCGTGCCGAGCCCCGCGCCCGCCGCGCCGCCGGTTGTCGCCCAAGCGGAGCCGGCGAAGCCGGCCGAGGTGGCGCGCGCCCAGCCGCGGGCCGCGACGCCACCGCAGCCCTCGCCCGATCTGGCGCGCCGCACGGCCCCGACACCGTCGTCGAACGCCGCGGTCGAGCCGCGCCGCGCCGACGAGTCCGAGCGCATCGTCGCCCCACCCCCTCCGCCCGCTCCGGCTCCGGCGGCGGGCGCACTCCAGGCGGTGCCGCCCGCCCCCGGGACGTCCGCGCCGCTCGCCAAGGCAGCCGAGCGCCGGTCCGCCGAAGCACAGGCCTTCCCCGCCACGCCGGCCCCCGCGATGCAGTCCGCGCCGGCCACGCAGCGCGAGACCGCGGGGGCCAGTGCGCGCGACCGCGCTCTTGCCGACCGGCCCGAAAGGATGGAGCGCCAGACGGCGGCCGCCGAGCAGAAGGTGCGCACGCCCGAGGTATGGCTCGAGGACCTGCGGCGGCTCAAGGCACAGCGGCGCACCGACGACTTCGCCCGCGAGCTCGCCGAGTTCCGCCAGCGCTACCCCGACTACAAGCTCCCGGCCGACCTCCTGCAGTGATCGCGACGTCCGTCACGCCGCGTTAACCCCTCTCGCGCCGCGCCGCCGTTCCACCCGGCGTCGCCATCCATGCGAGAGGGGTAATCGATGAAACGCATCACCACCGTCATCGCCGCGGCCGCCGCGACCCTCGCGGCCGCCCCTGCCACCGCCACGGCGCTCGTCGACGTCGCCGTGATCAGCCGCGCCACCGGCCAGCGCATCCCGGTGTACAGCCACGCGGGCCGGCTGTACGTGCCCGGCACCCCGGGCGAGCGCTACGCGGTGTACGTCGCCAACCGGACGGGCCAGCGTGTCATGACGGTCGTTTCGGTCGACGGCATCAACGTCGTCACCGGCGAGACTGCGAGCCCCGACCAGAACGGCTACGTGCTCGCACCCGGCCAGTCGTTCGAGATCAACGGCTGGCGGAAGAGCATGAACGAGGTGGCGGCGTTCTACTTCACGCAGCTCCCGGACAGCTATGCGGCCCGCACCGGCCGGCCGCACCACGTCGGCGTGATCGGCGTCGCCGCCTTCCGCGAATGGCGGCCGCGCCCCGTGCCTCAGCCGATCGCGCCGCTCTCCCGGCGCGAAGCCAGTGCCGCCGAGTCCGAGGCAAACGCGCAGGCCGACGCGGCCTGCGCTCCGGCCGCGAGTGCGGCCGAAGCTGCAGGCTCGCAGGAAGCGGCGCGCGCCCGCGTCGAGCGGGAGGCGAAGATCGGCACCGGCCACGGCGGGCGCGAGCGTTCGGAGGTGGTGCACACGAGCTTCCGGCGCGCCTCCTCCCATCCGGCCCAGACGCTGACGATCCACTACGACACGCACGCGAACCTCGTCGCGCGCGGGATCGTCCCGGGGCCGACGCCGGTCGGCGTTCCGAACTCTTTCCCGGGCGCACGGTTCGTGCCCGATCCGAGAGGCTGACGCTCACTCGGTATGCCGCGCGAGGGCCCAGGCCACGTGGCTGCGCACGAGCGCGGACCGATCGTCCGCGCGCGCGCGCAGCGCCGCGACGACGCGCCCGGACGTCGGGGCGTTGCCGAGGCCGACGGCGAGATTACGCGACCAGCGCTCGAAGCCGATGCGGAAGATCGCGCTGCCGGCCAGGCGGTCCCGGAACTGCGCCGCGGTCCACGCGAAGAGCTCGACGAGCTCGACGTCGTCCAGGCCGTTGCGGACGTGGAAGTCCGGTTCGCACGCAACCTGGGCGTACTTGTTCCACGGGCAGGCGAGCTGGCAGTCGTCGCAGCCGTACACGCGGTTCCCGATCAGGGGCCGTAGCTCGGCGGGGATTTCGCCCTTCAGCTCGATGGTGAGATAGGAGATGCAGCGCCGCGCGTCGAGCCGGTAGGGCGCGACGATCGCCTGCGTGGGGCAGACCTCGATGCACCGCGCGCAGGTCCCGCAGTGCTCCCCGACCGGCGCATCCACCGGCAGCGGCAGGTCGGTGTAGATCTCGCCGAGAAAAAAGTACGAACCGGCCTCGCGCGCGAGGAGCAACGTGTGCTTTCCTCGCCAGCCGAGCCCGGCGCGCGCCGCGAGCTCGACCTCGAGCACCGGCGCCGAGTCGACGAACACGCGATAGCCGAACGCGCCGACCGCGGCGCCGATGCGGTCCGCGAGCGCCTGGAGCCGGGCGCGGAGGACCTTGTGATAGTCGCGGCCCAGCGCGTAACGCGAGATGAACGCTCTCGCCCCGTCGGCGAGCACCGCGTCGGAGTCGGCAGCCGCCGGCCGGTAATCCATCCGGGCGCTGATGACCCGCACGGTCCCCGGAACGAGCTCGACCGGACGCGCCCGCCGCGAGCCGTGGCGGGCCATGTACTCCATCTCACCGTGGAACCCCCGTGCGAGCCAGGCGGCGAGCCCGGGTTCGGCGCTCGCCAGGTCCGCGTCCGCAATCCCGATCGCCTGGAAGCCCAGGCCGCGCCCCCACGCCTTGATCGCGGCGGCGAGCGCATCGAAGTCGCGCAGCGCAGTGGCCTGTACCATCGACCGCATGGTAGCGCCGCTGCACGTGCACCTTCCCGACGAGGCGGCCACGCGCGCGCTGGGCGCCCGGCTGGCCGCCGTCCTCGTGCCGGGCATGTCGATCCACCTGTGCGGCGATCTGGGCAGCGGCAAGACCACGCTCGCCCGCGGGCTCATCCGGGCGGCAGGATTTCCGGGGCGGGTGAAAAGTCCGACCTATACGCTGGTTGAACCTTATGAAGATTCTCGGTTAAGCTTGTACCACTTTGATTTATTTAGATTCAATGATCCCGGCGAGTGGCGGGATGCAGGCTTTGGCGAGTGCTTCAACGAGCGTTCGATCTGCCTCGTCGAATGGCCTGAGCGTGCGGCAGCGCTGCTGCCGCCGCCCGACATCCGCGTTCGCCTCCTCATCCCGCCGGACGGTGGTCGCGACGCGACGATCGACGCCGCGACGGCGCGAGGTCGCGCGTGCTTGAGCGCGCTCGCCACCGGGTGATGCGCCTGGCGGCCGCTGCCGCCGCCGTCCTCGTCGCGACGTCGGTGTGTGCGGAGGAGACGATCCGCGCGGTGCGCGTCTGGCCGTCCAAGGATTACACGCGCGTCACGCTCGAGACCACGAACGAGCTCCGCTATCAGATCTCCTCGGTCAAGGCGCCCGAGCGGCTGGTCGTGGATATCGAGAATGCGGACTACGACTCGCTCGCGGAGCAGGTCGCCGCAAAGGTGCGGGCCGACGATCCGTACGTCGCCAATCTGCGCGTCGGACGCCCCAAGCCCGGGACGGTGCGCCTGGTGATCGACCTGCGCGGCGAGGTGAGTCCCCAGGCGTTCCTGCTCAAGCCGATCGGGGAGTACGGCCACCGCCTCGTCCTCGACGTGTACCCGACGGTGCCCGCCGATCCGCTGGCGGCCCTCATGAAGCAGCTCGAAGAGGAGAAGGCGGCCGCGGAAGGGCAACCCGCCCCGCGCGCCGGGGCGCCCGCGGCGCGCGGCGAGACTGCGCGCAAGGGGACGCCGGCGAAGCCTGGGGTGAACCGCTTCTTCACCATCGTCGTAGACGCCGGGCACGGCGGCGAGGACCCCGGCGCGCGCGGGCGTGGCGGCACCTACGAGAAAGCGGTGACGCTGGCAATCGCACGCAAGCTCAAGGCGCTGATCGACGCCGAGCCGAACATGCGGGCGGTGCTCACGCGCGACGGCGATTTCTACGTTCCGCTCGCGGCGCGCGTCGACAAGGCGCGCCGGGTGCGTGCCGACCTGTTCGTGTCGATCCACGCCGACGCATTCATGCTGCCGCACGCGCGCGGCTCGTCGGTGTTCGCGCTCTCCGAGCGCGGCGCCACGAGCGCCGCGGCACGCTGGCTCGCCAAGCGCGAGAACGAGGCGGACCTGATCGGCGGGGTAAACCTGGACGGCAAGGACCGCCACCTCGCCCAGACACTGCTCGACCTGTCGCAGACCGCGACGATGAACGACAGCCTGCGGCTGGGCCGCGCCGTGCTCGGCGAGCTGGGCGAGATCAACACGCTCCACAAGCCCCACGTCGAGCAGGCGGGATTCGCGGTGCTGAAGGCGCCCGACATCCCCTCGATCCTGGTCGAGACCGCCTTCATCTCGAACCCCGAGGAAGAGAAGCGCCTCGCGGACAACCGCTACCAGGACAAGCTGGCGCGCGCCCTCCTCGCCGGGATCAAGCGCCACCTCGCGAAGTACCCCCCGCCGGCGCGGCCGACGGTGGCGGCGGGCGAACCCTCTCCGCTGCCGGCCCCCCGGGGAATCTAGCCCGCCTTCGCGGCGCGCAGCTGCAGGCGCACGAACTCGATCACGATCGGCGCCACCGAGAGCGCGACGATCGCGAGGATCATGATCGCCAGGTTCTCCTTCACGATCGGGACGTTGCCGAAGTAGTACCCCGCCGTCACGAGCGAGATCACCCACAGCAGCGCGCCGGCCACGCTGAAGGCGAGAAAGCGCAGGTAGGGCATCGTGCCCACGCCGGCCACGAACGGCGCGAAGGTGCGCACGAGCGGCACGAAGCGCGCGATGATCACCGTGCGCCCGCCGAAGCGCTCGTAGAAGGCGTGCGTGCGGTCCAGCGCCTTGCGGTTGAAGAACCGCGAGCCTTCCCGGCTGAACACCTTCGGACCGAGGTGCCGGCCCACCCAGTAATTGACGTTGTCGCCGCAGAGCGCCGCGACGATGAGCGTCGCCGCCAGCAGGCGCGCATCCATTCCGGCCGCCGCCCAGAGTGCGCCGGCGACGAAGAGCAGCGAATCGCCCGGCAGGAACGGGGTTACGATGAGCCCGGTCTCGCAGAACACGATCAGGAAGAGCAGCGCATAGATCCACGGCCCGTACTGCTGGAGCAGCGCCGCCAGATGCTTGTCGAGGTGGACGACGAGGTCCCAGAAGAAGGCGAGGAGTTCCATCGGCGGTGTCGCAGGGGGGCGGTGCAGGTCCGGCATTCTACCGGCCGCCTGCTAGACTCCCCCCTGCATTTTTGCCCGCGTCGTTTGCCGTGCCCGAAGACTCCGTCGCGAAACATCCTGCCGTCGAACGCGTGCGCGCCGTGCTTGCCGCAGCCGGCGTGGGCGGCTCGATCGTCGCGCTCCCCGACGCGGCGCGCACCGCGCGCGCGGCGGCGGAGGCCATCGGCTGCGACGTCGCGCAGATCGCGAACTCGCTCGTCTTCCGCGGCGAGACTTCGGGTGCGCCGCTGCTCGTCCTGACGAGCGGCGCGAATCGCGTCGACACCGCGCGTGTGGCGGCGATCGTCGGCGAACCGGTCGGCAAGGCGGACCCGGCGTTCGTGCGCGCCGCGACCGGTTTCGTGATCGGCGGGGTGGCGCCCGTCGGCCACCCTGCGCCGGTGCGCACGCTGATCGACCGCGACCTCTTCCGTCACGCGGAGATCTGGGCGGCGGCGGGTCACCCCCACACCGTCTTTCGACTCACGCCCGACGCGCTGCTGCGGGTCACCGGCGGCACCGTCGTCGAGGTCGCCTAGCGTGGCGATCCGCCTCCTGCCCGACACCCTCGTCAGCCAGATCGCGGCCGGCGAGGTCGTCGAGCGCCCCGCATCGGTGGTGAAGGAGCTGCTCGAGAACAGTCTGGACGCCGGCGCGCGCACCATCACGCTCGCGCTCGACGAGGGCGGCGCGAAGCGGATCCGCGTCACCGACGACGGCGGCGGCGTACCGCGCGAGGACCTGACGCTCGCGCTCGCACGGCACGCGACCAGCAAGATCGAATCCCTCGCCGACCTCGAGCGCGTCGCCACGCTCGGGTTCCGCGGCGAGGCGCTTGCGAGCATTGCCTCGGTGGCCCGCGTGACCGTCACGTCGCGCACGGCGGGCGTCGAGCACGCCTGGCGGATCGCCGCCGAAGGGGGACCGCCGGGCGCCGTCGAACCGGCTGCGCACGCGGCCGGCACGACCGTGGAGGTCCTGGATCTCTACTTCAACACACCCGCGCGCCGCAAGTTCCTCAAGACCGAGGGCACCGAGTTCGCCCACTGCGCCGAAGCGTTTGCGCGCGTGGCGCTCGCCCACCCCGAGGTCGCGCTCACGCTGCGGCACAACGGTCGCGTGAGCAACCACCTGCCCGCAACCACGGCTCCGGCGCGCATCGCGGCGCTGCTGGGGGCCGAGTTCGACCGGTCGGCGCGGCGGCTCGACGCGGCGGCGCCGGGACTGCGCGTGACCGGCATGCTCGGCGATCCTGCGCAGGCGCGCGGGTCGCGGGACGCGCAGTACGTGTTCGTCAACGGGCGCTTCGTCCGCGACAAGGTGGTCGCGCACGCGCTGCGCGAGGCCTACAGCGACGTGCTGCACGGCGACCGGCACGCGGCCTACGTCGTGTTCGTCGAGATCGATCCCGCCGCAGTCGACGTGAACGTGCATCCGGCCAAGACCGAGGTGCGCTTCCGCGACTCGCGCGCGGTCCATCAGTTCGTCTTTCACGCCGCGCAGCGTGCGCTCGCGCTCACCGCGGCCGCGGCGCCCGCGCCGCTTGCGACCGCCGAGACGGTCGGCGAGCGCTTCGTGCCGCGCGCCCCGTCGTTCCAGAGCGCGCTCGGTGTCGCGCAGCCGGTTGCCGCCTACGCCGCGATGCTGGAAGGAGGCGCGCGCGGTCTCGCCCTCGCGCGCGCACCCGGGTCGCCGGCTGCGGACGTCGTCGATGAGGAGCAACCGCTCGGGTTCGCGCTCGCGCAGCTGCACGGCGTCTACATCCTCGCCCAGAACCGCCAGGGGCTCGTGCTCGTGGACACGCATGCCGCGCACGAGCGGATCGTCTACGAGGAGTTGAAGCGCGCGCTCGACGCCCGCGAGCCCGCCGCGCAGCAGCTGCTGATTCCGGTCACTTTCCAGGCCGATGCGCTCGACGTCGCCTCGGTCGAGGAGCACACGGGCGCCGTGCGCGCGCTCGGCTTCGAGATGGGGGCGCTATCGCCGACCGCGGTGGTGGTGCGCGGCGTCCCCGCCGCGGTGGCGGCGGGCGACGTCGCCGCGGTCGCGCGCGCGCTGCTGCGCGACCTGCGGGAGTTCGGCACGAGCCGCGTGCTCGCCGAGCGGCGCGACGAGCTCCTCGCGACGATGGCCTGCCACGGCGCGGTGCGCGCCAACCGGGCGCTGACGGTACCGGAGATGAACGCGCTCCTGCGCCGCATGGAGGAGACCGAGCGCGCCGGACAGTGCAACCACGGCCGGCCGACCTGGTACCAGCTCACCCTCGCCGACCTCGACAAGCTCTTCCTGCGCGGGCGCTGACGGCCGCTCGCGCCGCCTCATGGGCTCGACCGCGATACTGCTGATGGGCCCGACCGCGAGCGGCAAGTCGGCCGCTGCGCTTGCGATCGCGACACACCTGCCGGTCGAGGTCGTGAGCGTGGACTCGGCGCAGGTGTACCGCGGACTGGACGTCGGCACCGCAAAACCCGGGCCGGACGAGCGGCGGGCGGTACCTCATCACCTGGTCGACATTCTCGATCCAACCGAGGCGTACTCCGCGGCGCGGTTCCGCGCCGACGCCGTACGACTCGCCGGGGAGATTGCCGCGCGCGGGCGCGTCCCGCTGCTCGTGGGCGGCACGATGCTCTACTTCAAGGCGCTGCGCGACGGCTTGTCCGAACTGCCGGCCGCCGATCCCGGGGTGCGCGCCGAGATCGACGCCGAAGCGCGCGCTCGCGGCTGGCCGGCCCTGCACGCGGAGCTCGCGCGCGTGGATCCCACGACGGCGGCCCGGCTCGAGCCGGGCGACGCGCAGCGCATTCAGCGTGCTCTGGAGGTCTTTCGCGTGACCGGCGCGCCGCTCTCGCGTCAGCTCGGCGACCGCACGCGCGAGCCGCCGTTTGCGCTGCACCCGATCGCGCTCCTCCCGTCCGATCGCGGCGTGCTGCACCGGCGCATCGCCGAACGGTTCGACGCGATGCTCGCAGCAGGACTGGTCGAGGAGCTGGCCGAGCTCCGCGCGCGCTACGTCCTGCACCCGGGGCTGCCGGCCATGCGCTGCGTCGGCTATCGCCAGGCGTGGCAGTACCTCGAGGGCGAGTACGGGCGCGCCGAGCTCCGTGACCGCGGGATCTTCGCCACCCGCCAGCTCGCCAAGCGGCAGCTGACGTGGCTGCGCGCCTGGGCGGGCCTGCAGGCGTTCGACTGCCTCGACCCGCACGTCGCGCGCAGGGTGCTCGCCGCGGTGCAGTGGGCGGTCGAGGCGTAGCGCCCGCAGCGGCGCCCGCCTCGGGACGATCGAGGCGCTATTCGCCGCGCGCCGCGCCGTCGCGGCGCGAGTCGGCCGCACCGACCCAGGCGTCGCCGACGCGCTGGACGGCGTGGACGCCGCTCGTCATCGGCACGATGCGCACCGGGTGCCCGAGCGCCTCGAGCCGAGACCGCAGCGCCGCGACGGGCGTTCCGGCTTCGAGGTCGGTCGGGCCGTTGCGGCTCCCGAAGTGCGGCGCGTCGAGGGCCGCCTGGAGCGGCATGCCCCAGTCGAGCACCGCCACGATCACGCGCGCCACGTAATGGATGATCGCGTGGCCGCCGGGGGAACCGACGACGAGGACAAGCCGTCCGTCGGCGTCGAAGACCAGCGTCGGCGACATCGAGCTGCGCGGGCGCTTGCCGCCCGCGACGCGGTTTGCGACCGGCCGCCCGTTCTCCTCGGCGACGAACGAGAAGTCGGTGAGCTCGTTGTTGAGCAGGAACCCGCGCGCGAAGCGGTGGTTTCCGAAAGCGAACTCAATGCTGGAGGTCACCGCAACCGCGTCGCCCGCCGCGTCGACGATGGAGAAGTGGGTCGTCGCGGGCAGGTCCGCCTCGACGCCGTCGGCGCGCGCGCGCGCACCTGCGGGCCGCCCCGGCTCGGCGCGCACCAGCGACCTGTCCGCCGTGACGAGGCGCGCGCGCGTCGCGAGGTAATCGGGCGCGAGGAGTCCCGCGACCGGCACGTCGACGAAATCCGGGTCGGCCACGTAGCGGTCGCGATCGGCGTACGCAAGACGCGCGGCCTCGGCGAAGTAGTGCACCGCCTCCGCCGGGTCGCGCGTGAAATCGGTCCGCGGCAGTCGCTCGAGGATGCCGAGGATCTGCAGCACAGCGATCCCGCCGCTCGACGGCGGCCCCATGCCGCACAGGCGGTAGGCGCGGAACGCGCCGCACACCGGCGAGCGTTCCCGTGCGCGATAGGCGGCGAAGTCGTCGAGCACCAGATCGCCTCCGCCGGCCTGCACCGCGCTGACGACGTCGACGGCGATGGAGCCGCGGTAGAACGCACCCGCCCCCTGCGCGGCAACCGCGCGCAGCACCGCTGCGTACTCTGGATTGCGCAGCGGCGCGCCAACCGGCTTCGGCCGACCGGCCTCGTCGTAGAAATAGCGCGCGGCGTAGGCGTCGCGGGCGAGCCACCGGTCCCATTCGACGAGCGCGTGCAATCGCGGGGAAATCGGGAAGCCCTGCTCGGCGAGCTCGATCGCCGGCGCCGCAAGCGCGGCCCATTCCAGCCGACCGTGGTTGCGGTGCGCGAGCTCGAACGCCGCGAGTAGCCCGGGCACGCCGACCGATTTCCCCGACAGCACTGCGTCGATGAACCCCATCGGCCGTCCGAGCTCGCCGACGAACCGGTCCGGACGGGCCGCGGCGGGCGCCGTCTCCCGGCCGTCGTAGGTACGCACCCGACCGTCGGCCGCCGAGTAGTGCACCACGAAGCCGCCACCGCCGAGGCCCGAGGACTGCGGCTCGACTAGGCCGAGCACGAACTGCACCGCGACGGCCGCGTCCATCGCGCTGCCGCCGCGCGCCAGCACCGCGTGGCCCGCGTCGACGGCGAGCGGGTGCCCGGCGGCAACCATGAAGCGCGCGCCGGTCGCCGCCTTCCGGGGGACCACGCCCGAGGGCGGCTCGGGCGCAATCTGCGCGAGCGCGGTCCACGCGGCAAACAAAAAGGGCAGCCCGCAGGCTGCCCTTCCAAAGCGCGCGAACCGGCGCGCGGGCCTCACTTCGCCGCGCTGATTTCGACGCGGCGGCCTTCGGCGTCCTGACCCGCGCCGACGATCACCTCGGTCGGCTTCGCGAGGTTGATCCGATCCTCCGCGACACCGGCGGCCTTGAGCGCGTCGCGGACCGCGAATGCGCGCTGCTTCGCGAGCTCGAGGTTCTGCGCGGCATTGCCGGTCTTGTCCGCGTAGCCCGAAACGTCCACCTTGAGGTTCGCGTTCTGCTTCATGGCCTGCGCGACCGCAGCGACGATCTTCTGGTCCTCTCCGCTCATCGCGGTCTTGCCGGATTCGAAGTGCACGCGCGCGGGCAGCGCGGCAGTCGTGGGCGCCGGCGCGGCTGCAGGCGTTGGTGCGGCTGCGGGTGCCGGCGCGGCGGCGGGTGCCGCGGCGACCTTCGCCGCCGGTGCCGGTGTGGCAGCCGCCTTGCCGTGGTCGCCGCCGCCGGCCATCAGCGGGACGATCAGGAGCGCAACGATGTTGATGATCTTGATGAGCGGGTTCACCGCGGGTCCGGCGGTGTCCTTGTACGGGTCGCCGACGGTGTCGCCGGTCACCGCCGCCTTGTGGGCGTCCGAGCCCTTGCCGCCGTGGTGGCCGTCCTCGATGTACTTCTTCGCGTTGTCCCAGGCGCCGCCGCCGGTGGTCATCGAGATCGCGACGAAGAGACCGGTGACGATCGTGCCCATCAGGACACCGCCGAGCGCCTGCGGGCCGAGCACGAGCCCGATAACGATCGGGATCAGCACCGGCAGCAGCGACGGGACGATCATTTCCTTGATCGCCGCGCGGGTGAGCATGTCGACCGCCGTGCCGTACTCCGGCTTGGCCTTGCCTTCCATGATCCCCGGGATCTCCTTGAACTGCCGGCGCACTTCCATCACCACCGACCCGGCCGCGCGCCCGACCGCCTCCATCGCCATCGCGCCGAAGAGGTACGGCACCATGCCACCAATGAAGAGGCCGATGATCACCATGTGGTTCGAGAGATCGAAGCTCAGGTGCTGGCCCATGCTCTCGAGCGCATGCGTGTAGTCGGCGAACAGCACCAGCGCGGCGAGGCCGGCGGAGCCGATCGCGTAGCCCTTCGTCACCGCCTTGGTCGTGTTGCCGACCGCGTCGAGCGGGTCGGTGATCTCGCGCACCGACTTTGGCAGGTCGGCCATTTCGGCGATGCCGCCCGCGTTGTCGGTGATCGGCCCGTAGGCGTCCAGCGCGACGATGATCCCGGTCATCGACAGCATCGAGGTCGCGGCGATCGCGATGCCGTACAGGCCCGCGAGCCAGTAGGAGAGGAAGATCGCGACGCACACCGCGATCACCGGCCACGCGGTGGCCTTCATCGACACGCCGATACCGGCGATGATGTTGGTGGCATGCCCGGTGGTGGAGGCCTGCGCGACGTGCTTCACCGGCTTGAACTGCGTGCCGGTGTAGTACTCCGTGATCCAGACCATGAAGCCGGTGAGCGCGAGGCCGACCACGGCCGCGCCCCAGAGCTGCCACACCGCGACGAACTTGCGCCCGCCCGCGACGTCGAACGGCACGTTCGCCAGCACCTCGCCCATGATCCACTGGGTGATCGGATAGAACGCGACGAGGGCGAGGATCCCCGCGACCCACAGGCCGCGGTACAGCGCGGGCATCACGTTCTTGTCGCCCGCCTTCGCCTTCACGAACCAGGTGCCGACGATCGAGGCGATGATCGAGAAACCGCCGATCACGAGCGGGTAGATGACCGCGGCCGCGGAGGTGGTCTTCACCATCAGCGCGCCGAGCAGCATCGTGGCGATCAGCGTGACCGCGTAGGTCTCGAAGAGGTCGGCGGCCATTCCAGCGCAGTCGCCGACGTTGTCGCCGACGTTGTCCGCGATCACCGCCGGATTGCGCGGATCGTCCTCGGGGATGCCCGCCTCCACCTTGCCGACGAGGTCCGCGCCGACGTCGGCGCCCTTGGTGAAGATGCCGCCGCCGAGTCGCGCGAAGATCGAGATCAGCGACCCGCCGAAGCCGAGGCCGACGAGCGGCTTGAGCGTCTCGATGAGCGGCTGGCCGGCCTGTCCCGCGGCCTGGAGCAGCCAGAAGTAACCGGCGACGCCGAGGAGGCCGAGGCCCACCACCAACAGGCCGGTGATCGCGCCGCCGCGGAACGCCACCGCGAGCGCCTCGTTCAGGCCCTTGCGCGCGGCCTCGGCGGTGCGGACGTTCGAGCGCACCGACACGTTCATGCCGATGATGCCGGAGAGCCCCGAGAGGATCGCGCCGATCGCGAAGCCCCAGGCGGTCGGCCAGCCGAGACCGGGCACGAGCCAAATCACGACGAAGAGGACCAGGCCGACGATCGAGATGGTGTAGTACTGGCGCCTGAGGTAGGCGACGGCACCCTGGCGGATCGCGCCGGCAATCTCGCGCATGCGCGAATTGCCTTCCGGCTGCTGCAGGATCCAGCCGATCGAGTAGAGGCCGTAGACGATCGCGAGGACGGCGCAGCCGAGCGCGAACAGAAGTGCGGTGCTCATTGAATCCCCCATGTTGCGACGGGCGTTCCTCGGAACGCGTACGGCGCACGGGCGCGCGCCGCCGGCATCCCCGGCCCGGGTTCTTGAAAGGCGCGGATTATAGCCCGGCGGGCGCTACGGCTTGAAGCCCGGAAGCCGCTTCGCCACCGGTGCGTTGCGCAGGCGTACGTAGTCGGGCAGCCCGTCGCGAAACGCGGGGTAGTCCTCGCCGCGCACCAGCGGGCAAAGATACCGGCGGCACGCCGGCGTGATGTGAAACCCGTCCGCGTCGATGAACTCGCGCGGCATCGTGCGTTCGACGTTTGCCACGTCCTTCAGCTCGGCGACGCCGACCTTCCAGCGGTAGGGCCTGTCCGCGACCCGCACGATCGTCGGCATCACCGCGTTGCGCCCCGCGAGCGCGAGCTTGACCGCGGCCGCGCCGAGCCGGTAGGCCTGCTCGACGTCGGTGCGCGAGGCGATGTGCCGCGCGGCGCGCTGGAGGTAGTCGGCCACTGCGGCGTGATGCTTGAAGCCAAGCCGGTCGGTAATCAGGTCGGCGACGAGCCGCGCGACGCCGCCGAGCTGCTTGTGGCCGAACGCGTCCTGGAAACCCGTCTCCGCGAGGAACTTGCCGTCCGCGCGCCGCAGCCCTTCCGAGACCGCGATCGAGCACCAGCCGACGCGCGCCACCGTCGCCTTGACCCGCTCGAGGAATCTCGCTTCGTCGAAGGGCACTTCGGGAAAGAGCAGGATCTGCGGTCCGTCGTCGGACCGCTCCGCCGCGAGCCCGCACGCCGCGGTGATCCATCCCGCGTGACGGCCCATCACCTCCAGCACGAACACCTGCGTCGAGGTGGTGTGCATCGAGGCCACGTCGAGGCTCGCCTCGCGGATCGACGTCGCCACGTACTTGGCGACCGAGCCGAAGCCGGGGCAGACGTCGGTGAGCGGAAGGTCGTTGTCGATCGTCTTCGGGATGCCGATGCACCCGATCTCGTAGCCCATCGACGCACCGATCGCGGACACCTTGTACGCGGTGTCCATCGAGTCGTTGCCCCCGTTGTAGAAGAAGTAGCGGACGTCGTGCGCGCGCAGCACTTCGATCAGACGCTCGTACTGGGTGCGGTCCTGTTCGGGCTTCTTCAGCTTGTACCGGCACGACCCGAACGCCGCCCCCGGGGCCTCGCGCAGGCGCGCGATCGCGGACGCCGGCTCGCGGCTCGTATCGATGAGCTCCTCGGCGAGCACGCCGATGATGCCGTTGCGGCCGGCGTAGACCTTGCCGATCCGGCCACGCGCGGCGCGCGCCGCCTGGATGACTCCCGCGGCGGTCGCGTTGATGACCGCGGTCGGCCCGCCTGACTGGGCGTAGAGGGCGTTGGGGGCTTTCATGACGCTTTCGGGAACGAAGACCAGGGCCATTATCCCGCGTCGGCGCGCCGCGGAATACGCTCAGCGGCGATGCCGCCGTTGCTGCATGCCGCTACTTCAAGGCCGCGAACGCCCGCTCGCGAATGTCGTCCACCGCGCCGACGCCGGAGATCTTCCGGTACTTCGGCGCGCGCACGTCGCCGGTCGTAGCCCAGCGCGCGAAGTAGTCGACCAGCGCCTGCGTCTGGGCGTGGTAGACCTCGAGGCGCTTGCGCACCGTTTCGGCGCGGTCGTCGTCGCGCTGGATCAGCGGCTCGCCGGTCGCATCGTCCCGGTCCGCGACCTTGGGCGGATTGAAGCGCACGTGGTAGGTTCGTCCCGATGCGATGTGCACCCGTCGCCCGCCCATGCGCGCGATGATCTCCTCGTCCGGGACGTCGATCTCGAGCACGAATTCGACCGGGACGCCGGCCGCGCGCATCGCCTCTGCCTGGGGCAGCGTGCGGGGAAAGCCGTCGAAGAGGTACCCCGCCGCGCAGTCGGGCTGCGCGAGGCGCTCCTGCACGAGCGCAACCACGATCTCGTCGGACACGAGCTGCCCCACGTCCATCACCTTCTTTGCGGCGAGGCCGAGGGGCGTGCCGGCCTTTATGGCCGTCCGCAGCATGTCGCCGGTCGAGATCTGCGGGATGCCGTAGCGCTCGGCGATGAACTGCGCCTGCGTGCCCTTGCCGGCGCCGGGCGGGCCGAGGAGGATGAGTCGCATACGCGCTGTTCGCCTCTTCGCGGGAGACCGAGCGGGCACGATAGCCTTTCCCCCAGAACCCGGTCAAACCGACGGATCAAATCAACGGATCAAACCTTCCAATCGGCACGCCGCCGGCTGCTCAGACCGTCGCGGTGAAGATCCGACGGGTCCGCTCCAGATCTTCGGGCGTGTCCACGCCGGGCGGCAGCTCCGCGTCGGCCACGATCACCGCGACGCGGTGGCCGTGCCAGAGGGCGCGCAGCTGCTCCAGCGCCTCGAATCGTTCGATGGGGGCGGGCGCAAGCTTCGCGTACGCGCGCAGGAATCCGGCGCGATAGGCGTAGATCCCGAGGTGGTGGAAAGCCGGCAGGCCTTCGGGCAGCCCGGCCGGGGCGCCGCCGGCGGCGATCGCGTCGCGCGCGTACGGAATCGGCGCGCGGCTGAAGTAGAGCGCATAGCCCGAGTGATCGCAGACCACTTTTACGACGTTTGGGTTGCACATCTTGTCCGGGTCGGTGATCGGCACGCAGGCGGTCGCCATCGCTGCCGCGGTCCGCTGCGCCAGCGCGTGCGCCAGCCGGCCGACGAGCTCGGGCGGAATGAGCGGCTCATCGCCCTGCACGTTCACGACGAGCTCGTCGTCAGCGAGCCCGAGTGCCGATGCGGCCTCGGCCAGGCGGTCGGTCCCGGACGGGTGATCCGCACGCGTGAGCAGCGCGTCGCAGCCGTGCTCGCGCGCCGCGGCGACGATGCGTGCGTCGTCGGTGGCGATCCAGACCGCGCCGGCGCCGCTCGCCCGCGCCCGCTCGGCGACGCGCACCACCATTGGCTTGCCGCCGATGTCGGCCAACGCCTTGCCGGGCAGTCGGCTCGACGCGTAACGCGCCGGGATGAGGACGGTGAAGCGCAGCAGCCCGGGCATCGCGTCGCGCTCCGGCGCGCTCAGCGCTTGGCGCGCCAGGCCTCGATCTCGTCGGCCGAGAGCCGCCGCGCCTCGTCCTCGAGCATCACCGGGATACCGTCGCGGATCGGGTAGGCGAGTCCGCTTTCGATCGAGACGAGCTCCTGCGCCTGCTTGTCGTAGAGGAGCGGCCCCTTCGTGACCGGGCAGACGAGGATGTCAAGCAGCTTGGGGTCCATGGATGCGCGCCGCAAGAAGCTCCGCAAGCCGCGGATCGACCCGCGCCTGCACCCGGAGCGCGACGAGATCGTCGCGTCCGAATGCGCGGCATTTTACTGCATCCTTCTCGGTCATCAGCACGATGTCGCAGTCGGCGAAGTCGAGCTCGTCCGCGCGCCAGGCGTGGTGGTCCGGAAAGGCGTGCGGCACGAACTCGAGCCCCAGCACGCGCAGCGTGGCGAAGAAGCGGGCCGGGTTGCCGATGCCCGCGACGGCGTGGAGCCGCTTGCCGCGCAGCTCCGCGAGCGGGATGTCCTCGCCGCGTCCGCCGACGCGGCGCAAGCCGTCGGGTACGAGGCGCATCTCGAACGCGCCGGTGGCCGTGCTGCCGTTGACCACCACTGCGTCCACCGCCCGGCTGGCCGGCTCGCGCAGCGGTCCGGCCGGAAGCAGCAGGCCGTTGCCGTGACCGCGCTCGTCCTCGACCGCGATCTCGAAGTCGCGCGCGAGCGCATAGTGCTGAAGGCCGTCGTCGCACACCAGTACGTCGCAGTGCGGATGCGCCGCCAGGAGCCCGCGTGCCGCAGCGACGCGGTCGCGCCCGGTCCATACCGGCGCGCCGCTCCGCTCCGCGAGCAGCACCGGCTCGTCGCCGAAATGCGCCGGGTCGCCATCGACGGGGACGCCTTGCGCCGAAGCGTTGGCGCCGCGATAACCGCGCGAGACGATCCCCGGACGCAACCCGCCGCTCCGCAGCGCGTCCACGACCCAGAGCACGAGCGGGGTCTTGCCGGTGCCGCCCACGACGAGGTTGCCGACGACCACCACGGGAACCGGCAGACGCTCTCTGCGCAGGAGGCCTATGCGGTATGCCGCGCGGCGAAGGCGGACGGCGGCGCCAAAGGCGAGGCTGAACGGCGCAAGCGCGATCGAGACTGCGCTCAGCCGGTACCAGTGGCGCGCGGGGAAAGATGCAGGCGCGTCCAATCCTCTGGCCCCCGGGTCGTCGCGCGGGAACGCACCCCGCGCCGGATCACTTGCCGGCCGACTGCTGGACCGCGAAGGACACGTTCGTGTAGCCGGCGAGCCGCGCGGCTTCCATGACGTTGATCGAGACCTGGAGGTTGGACTTGGCGTCGCCGTTGATGATCACGATCGGGTCCTTGAGCCCGCTGCCGGCCTGCTTCAACACCTCGGCGAGCTGCGCGACGGCGGTCATCTGCACCGGCCTGCGGTCGATGGTCAGCTCGCCGGCGGCGCTGATCGTGACGTTGATCTCGTTGGGGCGGTCGGCCTGCTTGTCCGCCGCGGCGCTCGGAAGGTTGATCTGCAGCTCGGCGTACTTCGAATAGGTGGTCGTGACCATCAGGAAGATGAGGATCACGAGCAGCACGTCGATCAGCGGGATCAGGTTGATCTCCGGATCCTCCTTCCAGTGGCTGCGGAAGTTCATGCTCGCCGCGCCCCGCTAGTGCCGCTCGCCGTGCACGAGATCGACCAGCCGCAGGGCCTGCTGCTCCATCTCGATCACGAAGCTCTCGACCTTGCCGCGGAAGTGCCGGAAGAAGATCGTCGCGGGCACCGCGATCAGGATCCCGAAGCCCGCGTTGTAGAGCGCGATCGAGATGCCGTGCGCGAGCTGCGCCGGGTTCGCGCCGGTCGGGTTCTGGGACCCGAAGATCTCGATCATCCCGACGATCGTGCCGAACAGACCCCAGAGCGGGCTGATCGCCGCAATCGTGCCGAGCGTGGTGAGAAAGCGCTCGAGCTCGTGGGTGACCGCGCGCCCCTCGTCCTCGATCGCCTCCTTCATCACCGGGCGAGGGGCCTTGTGATTGCGCAGGCCCGCGGCGAGCACGCGGCCGAGCGGGGAATCCCGATAGAGGTTGTCGATCAGTTGCGTGCTGACACCCTGCTTCCGGTAGGCGTCCACCACCTTGTCGAGCAGCACGCTCGGTACGACCTTGGAGCGCCGCAGCACGATCGAACGCTCGATGATGAGCGCGACGGCGATGACCGAGGCGAGGAGGAGGAACCAGATCGGCCATCCGGCCGCTTGAATGATTGCGAACACGCGCGCGATTTCAATGAAAAATCAAAGCACGCGACTTTAACGGCCGCGCCGCACCTCGGCAACCGGATGCGGCGACATCGCGCGCCCGCCCGGATGCCGGCGGCATGCCGTGTTATCCACAGATGCTGTGGATAAGGTTGTGCATAGTGTGTCGACAGTGGGTGTAAGTGGACTGTCCGGAAAGGAAATTCGCTCGCTGATGAATTGCTGATCGCATTGATTTAATCTGCAAGATCAAGATGTTGCGCGTCCTTCCCTAGGGGGAATGGGCAACCGCCGCGGCCGGGCGGCGGCCGGGCGGCGATTGTGGATAGGTTAAGATGCGCGCATGGCCGGAGAGCCAGCATTCATGCGGCAAAGCGAGCTTTCCGGCGCCGAGGTGTGGAGCGTGTCGGCGCTCAACCGGAGCATCCGCGATCTGCTCGAACACCGGTTCCCGCTGCTTTGGGTCGCCGGCGAGATCTCCAACTTCACCCTCGCGCGGTCCGGGCACCTCTACTTCTCCCTCAAGGACGACCAGGCCCAGGCGCGGTGCGTCATGTTCCGCAGCCGGGGCGCCTATCTCGACTGGCAGCCCCGCGACGGCATGAAGGTGGAGGTGCGCGCGCTCGTGACGCTCTACGAGCCGCGCGGCGAGTTCCAGCTCAACGTCGAATTCATGCGGCCAGCCGGTCTGGGAGCCCTCTACGAGGCGTTCCTGCGTCTGCGTGACCGCCTCGAGCGGGAGGGGCTCTTCGATCCGGCGCTGAAGCGCGCCCCCCCGCCGTTCCCGCGTGCGGTCGGCGTCGTGACCTCGCTCGCCGCTGCCGCCCTGCGCGACGTGCTCACCACGCTGGCGCGCCGCAACCCGTCGATCCCGGTGGTGATCTACCCGACTGCCGTCCAGGGCGAGGGTGCCCCGGCCGAGATCGTCGCCGCGCTCGCCAACGCCGGGCGGCGGCGCGAGTGCGACGTGGTGATCCTGTGCCGCGGCGGCGGCAGCATCGAGGATCTCTGGGCGTTCAACGACGAACGCGTGGCGCGAGCGATCCGCGGCTGCCCGATTCCGGTCGTGGTGGGCGTCGGGCACGACACCGATTTCACCATCGCGGACTTCGCGGCCGACGTGCGCGCGCCCACCCCGACCGGGGCGGCCGAGCTCGTGAGCCCCGCGCGCGAGGAGCTGCGCGCGCGCATCGGTGCGCTCGCGGCGCGCCTGCACCGGCGCGTTGCCCGCGACCTCGATACACGCAGCCAGCTCCTCGATCATCTGACGCGCCGGCTGGTGCACCCGGGACGGCGCCTCGACGCTCAGGCCGCGCTCGTCGCCCAGCTGCGCTCCCGTCTCGGACTCGCGGCGGCGCAAGCGCTCGAGCGCGTGGGGTGGCAGGTCCGTGCGCTCGCCGACCGCGCCGCCCGCGGCCTGCCCGCGCTCGCGCCTCTCGAGCTGCGGGTGAACGGGCTCGCGCAGCGCGCGGGCGCCGCGGCATCCCGTGCGCTGGAGAGCCGCGCCACGCGGGTCGGGGCGCTCGTTCAGAACCTCTCGCACCTCGATCCGCGCGCGGTCCTCGAGCGCGGCTACAGCATCGTGCGCGACACGGACGGCCGCATCGTGCGCCGCAGCGCGGGACTCGCGCAGGGCGCGCTGCTCGACGTGACCTTCGCCGAGGGCGGCGCGAGCGCCCGCGTCGAAGAGACGCGCTGACGCCCCGCCCGCGCGGGACGCGCGGGACGCTGTGCTACACTCCGCGCCCGCCAGGAGTCCCGTCATCGGGGACAAAAACACACCACAAAGGAGGCTTCCGCATGGGCGCGATTCTCCAATCCCTCGGACGTACCGTTGCTGCAGGCGTCGTTCTGGTCATCATCCTGATCGTGGTCGTGAGCACCGCGGCCGGTGGCGCGGTCAAGTTCGATCACGCATGGTGGACCTTCTTCATGCGCTGGCTGCACGTCCTCTCGGGCGTGATGTGGATCGGGCTGCTCTGGTACTTCAATTTCGTGCAGATCCCGTCGATGCCCAAGATCCCGGACGAGCAGAAACCGGCCATCGGCAAGGTGATCGCCCCTGCGGCGCTCTTCTGGTTCCGCTGGGCCGCGCTTGCGACGGTGGTCACGGGCCTGCTGCTCGCGTCGATGAACGGGTACCTCGGATCCGCGCTGGCGTTCCAGAAGCCGTTCACCGCGATCGGCATCGGCATGTGGCTCGGGCTGATCATGGCCTTCAACGTCTGGTTCATCATCTGGCCGAACCAGAAGAAGGCCCTTGGAATCGTCACCGTCGAGGCCGCGGAGAAGGCAAAGGCCGCGCGCATGGCGATGCTGACCTCGCGCTTCAACACGATGCTCTCGATTCCAATGCTCTACTGCATGGTGGCGCAGCAGAACGCGGGCCTGTAGTCGAGCGATTCGCTCGAACGAAGAAGGGGCCTGCGGGCCCTTTTTTCTTGCCGGCGCGCCGGATTCAGCGCGGCGGCGGCGCCTTTTCGAGGCCGCTGATCCTGGCGCCGGCCGTGATGCCCTTCTGGGCGAACCAGCCCTGATTCATCTCGAGCGCGAAGCGCGCGGGCTTTGCCGCGCAGTGCGAGGTCTCGTCGTGGGGCTTCATGTCGTGGACGCTCACGATCGTGCCCCGTTCGTCCATGAAGGCGACCGACAGGGGCACGTAGGTGTTCTTCATCCACATGCAGTGGGGAGAAACGTCGGGGAACACGAACAGCATCCCGGTGTTGGCGCCCAACGACTTGCGGAACATGAGGCCGCGGGCGCGCGAGTCGAACGTGTTCGCGACCTCGGCGCGGATGAGGTGGATGCCGGCGCTCAGCTCGAGCGTCGGGAGCTGGCCGAAGGCCGGCCCGGACGCGGCGGAGAGGGCGACGAGTGCCGCAAGTGCGGTGCGCGGGAGGTTCATGGCCATGCGGCGGGCGGAAACGAAAAAGGCAGGGCACCGCCCTGCCTTTCGATTGCCGGGCCGTCGACTACTTCTTCTTCTCGTCCTTCTTCGCTTCGGTCTTCTTCGCGTTCTTGTCGTCCTTCTTGGCCTGGGCCATCGCCTGGACGGACACTGCGGCGAACATAGCGGCGAGAGTCATAGCGACAAACTTCTTCATTGCGGCTCCTCCTTGAGCGTTGTTTTTTCCACCCGCGAAGAGGCGGGCAGCTCGCCCCGCGCCGGCTTGCCGGGCGCTGGGCGGAGGCAGTTTAGCAGCGGCCCTCTGAAAAAGGAAAGGCAGGGTGGTGCCCCTGCCTTTCGATCGCCGGAAGGGCGATTACTTCTTCTTCTCGTCCTTCTTCGCTTCGGTCTTCTTGGTGTCCTTCTTCGCGTCGGCGGCCTTCTTGTCCTGGGCGATGGCGGTGAGCGACGCGCCGGCAAAGAGCGCGGCGATTAGGGCGGCGATCAGCTTTTTCATGGAGGTCCTCTCTGTGACGTCAGGTTGGTAAGCGACCGATTGACCGGTCCCGGCGAATAACGCCCCCTGTCCACGAGGGGTTGACAAGCCTCTTGAATGGCGAATATTGGTCCTTAAAAACAGCAGGTTATCGCTCAAGCCGCAACCGCCTCGACCCCCGTTCCAGGCGTCGGGTAGCGGCGACAGAACCGGATCGCCTCCGGGTACGGATAAAAATCCTCGACGTGCCCGCGCCGCAGCCGCTCCTGGGTCGCCTGCCAGAACTCCGGGCCGAGCAGGTCCGCGTGGTGCTTCATGAACGCCGCCCGCACGCGCGGATCGGTGAGGAGGAACGCGCCGAACTCCTCGGGGAAGACGTCGTTCCTGGCGACCGGATACCACACCTCCCCGGACATCTCGAGCTCCGGATTCGGCGCCAAGGGGATGCGCCGGAAGCTGCAGTTCGTGAGGTACTCGATCTCGTCGTAGTCGTAGAACACCACGCGGCCGAGCCGCGTCACCCCGAAGTTCTTCATCAGCATGTCCCCGGGGAAGATGTTCGCGTACGCGAGCTCCCGGATCGCGTCGCCGTAGTCGCGCACGACGCGCTCGATGCGCTCGTCGGGCGCCTGATCGAGGAAGATGTTCAACGGCATCATTCGTCGCTCGATGTACAGGTGGTCGATCACCACCTCGACGTCGTTCTCCTCCAGGATGGAGGGACACGCACGGCGCAACTCCTCGAGCAGCGGCGCGCTGAAGCGCACCTTGGGCAGCGCGACCTTCGAGAACTCATGGGTGTCGGCCATGCGACCGACCCGGTCGTGCTGCTTGACGAGCAGGTACTTCGACTTGACCGTGTCGCGGTCGGTGTCCTTCGGCGGCAGGATCTCGTCACGGATCACCTTGAAGACGTACGGGAACGATGGCAGCGTGAACACCACCATCACCAACCCGCGCACCCCCGGCGCGATGATGAATTCGTCGTCCGAGTGCCGCAGGTGGTGTGCGAGCTCACGGTAGAACATCGTCTTGCCCTGCTTGCCGAGGCCGAGCATCGTATAGAGCTCCGCGCGCGGCTTGTTGGGCATCAGCGTGCGCAGGAACTGGACGTAGGCCGACGGCACCTCCATGTCGACCATGAAATAGGCGCGGTTGAGGCTGAAAACTCGTCCGATGTCGAACGGATCGACCAGCAGCGTATCGAGATACAGGCGCGCATCGAGGTCGTGCAGCACCGGCACGACGAACGGGTACTCGCGATCGCCGTTGACGAGCTTGCCGCAGATGTACGCGGCCTTGTTCCGGTAGAAGGCGGAGGCGAGCACGAGGATCTGGCAGTTGGGCTCGGCGCGCAGCTCCCCGCCGAACGAGCGCCGCGCGGCCTCGAGCAGGTAGCCAACGTCGCGGTCGAGGTCCGCGCAGGGGCAGCACCATTCGAAATCCACGAAGATCCGGCGCAGCGTCTCGTGCCAGCCGTGCCGCAGGGGGTAGTAGGTCCGGTAGGCGGGCGGGTCCGATTCGATGTACTCGGTCGACACCGCGGGCCGGAAGAAGATGAAGTCGTTGTTGAAGTAGGTCCGGTCCATCACCCGGCAGAACACCGAGCTGAAGAACGTCTCGGCCAGCTCCGGCTGCTTGTGATTCGTGAGCATCCCGATGTAGAGCAGCTTCGCCTGGGCCCAGGTGTTCTCGTCGAGGAACTCGGCCCCGAACTCCGCGTGCAGCCGCTCGGCCGTCTCCCGCACGCGCTGGTCGTAGAAGGCGATCCGGTCGCGCACCGCGCGTTGCTGCCCGATCCAGTCGCCGGACTCGAAGCGGACCTTCGCCTCGCGGCTGGTCGCGCGAAAGACGCGGTAGTGCTTGTCGAACCCGTCGAGCAGCGCCTGGGCGATCGCGACGGCGACCGGATTCTCGCCCTTGGGTAGCACCATGAAGAGATACGGCCGAGGGGCCGGAGCGTGGGATTCGCCCGAGGATAGCGGCAAACCCGTCCGGGAGGCCTGCGCTGGGTCATGGAAATCGCCCCCCCGGTTGACGCATAATCGCGCCCTATCGGCGCATCAGCCGCCTCGCGCCCGCCGGGGCCGGGCCCCGTACGAGCCGGCAGTCGTCGTCCACCCCCCAAACAACCACGTCATCGACAATCGCACCATCGAGCCACGCATCGGAGAGCCAATGGCCAGTTCGCACGTGAAAGTCCCGCAAGGCGGCAGCAAGATCGTTCCCGGCAAACCCACCCCCGATAACCCCGTCATTCCCTACATCGAGGGCGACGGCACCGGGGTGGACATCACGCCGGTGATGCTGAAGGTGGTCGACGCGGCGGTCGCCAAGGCCTACGGCGGCAAGCGCAAGATCCACTGGATGGAAGTGTTCGCGGGCGAGAAATCGACCCGTCTCTACGGCGCCGACGTCTGGCTCCCGGCCGAGACGATCGAGCTGCTGAAGGAGTACTCGGTCTCGATCAAGGGCCCGATGACCACCCCGGTCGGCGGCGGGATCCGGTCCCTGAACGTCGCGCTGCGCCAGGAGCTCGATCTCTACGTCTGCCTGCGGCCGGTGCGCTACTTCCGGGGAACGCCCTCGCCGCTCAAGAACCCCGAGAAGGTCGACATGGCGATCTTCCGCGAGAACACCGAGGACATCTACGCCGGGATCGAGTGGCCCGCCAAGTCGGAGCAGGCGCAGAAGCTCATCAAGTACCTGCAGACCGAAATGGGCGTGAAGAAGATCCGCTTCCCCGGCTCGTCGGCGATCGGCATCAAGCCGGTGTCGATCGAGGGCAGCGAGCGGCTGATCCGCAAGGCCTTCGAATACGCGATCGACAACGACCGCAAGTCGGTGACCCTGGTCCACAAGGGCAACATCCAGAAGTTCACCGAGGGTGGGTTCCGCGACTGGGGTTACGCGCTCGCGCAGCGCGAGTTCGGCGCACAGCTGCTCGACGGCGGGCCGTGGTGCAAGATGAAGAACCCGAAGAGCGGCCGCGAGATCGTGGTCAAGGACGTGATCACCGACGCGTTCCTGCAGCAGATCCTGCTCCGTCCGGACGAGTACGACGTGATCGCGACGCTCAACCTGAACGGCGACTACATCTCGGACGCGCTCGCCGCCCAGGTTGGCGGCATCGGCATCGCCCCCGGCGCCAACCTCTCCGACACGGTGGCCTGCTTCGAGGCGACGCATGGCACCGCGCCGAAGTACGCGGGCCAGGACAAAGTGAACCCCGGCTCCCTGATCCTTTCGGCGGAGATGATGCTGCGCCACATGGGCTGGCGCGAGGCGGCCGACCTCATCATCAAGTCGATGGAGGAGGCGATCTCGGCGAAGGTCGTGACGTACGACTTCGCGCGCCTGATGACGGGCGCGAAGGAAGTGTCGTGCTCGGGCTTCGGGAACGCGATGATCGAGCGGATGTAGTCGAGTTTGTGCCGGGCCGCGTCATGCGCGGCCCGGCACAAACAAAAAGCCCCGCGGGTCGCGCGGGGCTTCGAAGATTCGGATTGCGCGGCGAGCTCAGGCCTTCTGTATGTTCGATGCCTGCTTGCCCTTCGGGCCCTGGGTCACCTCGAAGCTGACCTTCTCGCCCTCCTTAAGCGTCTTGAACCCGGCCATGTTGATGGCCGAGAAATGCGCGAACAGGTCTTCGCCGCCGTCATCGGGCGTGATGAACCCGTAGCCTTTGGCATCGTTGAACCACTTCACCGTACCGGTAGGCATAGCCCCCCTTCCCGTCTCGTTGCGTCCCGGGGTCTCCCCCCCATTCCCATGCCTGATTCTCAAGCCAGCTTCAGGACGAGGGGATCACCGCAACGACCTTCCTACCGCTTGAAAAGCAAACACGCGCCTCTTTTACGCGCTTCGGCGAAACGCGTCAAGTGTCCCTCCGGCGCGCCAACTCCTTGAGAAATCCGGGCTTTGTGCCCGTTTCGGGCGATTGCGCGGGGGCGCAACTGTGGCTAGGATACGAACGAGTCCCAGGCGCAGGAAGTGCGCGGCAAGACGTTCAGGACCGAGCGCGAAAGTGAGGTCGACGTCGGCATCGGAAGGCTGAAGCAGGCATGGCGACCCGGTCGCGTGATGGAACGGTCCTCGAGACCAAGAAGTCGAAGGTCAAGCCGCCGCCGCTGTTCAAGGTGGTTCTGCTGAACGACGACTACACGCCGATGGAGTTCGTGGTCGTGGTCCTGCAGACGTTCTTCGCCATGACGCGCGAGAAGGCGACGCAGGTGATGCTCAAGGTGCACCGCGAAGGCATGGGAGTGTGCGGGGTCTACCCGCGAGACATCGCGACCACGAAGGTCGAGCAGGTCGTAGCATATGCACGTCGGCACCAGCATCCGCTGCAGTGCGTGATGGAGGAAACGTAATGATTGCCCAGGAGCTCGAAGTCAGCCTGCACATGGCGTTCGTCGAGGCACGCCAGAAGCGGCACGAGTTCATCACCGTCGAGCACCTCCTCCTCGCGCTGCTGGACAATCCCACCGCCGCCGAGGTGCTGCGCGCGTGCGCCGCGAACATCGAGGAACTGCGCAAGAGCCTGACCGAGTTCATCAATTCGCACACCCCGACCGTCGCCGGCACCGAGGAGATCGACACCCAGCCCACCCTCGGCTTCCAGCGGGTGATCCAGCGTGCGATCCTCCACGTCCAGTCCTCCGGGAAGAAGGAGGTCACCGGCGCGAACGTGCTGGTGGCCATCTTCGGCGAGAAGGACTCGCATGCGGTGTACTTCCTCCACCAGCAGGGCGTGACCCGCCTGGACGTCGTGAACTACATCTCGCACGGCATCACCAAGGCGCCTCAATCGCAGCAGCCCAAGCCCGCCGAGAGCGACGAAGAGAGCCAGGAAGGCCAGCAGTCCGGGGGCGCGCTCGAGACCTACACCGTCAACCTGAACGCGCAGGCGCTGGTGGGCAAGATCGACCCGCTGATCGGGCGCGAGCGCGAGCTGGAGCGGGTCGTCCAGACCCTGTGCCGCCGGCGCAAGAACAACCCGCTCCTCGTGGGCGAAGCCGGCGTGGGCAAGACCGCGATCGCAGAAGGCCTCGCCCGCCGCATCGTCGAGGGGCAGGTGCCCGACATCCTCGCGAAGTGCCAGGTGTACGCGCTCGACATGGGCGCGCTGCTCGCCGGGACGAAGTACCGCGGCGACTTCGAGCAGCGGCTCAAGGCAGTGCTCAAGCAGCTGCTCGACAACCCGAACGCGATCCTGTTCATCGACGAGATCCACACGCTGATCGGGGCGGGCGCGGCCTCGGGCGGCACGCTCGACGCCTCGAACCTGCTGAAACCCGCGCTCTCCACCGGCGCGCTGAAGTGCATCGGCGCCACGACCTACAACGAGTACCGCGGGGTGTTCGAGAAAGACCACGCGCTCTCGCGGCGCTTCCAGAAGATCGACGTGATCGAGCCTTCGATCGACGAGACGGTGGAGATCCTGAAGGGCCTCAAGTCGCGCTTCGAAGCGCACCACGGCGTGAAGTACAGCGCGAACGCACTCTCCTCGGCCGCGGAGCTGTCCGCGCGCTACATCAACGACCGGCACCTGCCCGACAAGGCAATCGACGTCATCGACGAGGCGGGCGCGGCGCAGCGCATCCTGCCGAAGTCGAAGCAGAAGCGCATGATCGGCAAGCAGGAGATCGAGGAGATCATCGCCAAGATCGCCCGCATCCCGCCGCAGACCGTGTCGACCGACGACCGCACCGCGCTCAAGAACCTCGACCGCGACCTCAAGGCGGTGGTGTTCGGCCAGGACAAGGCGATCGAGGCGCTGGTGTCGGCGATCCGCACGGCGCGCTCCGGGCTCGGCAACCCGCAGAAGCCGATCGGCAACTTCCTGTTCAGCGGCCCGACCGGCGTGGGCAAGACGGAAGTCGCGCGCCAGCTCGCCTATTGCATGGGTATCGAGCTGATCCGCTTCGACATGTCCGAGTACATGGAGCGTCACGCGGTGTCGCGACTGATCGGCGCCCCGCCGGGGTACGTCGGCTTCGACCAGGGCGGCCTGCTGACCGAGGCGATCACGAAGAAGCCCTACTCGGTGCTGCTCCTCGACGAGATCGAGAAGGCGCATCCGGACATCTTCAACATCCTGCTGCAGGTAATGGATCACGGCACGCTGACCGACAACAACGGGCGCAAGGCCGACTTCCGCAACGTCATCATCGTCATGACGACCAACGCGGGCGCCGAGGCGCTGAACAAGGCCGTCATGGGCTTCACCGCAAGGAAGGAAGCCGGCGACGAGATGGGCGAGATCCGCCGCCTGTTCACGCCGGAGTTCCGCAACCGCCTGGACGCGATCATCTCGTTCCGGCAGCTGGACCACGAGATCATCTTGCGCGTGGTCGACAAGTTCCTGATGCAGCTCGAGGAGCAGCTGCACGAGAAGAAGGTCGAAGCGGTCTGGTCGGACGCGCTCAAGGAGCACCTCGCGCGCCGCGGGTTCGACCCGGCCATGGGTGCCCGGCCGATGTCGCGTCTGATCCAGGACACGATCCGCAAGGCCCTCGCCGACGAACTGCTGTTCGGTCGCCTCCTGAGCGGCGGCAAGGTCACCGTGGACGTCGACGCCGAGGACAAGATCGTGCTGCGCTTCGACGAGCCCGCCGAAGCGCCCCCCGCCCCGCCAGGCGCGCCGACACCCACCGAGACCTGAGCTGTAGTCTGTAGTCCGGTGGCGTCGAGGGCACGCCGCGTGCGGCCCTTGCCTTCGGTTTCGCGATAAGCACGCCGCATCGGCGTATCGAGCGAAACTCTTTGACGCCCCTCGGGAGGCCGGCGGACACTCCCGCCGCCGGCGGCGAGCGGGTTGCACTTCCCGCCGCGCGGGACCCTTGATCGAGAAAATGAGAACCACTTCGGCAGCGCTCCTAGCGGTCTGGCTGGCTGCGGCCGGAGCGAAGGCGGAAGCACAGACCGTCGACAAAGCAAAGGCGCGCGCGATCGTCGACCGGCTGTGCGTCGCGTGCCACGGCGTCGACGGCAACAGCCCGCAACCCGCGCATCCGAAGCTCGCCGGCCTCCAGCCCGAGTACCTCCTCAAGCAGCTCCGCGACTACAAGAAGGGCGCGCGCAAGAGCGAGGTGATGGAGCCGATGGTGAAGGAGCTCGCCGAGGACGACATGGCGAGCCTCGCCGCGTACTACGCCGAGCAGAAGCCGAAGCCGGGCGAGGCGCGCGACGCGAAGCTCGTCGAGGCCGGTCGCAAGCTCTACGCCGACGGCATCCCGGACGTCGGACTGCCGTCGTGCTCCGGCTGCCACTACCCCGACGGCATGGGCACGCCACGCTTCCCGCGCGTCGCCGGGCAGCACGCCGAGTACACCTACCAGCAACTCAAGGACTTCGCCTCCGGCAAGCGCGAGAACGATCGCGGCTTGGCGATGCAATCGGTCGCCAACCGGATGAACGACCAGCAGATGAAGGCGGTGTCCGAATACATAGCGGGGATGAAATGACCATCGAGGGATCTGCGAGCAGGCGGCGCGTGGCGGGAGCGCTCATCGTCCTCGGCGCGCTTGCCGCGCCGGCGCTCGCCGCGCCGCCGACAGCACCGGTCGCGCCGGGCATCGAATCGAAGTCTTACCGCTGGGACAAGCTGACGGCGGAGGAGGCGGAGGCGCTGAAGCTGAAGGGCGATCCTGTGCGCGGTCGCGTGGCGTACGAGGTCTGCCAGGGCTGCCACAAGCCGGATGGCTCGGGGCTCGCCGACGGATCCTACCCGCAGCTCGCCGGCCAGCATGCGACCGTCCTCATCAAGCAGATGGGCGATATCCGGGTCGGGCGGCGCGACAACCCGAAGATGTATCCGTTCGCCGGCAAGCACATGATCAACGTGCAGGAGATCGCCGACATTGCGACCTATCTGCAGCAGCTGCCGATCCCGAAGGACAACGGCCGTGGTCCCGGCACCGACCTCGCGCGCGGCGGCGAGCTCTACCGCAAGGACTGCGTGATCTGCCACGGGGACCGGGGCGAGGGCGACGCGGGCAAGTTCTATCCGGTGCTTGCGGGCCAGCACTACCTTTACATGGTTCGCCAGGTGAAGGAGATCCGGGACGCGAAGCGCCGGAACGCCAATCCGCGCATGGTCAAGGCCGTCAAGGGCTACACGGATGCCCAGATCGAGGCGGTGTCCGACTATCTGTCCCGCCTCGATTTCGCGCGGCAACGCTAGGGGTCACTGTCTGTCCAATCGCTTTTTTCGTGATCTGTGTCCGCGCCGCCGCCCTTGCCACCACGCTGTTGCCGGGTTTAACTTACGGTTCGGGTCGGGATAACGGGCACGTGAAACCGAGCGCCTGCCCATGCGCGCTCGGCCCAATACGAGGAGGAGGACGATGATGCTCAAGAGAGGGGTTCCCGCGATCGCGCTGCTCGTGCTCGCCGCGGCCGTGCAGCCGGCCGCCGCGCAAAGCATGGAGGACCGGGCCCGGTACTGGGCCGCGAGCTGCGCGGCCTGCCACGGCTTCGAAGGCCGCAGCGTGAGCGAGGTACCGGGGCTGGCGGGCAAGTCGAAGGCCGATCTCTACCGGGCGCTCCTGGATTTCAAGTCGGGCGCCAACAAGACGGCAACGGTCATGCACCAGCACGCGAAGGGCTACTCCGACGCGCAGCTCGAGGCGATGGCCGATTTCTTCTCCAAGCAGAAGCGCTGAGCGCGCCGCGCCCACCCGGAAGGACAATCCAATGAGCATCGACAGACGAGAATTCGTGAAGCTGCTCGGCGCTGGCGGCGCCGTGGCAGGCGTTTCGGCCCTTACCGGCTGCGCGACCCAACCGGCAGCCCCCGCACAGCCGGTCGGCAGGGTGATCGTGATCGGCGGCGGGTACGGCGGCGCAACCGCGGCGCGCTACATCCGCGCCTGGAGCGGCGGCCGCATCCAGGTCTTCCTGATCGAGCGCAACCGCCAGTTCGTTTCCTGCCCGTTCAGCAACCGCGTGCTCGGCGGCTCGATGAAGATCGAGGAGCTGACGCTCGGCTACGACAAGCTGCGCGCTCTCGGCGTGCAGGTGATCCACGACGAGGTCACCGGGATCGACCCGGCAAAGAAGCGCGTGCGCCTCAAGCGCATCGAGGACCTGCCGTACGACAAGTTGGTAGTCGCGCCGGGGATCGACTTCATGTACGAGCAGACTCCCGGGCTCGAGAGCCCGCAGGCGCAGGCGCAGGTCCTGCACGCGTGGAAGGCGGGCGAGCAGACGGTCGCGCTGCGCAAGCAGCTCGAGGCGATGCCCGACGGCGGCGTCTACGCGCTGTGGATCCCCAAGTCGCCCTATCGCTGCCCGCCGGGACCGTACGAGCGCGCCTGCCAGGTCGCCTTCTACCTCAAGAACGCGAAGCCGAAGTCGAAGGTGCTGATCCTCGACTCGAACGACGACGTGCAGTCGAAGAAGGGCCTGTTCATGGCGGCGTGGAACGGGCCGTACAAGGGCCTCGTGGAGTACCGCCCGAACAGCGAGCTGGAGGGCGTCGACGCGACCACGAAGACGATCCGGCTGCTCGGCGGCTCGGTGAAGGCCGACGTCCTCAACGTCGTTCCGCCCCAGCGCGCGGGCGATATCGCGCGCCAGGCGGGCCTGATCAACGTGAACCAGCGCTGGTGCGGGATCGACTACCTCACGTTCGAGTCGACTGCACAGAAGGACATCCACGTGATCGGCGATGCCACGCTCTCCGCGCCGGGGATGCCGAAGTCCGGCCACATGGCGAACCAGCACGGCAAGATCGCCGCGGGCGCGATCGTGGCGACGATGACCGGCAGGCCGGTCAACGACGAGCCGATCATCGCCAACACCTGCTACAGCTGGATCAGCGACCGCGAGGTCGTCCACGTCGCGTCGGTGCACGCCTACGACAAGGCGCAGAAGACGCTGGTTCCGGTCAAGGGCGCCGGCGGCCTCTCCCCCGCCCCGAGCGTCAAGGAAGGCGTGCTGGCGATGGGATGGGCCGAGAACATCTGGTCCGACGCTCTCGGCTAGGACGCGGCGCCGGAATCGGCGAAGAAAGCGCGCGGCATTCGCCGCGCGCTTTTCATTTGCGCGCGCCCCTGACGCTATCCCCGCCCGGTGCTGCCGAACCCGCCGGCGCCGCGCTCGCTCGACTCGAATTCCTCGACGATGTTCAGCGCCACCTGCAGCACCGGCACGATGACGAGCTGGGCGACCCGCTCCATCGGCTGCAGCGTGTAGGGCGCCGCCGAGCGGTTCCACAGCGAGACCATGATCTGTCCCTGGTAGTCCGAGTCGATCAGACCGACGAGGTTGCCGAGCACGATGCCGTGCTTGTGCCCGAGCCCGGAGCGCGGCACGACGAGTGCGGCGAGGCCCGGATCGGAGAGGTGGATCGCGATACCGCTCGGCACCAAGGCGGATTGGCGCGGCTCGAGCACGAGCGGCGCGTCGATGCACGCGCGCAGGTCGAGGCCCGCGGCGCCCGCCGTCGCGTACTGCGGAGGCGTGTCGTGCAGGCGCGCGTCGAGGACGCGGACGTCGATACGGTGCATGGAGAGGACGGAGCCGGAACTGGAGCGCGGTCCGGCGCGCCCTAGAGCATCCGCGCGATGTGGGCCACCAGCCGGCGCGCGAGCACGATCTTCGGCGCCCGCTCGAGGACGTGCTCGCCGGCGTCGTCGAACAGCGTGAGCGCGTTGTCGTCGCGACCGAAAGCGGTGTGGGCGAGGTTCGCCGCGAGGAGCGGGATCCGCTTCTTCTTCCGCTTGGCCTGGGCGTACTCGACCAGGTTCTCCGTCTCGGCCGCGAAACCGACGCAGAACGGCGGCTTCTCGAGCGCGGCGACTGCGGCGAGGATATCCGGGTTCTCGGCGAGCTCGAAGCGCGGCGGACCGTCCCCCTTCTTCACCTTGTGGCTCTTGGGCTGCACGACGTGGTAGTCGGCCACCGCCGCGACGCCGATGAACACGCTCGCGTCGCGCGCCCGCGACATCGTGGCGTCGAACATCTCGCGTGCGGTCGTGACGTCCACTCGCGCGACGCCCGGCGGCGTGGCGAGCTGCGTCGGCCCGGCGACCATCGTCACCTCGGCCCCGGCCTCCGCGGCCGCCTGCGCCACCGCGAAGCCCATCTTGCCCGAGCTGAGGTTGGTGATGCCGCGCACCGTGTCGATCGGCTCGAACGTGGGCCCTGCCGTCACGAGGACGCGCTTGCCGGCAAGCGGTTTCGGCCCGAGCCCGGCCGCGACCTCGGCGAAGATCTCCGCCGGCTCCAGCATCCGGCCCATCCCGGTCTCGCCGCACGCCTGGTCGCCCGCTGCGGGCCCGAGGATCAAGATTCCGTCGGCGTGCAGGGTCGCGACGTTGCGGCGCGTTGCCGGGTTGTCCCACATCTGCCGGTTCATCGCCGGCGCCACCATGAGCGGACACTCGCGCGCGAGGCAGAGCGTGGAGAGCAGATCGTCGCAGAGCCCGTTCGCGACCTTGGCGAGGAAGTCCGCGGTGGCCGGCGCCACGACGATCACGTCGCGGTCGCGGGAAAGCTCGATGTGGGCCATGTTGTCGGCGACGCGCGCGTCCCACATGTCGCTGAACACGGCCTTCCCCGACAGCGCTTGCAGGGTCACCGGCGTGACGAAGCGGCAGGCGGCCTCGGTCATGACGACGCGCACGTCGGCGCCGGCCTTGACGAACAGGCGGCACAGCTCGGCCGCCTTGTAGGCCGCGATTCCCCCGGTGAGCCCGAGCAGGATGCGTTTTCCCTTCACGTCAGCCGCAGTCGAAGTCGTGCGTTAGGTCGGACTGATTCTACGCGATCGAGGGGGTGACCCGTGCCGATCACCGACTGGCCGGAAGGCGAGCGCCCGCGCGAGAAGCTGCTTGCCCGGGGAGCGGCCGCCCTGTCCGACGCGGAGCTCCTCGCGATATTCCTGCGCACGGGAGTGCGCGGCAGGAGCGCGGTCGATCTGGGGCGCGACATGCTCGATCGTCACGGCTCGCTCAACGCGCTGTTCGCGGCCGAGGCGCGCGAGCTCGCGGCGACCCCGGGCATCGGCGCTGCCAAGTGCGCACAGCTTCGCGCCGCGTACGAGCTCGCCCGGCGCGGGCTGGCGGAGACCGCGCACGCGGGCGACGTGCTCGCCTCGCCCCAGGCGGTCCGCAGCTACCTCCAGTTCAGCCTGGCGCATCGACCCAACGAGGTCTTCGTTGCCGTCTGGCTCGACGCACAGCACCGGGTCCTGAAGATGCAGGAACTCTTCTCGGGCACCCTGACCCAGACGAGCGTGTACCCGCGGGAGGTCGTCAAGGACGCGTTGCGACACAACGCCGCGGCAGTCATCTTCGCCCACAACCACCCCTCCGGGCTCGCGGAGCCGAGCCAGGCGGACCAGCTCCTGACCGAGACGCTCAGGCGGGCCCTGGACCTCGTCGAGGTGAAGGTGCTCGACCATTTCGTGGTTGGGCGCGGGGCGTCCCTGTCTTTCGCGGAACGCGGGCTGCTCTAGGATGCCGAAGGGAAGCGGTTGAGCCGAAACCGATTCTTGCCTATAATTCGCGGCTTTCCCGATTCCGGAGCGACTCCCATGGCGCGCGTTTGCCAAATTACCGGCAAGAAGCCGCAGACGGGGCACCACGTGTCCCATGCGAACAACAAGACCAAGCGCCGGTTCCTGCCGAACCTGCAGTCGCGCCGCTTCTGGCTCGAGGGCGAGAAGCGCTGGGTGCGCCTGCGCGTCTCGAACGCGGGGCTGCGGCTCATCGACAAGCGGGGCATCGAGGCGGTGCTGGCCGACCTCCGGGCCAAGGGCGAACTGTAGGAAGGGGCTGAGGGATGCGCGAGAAGATAAAGCTCGAGTCGACCGCCGGAACCGGTCACTTCTACACGACCACGAAGAACAAGCGGACCACCCCGGACAAGATCGAGATCAAGAAGTACGACCCGAAGGCGCGCAAGCACGTCCTCTACAAGGAGACGAAGCTCAAGTAGCCCGGGCTTGCGGCAACAAAAAACCCGCCTCGCGGCGGGTTTTTTGTTGCCGCAGGGCGACTCAAGCGTAGCTGCGCAGGCGCATCGAGAAGTCGCGCAGCGGCCCGATCCCGCTCGTCTCGGCGCGGTGGCACCAGTCCTGCAGCTGGGCAACGAGCTGCTCGCGCGTCGCACTCGACCGGTTCCAGAGGGCCGCGAGCTCCGCGCGCATCCGGTAGGCGGTCTGCAGCGCCGAGCTCTTCGCGAGGCTCTCCTCCAGCGCCGCCCGCTCGGTCCCGGCGAGCTTGCCGTCGTCCCGCGTGAGCCAGCGGCGCACACGCTTGAGCACCTCGGCGTCGTGCGGCGCCCGCGACTTCAGGCGCGCGATTTCCTCCGCGTAGGTGGCCTTCAGCGAGGCCGCGTACTTCGCGAGCACTTCGTACCGGTTCGCGATCACCGCGTGCAGGGTCTCCATGTCGATCGCCGGCTTCACCGCGCCGACCCGCAGGCGCGGAGGCGTCTTCTTGACGCGTGCGAGTCCGAGCGTCTCGAGGATCCGGATGTACGCCCAGCCGAGATCGAACTCGTACCACTTGTTCGAGAGCTTCGCGGACGAGGCGAACGCGTGGTGGTTGTTGTGCAGCTCCTCGCCGCCGATCAGGATGCCGAACGGCACGATGTTGGTGCTGGCGTCGCCCGTCTGCCAGTTCCGATAGCCCCAGAAGTGGCCGATGCCGTTGATGACCCCCGCGGCCCAGAACGGGATCCACGCAATCTGCGTCACGAGGATCAGCGCGCCGGGAACGAGGCCGAAAAGCGCGATGTTGACGATCCCCATGAGCGTGAGGCCGGAGAGCGTGAAACGCGAATAGAGATTGCGCTCGATCCAGTCGTCCGGCGTGCCGTGGCCATAGCGGTCCATGGTCTCGCGGTTGTACGACTCCTTCACGTAGAGGAACACGCCGCCCCAGAGCACCCGGTTGATGCCGTAGATCTGCGGGCTGTGCGGGTCCTCGGCCGTCTCGCACTTGGCGTGATGCTTGCGATGGATCGCCGCCCATTCCTTGGTGACCATTCCGGTCGTGAGCCACAGCCAGAACCGGAAGAAGTGCGCCGGGATCGGGTGCAGGTCGAGCGCGCGGTGCGCCTGGCACCGGTGCAGAAAGATCGTGACGGCGGCGATCGTGACGTGGGTCAGCGCGAGCGCCACGAGCACGTAGCCCCACCAGGGCAGGTCGATCAGGCCAGCGAAGAGCCAGGAGGCGATGTCCATGAAGATGAGGGTATCTCGTTCGGGTTGGCGCGGAAACGGCTCCGCGGGCCGGATTCTACGGCAAATCGAGGACTTAGCCCCTGCCGGACGCCGCGCGAGGGATGCCTACGGGGGCCGTTTCGCCCGCCGCGCCGGTCAGAATGCGCACGTCGCGCTGGGGGAACGGAATCTCGATCGCGTGCGTGCGGAACGCGGCGAGCAGGGCGAGCGCGATGTCGGACCGGACGCCCATCGTGCCCTCCTCCGGGTCGCGGATCCAGAAGCCGAGCTCGAGGTTGAGGCCGTTGTCGCCGAACCCCGTGAGCAGGGCCGACGGCGCCGGCTCGGCAAGCACCCGCGGATGGCGGCGCGCGGTGTCCTCGCTCAGCCGCAGGACCGGCTCGACGTCGGTGCCGTAGGCGACCTGGATCGGGAGGGCGACGCGCACCCGCCGGTCGGTGTAGGAATGGTTGAGCACGGTCGAGGTGATCAGGGTCTCGTTCGGGATGATCGCCTCGCGCCCGTCGAGCGCCTTGACGACCGTGTACCGCGTGGTCATCTCCTTCACCACGCCGTAGAAGTTGTCGGCGGTGATCAGGTCCCCGAGCCGGATCGACCGCTCGAGCAGCACGATGAACCCGCTCACGTAGTTGCTTGCGATCTTCTGCAGACCGAAACCGAGCCCGACGCCGAGCGCCCCGCCGAACACCGAGAGGAGCGTGAGGTCGAGCCCGACCAGCGGGAGCGCGACGACGACCGCGAGGAACACCAGCAGCGACTTGACCAGACGCGCGAGCGCGACGCGGACGTTCGCGTGGATGCCCACCGCGTGCATCAGGCGCGCCTCGATCAGCCCGCCCAGCCAGAGCGCCGCGAGGATCGTCAGCGCGACCCCGAGAAAACCCCAGCCGAGATCCCACACCGAGACGCGCGCCCGGCCCACCGGGATCGCGATTGACTCGAACGCTTCCACGACACGCGGCAGCACGCCGAGGATGTAGAGGGCGAACGCGCCCCAGACCGTCACCGCGAGCGCGCGCTCGAACGCCGCGATCATGCTCCCGCGCCCCATCGCGACGCGCAGCAGGTAGACGACGCTGCGCACGATCGCAAGCGCTCCGAGCAGCGGGACCGCGAGGTCGAGCAGCGACACGGGCAGGTAGGGCTTCAGCACGGCGCGCGCGAGCACCACCAGCAGCAGCGCGACGACGGGAAAGACGATCCGCCGCGCCCCGCCCACGCCCACCTCCACCCCGCGCGAGGTGGGCGTCAGCGGTACGCGCCGGCTGAACGCGCGGTCGGCTGCCCACGCCGCCAGCAGGCACGCCGCGATCGCGCCGATCTGCCATAGCACCGCCGGATCGTGCAGGTCTGCCCATGCCTTGCGCCACAGCGCCTCGAACTCGCCGTTCATCTCGCTCTCCCTGTGGTTCGCTTCGTGCGCACCGGGCTCAGGTCCGCTCCATCAGCGCGCCGAAGAACGCGTCGGTCCCGTGGACGTCCGGACGGAGCCGGAAGAACAGGTCCGCGGGGCCGTGGTCCGGCAACTCGATGCGCGCGGCGGCCAGCGCCACCGCCGGCGGCACGAGGGTGAAGTCCGGATACTCGGCAAGAAAGGGCTGCACGACCCGCTCATTCTCCTCGGCGAGGATGCTGCACGTCGCATAGAGGACCCGCCCCCCGCGCTTCACGAGCGCGGCCGCGGCGCCGAGTATCGCCGCCTGCTTCGCGGCCAGCTCGTTCAGCGCCTGCTCGCTCTGCCGCCATTTGAGGTCCGGATTGCGGCGCAGCGTCCCGAGGCCCGTGCACGGCGCGTCGACCAGGACACGGTCGATCTTGCCGGCGAGCCGCTTGATCCTGGCGTCGCGCTCGGACTCGATCCGCTGCGGATGGACGTTCGAGAGTCCCGAGCGCGCGAGCCGCGGCGCGAGCTTCGCGAGCCGGCGCTCGGACACGTCGAAGGCGTAGATCCGACCGGTCGAGCGCATGAGCGCCCCGAGCGCGAGCGACTTGCCGCCGGCTCCGGCGCAGAAATCGACGACCATCTCGCCGCGCCGCGGTCCCAGCAGGTAGCACAGCAGCTGGCTGCCCTCGTCCTGCACCTCGATCGCGCCGGCAGTGAACAGGCGGTGCCGCGCCAGGGCCGGCTTGCCGGCGACCCGGAGTCCCGCGGGCGAGTACGGCGTCGGCTGCGCGGCGATACCGTCCGCGGCCAGCGCCGCCGCGGCCTCGTCGCGGCCGATTGCCGCCAGGTTCACGCGGAGATCGAGCGGCGCGGGCTGGGCGAGCGCTTGGGCCAGGCTGCGCAGGCCCGCTTCGCCGAGGACCGGCAGCGCGCGCTCGACCACCCAGTCCGGCAGGTCGCAATCGACCGCGAGCGGCAGCGCGCCGCGCGCCGCGCCCTTGACCGCCTCGAGTCGGGCGAGCTCGCCGGGCGTGGCACCGGCGACCTCGCGCAGGTTGAGGCCCGAAACGCGCACGAGCGACGCGAGGGCGAGCGTGCGCGCGCCGGGACGCTGGACCCCGATCTCGCCCAGCGCGAACTCGAGCAGGCGGCGGCGCCGGAGCAGCGCGTACACCGAGTCCGCGACGAAGCCCCGGTCGTGCACGCCGAGCTTCGGATGCGCGCGGAAGAACGACGACAGCACCGCATCCGCGGGCCGCTCGAAGCGCAGGACCGCCGCGGCCGCCTCGACGTAGGCGTCGACGAGCGCGGGGCTCAGGCGCATCGCGGATCGCTCGCGATGCGCGGCGCAGCGGGTCGGTTCATGCCTCGGCGAAAAGGAGCTGGCGGGCGTCCGGGTCGGCGACGCGCACGCGCCCTGCCTCGAGGACGAGCCGGCCGCCGAGGAACCAGGCGATCGCCTGCGGATAGATGCGGTGCTCCTGCGCGAGCACGCGCGCGGCGAGCGTGTCCTCGTCGTCGCCGGACTGCACCGGCACCGCCGCCTGGATCACGATCGGCCCGTGGTCGAGCTCGGGCGTCACGAAGTGCACCGTGGCGCCGTGCACCTTCACGCCGGCCGCGAGCGCGCGCGCATGGGTGTGCAGCCCCGGGAACGCCGGCAGCAGCGAAGGATGGATGTTCAGGAGACGCCCTTCGTAGCGCCGCACGAAGGCCGGCGCGAGGATGCGCATGAAGCCGGCGAGCGCGACCAGTCGCGGTCGAAACCGATCGATCTCCGCGGCGAGCGCAGCGTCGAACGCTTCGCGGCTCGGGTATCCGGCGTGCTCCACGACGGCGGTCGCGAGGCCGCGCTCGCGCGCGTAGGCGAGACCCGCCGCGGACGCCTGGTTGCTGATCACCGCGGCGACCGGGAGCCCCGCCTCGACGAGGGCGCGCATGTTGCTGCCACGGCCGGAGATGAGGATGACGACGCTCATGGCGTCATTTTATGCGACGGCGGCATGGGCCTTGGCGTCAGCCGTGCCGGCGCAGCAGGAAGAGCCCGGCCGCGGCAATCGCCATCGCCCCCGCCGCGAAACCGAATGCACCGGCGAGCGACGTCGCCGCGACGACGGGCTCCAACGCGAGCGGCGAGACGAACTGGCCGAGGAAGATGGTGGCGGTCAGGCCGCCGGCGAGTCGCCCGCGCAGCCGCGGCGGCGCGAGCGCGAGCACCCACAGGCTGCTGTTGGGAAAGAAGAGGCCGACCCCGAAGCCGGATGCGACGGCGCCAGCGATCACCGCCCAGTAGGCGCCTGCCATCGCGATGAGCCCGTAGCCGACCGACATCGCGGCGATCGCCCACCCGTAGACGCCAAGCGTGCCGTTGAACCGGCGCATGCGCGGAAACGCGGCCGATCCGGCGGCCGCAGCGAGCGACGAGACGGCGATCGCGGCGCCCGCAGCGGCGCTCGACTCGACCCCGATCGCGCGCACGAGGAACGGAAGCTGCACGGGCGTCATGTAGAACATGACGACGGCGAACAGGGTGATCGCGTAGGCGGCCGCGACCCGACCGCGGGCGACGTGCTGCGCATCGCCCGCCTCGCGCGCACGGAAGCTCGCGTGCGGCGGCTCGGTGAGGAACGCGAGGGCCGGCACGAGCGCCGCCCAGCCGCTCAGGTAGAGGAGGAACGGCAAGCGCCAGTCGATGTCCGCGAGCAGTCCGCCGAGGCCGACCGAGAAGACGGCGCCGAGCGACATCGCGAAGCTCTGCAACGCCGCGAAGCGCGCCCGCGCCTCCCCGCTGTAGTAGTCGCCGACGAGCGCCGTCGTCGTCGTCATTGTGCCGGCAATGGCGACCCCGAGCGCAAACCGGCTGACGAGGATCGCGTAGAGATCGTGCAGCACGTAGCCCGCCATGCCGGCGAGGCCGAAGAGCACGAGGCTTCCCGTCAGCAGCGTCAGCCGTCGGAAGCGGTCGATGATCGCGCCGGCCAGCGGCGCACACAGTGCGATGCCGAGCGCGGGCGCGGTGAGGACGAGCTTGGTCAGCAGCTCGACACCGGCGACGCCGCGGTACGCGTCGGCCATTCGCGGGAGAGCCGGCGCGATCGTCGCCGCGGCCATCACCGTGAGGCACGCGACGAGCAGAAGGGCGGCCTCGCGGCCGGTCAGGGCGGTCAACGGGAAGGGACGGCGAAGGGATGCCGGAGGATACCGGGACGGCGCGCTGCCGTCTGCGCGCCGTCCCGGTTTCGCGTCAGGGCAGGTCGAAGACGAGCGCTTCCGCGTCGGCGCCCTGCTCCAGCACGATCTCGCCGACTCCGGAGGCCTTCAGCGCGTCGCCAGCCCCGAGGGGCTGCCCGTTCACCGCCAGCGTCCCGCGCGCGACGTGCACGTACGCCCGGCGCCCGGGCGCGAGCCGGTGGGTCACCCGCTCTGCGCCATCGAGCAGCGACGCGTACACGAACGCATCCTGGTGGATCGTCACCGAGCCGTCCCGCCCGTCGGGGGATGCGACCAGCCGGAGCCGGCCGCGCTTGGATGCGGCGTCGAAGTGCCGCTCTTCGTAGCCCGGCGCGATGCCGCGCACGCCGGGTTCGATCCAGATCTGCAGGAAGTGGACGAGCGCCTCGCGCGAATGGTTGAACTCGCTGTGCATCACGCCCCGCCCCGCGCTCATCCGCTGCACGTCGCCGGGACGCAGCACCGAACCGTTCCCCATCGAGTCCTTGTGCTCGAGGGCGCCTTCGAGCACGTAGCTGATGATCTCCATGTCCCGGTGCCCATGCGTGCCGAAGCCCTGGCCGGGCGCGACCCGGTCCTCGTTGATCACGCGCAGCGGTCCGAAGCCCATGTGGGCCGGGTCGTAGTAGTCGGCAAACGAGAAGCTGTGGTACGACCGCAGCCAGCCGTGGTCGGCGTGACCGCGGTCGGCCCCCTTGCGAAGCTCGATCATGGCGTCCTCCGGATGCGCGCGACCTGCGCCGGGCAAAGATGGATGCGCGCCGCGGGAATTGCAAGCGCGCCCGAATCGAATGCCCCTGACCGGGGCGCGGGAACGGCTAGAAGGAGTAGTACTGGTAGCGGTTCTTGCCGGCTTCCTTGACGCGGTACATCGCCGCATCGGCGTGTTTGAGCAACGCCTCGGGCGTCGTGCCGTCGCGCGGATAGATGCTGATGCCGATGGAGGCGCCGATCTCGAAGCGCCGCCCGCCGGCGGCCACCGGCTCGGTGAGCGCGGAGAGGATCTTCTCCGCGACCAGGCTCGAGTCGTCGGGCACGCGCTGCCCGGAAAGGAGGATGACGAACTCGTCGCCGCCGAGCCGCGCGACGGTGTCCGACTCGCGCACGCACTCCCGCAGGCGCCGCGCGACCGTGCGCAGCGCGTAGTCGCCCATGAGGTGGCCGAACTGGTCGTTCACCGCCTTGAAGCCGTCCAGGTCGATCAGCATGACCGCGACCAAGGCGTCGTTGCGCCGCGCGAGGGTGATCGACTGCTGCAGGCGGTCCTCCAGGAGCCGCCGGTTCAGCAGCCCGGTCAGGGCGTCGTGGTCAGCGAGGTGCTGGATGCGCTGCTCCCGCTCCTTGCGCGCCGAGATGTCGAACATCACCCAGATCGAGCCCTCGTCCACCGCGTCGGCATCGATCGCACGCCCGCGCAGCTCGCACCAGAACACCGTGCCGTTCTTGCGCCGGACGAGCAGTTCGGTCTCGAACACCCGGCCCTGCGCCATCGTCGCGTGCGCCTGGCGCCCGACGTAGTCCCATTCCGCCGGATCGGCGAAGAACGTCAGCGTCGGCTTGCCCGCCAGGTCCGCGGGCCGGTACCCGACCATGTCGGCGAACTTCGCATTGCACTTCTCGATCGTCCGGTCGCGCACCAGCGCGAGCCCCTCGGACACGGTGTCGAAGATCAGCTGCTGCTCGGCCAGCGCCTCGGACAGCTCGTGCTCCTTGGCCTTGAGCTCGGTGATGTCGGTGGCCGTCCCGGTGACGCCGACGACCGCGCCGCGCGCGCTGCGCAGCGGCGTCGCGTTCAGGCTGAGCACGACGTGACCGCCCTTGCGATTGCGATGCACGGTCTCGAAGTGGGACGCCGTCCCGTCGTTCATGACGCGGGCGAGCATCGCCGCGGTGCGGTCGCGGTCTGTCTCGGGCTGCGAGTCGACCAGGCGCTCGGCGAGCATGTCCTCCGGCTCGCAACTGAAGATCTGGCGCGTCGCGCGCGGGCTGAGGTAGGTCCAGCGGCCCTCGCGATCGACCGCCCACACGAGATCGTTGGCCGTCTCGACCAGATGGCGGAAGTGGCTCTCGCTCTCGCGCAGACGCTCCTCGACCGCCTTGCGGTCCGAGATGTCAATGACCGACCCTGCGAATCGCACCGCCGTGCCGCGCGCGTCGCGGACCGCGCGCCCGCGCGCGTGAACCCACACGAAAGTCCCGTCTGCCCGGCGCAGGCGATACTCGCAGTCGAGCGGATCGTCGCCCTCGATGCAGCGGGTCATTGCGGCCATCGCACGCTCGCGGTCCTCCGGATGCAAGTGATCGGAGAAGAACAAGAGCGAACGGAAATCGCCGTCCCCCGGATAGCCGAGGATTTCCTTGAAGCGCGGCGAGAAGTACGTCGTGTTGTCGATGATGTTCCAGTCCCAGAGCCCGCTCTGCGCGGCCTGGACCGCGAGGTCGAGGCGCTCCTCGCTCGCGCGTAGCGCCGCCTCCGCGCGCTTCGCCTCGGTGATGTCGGCGCAGACCACGACCACGCCCAGTTCCGGCTTGCCAGCGATGATCGACTGGCCGGAGATGTCGCACCACACGCGCGTGCCGTCGCGGCGAACGAGCGGAATCTCGCTCCGGTACAGCCGGCCCTCCGTCACCGCGCGATAGCTCTCCTCGACCTTCGCGTCCCACACGTCCTGGTCGGGGAAGAACATGCGCACGGAGTGCCCGATTAGGGCAGTGCGCGGGTAACCGACGATCCGCTCGACCTCCCGGTTGCAGTCGTCGATGCGCAAGTCGCGCAGGAAGAGGATCCCGACCCTGGCCGCATCGAAGAGGCCGCGCTGCTCGGCGAGCAGCCGCTCGTTCGCCATGCCGCGTTCGATGTTCTGTATGACCGCGCGGTGGAGGTGAGACGAAACCCGCCACAGCGCCGCCAGGAAGACGACGACGAGCATGGCCATCGCGCCGCTGAGATCCCCGCCGTGCGCCAGGAATTCCGCGATCAGGGCCGCAAGCATCGGCACCGCAAACCACAGATACGCGCGGCGGCTCGCGGCGAAAATTCCCATCGCGGCGATCGCGAGCCCGCCGATCAACAAGGCAACGAACAGGTGATGGGCGATCGATCCGCGGTCTACCACTAGCACGAGGGCCGCCCAGGCGCAGCCCATTGCGGCGGCCCCCGCGACGAAGCGGTTCTCCCACAGCGCCGCGCTTTCTGCGGGGCGTTCCGCGGCGCGGTACCAGCGCACGCCGAGGTACCGGAGGGCTACGACGACGCCGGTCCCTGCGAACCAGGCAGTCAACCTGAACCGGTCCTCAACGCTCCAGAACACCCAGAGGCAAATCGCCGCCACGATCAGCGCAAGGGGAAGCGTCGTCGGTGCCTGGCGATACAGCAGCGCGACCCGTTCCGCAGTGATTGCGTCCGGATCGGGGTGCGAAAAGCCCGTGCCGCGGGCGGTGGGGTCGGCGTCCATGACCGGCTGTGGCAAGCCGCAAGTATAGGGACCGCGGCCCGCTCCCACGCGGCACTAGTTCCTTGGTGCGGCGCCGCGCGGTGCAGCGCCGGGGTGAGGCTAGCCCGGAGTCGGCTCCGCCGCCTGCGCGGCGATCTCGCGGTGCACTTCGTCCATGTCGACGGCCTTGGCGCGGGTGATGACCTCTTCGAGCATCGGCGCGGGCAGCGCGCCGGCTTCGGCGTACAGGATCACCTTTTCGCGGAACAGCATCAGCGTCGGGATCGAGCGGATGTTGAACGCCGCGGCGAGCTCCTGCTCCGCCTCGGTGTTTACCTTCGCGAACACCACGTCCGCGTGGCGCTCGGAGGCGGCCTCGAAGGTCGGCGCGAACGCGCGGCACGGGGCACACCACGACGCCCAGAAGTCGACGACGACGAGGTCGTTTCCGGTTACGACGCTCTCGAAGTTCTCCTTCGTCAACTCGACGGTCGCCACGCCCGCTCCCCGATGTGAATGAGGCCGCCGCAGTATAGCATCGCGACTTCAGCGTCCTTCTTCACCGCAGTGCCGAGCACCGAATCGCGCTATCGCGGCCGCTTCGCGCCGTCGCCCACCGGGCCGCTGCACTTCGGGTCGCTCGTCGCTGCGCTCGGGAGCTGGCTCGATGCGCGTGCGGCGCGCGGCGAGTGGCTCGTGCGCATCGAGGACCTCGATCCCCCGCGCGAGGTCCTGGGCGCGGCGTCGAGCATCCTGCGCACGCTCGAGGCGCTCGGGCTCCATTGGGACGGTTCGGTGCTGCACCAGCGCGAGCGCAGTGACGCGTATCGCGCGGCGCTCGCCGAGCTCGCGCGCACGGGCGCAACCTATCCCTGCGCCTGCACGCGCCGCGAAATCGGTGACGCCGCGCGCGCGGGCGTCGACGGCGGCCTCGTCTACCCGGGGACGTGTCGCGGCGGCCTGCCGGACGGACGCGCCGCGCGCGCGACGCGCGTGCGCGTCGGGGACGCCGTGGTTGAGTTCGACGACGCCGTGCAGGGCCGCGTGCGCCAGGAGCTCGCGCGCGACGTGGGCGACTTCGTCCTGCAGCGCGCCGACGGTCTGTTCGCCTACCAGCTCGCCGTGGTCGTCGACGACGCCGCGCAGGGCATAACGGATGTCGTGCGCGGCGCGGACCTGCTCGACTCCACGCCGCGGCAGATCCTGCTGCAACGGCTGCTCGGGCTTCCGACGCCCCGCTATCTTCACCTTCCCGTCGCAACCAACGCGGGCGGCGAGAAACTCTCGAAGCAGACGGGCGCCGCGCCGATTGACTGCGTGCGTGCCGGCGACGCACTCACCGCGGCGCTGCGGTTTCTCGGCCAGTGCCTCGATGACGATCTCGTCGGCGCACGGCCGGAGACGCTCCTCGCGGCCGCGATCGCACAATGGGACCGCTCATCGATCCCGCGCGTGCGGACTGCAATCGGACCGCGGTGACCGCGCGCTACCGCGCGCGCGCCAAGAGAAAGGCTTCGATCGGGCGCCAGAAGTCGGCCTGCGGGCCGAGATCGTTGTGCCCGGCGCCCGGGACCGCGACCCAGCGTTTCGGTCCGGCCCATGCCTCGAAGAGCCGGCGCGAGTGCTCGGGCGGAATGATCGCATCGCGCTCCCCCACGATCGCGAGCATCGGGACGGTGATCGCTGGCGCGCGGGCGAGCGAATCGAACGGGTGCTTCAGCATCAGCCGCACCGGCAGGAAGGGATAGTGCCGCTCGCCGAGCGCGGCCATGCTGTCGAACGGCGAGATGAGCACGGTCCCCGCGATCTCACGGCGTGACGCCACGTGCACCGCAACGCCGCTGCCAAGGCTGCGCCCCACCAGGACGACGCGCGCGCGGTCAACCTCCGGACGCGCCGCAAGCTCGTCGAAGACGTGCTCCGCGTCGGCGAACAGCGCCTGCTCGGAAGGTTTGCCGTCGCTCTCGCCGTAACCGCGATAGTTTACGAGCGCGAGCGACCAGTCCTCCGGCCACGGCTCGGCCGCCTGCCACGAGACCTCCTCGGCGTTGCCGCCGTAGTAGATGAGGAGCGGCGCAGGCGTGCGCGGGGCGCGGACGAGCCAGCCGCGCACGACGACGCCCTCGGCGACCTGAACGCTCAGCGGCTCCACCGCGCGGCCGGCGCGCGCGTGCGGGGGGCGCACCGGGCCGGATTGCGGAAGAAAGAGCATCGCGTCCTGCCCGAGGTACAGCGCGCCCGGCACGCCAAGCAGCAGCACCGCCCCGAGCACCAGCCACGCGATCACGTCCACCGCAATCTTCAGGAGCGGGCCGGACGCTCGGCCGGCGCGGCGACCGTCGGCACCTGCCGCCGCGGGGGGATGAGGACCGTCGCCAGCGAGCCGACGACCAGCACGAGCGCGGCGTAGTCGCTCCAGCGCGGCGTCTCGCCGAGCACGAGCGCTCCGCTGAACACGCCGACGACGGGCACCATGAGCGAGGAGAGTCCGGACACGCCCGCCGGCGCCGTCTGCGCGATCTTCGTGAACGCCCAGTAGCAGAACCCGAAGGCGACGAACATGTTGTAGAGCACGCCGATCATCGGCCCCGGCGCGAGCGCGAGCAGATCGAAGCTGCCGTCCTCCACGAAGAACGCGAGCGCGAAGATCGGCACGCCGCCGATGACCATCTGCCAGGCCGCGAAGCTCGTCGTCGGCAGCGCCGTCGGCCACTTGCGGATGAGCACGATCGCGATCGCCCAGCCGACCGCGGCCCCGATCATGAACAGGGCGCCCGCGGGCGCACGCTCCACCGCGCGGAACTCCGCGCCAAGGAGCAGCAGTATGCCGGCCATGCCAAGCGCGACGCCGATCGCGCGCCGGCGCGTGAACGGCTCGCCGAGCACCCAGGTGGCGAGCAGGACGCTCCACACCGGCATCGTGTAGCCGAGGATCGACGCGCGCCCGGACGCCATCAGGGCGACGCCGTGGACCGAGAGGACGTTCCAGACGGTGATGTTCACGAACGAGATGACCGCGAGGCGACCCCATTCCGCGCGCGGCACGCGCCAGGGCAGCCCGCGCCAGGCCGCCATGGAGAACAGGATCGCCGCGCCGGCCGCGAGGCACCAGGTGCGGAAATGCATCGGCGCCATGCCCGCGAGCGAGAGCTTGATCATCGGCCAATTGAAGCCCCACGCGAGCGTGAGCGCGACCAGCAAGCCGATCAGGTGCGGCGGAAAGGTCTGGGACGAGTCGGGCTTCATGGCGCGCGGAACCGCGCGCGGAGGTCGGCCGCGACCTCCTCCGGCGTGAGCATCGCGAACCGCTCGTCGAGCAGGAGCTGCAGGTAGGACGCGTCCGAGACGTGCAGCTTCGGATTCAGGTAGAGGCGTGGCAGCAGCCGCGCGGTGACCCAGTGCCGGCGGGGCGCGACGCCGAACGCGTCGGGCTGCAGACAGAGGTTGAAGCTCCAGAGCCCGCGCGCCGCGAACGCTTTCACCACGCGTACCAGGCTGGTCGCGAAGTCGGCGATGTCCGCGTCGTCGAGGTCGAGCAGCGTGGCGCGGTTGCGGATCACCGCCATCGCGTCGCCCAGGACACCGGTGGGCGTGAACGGCGCGAGCCAGGCGACCCGTCCCTGCTCGCCGATCCAGCGCGGGCCGTCGCGCTCCGCCGCGACCAGCGCATCGGCGTAGACCTGGCCGGTGCGGCTGCGGAACGCCTCCGCCGCGGCGTGCTGGCGGGCGAGCGCATTCCCCGGCGTCGCGGTCGTGATCACCTGCATGTGCGGGTGAACCTGCGAGCCGCCGGAGGCCGGCATGTAGTTCCAGGTGACGATGCCGTACGCCGCCCCACCGCCGACCCGCCCGGCGGTGATGCCGATGAACTCCCGGGCGACCGCGAGCCCGTCGGCGATCAGGCGCTCGGGCATCGCGTCCATCGGCTGCACGTGCTCGCTGCACAGGACGGCGATCGCGGAGTAATCGTCGTAGGGAAAGAGATTGGGGACGAGCGTCGCGTCGCCGCGACGCAGGCGACCGCCCGAGACCAGATCGTCCGGGAAGCGCGGCGTGATCGCCTCCAGCCGCTCCGGGCAGAACGGGCAGCCGGGCCGGCTGAGCGCATCGATCGCCGCGAGATCCGGCGCCGGCGGCGCGCGCATCGCGAAGTGGCAGATTCGCGCTGAGTCGCCGGTGAGCGGATCCTGGCGCACCTCGCTCTCGATCTCCGCGAGCGCGAAGTCCTTGCGCGGATCGTGCAGCCGCGCGCGCTTGGTCTGGGCTCGGAACTCGATCATGGCGCGGCGGGGGCGGACGTCGGGTGCAAGGCGCTGGGGACGGGCGCGCGATTCTAGCCTGCTACGACCGCACGACGAGCGCGACGCCCACGACCGCCAGGGCGAATCCGGCCACGCCGAGCGCGCCCAGGCGCTCGTCGAACAGCGCGAACGCGATCACCGCGGTCAGGGGCGGCACGAGGTAGAAGAGGCTCGCTACCTTGGTCGCGGCGCCGCGCCGGATGAGCAATGTCAGCAGCGAGATTGCCCCGATCGACAGCACGAGCACGAGCCAGGCGAGCGCGAAGACGAACTCTCCCGCCCAGCGGACCGGCTCGTGCTCGAAGGCTGCCGCGAACGGCGCCAGCACGATCCCGGCGGCGACGAACTGGATCACCGAGCCGGCGCGCAGGTCGAATGCCCCGCAGAAGCGCTTCTGGTAGAGCGTGCCCGCGGTGATCGACGCGAGCGCGATCAGGATCATGACCGCGCTGAACGCGGTCAGCCCGTCGAGCGTCGCGCGCTGCGCGACGACGAGCGCGACGCCGCCGAACCCGAGCGCAAGGCCGAGCCACTGGCGGCCGGAAACGCGCTCGCGCAGCGCGGGGGCGGCGACGACGGCCGTCAGGATCGGCTGCAGCCCGACGATCAGGGCGGCGAGACCGGCCGACATCCCGGCGTAGATCGCCGTGAAAACGCCGGCGAGGTAACCGCCGTGCAGGAGCACGCCGGTCACGGCGATGTGCGCAGTCTGCGCGGGCGTCGCAGGCCAGGGCGCGCGCAACAGCAGCGCGATCGGAACCATCAGCGCAAGCACGAGCCCGAAGCGCAGCAAGAGAAACGTGATCGGTTGTGCGTAGGGCAGCCCGAATTTGGCGCCGATGAACCCGGTGCTCCAGAGGAAGACGAAGAGTCCAGGCATCGACCGGACCCAGACCCCGTCTCCGCGCTGCCGCGGGCCGGTTGGGGGGTACTCAGCCATGGCCTGGGTGGGATCTTAAGCTTATGTTTTTAAGTACTTTATAGTTCACGACTCGACTTGATTGTGCAGAGCACAAAAATTTCTTGACACGATCTCGCCAACCCGTACAATTTCGGTTGTGCGGTGCAGCAAGACCGCAACTGAACGCAGGTTGAAGTGACCGGTTAACCCTCGCCAACGGAGCCAGAAATGTACGTGACCCCCGAACAGATCGTCGCCAACAGCAAGGCCGGCGTCGAAGTGATGCTCGCCCTCGCGAACAGCCAGTTCGCCGTCTACGAGAAGTTCGCTGCCCTGAACTTCAACGCAACCAAGACCGCGTTCGAAGACGGCATGAATCACACCCGCGCCCTGCTCAACGCCAAGGACATTCAGGAAGTCGTCAACCTGAACGTCGCGGCCGCGCAGCCTGGCCTGGACCGCGCCATCGCCTACTCGCGCAGCGTGTACGAGCTCGCCACCGCGCAGCAGGCCGAAGCCACCCGCCTCCTCGAGTCGCAGGCGGGCGAGTACAACAAGACCGTCGTCGGCTTCCTCGACAAGTTTGCGAAGAACGCGCCGGCCGGCTCGGACGTCGCCGTCGCTGCGGTGAAGTCCGCGCTCGCGGCCGCCAACTCCGCTTACGACAGCTTCACCAAGGTCGCCAAGCAGGCCACCGAGATCGCCGAGGCCAACATGGCCGCCGCCGCCACGGCGGTCGGCAAGAAGAAGGCCGCCTAAGCGAAAGTCAGGTTCTCCTCTCTGCCTCGAAGCCCCCGGCGCTGGCCGGGGGCTTTTTTTTGCGCTCAGCCGGCGGCCGGCTCGTAGGTCGCGCCGGACTCGACCACCCCGCGCTTCAGCACCTCGATCGCCTCGGCCACCTCAGCCGGATTGCCGCGGACGCCGAGCTCGATGTGGCGCCGCGTGCCGTCCTCGCCCACGTGCGGCAGGCTGAAGACCTTGAGCTGCCGGTAGCGCGTCTCGACGGCGACCATCAGCGGCGTGAGCGTGCTCTCCGCGGAGCCGAAGACGATGATCGCGGCCTCGGCCTCGGGCGTGCGGTGATGCAGCTCGGCATAGCGCGTGTCCAGCACGCTCTCGACCATCGGCCAGGCCATGACCGGGAAGCCCGGCACGAAGTGGTGGTCGCGCACCGAGAACCCGGGAATCTGGTTATAGGTGTTCGGAATGATCCCTGCGCCGACGGGAAACTCGACCATCTTGAGCCGGAACGGGGTCGTCTCCGCGCCGAACCGCGCGCGCAGCAGGCGCTCGCCTTCCGGGTGCAGCGCGAGCGGAACGCCCAGCGCCGCCGCGGCGCACTGCCGCGTGTGGTCGTCCGGGGTCGCCCCGATTCCGCCGAACGAGAACACGGCATCAGGCGACGCGAAGGTGCGCCGCAGCGTGGCCGTGATCCGGTCGGGGTCGTCGCCGACGTACTCCGCCCAGGCGAGGCGCAGCCCGCGCGCGCCGAGCAGCTCGATCACTTTCGCGAAGTGCTTGTCCTGGCGCTTCCCGCGCAGGATCTCGTCCCCGATGATGATGGCGCCGAACCGCATGATCGAATCGCCGCGCGCCGAAACGACGCTCAGCGCTTGAGAGTCTGCCACATCTTCTGCAGCCGCTTCACCGACACCGGCACCGGCGTGCGCAGCTCCTGCGCGAAGAGCTGCACGCGCAGCTCCTCGAGCAGCCAGCGGAACTGCTCGAGCTGCGGGTCGACCGTACCCGCCTTGCGCTGCCTCGCCTCCTCCCGCAGCCACTGCGTCTCCAGCTGCGCGAGCTCCGCGGCCGCGCGCGCGTCGCGCGCCGGGTCGGCGCGCAGCTTGTCGAGCCGCAGGCCGGCGGCCTTGAGATAGCGCGGGAAGTGCTGCAGCCGCTCCCACGCGGTGGCCAGGACGAAATCCTTCGGCATGAGGCGCGCGACCTGCGCGTTCACGTCCCGCACTGCCTCGGGAAACGCCCTCGCCGCCTGCAGCTTCTTCTGCAGCACCTGGTGTTCCGCCAGGATCGCGCCGACGAGCCGCACGAGCTCTTGCGCGATGAGCGCCACGCGCGTGCGGGCCTCGTCGCAGCGGCGTGCGAACGCCTCCGCGGTCCGCGGCAGCGGATCGGCCATGCAGGCCCGCTCGAACGCCGCCGCCACGAGCTGCCCCCGCAGCTCGTTCGCGTCGCCGAGGCTCGCGTACTGGAGCACCATCGCCTGCATTCCGGGCAGGCTCTTCTCGACGTAGCGCGCCTGCTCCTTCAGCCGCAGCATGAACAGTCGGCGCAGCCCGCCGCGGTGGGTGGCGTGCGCCTTGTCCTGCGCATCGAACACCTCGAGATCGACGGTGTCGCCGCGGTCGACCAGCGCCGGGTAGCCAATGAGCGCCTGCCCATCGCGCCCGAGCTCCATGACCTCGTCCAGCGGGCCGAACGACCAGTCGGTCAGACCGACGTGCGCCGCTGCGGCGCCTCCTGCCAGCGCGGCGAACTGCTCGCCCGCCTCCTTGCCGAGCTCGGCGCGCAGCTGCGCGAGGTTGCGCCCCATCCCGAGCTGCCGCCCGCTCTCGTCGATCACGCGAAAGTTCATCCAGAGATGCGCCGGCACCATCTCGGGCCGGAAGGCGTCGAGCGGGATGGCGACCTCGCGCGTCGCGCGCGCATGCCGGGCGATCGCTTGCGCGAGCGGCGTGTCGGACGGCGGGGCCGCCGCCGCGAACTCGGCCGCGTACTCGGGAAGCGGGCCCAGACGGTGGCGCAACTTCTGCGGCAGCGATTTCGCGAGCAGCTGGACCTTCTCCCTGAGGAGGCCCGGAACGAGCCATTCGCAGCGCGCCGCGCTGACCTGGTTCAGGGCGACGAGCGGCACGGTCATCGTCACGCCGTCGCGCGCACCGCCGGGATCGTGCAGGTACTCGAGCGCGAACGTCCGGCCTGCCATCTCGAGCGCGGGCGGAAAGAGGTCGGTGGTGATCCCCGCCGCTTCGTGGCGCATCAGGTCCTCGCGCCTGAGGAAGAGGCGCTTCGGCTCGCTGCGCTCCGCCTCGCCGCGCCAGGCCTCGAAACCCGCCCCGTTGTAGACGCCTTCCGGGACGAGGCTGTCGTAGAAGGCGAAGATCAGCTCGTCGTCGACGAGCACGTCCGGCCGCCGCGACTTGTGCTCGAGCTTCTCGATCTCGCGCACGAGCCGCTGGTTGTGCTGGAAGAAGGGCGCGCGCGAATCCCAGTCGCCCTCCACGAGCCCCTGGCGGATGAAGATCTTCCGCGCTTCCTTGGGATCGAGCGGGCCGTAGTGCACCCGGCGGCCGGCGTAGACGGGGAGGCCGTACAGCGTCCCGCGTTCGAGCGCCACCACCTGGGCGGGCTTCCGCTCCCAGTGCGGGTCGGATTGCGCGCGCTTGAGGAGATGCGCACCGAGCCGCTCTAGCCACTCCGGCTCGATGCCGGCGATCGTGCGCGCGAAGAGGCGCGTCGTCTCGGTCAGCTCGGCGGCCATGATCCAGCGCGGCGCCTTCTTGCCGAGGGCGGAACCCGGATGCACCCAGAACTTGATGCCGCGCGCGCCCTGGTAGCTGCCGTCGTCCGACCGCAGCCCGACGTTGCCGAGCAGCCCGGCGAGGAGCGCCCGATGGACGCGGGCGTACTGCCCGCCGTCGGCCTTGATCTCGCCCGCCTTCCAGCCGAGCTCGCCCGCGAGCTCCTTGAGTTGGGCGTGGACGTCGCGCCATTCCCGCATCCGGTTGAACGACAGGAAGTGGTCGCGGCAGGCCCTGTGCAGCTTGCGGCTCGACTCGTGGTGCAATCCGTCGTCGAAGAACTTCCACAGCTTCAGGTAGCCGAGGAAGTCCGAGCGCTCGTCGGCGAAGGGCTTCTGCGCCGCGTCGGCCGCCTGCGCGCGCTCCATCGGCCGCTCGCGCGGGTCCTGGACGGCAAGCGCGGCCGCGATGACGAGCACCTCGGCGAGGCTGTCCTCCTCGTGCGCGGCGAGCACCATGCGGCCGATGCGGGGATCGACCGGCAGCCGCGCCAGGCTGCGCCCGACCGGGGTCAGCTCGCGCGCTTCGTCGACCGCCCCGAGCTCCTGGAGCAGGGCGTACCCGTCGCTGATCGCCTTCGGCGCCGGCGGGTCGATGAACGGGAAGGCCTCCACGGCGCCGAGACCGAGCGCCTTCATCCGCAGGATCACCGCGGCGAGCGACGAGCGGAGCACCTCGGGATCGGTGAACGCAGGCCGCTTGGCGAAGTCCTGCTCGTCGTAGAGCCGGATGCAGACGCCGGCGGCGACGCGGCCGCAGCGCCCGGCGCGCTGCCGGGCCGCGGCCTGCGAGATGCGCTCCACCTGGAGCTGCTCCACCTTGTTCCGGTAGCTGTAGCGCTTCACGCGCGCGAGCCCCGGGTCCACGACGTAGCGGATGCCGGGCACGGTGAGCGAGGTCTCGGCGACGTTGGTCGCGAGCACGATGCGCCGCCCGGCGTGCGGCTTGAACACGCGCTCCTGCTCCTGCGCCGCGAGGCGCGCGTACAGGGGCAGGATCTCGGTCTGCGGCGGGTGGTGCTTGCGCAGCGCCTCCGCCGCCTCGCGGATCTCGCGCTCGCCGGGCAGGAACACGAGGACGTCGCCCGGCCCCTGCCGGGCCGCCTCGTCCACCGCGTCGACGATCGCCTCGTTCACGTCGAGCTCGCCGTCCTCGTTCTCCTGCACCGGGCGGTGGCGCACTTCCACCGGGTACAGGCGACCGGACACCTCGATCACCGGCGCGCCCCCGAAGTGGCGCGCGAAGCGCTCCGCGTCGATCGTCGCGGAGGTCACGACCACCTTGAGGTCCGGGCGGCGCGGCAGGAGCTGGCGGAAGTAGCCGAGCAGGAAGTCGATGTTCAGGCTGCGCTCGTGCGCCTCGTCGATGATGAGGGTGTCGTACTGCCGCAGCTCCGGGTCGGCCTGCGTCTCGGCGAGCAGGATGCCGTCGGTCATGAGCTTCACGTAGGTCGACGGGCCGGTCCGGTCGGTGAAGCGGATCTTGTAGCCGACGACCTGGCCGAGCTCCGACTGCAGCTCGTACGCGATCCGGGCGGCCGTCGCGCGCGCAGCGATGCGGCGCGGCTGGGTGTGGCCGATCAGGCCGTCGACCCCACGGCCGAGGTCGAGGCAGATCTTGGGCAGCTGGGTGGTCTTGCCCGACCCGGTTTCGCCGCAGACGATGACGACCGGGTGGTCGCGGATCGCCGCCCCGATCTCGGCGCGCTTCGCCGCGATCGGCAGTTCATCGGGAAAGCTCGGACGCGGGAGATTGCGGCGCCGCGCCTCGAGTTCGCCGGGCGAGCGGCGGCGCGCGAGACCCGCGGTCATTCGCTCCCGGCGGCAAGCAGCCGCTCGGCGTAGCGCGCGAGGAGATCCACCTCGAGATTGACCCGCGCGCCCGGGGCGAGGCGCTTCAGCGTGGTCACCGCGAGCGTGTGGGGGATGAGATTGATCTCGAACTCCGCGCGGTCGACGCGATTGACGGTAAGACTCACGCCCTGGACCGCCACCGAGCCCTTGCGCGCGACGTACTTCGCCAGGTCGGCGGGGACGCGCACGACCAGTCGATGGCTCTCCCCGACGGGTTCGAACTTCACGACGGTACCCACGCCGTCCACGTGGCCGGTCACCAGATGCCCGCCGAGGCGGTCGGCGAGGCGCAGCGACTTCTCCAGGTTGACTTCCCCCGGCGCGCCGAGCCCGACCGTGCAGTCGATCGTCTCCTGCGACACGTCGACCTCGAAGCGCCGGCCGGCCAGCGCGACCACCGTGAGACAGCAGCCGTTGACCGCGATCGAGTCGCCGACCGCGACGTCGCCCAGGTCGAGCCCGCCGGCATCGATCGCCAGGCGCAGCCCCTGCGGGCGCGGCTCGATCCGCTCGATGCGCCCGACGGCGGCGACGATACCGGTGAACATCGTGATCCTCCTCAGGGGCCTGGCGCGAACCGGGCGACGACCCGCAGGTCGTCCCCGAGCCGCTGGATGTCGCGCCAGGCGAGCCGGCTCCGCTGCGTCAGGTCGTCGATCGCCGGAAGGTTGAACATCCCCTGCCCGCTCTCGCCGATCAGGCTCGGCGCGAGGTAGACGACCAGCTCGTCGACGACGCCCGCCGCAACGAGCGATCCGTTCAGCTTGAACCCCGCCTCGACGTGCACCTCGTTCAGCTCGCGGCGCCCGAGCTCCCGCATCACCTCGCCGAGCGCTGTCTTGCCGGCGGCGTTCGGCAGCACCGCGACTTCGACGCCGCGATCGCGCAACGCCGCGATCTTCGCCCGGTCCTCGACTGCCGCAAACACGAGCGCGCCGCCGTTGCCGAAGATGCGTGCGCCCGGCGCGACCTCGAGCCGCGAGTCGACGAGGACGCGTAGCGGCTGCCGCGGCGTGTCCACCGCACGCACGGTGAGCTGCGGATCGTCCGCCTTGACGGTGCCGATCCCGGTGAGGACCGCGCACGCGCGCGCGCGCCAGCGATGCCCGTCCGCGCGCGCCGCCTCGCCGGTGATCCACTGGCTCGTCCCGTTGCCGAGCGCGGTCTTGCCGTCGAGCGAAGCGGCGACTTTGAGCCGGACCCACGGGCGTCCGCGCGTCATGCGCGCGACGAAGCCGATGTTGAGCTCGCGCGCGTCTTCCTCGAGCAGGCCGGTCGCGACCCGGACGCCCGCCGCGCGCAGTCGCGCGAAGCCCTCGCCGGCCACGCGCGGGTTCGGGTCGCCCATCGCGGCGACGACGCGACTCACCCCTGCGGCGACAAGCGCGTCGGCGCACGGCGGCGTACGGCCGTGGTGGCTGCAGGGCTCGAGCGTGAGGTAGACGGTCGCTCCGGCCGCGCGGCTGCCGGCCGCGCGCAGCGCGTGGGTCTCGGCGTGCGGCTCTCCGGCGCGCTCGTGGAAGCCCTCGCCGACGATCGCCCCGTCGCGCACGATCACGCAGCCGACGCGCGGGTTGGGGGTGGTCGTGAACAGGCCGCGGGCCGCGAGGCGCAGGCACCGCGCCATGTAGTGCTCGTCGGCAGGGCTGAACATCCGGCGTCCGGTGCCGCCGCGGCTACTTCCCCTGCGCCCGCGGCCGCGCCTTGCGTCCCGGGCGCTTGAGCTCGAGCACCTTCTCGCGGAACTCGTCGACGCGCTGGAAGTCCTCGTAGACCGAGGCGAAGCGGATATAGGCGACGCTGTCCATCTTCTTGAGCTCCTGCATCACCATCTCGCCGATGGTGCGGGAGCTGATCTCGCGCTCCCCGCGCGCGAGGATGCGCTGCTCGATGCGGTCGATCGCCGCATCGACGTACTGCGTCGGCACCGGCCGCTTGTGCAGCGCGCGCGCGAAGCCGGTGCGGATCTTCTCGCGGTCATAAGGGGTGCGGAACCCGCTCGCCTTGACCACCACCGGCATCGCCAGCTCGACCCGCTCGTAGGTGGTGAAGCGCTTGTCGCAACTCTCGCACTCGCGCCTGCGCCGGATGCTCTGGCCGTCCTCGGAGACGCGCGTGTCGATGACCGCGGTCTCCTCGGACTTGCAGTACGGGCATTTCATCGGAGTTCAGGCGGCTTTTTCGGCGCCCGGACCGGAGCGCGCCGCGGGGTAGACCGGGAAGCGCTGGCAGAGCGCGCGCGCCTCCTCGCGCACGCGCGCGACGACCGCCTCGTCGCGCGGCGCGTCGAGCACGTCCCCGATCAGGTTGGCCACGTGCTCGGCCTCGATCTCCTTGAACCCGCGCGTGGTCATCGCCGGCGTGCCGATGCGGATGCCGCTGGTGATCGTCGGGTTCTGCGCGTCGCCCGGGATCGAGTTCTTGTTGACCGTGATGTGGGCACGCTCGAGGACGTCCTCGACCTCCTTGCCGGTGATGCCCTTGGAGCGCAGGTCGACCAGGAAGAGGTGCGAGTCGGTGCGGCCGGAGACGATGCGCGCACCGCGCTCGGCGAGTACCTTCGACATGACCTGCGCGTTCGCGAGCACCTGCTCCTGATAGCGCTTGAACTCGCGGCTCATGGCTTCCCGGAACGCCACCGCCTTCGCAGCGATGACGTGCATGAGCGGTCCGCCCTGCAGCATCGGAAACACCGCGGCATTGAGCAGCTTCTCGTGCGCCTTCGCCGCGAGCAGCATTCCGCCGCGCGGACCGCGCAGCGTCTTGTGCGTGGTCGTCGTCACGAAGTCCGCGATGCCAATCGGGCTGGGGTAGACGCCGGCCGCGATCAGGCCCGCGTAGTGGGCGATGTCCGCCAGGAGATACGCCCCGACGCTGTCGGCGATCTTGCGGAAGCGCTTCCAGTCGATCTGCAGCGAATAGGCAGACGCCCCCGCGACGATCAGCTTGGCCTTGTGCCCCTTCGCGAGGTGCTCGACCTGCTCGTAGTCGATCGCCTCGCGCTCGTCGAGGCCGTAATAGAACGCTTGGTAGATCTTGCCGGAGAGGTTGATCGCGGCGCCGTGGGTGATGTGGCCGCCGTGGGCGAGGGACATGCCGAGCAGGACGTCGCCGGGCTTGAGCACCGCCGCGTAGACGGCATGGTTCGCCTGCGAGCCCGAGTGCGGCTGGACGTTCGCGTACTCGCAGCCGAAGAGCTTCGTCGCGCGCTCGATCGCGAGCGCTTCGACGACGTCGACGTACTCACACCCGCCGTAATAGCGCTTGCCCGGGTACCCCTCGGCGTACTTGTTGGTGAGGACCGAGCCCTGCGCCGCGAGCACCGCCGGGCTGGCGTAGTTCTCGGAGGCGATCAGCTCGATGTGATCTTCCTGGCGCCCGATCTCCGCTGCCATCGCGCGCCAGAGCTCCGGATCGGACTTCGCGAGAGGCTCGCTCGAGAACATGGCGCGACGCACTTCGTCAGTGGGGGTGCCGCGTAGTCTATCATGCTGCACCGCACGAGCCGCGCGCCGAACATACTTCACGATGAGCAAGGACGCCGAATCGAAGTTGCGGCGCGGGCCGCGCCTGGACCCCGGCGAGGCCGGGTTCTGGGAAGCGCGCTACCGCGAGTCGTTCGTGCCGTGGGACGCCGGGCGCTCGCCCTCGGCCGTCATGCGCTTCCTCGCGGGCGAGCGCGCGCCACTGCGCGTGCTGATCCCCGGGTGCGGCTCCGCTTACGAGGCGCGGGACTTCGTCGCGCGCGGCCACGACGTGCTCGCCATCGACTTCAGCGCCCTGGCCCTCGACCGGGCACGCGCGCACCTCGGCGCGCAGTCGTCGCTCCTGCGCCAGGCCGATTTCCTCGCCGACGACCTCGGCGCGCCGTTCGATCTCGTCTACGAGCGCGCGTTCCTCTGCGCGCTGCCGCGCAAGCTCTGGGCGCGATGGGCGGCACGCGTCGCCGCGCTGCTGCGCCCCGGCGGACGGCTCGCGGGGTTCTTCTTTCTCGGCGACGACGGGCGCGGACCGCCGTTTGGCTTGCAGGCCGGCGAGCTCGAAACACTGCTCGCCGGCGCGTTCGACCGGATCGACGACGCGCCAGTCGACGACTCGATCCCGGTATTCGCCGGGCGGGAGCGCTGGCAGGTCTGGCAGCGGCGCTGAAAACCGCTCACGCGATCAGCCGGCAGATCGCCTTGAGGTCGACGTTCCCGCCGGAGATCACCACTCCGACGCGCTGGCCGCGCACGTCGTGCGTTCCCTTGAAGAGGCCGGCGGCGGCGAGCGCGCCGGTCGGCTCCACGACGATCTTCATGCGCTCCCAGAGATAGAGCGTCGCGTCGAGCAGCTCCGGATCGCTCACGGTCATCATGTCGTGCACGTACGCGAGCACGAGCGGAAAGGTGACCTTCCCCAGCGCGGGCGTGCGCGCACCGTCGGCGATCGTGTCGGGGTTGTGGACGGTCTGCAGGGTCTTCGAGCGGAACGACCGCGTCGCGTCGTCCCCCGCCTCCGGCTCGACGCCCACCACCTTGCAGCCGGGCGATAGCTGCGCCGCGGCGATCGCGCAGCCCGAGAGGAGCCCGCCGCCTCCGCAGCAGACGAACAGCCAGTCGAGCGCGCCGACCTCCTCGATCAGCTCCTTCGCCGCAGTGCCCTGGCCGGCGACCACGTGCGGATGATCGTAAGGCGGAATCACGGTGAGCCCGCGCTCACGCGCGATCGCGGTGCCGAGCGCCTCGCGCGTCGTCGCGTTCTTGTCGTAGGTGATGACCTCGCCGCCGTAGCCGCGCGTGGCCGCGAGCTTCACCGCCGGCGCGTCGTCGGGCATCACGATCGTCGTGCGGATGCCGAGCAGCCGGCCGGCGAGGGCGATCGCCTGCGCGTGGTTGCCGGAGGAGTAGGCGAGCACGCCCCGCCGCTTGGCCTCCTCGGAGAGCTGCGCGAGCGCGTTGTACGCGCCGCGGAACTTGAAGGCGCCCATGCGCTGGAAGTTCTCGCACTTGAAGAACACTTGCGCACCGGCGCGCGCGTCCACCGTGCGGGAGGTCAGCACCGGCGTGCGGTGGGCGACGCCCGCGAGCCGCTCGGCGGCAGCCGCGACGTCGGCGTACGAGACGGGCAGTCCTGCGGCGGGTGCGTTCATGCGGCGATTGTCCCCGCTCCGGCTACTCGTCGTCCAGCGCGCCGGCGGGCAGGTGCGCGACGTCGGCCCAGTCCTCGATCGTCCACCGGCGCCCTTCGATCCGTATGCGACTGAGGGCGGCGTTCGGCACGGAAAAGGTGCGCGGCATCTCGAGCGCGATCCCGTGCGCGCGCCGGTACACGATCCCGAGCACGCCGCCGTGCGTCACCACGGCGACGCGCGCCTCGCCGTGCAGCGCGGCGAGCCGCTCGAAGGCGTCGAAGATCCGGTTGCGGAACTGGATGCCGCTCTCGCCCTCAGGCACGCCGTAGTCCTGGTCGCGGGCGATGAGCCGCTGGTACGCCTCGGCGTGATGCTGCTCGATCTCGGCCCAGGTCAGGCCCTCGAGCACGCCGTAGCAGCGCTCGCGCAGGCGCGGGTCGGACTCGATCGCGAGTCCCAGCCCCGCGGCGATCGGCGCTGCGGTGGCCTGCGTGCGGCCGAGGTCGCTCGCCACCAGCGCGTCGATCGCCTCGCCCGCGAGCCGCTCCGCCACCGCGGCGGCCTGCGCCCGCCCTGCGGGGGAGAGCGGGCTGTCGCGCCAGCCCTGGAGCCGGCCGGCGACGTTCCAGTCGGTCTCGCCGTGTCGGATGATGAGGAAGGTGGTCACGGGTTCGGCGCGACGGGTGGTCGCATAGCGGCAATAGTGCCCGGGCCCGGCCTGCGGCACGAGCGGCGGGGGCGCCGTTAGTTTATCGTCCCGACGCACTCGCGACGCCTGCGCACGATGCCCGTATCCCTCGACGCCACCACCGGCCAGCACCTCGGCGACCGGACCGAGCAGCAGGACCGCGTCGCGATCATCCCGAGCAAGAAGCTCAAGGGCACCGCGCTCGTGATCCTCGCCGACGGCGCGGGCGGCTACAAGGGTGGCGCCGCGGCGGCCGAGCAGGTGATCGGGACCGGCCTCAACCTGTTTGAGAACTTCTCGCCCAAGACGGAGTCGCCGCAGGAGCTCCTGCGCCAGATCGCGTTCGAGGCGCACACCGTCATCCGACTGAACCGCGTGCTCACCGAGGAGGAGCCGCACAGCACGTTCGTCGCGATGATCCTGCAGCCCGATCGCGTGGACTGGAGCTGGGTGGGCGACAGCCGGCTCTACCACTTCAACGGCGCGACGCTCAAGAGCCGCACGAAGGATCACTCCTACGTGCAGCAGCAGATCGACGAGGGTCAGTGGCGCGAGCAGGACCGGCACAAGCACCCGAACCGCAACCTGCTCCTCCAGGCGCTCGGGCACTCCGAGACGCCGGTGCCGAACTTCGGCGCGACCGCGCCGCTCGCGGCAAACGACACGTTTTTGCTGTGCTCCGACGGGCTCTGGGACTACTTCACCGACGCCGAGATCGGCAAGGCGCTCGCGACGCTCCCGCCGCGCAAGGCGGCCGAGACCCTCATCAGCATCGCGCGCGCCCGCGCGAAGGGCCGCGGCGACAACGTCTCGGTGGCGATCGTCAAGCTGACGCAAACCTAACAGGCTGTCAAAAAGCGCTTCCCGGCGCCTTGCAGGAGAGACCGCGTCCTCAGAGGGAAGCGCCTTTCTCGACCGCCCCCGAATTAGGGGGTCAAGGGGGATGTGTCCCCCTTTTTCAACACCCTGCTGAACCGGCGCAGCCGGTCACTTCCCGTCGAGCCAGCCTCGGCGCAGCCGCAGCGCGCCGGCGCCGGGCTTCTTCTGAAAGCGCAGGAAGCACGTGTCGAGCGCCGGCGCGGCGAGCCGGACCTCGAGCTCGAGCAGCTCGTCGCGCCGGAACGCATGCACGCGCACCGTGTCGCCGGGCCGATGACGACCGAGCAGCGACTCGATCGTCTTTGGCGTGGCGCGCAATCCGTCCAGGGCGAACAGCACGTCGCCGGCGGCCAGGCCGGCCGCTTGCGCCGGGCCGCCGTCGAAGACGTGCGTGAGCTTCAGGTCGCCGCCTTCGCCCGCAGTGCGCGCGCCTAGCGTGGCCCGCTCGGCGAGGGCGGGCGCGCCGCTCGCCGCTGGGCGCCCGCCGCGATCGCCCGCCGACTCGGCCGGGCGGACTTCGACATCCACCCCGACGGTCGCGAGCATCGACTCGAGCGGCAGGTCCGTGGTCGATCGCAGCGCGCGGTCGAAGAACGTCCGCAGCTTCACTCCGGTCACCTCCTCGGCGAGGCGCTCGAGGCCGTCCTCGGGCACGCCGACGCCGGGCTTCCCGTAGCGGCGCCAGAGCGCGCGCATCACGTCGTCGAGCGAACGGCGCCCGCCGGTCCGGCTGCGGATCATGAGATCGGCGCAGAGCGCGACGAGGCTGCCCTTGCCGTAGTAGCTGACGATCGCGTTCGGCGCGTTCTCGTCCTGCCGGTAGTACTTGATCCAAGCGTCCCAGCTCGACTCGGCGAGCGTCTGGCGCCGCCGGCCGGGGGTGCGCAGGAGCTGCGTGATCGCGCGGCCGAGGGCTTCCAGATAGAGCTCCGGCGTCATCAGCCCGCAGCGCACGAGCGCGAGGTCGTCGTAGTACGACGTGATCCCTTCGAACGCCCACAGCGCCGTGGTGTAGTTCTCGCGGTCGAGCGCGTACGGCGTGAAGGCCTGCGGCTTGATGCGCTTCACGTTCCAGGTGTGGAAGTACTCGTGGCTCGCGAGCCCGAGGAAGGTGCGATAGCTCTCGGTCGCCGCCTTGACGCCGGGCTGCGGCAGGTCGTCGCGGCTGCACACGAGCGCGGTCGAGGCGCGGTGCTCGAGCCCGCCGTAGCCCTCGCCGAGCGCAGTGACGAGAAAGACGTAGCGGTCCATCGGCGGCGGGCCGCCGAAAAAGCGCAGGTGCTGCTCGCACACGCGCTTCAGGTCGCGCGCGAGGCGCTCGAGGTCGCAGCGCTGGCGGCCGGTGATCGCAATCTCGTGGGGCACGCCGTGCACGCCGAAGGCCGCGTGCGAGAACGTTCCCATCTCGACCGGGTGGTCGATCAGCTCGTCGTAGTCCTCCGCCGCGTACGACCCGAAGCCATAGGGGCGCGCGCCGGCGCGCGCAAGCGACGTGGCCACCCGCCAGCGCGCGTAGCGTCGGCCGGGCGGCGGGAGGATCTCCACTTCGCACGGCCGATCTTCCTTGCCGAGCACGCGCAGAAAGACCGCTGTGCCGTTGAAGAAGCCGTGCGTCGTATCGAGATGCGCGCCGCGCACCGAGAGGTCCCAGGCGTAGACCTCGGCGGTGACCGTGAGCGGCCCGCGGCACGGCGCCGCGCGCCAGGTGTGCTTGTCGATCTTCGCGAGCGGCACGGCGGCGCTTCCGGATTCCGCGTGGATCGCGACCACGTGCTTGGCGAACTCCCGGATCATGTAGCTGCCCGGGATCCACGCCGGCAATGCGAAGCGCTGCCCCGCGGGATCCGGGTCGGTGACGGCGCACGCGACCTCGAAGCGATGCGCCTCGGGATGGCGCGGCTGGATGCGGTAGCGGATCGGTGGCCGGGTCCTCATCGTCTGCTCGGGGTCGGCGCGTGGATAATCGGGCGTCCTTCCGCCGAGCCGCCATGCCGCGCAGCGCCCTCCTTGCCGCCCTCGGCGCGATCGCCCTCTGGGGCGCGCTCGCCGCGCTCAGCTTGCGGCTCAAGGCGTGGCCGCCCTTCCTGCTGGTCGGCGCGGCGCTGCTCGTCGGCAGCCTCTGCACCGTGCACCGGCTGCGTGCGTGGCGGGTGCCGGCGCGCATCCTGGCGCTCGGGGTCTACGGGCTGTTCGGGTTTCACTTCCTGTTGTTCCTGGCGCTGCGGCTTGCGCCGCCAGTCGAGGCGAATCTCGTCAACTATCTGTGGCCGCTGCTGATCGTGGTGCTCGCGCCGGCGATGTTACCGGGACATCGGCTACACGTGCGGCACGTCGTCGGTGCGGCGGTCGGCTTCGGCGGCGCCGCCCTGCTCGTCTCCGGCGGCCGATTCGCCTTCGACGTCGGTCACGCCGCCGGTTACGCTGCCGCGCTCGGCTCCGCCCTCATCTGGGCGACCTACTCTCTCGCCACGAAGCGGCTCTTCGCCTTCCCGACGGCGACGATCGGGTCATTCTGCGCCGCGTCCGGGATGCTCGCGCTCGCGTGCCACCTTCTGTTCGAGCCGCGCTACGTGCCGGCGCCCGCCGAGCTGCCCTGGCTCGCCGTGCTCGGCCTCGGCCCGATGGGGGCGGCCTTCCTCCTCTGGGACCACGCGCTCAAGCACGGCGACCCGCGGCGCATCGGCGCGCTCGCCTACATCACGCCGCTCGCCTCGACGCTCGCGCTCGTCGCGGCCGGCCAGGGCACGCTGACCGGCGCCGCGCTCGCCGCGATGGCCCTCATCATCGGCGGCGCGGTGCTCGGCGGTCGGGGTTAGCCGCCGTCAGCCCGGCTCGGCGCGCGGGCGCTCGGCGGCGGCCGACGTCAGCCAGTCGACGAACGCCTGCGCCGCAGGTCGATCGGCGGCGCGCGGCGCCACGATCGCGTGGTACGCGCGCGCGAGCCCCGGCGAAGTCAGACGGCGCCCGAACGGGGCGACGAGCCGCCCGGACCGCAGCAGCTCGTTGGCGAGCGGGACGCTCCCGAGCGCGACGCCCTGCCCCGCCACCGCCGCGTGGATCACCTGGTCGGGCTGGCTGAACCGCACCACGCCGGCGGGCTTCGGCATCGGCACGCGCATCGTCTCGAACCACACGCGCCACGTCAGCCACGGGGTGCGCTCGGCGTCGTCGTACTCGAGCAGCACGCAGCGCGCGAGGTCTGCTGGCTGCTTGAGCCGCGCGGCGCGACAGACCTCGGGACTCGCGACCGGCAGCACGCGCACGCCGAAGAGCCGCACCGCGCCCGGCCCGGCCATGGCCGGCGGGCAGTAGCGCACCGCCACGTCGATGCGGTCCCGTTCGAGGTCCTGGATGCGGTTGTCGGCCACGAGCCGCACCTGGATCCCGGGGTGGCTCGACTGGAACCGGGCGAGCCGCGGAACCAGCCAGAGCGATGCAAAGGACACGGTGGTGGCGACCGTGAGGGCCGCGCTCGACTTTCCGGCGCGCACCGACAGCGTCGCCGCCCTCAGGTCGTCGAGCGCCGCCCGCACCGCCTTGAAGTAGCGCTGCCCCTCGTCGGTGAGCAGCAGCGCGCGGATGCGGCGCTGGAAGAGCTGCACGCCGAGCTGCGCCTCGAGCGCCTGCACCTGCCGGCTGATCGCCGACTGGGTGAGGAACAGCTCCTCCCCCGCCTTGGTGAACGACAGGTGCCGCGCGGCGGCCTCGAAGCCCTTCAGCAGGTCGAGCGACGGCAGGTCGCGCGTGGCCATATGGATTCCCGTTTCTCATTCATGTCATGCCGACAACTCGTTTGCCGCGCGCTCCGGGGTTGGCAACACTTCAACCCACGGCGCCGCGCCAACACTGCGCCGAATGCATGACCGGAACGCATTATCGGGAGCAAGACGATGTATATCAAGGCCACCACTGCCCTCCTCGCCCTCGCGCGCGGGACCGCGCTCACCCTGCAGGACGCGCGCGGCGCGCGCGTCCGCGTGCTCGCCGGGCGGCTCTGGATCACCCAGGACCAGGACCGGAAGGATCACTTCGTGGACGCCGGCGCGAGCTTCCGCGTCGACCGCGACGGCCCGACGGTCGTCGAGGCGGCGCGCGACGATGCGCGGTTCGTGGTCGAGTCGCCGATCGCCGGCGCGCTCGAGGCGTGGTGGCCGCCGGCGGCGCGCGTCAGCGGATGATGAGCGTGATGCGGTTGTCGCCGCGCAGCAGCGCGATCCGCAGCGGCGGCTCGGCCGCGCGCAACGCCTCGAAGAAGTCCTTGACGGTGCGCACGCGCACCCGGTTCACGCCGTAGATGAGGTCGCCCGCGCGCAGGCCGTTGCGGAAGGCGCTGCTCGAGGCGTCGACCGAGGCCACCACGACCGCCTCGACCTGGCCGTAGAGGGGCATGCCCGGCGCGAGGTCGGCGACGCGCGCGCCGGCGAGCTGCGGCACCGCCTCGCCCGCGAGCGCGGTCACCTGGAACGGCTCGCCGATGCGCGCACGCACGCGCAGCGAGCGGCCGTCGCGCAGCACCGTCATGTCGACCTCCTCGCCGACCGGGGTGAGGCCGATGCGGTTGCGCAGCTCGCCCGAGCTGCGCACCGGCCGCCCGTTCGTGGCCACCACGACGTCGCGCGGGCGCAGCCCCGCCTCCTCGGCGGTCGAGCCGGGCTCGACCTTCTGCACCACCGCGCCTTCGGTCACCGTGAGACCGAGCTGCTTCGCGACTGCCGGCGTCACGTCCTGCGTCGTCACCCCGAGCCGCCCGCGCCGCACTTCGCCGAAGCGCAGGATCTGGTCCACCACCGCGCGCGCCATGTTGATCGGCACGGCGAAGCCGATACCGATGTTGGCCCCCGGCCCGAAAATCGCCGAGTTGATGCCGACCAGCTCGCCGCGGAGGTTGACGAGCGCGCCTCCGGAGTTGCCCGGATTGATCGACGCGTCGGTCTGGATGAACTCCTCGTAGCCGTCCATGCTCAGCCCGGCGCGCCCCACCGCGCTGACGATGCCGGAGGTCACCGTCTGCCCGATCCCGAACGGGTTGCCGATCGCGACCACGAAGTCGCCGACGTTCACGCGGTCGGAGTCGGCGAACGGGACTGCGGTCAGCCCTTCCGCCGGGATGCGCAGCAGCGCGATGTCGGTGCCGGGATCGCTCCCGACGAGCTGGGCCTTGAACACGCGCCGGTCCTTCGTGCCGACGACGATCTCCTGCGCGTCCTTGACGACGTGATGGTTGGTCACCACGAGGCCGCGCGCCGCATCGACGATCACGCCCGAACCGGCGGACAGCTGGCCCTGTTGCGGCTGGTCGGGCACGCCGAAGAAGCGGCGGAAGAACGGGTCGCGGAGGAGCGGGTTTCCCTCCATCGGCGCGCGCGCCACCACCGCGATGTTGACGACCGCCGGGGTGACGCGAGCGAGCATCGGCGCGAGCGTCGGCAGCGGCTGGCCGTCGACGGCGCCCGGGAGCGCCGTCTGCGCCGAGGCGGCAAGCGTCCAGAAGAGTGCCCACGACCCCAGGGCGACGCGCAGAACCATGGCGGATTCTAGATCGCGCGCTCAGCCGCGCGCGAGGTCGGCGGGCGTGTCGATGTCCCGCACGACGCCCGGATCGTCCACTGCGACGCGCACCACCGCGCCCGCATCGGCCTTGACGATCTCGCGCGCGCCCGCATCGCCCGTGAGCCGCTCGAGCGCGGCACGGTAGGTGCCCGCAAAGCCCACCGGGTGCCCGCGCTCGCCGCGGTAGTCCGGCGCGGCGATGGCCGCGCCGCCGGCGATCGCCGCGGCGACGCGGCGGATCGACGCGGGATCGACGAACGGCATGTCGGCGAGCGCGATCACCCAGCCGTCCGCGGCGCCGGCCGCGCGCACCGCGTGCGCGAGCGTGGCCCCCATGCCCTCGGCGGCGTTCGGACAGACGGTGACTTCGGTGCCCGCTGCGCGCAGCGCGCGCTCGAGCTCGGGCGCCCCGGGCCGCACCACCGCGACGACGCGCGCGAGCGCGGCGGCGAGGTTGCGCGCGGCGGCGACGGCGATCGGCACGCCGTCCGGAAGCGGGTGGAGGAGCTTGTCGGCGCCGAAGCGCCGGGCCGATCCGCCGGCGAGCAGGATGCCGACGATGCGGTCCGGGCGGACCGCGGCGCTCAACCCTGCGGAACCGCGCAGCTCGACGGCGCGAAGTCGCTCGTCGGCGGCACGAGCGACTCGCCCACCTTGACCCCGCGGCGCACCGCGGTCATCTCGGCGAGGATCGCGACCGCAATCTCGGGCGGCGTCTTGGCGCCGATCTTGAGGCCGACCGGGCCGTGCAGCCGCGCGATCTCGGCCTCGGCGAGGTCGAAGCCGGCGAGCCGCTTGCGGCGCGCGTCGTTGTTCTTCCTCGACCCGAGCGCGCCGACGTAGAAGCAGGGCGCCTTGAGCGCCTCGAGCAGCGCGGCATCGTCGAGCTTCGGGTCGTGCGTCACCGCGACGACCGCCATGTGCGGGTCGGGGTTCATCGACACCACCGCGTCGTCCGGATAGCCGCGCACCAGCGTCGCGCCGGCGACATCCCACTCCTCGGCGTACTCCTCCCGCGGGTCGCAGACGGTGACGTGGTAGTCCAGCGCCATCGCCATCTGCGCGAGGTACTTGCTCGTCTGCCCGGCGCCGATCACGAGCAGCCGCCAGCGCGGGCCGTGGACGGTCTTGAGGACCTTGTCGTCGAACTCGAGCGAGTCCGACCACTTCCCGGGCTGGAGGCGCACCGCGCCGGTCTCCATGTCGAGGAAGCGCGCGACGAGCTCGTGGCGCTCGATCGTCTCGAGCAGCTCGCGCAGCTTGGAGCCCTTGCCGAGCGGCTCGAGGACGATCTGCAGGGTGCCGCCGCACGGCAGGCCGTAGCGCCGCGCCTCCTCCTCGGTGACCCCGTAGGTCGCGGTCTCCGGCTTGCCGGAGGCGAGCTGGTGGCCCTTCACCTTCGTGATCAGGTCGTCCTCGACGCAGCCGCCGGACACCGACCCGATGACGTGGCCGTCGTCCCGGATCACGAGCATCGCGCCCACCGGCCGCGGGGCCGAACCCCAGGTGCGCGTGACCGTCCCGATCGTGGCGCCGTGACCGGCCTCCGTCCAGTTCACCGCGGCCTTGATGACTTCCAGATCCACGCTGTCCATAAGGCGTTTCCCCAAGGGTGGCTGCCCACATTCTAGGCGCGTCGCCGCACCGCGTCACGCCCCGGGAAACTGCGGGCGCAGTCGGCCCGCAGTTGGTTGTTTCCAAGCCCCGCGCGGCCTCCGCTCGGTTGCCTCGGTCATGGCCATGGGCTAGCATTCCCGGCCTGACTCGAGCGCGCCGCTCCGGCGCGCCATTCCAATCCAGGGCGCAGCACCGCGAGGAGGATTTCCGCCGCACCGACGACCCACCTGCCTGCGCACCCGCGGGGCGCGCGCCTTGACGACAACACCAACTCAAACCAAGACCTACACCGGAACCGAAGGAGGCTCCAATGACCGTCCGAGTGTCCATGACCGTGAACGGCAAAGCCGTGAGCGGCGACGTCGAGGAGCGCACGCTCCTCGTCGAGTTCATCCGCAACAACCTCCGCCTCACCGGCACGCACGTCGGCTGCGACACCGCCCAGTGCGGCGCCTGCACGATCCACATGAACGGCCGCGCGGTGAAGAGCTGCAACATCCTCGCGATGCAGGCCGAGGGCGCGCAGCTCACCACGATCGAGGGTGTGGCGAAGGCGGACGGCACGCTGCACCCGATGCAGGAGGCGTTCCGGGAGCACCATGCCCTGCAATGCGGCTTCTGCACGCCGGGAATGATCATGAGCGCCATCGACATGCTCAAGGTGCACCCCCGGCCCGACGAGCAGACGATCCGCGCCGAGCTCGACGGCAACCTGTGCCGCTGCACCGGCTATCACAACATCGTCAAGGCCATCAAGGCCGCCGCGGCCAAGGCCTAGGAGGCGCGCCATGAGCACCAATCTGATCGGTCAGGCGGTCAAGCGGCGCGAGGACTACCGCTTCCTCACCGGCGCCGGGCAGTACACCGACGACGTCCAGCTCGCGAACCAGAGCTACGCGTACTTCGTGCGCTCGCCGCACGCACACGCGAAGATCAAGGCGATCCGCAAGGACAAGGCCGCGAAGGCCCCCGGCGTGGTCGCGGTCTTCACCGGCGAGGACATCGCCAACGCCAAGGTCGGCGGCCTGCCGTGCGGGTGGCTCATCACCGACGTGAACGGCCAGCCGATGAAGGAGCCGCCGCACCCGGTGCTCGCGCAGGGCAAGGTGCGCTACGTCGGCGACCACGTCGCGATCGTGATTGCGGAGAGCTACGGCCAGGCGAAGGACGCCGCGGAGCTCGTCGACGTGGACTACGAAGTGCTGCCCGCCGTCGTCGACGTCGCGGATGCCGCGAAGAAGGGCGCGCCGGCGTTGCACGACATCGCGCCCGACAACACCTGCTACGTGTGGGGGCTCGGGGACAAGGCCGCCGTCGACAAGGCCTTCGCCTCGGCGGCCCATGTCACGACGCTCGAGTTCGTCAACAACCGGCTGATCCCCAACGCGATCGAGCCGCGCGCGGCCACCGGCGCGTACAGCCGCGCCGACGACAGCTACACGCTCTACGTCGCGAGCCAGAACCCGCACGTCGAGCGGCTGCTGATGACCGCGTTCGTCCTCGGGCTGCCCGAGCACAAGGTGCGCGTCGTCGCGCCCGACGTCGGCGGCGGATTCGGCTCGAAGATCTATCTGTACGCCGAGGACGTCGTCGTCACGTGGGCGTCCAAGCAGGTGAACCGCCCGGTCAAGTGGACGGCGGAGCGCTCGGAGTCCTTCCAGTCCGACGCGCACGGCCGCGACCACCTCACCAAGGCCGAGCTCGCGCTCGACAAGAACGGCAAGTTCCTCGCGCTCCGGGTGCACACGACCGCGAACATGGGCGCGTACCTCTCCACCTTTGCCTCCTGCATCCCCACGATCCTGTACGCCACGCTGCTCGCGGGCCAGTACACGACGCCGGTGATCTACGCCGAGGTGAAGGCGGTGTTCACGAACACCGCGCCGGTGGATGCGTACCGGGGCGCGGGCCGCCCCGAGGCGACCTACGTCGTCGAGCGCATCGTCGAGACCGCGGCGCGCGAGCTGAAGATGGACCCGGCCGAGCTGCGGCGGAAGAACTTCATCACCCAGTTCCCGTACCAGACGCCGGTCGCGCTGCTGTACGACACCGGCAACTACGACGCCACGCTCACCGAAGCGCAGCGCCTCGCCGAGACCGCGGGCTACGCCGCGCGGAAGCAAGCCTCGGCGGCGAAGGGCAAGCTACGGGGCATCGGCTACGCCTGCTACATCGAGGCGTGCGGCATTGCGCCCTCCGCAGTCGCGGGCTCGCTCGGCGCGCGCGCCGGGCTGTTCGAGGCCGGCGAGGTGCGGGTGCACCCCACCGGCAAGGTCACGGTGTTCACCGGCTCGCACAGCCACGGCCAGGGCCACGAGACCACGTTCGCGCAGGTGGTCGCGTCGCGCTTCGGCATCCCGATCGAGGACGTGGACATCGTGCACGGCGACACGTCCAAGATCCTGTTCGGCATGGGCACCTACGGCTCGCGCTCGATCGCGGTCGGCGGCACCGCCATCATGAAAGCCGTCGACAAGGTGGTGAACAAGGGCAAGAAGATCGCCGCGCACCTGCTCGAGGCCGCCGAGACCGATATCGAGTTCAAGGACGGATTCTTCCAGGTGGCGGGGACGGACAAGAAGAAGGCCTTCGCGGAGATCGCGCTGACCGCGTACGTGCCCCACAACTACCCGCACGACAAGCTCGAGCCCGGCCTCAACGAGAACGCGTTCTACGACCCGACCAACTTCACCTTCCCGGCCGGCAGCTACGTCTGCGAGGTCGAGGTCGATCCCGAGACCGGCCAGGTGAAGATCGACAAGTGGGTCGCGGTGGACGACTTCGGCAAGATCATCAACCCGATGATCGTCGAGGGCCAGGTGCACGGCGGGCTCGTGCAGGGCATCGGGCAGGCGCTCACCGAGGGCTGCAAGTACGACAAGCAGACCGGGCAGCTCCTGACCGGCACGATGTCCGACTACTGCCTGCCGCGCGCGGACGACGTGCCGTCGTTCGTGGTCGGGACGAAGGAGACGCCCTGCACCCACAACCCGCTGGGGGTGAAGGGCTGCGGCGAGGCGGGCGCGATCGGCGCGCCGGCGGCGCTCATGAACGCGATCACCGACGCGCTCGGGATCAAGGACATGCCGATGCCCGCGACCCCGCAGAACGTGTGGGCCGCGCTCCAGGCGAACAAGGTCAAGAAAGCGGCGTAAAGGAGAACCGACGATGTATGCCTTCAACTATCAAAAGACCAAGTCCGTTGCCGACGCCGCCGCGGCGCTCGGCAAGAACGCGGACGCGAAGCTCCTCGCCGGCGGGCAGTCGCTGATCGCGGCGATGAAGCTGCGCCTGTCGCAGCCCGCGCAGCTACTCGACCTGGGCGACGTGGCGGAGCTCCGGGGCATCAAGGTGGACGGCGGCGCCGTGACGATCGGCGCGATGACGCGCCACGCCGAAGTGGCCTCTTCGGCCGACGTGAAGAAGGCGATTCCCGCGCTCGCCGCGCTCGCCGGCATGATCGGCGACCGGATGGTGCGCAACATGGGCACGATCGGCGGCTCGGTCGCCCACAACGACCCGGCGGCGGACTACCCGGCCGCGGTGCTCGGGCTGGGCGCGACGGTAGTCACGAACAAGCGCAAGATCGCGGCCGACGACTTCTTCAAGGGCCTCTTCGAGACGGCGCTGCAGGCGGGCGAGATCATCACCGCGGTGTCGTTCCCGGTGCCGAAGCGCGCGGCCTACATGAAGTTCAAGAATCCCGCCTCGCGCTACGCGCTCGTCGGCGTGTTCGTCGCCGACACTGCCGGCGGTCCCCACGTCGCGGTGACCGGCGCCGGTCCGGGCGTGTTCCGCGTGCCGGAGATGGAGAAGGCGCTGGCAGCCAAGTTCGCGCCGGAGTCGGTGGCGAACATCGCGGTCAAGGCGAGCGGGCTCAACTCCGACATCCACGCTTCGGCGGAGTACCGCGCGCACCTGATCACCGTGATGGCCAAGCGCGCCGTCGCAGCGGCCCTGACGTAACCGTCATTCCGGCGCAAGCCGGGATCCAGCATTGCCCCCGCTCCGGCGGGGGTTTCTTTTTCCGGGGTTCATTCCGATGGCGAAGATCTTCCTCACCCACCCGCCCGAGGCACTCGCGAACTATTACGGCGATCGCGCCGTCGCCGGGCTGAAGGCGCTCGGCGAGGTGCGCTTCAACACCGCCGGGCGGGAGCTGTCGCAGGCGGAGCTCGCGGCGGCCGCGCGCGGCTGCGAGGTCATCGTCTCGTATCGCCAGACGCCGGGCACGGCCGAGCTCTTCCGCGCCTGCCCCGATCTCGTCGCCTTCTCGCGCTGCGCGATCGACATCCGCAACGTGGACGTCGCCGCGGCCAGTGCCGAAGGCATCCTCGTGACGCAGGCGAGCGCCGGGTTCGTCGCGTCGGTGAGCGAATGGGTGATCGGCGCGATGGTCGACCTCGGACGGAACCTGACCGCGTCAGCCCTGACCTACCGCGCGGGACAGGTGCCGAAGGCGCCGATGGGCCGCCAGCTCGAGGGTTCGACCGTCGGGATCCTGGGCTACGGCCAGATCGGCCAGCGGCTCGCCGACCTCGCGGTCGCGCTCAGGATGCGGGTGCTCGTCTACGACCCGTTCAAGAGCGTCGAGAGCCGCGGCATCGAGCAGTGCGACCTGCCGCAGGCCCTCGCCGAGTCGGACTTCGTCGCGTGCCTGGTCGTCGCCAACGACGCGACCGAGAACCTGATGAACGCTTCGACGTTTGCGCAGATGAAGGCAGGCGCGTACTTCATCAACGCCTCGCGCGGAAACCTCGTGGACGAGGCGGCGCTGCGCGCGGCGCTCGACTCCGGCCATCTCGCCGGCTGCGCGATGGACGTCGGACGTGCGCCCGACCAGATGCCGAGCCCGGAGCTGGCGCGACATCCGAAGGTCATCGCGACGCCCCACTCCGCCGGCCTGACGCTGCCGGCGATCGAGCACCAATCGCTCGAGACGGTTGCGCAGGTCGCCGAGATCCTGAAGGGCCGCGCGCCGAAGGGGGCGGTGAACGCCGACCGGGCGACGCGGCTCTCGCGGATGCACCGCTGAGGCAGCAACGCGGCGCACGCGCCAGCCGAGGCGCCCCCAGGACTCAGTGGTCGAAGTGGAACAGGACGGTCGACCGGCCGTTCCTGTGGGCGACGGAAACGCGGTCGGCGAAGCGCCTCAGCATGAACCCCGCCAGCTTCCGCTCGCCTTCTTCGGACGCCATGATCTCCTCGTTCGTCGGACGCTTCTCGGGCAGTTCGAGCGGCGGACCGTCATACGACACGCGCACGTCGAGGTTGAATTCGTCGAACGACGCAGCCGCCTCGAGCGCACCGCCCGTCACGCCGCTCGACGCGAGCGTCTCGATCGACTGCGCCAGGTTGAACTTGGCTCGTTCGATCACGTCGCGCCGGGCGCCCCACGCGGCACCGTGCCCCTCCAAGAAGTCCTCCAGCGCCTTGGTGTCCACCGCGCCCGGCGGCACGGCGATCGTCGCGGTGCGCCGCAGACCGATCCGGAAGAGAAAGGTCAGCCCGAGGCCGACGAGCGTCCCGAGGACGAGCGACGTGCCGAGCGCGACGCGCGCCGCGGGCGGCAGGATCTCCAGCAGTCCGGGGAACACCTCCACCGCCAGCCCGAAAACGAGAGCGAGCCCGATGACGAGCGTCTTGCGCGCATCGAGCAGGCGCGAGGTCATGATCTCGAGCCCGTTGATGATGATGAAGGTCGAGGAGAACACGAGCGCCGCGCCCGCGACCGGGCGCGGCATGAGGTAGAAGAGCAGCCCGAGCTTGGGCACGAAGGCGAGGACGAGCAGGATCGCCGCGACCGAGTACGCCACGCGGCGGCTGGTGACGCCGGTTGCGCTCGCGAGACCGACCGCGCCGGTCGAGGAATTGAGGCCGTGCGCCCCGAGCGCGCCCGCGACGACCGAGCCGAGCCCGTCGCCCGCCACGCCGCGGCTGATCGAGCGCATGTCGGCTCGCACCCACTCGGCGTCGTTCGCCTTCTGGCACGTCGTGACGTTGCCGATGACCTTGAGGGTTGCGGCGATCGCGGCGATGGCAAACGGCAGCACGAGCGACGCGTCGAAGCCCCATCCGAGATGGCCGAATCCCGGCAGCGCGAAGACGGCGCCGGCCACGGCGCCGGAGAGCTCGACGGTCTCGATCCGGCCCATCCCCCACGCGGCCAGGTACCCGATCGCCATCCCGATCAGCACGCAGAAGAGCCGCATCGGCCCCCGCCCCCACACGTTCAGCGCCACCATGATCACGAGCGTGAGCAGCGCCAGGCCGATGTCGATCGAGGACGGTGGCCCCGCGTGGTGGCCGGCGCCGAGCGCGGTGCGCAGCCCGACTACCCCGGTCGCGATTCCGACCAGCAGCACGACGAGCCCCGCAATCTCGGCCGGGAACAGCGCGCGCAGGCGGCGGAGCGCGCGCGCCAGCGCGACCTCGAGCACGCCGGCGGCGATGGTCATCCCGAATACCGCCGGGAGCCCGCCGTGCTTCGCCGCGACCAGGGAAGGGACAAAGTACACCACGCTCGGGATCGGCTGGCACAGGTAGCCGGAGCCGACCGGACCCAGAGGCACGGCCTGCAGGAGCGTGCCGATCGCCAGCGCCACCAGCGTCATGCTGACCACGGCGGCGGCGACCTCCACCGAGCTCCCCGCCGCCTGGGCGACGAGCGCCGGGTAGATGAGGTAGATCGACATCAGCCCGACGTGCTGGAGCCCGCTCAGCGCGTTCACGCCGAGCGGCGGGGTGTCGTCGACGCCGTAGCTGAGGTTTGGCGGTTTGCGCACAGCCGCCGGACGGTGGAGCGGCCTACTGCGCCGCTGCGATTGCGTCGTCGCGGGACCGCACGATCGTGAAAAGGTCCAGGAATCCGCCGAGGTCGAAGAGCTGCCGGACCTTCGGCGAGAGGCCGCACAGGACGAGGCGACTGCCGACCTCTTCGGCGCGCTTCGCTGCCACGAGCAGCACGCGGAAACCGGCGCTGCTCATGTACTCGAGATTTCCGAAGTCCACGACCAGCCGGCTCTTCGGCGTCACCACGATCTCCTCGAGCTTCTGGCCGAACACCGGTGCCGTGGTGCTGTCCAGGCGGCCTCGCACCGCCAGGGCGGTCACCCCGCTCACTTGTTCTTCACGCAACTCCATCGCCTCCGTCCTCCACCGCTAGCAATTTAGTGAGCACGAGCCGGTTGCGCCCGTCGACCCGGGCGTACCTGACGTCGTTCATCAGGCTGCGCACGAAATGCACCCCCAGCCCGCCGACCCGCCGGTCCATCAGCGCGGATCCGACGTCCGGCGGGGGCACCGTGAACGGGTCGAAGGGCGCGCAATCGTCCTCCACCTCGGCGGTGAGCCGGTCCCGCTCGACCGCGAGCGTGACGTCGATCCGGTGCGGCCGCCCGTCGGCGAAACCGTTCACCAGGATATTACTCAAGATCTCGTCCAGCGCGACCTGCATGTCCGCCACCGCGTCGGCGTCCAGCCGATGCGCGCGGGCAAAGTCGTCGAGGAGTTCGGGCACGCGCGCGGCGTCCTCGCCCGCCCCGGTGATCGTCGCGGTGACGCGGCGCATCGTCGCTCAGCCCACCAGGCGAACCGCGAGGGCCGCGATGTCGTCGGACTGCGGCGCGTCACCGGCGAACCGGCGCACGGCGTCCACGACCGCCGTCACGACGCTCTGGGTGCTGCCCTCGGCCACCGACCGGAGCACCTCCTCGAGCCGCGCCTCGGAGAAGAGTTCGCCGTTCGCGTCGAGCGCCTCGGTGACCCCGTCGGTGAAGAGGAACAGGCAGTCTCCCACCGCGAGCTGGCGCGCGGTGGTCGCATAGGTGAACGTCGGCCGGATGCCGAGCGGTTTGCCGCGCGGCGCCTCGAGCGCAGCGACGCCCGCCGATCCGGCGACGTAGGGCAGCGGATGGCCGGCGTTGCAGAAGCGCAGCTCGCGCGTCGCGAGGTCGATCGTTCCGAGGAAGATCGTCGCGAACATGCAGTGCGGGTTGTCCTGGCACAGCTCCCCGTTCATGCGCGTGACGACCTCGTGCGGCTCGGGAATCGCCCCGCCCTCGCCGTGCATCAGGCTCGCCAGCGTGCGGATCAGCGTCTTCGTTCGCGCCATGAAGAGCGCCGCCGCGGCGCCCTTGTCGGACACGTCCGCCACGACGACGCAGAGCGTCCGCGGCCCGATGTGGAAGAAGTCGTAGAGGTCGCCGCCGACCTGGCGCGCGGGGTACAGCGAAGCGAAGATCCCGACCGGCTCCTCGGTCGTCGGTGCCGGAAACTCGCTCGGGACCATGCTCATCTGGATGCGTCGCGCCGACTCGAGATCGGCCTCGATGCGCGCGACGTGCGCCTCCAGCTCGTCGCGCAGCCGCTTCTTCTCCAGGCTCGCACCGACCCGGGCCCTGAGCAGCGTCGGGTTGAAGGGCTTCGGCAGGTAGTCCTCGGCGCCGAGCTCGATGCAGCGCACGACGCTCTCCACCTGGTCGACGGCGGAGATCATGATGACCGGGAGGTGCCGCAGCCGGTGATCGGCCTTCAGGTGCTCGAGCACTTCGTAGCCGTTCATCTCCGGCATCGTGACGTCGAGCAGCACGAGGTCGAACGGCCGCGCGCGCAGGAGCTCGAGGGCCTCGCGACCGTTGACCGCAGTGGTGAGGTTCGAGTAGCCCTGCCGCTTGAGGCGCTGGACGAGCGTGTAGCGGTTGTCCTCGTTGTCGTCGACGACGAGGAGCGCGGGATCAGGCGCCGCCATCTTTGCCTCGCGCGCTCAGAAGCGCGTCGATCTTGGCCCGGAGCCGCGGCAAGTCGATCGGCTTGGTGTCGTAGTCGTCGCAGCCTGCCTCGAGCGCCCGTGCACGATCGCCCGTCATCGCGTGGGCGGACAGTGCGAGGATCGGGATGTGCCGCGTGGCCGCGTCCGCCTTGATCCGCCGCGTGGCCTCCCAGCCGTCGATCACGGGCAACCGCAGGTCCATCAGGATGAGATCGGGCCGCTCGGCGTGCGCCATGGCGACGCCCTGCTCGCCGTCCCGCGCGACGAGCACCGTGAAGCCCGCCCGGCCCAGCCGGTTGGTGACGACGTAGACGTTGTCGTCGTTGTCCTCGACGTACAGGATGCGTTTCATTGCTCGGCTTGCTCCACTGCGGCCGCGCGCCGCTCGACGCAGTCAGCCAGGGCGGCCCCCACCTCCCGCAGCAGCTCGTCGCGCGGCTGCCCGCTCTTGCGAATCACCCGCTCGACCTCGCCGTTGAGGCGGCGGTGGTCGTCCTCCGACAATTCCATTGCCGTCACCACCAGCACGGGGAGCTTGCGCCACTCGGTGCGGCTGCGCAGCTCCGCGACGAACTCGAATCCGTCCATTTCCGGCATCAGCAGGTCGAGCACGATCGCGTCCGGCAGCCCGCCGGCGAGCCGCTCGAGCGCGACCCGGCCGTTCTCGGCCTCCGCCACCTCCCACCCCTCGCGCTCGAGCATCTGCCGGATCGTCGTGCGCGTGGCCTCGTCGTCCTCGACCAGGAGGATGCGCCCGACCGCGACGTCGCACAGCGCGCGCAGCGACTCGACCAGCCGCCTGCGGTCGACGGGCTTGACGAGATAATCGGTCGCACCGAGCGCGTAGCCCCGCTGCCGGTCGTCCACGATCGTCACCAGGACGACCGGAATGTCGGCGAGCGTCGGGTCGCCCTTGACCGCCGCGAGCACGGTCCAGCCATCGATGTCCGGCATCATGACGTCGAGCGTGATCGCCGCCGGGTGGGCACGGCGCGCCTGCGCGAGCCCGTCCACCCCGCCGGCCGCCGTCAGGACCTCGAAGCCCTCCTTCGTCAGGTGCCGCTCCATCAGCTCGCGGACGGTGGGGTCGTCGTCCACCACCAGGACCTGCGGCAGCGCGCGGCGCGGCGCGCGGGAGGTCGTCTGCGGCCCGACCGGAGGGTTCGCCGCACCGGTGCCCGCGCCCGGTGCGGCTTCGTCGACGACGGCGGGAATCCGAATGGTGAAGGTGGAGCCGCGGCCCGGCTCGCTCTCGACGGTGATGTCGCCGCCCATCATGCGGCAGAACCGGCGGCTGATCGCGAGGCCGAGGCCGGTGCCGCCGTACTTGCGCGTGGTCGAGCTGTCGGCCTGCGTGAAATCCTGGAAGAGCCGCCCCATTTGCTCCGGGGACATCCCGATGCCGGTATCGGCAACGCGGAACACGATCCACTCCCCGCCGTCCCCGCCCTCGCGCGCGGCCGAGATCGTGACCACGCCGCGGTCGGTGAACTTGACCGCGTTGCTCGCGAGGTTGAGCAGCGCCTGGCGGATCCGGATCTGGTCGGCGCGCATGCTCCCGAGCTCGTCCGCGCAGACGACCTCGACCCGGTTGCCGTTCTTCGCGGCGGTCGGCTCGACCGTCGCGGCCACCTCCCGAACGAGGGGCGCGACCCGGAACGACTCGAGCTCGAGCTCCATCTTGCCGGCCTCGATCTTCGAGAGGTCGAGGATCTCGTTGATCAGGGCGAGCAGGTGCCGCGCGGCGCGCAGAATGCGCTCGAGCGGCTCGACCTGGTCGGCGTGCCCGAGGTCGCGCGCGTCCTCGAGCATCATCTCGCTCACGCCGATGATCGCGTTCATCGGCGTGCGCAGCTCGTGCGACATGTTGGCGAGGAACTGCGACTTGTGCCGGCTGGCGGCCTCGAGCTCGCGGCTCTTTTCCTGGATTTCCTGGAACAGGCGCGCATTCTGGATCGCGAGCACCGACTGCGCGGCGAACGTCTCGAGGAGCCGCACGATCGACTCCGGAAACTCCCCGGCATCGCGCCGGCGGATGACCAGGGCGCCGAGCACCCGGCTTTCGCGCAGGAGCGGGATGCCGATGAGCGCGCGGAAACCGCCGCCGCGCACCAGGTCGTACAGGCGGTACTGCTGTTCGCGGTCGAGGTCCGCGATCTGCACCGGATGCCGCTCCGCCGCGCAGCGCCCCACCACGGTATCGCCGAGCCGGATGCGCGAATCGCGCAGCGCGGCGACCAGCTCGTCGCTGAGCCCGTAGTTCGCCTGCGGCACGAACACCTCGGCCGCGGGGTCGTAGACGTAGATCGTCCCGGCGTCCGCGCGCGAGAGCCGGACCGCGTGCGTCACGATGGTGGCGAGGACCGTCTGGAGGTCGAGCGTAGAGTTGACCGCCTGCCCGACATCGCCCAGCGCCTGGAGCTCCGCGACCGAGCGCGACAGTTCCTCGGTGCGCGTGGCCACCTTGCGCTCGAGGTCGCGGTGCGATTCCTCGAGCCGCGCGGCGGTGCGGTTGAACTCCTCGGCGAGCGCCTCGAGCTCGTCGCCGGTGCGCACCTCGATGCGGTGCGCGAGGTCGCCCGCGCCGATCCGCGCCGCGCCCGCGCGCAGCTTCTGGATCGGCGCCACCATCCCGCGCGCGAGCAGCACGCTGGCGAGGATCGCGGCGACGAGGCCCAATCCGAGGATCAGCCCGCCGCGCAGGATGGTCGCCTGGAGCGGCGCGAACGCCTCCGCCAGGGGCTGCTCGATGAAGACGACCCAGCCTGGCGTCGCGATCGGCGCGTGCGCCGTGAGCACTTCGCCGCCGTCGAGGCCGGTCGCCGCGGTGACCGCGGTCGCGGCGTCCGTGCCGGCGCGGTCGGAGAGCGCCGCGCGCACCTGCGGCAGCGTCGACAGGTCGCGCCCCTTCAGCACCTGCCTGAGGTCGGGGTGCGCGATCAGCTTGCCGTGCGCGTCGACCACGTAGGCGAAGCCGACGCTCCCGACCTTGATGCGCGAGACCACATCCCACATCGCGCGCAGGCTCACCTCGGCGGTGATGACCTCGAAAGCGGAGGGGTCGGCCGGGATCGCCACCGTCACGAACGGCTCCGACTCGTGGCGGAAGTACACCGGGCTGAAGTACACCTTCCCGGCGCGGGCGCCCTTGTAGGCCGGCGCATCGGCGAAGTCCGCGCCGCTGCCGATCGCGTCGAGCGCGAGCCGCGAGACGCGGATCTGCTCCTTGCCGGCGACGTCGATGTAGCGCAGCTCGGCGATCGCCGGGACGTTCCGCAGCAGGCGCAGGAAGTCGAGCTCGCGCTGTTCCGCGAGCGCGCTCGCCAGCGTCTCGCGGTAGGTCGCGTCGCGCCGACGCGGCGCCGCGACCGATGGGTCGTCCGCGATCGCCCGGGTGGTGCTGCGCACGTGATGCTCGATTTCCTGGATGAAGCGCTCGATGGTCTCGGCTGCCGCGAAGGCCTTTTCCCGCTCGACCTTGACCAGCACCCGCTGACTCTCCTGGTAGGAGAAGTAGAGCTCGATCGCGCTCGCGGCGGTCAGCAGGCCGCCGACGAGCAGCACCAGCACGAGCAGGTACTTGCGGAACAGCTTGCCGCCTACGCGTGCCATGGTCAGCGTCGCAGCGTGTCCGCGCGCAGGAGGATCTTGCGCGGTACGGTGAGGCCGAGATCCGACGCCGTCTTCAGGTTGATCGCGACGTCGAGCTTGTCGGCGCCTTCGACCGGCAGCTCCTGCGGCCGCGCGCCGCGCAGGATCCGCGCGACCAGGCGGGCCGCCTGAAAGCCCTCCGCGTAGTAGTCGGCGCCGTAGGAGGCGAGACCGCCGTAGCCGACGTAGAAGGACGCCGTGAACACCGCCGGAATGCGCGCCGCAAGCGAGAGATCGAGCAGCGCGCCGGGAATGTCGAGGCGCCCGCGGTCGGGCGCGAGGATCGCGTCGCCCCGCCGGATCTCCTTGAGGACGCGCGCGAGGTTCTCGCGCGAGTCCACCGGCCGCGCCACGAGCCGGAGATTGAGGTGTGCGGCCGCCGACGTCGCGCTCGCCACCGCAGCGGCCGCAATCCGGTCGTCGGCTTCGTGAATGGCCCAGACGCGCCGCGCCGCGGGGGCGAGCGTCCGCAGGAGCTCCAGGCGCTTCGCCGCCAGCTCCGGCGAGAGGCTGGCGATGCCGGTGACGTTGCCTTCCGGCGCCGCCGGCTTCGCGACGATGCCCACCGCGACCGGATCGCGAACCAGGGTGAAGACGATGGGGATCGACGCCGTCGCCGCCATCGCCTGGCGCGTGGGCTCCTCGCTGCTCGTGAAGATCAGGTCGACGCCGGCCTTCGCGTACGCCACCGCGCCGTCGCGCGTGGCGGTCGGGTCCCCTTGCGTAAACCGCACCTCGAACGAGACGTCGCGGCCTTCCGCCAGGCCGAGCTCGCGCAGGCCCGCCTTGAGTCCCTCCACCGTGGGGTGGTTGGCGGCGAGGGCTTCGTTGAGGACGCCGACGCGGTAAGGGCGCGCTCCCTGGGCAAGCGCGCCCGGTGCCAGCGCGCAGGCGAGCAGCCCGAACAGCGCCAGTCGGCGCACCCGGTGCCGGAGGACGCGGCGTCCGGTCATGGCGCGCTCGGTCAGCCTGCGATCAGCCGCTGGTACGCGCCTTCCGAGTATTGCCCCCAGGCGCCGACCTGCGCCTGGAAGCGCGTGAACGAAACGTAGACCCGCTTCGCCATCGGCGACTTGTCGGCCTCCTGCCGCACCACGTCCGCGGACAACTTCCTCAGGTCGCGGAGGATCGGCGCCGGCAGCGCGAGGAGCTCGACCTTGGCCTTGTACTCGGTCCGGAGCTTCTCGAGCGCGATCGCGTTCTTGGCTTCCCACTCCGGGATCGTGTAGGCCCAGGTGGCGGCCGCGGCGTGGTCGACGATGCGCCGGAGGTCCACCGGCAGCGCGTCGTAGGCCTTCTTGTTGAACCCGAACTCGAGCGTCGTGCCCGGCTCGTGCCAGCCGGGGTAGTAGTAATAGCGCGCCGTGTTCTGGAGGCCGAGCTTGAGGTCGTCGTGCGGCCCGATCCACTCGGACGCGTCGATCACGCCGCGCTCGAGGGCGGCGAAGATCTCCCCGCCGGGCGTCAGCACGACCGACCCGCCGAGCTTGGTGACCACCTGGCCGCCGAGGCCGGGGATGCGCATCTTGAGGCCCTTGAAGTCGGCCACCGTGTTGATCTTCTTGCGGAACCAGCCTGCCATCTGCGGAGCGACGGGGGCGGCGGGGCGCGGTACGAGCCCGAACGCCGCGTAGGTCTCCTCCCAGAGCTTGAGCCCCTCGCCCTCGAAGTACCACGCCTGCATGCCCTGCGGATTCATGCCGAACGGCACGGTGCAGAACCACTGCGTGGCCGGTTCCTTCTTCTCCCAGTAGTAGGACGCGCCCATGAACGATTCGACCGATCCCTGGGCGCAGGCGTCGAACACGCCGAGCGCGGGCATCATCTGACCTGCCGGCGCGACCTCGATCGCCAGCCTTCCGGCGCTCATCTCCTCGACCAGGCGCGCGAAGCGTTGCGCCGCGCCCTGCAGGACGTCGAGCGATGCGGGCCAGGTCGTGGGCATCCGCCACCTGACCTTCGGCTGGGCAATCACGTAGGGAGCATGGACGACGCCCGCCCCTGCGGTCGCCAGGACCGCTGCGGACTTCCCGATGAAGCTGCGTCGCGTCATGTGCTCACTCCTTGGCCGTTCCTTTGGCGGGCGCGCGCTACTCGAGCCCGGTTTCTCGTGTTCACGCCGGGCGCGCTAGCGCAGGGCGGCGATGCCCTCGTCGCGGGTGCTGCAGATCGGGAACAGGTCGAGGAAGCCGCCGAGGTCGAAGAGCTCCCGGACTTTGCCGGAGACGCCGGTGAGCACGATCTGCCCTTCGTTCACGCTCGCCCGCTTCGTGGCCAGCAGCAGAATGCGGAAACCGGCGCTGCTGATGTACTCGAGTTGCGAGAGTTCGATCAGAAGCCGTCGGCTGGGGGCGTCGAGCGTGCGCGACAGTCGCTCGTCCAGGGCCGGCGCCGCAGCGCTATCGAGCCGGCCCTTGACGGCGATGACGGTCACGGAACCGTCGCTGCTCTCGCTCAGCTCCAAGTCTCCTCCCCCGGTTCTGCGTCGTTGTTGTGCGCTGCGATACACGTGCGCTGGGCAGGCCAGCGGCGAGTGTACTGATTTCGCCCGGGCCGATCCACAGTTTGCACCCCGATCGTGCATCGTAGAATGGCGCGCCTTGAAGAAGCCGGCCACCCTCGCCTACGCGGTCGACGACCGCCCGCCACTTATCGTCACCGTGGTAAGCGGGCTCCAGCACGTCGGCGTCATCGCGATCGCGCTCGTCTACCCGCTGCTGCTCGGTCGCGAGGCCGGTCTGCGCGCGGACCAGATCGCCGGCGTCCTCGGCACGACCATGCTGGTGCTTGGCATCGGTGCAATCCTCCAGAGCCTCGGGCGCGGCGGGATCGGCGCGGGTTTCCTCTGCCCCCCGGTGTGCACCGCCGGGTATCTCGCGCCGTCGCTCCTCGCGGTAAAGAGCGGCGGGATCGCATTGGCGTTCGGAATGACTGCATTCGCCGGCCTAATCGAGTGCGTCCTGTCGCGCCTCCTCCGCCCGCTGCGACCTTACCTCCCGCCCGAGGTCTCCGGGCTCGTGGTCGTCCTCATCGGGGTGAGCCTCGGCAGCCTCGCGTTCCGCAGCCTGCTCGGGATCGACCTGCCCCAATCCGAGCAGCTGCCGCACTTCGCGGTGGCCGCAGTGACGCTCGGCACCATGGTTGGGCTCAGCGTCTGGAGCCGCGGGATGCCGCGGCTCTTCTGCGCGCTCATCGGCATGGTTGCCGGCTACGCCGCCGCGGCCGCGAGCGGGCTGCTCACGGCGGAGGCGCTGCGCGCCGTCCAGTCCGCCGATCTCGTATCGATGCCGGGCCTCGCGACGTTCGGCTGGTCCTGGGACTCGAGCCTCGCCCTCGCATTCGGCATCGCCGCGGTCGCGAACTGCGTCCGCACCATCGGCGACGTCACGATCTGCCAGAAGATCAACGACGCGGACTGGGTGCGACCCGACATGCGCTCGATCAGCGGCGGCGCGCTGGCGAGCGGGCTGACCAACGTCCTGGGCGGTGCGCTCGGCAGCCACGGCGCGAGCACCTACACGAGCAGCGTCGGCCTCGCCGCGGCGACCGGCGTGACCAGCCGGTATGTGGGTTACGCGATCGGCGGAATCTTCATCGCGCTCGCGTTCATGCCGAAGGCGGCAGCGGTGTTCCTGATCATGCCCGCCCCGGTCATCGGCGCGGCGACCCTCTTCACGTCCGCGATCATCTTCCTGAACGGGCTGCAGATCATCACCTCGCGCCTGCTCGACGCGCGCCGCACGTTCGTGATCGGGCTCTCGTTCATGGCCGCGATGGCGATCGAGCTCTACCCGGCTTTCTTCAGCACGCTGCCGTCGGGCGTTACCGTGTTCTTCGGCAGTTCCCTCGTTCTCGGCACGGTCACCGCGCTCGTGCTCAACCTCGTGTTCCGCCTCGGCGTGCGCAGAACCCAGAAGCTCGTCGTCGATCCGCGCAACGTGGACCCCGACGCGATCGAGACGTTCATGGAGACGCAGGGCGCCGCCTGGGGCGCGCGCCGCGACGTGATCGATCGCGCGGGATTCGATCTCCAGCAGTCGATCGAGACGATCGTGGACGCCTGCGAACCGACCGGCCCGCTCGAGATCGAGGCGAGCTTCGACGAGTTCAACCTGGAGCTGCGCGTTTCCTACGACGGGCCGCCGCTCGAGCTGCCCGAGCGCCGGCCGACGAACGAGGAGATCATGGCCTCCGACGAGGGCGCGCGCCGGCTCGCCGGCTTCCTCCTGCGCAAGCACGCCGACCGGGTGCAGGCGACGTACAAGGCGGGACGGTCCACGATCCTCTTCCACTTCGACCACTGACGGCCGGCAGGTTCTGGCGCCTCCCCGCCGGATCAAGTAATCTCGGCCTCGTTCCCCCTCTCGTTCGCCCCATGCCGCAGCCCCTCCCGAAGTCGATCGACGACACCGCCGCGCTCCTCGCCAACGCCGACTACGTGGCCGAGCGCAGCCTCGCCACCGCCGTGTTCCTCGCGCTGCGAATGAAGAAGCCGCTCTTCCTCGAGGGCGAGGCGGGCGTCGGCAAGACCGAGATCGCGAAGGTGCTGTCCGGCACCCTCGGGCGCAAGCTGGTGCGCCTGCAGTGCTACGAGGGTCTCGACATCGCCAGCGCGGTGTACGAGTGGAACTACCCGCGCCAGATGATCGAGATCCGGCTCGCCGAGGCCGAGGGCGTGAAGTCGCGCGAGGGGCTGGAGGAGGACATCTTCACCGAGAAGTTCCTCATCCGCCGCCCGATTCTCCAGGCGCTCGAGGGCGACCTCGCGGGTCCGCCGGTGCTGCTGATCGACGAACTGGACCGCACCGACGAGCCGTTCGAGGCCTACCTCCTCGAGGTGCTCGCCGACTTCCAGGTCACGATCCCCGAGATCGGCACGGTCAGAGCGGAAGAGCCCCCGATCGTCGTGATCACCTCGAACCGCACGCGCGAAATCCACGACGCGGTGAAGCGCCGCTGCCTCTACCACTGGGTCGACTACCCGAACGCGCAGCGCGAGCTCGAGATCCTGCGCCGCAAGGCGCCGGGCGCCTCCGAGAAGCTGTCTCAGGAGGTGGTCGGGTTCGTCCAGCGCCTGCGCAAGATGGACCTCTTCAAGCTGCCCGGGGTCGCGGAGACGATCGACTGGTCGCAGGCGCTCGTCGCGCTCGACACGCTCGCGCTCGACCCGGAGACGATCAACAACACCCTCGGCGCGCTGCTCAAGTACCAGGACGACATCGCGCGCGTGCAGGGCACCGAGGCGGCGCGGATCCTGTCCGAAGTGAAGGCCGAGATCGCGACCGCCTGACTCGCGCCCCCGCGGGGCGCGCGGCTACAGGCCCGCGAGCTTCTGCACCTCGGCGCGCGGCAGCTTCAGCATCTCCGCCGCCGCGAGGATCTCCTCCCACGTCGTCGGGTCGATCGGCAGGCCTTCGGCGAGGCGTGCCTTGCGCTTCGCCCGCTCGGGGTCCCCGGCGATCAGCACGCGCTCGACGCCCGCCGCCGGCGGCGAGGCCTTCTCCCACGCGATGAACGCCTCGGCCTGCTCGGCGAGGAACTGCGCGGTGCCGAGCTTCGCCGGGTCGATCAGGATCGACAGCATCCCGTTCATCACCCGCATCTTCCCCTGGTCGGGCAGGTGCTGCGTGCCGCCGCCGGCGAGCGCGCCGCCGAGCAGCTCGCACGCGAGCGCGAGGCCGGAGCCCTTGTGCTCGCCGAACGGCATGATCGCGCCGTACGGCGGGATGACGCTGTAGCGCGGGTTGGTGGTCGGGTCGCCCTTGTCGTCGATGACGATGCCGGGCTCGAGCGTCTTGCCCTGGTTGTGCGCGACCCGCGTCTTGCCCTGTGCGATGCGGCTCGTCGCGAAGTCGAGCACGAACGGCTCGCCGTTCGCGCGCGGCACGCCGATGCACACCGGGTTGGTGCCGAAGCGCGCGTCGCGCCCGCCCCACGGCGCGACGATCGGCCGCGAGATCACGTTCACGAAGTGGAGCGACACGAGGCCCGCCTCCAGGCACTGCTCGGCCCAGTGGCCGATGCGCCCCAGGTGGTGCGAGTTGCCGAGCGCGACCACGCATGTGCCGTGCCTCCGTGCGCGCTCGATCCCGAGCGCCATCGCCTCCAGGCCGATCACCTGCCCGTAGCCCGCGCGCCCGTCGAGGCGCAGCATCGTCCCGGTGTCGAGCAGGACCTGGGGGTGCTGGTTGACGGCGAGCCCGCCCTCGAGCAGGGACTTCACGTACCGCGGGATCATCCCGACGCCATGGGAGTCGTGGCCGGTGAGATTGGCTTCGACGAGGTTGCCGGCGACGAGGTCGGCCTCGCGCGCCGCCGACCCGCCCTTTGCGACGATCGCTTCGATCGCCGATTTGAGTCGCGGCGCGGTGACGACGATTTCAGGTGCGGCCACAGGGAGCTCCCTTCGAACGAGGGCGCTACTCTCGCACAGCGCGAATGCCCCCGCCAAGCGATGCCATAATTCCGCGCCATGGAAGCTCCGCAGGTCCACGTCCCCGCCGCCGGCAGCGGCAAGCTCGCCGAGAACGTCATGCACTTCGCGCGCGTGCTGCGCGCGGCCGGGCTCCCCGTCGGGCCGGGCAAAGTGCTCGACGCCCTTGCCGCGCTCGAGATCGCCGGGGTCGACCGGCGCGACGACTTCTACTGGACGCTCGCCGCGGTGTTCGTCGACCGGCGCGAGCAGTTCGAGCTCTTCGACCAGGCGTTCCACATCTTCTGGCGCGACCCGAAGCTGCTCGAGCGGGTGATGTCGCTCTTCCTGCCCCAGGTGCAGGGGCGCGTCGCGGAGGACCAGCCGGAGATGTCGAACCGCCTCGCCGACGCGCTGCTGCCGCGCGACAGACCGGGCGAGTCGCCCGAGGCACCGCAGGAGATCGAGCTCGACGCGACCTTCACCGTCTCCGACCGCGAGGTGCTGCAGCGCGCGGACTTCGAGTCGATGACCAGCGAGGAGCTCGCGCAGGCGAAGAAGCTGATCGCGAACCTGCGCCTGCCGATCCCCGAGGTGCGAACCCGCCGGCTCGTGCCCGACGCGCGCGGGCGGCGCGTCGACCTGCGTGCCACCCTGCGCGCGAGTCTTCGCGCCGGCGCCGACATCATTCCGCTGCGCCGCCGCTCGCAGGAGTCGCGCCACCCGCCGCTCGTCGTGCTGTGCGACATCTCCGGCTCGATGAGTAGGTACTCGCGCATGTTCCTGCACTTCCTGCACGCGATCACCAACGACCGCGACCGGGTGCACACGTTCGTCTTCGGCACGCGCCTCACCAACATCACGCGCCACCTCCGCCACCGCGACGTGGACGTGGCGCTCGCGGGCGTGTCGGCCGCGGTCGCCGACTGGTCGGGCGGCACCCGCATCGGCGCGAGCATCAAAGAGTTCAACCTGCGCTGGTCGCGCCGTGTGCTCGGCCAGAACGCGGTGCTGCTCCTCATCACCGACGGACTGGACCGCGACCTCGGCAAGGACCTCGGGCCCGAGATGGAGCGGCTGCACAAGAGCTGCCGCAGGCTCATCTGGCTGAACCCCCTGCTCCGCTACGAAGGATTCGAGCCCCGGCCGCTCGGCGTGCGGGTCATGCTGCCGCACGTCGACGCGTTCCTTCCGGCGCACAATATAGATAGTCTGATCGCGCTCGGGCGCGCGCTCTCGGCCTTGCCGGGCGGCGCGGCGCCGGCGCGGCGGGCGGCCTGATACGCGCCAAGCGAAAGGAGATACCCATGAGAGCTTTGCCGATCGCCGCAGCGGCGCTCGCCGCCGGCCTCGCATTTGCCCAGCAGCCACCCGCCGAGTACGTGAAGCGTGTCGCCGAAAACTACCGCGCCGCATTCGTCGCCGCCGACCCGGGCGGCCGGGGCTACATCACGCGCGCCGACCTGACCGGCAACCTGTTACTGCTGCCGGTGTTCGACACGATGGACATCAACCGCGACGGCCAGGTGACGAAGGAGGAGCTCGAGCGCTTCCTCGGCGCCATGCCGCCGTCGGCGACCTGACGCGCGCCGAACGCTCTCTGCCTCACACACGAAAGGAACGATCGAATGGAGATGACCGGGGAGCAGCTCATTCCTGTGCCGCAGCAACGCGTTTGGGAAGGGCTCAACGACCCCGAGGTGCTCAAGGCCTGCATCCCGGGCTGCGAGACGATCGAGCGGGTCTCGGACACCGAGTACCGCGTCGCGATGACGGCAGCGGTCGGCCCGGTGAAAGCCAAGTTCAACGGCAAGCTGCTGCTTGCGGATCTCAATCCGCCGAACTCTTACACGCTGTCGTTCGAGGGCTCGGGCGGCGCGGCGGGCTTCGGCAAGGGCGGCGCGCAGGTGGCGCTCGCGCCCGAGGGCGCCGGGACAAGACTCTCCTACAAGGCGACCGCGCAGGTCGGCGGCAAGCTTGCGCAGGTCGGCTCGCGGCTGATCGACGGCGTGGCGAAGAAGATGGCCGACGAGTTCTTCCAGCGCTTCAACCTGCAGCTCGCCGGCCCGGCGCCGGCGGCGGAGATGGCGATCGCGGTCGAGAAGGGCCCCTGGCTCACGCCGGTGTGGGCATTCATCGCGGCGTTCGTCGTCGCGCTCGCGGTCATCTGGCTCCTCGCATGACGCGCTCGTAGGCGATCCGCGCGGCGCAGAGGTCTTCGAGCGCCGTCCCGACCGACTTGAAAACCGTGATCTCGTCGGGCGAGCGGCGCCCCGGATGGTGGCCGGCGCAGAGATCGGCGAGCTCCGCCTGCGCGTGCTCGCGCGCGATGCGCCCCGCAGCGATCGGCTGCACCAGGTCGCCCGCCTCCTTCAGCCCCGCGGCGAGCGTGTCGACGAACACCGACGAGCGCGCCACCAGCTCGTCGTCGCTCTCGCGCATCTGGGCGGTGAAGGCGCCGACGAGGTCGACGTGCGTGCCCGGCTTCACCTCCGCGCCGCGGACGATCGGCTCGCGCGCGGTCGTCGCGCAGGTGACGATTGCGGCGCGGGCGAGGCCTTCGGCGAGGGTCGCGCACGACTCCGCCGTCGTGCCCTGCGCGCGCAGCATCTCCGCCAGCGCGTCCGCGCGCCCGCGGTCGCGCCCCCACACGAGCACGCGCTCGATCGGCCGCACGGCGCAGTGCGCCGCGACCATGTAGGGCGCCAAGCGCCCCGGGCCGACGGCGAGCAGCGTGCGCGAGTCGGGGCGAGAAAGGTACCGCGACGCGAGCGCCGAGGCCGCGGCGGTCCGCCGCAGCGTGAGCGCCTCGCCGTCGATCAGCGCGAGCGGGTGGCCGGTCGCAACGTCGAGCAGGAGATAGAGCGCCGAGACGCTCGCGAGCCCGCGCGCAGGGTTGCCCGGATAGACGGTGACGATCTTGACGCCGAGGCTGGACGCATCCCACGCGGGCATCAGCAGGAGCCGGTCGCCCGCGGGCGTCACCGGGTGGCTCGCACGAAGCGGCGTATTGCCGCCCGCGCGGAAGGCTTCGCGCAGCGCGTCGATCAGCACCGGCCAGTCGAGCGCGGCGTGCACCGCGGCCGCATCGATGAAGGGAATGGAACCGGACACCGCGTCTCCTCGCAGGGCGTTACGACGCTAAGCTACGCGGCTTGGGCTTGTCAACGCGGGTGGAAATGGCGCACCGGGTGGTGATCGTCGGCGGCGGCGCGATCGGCAGCGCGGTCGCGTACTTCACGCTCGCGGACCCGGCGTTCGCGGGCGGGGTCGTCGTGATCGAGCGCGACCCGAGCTACGCCCGCGCCTCCTCGGCGCTCTCGGCGAGCTCGATCCGGCAGCAGTTCTCCACGCCGGTGAACATCGCGATCGGCGCCTTCGGAATCGATTTCCTGCGCCGCGCGGGCGACCATCTCGCCGCCGGCGGCGAGCGTCCGGACATCGGCCTCGTCGAGCCGGGCTACCTATTTCTCGCCACCGCGCAGGGGCGGCCGACGCTCGCCGCGAGCCACGCCCTCCAGCGCGCGCACGGCGCGGCCGTCGCCCTGCTCGACCCGGACGCGCTGCGCGAGCGTTTTCCCTGGATCGCGACCGCGGACCTCGCGGCCGCATCACTCGGCCTCTCGGGCGAGGGCTGGTTCGACGGCTACGCGCTCCTGCAGGCCTTCCGCCGGAAAGCGCGCGCGCTCGGGGCGCGTTACGTCGCCGCCGAGGCGACCGGCTTCGTGCGCTCGGGAGACCGCATCGTCGCGGTGCGACTCGGCGATGGCAGCGAGGTGCCATGCACCGTCGCGGTCAACGCCGCGGGCCCCTGGGCGCGCGCGGTGGCGGCATGGGCGGGCTTCGAGCTGCCGGTGCGCGCCCGGCGGCGCTGCGTCTTCGCTTTCACCTGCCCCACCGCGGTCGCCAACTGTCCGCTCGTCGTCGACCCGTCGGGCCTGTGGTTCCGGCCGGAGGGCGGCGGGTTCATCTGCGGCGTCGCGCCCGCCGTGCAGGACGACGCGGACGACCTCCCGCTCGAGGTCGACCACGCGCTCTTCGATTCGCGCATCTGGCCCGCGCTCGCGGCCCGGGTGCCCGCATTCGAAGCCGTGCGCGTGCGCTCGAGCTGGGCGGGCTACTACGAGTACAACACCTTCGACCAGAACGGCATCGTCGGCCCGCACCCGCAGGTCGCGAACCTCCTGCTCGCAAACGGCTTCTCCGGCCACGGCCTCCAGCAGGCACCCGCGGTCGGCCGCGGCGTGGCGGAGCTGATCGTGCACGGCGGCTTTCGCACGCTCGACCTCGCCGCGCTCGCGTTCGAGCGCATCGCGGCCGGGCGGCCGCTGCGCGAGCTGGCGGTGATCTGAGGCGGAGCGCGGCTCAGCCCGGGCGCCCGGGCGTCGCGATGCGCGTGGCGGCGGGGCGGCGTGCGAGGTCGACGAGCTCGCGCACCGCGGACAGGTACTTCTCGTAGCCGACTTCGGTGGAGTTGCGGTGCGTGCCGTTCGTGATCAGGAGCAGCCGCTTGGGCTCGGGCGCCGCCGCGTACAGCTTTTCCGTCATCGCCGGCGGGACGAACCGGTCGGCGGTGCCGTGCACGAACAGGACCGGCGCGTTCACCGCCGGCACCTTCGCGAGCGAATCGAAGCGCTGCGTGATCAGCGCGTCCATCGAGAAGCTGGTGTAGCCGAGCGCATCCACCATGTCGCGGATCGAGGTGAAGCTCGATTCCACGATCATCCCGGCGATGTCGTCGTTGCGCGTGGCGAGCTCGATCGCGACCGCGCCGCCGAGCGAGTGTCCGTAGAGGAAGCGTCGCGCCGGATCGGGCTCCAGCCGCCGCAGGTGCTCCCACGCGGCCTGCGCGTCGGCATAGGCCTGCGCCTCCGAGGGGAGGTCGCCGTCGCTGCGGCCGAATCCGCGGTAGTCGATCGCGAGCACCGCGAAGCCCATCCGGTGGAGCCGGCCGATGCGGTGCAGGTTGTTGGAGAGGCTCCAGCGCGCGCCGTGGAGGTAGAGGAGCGCGGGCGCGCCCGCGTCGGCGGCGGGGATCCACCACCCGTGCACGCGCTCGCCCTCCGGCCCGGCCCCCGGCACCGTGAGCCACCGCTCGTCGTAGCGCAGCCCGACGTCGGCCGGAGTCGCGTGCACCTCGCGCTGGGGGCGGAAGATCCACTCGCGCTGCTTCACGTCGAGGTAGGCGCATCCCCCGGCCGTGAGCGTGACGGCGGCCAGCGCCACCGCCACGCCGCGGGTGAATCCGGTCGCCATCGCGCGCGCTCTGCGTCGGTCCGCGCGCCGCTAGCGCTTGGTCCCGGTCCAGCGCGACTCGGGCCCGGTCTCGAGCTTCATCGTGCCCTCCAGCATATTGCCGCTGACGCGGCCGCTGAAGTCGCGCCGCACGCCGCCCTGGTCGACGAACGCGAAGTCGATGCGGTCGCCGTGCAGCTTCGCGTCGCGCAGGCCCGCGTTGATCGTGCCGAGCTTCACCGTGCCCTCGAGCATCTGGTACTTTTGCTCGAGCGTGACGTCGAGCACCTCGCCGCCGGAGACTAGGCGCCAGGTGCCGGCGACCTTCGCCGGGACCAGCCAGAAATAGGCGCGCCGCCCCTCGATGTTGGTGACCTCGTCGGGCTGCCAGTCGTCCATGTTGAACTGGTGCGAGACGATGCGCGTGCCCGGCTTCATGTCGAGCAGCTTCGGGCGCAGCTTCAGGTTCAGCCCGGGCAGCAGGTACATCGTGATCACCGACGCCTGGCTGAAGTCGCTCTCGAAGATGTCGGCCTTCGCGAACCGCGCCTTGCCCGCGACGCCCTCCTTGGCCGCATTGCGGGTGGAGAGCTCGACCATGTCCGGGTTGTATTCGATGCCCATCGAGCGCGCGCCGAATTTCTTCGCCGCGGCGATCGCGATGCGCCCGTCGCCAGAGCCGAGGTCGATCACGAAATCGTTCGGCGTGGTCTGCGCCATGCGCAGCATCCGCTCGACGAGGTCCTCCGGCGTCGGCACCCAGATCACGTCCTTCCCCGCCTGTCCGACCTGCGGCTGGAAGTCATCCTTCTTCTGCGCCTGGGCGCAGGCGGTGGCCGCGAAGGCGGCGAGGGCCAGGGCGGCGACAGCCCGGCGGGCAAGCGTGGTGGACTTCAAGACAGTCTCCCTTGGGGGTAATGGCCGGCCGGGCCGGCGAAGGGCGCAGAGTTTAGCATCGTCCATCGAGGATTCTGATGGTTCCGAGGCCCGGAACGCATTCAGAGTCAACGGCGTGCCCCGCCCGGTCGTTGACCGTGCGGCCGCGTCGGGCGAAGGCGACGGCCGGGACCGCGAAGGGCCCCGCGCTCAGAACGGATAGGGCGTCGCGCGGTCCTGGATCGTCACCCACTGCCACTGGGTGAACTCCTCCCAGTTCGCCGCGCCGCCGTGCCGGCCGCCGTTCCCCGACGCCCCGGTGCCGCCGAACGGCACCCACGGTTCGTCGGCCACGGTCTGGTCGTTGACGTGGATGATCCCGGTCTTCAGCCGGCTCGCGAAGTGCATCGCCCGCTCCAGCGACTGCGTGATGACGCCGGTCGACAGCCCGTACTCGGTGCCGTTGTTGAGCGCGATCGCCTCCTCGTCGGTGTCGAACGGGACGACCGCGATCACCGGCCCGAATACCTCCTCGTCGAGCACCCGCATCCCGGGCTTCACGTCCTCGAGCACGGTCGGCTGATAGAACAGCCGCTCGTAGGTCCCGCCGACCCGCAGCACCGCCCCCTTCGCGACCGCGTCCTTCACGATGCCTTCCACCCGCTCCAGCTGGCGCTCGTTGATGAGCGGCCCGAGCGCGCACTGCGCGCTGTTCGGGTCGCCGACCGGGAGCTTCTTCGCCTTCTCGACCAAGCGCTCGGTGAGGTCGCGTGCGACCTTCCGGTGCGCGAGCACCGTGCCGGTCGCCATGCAGATCTGGCCCTGGTGCAGGTACGCGCTCCAGGCGACGCTCGAGGCGGCGACATCGAGGTCGGCGTCGTCGAGCACGATCGTGGAGTTCTTGCCGCCCAGCTCGAGCGTGACCTTCTTCAGGTGCTTGCTCGCCATCTCGCCGACGCGGCGGCCGGCGGCCGTCGAGCCGGTGAACGAGATCATCCGGACGTCGGGATCGGTGACGAGGGCTTCCCCGGTCGCCGCGCCGCCCGGAAGGACGTGCAGCAGCCCGCTCGGCAGGCCCGCCGCCTCAAACAGCCGCGCGAGGATGAAGCCGCCGGTGACTGGCGTCTGCGGATCGGGCTTGAGCACCACCGCATTGCCGAGCGCGAGCGCCGGCGCGACCGCGCGGGTCGAGAGGATCAGCGGAAAGTTGAACGGCGAGATCACCCCGACCACGCCGTGCGGCACGCGCCGCGCGAAGCTCAGCCGCCTCGCGCCGCTCGGCAGCATCTGCCCCGGCGGCTGAGTCGCGATCGCGGCGGCCTCGATCAGGATGTTGGTCACGAAGTGGATCTCGAAGTCGGCCTTGGGCGGGATCCCGCCCGTCTCGCGCACGATCCACGGGCGCAGCGCGTCGGCATTGGCCTCGAGGAACTGCGCCGCGCGGCGCAGCACCGCCGCACGCTGGTCGGCCGGTGTCGCCGCCCATTCGACCTGCGCCGCAGCGGCGGCCTTGCATGCCGCGCGCACGTCCTCGGCGTCGGCGACCCCGACGGTGGTCAGGACCTTCCCGGTCGCGGGCTCGATCACGTCCCGCGCGCCGCCCCTGGCGACCTGCCACCCGTTGGAGAACACCTTGCCCTTCCACGCGTTCTCGGAGGCGATGGTGATTGCGGTGGTCTGCTTTTCCGACATGAAGAGTCTCCCGTGGGATGGTTTGCCGCCCTTGCCGGCGTGCGAGCCGAGGTAGGCCTCGCGCAGATGCGCCGATTCCAGCACCTGGCGCGCGGCCCCGCTGAGGACCACGCGCCCGCGTTCGATGACGTAGGCCTGCTCGGCGAGCGCGAGCGCCTTCGCGACATTCTGCTCCACGAGCAGCACGGTGGTGCCGCCCGCGCAGATCCGCTTCACCATGCCGAGGAGCTCGTCGAGCATCCGCGGTGCGAGCCCGAGCGAGGGCTCGTCCAGCATGAGCAGGCGCGGCTCGCCCATCAGCGCACGCCCGACCGCGAGCATCTGCTGCTCGCCGCCGCTCATCGTGCCGGCGAGCTGGTCGCGGCGCTCGGCGAGTTTGGGGAAGACTTCGAACACCCGCTCCATCCGCGCCGCGCGCTTGCCGCGCGCGGCGAGGTAGCCGCCGAGCTCGAGGTTCTCGCGCACCGACATCTGCGGAAAGAGCTGACGGCCCTCGGGCACGAGCGCAAGGCCGCGCGCGACGATCGCCGCGGGCCCGGCCGGCAGCGGAGCGCCGTCGAACTCGACCGTGCCCTCGCGCGCGATCAGGCCCGAGAGCGCCCGCAGCAGCGTGGTCTTGCCCGCGCCGTTCGGCCCGACGACGACGGTGAGCTGCCCCGCGGGAACCTCGAGATCGATCCCGTCGAGCACGCGAATGCCGCCGTAGCCGGCGGACAGACCGCGCACGGACAGGGCGGCGCTCATCCCGCGCTCTCGCCCAAGTACGCCTCGACCACCGCCGGATCCTGCGCCACCGACTGCGGCAGGCCGTCGGCGATCTTGCGCCCCTGGTGCAGCACCACGACCCGCTCCACGCAGTCGAGCAGCGCACGCACCGCGTGCTCGATCCAGATCACCGCCAGCCCGAGCTCGTCGCGCACGCGCCGGATGAGCTGCGCCGTCGCATCGACTTCGCTCTCGGTGAGCCCGGCGGCGACTTCGTCGAGCAGCAGGACTTGCGGTCGGGCGCCCAGCGCCATTCCGATCTCCAGCAGCCGCTGCCGCGCCGGCGTGAGCGCGCCGGCCGGCACCGCGGCCGCATCCTCGAGGCCGAGGAAGCCGAGGATGGACCGCGCGTCGTCGAACGCGTCGTGCGCGTGGCTGCGGCGCCGGCCGGCGAACTCGAGGCCGAAGCGCACATTCTGCTCCGCGGTCATGTCGCGAAACACGCGCGGCGTCTGGAACGTGCGCGCGACGCCGTGCATCGCGAACACGTGCGCCGGCCGGCCGGTGAGGTCGTCGCCGGCAATGCGCAGCCGTCCCTCGGTCGGCGCGAGGACGCCCGAGAGCGCGTGGAAGAACGTGGTCTTGCCGGCGCCGTTCGGGCCGATGACGCCGACCAGCTCGCCGCGGCCCACTTCGAGCTCGACGGCATCGACCGCCACCAGCCCGCCGAAGCGGACGCTGACGCCCTGCGCCTGGAGGAGCGGCTCAGCCACCTGCCTCCCCACGCTCGAGCGACGCGGGGCGGGCCCGGAGCGATGCCATCCGCGCGCGTGCGAGCGGCCACACCGACGCGAGCCCGCCGGGCAGGTAGAGCACGAGGAGGATCAACAGCAGCCCAAGCACGATCAGGAACGCGTACGGGAACTGCAGACGCAGGAATTCGGTCAGCACGCTGAACACCACCGAGGATAGGAGCGGTCCGATCAGCGTATGTGCGCCGCCCACCATCGCGATCAGCACGGTCTGGAAGCCGATGAACGGATTGAACACCGAGTTGGGCTCGATGTAGGTCCAGCGCACCGCCATCGCCGCGCCGAGCGCGCCGGCGAAGAAGGCCGAGAGCACGAAGCCCGCGATCTTGGCGCGGCGCGTGTTCACGCCGAGCGTCTGCGCGCGCTCCTCGTCGGCGCCGATGCCCGCGAGCGCGAGGCCGAAGCGGCTCGACCGGACCGCAGCGGCGGCGGCGACCGCGGCGACCGAGATCAGGAGGACCGTCAGGTAGACGACCCACGACTCGGGCGTGTCGCTCAGCACGCGCCCGACGGTGTGCGCATAGCTCTTCTCGAAATAGGTGATCGCGTGGCGCACCAGCTCCCCGAGGCCGAACGTGATCACCGCGAAGTACGCGCCGCGCAGGTGCAGGCAGGCGGCGCCGACGAGCACCGCGAACGCCGCGGCCGCGATCCCGCCGAGCGGCACCACCGCCGCGTAGGGCAGCGTGCCGAACCCCCACGCGGTCACGTAGGCCCCGATCCCGAAGAACGCCGCGGTCGCGAGCGAGAGATAGCCGGTGGCACCCGAGAACATGGCCCAGGTCACCGCGAGCCCGGCGTACATGACACAGGTGAGCGTGAGCGACAGCGCGAAGTCGGACAGCAGCCAGGGGGCGGTCGCGAGCGCGACGCCGGCAATCGCGATCAGGGCGAAGATGCGCTCGCGGCTCATCGCGCGCTCATCGTGCAAAGAGCCCCTTCGGGCGCGCGAGCAGCACGGCGATGAACACCGCGTACGAGAGCAGCATCTTCAGCGACGGGCTGGTGAAGTGCATGCCGAACGCCTCCACCAGGCCGAGCAGCAGGCCGCCGAGCAGGGCGCCGGCGGTGCTGCCGAGTCCGCCGAGCGTGATCACGATCAGGGCGGTGACCGTATACGGCTCGCCCATCGCCGGGGAGATCTCGTAGACCATCGACAGCAGTGCGCCGGCCACGCCGGCGAGCGCGAGGCCGGCGCCGAAGACCGCGGGGTGCAGCACCCCGGTGTCGATGCCGACGAGCTGCGCCCCGGTGGGCGACTGCATCATCGCGCGCACCGCCTTGCCGATGAGCGTGTAGCGCAGGATCGCGAGCAGCACCAGGCTCGCGCCGAGCGCGAACCCGAACACGACGAGCCGGTTGGCGGTGAACCGCGCGCCGCCGATGTCGACCGGCTGGTCCAGGAACGAGTAGCCGCGCAGATCGGCGCCCCAGGTGAGGTACGCGGCGTTCTGCACCAGGAACATCAATCCGAAGCTCACCAGCAGGCTGCGCGCCTCGATCACGTCCACCGACGGCGCGGTGCGCGAGATGCGCCGGAAGCACAGCCGGTAGACCGCGAGGCCGACGAGGAACAGGACCAGCGCCACGACCGGCACGAACACGAGGGGATTCACCTTCAGCACGGTGTGCGCGAGCCAGGTGAAGTAGGCGCCGAGCATCAGGAACTCGCCGTGCGAGATGTTCATGATGCGCATCAGCCCGTACTGCAGGTTGAGGCCGATGGCGACCACGGCGTAGATGCCCCCGGTGATGAGACCGGTCGCGGCGAGCTCGAGCCAGAAGGTCACGCTGCGGAGACGAATGCAACGACGGCTCCGCGGTCACCCGCGGAGCCGTCCGGGCAAGAGACCACTACTTCCAGGGCTGCTTCGGGTACAGCGCGGGGCTCGTGGAGCGGTCCGGCGGCCAGACCACCTCGAACTCGCCGCCCTGCCACTGGCTGACGACGCCCGGGGTGGAGACGTTCTCCCCGTTCCGGAAGCGCATCTTGCCGATGATCGTGTCGAACTCGTTGTTGGCGATGTAGTCGCGCAGCGCCTTGCGGTCGAGGCCGACCTTGGCCACCGCCTGCTCCAGGATCTGCAGGCCCGCCCAGGCGTGCGCGCTCGCCCAGCGGTCGGGCTCCTTCTGGAAGCGCTTCACGTGCGCGTCGAAATAGGCCTTCGCGGCCGGGCTCGTCCGCGGGTTCCAGGTGCCGAGCCCCATCACGCCCTCCGCGGTCGGGCCGAACTTGTCGCGGTAGACGGGAAACGCGGTGCCGACTGCGGCGTAGAAGAGCTTCGGATTGAACCCGATCGCCTTCGACTGCCCGGTGATGAGGAACGTGTCGGGCGGGTAGCTGAGCGCGATGAACGCATCCGGGTTCTTCGCCTTGATGTCGTTCAGCACCGGCTGCAGGTCCTTCACGCCGAGGGGATAGCTCTTCTTCTCGACGATCTGGATGTTCTTCTTTTTCAGCGACTCCTCGAGGCCCTGGAGCTGCTCGAGCCCGAAGAGCTCGTCGACGTACACGACCGCGGCGGTCTTCGCGCTGCGCGCCGCGAGGTACTCGGCGAGCGCGTCCATCATCACGTTGGGCTGCTGGAGCAGGGCGAAGAAGTACGGGTTCTTCATCCCGAGCAGCTTCCGGCCGGTGGCCGTGGGGGAGAGCATCGGGTAGCCGTACTTCTGCGCGAGCGGCATCATCGCGAAGTTCGCGCCGGTGCTCCACGGCGGCAGGATCAGGTCGACCTTGTCGCTGCCCATGAGCTTCTCGTAGGAGCGCACGACCGTCTCCATGTCGCTGCGGTCGTCGAGCCCGATCAGCTCGACCTTGCGCTTCTGCCCCTTGACGTCGAGGCCGCCGCGCGCGTTCACCTGCTCCGCCCACATGATGTAGTTCGGCTCCTGCGTGACCTGCGCCCCCGCGGCCCACGGGCCGGTGCGGGCGATGGCGTAGCCGATCCGCACCGGCGCCTGCGCGAAGGCTGGGGCCAGGACGGCCGCGGCGACCGCGGCCGCGGCGATGCGTGTCAACAGCGCTGTAAGTTGCACGGTGGTCTCCTCTCTCTTGTCGCCGCCGCCGGCGGGCGGCGATCGGGGCCGGTGCGGGCCAGCTCGCGCGCCCGCACCGTGCGCCTCCTCCAGGTCCGCCGCGGGGGGCGACGGACCGCCTTTGTCGCAGAAATCGCAATCGTTTGCAAGGCGCGCGACCGCCCGCCCCGGAGCGGGGCGGGCGCGGGGGATCGCAGCGCCAGCGGCAGCTTTCCACAGCATGGAACGACGAGCATGCCGGGGCGGCCCGGCCGCCGCCCCATAATGGCGGAATGGGAGGAGACCATCCGGCCGTCACCCGGCCGTCCGTCGACGCGTTCGAGCTCGCCGGCACCGGGATGGCGGTCATCGACGCGACCGGGGTCGTGCTGCGCACCAACGCGGCCTTCTGCGAGCTCGTCGGGCGGGGCGAAGGCGATCTCGTCGGCCAATCGCTCGCCGTCGTGTTTCCCAAGGACCAGCAGGCGCTCGCCCGTCGCGCGCTGAAGGCGTCGCTCGCGCCGTCCGCGCTGCCGCTGCCGAGCTACTGGACGCTGGTGCGCCCGGACGGCCGGACGGTCGCCGCGCTGCTCACCGTGCGGCCCGCCGGCGCCGACGACTCGCTCGCGGTGGTCACCGTCACCGACGTCACGGCGCTCGCCGCCACCGAGGCCCGCCTCACCGCGGTGCTCGAGGAGAGTCGCCTCATCCTCGAGCACGCCCAGGTCGGGGTCGCGTTCGTGCGGCGCGGCCGCGTGATGCGCGCCAACGCCACCTGCGCGCGCCTGTTCGGCTGCGCCGAGCGCGCGCTCGTCGGCGAGCCGGCCGCCGAGCTGCTCGCCACCGCCGGCGACCCGGCGCCGGCGAGCGACGTGCTCGAGGCGGCGTGGAACGGCGAGCGGCTGCTGCGCCGGCGCGACGGGTCGGAGTTCTGGTGCGAGGTCGACATCCAGCCGTTCGGCGCGCCCGGCGATCCGGAGCAGGCAATCCTGACGCTGCGCGACGTCACGGCGCGGCGCCTCGCGCAGGACGAGCTCGCGCGCCTGATGCTCGACCAGCGCGCCCTGCTCGACAACGCCTCGGTCGCGATCCTCTTCACCCGCGAGCGCCGCGTGCAGCGCTGCAACCGGCGCGCCGAGGAACTGTTCGGCTACGGCCCCGGGGAGCTCATCGGCCAGCCCGGCATGGTCTTCTACCCCGACGCGGAGGCCTACGCGGCCATCGGACGCGAGGCCGGGCCGATCCTCGCGCGCGGCGAGGCGTTCAAGACCGAGCTCCAGCTGCGCCGCAAGGACGGCCTGCTGCTCTGGTGCCGCCTGCTCGCGAAAGCGGTCAACCCGCACGCGACCGGCGAGGGCACGATCTGGATCGCCGAGGACATCAGCGAGTCGCGCCACGCGAGCGAGTCGCTCGGGCGGCTGCTGCGCGAGCTCTCGACCATCTTCGACACTGCGGCCGTCGGGATCGCCTACACGCGCGAGCGGGTGCTCCTGCGCTGCAACCGCAAGCAGGAGGAGATCTTCGGGTATGCGCTCGGCGAGCTCGAGGGACAGAGCATCGCGGTGCTCTTCCCGGACGCCGCGTCGTTCGAGGCGTTCGGTGCGCGCGCCGAGGCGGTGATCGCCTCGGGGGAGACCTTCGAGGCGGAGGTCGTGAACCGGCGCCGCGACGGCTCGACCATCCTGTGCCGCGTCTCGGGGCGCGCGATCGACCCTTCGGATCTCGCGCAGGGCGTCATCTGGATCGTCCAGGACGTCACCGCCGAGCGCGCCGCGCAGCAGGAGCTCGTGCGCGGACGCGACCAGCTCGAGCAGCGCGTCGCCGAGCGCACCCACGCGCTCGCGCGCAAGAACGTGGAGCTCCAGTCCGAGATCGGCGAGCGTCGCCTGATCGAGGAGGAGCTGCGGGTGCGCAGCGAGCGCCTCCTCTACCACCGCAACCAGCTCCTCGCGCTCGCGCGCCGCGACCGCTCGGACTTCGCGCAGGCGCTGCGGGACGTCCTAGCGGTGGCGTGCACGACGCTGCGCCTCGACCGCGCCAGCTTCTGGCGCATGTCCCCCGACGCGCGGGCGCTGCGCTGCGAGGCGGTGTACCGGGCCGACGGCGGCGTGGACGCGGCCCCGGTGCCGGCACTCCTCGGCGCCGGCGAGCACGCCGAGTACTTCCGCGCGATCGGCGCAAACGAGATCGTCGCCGCGGACGACGCCGGCAGCCACCCGGCGACCCGCTCGCTCGACCCGGTTTACATGCGGCCGCTCGGCATCCTCTCCACGCTCGACGTGCCGGTGTGGCTGGACGGGCGCGTCGTCGGCATGCTGTGCCTCGAGGCGATCGCCGCGCAGCGCGCCTGGCAGCCCGAGGAGATCGACTTCGCCTCCGGGGTCGCGACGATGGTCGCGCTCGCGATCGAGGCTTCCCACCGGCGCGACGCCGAGGCGCGCCTCGTCCGGCTCGCGCACTACGACTCGCTCACCGGGCTCCCGAACCGCAACCTCCTGCACGACCGCCTGCGCCAGGCGCTGGTGTACGCCGCGCGCCACCGCACGCGCGTCGCGCTCATGTTCCTCGACCTCGACCGCTTCAAGACCATCAACGACTCGCTCGGCCACCACGTCGGCGACCGCATCCTCAAGGAGGTCGCGGCACGGCTCACGCGCACGCTGCGCAGCGGCGACACCGTGGCCCGCCTCGGCGGCGACGAGTTCGTGGTCGTGCTGCAGGAGGTGCGCGAGCCGAACGACGCGGCGCACGTGGCGCAGAACCTGCTGCGCGAGCTCGCCCCGCCGTGCTCGGTGGACGGCCGCGAGCTGCACGTCTCGGCGAGCATCGGGATCACCGTCTTCCCCGACGACGGCCGCGAGGCCGACGTGCTGATGAAGAACGCCGACGTGGCGATGTACCACGTCAAGGAGAGCGGCCGCGACGGCTACCAGTTCTTCGCCTCGACCATGAACCAGCAGGCGAACCGGCGCCTCACGATCGAGAACGAGCTGCGCCGCGCGATCCGCCGCGGCGAGCTGGTGCTCCACTACCAGCCGCAGTTCGAGATCGAGAGCGGGGCGCTGCGCACGCTCGAGGCGCTGGTGCGCTGGCTGCACCCCGAGCGCGGCCTGGTGATGCCTGGCGGCTTCATCAGCATCGCCGAGGACGGCGGGCTCGCACAGGCGCTCGGCGAGTGGACGCTGCGAGAGGCGTGCCTGCAGAGCGGCCGCTGGCAGCGCGCGGGCATCGCGCCGGTCCCGATCGCCGTCAACCTGTCGGCGCGCGCGTTCCGCGAGCGCTCGCTGCCCGACACGCTGCGCGCGATCCTGCAGGAGACCGGCGTGGACGCGCGGCTGCTCGAGCTCGAGATCACCGAGAGCGCGCTGATGCAGCACTCGGAGACCACCGCCACCACGCTCGCGGAGCTCTCGGCGATGGGCATCCAGCTCGCGGTCGACGACTTCGGGACCGGCTACTCGAGCCTCGCGTACCTCAAGCGCTTCCCGATCGACAAGCTCAAGATCGACCGCTCGTTCGTGCGCGAGGTCCCGGGCAACGTCGACGACGCGGCGATCACGCAGGCGATCATCTCGCTCGCGCGGACCCTCGGCCTGCGGGTGGTGGCCGAAGGCGTGGAGACGAGCGCCCAGCTCGAGTTCCTGCGGCGCCACGGGTGCGACGGCGTGCAGGGCCACCTCTTCTGCCCGCCCTGCGACCCCGGCGAGACCGGGCGCCTCTTCGGCCCGGGCGCACTGCGCCGCGCGGACTGAGCGCGTCCCGCCCTACTCCACGACCAACGGCGCCGGCGCCTCGCCGCGCTCGTGGCGCGCCGCCATCGTCTCGAACGCGCGCTCGATCCCGCGCGCGAACCGTGTCGTGTCGAACAGGGGCTCGGTCCGCCGCTTGCGCTCCAACCCCGCCTTCAGCCCGGCGAGGCGGTCGGGCGCGCGCGCAAGCTCGATCGCCGTGCGCTCGTAGTCCGCAAGCGTCGTCACGCTCAGCTCCGGCAGTCCCACCGCGTGGAGGAGGCTCGTCGCCACGCGCCCGGCGAACGCCGGCGCCGGGCAGGTGAGCACCGGCAGCCCGGCCCACAGCGCGTCGCACGCCGTCGTGTGCGCGTTGTAGACGTGCGTATCGAGGAAGAGATCGGCCGCGCGTTGGCGCGCCAGGTGCTCGGCCTTGCCCGCCACCCGCGACGCGAAGACGAGCCGGGTCGGCGCGACGCCCGCCCGCACCGCCGCCCGCTCGAGGTTGCGGCGCGCGCCGGGGCCGACGCCCGAGAGCCACAGCACCGAGCCGGGCACTGCCGCGAGCACGCGCATCCAGGCCGCGAAGATCGCCGCGTCGACCTTGGCGACCTGGTTGAACGCGCAGAACACCACGCCGTGTGCGGGCAGCGCGCACTCGGCGCGGGTCGGCACGCGCGCGTCGATCGGCTGCGTGTCGTCGGTCGCGAGGTAGCAGTGCGGCAGCCAGACGACCTGTTCGGCGCACGACGCGAGGTCGCTCTCGGGCAGGACGATCCGGTCGGCCACCAGGTAGTCCATGTAATCGGCGCCGGTGGTGCCCGCGTACCCGAGCCAGGCCGCCTGCACAGGCGCCGGGCGCAGCGCGAACACCTCGGGCCGGCTGCGTCCCGTGTGCGACATCAGGTCGACGAGGACATCGATGCCGTCGGCGGCGATGCGCTCCGCCGCCGCGCGGAACGAGACGGCGCCCAGGTCGACGAAGCTCGCGCACGCCGCGGCGATGCGGCGCCGGTACTCGCTGCCGTCGTCGTGCCCGAACGAGTAGCCGTGGACCTCGAAGCGATCGCGGTCGTGGCGCTCGAAGAGGCCCGCGGTCAGGTGCGCCACCGCGTGGTCGTGAAAGTCCGCCGAGGCATAGCCGATGCGCAGCCGCGCGCCGCGCGGGCGCGGCGTCCGGCGCACCGGGGGGCCGGCGCGCGCCGCGATCCTCCGGGCGTGGTGCCGCGCGATCGCGAACCGGAACGCGGGCGCGAGCGGCATCAGCAGCGAATTGAACGGCGTGACGCAGTCGAGCCACTCGCCGGCGCCCTCGCGCGCCCAGCGCTCGGACAGACGGGACGCCTCGGTGCCCACCGCGTCCCACTCGCAGAGGTCCATCAGCGGCCGCACGAGGTTCGCGCGCGCCTCGGCATGGTCGGGCTCGAGGCGCAGCACCTCGCGGTAGTGCGCCACCGCCTCCTCGGGCCGGCTCGCCATGGCGAGCACGTTCGCGAGGTTGAGGCGTGCGTTCGCGTGGCGGGGATCGAGCTCGACCGCGCGGGTGAGGAGCGCGAGGCCCTCGTCGAGGCGGCGGCTCTCCCAGGCCACCATGCCGAGATTTCCGTACGCCGGCGCGAACCCGGGCGCCGCGTCGATCGCCGCGCGGAAGGCGCGCTCTGCGGCAGCGAGGTCGCCCGCGTGCCAGCGGGCGAGCCCCTCCTCGTTGCGGCGGGCGGCGCGGCCGGGGCGCAGCGACCGCAGGAGGTTCTTCAGCATCCCGGCTCGCGGCGGGTCCGCTAGGCCCCTGCGATCGTCATGCCCTCGACGAGGATCGAGCCGCAGGTGCGCGAGCCGCGCGTGAGCGCGTCGGCGCCGATCGCCGCGACGTTGCGGAACATGTCGCGGAGGTTGCCGGCGATCGTGATCTCCTCGACCGGATAGCGGATCTCGCCGCCCTCGACCCAGTAGCCGAACGCGCCGCGCGAGTAGTCGCCGGTGACCATGTTGATCCCCTGCCCCATCAGCTCGGTGACGAGGAGCCCGGTGCCCAGCTCGCGCAGCATGCCCTCGAAGTCGCGCGAACCGGGCGCGAGCACGAGGTTGGCGTTGCCGCCGGCGTTGCCGGTCGACTTCATCCCGAGCTTGCGCGCGGCGTAGACGCCGAGGAAGTAGCCCTGCAGGACCCCGTCCCTGACCACGTCGCGCGCGTGCGTCGCGACCCCGTCGTCGTCGAAGCAGCCGCTCGCGAGGCCGCGCGGCACGAACGGGTCCTCGCGCAGGTTCACGATCGGCGCGAACACCTGCGTGCCGAGGCTGTCGAGCAGGAACGAGCTCTTGCGGTACAGGGCCCCGCCGCTCACCGCGCTCACGAAGTGGCCGAGCAGGCCGTTCGCAACCGGCGCCTCGAACAGCACGCGAGCCTCGCGCGTGGAGAGCTTGCGGGTGCGCAGCCGCGCCAGCGCCCGCCGCCCGGCGTAGTCGCCGATCGCCTCGGGCCGGGCGAGGTCGCCCGGCGCGCGCATCTGGGAATACCAGTCGTCGCGCTGCATCGCGTCGTTCTCGCCGGCGATGACGGCGCAGGAGATGTAGTGGCGCGAGGTCGGATAGCCGTCGAGGAAGCCGGCGCTGTTCCCGGCCACGAACTGCGACTGCTGGCACGAGACGGTCGCGCCCTCGGAGTTGACGATGCGCTTGTCGAGCCGGAACGCCGCCGCCTCGCAGGCGCGCGCCATCTCAATCGCGCGCTCGACCTGCAGGTCCCAGGGGTGGAAGAGGTCGAGGTCGCGGCTCGAGCGCGAGATCAGCTCGGGCTCGGCGAGCCCGGCGCAGTCGTCGGCGGCGGTGAAGCGCGCGATCGACAGCGCCGCGCGCACCGTGTCCTCGATCGCGCGCGCCGAGAGATCGGAGCTCGACGCGTTGCCGCGCTGCTTGCCGACGTAGGCGGTGACGCTGAGGCCCTTGTCGCGGTTGTACTCGATCGTCTCGACCTCGCCGTTGCGCACCGTGACGGTCTGGCCGTAGCCCTCGGAGACGTCGGCTTCCGCCTCGGTGGCGCCGTGCGCGCGCGCGATGCGCAGCGTGCCCTCGACGATCGCGCGGAGCTCGTTGCGGGAGTACGTGAAGCGGGATTCGGCCATCGGTTCTCGGCGTTCTCGGAGCGGTGGAAGGGCGCGCTATTATACGGGCGCCCCTCCCGCGCACCGTCGATGCAGGAACCCGCAGAACGCCCGAGCAAGACGCGCCTCAAGCGCGACGTGGAGGCGCTCCAGGCGCTCGGCGCGCGCCTCCTCGAGGTGAGCGAGGAGCGGCTCGCCTCGATCGAGCTGCCCGAGCGCCTGCGCGAGGCGGTGCTCGAGGCGCGGCGCATCCGCAGCCGCGAGGCGCGCCGGCGGCAGCTCCAGTACATCGGCAAGCTCATGCGCGAGATCGACCCCGCGCCGATCCGCGCGCGCTTCGCCGAATGGGACGGCCACTCCGCCGCCGCGACCGCCGCGCATCATCGCGCCGAGCGCTGGCGCGAGCGGCTCCTCGACGACGAGGCCGCCCTCACCGAGTTCGCGCGCGCGTGCCCGGGGGCCGACCTGCAGCAGATCCGCGCGTGCGTGCGGGAAGCCCGCAAGGACCGGCTCGCCGGCCGCGCGTCGCGGCACTACCGCGATCTCTTCCGCCTCGTGAAGACGGCGCTCGACGCGCTCGCGCCTCCCTATAATCCGGAGCCATGAACACCGCAGACCGTCCCCTCAGAGTCGGCCTCGTCTCGATCAGCGACCGCGCCTCCGCCGGGGTCTACAAGGACGAGGGCATTCCCGCGCTCAAGGAGTGGCTCGGCCGCGCGCTCGCGACGCCGTTCGAGGTCGAGGAGCGCCTGATCGCCGACGAGCAGGCGGTGATCGAGGCGACGCTCGCCGACCTCGTCGACCGGCGCGGGTGCGACCTGGTGCTCACCACCGGCGGCACCGGGCCCGCGCGCCGCGACGTGACCCCGGAGGCGACGCTCGCGGTGGCCGACAAGGTCCTGCCCGGCTTCGGCGAGCAGATGCGCCAGATCAGCCTGCACTACGTGCCGACGGCGATCCTGTCGCGCCAGGTGGCGGTCGTCCGCAAACAGGCGCTCGTCGTCAACCTGCCGGGCCAGCCCAAGTCGATCCGCGAGACCCTCGAGGGCGTCAAGGGCGCGGACGGCGCGACCGTGGTGCCCGGCATCTTTGCCGCAATCCCCTACTGCATCGACCTGATCGGCGGGCCGTACATCGAAACGAACGAGGCGGTCGTGAAGGCGTTCCGGCCGAAGTCCGCCCAGCGCCCGAAGCCGGCGGGCGCGCAGTGAGCGGGGCGCTCGAGGCGATCGAGATCGCGACCGGGGCCGCGCCCACCGCGGCCGTGCTGTGGCTGCACGGGCTCGGCGCCGACGGCACCGACTTCGTGCCGGTGGTCGACGCGCTCGACCTCCCCGACCGGGCGATCCGGTTCGTGTTCCCGCACGCGCCGATGCGGCCGGTGACGATCAACCAGGGCTACGTGATGCGCGCGTGGTACGACGTCCTCAGTATGGACTTCGGCCGGCGCGCCGACGAGCGCGGCGTGCGCGAATCGCAGGGGCTGATCGAGGCGATGATCGCGCGCGAGGTTGACCGCGGCATCGCCGCGAGCGGGATCGTGCTCGCCGGCTTCTCGCAGGGCGGCGCGATCGCGCTCCAGACGGGACTCCGCCACGCGGCGCGGCTGGCCGGAATCATGGCGCTGTCGTGCTACGTGCCGCTCGCCGAATCGCTCGACGCCGAGCGGTCGGCGGCGAACCGCGACGTTCCGGTCTTCATGGCCCACGGCACCCACGACCCGGTCATTCCGGTGAGCCTCGCGCGCGAGTCGCGCGATCTGCTGGGGCGGCTGGGGTACGACGTGACGTGGCACGAGTACCCGATGGAGCACTCGGTGTCGCCGGAGGAGGTCGAGGCGATCGGCGCCTGGCTGCGCCGGGTGCTTGCCTAGCTAGGCGGCGTCTCTCACAAGGTGCCGGCAGCGCAGCAGCTCGTAGTCGGTGCGCCGCTCGGGCACGCCGACCGGCAGCAGCACGGTGTGCCGGCCGTTGAGGTCGAACGAGAAGCTCTGGCCGGGGGCATGCACGCCGGCGCGGACCAGGAGCTGCATCTCGCCCTCGGGCGAAGTCGGGTTCAGCAGGATGCCGGTCTCGCCGCCGTCGCTCACGATGTGTCCGGTGTGCACGCGCAGCTGCACGGGCACCGCGCCGCGCGCGATCGTCTGGATCCCCACCGCGGCCTGCTGCAGCGACGGGCGCGATAGCCGGCGCACGACGCCGATCAGCCAATTGTCGCCGCCCTCGGGCTGCATCGCGAGCAGGCAACCGATGCGCAGCCAGTCGCCGCGCAGCTGCGGGATCAGCGCACCGAAGCCGCCGACGCTCACGTTCTCCACGATCCAGCTCTCGTAGGTGGCGGCGTCGAAGGAGAGCGAGTCCCCGGGCGCAAGCACCTCGAGGATGCCGTCGAAGCCCCAGGCGATCGTCAGACGCGACTTGACCCGATGGCGCGTGTGCCGGCGCTCGGGGAGCTTGGTCGACCAGCACGACTCGAGGTGCTCGAGCACGCCGAGCGCAGCTTCGGGGGTCAGGGTGTCGCCGACGCCGAGCGCGGCCGGGAACTCGCGGGCATTGCGGATCTGCTGGAGCTGCGCGACCAGGTCGGCGAACGCCGGGCCGGCGCCGAAGAAGCGGATGCCGGGGCTCGGCTGCGGCTGGCGTGCAATGCGCGCGGGCGGCTGGCCGGCGGTCAAGTCGATCCAGTATGGAGTCTCGGCCTGGTGCTCGCGCGTGAGCAGGAACTTCGCGGTCGAGCCGGCGATCACCTTCTCGGCGAGCTCGATCTCGTTCGGGAGCAGGCTGTCTGGGGAGCAGGCGCCGAGCATCGCCACGCGCAGGAACTCCTGCTCCGCGGTCGACTCGGCCGGCACCCCGGGATAGACGGTCACTTTCGTGCGCGCGTGCTTGCGCGCCTCGGCGAGGGCGTAGACCCCGCCGATCATTCCCCAGATTCGCTCGTCGAGCGGGCCATAGCGGAGATAGAGCCACTTGAGCTGCGTCGCGAGGCAGCGGAGCGCGCGCACGGTGAGGAGCGGGGCGGACCCCTTGAGGGCATCGCCGCCCTTCGCGCCGGTCGCGTACGCGTCGAGGCACGTGAGGTAGCCGAGGGCGGACGCCTTCCAGAACGAGTGGATGACGTTCCAGTGCTTGGATTCCTGCAGCTTTCCCTGGCGCGAGGCGCCGAGGTATTCGCGGGCGAGCTTGCGGGCGGGGATCTGGCCAGCCTCGTCGACGAGCTGCACCAGCTGGGCGCGCGTCTCGGGCTTGAACGAGGCTTCGGTCGTGACCGACTCGAGCCAGTGGGCCAGCTCTTCGAGGGCCGCGAGGGGCTCGGCCGGCAGCGCGGCCAGGAGGCGCTTGGCCTCCTTCAGGTCCGCCATCGGATGGTCGGACCGCGAGCTGCTGAAAATCGCGATCATGGCTCCCCTCGATTGTGTGGAGTCGTTCTTCCGGAGGGCTAATAAGCAAGCGGTGCGCCAGCGGGGTGCAGGCGCGTGAAGTACGACTCAGTCGGCGCAGAGATTCAGCGCAATCGAGTGGGCGCCTTGGCGCTAGCCCTACTCTGCGACTGGCGGGTGTCTAGCCCGCTGCATCGGTGTCGGATTTTCTGACGCCGCTGAGGGATGTCTTCGGCAGACGGGTCACCTCACGCTGCGTGAACAATGTCTCGCGAGTACCGGTCCTTAAGCCGGAGTCACGGCGGGCACGTCAAGGAGTCGACAGCAGATCATTGAAAACCTACGAAAGACAGTCGAGCCTCTTATGGCGTACTCAGACCGAAGGCCCCTTGCGCGAGGTGTCGAAGCGCTTTACAGCTTGCATCGCGATCTTCCGTAAACTCTATATATGACAGGGGCTTAGAGGTCGGCACGGGAAGTGCTTTCTTACGGTCGAATGATGCGCGCGCTATGCGCGCCAGCGACTCGGGGAGAACTATCATGCGTACGAGAATTATCGCTTCCGCCCTGCTCGCGACGGGACTGCTGATCGCCAGCGCTGGAGTTCAAGCCGCTGCAATCCGAGACACGGCGGCGTTCACCGACAATACGCTCTTGGCCAATGACGACGGATCGACCGGCCTCGTGCCGATCGGCTTCAGTATCAACTACTTCGGCTCCAGTTACAGCAATCTCTACGTCAACAACAATGGCAACGTCACCTTTACGGGCCCGCTGAGCACCTTTACGCCGTTCAATTTGCTCTCAACTGCCACTCCCATCATTGCGCCCTTCTTCGCCGACGTTGATACGCGCGGTGCTGGCAGCGGCCTCGTTCAGTACGGACAAGAGGCTAACCTGGGCGGACATGCCGCGTTCGGTGTGAACTGGGTTGGCGTCGGGTACTTCAGCGCCCAGACGAACAAACTCAACAGCTTCCAATTGATCATTACCGATCGCTCGGACACGGGTGCGGGTAACTTCGACTTCGAGTTCAACTACGACCAAATCCAGTGGGAGACCGGCGGTGCGAGTGGTGGGGTAAACGGCCTAGGCGGAAGCTCCGCGCGAGCCGGCTGGTCGAATGGAGTATCCACCGCGCTTGAGCTCGCGGGATCCGCAATCGACGGCGCCCTCCTCGACGGTGGCCCGAACGCACTAATCTCAGGCTCGCTCAACTCGAGCGTTGACGGTCGTTACATATTCCAGGTCCGCAATGGCGCGGTTGTGGGTGTGCCGGAACCCGGCACGGTTGCTCTGATTGCACTCGCGTTGCTGGGCATCGGCTTCGCTCGCCGCCGGATCAGCTGAGTCGAATCAAGGACTGACCTAAAGAGGGCGGCCTGCGGGCCGCCCTCTGCTTTTCCAGGTATCGCGCACGGGGCACACGGAAACCTCTGAGGTAGCCCCCAGCACAGCCGGGTGAACGCCGTCAGCGGTCCTCGCGCGTGTGAAAGATTCGGAGCACGAGCACATCGGTTCCCGCAATTTCGTACCGGATCTCGTAGTCGCCTACTAGGACGCGGCGAACCTCTCGCGGCGCGAATTCGGAGAGGCGCATTCCGAGGCGCGGGTGGGCCGGAATCCGCTTCGCCCCGGCCACGAGTTGCCGGACCACGCGGATAGCCGCCGGAGGGTTGACGGGCTGCAGGAACTCGAAGAGTCGGACCAGGTCCGAGCGCGCCTTGCTCGTCCAGCGGAGCGCCACGAATTAGCGCCGGCGGGACCGTTTCGGCTTGCCCAATCCCGCCGCCCAGGCTTCGACCTCGGCGTGGTCGAGCGTGCGCTTCCGGTCGACGTCGGCCAGCGCCTCGAGCGTCAAGCGGTGCCGCTTCTCCTCGAGTGCCACGAACGAGGCGACCGCCTCTTTGACGACCCACCCCTTGGGGCGATCGAGCCGCTCGGCGAGGTCGTCGAGCTTCTCCGCCAGCTCGGTGGGGAGGTGAGCAGTCACTACACGGGTATCCATTCGTGCATCCAGTTCAATCAAAATGATTGAAAAATATTAAAGCGTCCCGTCGCCGTGCGCAATCACCGATCCCGGTACCGCGCCCGCGCAGGTGGGCAGCCCGTCTTGCGGCGCAGTGCATCCAGGTGAGCGTCGTAGAGCCGGTCCGCGACGGGCACGAACTCCGCATACCAGCGGCCATTGCCGGTCTTGTCCCCGCCGATCAGCAGGATCGCGGTGCGTCTCGGACCAGCGCGTGAAGCATCCGCAACGGCCGTGGCTTCGGTCTCGCTGTATGGTACGATGTATGGCATGCAGAAAACGACCGTCTACGTTCCGGACGAGCTGAAGCACGAGCTCAAACGGGCTGCGGCGGCGCGCGGATGCAGCGAGGCCGAGCTCATTCGCGAGGCGCTGCGCACGGTGACCGCGCGCGCCGTTCCGCCCCGACCTCGCCTACCGCTGTTCAAGAGCCGGAAGCCGCGGCTCGCCGAGCGGGTCGATAAAGCGCTCGCCGGCTTCGGCGAGTCGTGATCCTGCTCGACACGAGCGGCTTGCTGTCGGCGATCGACGGGAGTCAGCGCCACCACGCCGCCTGCGTAGCTGCGCTTTCGAAGGCGTCTCCGCCTCTGCTCCTCTCGCCGTTCGTCCTAGCCGAGCTCGACTATCTCCTGTCCCAGCATGTCGGATCCGACGCCCAGATCGCGCTTCTCGACGAGGTCGCCAGGGGCGCATACCAGCTCGAGCCCTTCGGTCCTGCCGACGTTGCCGCCGCGCGCAAAGTGCTGGAGAAGTACGCAAGCCTGCGTATCGGATTGGTCGACGCGTCGATCGTCGTGCTGGCCGAGCGGCACGGCGCGCGAGACGTACTAACCCTCGACGAGCGTCACTTTCGCGCGCTGCGCACGAAGGCTCGCAAGGGATTCAAGTTGCTGCCCCTCGATCGCTAGGTCGTTGTCCCGCGGCGATAGTGGTCACCCGCGACGCGGAAAGTCACATCGGGGCCGAGACGGACTCGATGCTAAGAAACAAGAACTGGGACCGCGGTCCCAGTTTTCGTTGGTGCTGGTGAGTGGACTCGAACCACCGGCCTACTGATTACGAATCGGCCGCCTCGCGTCGGCAAGAAATTGATACCGCGATGGCTCGGCGAGCCGATTGCGAAAATCTAGCGCCGCGCACCCTGTCCGACCGCTACCGATAGCGCCTTCGTCCGCAAAGTTGTGAAACTGCCCGCGGGTCAGGCCAGCGGGTCAACGGGCGGGCCGGCGGACGGAGACGCCCGAACGCTTACCCGCCGCGCGGCGCCCTCCGGTCGACGGCGGGCCCGCTGCAATTCGGTCGATGACGAGCGGCGGTCGATTCGGAAAGCGCGCCACGAGCTCCAGCTCGCCCCCCATCGCCCTCACGTACCGGCGGAGCGTCGACAGCAGCATGTCGCTGCGCCCTTCGATTCGCGATACGGTGTCCTGCCCGACTCCGAGGCTCGCCGCCAGCTCTGCCTGAGTCCGCGCCACAGCCTGGCGCAAATCCCTGAGCGTGGCGAGCTCCCGCGCGCGCTCTTCGATCTTGCTCTGCCGTTTCGCCGGCAGGCCTGCCATCACTTGATCAAGACTTCTTGCCACGTCTTTGCTCCTTTGTGCCTTTCGCGCTTTCCATGGCTTTCAGCGCCACCAAGTACTCGTCCAGTCGTTGATCCGCTGCGCGGATCAACCTGAGGTAGAACCGCCGCTGGTCCGCCCCACCCTTGTTTCCTGCGGCAAGGAGAATCGCCTGTCGCCTCGGGTCGAACGCGAAAGCCACGCGCCATACCTCCCCCTGCCACGCGAAGCGAAGCTCCTTCATGTTCGCGTGCTTCGAGCCCTTGAGCGTATCGACGGTCGGTCGGCCGAGCTGCGGCCCGAACTCCTGCAGCAGCTTTGCGTGCGCAAGCAACTCGTCTTGCAGACCTTCCTTCAGCACCCGGAACTCGAGGTCGAACGCCTCGTGAAACAACACGGTCCAGCGCGCATGACGCGATTATGGATTTCAATCCATATGTCGTCAAGTGCATAAGCGAGCGTTCGCGAGACCTGAAACGAGAAACGGGGACCGCGGTCCCCGTTTTCGTTGGTGCTGGTGAGTGGACTCGAACCACCGACCTACTGATTACGAATCAGTTGCTCTACCAGCTGAGCTACACCAGCAGCACGCCGACAGGAAGATCGAATCGAACCGGCGCGAAAAGCGGCGCGGATTATAGCAGCGCGAGCAGCCTAGGACGCCTTCGGACGCGTCCGGATGATGATGTCCACGCCGTCGGTCACGGATCCCGGCGGCGGCGGCGGCAGGTTCTCCACGCGCACGGCATCCGCCGGAATGTCGGTCAGGCGCCCCGACACGACATCGTAGAAGTGATGGTGTGGCGCCGTGTTCGGGTCGTAGAACACGCGGCTCGGGTCCACGACCAGCTCGCGCACGATCCCCTTCTCGAGGAACAGCCGCAGCGTGTTGTAGACGGTCGCCTTGGACGCCTCGGCGTGGCGCACGTTGACCCGCGCAAGGATCTGGTCGGCCGAGAGGTGCTCGCACTGCTCGAAGAGCACGTACGCAATCTCGATGCGCTGATGCGTCGGCGTGACGCCGTGGCTCCGCAGGCGGGTGGCCACCTCCTCGCGCGTAATCGGCTGATCCAGCATGGGAATGAGTGTAGCTCACGAATTGAACTCTGTCTAATTCGGCCGCTGCGCCAATCGGCGCCGCGCCCTCCCACGCGCTCCACACCCGGCGTTCACGCCGTTCCGGACGGGCGCGCCGTGACATCGCCGTGACATTGTTCCGCTCCCGCGCGCCGCCCGGCGCCGCTCGTCGCGGGGTTTGCCCCGACCGTCGGCCACCCTTTGAGGGGCGCGGCGGGCCTCCCTACCATGGGCCCACTCAGCTAGGGAGCTCGCCATGCGCCGACACGCCGGATTCTCGTTGATCGAACTCATGATCGCAGTGGTGGTCATGGGGATTCTCGCTGCCGTGGCGTACCCCGCATACACCGACTACATCCGGCGCGGCAAGATCGCCGAGGCGCTCTCGATCCTCGCCGACTCGCGCACGAAGATGGAGCAGTACTTTCTCGACAACCGAACCTACGCCGGTTCGGATGCCGCGAACATGCCCTGCAACGCGACGGTGATCAACGCCTCCGCCAAGCACTTCACCTTCGCCTGCAGCAACCTCGGCGCCGGGACCTACACCGTGACTGCGACCGGCGCCACCGGGCAGGGCATGGTCGGATTCACGTACACGGTCGACCAGGCCAACGTTCGCACGACCGCGATCACCGGCGTGAGCGGCTGGAACGCCAGCGTCAACTGCTGGGTACGCAACAAGGGGGGCGTATGCTGACCGCGCGCTTCCGCGGCTTCACCCTCATCGAGCTGATGATCGGGATCGCGCTGTTCGCGCTCCTGATGACGCTCGCGATCCCGTCGTTCACCACGATGATGAACAACACGCGGCTGCGGGACAAGGGCGCCTCGATCATGGCCGGGCTCCAGTCGGCGCGGAGTGAAGCCTTGCGCCGCAACCTGACGGTCGAGTTCGCCTTGACGGCCGATGCGGTCACCGACGGAAGCGACATCGGCGTCACCGCGAACGGCACCGGGCCGACGTGGGTCGTGCGCGCGCTCGACGCGCTCGGCGCGCCGACCGGCACGCTGGTCGACTTCCGGTCCGGGCTGGAAGGCAGCAACCAGACGGATGTCGCGGCGCTGTACACCCGCATCGCCTCGGCCAGCCTGCCGCCGTCCGGCACGATCCGTTTCGACCCGCTCGGGCGCACGAACGTGACCGCCGCCAACGGGGCCACCTTCGACGTCACGCCGGCCGACGCCAACCAGTGCCGCGTAGCTGGCGGCGACCTGCGCTGCATGCGCGTCGTCGTGACCACGAGCGGCCGCGTGCGCATGTGCGACCCGAGCGTCGACCCGGTCGTCAACCCGAACGACACGCGAGCCTGCACGCCATGATCGCCACCAAAGTCCGTCAATCGGGCATCGCCCTGCTCGAGGCGCTGATCGGGATCCTGCTCTTCTCGCTCGGCATCCTCGCGATGGTCGCGATGCAGGCCGCCTCCGTGAACGCGGTGGCCGACGCCCAATACCGCATCGAGGCGGTGAACGCCACGAACGAACTGCTCGCGCGGATGTGGACGGCGGTGGACCGCACCAACGCGACCACGGTGCAGAACTCCCTCCTCACGTTCGAGCATCAGACCTCCGGCGCCCCGGCCGAGTGCAATTTCAGCGGCAACCCGGCCACCACAGTCGCGGTCACCGACTGGCTGACCCACCTGAACACCGGCGGCGTCAACGGCGGCCCGCTGCTCCCGGGCGCCACGCCGGCGATGCAGCAGATCGAGGTGGACACCGGCGTGAGCAACCGCGTGACCATTACGCTGTGCTGGCAGGCGCCCAACGACACCACGCCGCGGCGCCACACGGTGGTGGGATACATCAACTAGCGCCGCGCGGAGCCAAGGCAATGTCGACAATCGAGACGAAACGCCCGGCGCCCCGCAGGGAGCGCGGCATGAGCCTGATCGAGATCCTGGTCGGGGTCGTGATCGGACTGCTCGGCATCCTGGTGATCTTCCAGGTGCTCGCAGTCTCTGAGGACCGCAAGCGCACCACGGTCCACGGCAGCGACGCCCAGAGCGCGGGCGCCATCGGGCTGTACCAGCTCCAGCGCGAAGTCCAGCGTGCCGGCTACGGTTTCGGCACCGCCGACACCAAGGTGATCGGGTGCCTGGTCAAGGCGTGGAACGGCGCCGCGATCGATTTCCGCCTGTACCCGGTCGAGATCGTGCAGGGCGCCGCGGGGGCGCCGGACCGGATTCGCGTGCTCATCGGCAGCTCGGACAAGTACGTCACCGACGCCCGGTCGTGGTCCCCGAGCGGCGCCAACTCGAAGACGATGACCGGCAGCCGCGCGGGCTTCGACTACGGGGACCTCGTCGTGCTCACCGGCAACCCGACCCACGCTCTTAGCCTCGGGACACCGGAGCTGCCGTGCGCGATGATCCAGGTCACCGACCGGCCGGCGGCGGCCCCGTTCGACGTCGGCCACAACCTCAGCTACACCCTCACGCCGCCGGACACGCTCTCTCCGGCCGCGACCACGACGCCGCGGTTCAACAAGGACGCGGCGTGGCCGGCTTCGGCCCCTTTCGTCCCCAACCCCAACAACGGCTTCGCGCTCAACCTCGGCAAGCAGCCGCGCCGACACGAGTTTCGCGTCACCCTGCCCGGGGAGGCGAACCCCAACCGACTCGTCGCGACCGAGTTGCTCTTCGACGCCGGGCTCGGCGAAATCGCCGATTCCATCGTCAACCTGCAGGCCGAGTACGGCATCGACCGGAACAACAACCAGGTGATCGAGGCGAACGAGTGGACGGTGACGCCGCCGGACAACACCCTCATTCCGACCGGCGCCGACCCGAAGCGGGCGTGCAACGACAACCCGTCGCGCAGCTGGCGCTGCGTGCTCGCGATCCGCGTGGCCCTGCTCGCGCGCAGCACGCACTGGGACAAGTCCGCGTGCAGCCCGAACCCGCAGCGGACCAGCGGCGCAACCGGCGCGCTGCTGCTCACCAACTTCACCATGACCAACGTCGACGGCACCGCGCCGAGCGGCGCCGAGGCGGCGTGCGCCGAAGACCCGCCCAGCCCCAACAACTGGCGGCGCTATCGCTACAGCGTCTACGAGACGGTCATTCCGCTGCGGAACATGCTCTGGGGAACCGCGCCATGAAGCAGGCTCAACTCTCGCGTCCGGCCGCCGCGCGGCGGCTCGCGCCGCCGCCCCGCGCGCAGCGCGGCGTGGTGGTGTTCATCGCGCTGATCGTGCTGGTGGCCATGATGCTCGCCGGCATCGCGACGCTGCGCTCCTCGGGCAGCGCGATCCTCACCGCGGGCAACCTCGCCCTGCGGCAGTCGGCGACGATCGCCGGCGACCTCGGCATCGAGACCGGCATCACCTGGCTCCGGGCCCAGGGTCCGGTCACGCTCGAGGCGCGCAACCCCGGCCGCGGCTACTACGCCTCCTTCAACGACCTCGAGCCGCCGCTCCCGACCGGCCAGCAGTTCGATCCTTACCTGTGGGGCGAGGCGAACTGGCGCGACGCGGCAAAGGCGGTCCAGGTCAACAGCGGCGCGCTCGACGCCGCCGGCAACCGCGTGAGCTACGTCGTTCATCGCATGTGCCGATTGGCGGGCGCCGTCTCCGGCACCGGCGCGCCCGCCGGCCAGGAGTGCGTAACGCTGAGCGACCCCGGAAAGGGCGGCCCGAAAGAGGCCGGCACGTTCGCGTTCACCGGAACCTCGCAGGTCTACTACCGCATCACCGCCCGGATCGAGGGACCGAAGAACACGGTGAGCTACGTGCAGACGATGGTGTATTGAGATGCCAAAGGACGGAGCCCTTGCCCGCTTGCAGGAGAGTGTCATGAAGACCCCCCATTTCCATCGCGGTACGCAGACTCGGCTCGCGCAACGGCTTCTCGCGGCCGCGGTGCTCGCGACGCTCCTCGCGGCCCCGCCCTTCGCGGCGGCGCAGACCGACATCGCGAACTCGCCGATCTCGAGCGCGTCGACCACGACGGTGCCGCCGAACGTGATGTTCATCCTCGACGCGTCGGGCTCCATGAACAGCGAGTACATGCCCGACCAGATGGACGGCTACGCCGGCAAGACGAGCTACGCGAACCATCTCTGCAACACGATCTACTACAACCCGGCGACGGTCTACGTCGTGCCGAAGCGGGCGGACGGCACCGACTTCCCGGTGCCGAGCTTCACCGGCGCGCCGAACGACGGCTTCCTCTCCTCGGGGACGACCGGCGCCAACATCGGCTACTCGGCCGGCAGCACGACCGACCTCAGCGGCCGGTTCCGGGGCACGACGCGGAGCCCGAGCGGCGGCGAGCGCGCGTTCTACTACCGGTGGACGGGCGCGACGGCGCCGACCACCGCGCAGTGCCAGGGCTCGGCGCCGGATGCCGACAGCTCAGGAAGCGCGACGCACACGACGGGAAGCTGGACGAAGGTGCAGATCCCGGTCGGCGACACCGCCCAGGAGCAGAACTTCGCGATCTGGTTCACCTACTACCGCACGCGGATGTTGCTCATGAAGACTGCGGCCGGCCGCGCGTTCAATGCGCTGAACGACACCTACCGGGTCGGCTTCATCACGATCTGTCCCGACGGCTCGAGCTGCAACAGCGACACCGCGATCGTGGGCGTGAACGCGAACTACTACCTCAGGATCGACGCGTTCAATGCGACGCACAAGTCGAACTGGTACACGAAGTTCTACCAGCAGCGGCCGTCGAGCTTCACGCCGCTGCGCCAGGCGCTCGCGCGTGTCGGGCGGCACTATGCCGGCTACACCGACGGGATCAACGCGGGGATGAACGAAGACCCGATCCAGTTCTCGTGCCAGCAGAACTTCGCGATTCTGACGACCGACGGCTACTGGAACTACGGCCGCGGCAAGACGATGGCGAACGGCAACAGCGGCTCGGGCGACATCGGCAACCACGACAACAACAGCGGCGTCTCGCCGCGGCCGATGCTCGACACCGGCGCGGTGAGCACCGTCGTCACGCAGGAGTACTACACCGACATCAGGAACCCTGGGCAGAACGGCTGCAGCGCCGTACAAAGACGGGCGGAGCGGTACGAGCGCACCGTCACCACACCCCAATTCGGTTCCGTTACGACATCGTCCTGGATCCGGACGCACAACGACGTGTGCTTTCCGCAGGCCACCATCAACGCCGCCGTCTCCGCAGGCTGCACAGCCGCTGCCACTCCGTGCGACGTCAGCACGACGACCTCTACCGTCGGCAGCACCGCGAACACGCTCGCGGACGTCGCAGCCTACTACTACCAGAACGACTTGCGGCCGGCGATGCCCAACAACGTGCCGTCATCGGGCACCGGCGTCGAGGACGACAACGCGCTGCACCAGCACATGACGACCTTCACGCTGGGCATGGGCCTCGACGGCCAGCTCGACTACGACGCCAACTACCGGGCCCAGACGTCGGACTGCGCGACCTGCGACTTCTACAAAATCCGCAACGGGATGAAGAACTGGCCGAACCCGAACCCGGGCAACGCGAACACGAGCAACACCAACGAGCAGATGGCGCGGATCGACGACCTGTGGCACGCCGCGGTCAACGGCCGGGGCCAGTACTTCAGCGCCAAGGACCCGACGGCGCTCGCCTCCTCCCTGGTGACCGCGCTTAGCCAGATCAACGCGCGCCTCTCCTCGGCGGCCGCCGCGGCGACCTCGACCCTCGAGCCCACCGCCGGCGACAACCTGATCATCCTGCCGACCTACACGACGCAGGAGTGGACCGGCGAGCTGCGCGGGCACCTGATCGACGTCACCCCGGGCAGCGCGACGTACGGCCAGATCCAGGCCACCTCGGTCTGGTCCGCCGCCGACAAGCTCGACGCCAAGACCCGCGCCGCCTGCGACACCCGGACGATCAAGCTCTACCGCGCCGGCGCCCCGGACAACTTGGTCGACTTCACGTGGAACACGCGCGCTTGCGACTCGGCGGGCAATCCGACCGGCACGGCGACTACCGGGCTCGACACGACCGAGCAGGACTTCTTCACCGCGGGCGGGGCCATCGACGAGATCGCGACACTCTCGCAATTCGGGCTCATGACCGACGGGTCCGCCGGCACCGTCGACCAGCGCTCGGAGGCGCGCGGCGCGAACCTGGTCAACTTCCTCCGCGGCCAGCGCGGCAAGGAGGGCACGACCCCCTTTACTCCGAACGATCTCGACAAACTGTATCGGCAGCGCCGGCGCGTCCTCGGCGACATCGTGAACTCGCAGCCGATGTTCGTCCGCGCCGCAGCTTTTAACTACGCCGACACCGGCTACGCCGCCTTCGCCGCCTCGGTGGCGGGGCGCCAGCCGATGGTGTACGTCGCAGGGAACGACGGCATGCTGCACGCCTTCACCGCCTCGCCCGACACCGCGGGCGGCGAGGAGCTCTGGGCATTCATCCCGCGCGCGGTGCTGCCGCGGCTGCACAAGCTGGCGGACGCGAACTACGCGAATCTCCACGAGTACTTCGTGGACGGCCGGCCGGTGCGCGACGACGTGTACGACGGCGCGACCTGGCGGACCATCCTGGTCGGCGGGCTGAATAAGGGCGGGCGCGGCTACTACGCGCTCGACATCACCAATCCGACCGCCCCGAGGGCGCTGTGGGAGTTCACCCACGACCCGGCCGTGTGCGGCGTCGCGGGCGCGACTGGCGACTGCCATCTCGGCTACACCTTCGGCAACCCGGTCATCAGCAAACTGAAGGACGGCCGCTGGGTGGTGTTCATCACCTCCGGCTACAACAACATCAATAGCCCGTCGATCGCGGGCGACGGCGAGGGCTACCTCTACGTCCTCGACGCGGTGAGCGGCCGGCTCCTCTACAAGATCCGCACCGGCGTTGGCGACGCCGCCAACCCGAGCGGGCTCGCGAAAATCACCGCCTGGGTGAACAACGCGAACACCAACAACACCACCGAGCGCGTGTACGGCGTCGACCTCCTCGGCAACGTCTGGCGGTTCGACGTCAACGACGAGCGCGACGCGCTGAGCAACCCGATCCTGCCGCCCGCCGGCCGCGAGGCGACCCGGCTCGTGACGCTGCGTGATTCCGGCGGCAACCCGCAGCCGATCACCGTCGCCCCGCGGCTGACGGAGGTCGGCAGCCCGCCGGAGCCGTTCGTCTTCGTCGCCACCGGCAAGTACCTCGGCGTCAGCGACGTGTCGACCACCCAGGTGCAGAGCGTGTACGGGATCAAGGACACCCTGTCGACGACGGCGATCGCGAATCCGCGCGTGTCGTTCGCCCGGGTCTCGCTGCCGACCGGCGGCACCCGCACCGTCACGTGCGACACGTCCACGGGCTGCAACGCGTCGAACGGCTGGTACGCGGATCTCCCCGACGCGGGCGAGCGCGTGAACGTCGCGATGGAGCTGCAGCTCGGCACCCTGGTCGTCGCTTCGAACGTGCCGGCGAACTCCGCCTGCGAGCCGGGCGGCTACGGCTACCTGAACTTCTTCAGCACCGAGAACGGCCTGCCGCCGCCCGGAACCTCGAACGCGCAGGCGCGCTACCGCGTGTCCGGCCTGACGGTGGGCTTGAGCATCGTGAGGCTGCCCGACGGCACGGTGGTCGTGTACCGCCAGAAGCACACCGGCGAGCCGCCCGGGAAGGAAGACGTCCCGATCGGGGCGGGCGGGACGACCGGCAAGCGCATCACGTGGAGGGAGCTCGTGCAGTAGCCGCGGCCTCCCGCGGCCCAAGGGCCCGCGCGCGACCGACCGGTCCGCCGCGGGCCTTTTCCTTGGGGGGCGCGGCGCGCGCACGGTCACCGGCGCATGCACTCGACTTCCCGCGCCATCGCCGCGACACTGCACTCGGCGAACGTGCGCTTCGCCGCCGCCCTCGCGGCATCGCTCGCCCTCCACGCCACCGCGGCCCTGACCCTCGCCGCGGCGCCGCCGGGCGCGCTGTCCGGGCAGGGCAGCCGAACCGCCGCGCCGATCCAGGCGCGCCTCGCCGTGCCCGGCGCATCCGAATCGGCGGTGGCCCCGCCGCCGCCGGCTCGGAGCGACGTTGCGCGCACCGTGACATTGCCGGAGAAGCCGGCGTCCGCGCCGGCCGCCGCGCCCGTGCAGCGCGATTCGCCGCCCGCGCAGGCACTCGGCCTCGGCGCCGAGACGATCCACTACCTACCCTCGGACCTCGACGTGCGGCCGCGGCTGCGCACGCCGATCGATCCGCCCTACCCGCGCGTCGCGCCGCCGGACGGCGGCTACCTGGTGCTCCAGCTCCTGATCAGCGAGACCGGCGCGGTCGAGCGCGTGCAGGTCGCCGTCGCGGACCCGGAGGGATTCTTCGAGCAGACCGCGATCGAGGCCTTTGCCGCCGCGCGTTTCGCGCCCGGCATGCGCAACGGGGTCGCGGTGAAGAGCCAGACCTGGATCGAGCTGAGGTTCCACCCGCTCGTGCCGCCCGGCGCCGCGGCGGACGGCGCCGACCCGACGCCGCGCTGAGCGCGGCCGCCGCGCGCTAGCAAGCCGTTGAAAAAGGGACGGCGCGAGCGCCCGCGGCTTCTCTGCGGGGCGCACACGCGCCCCAAGCGTTAGATCGAGCGAGCGTCGGATCCGGAGCCACGCTCAAGCGTAGCTGCGCACGCACGCTTTTCAACAGCATGCTAGTGCGGCGCCTGCAGGCCCTTCGGCATGGGGAACACGACGTGCTCCTCGACCCCGGCGAGCGGCCGCACGACGGCGGCCCCGAGCGCCTGGAGGCGCGCGACCACCTCCTGCACCAGCACCTCCGGCGCGGAAGCCCCCGCGGTCACGCCCACGCGGCTGCGGCCGGCGATCCACGCGGGATCGAGCTGGTCGGCGTGGTCCACCATGTAGGCCGGCACGCCCAGGTGATCGGCGACCTCGCGCAGGCGGTTGGAGTTCGAGCTGTTCGGCGAGCCGACGACGATCACCACGTCCGACTGCGGCGCCATCGCCTTCACCGCGTCCTGCCGGTTCTGGGTGGCGTAGCAGATGTCGTCCTTCTTCGGCCCGACGATCTCCGGAAAGCGGCGCTTGAGCGCCGCGACGATCGCCGCGGCGTCGTCCACCGACAGCGTCGTCTGAGTCACGTAGGCGAGCTTCGACGCGTCGCGCACCGCGAGCTGAGCGACGTCGTCGACGGTCTCCACCAGGTGCATGCCGGCCTCCGCCTGGCCCATCGTGCCTTCGGCCTCGGGATGGCCGCGGTGCCCGATCATCACGATCTCGCGGCCGGCGCGCAGCATCTTCGCGACTTCCACGTGCACTTTGGTGACGAGCGGGCAGGTCGCGTCGAACACGCGCAGGCCGCGCGCCTGCGCCTCGCGCTCCACCGCCTTCGAGACGCCGTGCGCCGAGAAGACGACCGTCGCGCCGGCCGGCACCTCGTCGAGCTCCTCGACGAAGACCGCGCCCTTCGCGCGCAGATCCTCGACCACGAACCGGTTGTGCACGATCTCGTGCCGGACGTAGATCGGTGCGCCGTGCGCCGCCAGCGCGCGCTCGACGATCGCGATCGCGCGCTCGACGCCGGCGCAGAAGCCGCGGGGGTTGGCGAGCAGGACTTCCATGTTCGAGTGAGGGATCAACGCGCGACCGGGCGCCCCGATTCTACGCCCGACGCCCCGCCGCGCCCGACTCGCGCCGGCCGAACACGCCGTCCCAGATCAGGGCCGCGGCGCCGACGGTGATCGCCGAGTCGGCGACGTTGAACGCCGGCCAGTGCCAGCCGTAGGCGTGCAGCAGCACGAAGTCGACGACGTGCCCGAGCACGATCCGGTCCCAGAGGTTGCCGAGCGCGCCGCCGAGGATGAGCGCGAGCCCCGCGCAGAAGAGCCGCTCGTCGGGATGCCGACGCAGCAGGTGCACGATCAGCACCGCGGCGGCAAGGGCGATCGCGATGAAGAACGCGCGCTGCCAGCCGCCGGCGCCGGCGAGGATGCTGAACGCGGCCCCGGTGTTGAACACCAGCACGAGGTCGAGGAACGGCGCCACGGGGATGCGCGCGCCGGGCTGGAGCGCCGCCTGCACGATCGCCTTGGTGGTCTGGTCGAGCACCGCCACCACCGCCGCGACCAGGAGCCAGGGCGCGAGGCCCCGCACGCCCGCGGACGCCGCGCTCACGCGAAACGCCGCGTCTCGCCCGCGCCGTCGAGGTTCGACGCGCAGCGAGCGCACAGGGTCGGGTGCGCCGCCTGCGACCCGACGTCGGCGCGGTAGTGCCAGCAGCGCTCGCACTTCGCGTGCGCGCTCGGGACCGCGATCGCGGCCTGGTCGGCGTCGCTCGCCACTTGCGTGACCGAGGCCTGCGAGGTGAGCAGCGCGAAGCGCAGGTCGTCGCCGAGCGCCGCCAGGGCGGCGTAGCGCTCGCCCGCCGCGCGCACCTCGACCTCGGCCGCGAGCGAGGATCCGATTCGTCCCGCGACGCGCAGCTCTTCGAGCGCCTTCTGCACGTCGGCCTTGGCGGCGCGCACGGCGGACCAGCGCGCGAGCAGCGCCTCGGCGTCCGGCACCGGCGGAAACGCGTGCCAGGTGTGGAAGAACACGCTGTCGTCCGCGTTCTTTCCCGCGCGCCCGGCGAACGCGCTCCACGCCTCCTCGGCGGTGAAGGAGAGGATCGGAGCCATGAGGCGCAGCAGGCTCGTCGTGACGTGCCACAGCGCGCTCTGCGCCGAGCGCCGCGGCGCCGAGTCGGCCCGGCAGGTGTAGAGCCGGTCCTTCAGCACGTCGAGGTAGAACGCGCCCAGGTCCTCCGAGCAGAACGCCTGCAGCTTTTGCGTCACCAGGTGGAACTCGTAGCGGTCGTAGTGCCCGACGAGCTCGGCCTGGAACCGCGCGGCGAGCGCCACCGCGTAGTGGTCGATCTCCACCCACTCGGCGACGGGCAGCGCGTCGCGCGCCGGGTCGAAGTCGGACAGGTTGGCGAGGAGGAACCGCAGCGTGTTGCGGATGCGGCGGTAGCTCTCGACGACGCGCTTCAGGATCTCGTTGGAGATGAAGAGCTCGCCCGAGTAGTCGGTCGCGCCGACCCACAGCCGCAGGATCTCCGCGCCCAGGGAGTCCGACACCTGCTGCGGCGCGATGACGTTGCCGAGCGACTTCGACATCTTGCGGCCCTCGCCGTCGACGACGAAGCCGTGCGTGAGGAGCCCCTTGTAGGGCGGCACGCCGTTCAGCATGCACGACACGAGGAGCGAAGAGTGGAACCAGCCGCGGTGCTGGTCGGAGCCCTCGAGATAGAGGTCCGCGGGGAACTCGGTGTCGGCGTAGTGCGAGCCCGCGCGGCGCGCGCGCCCTTCGGGCCCGCCCATCACCGTCTGGTGGGTCGAGCCGGAGTCGAACCAGACGTCGAGCGTGTCGCGCACCTTCTCGTACTGCGCGGCGTCCGCCCCGAGCAGGTCCTTCGGCTCGACGCGCTGCCAGGCCTCGATGCCGTCCTTCGCCACGAGCGCGGCGACCGCCTCGACGAGCTCGAGCGTGCGCGGGTGCAGCGCGCCCGACTCGCGGTGGATGAAGAACGGCATCGGCACGCCCCACTGGCGCTGGCGCGAGAGCGTCCAGTCGGGCCGGTTGGCGATCATGCCGTGCAGCCGCGCCTGGCCCCAGGCGGGGAAGAACTGCGTCGCGTCGATGCCGCGGAGCGCGGTCGCGCGGAGCGTCTCCGCGGGCTTGCGTCCGTTGAAGCCGGGCACCTCGTCCATGCCCGCGAACCACTGCGTCGTCGCGCGCAGGATCACCGGCGTCTTGTGGCGCCAGCAGTGCATGTAGCTGTGGACGTGGTCGGCGTGGCTGAAGAGCGCGCCCGCCTCGCGGATCTTCGCGACGACCTTCGGGTTCGCCTTCCAGATGAGCTCGCCGCCGAAGAACGGGAGGCTCGGCGCGTAGCGGCCGTCGCCCATCACCGGGGCGAGGATCTCGTCGTCCTTCATGCCGTAGCGGCGGCACGACTCGAAGTCCTCGACGCCGTACGCGGGCGCGCTGTGCACGACGCCCGTCCCCTGCTCGAGCGTGACGTACTCGCCGAGGTACACCGGCGCTGCGCGGTCGTAGAACGGATGGCGGAACGCGAGGCGCTCCAGCGCCTGGCCCTTCGCCGTCGCCACCGCGGTCCCGGTCAGCCCGAACCGCTTCAGGCACGCCTCGCGCAGGTCGGCGGCAACGATCACGTAGCCGCGCGGCGTGTCGACCAGCTCGTAGTCGAGCTCGGGGTGGACGTTGAGCGCCTGGTTCGCGGGAATCGTCCAGGGAGTGGTGGTCCAGATCACCGCCCAGCCGGGCTTGTCGTCGAGCCGGTTCAGCCCGAAGGCCTTGGCGATCGCGGCGCGGTCGCCGAACGGGAATCCGACGTCGATCGCCTCGTCCTTGCGGTCCTCGTACTCGACCTCGGCCTCGGCGAGGGCCGAGCCGCAGTCGAAGCACCAGTTCACCGGCTTGAGGCCGCGGTAGACATAGCCCTTCTCGAGCAGGGCGCCGAGCGTGCGGATCTCGTCGGCCTCGTTGCCGTAGGCCATCGTGAGGTACGGGTTGCCCCAGTCGCCCAGCACGCCGAGCCGCTGGAAGTCCGCCTTCTGCTGGGCGATCTGCTCGGTCGCGTACGCGCGCGAGAGCCGCTGCGTCTGCTCGGCCGGGATGTTCTTGCCGTGCTTCTTCTCGATCTGCACCTCGATCGGCATGCCGTGGCAGTCCCAGCCCGGCACGTACGGCGCGTCGAACCCGGCGAGCGTGCGCGACTTGACCACCATGTCCTTGAGGATCTTGTTGACCGCGGTGCCGATGTGGATCGCGCCGTTCGCGTACGGCGGCCCGTCGTGCAGGACGAAGCGCGGGCGCCCCTTGCAGACCGCGCGCAGCCGCTGGTAGAGCCCGCTCTCCTGCCACTGCCGCACCCAGCCGGGCTCGCGCTTCGCGAGGTCGCCGCGCATCGGGAACGGCGTGTCGAGAAGGTTCAGCGTGTTCTTGTAGTCAGGCATCGTCTATTCGGAAGCTAGTTTGGGGGATATACAAGGGGCTGGTTGGGAAGGGAAGGGTCCCAACCCTTCCCTGGCCCCCCTTGTTTCAAACATTCTCGAGGGCTTTCAGTACGTCGCGGGCCTGCGCGCAGTCGCGCGCGATCTGCGCCTTGAGCGCGTCGAGGTCGGAATAGCGCGCCTCGTCGCGCAGCTTGGCGATGAACTCGACGCGCAGGTGCGCCCCGTACAGGTTGTCGGCGAAGTCGAAGAGATGCACCTCCAGCACCGGCTTGCCGGCGGCGTGCACCGTGGGCCGCACCCCGAGGCTCGCGACGCCGTCGCGCGGCGCCGTGCCGATGCCGTGCACGCGCACCGCGAAGATGCCGCCGAGGGGGGGGCGGTTGTGCTTCAGCTGGACGTTGGCGGTGGCGAAGCCAAGCGCCCGTCCCAGCTTCTCGCCGTGCACGACGCGTCCGCTGATGCTGTACGGCCGTCCCAGCAGCGCCTGCGCCCGGTCCAGCTCGCCGCGCGCGAGGGCGTCGCGTACCGCCGAGCTCGACACGCGCTCCGCGCCGATCGTGACGGTCGGCATGGCGTCGAGCTCGAAGCCGTGGCGCGCGGCCGCCTCCGACAGGAAGGCGAAGTCGCCGGCGCGCTTCGCCCCGAAGCGGAAGTCGTCGCCCACGAGCACCCAGCGCGCGCGGAGCGCCCCCGCGAGCGAGCGCGCGACGAACGCCTCCGGGGGGAGCGCCGCGAATGCCGCCGAGAAGCGCTGGACGTGCACGCGCTCGACGCCGTGCGCGGCGAGCAGCTCGAGCTTCTCGCGGAGGTTCGTGAGCCGGGTCGGCGCGGACTGCGGGGCGAAGAACTCGCGCGGGTGGGGCTCGAACGTCAGCACCGCCGCGGTCAGGCCGCGCGCGCGCGCCGCGGCCTCGAGGCGGGCGAGCATGGCCTGGTGCCCCTTGTGGACGCCGTCGAAGTTGCCGATGGTGACGGCGACGGGGCCGAGCGCAGCCGCCCCGCCGGGCGCGAGGCCGCGGGTGACGACGAGCTTGCGCCCGAGGCCGCGCGAAAGGAGCATGACGGCTGCAAGGTCACCGGAAAGCGTTGAATTTTAGCGACTTCGCGCCCGTGCCGTGCGGATGTGGCAGCGCAGCGCGCGGCGCGCGCGCGCTCAGTGCAAGCGGGCGCCCGCGGCCTTAAGCGTCGCGAGTTGCGCGTGGATCTCCGCGGCGTCGGGCGCATCGGGGCGCCGCCGCAGGTAGCTCTGCAGGTCCGCCGCGGCGGGCCGGTAGCAGTCGAGCCGCGCGTACAGGAGCCCCCGGTCGCGCAGCTCCTCGGCCGATTCCGGCACCACCAGCAGCATCCGGTGCATCACCGCGAGCGCCGACTCGAGCGCGCCGCTGTGCAGGTAGATCGCCTTCAGGTTGCGCAGCATGCGGGCCACGATCTCGCGCGCGGTGGCGGGCTCGAGATAGGTCTCCAGGGCCGGCGCGGCGCCGCGGCCCCGCGGCAACGCCTGCTCCAGACGGTCGCGCAGATCGGACTCGGACTGCGGCGTGCCGCCGGTGAACGCGTCGAGCACCAGGGCGCCGCGCCCGAGCCGTACCTTGACCAGGAAGTGCCCCGGAAACGCAATCCCCTGCGCGGCGACCCCGACGCGCCGGGCCACCTCGAGGAACACGACCGAGAGCGTGATCGGGATGCCGACGCGCCGCTCGAGGACCTGGTTCAGGTAGCTGTTGCGCGGATCGTAGTAGGCCTCCGCGTTGCCCCGGAACCCGAGCTCGGCGAAGAGGTGCCGGTTCACCGCGGCGACCCGCTGCTCGGGCGAGGCGTCGGCGGCGAGGCGCCCGCGGACCGTCGCCGCGATCGCGTCGATCCGGTCGATGCCGGCGCCGACGTCCAGGCCCGGGTACTCGTCCTGCGCGACGAGAAGGCACGCCTCGGCGAGCGCGAACTGGTCGCGGCTCACCAGCTCCGCGAAGCGCCCGATGCTCGCGCTCATGGCCTTACCCTGGCGCTGAAGAGCGCCAAGGACTCGCGCTTGGGGCGGCCCGGCGCGCTCATGGGCTTACCTTGGCGCTGAAGAGCGCCAAGGACTCGCGCTTGGGGCGGCCCGGCGCGCTCATTCAGTCTGGCGCGCGAAGTCGCGCGGTCGGAATCCGAAGGCCCACAGGCAGCCAAAGTACACCACCGCGCCGAGCGCGACCAGCCCCGCGAGCACGGCGGCGCGCGCGGCGAGGTGCGCGCCGGTCCACCACGAAGGCGGGCCGAGGGCGAGCCACAGGGCCGCCGCCATCAGCGCGGTGGCGGCGAACACCTTCGCGAGGAACGCTCCCCATCCCGGCTGGGGGACGAAGATCGCGTGGCGCCGCAACCCCCGATAGAGGAGCGCGGCGTTGAGGCACGCACCGAGGGCGATCGCGAGCGCGAGTCCGCTGTGCGCCAGCGGCACGATGAACGCCGCGTTCATCGCCTGCGTGGCGGCGAGCGTCACGAGCGCGATCTTCACCGGCGTGCGGATGTTCTGCCGCGCGTAGAAGCCCGGCGCGAGGACTTTCACGAGGATCAGCCCGAGCAGGCCGACGCTGTAGGCGACGAGCGCCTGGCGCGTCATCGCGAGGTCGTTGGCGTCGAACCGGCCGTGCAGGAACAGCGTCGCGATGAGGGGCGTGGCCAGCACCGCGAGCGCGGCGGCCGCGGGCACCGCGAGCAGGAAAGTCAGCCGCAGGCCCCAGTCGAGCAGGCGCGAGTACGCCGCGCCGTCGGCCGCGGAATAGAGCTTCGCGAGGCTCGGCAGCAGGATCGTGCCGAGCGCCACCCCGAGCAGCCCGGTCGGAAACTCCATCAGCCGGTCGGCGTAGTACAGCCAGGAGACGCTGCCGGTCTGCAGGAACGAGGCGAAGATCGTGTTGAGGAGCAGGCTGATCTGCCCCACCGACACGCCGACCACCGCCGGACCCATCAGGACGAGGATCCGCCGCACTCCGGGGTCGGCGAGCGCGAGCCGCGGCCGGGGCAGCATGCCGAGGCGCGCGAGGTAGGGCACCTGCAGCGCGAGCTGGAGCACCCCGCCGGCGACCACCGCCCACGCGAGCACCATCACCGGCGGGTCGAAGTACGGCGCGCCGTAGAGCGCCCCGACGATGAACGCCACGTTGAGCAGCGTCGGCGTGAAGGCGGGCACGGCGAACCGGCTCCACGTGTTCAGGATCCCCGCGGCCAGCGCCACGAGCGAGATGAACAGGATGTAGGGGAACGTCACCCGGAGCATCGCGACCGTCAGGGCGTACTTGTCCGGCGTCGCCGCGAAGCCCGGCGCGGTGATGTAGACGACGAGCGGCGCCACCGCGATCCCGAGCGCGGTGGCGGCGAGGAGCACCAGCGTGAGGAGCGTCGCGACGCGGTCCACGAGGCGCCGGGTCTCCTCCTCGCCGTTCCGGGTCCGGTATTCGGCGAGGATCGGCACGAACGCCAGCGAAAAGGCGCCTTCGGCGAACAGGCGCCGCAGCAGGTTGGGGATGCGGAAGGCGACGAAGAACGCGTCGGTCTCGAGCCCCGCGCCGAACCCCCGCGCGATGACCGCGTCGCGCACGAAGCCGAGGACGCGCGAGATCAGCGTCATGCCGCTGACCGTGGCCATGGCCTTGAGGAGGTTCATGCGGGGCGCGCGTGCGAGGGGATCCGGACGATGCGCCCGTAAAATGGGGCGCGGCGCATTATAGGGGCCCGACCCTGGCCGACCGGTGGCCGCCACGGGGCCGAGCGCGGGCGAAATTGCGCTAAACCGTTGTTCCGGCTTGCGCAAGAGCGCCCGCTCGCCTACAATCCGCGCCTTTTCCGCACCCCGCCTCCCATGGCCAATACCGCACAAGCCCGCAAGCGCGCGCGCCAGTCCGAGAAGCAGCGCAAGCACAACGCCGCGCTCAAGTCCGAGCTCCGCACCGCGATCAAGAACGTGAAGAAGGCGATCGCCGCAGGCGACAAGGCGGCCGCCACGAAGACCCTGCAGGCCTCGACGGCGATCGTCGACCGCATCGCCGACAAGCGCATCATCCACAAGAACAAGGCTGCGCGGCACAAGAGCCGCCTCGCCGCGCGGATCAGGGCCCTGGCCTGAGCCGACCGACGCGACCGCCCGCCGCACCGCGGGCCCCGCGGCGCCCCGCCGCCTAGCGACCGCGCCCCGCACTGCCGCTCACGATGCGCGGGCCGGTCAGCCGCATCCTGGTCATCAACGACGAGCCGCTCGTCCTGCGCGAGTTCGTCAAGGGGCTGAACGCCGCGGCACGCTCGCTCGACAACCCCCTCGGCATCGTCTTCGCGGGGGTCACCACCGCCCGCGAGGCGCTCGCCGCGATCGAGCAGGACGGCGACCTCCAGGCAGTCGTCGTCGACGACAAGCTCTACACCCTGAACGGCGGCAAGGCGCGCAAGCTCCAGACCTCCGCGCTCGAGCTCGTGCAGCGCATCACGCGCCTGCGCCCCGAGCTCGACGTCTACATCCTGATCGCGCAGGAGACCGAGGACGAGGTGGTCGACACGCTGTTCGCCGAAGCGGTCGACGGGTATTTCTACCGCGAGGAGCGCGACTACCGCGGCATGTACCGCATCCTCAACGCGCAGATCCAGGAGCGCGCGCGCACGCCGTTCTACGATCAGCTGAAGAACTACGTCTGGATGGCGAAGGACTCCTGGCACACGCCGGGGCACTCCTCGGGGGAGTCCCTGCGCGGCAGCCCCTGGATCAACGACTTCTACGACTTCATGGGCGAGCACATCTTCGACGCCGACCTGTCGGTATCGGTGCCGATGCTCGACTCGCTGATGGAGCCGAAGGGCGTGATCGCCGAGGCCCAGGCGGTCGCGGCGAAGGCCTTCGGGGCGCGGCGCACCTTCTTCGCCACCAACGGCACCTCGACCGCGAACAAGGTCATCTTCCAGACCATCCTCGCGCCGGGCGAGAAGCTGCTGCTCGACCGCAACTGCCACAAGTCGGTGCACCACGGCGTGGTGCTCTCGGGCGCGCACCCGATCTACCTCAACTCGTCGGTCAACCGGAAGTACGGGATCTACGGCCCGGTGCCGAAGAAGACGGTGCTGCAGGCGATCGAGGCACACCCGGACGCCGAGGCCCTGATCCTGACCTCGTGCACCTACGACGGGTTCCGCTACGACCTGAAGCCGATCATCGACCGCTGCCACGAAGCCGGCATCCGCGTGATCATCGACGAGGCGTGGTACGGGTTCGCGCGCTTCCATCCCGCGTTCCGCCCCACCGCGCTCGAGGCGGGCGCGGACTACGCGACGCAGTCCACCCACAAGGTCATGAGCGCCTTCTCGCAGGCGAGCATGATCCACGTGAACGACGCCGCCTTCAACGAGCACATCTTCCGCGAGAACTTCAACATGCACACGTCGACGTCGCCGCAGTACGCGATGATCGCGAGCCTCGACGTGGCGCGGAAGCAGATGGTGATGGAGGGCTACAAGCTGCTCTCCCGGACGCTCGCGCTCGCGGCCGAGATCCGCCAGCAGATCAACTCCACCGGCGTGTTCCGGGTGCTCGACCTCGACGAGCTGCTCCCCGAGGAGGTCAAGCACGACGGCATCCTGCTCGACCCGACCAAGGTCACCGTCGACATCTCGAGCTGCGGCTACACGGTGGAGGACCTGCAGCGCGAGCTCTTCACCCGCTTCAACATCCAGGTCGAGAAGTCGACCTTCAACACCATCACGCTGCTGCTCACGATCGGCACCACGCGCAGCAAGGTGTCGCGGCTCTACGACGCGCTGATGCGCATCGCGCGCGAGGGCCGCGCGCCGCGCCGGCTCTACCAGTTCCCCGAGATCCCCGAGTTCACGCGCCTGCGCTACCTGCCGCGCGACGCCTACTACTGCGGCGGCGAGGCGGTGACGCTGCTCGACGCGAAGGACAACCCCAACCGGGCGCTCGTCAACCGGGTGTGCGCGGACCAGGTCACCCCCTACCCGCCCGGCATCCCGGTGCTCGTTCCCGGCCAGATCATCACCGCCGAGGTCCTCGATTTCCTGGTCGGGCTGCTCCGGTCGCAGAAACGCATGGAGCTCCACGGGGTGCTCTACGACGGCTACGTCCCCTGCCTGCGGGTCCTGCGCGCCGCCGAGGAGCGCGGGCTCCGCAAGATCGGCTGACCTCCCCTCGTCCGGGCGGGCAGACGCCCCCCCTCCGGGGGACCGCGCAAGCGTCAGAAAATTCCGCCGGATGAGGCGCTTGCGTTGCGTTGCTGGAAAATCTGTGTTATCTACCCCCTAAGTGGCTGATCGGCGACGAAATCGGGGACGGGGATGGTTTTCGCATTCAATACCAGCAAGTACGCCTTCCGCATCCGGACCCGGACCGGCATGGTGGTCGAGAACCTGACCATCCACGGGCGCGAAGAGGCCGACGCGCAGCGCAAGCTCGTGCAGATGTACCCCCACTGCCACGTCCTCGAGTGCCGGGCGCTCGGCGCCCCGGCGAAGGCCGGGCCGGCCGCCTCCTTCGAGGAAGTCGTTTCCCTCGGGGCGAAGTGATCGCGCCCGCCCGGCGCGCGGCTCACACCTCCAGAAACCCCGCGGCGAGCAGCTCCTCCAGCAGGGCCTCGTAATCGCGCGCGCCGCGGCTCCTTGCGTCGTGCGCAAAGATGTCGCGCCGGTGAAACGGGCTCTCCGCCAGCCCGACGCTCTCCGCGATCCGCGTCGCGCACAGCTCCGCGCCGAACCGCTCTTCGAGGCTCGCCGCGATGTCGTGCGCCATCCTGCGCCGCGAGTCGAACCGCGTGAGCACGTAGCGGCGCTCGACGCGGCGCTTGAGGACGTGCTCGAGCGCCTTCAGCGTCTGCTCCAGCGCGAGCGCGCCCTTCACCGCGAGGAAGTCGGCCGAGATCGGCACCAGCACCCGGTCGGCCGCGAACACGCCGCAGAGCGAGAGCACCCCGAGCATCGGGCAGCAGTCGACGAGGACCGCGCAGGGCTCGCCCGCGCGGGCGTATTCGTCGAGGCCCTCGCGGAGCCGTTGCAGGATGCGCGGACCGCGTCCGAAGAGCGAGTCCACCTTCATCAGCTCGGCGTGCGCCGGCACGAGGTCGCCCTGCGCGTCCACCCCGGCGAGCGCCACCGGACGCGCGAGCGCGCGCAGCGGACGCGACTCGCTGAAGCAGGCGAACACGCTGTGCGCGGCCGCTTCGGTCGGCGCGAGGATCTGCGAGAGGTGCGCCTGCGCGTCGAGGTCGACGAGCAGCGGCCGCAAACCCCGCCGCGCGATCGCCCCCGCCAGGTTGAGCGCGGTCGTGGTCTTTCCCACCCCGCCCTTCTGGTTGAAGACCGCAAGCCGCGTCATGGGGGCCGATTCTACGGGCGCACGCCTCGGACGCGAGGCGCCCCGTGCTACCATCGCCATCTCTGAAATGCCCGGCGGCGCGAGCCGCCGTTTGCTTTTTCGACCGCCATCGGCGCCCGCCATGTCCGCGCACCTGATGAACACCTACGCACGGCTGCCCGTGTCGTTCGCGCGCGGCGAAGGCGTCTGGCTGTGGGACGAGGCGGGCAAGCGCTACCTCGACGCGCTCGCCGGCATCGCGGTGTCGGGGCTCGGGCACGCGCACCCGAAGCTGGTGCGCGCGATCGCCGAGCAGGCGGCCCGCGTCATCCACACCTCCAACCTGTACGAGATCCGCACGCAAAGCGAGCTCGCCGACCGCATCTGCGCGCTCGCCGGGATGGACGAGGTCTTCTTCTGCAGCTCGGGCGCGGAAGCGAACGAGTGCGCGATCAAGCTCGCCCGCTACCACGCGCACCAGGCGGGCATCCAGAACGCGGCCATCGTCGTCATGGAGCACGCCTGGCACGGCCGCACGCTCGCGACGCTCTCGGCCACCGGCAGCCGCAAGGCGCAGGCCGGCTTCGAGCCGCTCGTCCCGGGGTTCGTCCGGGTGCCGTTCGGCGACGCCCACGCGGTGCGCCAGGCCGGCGAGGCCAATCCGAACATCGTGGCGCTGCTCCTCGAGGTGCTGCAGGGCGAGGGCGGGATCCACGTCGCGGACGCCGGGTACCTGCGCACGCTCGCGCGCCTCTGCGACGAGCACGACTGGCTGCTCATGATCGACGAAGTCCAGAGCGGCGTCGGGCGCACCGGCAAGTGGTTCGCCTTCCAGCACGCGGACGTCCGGCCCGACGTGATCACGCTGGCGAAGGGGCTCGGATCGGGCGTCCCGATCGGCGCCTGCGTGGCCGCCGGCCGCGCGCGCGGCGTGTTCAAGCCCGGCACCCACGGCTCGACGTTCGGCGGCGGGCCGCTCGCGTGCGCCGCCGGGCTCGCGACGCTTGCGGCGATGGCCGACGAGGGGCTCCTCGAGAACGCGGCGCGGATGGGCGAGCTCGTCCGCGCGGGGCTGCGCGATGCGCTCGCCGGCGTCGCGGGGGTGGTCGATGTCCGCGGCATGGGCCTGATGATCGGCGTCGAGCTCGACCGGCCCTGCGGCGACCTGGTGAAGCACGCGCTCGAGGCCGGCCTGCTGATCAACGTCACCGCGGAGCGCGTGATCCGGCTGCTCCCGCCGCTCGTCCTGCGCGAGGCCGAGGCGCGCGAGCTCGTCGCCCGGCTCGCCCCGCTCGTGCGCCGGTTCCTCGGCGCCTGACGCGCCGCACGCCCCGTGGCCGCGCCGAAGCACTTCCTGCAGTTCCGCGACCTCGCGCGCGACGAGCTCGAGCACGTCTTCGCGCGCACGCGCTGGATCAAGGAGACCTTCAAGCGCTACGAGCCCTACCGGCCGCTCGTCGACCGCACGATGGTGATGATCTTCGAGAAGCAGTCGACGCGGACGCGGCTCTCGTTCGAGGCCGGCATGCAGCAGCTCGGCGGCGCGGCGATCTTCATGTCCACGCGCGACTCGCAGCTCGGACGCGGCGAGCCGGTCGAGGACGCCGCCAAGGTGATCTCGCGGATGTGCGACATCGTCATGATCCGCACCTTCGAGCAGGACACGGTCGAGCGCTTCGCGCGCCATTCGCGCGTGCCGGTGATCAATGGGCTCACCGACGAGCACCACCCCTGCCAGATTCTCGCCGACCTCTACACGTTCATCGAGCACCGCGGCTCGATCCGGGGCCGCACCGTGGCCTGGATCGGCGACTCCAACAACGTCTGCTATTCGTGGCTGCAGGCCGCCGAGGCGCTCGACTTCAAGCTGCACGTCTCGACCCCGCCGGGCTACGAGGTCGCGCCGGCGCGCGCCGGCACGAACGGCTCGAGCCACTACGCCTCCTTCACCGATCCGCTGGAGGCGGTGCGCGGCGCGGACCTCGTCACCACGGATGTCTGGACGAGCATGGGTTTCGAGGCCGAGGCCGAGGCGCGCCGCAAGGCCTTCGCCCGCTGGCAGGTCGACGCGGCGATGATGCGCGCGGCCAGGCCGGACGCGCTCTTCATGCACTGCCTGCCCGCGCACCGCGGCGAGGAAGTCGCCGCGGCGGTCATCGACGGCCCGCAGAGCGTCGTCTGGGACGAGGCCGAGAACCGGCTGCACGCGCAGAAGGCGCTGATCGAGTACCTGCTGCTCGGCCGCGTCGGCGCCTGACCAACCCTTCGCAACCCGATACACCGATGAACAGGAAATCGCACCCCAAGGTCAAGAAGGTCGTGCTCGCCTACTCCGGCGGCCTCGACACCTCCGTCATCCTCAAGTGGCTGCAGGACGTGTACGGCTGCGAGGTGGTCACGTTCACCGCCGACATCGGCCAGGGCGAAGAGCTCGAGCCCGCGCGCCGGAAGGCGAAGCTCGCCGGCATCAAGCAGATCTTCGTCGAGGACCTGAAGGAGGAGTTCGTCCGCGACTTCGTGTTCCCGATGTTCCGCGCGAACGCGGTGTACGAGGGCGAGTACCTGCTCGGCACCTCGATCGCGCGGCCGCTGATCGCGAAGCGCCTGGTGGAGATCGCGCAGAAGACCGGGGCGGACGCGATCTCGCACGGCGCCACCGGCAAGGGCAACGACCAGGTGCGCTTCGAGCTCGGCGCCTACGCGCTGATGCCGGACGTGAAGATCATCGCCCCCTGGCGCGAATGGGACCTCACCTCCCGCGAGAAGCTGCTGCGCTACGCGGACAAGCATGGCATCCCGGTCGACTTCAAGAAACGCAAGGGCGGTGCGCCCTACTCGATGGACGCGAACCTCCTCCACATCTCCTACGAGGGCGGCATCCTGGAGGACCCGAACTTCGAGCCCGAGGAGTCGATGTGGCGCATCACGGTGAGCCCGGAGAAGGCGCCGAACCGCCCCGAGTACGTGGAGCTCCGGTACGAGAAAGGCGACATCGTCGCGCTCGACGGGGTGCGGATGACCCCGGCGGCCGTGCTCGCGACCCTGAACAAGCTCGGGGGCAAGCACGGCATCGGCCGGCTCGACATGGTCGAGAACCGCTACGTCGGCATGAAGTCGCGCGGCTGCTACGAGACGCCCGGCGGGACGATCATGCTCAAGGCGCACCGCGCGATGGAGTCGATCACGCTCGACCGCGAGGTGCTGGCGCTGAAGGACGACTTGATGCCCCGCTACGCGCGGCTGGTGTACAGCGGGTACTGGTTCAGCCCCGAGCGGCGGCTGCTCCAGACGCTGGTCGACGAGTCGCAGAAACCGGTGAACGGCACCGTGCGCCTCAAGCTCTACAAGGGCACGGTGATGACCGTCGGCCGGGCGTCGAAGACCGACTCGCTCTTCGACCCGGCGATCGTGACGTTCGAGGAGGACTACGGCGCCTACAACCAGGCCGACGCCGGCGGGTTCATCAAGCTGAACGCGCTGCGCATGCGCATTGCCGCAAACCTGAAGCGCAAGAAGCGGCGCTAGCGCCGCCGCGCGGCCCGGGATGCGCATTCGCGTCCTCTCGGACCTGCACCTCGAGGTCGCGCCGTTCGACCCGCCGGCGGCCGCGGCCGACGTGGTCGTCCTCGCGGGCGACATCGACAACGGCGCGTCGGGCATCGAGTGGGCGAAGGCCACGTTCACCGGGCCGGTGATCTTCGTCGCCGGCAATCACGAGCCGTTCGACGCCGAGTTCCACGCCGCCGCAGCGGCGCTGCGCGCCGCTGCGGCGGGCTCGAACGTATCGGTGCTGGACTGCGACGAGGCGGTGCTCGACGGCGTGCGCTTCCTCGGCTGCACCCTCTGGAGCGACTTCGCGCTCTACGGCCCGGCCGGGCGCGAGGTCGCGATCGAGGCGCTGCGGCGGGTCGCGCCGGACTTCCGCGTCATCGCGTACGGCGCGCGCCGCTTCACGACCTGCGACTGGCTGGAACTCCATCGCGCGCATCGCGCGTGGCTCGAGGCGCGGCTCGCCGCACCGTTCGCCGGACCCACCGTCGTCGTCACCCACTTCCTGCCCCACCCCGGCAGCATCGCGCCGCGCTTCGCGACGCATCCGCTGAATCCCGCGTTCGCGAGCGATCTCCGGCCGCTCCTCGCGCGCGCGACCCTGTGGATCCACGGCCACACGCACGCGGCGGCCGACTACCGCGCCGGCGGCGCGCGCGTCGTCTGCAATCCGCGCGGGTATCCGGGCGAGCCGACTGGCTTCCGCCCGGACCTCGTGGTCAACGTCTAGCCGCGGTGGGCGAAGGGCACAATAGAATCGCACCCGTTACTCGAGTCAGGGAACGAAAGCGAGTCGCGTCCATGTCCGCACCAGACCGGGAGCTGCTCACCGCGCTGTACCACGCTGCGGTCGACGCGGTATCGCCGGCGCGCTGCCTTCCCCCGCGCCTTCCGGCGCCCCCGCGCGGTCGCACCGTGGTCGTCGGAGCCGGCAAGGCCGCCGCCGCGATGGCGCAGGCGGTCGAGGCGCACTGGCGCGGGCCGTTGTCCGGCCTCGTCGTGACGCGCTACGGCCACGGCGCGCCGACCCGGAGCATCGAAGTGGTGGAAGCGGCGCACCCGGTGCCCGATGCGGCCGGCCGCAAGGCGGCGGCGCGGATCCTGGAAACCGTCCGCGGGCTCGGCCGGGAGGACCTCGTCCTGTGCCTCGTCTCCGGCGGCGGCTCGGCGCTGCTCGCCGCCCCGGCCGACGGCCTCACTCTCGAGGACAAGCAGGCGGTCAACAAGGCGCTGCTCAGGTCCGGCGCCAACATCGCCGAGATGAACTGCGTGCGCAAGCACCTCTCGGCGATCAAGGGCGGGCGGCTCGCCGCGGCGTGCGCCCCGGCGAGGGTCGTCACGCTCGCGATCTCCGACGTCCCGGGCGACGACCCGTCGGTCATCGCATCCGGACCGACCGTTCCCGATCCGACCACGTTCGCGGACGCGCTCGCCGTGCTCGCGAAGTACGGCATCGCCGCGCCGCGCCCGGTCATCGAGCACCTGCGCGCGGCGCGCGAGGAATCGCCGAAGCCCGGGGACCCGCGCCTCGCGGGTGGCGAGGTCGTCATTCTGGCCACCGCGCAGGACGCGCTGCGCGCGGCGGCGGAGGTCGCCCGCGCGGCCGGCGTGGCACCGCTGATTCTCGGTGACTCGATCGAGGGCGAGGCGCGCGACGTCGCGGCCGTGCACGCCGGGATTGCGCGGCAGGTTGCGCGCTACGGCGGTCAGCCCGGCTCGCCCGCCGCTCCCCCGTGCGTGCTGATCTCCGGCGGCGAGACGACGGTCACGGTGCGCGGTGACGGGCGCGGCGGGCGCAACGCCGAGTTCCTGCTCGCGCTCGCGGTCGCGCTCGACGGCCACCCGGGCATCGCGGCCATCGCGGCCGACACCGACGGCATCGACGGCTCGGAGGACAACGCCGGCGCCCTCCTCGCGGCGGACAGCCTCGCGCGCGCGGCCGCGCTCGGCATCGCCGCCAAGGCGCGTCTCGCGGCGAACGACGGTTACGGCTTCTTCGCGGCGCTCGGCGACCTCGTGACGACCGGACCGACGCGCACCAACGTCAACGACTTCCGTGCGATCCTCGTCCGGACCCGAGGGTGACCCGATGACCCGCATCCGCATCAAGTGGCCGAAGGGCGAGCTCGTCGCCGCGCTCGCAGACACCCCGACCGCAAAGGCGGTGGCGGCGGCGCTGCCGGCCAGGTCGCGCGCGAACACCTGGGGAGAAGAGGTGTACTTCACGCTGAAGGCCGACGTGAAGCTCGAGCCGGACGCGCGCGAGGTGGTCGATCCCGGCACCGTCTGCTACTGGGTGCAGGGCGGCTCGCTCGCCCTGCCCTACGGCCCGACGCCGGTGTCCCGCGGCAGCGAATGCCGGCTGGTCACGAAGGTCAACGTGCTGGGCAGGCTCGAGGGCGACCCGCGCGCGCTCGCCGCGGTGCGCGACGGGGATACAGTGGAAGTGACGCTCGCTTAGGGCGTCGACGCAGCATAGCGACGCGGGACCGGAGGGAGGATGGAAAGCTACATCGTCGACTGGCTGAACCTCGGCGTGCGCTGGCTGCACTTCATCTCCGGCGTCGCCTGGATCGGCGCGTCGCTCTACTTCGTCATGCTCGACATGTCGCTCACGCCGCCGAAGAACCCGGCGGACGCGAAGCGCGGCGTGTTCGGCGAGCTGTGGGCGGTGCACGGCGGCGGCTTCTACCAGAGCCAGAAGTTCCTCACCGGCCCGAAGGGCGAGCCGCTCAGCGAGAACCTGCACTGGTCGAAGTGGGAGGCCTACACCACCTGGCTCTCCGGGATGGGGCTCCTCGCGATCATCTACTGGTACGGCGCCAACGCCTACCTCATCGACCGGTCGGTGATGGAGCTGTCGGTGCCGGCGGCGATCGCGATCTCGGCGGGTTCGCTCGTCGCCGGCTGGGTCGTCTACGACGCGCTCTGCCGGGCGATCAGGCACGAGCTCGCCCTGTCGCTCGTGATGTACGTGCTGCTGGTCGCGGCGGCCTGGGGCTACGCCCAGGTGTTCGGCGCGCGCGCGGCCTACGTGCACGTCGGCGCGCTGATCGGCACGATCATGGTGTGGAACGTGTTCTTCCACATCATCCCCGGCCAGAAGCAGATGGTGGCCGAGATCCGCGCGGGCAAGGAGCCCGACCCGCGCCCGGGCGTCGTCGGCAAGCAGCGCAGCGTGCACAACACCTACTTCACGCTGCCGGTGCTGTTCATCATGATCAGCAACCACTATCCGATGACCTACGGGCACCGGCACGCCTGGGCGGTGCTCGCGGTGATCATGCTCGCCGGCGCGCTGATCCGGCAGTACTTCGTCCTGCGCCACGTCGGCAAGAACCTGGTTGCCCTGCCGGCGGTAGCGGCGGTTCTGCTCGTCGCTCTCGCAATCGCGATCGCGCCTTCCCCGCGCGCGGCGGCATCCGCGAGCGCGGGCGCCGTCGCGTTCGCCCAGGTCAAGCCGATCATCGCGGAGCGCTGCGCCGTCTGCCACGCCGCCAAGCCGACCTTCGCGGGCTTCCAGCAGCCGCCCGGCGGCCTGACCTTCGACACGCCCGAGCAGATCAAGGCCGCCGCGCCCCGCATCCACCAACAGACGATCGCCACGCAGACGATGCCGATCGGAAACCTGACGAAGATGACCGACGAGGAACGCGCGCTTCTCGGGAAGTGGCTCGCCGCGGGCGCACCGCTCGAGTAGCGCGCCCGCCTCAGCCCGTCGCCGCGCCCAGGTACGCGCGCTCGAGCGCCCCGTCGGCGGCGAGCTCCGCCGCCGCGCCGGAAGCCACGATGCGCCCGCCCTCGATGACGTACGCGCGGTCGGCGAGCGCGAGCGCGAGCCCCGCCATCTGGTCGACCAGCAGAATGGTGACCCGCTCCCCGCGCAGCTGGTCGAGCACCGCGAACAGCGCGTTGATCATCGCCGGCGCGAGGCCGAGCGACGGCTCGTCGAGCAGCAGCACGCACGGGCGCGCCATGAGCCCGCGCGCGATCGCGAGCATCTGCTGCTCGCCGCCGGAGAGCAGGCCGGCGCGCTGGTGCAGCCGCTCCCGCAGCCGCGGGAAGCGCTCGAGCATCGCGTCGACCTCGCCCTGCCCGACGTCGCGCCGCAGGTAGGCGCCGAGCCGGATGTTGTCGAGCACCGAAAGCTCGGGAAAGACCTGCCGCCCCTCGGGGACGAGGACCACGCCGTGGGCCACGGTCTTGTGCGCGGGCAGGCGCTCGAGCGCCGCGCCGCCGAGGCGGATCGCGCCGCCGACCGGGCGATGCAGCCCGGAGAGCGCGCGCATGAGCGTCGACTTGCCCGCGCCGTTGGCGCCGAGGACAGCGACCGTCTCGTGGTCGCGCACCCGCAGCTCGATGCCCTTCAGCACCGGTTCGGCGCCGTACCCCGCCTGGAGACCGGCGACCTCGAGCAGGGTCTCGCCGAGTTCGGCGGCGGCGAGACGGTGGGCCGCGGGGCGGCCGACGTCGTCGCCGAGGTACGCCTTGCGCACGACCGGGTCCCGCTGGACGGTGCGCGCGTCGCCCGCGGCGATGCGGTTGCCGGCGTCAAGCACGAAGATCTGGTTCGAGATGCCCATGACGAGCGACATGTCGTGCTCGACCAGCACCACCGCGACGCCGCTCTCGGCAATGCGCCGCAGCAGGCGGGCAAGGCCTGCCTTGTCCTCGCGCGAGAGACCGGCCGCCGGCTCGTCGAGCAGCAGCACGCTCGGCGCGGTCGCGAGCGCGCGCGCGATCTCCACGAGCCGCCGGTCGACGTGCGGGAGGTCGGCCGCGCGCCGTCCCATGTCGCCGCGGTAGCCGACGAACGCGAGCAGGCGCTCCGCCTGCGCGAGCGCCGCGGACTGCACCGCGCGCCCTTCGCCGAACAGGCGCGACCCGAGCCGCCCGCGCCGCTCGGCGATCGCGACGTTGTCGATGACCGACATGCTCGCGAAGAGCTGCGAGGTCTGGAACGTGCGCGCGATCCCGGCGCGGACGATCTCGTGCGCCGGTCGGCCCGCGAGGTCCCGGTCGCCGAGGCGGATCGCGCCGGCGTCCGGCCGGTAGAACCCGGCGAGCATGTTGAGGACCGTGGTCTTGCCGGCCCCGTTCGGGCCGATCAGGCTCGTGACGGTCCCCGGCGTCGCGTCCAGGTCGACGCCGGTCGCGGCGCGCACCCCGCCGAATGCGATCGTGAGCTTCTCCGCGACGAGCGGCCGCGGCGCGTGCGGGCGTTCCCCAAGCTTCACGCCAGTGGCCTCCGACGGCTGGACGCTCGGCCTGCGCCGCCGCGCGATCCGCCCGATCTCGCCGACGATCCCCTCGGGCGCCACCCAGAGCGCCAGCAGGAGCACCGCGCCGAAGAAGAGCAGCCGGTACTCGGCGAGCCCCGCGAGGAGTTCGGGCAGGAGCACCACCACCACCGCTCCGACCAGCGGGCCGGTCACCGCGCCGGAGCCCCCGATGACGACGACCAGCACGAAGAGGATCGACACGTGAAACGCGAACGTCGACGGCGTCACGAAGCCGGAGAGCGGCGCGAACAGCCCGCCGGCGAGGCCGGCGCAGAGCGCCGAGATCGCGAAGGCCGTGGTCTTGATCGCCACCGGATTGAGGCCGACCGCGGCCGCCGCGGTCTCGGAATCCTTCACCGCGCGCATCGCCGCGCCCCACGCGCTGTGCGACAGTCGCCAGAAGGCATACGTGAGCAGCGCGGAGAGCGCGAGCGCGAACGCGGCGACGCCGCGCTCGCCGAACGCGATCCCGAACGCGGTCGGACCGGGGATCCCCATGATTCCGTTCTGTCCGCCGGTGAGGCCGCGCCACTCGACTGCGCTGTGCTCGACGATGAACCCGAAGGCGATCGTCACCATCGCGAGGTAGGGTCCGCGCACGCGCAGCGCCGGCAGCGCCAGGAGCGCGCCGGTGACGCCGGCGAGCGCCGCCGCGATCGGCAGCGCGATCCAGAAGCTCACCTTCGCGGTCACCGTCAGGATGGCGACCGCGTAGGCCCCGATCGCGTAGAAGCCGACGTGTCCGAACGAGACCTGCCCGGTCAGGCCGAGCAGCACGTTGAGCCCGATGCCGACGATCGCGGTGATCGCGACCGTCGCGAGGACGAAGACGTAGTAGCTGTTGGCGAACGCGACGGCGGCAAACGCGACGGCGAAGCACGCCGCCGCGACGGCCACCGCGAGCGGGCGGAGCCGCGGCGCGAGCGCGTGCGCGCTCATACCTTCTTGAGGTCGGCGCGCCCGAACAGCCCGTTCGGCATGGCAGCGAGCACGACGATCACGAGCAGGAACGACAGGATCTGCGTGTAGGTCGAACCGAGCAGCGCGGTGATCAGCGCCTCGACCACCCCGAAGAGGAGCCCGGCGAGCATGACGCCCCACGCGCTCGTGATGCCGCCCAGGATGGCGACCGCGAACGCCTTGAGTCCGAACAGCGTCCCCATGTCCGAATGGACGTTGACGAGCGGCGCGATCAGGATGCCGCCGACGCCCGCGAAGACCGTGGAAAGCGCGAACGCCGCCGACACCGCCAGCGTGACGTTGATGCCCATGAGCCGTGCCGCGTCGCGGTTCTGCACCACCGCGAGCAGCGCCTTCCCGACGTGCGTGCGCCGCGAGCCGAAGTGGAGGATGGCGGCGAGCGCGACCCCCATCGCGGGGATCACGAGCTGCAGGGGCGAGACGCCGATGCCGAGAATCTCGAGCGTGCCGGTCGCGAACGGCATCGCGAAGCCGCGCGGCTCCTTGCCGAAGGTGAACAGCACCACGTTGTCGGCCACGATCCCGATCGCGACCGTGGCCATCAGCCAGGCGTTCGAACCGCGCCGGACGAAGGGCCGGATCCCCGCGATCTCGACCACGACGCCGTAGACCGCGCACAGCGCGAGCGCGAGCACGATCGCGAGCGGCAGCGGCCAGCCGAGGGTCACCGCGAACGTGTACGCGAACACCGCGCCGAGCATCATCGAGCTGCCCTGCGCGAAGTTCACGGTGTTCGACACCGCGTAGGTGACGTAGAAGCCGAGCGCCAGCAGCCCGTACATGCTGCCGAGGCTGAGCCCCGAGATGAGCGCGGAGGTGACGAGCATCGTCGTGGGGGTTCGCGCCGGGCCGCGCCGCCGCCGTGCGGGCGGGGCGCGACCGGCGCCTCGCCGGCCTACCCGGCGGCGGCGCCCCGCCGGGCGCGCGCTACTTCTTCATCCCCACCGGCAGGATCTGGTTGTCGATGAACTGGGTCCAGATGTAGTCGTTCTCGGTGACCGCGTCGTGATTGGCGGGCGTGAACGGCTTGGCGTACTTCTTGATCAACCCGTCGTAGTTCTCGATCTTGTAGAACCCCTCGCGGATCGCCGGGCCGTCGAGCTTGCCCGCCTTCTCGATGGCCTGCGCGACGAGCATCATCGCGTCGTAGGCGTTCGCATAGCCGACCGCGGGCGTGATGTCCGCCGGGCCCTTGAGGTCCGGGTACTTCGCCGTCAGCGCCTTCAGCACCTTCTCGCCCACCGGCGTCTGCTTGCCGAAGAAGCTGTAGGTCTGCACGAAGTGCACTTCCTTGCCGCGCGGCCCCGCGAGCTCGGTGAAACGGCCGCCGGCCGGGCCCCAGTGCGAGACGATCGGGACGGTCCAGCCCATCCGCTCGAGGGACTTCACCACCTGCGCCGAGGGCCCGACGTTGCCGACGAGCATCAGGCACTCCGCCCCGGCGGACTTGAGGCGCGTCAACTGCGGCACGACGTCCACGTCGTTCTGCTCGAACTTCTCGACCCCGACCGGCTTGATCCCCTTCGCGGAGTACGCGGCCATCAGGCCTTTCTCGTTCGACTCGCCCCACGGGTTGTTCACCAGGATGAAGCCGCACTTGTTGGAGTTGAACGTCTTCTCCGCGTACTGCAGCATCGCCTTGTCGACGATCTCGTCGACCGCCGACACCCGGAACACGTAGTTCGGATTGGCGCCGTTCTTGGTGATCGGCGTGCCCGCCGCCCACGGCCCCATGAACGGCACCTTCTCCGCGTTCACGATCGGCACGATCGCGAGCGACACCGGCGTGTCCAGGCCGCCGAACAGGACCGCGACCTTTTCCTTGAAGATGAGCTCACGCGCGGCCACCACGCCCTTCGCCGGGGTCGCCTCGTCGTCGCGGCGCACCAGGACGAACTTGCGCCCGCCGAGCACCCCGCCCTTGGCGTTGAGTTCGTCGATCGCGATCGTGAGCCCGCGCGTGATCGCCTCGCCGGCGCGCGCCGACTGGCCCGAGAGCGCGGTGACGAGCCCGATCTTGATCGGCTCCTGCGCCGCGACGGGCGCAGCGAGCGCCGCGGCCAACGCGAGGGCGCCTGCGGCCACGAAAGCCGGGATGGCACGGCGCGTCGGCGCCGCATGCAGTGGGCGTGACATGGAACCTCCTCCTCTCGAACGTTGCGGGACGGGGCAGCTTACGCCACCCGGGCGAACGCGCACGACCGCGAACGCGCATCACCGCGAGCGCGCCGCCGAAACGCGCTTGCACCGTAGCATAGCGTGGGATACATTGCAACATACGATCTCTACAGTTTTTGTATACCGTTTCGGGCACCGCCGCCTCGGGGCGCTCGCCGGCGCGCGCGGCGCGCGCGAAAGGAACCGACGATGGACCTCGACTTCTCGCAGCTCACCGGGTACCAGCGCTACAAGCTCATGGCGAGCCTCATCATCCCGCGGCCGATCGCCCTGGTGACGACGCTGGGCGACTCGGGCGTCGTCAACGCCGCGCCGTTCAGCATGTTCAACATGCTCGGCGAGGACCCGCCGATCGTGATGATCAGCATCAACAAGCGCGACGACGGCACGATGAAGGACACCGCCCGCAACATCCTCGCCCGGAGCGAGTTCGTGGTGCACCTCGTCGACGAGCCGATCGCGCGCCAGATGCACCGCTGCGGCGACTTCTTTCCGCCCGACGTCAGCGAAGTCGAGACGGTCGGCTTCACGACCGTCCCGTCGCTCGCGGTCGCGCCGCCGCGCATCGCCGAGGCGCCGGTGTCCCTCGAGTGCACGCTCTACGAGAGGCTCGAGACGGCGAGCCGCCACATCTTCATCGGCCGAATCCTCTGGATGCACGCGCGCGACGACCTGATCGACCTCGAGCGCTACCGCGTGCACCTGCACAACTACTTCCCGATCGCGCGCTTCGGGGCGAGTTACTACGCCCGGACGCGCGACCGCTTCGCGATCGAGAAGGAAGCGGCGCATTCGACCGAGGCGCCCGGCCACGACACGAACCCGATCGACGTCCTCTGACGCCGCGCGGCTCCGGGTCACGTACACTCCGCACTGCCGCACCATGCAAAGCAAGAGGCAGACCAGTCGCGGACGGGGCGCGCAATCGCGCCTCGCCGTGGCCTCGCGGCCCGGCCATGCCGCACTGGCGGAGGGTGCGGCGAAGGCGCGCGCGGCCCCCAGCTCGAACGAGATCTACGCGCGCCTGCTGGGCGCGATCCTCGAGCAGAAGCTCCGGCCGGGCACCAAGCTCGTCGAGGACCGCCTCGCGAATGCGTTCGGCGTCAGCCGCACCAAGATAAGGCAGGCGCTCGCCAGGCTGGTGCACGACGGAATCGTCGCCGTCTCCCCGAGTCGCGGCGCCGAGGTGAGCAGTCCCTCCCCCCAGGAGACGCGCGAGGTGATCGAGGCGCGCCGCATCATCGAGCCGGCGCTGATCGGGCTGCTCGCGAAGTCCGCCACCCGGGAACAGGTGAAACGCCTGCGCGAGCAGGTGGCGCTGGAGGCGAAGGCCCGCGCCCGGGGCGACCGGGCGACCGAGATCTGGCTCGCGGGCAAGTTCCACCTCCTGATCGCCGAAATGGTCGGCAACCGCGTGATGGCGCGGACGCTCACCGAGGTCGTCTCGCTCATGTCGCTCGCCGTCATCCTCTACCGGTCGCCGCGCGCGGCGCTCTGCCCCGAGGACGAGCACGCGGCGCTCGTCGACCTGATCGAGGCGGGGGATGCCGAGCGCGCCACGCGCGAGATGCGCGTCCACCTCAACCACATCGAGCAGACGCTCGACCTCGCCGCCACGGAGCGCCAGGAGCTCCCGCTGGAGGCGATTTTTGCGCCGTCCTAGCGCCGCGCGGAGCGGCAGCGCGATGACCCCTGCCGACGCCACGCTCGGCGGCTGCGACGCCTGGAACCCCGGCCTCCAGTCGGACATCCCGTGGCCGCTGCTGCCGCTGTCCACTCACTTCCGTCCGGAGAACGTCCTCACCGCCGTCGATCACGTGCACGAGCTCGCCGACGTCGCCGGACTCGCGGTCGAGGACCTGGTCGTCTTCCGTCCGGAGCGGCTCGTCGTGCACGAGCTGCTGATCCGCGTCATGGCCGACCTCTCGGTACCCGACGGGCCGCGGCAGGAGGACCTCGGCATCGCCTTCCGCGAGATGGTGGACTCGATCCTCACGCGCCACGTCGCGCCGCATCTGCCGGAGATCGTCGCGGCCTACGACGCGCTGCAGAGCTCGGCCTCGGCGCTGATCGAGGCGGAGCTCGCCCGGGCGCTCGCGGCGCTCTCGGCGGACGCACTCGAGGCCTCCGCGTCCCGCCCGGGCCGCTGGCGCGCCCTCTTCCGCCGCGCGGAAAAGCCGCGGGGGCCGGCGCGCGCGGACGACGAGTGGGCGCGCGAGGAGCGCATCGTGCGGGACTGGTCGGAGCGCGCGCACGCGGACGGCGATCCGCTGCGGCGCGCCGCGTACCGCGCGCTCGCGCGAGTGGCCACGGCGGTGCGCGGGCGCCACGGCCGCCTCTGGGGCGACCGTCGGCTCCTGGCGCCGATCGCGCTCGGCATCGCCTGCAACGACCACGGCACGGAGGTGGTCGGCGCGCTCGTGGCGCCCCGGTTCCGGGCGGCGGCGGAAGCCGAGGGCTACCGCCTGCTGCCCGCGCAGGCGCGCCCGGTGGTGATGAACACCAAGGGCGCGTCCGCATCGGGCAAGAGCACGATGCGGCCGCTGCAGCGCCGGCTCGCGGCCGAGCTCGGCGTCGAGTGGAGCGATTTCGCGGTCGTGAGCCCGGACATCTGGCGCAAGTACCTGCTCGACTACGGCGCGCTCGGCGACGCGTACAAGTACGCCGGTGCGTTCACCGCGCGCGAGCTCGCGATCGTCGACCACAAGCTCGACCGCTACATGGCCGCCAAGGCCGAGCGCGGCGGCATGACGCATCTCCTGATCGACCGCTTCCGCTTCGACAGCTTTGCGGCCGACTCCGACCAGGCGGGCAGCAACCTGCTGACGCGTTTCGGCCGCGAGGTGTACATGTTCTTCATGATCACGCCGCCGCACGAGACGGTCGAGCGCGCCTGGCGGCGCGGTCTCGAGGTCGGCCGCTACAAGGCCGTGGACGACACCCTCGCCCACAACGTCGAGGCGTACGCGGGCATGCCCGACCTCTTCTTCACCTGGGCGCTGCGGACCGGCATGTCGGTGCACTGCGAATTCCTCGACAACGGCGTGCCGCCGGGCGCGCCGCCGCGCACGGTGGCGTTCGGCCGCGGCGGCGAGCTCAACGTCCTCGACGTGAAGGGCCTGCTCGACGTCGACCGCTATCGCAAGATCAACGTCGACGCGCGCGCCCCGGAGGAGGTCTATCCCGACGGCGAGGCGATGGCCCCGGCGCACAACACGCGCTTTCTCGCCGAGTGCGTCGCGCGGCTGCCGGCGGTGAACTTCGCGGCGCGCGAGTCGGGCCGCATCTACGCGCGGACCGAAGGCGGACGCCTCGCCTGGACCGACCCCGATGCGCTCGCGCGCGCGCTCGCCGACGCGGAGACGCGCGCCGGGGTCGCGGCCGTGGCGCCCGAGGCGCTCGACGGGTCCGCGCCGACCCGGCGCGATGCGAGGCTGCAGGCGCGCGAGTTCCACACGCTCGGACAATGGGGAGACGGATCGGGATGACGCCTGCGTGCCGCTGCGACCACATCGACCGCCCCGGGAGACGAACCCATGACTAGCCAAGCGCTGCGCGCCGTGTGGCATCCGGTCGGCTACGGCGCCGAGCTCTCCGACGCGCCGCGCCCGGTCACCCTGCTCGACGAGCGCGTGGTCCTGTGGCGCGACGACGCCGGGGTCGCGCGAGCGCTGCGCGACGTCTGCGTCCATCGCGGCACCGCGCTCTCGCTCGGGCGCGTTCAGGACGGGACCCTCGTCTGCCCCTACCACGGCTGGCGCTTCGGCACCGACGGCCGGTGCCGCCACATTCCGCAGCTCGAGGACCCGACGCGGGTCCCGACGCGCGCCGCCGTCCCGGCGTTCCGCTGCGAGGAGCGCCACGGCCTGGTGTGGGTGGCGCTGGAGGCCCCGCGCTGGCCGCTTCCGGACATCCCCGAGTTCGCCGATCCGCGCTGGCGTGTCGTGCGGACCGGGCCGTTCGAGTGGAACGCCCACGCCTCCCGGCAGCTCGAGAACTTCACCGACTTCGGGCACTTCGCGTTCGTGCACGAAGGCCTGCTCGGCGACCCGGCGAGGCCGGTGGTCGCAGCATACCGGGTCGAGACCGAGGGCCACCTCGTACGCTACGCCTACGGGCGCCCCGACCAGCCGAACACCGAAGAGCTCCCGGTGTTCGCGGCGGAGGAGCGCAAGGACGCGCTGCGCCGCACCCGCTACGCGATCCACCTGCCCTACACGATCGTGGAGCACATCGACTGGGGCGGCACGGACGGCATGGTGTACCTCTTCGCCGTGCAGCCGGTGAGCGCGGCGCGCTGCATCGGCTACTGCCTCGTCGCGCGGAACTACAACCTCGACCAGCCGGACGCGCTGATGCAGGAGTTCGAGCGCACCATCTTCGCCCAGGACCAGCGCATCGTCGAATCGCAGCTGCCGCCCGCCGTGCCGGGCGACCCCGACGCGGAGCTGCACCTCGCCTTCGACAAGGTCGCGCTCGCGTGGCGGCGCGCGATGCGCGATCAGGGCCTGGCGTCATAGGCGGCGCGATGCTGCGCTACGCGATCGTCGCCCACGGCGGGTGCGGCCGCTGGACCCCGACCGACACCGCCGCGGCGCTCGCCGGCGTGCGTGCCGCCGTGAGGGCCGGGCGGGCGGTGCTCGCCGGCGGCGGCACTGCGCTCGACGCGGTCTGCGCCGCGGTCGTCGCCCTCGAGGACGATCCGCTCTTCAACGCGGGCACCGGCTCGGTGCTGAACCGCGACGGCGCGGCGGAGATGGACGCATCGGTGATGACGGGCCGGGATCTGCGGGCGGGCGGCGTCGCGGCGATCGCGCGGGTGAGGAACCCGGTGCTGGTCGCGCGCAAGGTGATGGAGGCGACCCCGCACGTCCTGCTGGCCGGGCCGGCCGCGACCGCGTTCGCGCGCACCCACGGCTTCGCCGACTACGACCCGGTCACGCGCGCGAGCCTGCGGCGCTTCCGGCTCCAGGCGGCCGCCCCGGCGCTCGGCACCGTCGGCGCGGTCGCGCTCGACGCCGCGGGCGCGCTCGCTGCCGCGACCTCGACCGGCGGCGTGTCGCTCAAGCTGCCCGGGCGCGTCGGCGACTCGCCGATCCCGGGAGCCGGCAACTACGCGACCGCGCACGCGGCCGCGTCGGCGACGGGGAACGGCGAGCTGATGATGCGCACGCTCGCGGCAAAAGCGGTCTGCGATCTCGTCGCCGCGGGGCGGACGGCGCGCACGGCGGCGACGGCGGCGGTCCGGGCGCTGCCGGCTCAGGCCGGGGAGAGCGGCGGGATGATCGCGCTCGACGCGCGCGGTCGGATCGGCGTCGCGATGCGCGGCGGCGTGATGCCGCACGCGTGGGCCGCCGCGGGCGCGGCGCGCATCCGCGCCCGGCTGCGCAGCTGAGCCGTCAGGCCGCCTTGCGGCGGTTCTTCTCGAGCCAGCGGTCGACCAGCGCGACGATCTCGTCGAGCGCCGGCAGGCGCAGGCCCTTCTGCGCCGCGACCGACTGCACCAGCCGGTCCACGCGCTCGATGTTGGGCGCGCCGGCCGCGAGGGCGCGGGCCGCCGACGACGGGCTTTCCAGCGACTGCGCTGCGGCCGCGTACTTCTCGAACGGAACGAGGTCCTTCGGGTCCGCGCCGAGCGACGTGCACAGCGCGAAGACCCAGTCGTAAATGGCGCGCGAGGCCGCGAGATCGGAGTGCACCGCCTCCTTCGCCGACCGGATTCCGTTCTCCTGGATGCAGCGGTAGTTCCCGGCGATCAGCATGCTCCACTTCGCGAGCGGGACGAAGATCGAATCGTGCACCTTGAGCTTCACCGGCAGCTCGATCTTCTCCCCGCCGACGTCGAACCGCAGCGCCTCGATGTCGGCCTGGAGCTGCCGCAGCAGGGCGGTGTGCGCGTCCGACCCGAAACGCGCCGCCTTGAAGTTGGTCGGCAGCCGGACCTGCAGCACGTTGACCTTCTCGTCCGGCGGGCGGAACGCCTGCGGATCGGGGCTGCACAGCGTGACCAGCGCCGGGTCGAAGGCATCCCACACGGTCGGGTCGGTATAGGCGCTGCGGCAGCCGTCGGCGTTCACGCCCGGGATCCGCTTGAGATAGGCGAGCGGCGGCATGTTCATGATCGACATGCACGGCACGCGCGCCTTTGCGACGCGCTCCATCAGCTCGCGCACGCCGGGCGAGCGGTACTGGGGCTCCTGCATCGCCAGGCCGACGAGATCGAAGCCCGCCGGGTCGAAGTCGTTCGCACCACCCGCGGACATCGAGCCCGGCAGCTTGCGCGAGTCGATCTCGACGAGGCCCGTGCGCCCCTTGACCGGCATGCGGACGCGGAAGCCTTCCTTGTTCATCAGGTCGGCTTCGGCGGGGAGGCAAACCAGCCGGACCGTGTGGCCCGCCATGAGCAGCTTCGACGCGAGCAGCGAGCCGTACGACGCACCCAAGAGCAGGATCTTGTTCTTTGCGGGCATCGGCACCTCCTGGTGAGCAGTGCGATGCGGGAACCATAGGCCGAACCGGCGCCTATGTCATGCGGCGAAGCAATATTTCGCGATCCGGAAGAAGATGGTCGCCGGAGCAGGTCGCCGCCGCGCGTAGAATCGTGACGTCTCCCGAGGGGAAAGCAATCATGTCCATCACGCTCGCGGAAGTCGAGGAACAAGCGCGCAAACTCGCGCCCGAAGACCGCGCCCGACTCGCCGAAGCGCTGCTCGAGTCGCTTCAGTCGGCGCCCCTCGCCGATCTCCAGGCGGCGTGGGCGCGCGAGATCGAGGCGCGCGTTGCGGCCTACGAACAGGGCGAGAGCGAGGTATTCGCGGCCGAGGAAGTCTTCGCGGAGGCAAGGCGCCTCGCGCGGTGATGCGCGCACGCGTCGTAGCTGCGGCGCGCCTGGAGTACCTCGCCGAGATCGTCAATTACGCGGAAGCGGAGCCGGGACTGGGGCACCGTTTTGCCCAAGCCGTCGAGGACGCGATCGCCCGCGCCCTGCTCTTTCCGCGAGTCGGTTCGCCGTCACCGGCAGGCACGCGGCGTGTCTTGCTCAGGGGCTTTCCGTTTTCCGTCTACTACCGGCCGGAGGCCGAAGGCATCGTCGACTTCGCCGTCGCTCATCAGGCGCGCAGGCCAGGATACTGGCGCTCCCGAATGCGAGAGCGCTGACCGCAAGGCACGGGGTCCGCTGCGCGAGCAATCCTCAGACGCGCAGCGGCTCGAGCGCCTTGAAGTCGAGCGCGACGCCGTGTCCCGGCCGCTCCGGCGCGATCGCGCAGCCCTCGACGATCCGCGTCGGTTCAGCCATGTAGCGGTCGAGCCCGAACCCGTGGATCTCGAGGTACGAGCGGTTCGGCACTGCCGCGAGCAGATGCACCGTGAGGTCGTGCACGCCGTGCGACGTGACCGGCAGGTTGAAGGCCTCGGCGAGGTGCGCGATCTTCATGAACACCGTGACGCCGCCGCAGTTCGAGACGTCGGGCTCGGGGAACGTGACGCCCCCTGCCTCGATCATCTGCTTGAACTCCCACAGCGTGCGCAGGTTCTCGCCGGTCGCGATCGGCACGCCGCCCTCGCGCACGATGCGCGCGTGGCCGGCGACGTCGTCTGGGATCGTGGGCTCCTCGAGCCACACGAGCTCGAACTCGCGCACCAGCCGCGCCGCGCGGATCGCGTGGTCGACCGACCAGCGCATGTTCGCGTCCGCCATCAGCGGGAAATCGGTGCCGAGGTGCCGGCGCATCGCGCGCACCCGCTCGACGTCCTCGGACAGCTTGTCGCGGCCGACCTTCATCTTGATCGCGCGGAAGCCGTGCGCCTGGAAGTCGTCCGCCTGCCTGAGCAGCCGGTCGAGCGGGAACTGAAGGTCGATGCCGCCCGCGTAGCACGGCACCTTCGGGTCGAACCCACCGAGCATCCGCCACAGCGGCTGGCCGCGCCGCTTCGCCGCGAGGTCCCACAGCGCGATGTCGATCGCCGAGATGGCGAGCACGACCGGGCCGCCGCGGCCGCCGTAGTGCAGCGCCCACCACATCCTCTGCCACAGGGGCTCGATGCGGTCCGCCTCGGCGCCGACGAGGAGCGGCCGGAGGTAACGCTCGATCAGGACGTGGATCGCGGCGCCGTTCGTGCCGACGGTGTAGGTGTAGCCGAGCCCCTCGGCGCCGTCCGAGTCGCGCACGCGCGCGGCGACGAGCTCGAAATGCGTGATCTCGCCGTGCGTGCTGTCCGACAGCACGACCGGCAGGGGGACGCGGTAGCAGGCGCTCTCGACCGACGCGATCGCCGGCATCGCGCTCAGGCGCCGGCCGAGCGGTAGACGGCGAGCGCGGCGTCGACGCCGGCGCCGCGCGGCAGCTTGTGACCCTCGGCGGCCAGGACCGTCTCGAGCCCTGCGAGCGTCGTGAGCACGCAGTCCTTGCGCGCGTTGTAGCCCATCGCGCCGATGCGCCAGATCTTTCCGTGCAGCGGCCCGAACGAGGTTCCGATCTCGATGCCGAAATCGTCGAGCAGCGCGCGGCGCGCGCGATCGCCGTTCACGCCTGCCGGGATGTGGATCCCGGTGACGTTCGGCATCTTGTGTACCTTGTCGCCGAACACCTTCAGCCCCATCGCCTCGGCGCCGGCGACCATCGCCTGGCTCGCGAGGGCATGGCGGCGGAACACGCTCGCATGCCCTTCCTTGACGAAGATGCGCGCGCACTCCCGCGCGCCGTAGAGCATCGTGGTCGCCTCGGTGTGATGGTTGAGCGCGAGGTCGCTCCAGTAGTCCATCAGCATCGCGAGATCGAAGTAGTTGGAGCCGATCATGCGGCCGGCGCCGGGCGTGTAGTCCTTCGGTCGGAGGCCCTCCTCGATGTGGCGGCGCCGGTAGATCGCCTCCGCCATCCGCTCGCTCAGGCTGATCGGGGCCGACCCCGACGGGCCGGCGAGGCACTTCTGCAGGCCGCCGGTCACGCAGTCGATTTCCCACGCGTCGGTGGCGAGCGGCATCCCGCCCACCGTGGCCGTTGCGTCCACCTGCAGCATCGCCCCGTACCGGTGGCAGATCTTCCCGATCTCCTCGAGCGGCTGCGCCATCGTCGTCGAGGTGTCGCCCTGACAGGTGGCGACCAGCTTCGGCCGGAAGCTCCTGACCGCCTCCTCGACCTGCTCGGGGCGGAAGACGGTGCCCCACTCCACTTCCGCGACGCGCAGGTCCGCGCCGGCGCGGCGTGCGATCTCCGCCTTGAGCTGCCCGAAGCGCCCGAACGCGAGCACCAGCACCCGGTCGCCCGGCTCCACCGCCGACACCATCGCGCACTCGATCGCCGAGCGCGCGGTGCCGTCGACGAGGAAGGTCCAGCGGTTGTGCGTCTCCAGCACGCGCCGGTACAGCTCCATCGTCTCCTTCATGTAGACGCGGAACTGCGGGTCGAACTGGCCGAGGAGCTGCGCCGACATCGCGCGCAGCACGCGCGGGTCGGCGTTGATCGGCCCCGGCCCCATCAGGAGCCGCGGCGTCGGATTGATGTCGTCGAAAATGCTCGTCTCGTCCTCGAGGGCGGCGAGCTGGGGGAGGTCGGATTTCATGGCGCCCGAATGCTACCAGCCCGTCGCCTCAGCGGGCCGGAAAGGCCGCGCGCCAGTGCCGGGCGATGTCGACGCGCCGGCACACCCAGACCTGGTCGTGCGCCTGAACGTGATCCAGGAATCGCTGCAGCGCCAGGATCCGCCCGGGCCGCCCGAGGAGCCGGCAGTGCATGCCGACCGACATCATCTTCGGGCGCTCGGCGCCTTCCGCGTACAGCACGTCGAACGAGTCGCGCAGGTAGGCGAAGAAGTGGTCCGCGGTGTTGAAGCCCTGGGGGGTCGCGAACCGCATGTCGTTCGCATCGAGCGTGTACGGCACGACGAGGTGCCGCACCGTGCGCCCGTCGGAAGTCTCGACGTCGGTCCAGAACGGCAGCTCGTCGCCGTAATAGTCCGCGTCGTACTCGTAGCCCCCGTGCTCGACCACCAGGCGCCGGGTGTTCGGGCTGTCGCGGCCGGTGTACCAGCCGACCGGCCACTCATTCTTCGTCATGCGCCGGATGATCTCCGTACCGATGCGCAGGTGCTCGGCCTCGGTCGCCGGGTCGACGTTCTGGTAATGGATCCAGCGCCAGCCGTGGCAGGCGATCTCGTGCCCGAGCTCGAGAAAGGCCGCCGTCACCTCGGGGCAGCGCTCGAGGGCCATCGAGATGCCGAACACCGTCAGCGGCAGCTTGCGACGCTCGAACTCGCGCAGGATCCGCCACACCCCCACGCGCGCGCCGAACTCGTAGATCGACTCCATGCTCAGGTGTCGCGCGGGATAGGCTGCGGCGCCGATGATCTCGGAGAGAAACTGCTCGGAGCCCGGGTCGCCGTGCAGAACGCTGTTCTCGCCGCCCTCCTCGTAGTTCAGGACGAACTGCACCGCGATGCGCGCGCCACCGGGCCACTGCGCGTGCGGCGGGTTGCGGCCGTAGCCGCGGAGGTCGCGCGGGTATGCGGTCGTCACTTCGCCTCCAGCAGGTCGAGGAACGTGAGCGCCATCACTTCGGTCGCCCTGTACAGGTCGTCGAGCACGAGGTTCTCGTCGGCGCGGTGGCCGTTCGCCTCCTCGAGCGTGCGCGGACCGGCGCCGTAGAGGACGGTCGGGACGCCCGCCTCGCTGTAGTGCCGCGCGTCGGTGTACAGCGGCACGCCGTGCGGCTGCACGTCGATGCCGAACACCGCGCGCGCGTTCCTCTGGATCGCGTGCACCATGTGCTCCTGGCCGGGACGGCGCACGAACGGATGGGCGAGCAGGATGCGGCGCACATCGACCCTGATCCCAGCCATCTTGCGCACCGACTCCCTGATGAGCGCGGTGATGAAGCGTTCGGCGGCGCCCGGCGTCTCGTCCGGGATGATCCGCCGGTCGAGACGGAACGTGACCTTGTCGGGCACGACGTTGGTGTTGATCCCGCCCTTGATGAGGCCCACGACCATCGTCGGGTGCCCGATTCCGGGGATCTGGGACTCGAGCGCGGTAAGCGCCTTGCGATAGGCGTACAGGTCGTTGAGGATGAGCGCCGCGGCCTCGAGCGCATCGTCGCCCTTCTCCGGCTCGGCCGCGTGGCCGGACTTGCCGGTGACCTCGACCTCGAGGTGGAGGCAGCCGTTGTGCGCGGTCGTCACGCCGTACGAGAACCCGGCGCAGATCGCGAAGTCGGGCCTCGAGAGCCCGTTCTCGAGGATCCACCTGGGCCCGATCTCCCCGCCCGCCTCCTCGTCGTAGGTGAGATGCAGCTCGATCGCGCCCGCGAGCTTCGCTCCGGAGGCCTTGGCCGCCAGGAGCGCCCAGGCATAGGTCGCGAAGTCCGATTTCGAGACTGCGACGCCGCGGCCGTACATCCGGCCGTCGCGAATCACCGCGCCGTACGGATCGACGCTCCACCCCGACCCCGGCGGCACGACGTCGCCGTGCGCGTTGCAGGCGATCGTCGGCCCGCCGTTTTCGAAGCGCTCGCGGACGATCAGGTTGGCGCAGCTGACCATCCCGTTCTTCCGGACAAGCTCCTCGGGCACCGGATGCCGCTCGACCTCGAACCCCGCCGCCTCGAGCAGTCGCGCCGCCCGCTCGGCGTGCGGCCGGCAGTCTCCCGGGGGATTGTCGGAGGGCGCCTTCACCAGCTCGGCGAGGAAGCGCGTCTGCGCTTCGCGCTGTGCGGCGAGGAACGCGTGAACCTCCTCGCGCGCGTTCATGGCTTCCGGGACGGGTCGAACTGCTCGATGAAGCGCAGCCAGACCCGCGCGGCGGTTTCGACGTCGGCGAGCGTGATCGCCTCCGCCGGGTTGTGGCTGATGCCCTTCTCGCAGCGCACGAACAGCATGCCGATGTCGGCGAGGTCGATGATCGCCATGCCGTCGTGGCCGGCGCCGCTCGGCAGCTCGCGCACGGCAATGCCCTCGGCGGCGACCGCCGCCCCGATCTGGTCCATCAGCCAGGGCGCGCAGGCCGCAACGCCGCCTTCGTGGGTCTTGGTGACGTTCAGCTGCACGCCGCGGCGCGCCGCAATCGCCCTCATCTCGCCGAGCACATCGTCGACCGCGGCCAAGCGCATCGGGTCGCGCGGGGCGCGGATGTCGATCGTGAACCGCACCTTGCCCGGCACGACGTTGACCGCGCCGGGCAGGCATTCCAGCTTTCCGACCGTGCCGACCAGCTCGGGCTCGGCGGCGCAACGCCTCTCGATCGCGAGCACGCATTCGGCAGCGGCGGCAAGCGCGTCCTGGCGCAGGCGCATCGGCACGGTACCGGCGTGGCCGGCCATGCCGCCCACCTCGACCGCGAAGCGCGTCGCCCCGTTGATCGCGGTGACCACGCCCACCGGCAGCCCCTCGGCCTCGAGGACCGGCCCCTGCTCGATGTGGAGCTCGGCATACGCGAGCACGTCCTCGCGCCGGCGCGCGGCAGCGCCGATGCGCCCCGGGTCCAGGCCGAACGCGCGCAGCGCCTCGCGCATCGGGATCCCGTCCTTGTCGACGTTGTCGAGAACCTCGCCCTTGAACGTGCCGGCGACCGCCCGGCTGCCGAGCAGGGTCGCGTTGAACCGCGTCCCCTCCTCGTCGGCGAAGCCGACGACCTCCAGCGCGAACGGGAGGCGCTTGCCGCGCGCGTGCAGCGCACGCACGCACTCGATCGCGGTGACGACTCCGAGCATGCCGTCGTACTTCCCGGCGTCGCGCACCGTGTCGAGGTGCGAACCCATCATCAGGCACGGCAGCCCTGGCCGGTCACCCTCATAGCGCCCGACTACGTTGCCGATCGCGTCGAGCCGCGCGCCCATGCCCGCCTCGCGCATCCAGCCGAGCACCAGCGCGTTCGCCGCCTGCTGCTCCCTGGACAGGAACACGCGGGTGAGGCCGCCGTCGAGCTCGGACAGCCGCGCGAGCGCCTCGCACTGATCCAGGATGCGCTGAGCCGAGAGCGTCACTATGGTCCGCGTCGAGGTATCCTTCGCGCCGATGATTCTATACGGCTCCACGCTGCACCACCGCCGATGACGTTCGGGCTCGGCCGCCTCAACGCGATGCCGCAGGCGGAATTCCGCGCCGCGCTCGGCGAGGTGTTCGAGCACTCGCCGTGGGTGGCCGAGCGTGCCTGGTGGCGCCGACCCTTCGCGTCGGTGGACGCGCTGCACGCGGCGATGGTCGCCGCGGTTCGCGCGGCCGGGCCGGAGGAGCAGCTCGCCCTCGTCCGCGCGCATCCCGAGCTCGCCGGGCGCGAGGCGGCGGACGGGACGCTCACGGCCGACTCGACCTCGGAGCAGGGCCGGCTGGGGTTCACCGCCCTCACCCGCGCCGAGCTCGAGCGCGTGGCGCGCGCGAACGCGGCGTACCGGGAAAAGTTCGGCTTCCCCTGCATCGTCGCGCTGCGCCTGCACGCCACCCGCGAGTCGGTGATCGCGGAGATGGAGCGCCGCGCCGGCAACGATCGCGCCGCCGAGCTCGCCGCGGCGCTCGATCAGATCGGGCACATCACGCGCGGTCGCCTGGACAAGCTCGTCACCCCCTGAACGGAACCGCTTATGGGTCGACTCTCGACGCACGTCCTGGACACCGTCAGCGGCACGCCCGCGGCCGGCATGAAAATCGAGTTCTCCGTTCTCGAGAACGGCAAGTGGACGCCGCTGAAGACGGTGCACACGAATGCCGACGGCCGCACCGACGAACCGGTGCTGGCCGGCGCGGCGATGCGCACGGGCGAGTTCAAGCTCGTCTTCCACGTCGCGGCCTACTTCCGCGGCAAGGGCGTCGCGCTTCCGGACCCGCCGTTTCTCGATCGCGTTCCGATCCGCTTCGGCATCGCAGACCTTTCGGGCCACTATCACGTCCCGCTGCTCTGCACCCCCTGGAGCTACGCCACCTATCGCGGCAGCTGAGCGGCGCGCCGATGCGCGCCGGTTAGAATCGCGGCGTGAGCGCCTCCTTCGCCCGCCGCCGTTTCCTCCTCGCCGCCTCCGGACTCGCGCTCGGGGCGTGCGGGCGCTGGAGGTCCCAGGCGCCCGAACGCGGCCCGGTCGCGGCGATGTTCCCCGGGCGCATCGACGACGGCGGCTTCATGGAGTCGGGTTACCGCGGCCTCCTCCGCATCCGCGACGAGCTCAAGCTTCCGGTCGACTACGTCGCCGACGTCGCGCCCGACGACGAGGCGATGAAGGCCGCGCTGCGCAAGCTCGCGGACTCCGACGCAAAGCTGGTGATCGCGCACGGCGGGCAGGCCGCCGAGGCGGTGCAGCGCGTCGCCTGGGAGTTCCCGGAGCAGCGCTTCGTCTCGGTCCAGGGCCACCTCACCCGCCCCAACCTCGCGGTCTACGAGGTCCTGCAGGAGCAGTCCGCCTGGCTCGCCGGCGCCGCCGCGGGCCTGCTCACGAAGTCGAACGTCGTCGGGCACATGTCGGGGCTGCGCGTCCGGCCGGGCCTAAAGGGGCGCGCCGCGTTCGCGGCCGGCCTCGCGCACACGAACGCCCGCGCGCGGCTGCTCACGAATTTCTCCGGCACCCAGGACGATCCGGCAGTCGCGAAGCGCATCGCGCTGGCGCAGATCGACGCCGGCGCCGACCTCATCTTCACGATGCTGAACGCCGGCCGCGCCGGGGCGATCGAGGCCTGCCGCGAGCGCGGCGTGCGCCAGATCGGCAATGCGCGCGACTGGGTCGCGGCGCTGCCCGAGGTGTTCGTGGCGAGCGCGGTCGCCGACGCGGGCTTCGCGGTCTTCCAGTCCGGGCGCGACTTGAGCGACAACCTGTTCAAGGGCGAGCTGGTGAAGCGCTTCGGGATGCGCTATCCGGACGCGGTGCGGCTCGCGCTTGCCCCGGGCGTGCCCCAGGCGGTGACCACCCGCGTCGCCGACCTGGGAAGGGAGATGGCGGCGGGCGCCATCGCGATTCCCGAGACCTACTCGGGCCCCGAGTTCATGCCGGCCTGAGCCGCCGGCGCGAAAGGAAGCCTATGGCAGCCGGTGGCGTCTCCATTCACGTCGTGGACGTTTCGCGCGGCGTGGTCGCCGCGTGGATGCGCGTCGAGCTCTACCAGCTCGACCCGGCGCGGAAGCTCCTCACGAGCGGCATCGTCAGCGCGAAGGGGCTGGTCGAGGAGCCGGCGCTCGCGAAGCGCTTCGCGCCGGGCTACTACGAGGCGGTCTTCCACGTCGGCGCGTTCTACCGCGCCGTCGGCATCGAGCTGCCGAAAGTGCCCTTCCTGGACGTCGTCGCCTACCGCTTCGGGATCTCCGACCCCGCGCAGCACTACCACCTGCCGATGAAGGTCACGCCGTGGGGCTACTCGTGCTTCCGCGGCGGGGCGTGATTCCGCGGTACCGCCCTTCCCGACGCCCCGTGCGCGCGAGCGCACGGACATCCCCGGGCACATGAGGCGACCGGACCTCGCCGCCGCCGCCGCGCTGCACGGCGTGATGGTGCTCAGCATGGCGTCCACTCTCGCGATCCCGGTGCTCGCGCCGGCGATCGCCGCCGAGACGGGACTCGCGCCCTCCCTGGTGGGGGCGTACTCGTTCTTCACCTGGAGCGCGGCGATGCTCGCCTCGAGCATCGCGGGCGCCCTGATCGGGATCTTCGGGCCGGTGCGGGTGGTCCAGCTCTCGCTCGCGCTCGGGGCCGCGGGCCTGGGCGCGGGCGCGAGCGGTTCGCTCATCGCGCTCGCGCTCGCGCCGCTCTTCATCGGGCTCGGATGCGGCGTGGAGACCCCGGCAAGCTCGGAGATCCTCGCGCGCGTCACGCGGCCCGAGCGCCGCGCGTTCATCTTCTCGCTCAAGCAGACCGGCGTGCAGCTCGGCGGGATCGCGGCGGGCATCGCCTTTCCGGCGACGGTCGCGACGGTCGGTTGGCGCGCCGGGCTCGGCGTGCTCGCGGTCGTCCTCGTCGCCTACGCGGTCGCGCTCGAGCCGATGCGGCGGCGCCTCGCCCGGCGCCATGCGCCCGAGCGTCCGGCGCGACACGCCGGGCCGGCGATCGCCTACGTGCTGCGCTCCCCGACGTTGCGGACGCTTTCGATCGCGTCCTTCGCGTTCCACGCGATGCAGGTGTGCCTCAACACCTTCCTGGTGACGTTTCTCGTCACCCAGCACGGCCTGTCCCTCGCGCTGGCCGGCCTGCTGCTCAGCATCGCCCAGCTCGGCGGCTTCGTCGGGCGCCTCGGCTTCGGCCTCGTGGTCGGGCCGCGCCTGCCGGTGCTCTCGCTCCTGGTCGCGATCGGCTTCAGCATGACGGCGTGCGCTGTCGTGCTCGGCGTCGCGGCGGGCGTGCTGCACGTGGCGGCGCTCGGCGCGCTGTGCTTCCTCTTCGGGTTGACGGCGGCGGGCTGGAACGGCGTGTTCCTCGCCGAGATCGTGCGCGAGGCGCCGCCCGGCGAGATCGCGCGGGTCACCGGCGGCGTGATGGTCACCGCGTATGCGGGCCTCATCCTCGGTCCGGTCGCGTTCGCCACCGCGGCCGCCGCGCTGAGCCTCGGTGCGGGCTTCGTCGCGCTCGCCGTCGCGACGGCGCTCGGCTCGACCGCGCTCGCGCGCGCGCGGCCCGCGCCGCCCCGGCCCGTATAATCGCGCTCCCTCTCGCCGGATCCGCCGCCATGCCGTCGTTCGACATCACGTCCGAGGTCAACAAGGTCGAGCTCAAGAACGCCGTCGAACAGGCGAACAAGGAGATCCAGAACCGGTTCGACTTCAAGGGCTCGGACGCGCGCATCGAGCAGGCCGAGCTCGCGCTGACCGTCTACGCCGACGACGACTTCAAGCTCACGCAGGTGATGGACGTCTTCACCGGCAAGTGCGCCAAGCGCGGCGTGGACGTGCGCGCGCTCGACCCGAAGGCGATCGAGAAGATCTCCGGAAACAAGGTGAAGCAGGCGGTCGAGGTCAGGAACGGCATCGAGACCGAGAAGGCGAAGTCGATCGTGAAGCTGCTGAAGGACGCCAAGCTCAAGGTCCAGGCGTCGATCCAGGGTCCGGCGGTGCGCGTCTCGGGCGCGAAGAAGGACGACCTGCAGGCCGCGATCCAGCTGGTGCGGAAATCCGTCGCCGACGTCCCGCTGCAGTTCGGCAACTTCCGTGACTGAGCGCTCGCCCGCGCGGCCATGAGCGGTGCGCCGGACGCCCCGGCGCAGGAGACCTTCGGCGCGGCGCTCACGCGCGCCACGCCGACGCCGCGCGTCGTCCCCGCGCTGATCGCCCTCAACGTGGCGGCCTTCGTCGCGCTGGCGCTGGCGGGCGGCGGCCTCTTCTCGCCGCAGCCCGCGGTCCACGTGCGCTGGGGCGCCAACTTCGGGCCCCTCACCGCCGGCGGTGAATGGTGGCGCCTCGTCACCGGCGCGTTCATGCACTTCGGCCTGGTGCACCTCGCGCTCAACATTTGGGTGCTGTGGGACGCCGGGCGCCTCGCCGAGCGCCTCTTCGGCGCGGTCGCGTTCCTCCTGATCTATCTTGCCGCCGCGATCGTCGCCGGCCTTGCAAGCGTGGCGTGGAACCCGTGGGTGAACAGCGCGGGCGCCTCGGGGGCCCTGTTCGGCGTCATCGGCGCGCTCGTGGTGTACATGGCCGACCGCTCGCACGGCGTGCCGTTCGCCGTGATGCGCGCGCACCGCAACAGCCTGCTCGTGTTCGCGGCCTACTCGATCCTGTTCGGGCTGCTCGCGCGCGGCGTCGACAATGCCGCGCATCTCGGCGGCCTCGCGACCGGCCTCGTGCTCGGTGCGCTGCTCGGCCGCCCGGTGGCGCCCGCGCCGGCGCCGCGGACCGCGGCGCGCTGGGCCGGCGCGGTCGCCGCGTCCATCGCGCTCGCCGTCGCCGTGAGCGCGGGAATCCGGAGCGCTGGCCCGGCCTATCACGCCGAGCAGGCGTTCCGTGGCGCGCTCGACGGGTTCGCACCGGCCTCGCGCGCGCTGCTGGAGGAGCGCGAGCGTCTCGGGCGCGAGCTGCGCGCCGGGTCGCGCCTTCCCGCCGAGGCCGCCGCCGCGCTCGATGACCACGCCCGGCGGTGGGACGCGGAGCGCATGCGCCTCGCGGCCCCGCGGCTCGCCCCCGCCGGCCCGCTCCCCGGCCTCCAGTCCGCGCTCGTCCGCTACGCGGCCTTGCAGCGCGACGTGACCGGGCTGATGGCGCAGGTGATCCGCGACGAGGACCCGGCGCAGATCGAGGCGCTCCGCGCGAGTCAGCAGGAGTTGCGGGCGGCGGAGCAGGCGCTCGAGGCGGCGCTCGACGCGGCGCGCAGGGAGAGCGCGGACAAGTAGCGCCGGCTCAGAGCGCGGCCGCGCGCGAGCGCAGGAGCCGCCACACGAGCCAGACCGCCCAGGCGCCGGGCACGACCGCGATCGCGATCAAGCCGGCCCCGCGCGCCGCAGGCGAGGCGGGCAGTTCGTCCTGGATCCAGTGCGCGAGCTGTCGCTTGAGTCGTTCCATGGCGGCGAATCCGTCGGTTCGTTCGTTCCGGATTCGTCGCCGACCGTCGGCCGCGCCTTACGGCCCACGAATTGCCCGAGCGGTCGAGCCCGCGGCAGGTCAGCGGGCGAGGCCTTCGGCCCAGCGGTCGTAGAGGTGCCGCGCGACCGCATTCAGATCGCGCACGCGCGCCTCGATCTCGAGCTCCATCTCCGCGGGCGTCTGCACCGACGGGCCGCGGTGCCGGTCGAGCTCGTCCGCGGAGTCCGCAGCCCACGTGCGGATCATCGCACTCGTCATCTCGACATGGCACTGCATCGCCAGGTGCGGGCCGAGGACGAACGCCTGGTTCGGGCAGTAGGGGCTTTCGGCGATCCGCCGCGCGCCGGCCGGGATCGTGAACGTCTCGCCGTGCCAGTGGAACGAGAGGAACTCGGTCGTCGCGCCGAACCATCGCCGCGCGTCCGGATCGTCGCTGACGCGGACCATCCCCCATCCGATCTCCCTGACCGGGTTGCGGGTGACGACGCCGCCGAGCGCCTTCGCCATGAGCTGGCCCCCGAGGCAGTGCCCGAGGACGGGAACCTCGCCGGCCACCGCCGCTCGAATGAGCGCGAGGGTCGGCTCGATCCAGGGGAGCGGGTCGTTCACGCTCATCGGGCCGCCCATCATGGCGATTCCGGAGAACGCGCGCGGGTCGGCGGGCACCGGCTCGCCTTCGCTCGTGGCGAACAGCCGCCAGGGAATGCCCCGAGCGTCGAGGTAGGCGGAAAAATACCCTGGACCCTCGGTGGGGCTATGTCGGAAGATGGCGACCGGTTTCATGGCGAAGAGCGACGATGCGTCAGGCGAATTCTAGTGCGATCCTGATCCTGGCCAGCGCGCTGGCCGGCCCGGCCGCGGCCGCGGACGTGAACGTCGTCGGCCTCTTCGGGCAGAAAGCGGTCGTCTCGATCGGCGGGGGGCAGCCCCGCACGCTCAGCGTCGGACAGAAGACGGCCGAGGGCGTCGTTCTCCTCGCGGTCGGCCCGGACGGCGCGACCTTCGAGATCGACGGCAAGCGCCGCACCCTCAAGATGGGCCAGGCGTACTCGGGACGGGCCACCGGCAACGGCAACTCGCGCACCGTCCTGAAAGCCGACGGCCAGGGCCATTTCATCGCCGAGGGCCAGGTCAACGGGGCCGCCGTCCGCTTCCTCGTCGACACCGGCGCGACGCTGATCGCCCTCCCCGCCGCGGACGCGCGGCGCATGGGCGTGAGCTACGTCAACGCGCCGCGCGGAATGGTCAGCACCGCGAACGGCACCGCGGTGGCCTACAAGGTCAAGCTCGACAGCGTCCGGGTCGGCGACATCACCATCAACAACGTCGATGCGGTGGTGATGGAAGGCGGCCTCGCCATGCCGCTGCTCGGCATGAGCTTCCTCAACCGCACCGAGATGAAGCGCGAAGGCGAGACGATGGTCCTCGTGAAGCGCTTCTAGCGCCGTCCGCACGGCGCTCAAAAGTTCCGCCGCGTCAGGGTCAGCGTGTCGCCGACCCGCCGCATCTCCACGCCCCGCAGGAAGCTCATGCCGAGGAGGGTGACCGGCAGCTCGTCGCGCCCGCCTTCCATCACCACCGCCTCGACGTTGTGCAGGGTCACCTCCCCGACCCGCACCGAGGCGAGCGTCGCGCGGTAGCCGGTCCGCGGTCCGCCCGCGGTCGCGATCTGGACGCGGGCGTGGGGCGAGTAGCCGATGCCGAGCCGCCGCGCCTCGTCGCTCGACAGCGCGACCGCGGTGGCGCCGGTATCGACGAGGGCGCGCGTCTCGGCGCCGTTGATGAAGGCCGGCGTGACGAAGTGGCCGCGCGCGTCGGCCTTCAGCTCCGCGGTGGCGACCGTGGACTGCCCGAGCCGCAGGGTCGTCTGCCTGCCGTCGACCTCGACCACCGCCTGGCCGCGGTCGGCCGCGACGAGGCGCACGCCCTCCGGCGAGGCCTGGCCGGCGCGCAGGCTGCGCACGACCGAGCCGTTCACGAGGAGCTGCGCGCGGTCGTGCTCGAGCGACATGACCATCACGGTCGTCGCCTCCGCGGCGAGCGACGCGGCGAGCGCGCCGACCGCGGCGAGCGCGCGCCGCACGGCGCTACGCGCGGTTCTTGTCGCGCTCGATGAGCGCGTACGCGGAGTGGTTGTGGATGGACTCGAAGTTCTCCGACTCGACCCGGTACCACTCGATGCGATCGTCGGCGTTGAGCCGCGCGGCGACGTCGCGCACCATGTCCTCGACGAACTTGGGATTGTCGTACGCGCGCTCGGTCACGAACTTCTCGTCCGGGCGCTTGAGCAGGCCGTAGAGCTGGCACGAGGCTTCCTCCTCGGCGTAGCCGATGAGGTCCTCGATCCACACGAAGCCCTTGGTGCGCGCATCGATCGTCACGTGCGAGCGCTGGTTGTGGGCCCCGTACTCGGAGATCTCCTTCGAGCACGGGCAGAGGCTCGTGACCGGCACGACCACCTTCATGGTGAAGGTCTGCCGGCCGCGATCGATCTCGCCCACGAAGGTGACCTCGTAGTCGATCAGGCTCTGCACGCCGGAGACCGGCGCCGACTTGTTGACGAAGTACGGGAAGGCCATCTCGACGTGGCCGACCTCGGCCTCGAGCCGCTCGACCATCTCGCCCAGCATCACCTTGAAGCTGTCGACCGAGATCTCGCGCTCGTGGGCGTTGAGGATCTCGACGAAGCGCGACATGTGCGTGCCCTTGAACTGGTGCGGCAGGCCCACGTACATGTTGAAGGTCGCGATCGTGTGCTGCACGCCGCCGCCCTTCTCGGCCACCTTGATCGGGTGGCGGATCGACTTGATGCCGACCTTGTCGATCGCGAGGCGGCGCGTGTCGGCCGAGGCCTGCACGTCCGGGATCGACTGGTTGACGCCGGGATCGCGGATGTTCATCGGGGGACCTTTCGCCGGACGGTACGCCCGGAAGGAGGATCGGCAGGATTCTAGCACCCGGGTACCGCCCCCTTTCCTTACCGCCAGCGATGCTTTAATGACGGTCCGGCGCGCACCCCCATTGCGAGGATCCCTGCATGCAACGCAGCACCGAACGCATTCTGACGACCCACGTGGGCAGCCTGCCGCGTCCGCGCGACCTGCTGCAGATGACCTTCGCGCGCGACCGCGGCGAGCCTTACGACGAGCGCGCGTACGAAAGCCGCCTCGGCGAGGCGGTCGCGGAGGTCGTCGCCGCCCAGGCGCGCGTCGGCCTGGACGTCGTGGACGACGGCGAGTTCGGCAAGGCGGGCTTCATGCACTACGTGAACCAGCGGCTCGCCGGCTTCGAGCCGGGCGCCGCGCCGCGCGCGGGAAATCCGTTCGCGGCCTCGCGCGAGTTCCGCGCCTTCCCCGAGTACTACGCGTCGGTCGGGCTTGGCACCGCCGGTCCGGCGGCGAAAGCCCCGCGCCTCACCTGCACCGGGCCGATCACCTACAAGGGGCACGCCGAGCTCGAGCGCGACATCGCGAACCTGAAGCGCGCGCTCGCCGGCGTCGGCGTGCGGGAGGCGTTCATGCCGGCGGTCTCGCCCTCGAACGTGGAGGAATGGCAGCGCAACGCCTACTACGCCTCGAGCGACGAGTTCGTGGCCGCGATCGCCGATGCGATGCGCACGGAGTACAAGGCGATCGTGGACGCCGGCCTCCTGCTGCAGATCGACGATCCGCGCCTCGTCACCTACTACAACGTCACGCCCGAGGCGACGGTGGCCGACTGCCGGCGCTGGGCCGAGCGCCGCGTCGAGGTGCTGAACCACGCGCTGCGCGGGCTGCCGCGCGAGCGCATCCGCTTCCACACCTGCTACGGCATCAACATCGGCCCGCGCGTGCACGACATGGCGCTGAAGGACATCGTCGACCTGATGCTCAGGGTGAACGCCGGCGCCTATTCGTTCGAGGCCGCCAACCCGCGCCACGAGCACGAGTGGCGCGTGTGGCGCGACGTCAAGCTGCCCGACGGCGCGGTGCTGATCCCCGGGGTCATCACGCACTCGAACGTCATGGTCGAGCACCCGGAAACGGTCGCCGACCGGATCGTGCGCTTCGCCGAGGTGGTGGGGCGCGAGAACGTCATCGCCGGCGCCGACTGCGGCTTCGGCACGTTCGCCGGGTCCGAGGAGATCCAGGAGCGGATCGTGTGGGCGAAGTTCGAGGCGCTCGCGCAGGGCGCGGCGCTGGCGAGCGCGCGGCTCTGGGGCCGCGCGCGCAGCTAGCGGGGAGGCTGCGCGGCTAGGCCGCGCGAATGCTGGCCGGTGGCGCCGCGGCAGCGAGGCGCGCGCGGATGGCGGCGAGAACGCCGTCGCGATCGAGGCCGACCGACGCGAGCAGCTGGCTCTGGTCGCCGTGGTCGATGAAACGGTCCGGCAGCCCGAGGTGGAGGATCTGGGCGGCGATGCCCTGGGCGGCGAGGCTCTCCGCGACGGCGCTGCCCGCCCCGCCCATGACCACGTTCTCCTCCAGCGTCACCAGGAGCGCGTGCGTGCGGGCAAGCTGGGCCACGAGCGCCTCGTCGAGCGGCTTCACGAACCGCATGTTGACGACGGTTGCGTCCAGATCGGCGGCGGCGTCGAGCGCCACCTTGAGCAGCGTGCCGAACGCGAGGATCGCGACGCGCCGCCCCTCGCGGCGCAGCTCCGCCTTGCCGAGCGGCAGCGCCCGCATTTCGGCCTCAATCGCGACGCCCATCCCCGCGCCGCGCGGGTAGCGCACCGCGGCCGGCGAGTCGAGCAGGAAGCCGGTGTAGAGCATCTGCCGGCACTCGTTCTCGTCGGCGGGCGTCATCACCGTCATGTTCGGCACGCAGCGCAGGTAGGCGAGGTCGAACGCGCCGTGGTGCGTGGCGCCGTCCGCGCCCACCAGGCCCGCCCGGTCGAGCGCGAACAGGACCGGCAGGTTCTGGATCTCCACGTCGTGGATGAGCTGGTCGTACGCCCGCTGCAGGAAGGTGGAGTAGATCGCGACCACCGGCTTCAGCCCCTCGCACGCGAGCCCGGCGGCGAACGTGACCGCGTGCTGCTCCGCGATGCCGACGTCGAAGTACCGGTCGGGAAACTGCTCCGCGAACTTGACCAGGCCGGACCCCTCGCGCATCGCCGGGGTGATGCCGACGAGGCGCGAATCCCGCGCCGCCATGTCGCACAGCCAGTCGCCGAACACCTGCGTGAAGCTCGGCTTGCCCCCGCCCTTGCCGCCGACGATCCCGGCGGCCGCGTCGAACTTCGAGACGCCGTGGTAGAGGACCGGGTCGGCTTCCGCGAGCTTGTAGCCCTGCCCCTTGCGCGTGACGATGTGCAGGAACTGCGGCCCCTTCAGGTCCTTCAGGTTGCGCAGAGTCGGAAGGAGCGAGTCGAGGTCGTGCCCGTCGATCGGCCCGATGTAGTTGAACCCGAACTCCTCGAAGAGCGTCGAGGGCACGACCATGCCCTTCGCGTGCTCCTCGACCTTCTTCGCGAGCTCCCACAGCGGCGGGACGTTCGAGAGCACGCGCTCGGCCGCCTTGCGCGCGGCCGAATAGAAGTGGCCCGACACGAGCCGCGCGAGGTACTTGTTCATCCCGCCGACGGGCGGCGAGATCGACATGTCGTTGTCGTTGAGGATGACGAGAAGGTCGCAGTCGGCGACCCCGGCGTTGTTCATCGCCTCGAACGCCATGCCGGCCGACATCGCGCCGTCGCCGATCACCGCGATCGCGCGACGGCTCTCGCCCTTGCGCTTCGCCGCGATCGCCATGCCGAGCGCCGCGCTGATCGAGGTGCTCGAGTGCGCGGTGCCGAACGTGTCGTAGCGCGACTCGCTCCGGCGCGGGAAGCCGGAGATGCCGCCGGCCATGCGCAGCTTCGCCATGCCCTCGCGCCGGCCGGTGAGGATCTTGTGCGGATAGGTCTGGTGGCCGACGTCCCACACGATCCGGTCCTCGGGCGTGTTGAAGACGTAATGCAGCGCGATCGTCAGCTCGACGGTGCCGAGGTTCGACGAGAGGTGCCCGCCGGTCTTGCTGACCGACTCGAGAATGAAGGCGCGCAGCTCCTCGACGAGCTGGCCGAGCTGCCTGCGGTCGAGCCGGCGCAGGTCGGCGGGATCGTTGATCGTCTGGAGCAGGTCGTAGCTCACGGCGCGCGGGAACGGGGGGGCATCGAGGGCGCTCGACCCCGATTGTAGCGGTTCCCGATTCTCCTTTCCCGACCGGGCCTTAGAACTGCCGCGCGACGATGAAGTCAGCGAGGTCGGCGAGCCGCGTGGCGCGCGGCCCCAACCCCGCGAGCGCCTCGTGCGCCTCGCTGCGGAGCGACTGGGCGAGCTCCCTGGCGCGCGGGGCGCCCAGGAGCGAGACGTACGTCGGCTTGTCCCGGGCCGCGTCCTTGCCCGCGGTCTTGCCGAGCGTCGCGGTCGAGCCTTCGGCGTCGAGCACGTCGTCGACGACCTGGAAGGCGAGGCCCACGCACCTTGCGTAGCGGTCGAGGCGCTCGAGCTCGCCCGCGCGCGGCGCGCCGCACTGCGCGCCGAGGGCGACCGACGCGCGGATCAGCGCGCCGGTCTTCATGATGTGCATCAGCTCGAGCTCCGGCAGCGCCATGGTTCGTCCGACGGCGGCGAGGTCGATCGCCTGGCCGCCCGCCATGCCGCGCGACCCGACGGCGACGCCCAGCGTGTGCAGCATCGCGACCTGGCGCGCCGGGTCGTCGGCGAGCCGCTGCGCCGCGAGCACCTCGAACGCGACCGACTGCAGGGCGTCGCCGGCGAGCAGCGCGGTCGCCTCGTCGAACTCGACGTGGACCGTGGGCTTGCCGCGCCGGAGCACGTCGTCGTCCATGCACGGCAGGTCGTCGTGCACGAGCGAGTACGCGTGGATCAGCTCGACCGCGCACGCAACCGCGTCGAGCCGCTCGGGCGCCGCGCCGGTCGCCTCGCCCGCCGCGAAGGCGAGCAGCGGCCGGACGCGTTTTCCTCCCCCGAGGACGGCGTAGCGCATCGCGGCGTGGAGGCGGCGCGGTTCGTGATCGGCGGCGGGCAGCGCGCGGGCGAGCGCGCTCTCCACCCGGGCCTGGATCGCCGCCATCCAGTCGCGGAAGTCAGCCTTGGGCGTCGCCAACGGGAAAGGCCTTCAACGCGTCTTCCTCCAGCACTTTCACCTGCTGCTGGGCCTGCGCGAGCATCGACTGGCAGTAGCGCGCGAGCTCGAGCCCGCGCTTGTGCGCCGCGAGCGACTGCTCGAGGGTGAGGCTGCCCGACTCGAGCCCCGCGACCAGCGCCTCGAGCTCCTTCAGCGCCGCCTCGAAGCTCGCGGGCGCCTCGGCGGCGGCAGGGGCGTTCTCCTTCTTCGCCATGGGTCAGACGGCGACGCCGGCGCGCGCGAGCATCGCGTGCAGGAGCACGTTGCAGCCCGCGGCGAGGTCCGCGGGCTGGGCGTCCTCGATCTCGTTGTGGCTGATCCCGTCCTTGCACGGGACGAAGATCATCGCCGTCGGGGCGACGCGCGCGACGTAGACCGCGTCGTGCCCGGCGCCGCTGACGATCTCCATGTGGGGAAGCCCGAGCGCCTGGGCGCCCGAGCGCACCGCCGCGACGCACGCCTCGTCGAAGCGGCACGGCGGGAAGTACACCACCTCCTCGACCGCGACGTCGACGCTGCACGCCGCGCCGACGCGCGCGCAGGCGGCGCGCAGCGCCTGCTCCATCGCCTTCAGCCCCGCGTCGGTCGCATGGCGGAAATCGACCGAGAACCGCACCTCGCCCGGCACCACGTTGCGCGAGTTCGGCGCGACCTGCATGAATCCCACCGTGCCGCGGCCGTGCGGCGCCTCGCCGTGGGCGATCCGGTTCACTTCGACGACGAGTTGCGACGCCGCGAGCAGGGCGTCCCTGCGCAGCTTCATCGGCGTCGGGCCGGCGTGCGCGTTCATCCCGGTGACGGTCACGTCGTACCACCGCTGCCCGAGCGCGCCCGTGACCACCCCGATGGTGTTCTTCGTGTCCTCCAGGATCGGCCCCTGCTCGATGTGCGCTTCGAAGTAGGCGCCGACCGGCGTGCCGGTCGGCGCGGTGCCGGCGTACCCGATGCGCCTCAGCTCGTCGCCGACCGTCTTCCCGTCGACGTCGGTGCGCGCGCGGACGTAGTCGAGGGGGAACACGCCGGCGAACACGCCCGAGCCCATCATGACCGGCGTGAAGCGCGTCCCCTCCTCGTTGGTCCACACCGCCACCTCGATCGGCGCTTCGGTCCGGATGCCGTGGTCGTCGAGCGTCCGCACCACCTCCAGGCCCGCGAGGACGCCGTAGTTGCCGTCGAACTTCCCGCCGGAGGGCTGCGTGTCGATGTGGCTGCCGGCGACGACCGGCGGGCGGCTCGCGTCGCGCCCGGCGCGCCGGCCGAAGATGTTGCCGATCGCGTCGACCCGCACCTCGAGCCCGGCCCCCTCGAGCCAGCCGACGACGCAGTCGCGCCCCTGGCGGTCGAGGTCCGTCAGCGTGATGCGCCGGACCCCGCCGAGCGGCGTCGCGCCGATCTGCGCGAGGTCCATGAGCGAGCGCCAGAGGCGGTCCGCATCGATCCGCAGTGCGGCGCCGGCGCGTGGGGCACCCGTTGCAACGTCGTTCATCGTCGTCCTCTCAGAAGGCCGCGCGGATCGACTTGCGCAGGTCGTCCGCCATCTTCGCGATCTCGGCTGGGGTGGAGATGAAGGGGGGGCCGACCGCGATCGTGTCGCCGGTGAACCGCGGCAGCTGCCCGGCCGCGAGCGCGTGCTCGAAGGCGCGCAGGGCACGCAGGCCGGGCTTGTCCGCGATCGGCTCGAGATCGATCGCGGCCGCGAGGCCGCAGTTGCGGATGTCGACGATCCCGCGCTCGCCCTTGAGCGAGTGCATCGCGTCCTCGAGCACCGGCTCGAGGCTGCGCACGCGCTCGAACACCCCCTCCTCCTCGACGAGGTCGAGCGTCGCGTGCGCCGCGGCGACCGCCATCGGGTGGCCGGAGTAGGTGTAGCCGTGGAAGAACTCGACCGCATGCTCCGGGCCGGTCATGAACGCCTCGTAGATCTCCTTGCGCACGATCACGCCGCCGAGCGGCACGACGCCGTTGTTCACGCTCTTCGCGAAGGTGATCATGTCCGGGACGACGCCGAACCGCTCGGCGCCGAAGGCCGCGCCCATGCGCCCGAAGCCGGTGATCACCTCGTCGAAGACGAGGAGGATCCCGTGCTTCGTGCAGAGCTCGCGCAGCTTCTGCAGGTAGCCCACCGGCGGCACGATCACCCCGGCCGAGCCCTGCATCGGCTCGACGATCACCGCCGCGATCGTCGAGGCGTCGTGCAGCGCGACGATGCGCGCGAGCTCGTCGGCGAGGTGCGCGCCCCACTTCGGCATCCCGCGCGAGAACGCCATCTCGGCGGGGTTGTGCGTGTGCGGCAGGTGGTCCACGCCCGGCAGCTCGGCCGAGGGGAACATCTTGCGGTTCGCGACCATTCCGCCGACCGACATGCCGCCGAAGCCGACGCCGTGGTAGCCGCGCTCGCGGCCGACGAAGCGGATGCGCGCGGCCTCGCCCTTCATGCGGTGATAGCCGAGGGCGATCTTGAGCGCGGTGTCGACCGACTCGGAGCCCGAGTTGACGAAGAACACGTGGTCGAGCCCGGCGGGCGCCAGGGCGGCGATGCGCTCGGCCAGCCGAAACGTGCCCGGGTAGCCCATCTGGAACGCCGGGCTGTAGTCGGCGGTCTGGAACTGGCGCGCGAGCGCCGCGCCGATCCGGGGGTGCGCGTGGCCGAGCCCCACGCACCAGAGTCCCGAGAGGCAGTCGAACAGGCGATCGCCCTCGACCGTCCAGTAGTAGGCGCCTTCGGCGCGGGCGAGCATCCGGTGCGACGGATGCCGCTTGAAGTAGCGGTTGTGCGAGAACGGCATCCAGTACGGGTCGAGGCTGGCGGCGACCTCGGTGATGCCCTTGGCGAGTACTTCGTTCATGTCGGCGCTCCGCGGGAAGAGGTCGATTATCGCGCAGGCGGCCCGATGACAGGGCGGGAGCGCCCGGCTATAGTCGGCCGCACTGCAGCGGAGCGCCCATGCCCTTCACCACGCTCGTAGATACCGACACCCTCGCCCGGCATCTCGACGACCCCACGTGGGTGGTATTCGACTGCCGGCACGACCTGGCGCGTCCCGACTGGGGCGCCGCCGAGTATGCAAAGTCGCACATTCCGGGCGCCCGGTTCCTGCACCTGGACCGCGACCTGTCGGCGCCGATGACGGGGAAGAACGGGCGCCACCCTCTCCCGGACCCGGAGGCGATCGCGGTCAAGCTGGGGGCCGCGGGCGTGGGCCCCGGCACGCAGGTCGTGCTCTACGACGCCCAGGCCAGCGTGTACGCCGCGCGCGCCTGGTGGACCCTGCGCTGGCTGGGCCACGAGGCGGTCGCGATCCTCGACGGCGGCTGGGGTCGGTGGCTCAAGGAGGACCGGCCGGAGACCGCCGCGGTCCCCGCGCCGCGTGCGGCGCGGTTCGAGGCCCGCGTGCGCCCGATGGCAGTCGATGCGAGCCACGTGCTGGCGCATCTGCGCGACCCGGCGGTGAAGGTCGTGGACGCGCGCGGCAACGACCGCTATCGCGGCGAGAACGAGACGCTCGACCCGGTGGCGGGGCACATCCCCGGCTCGGTGAACCGCATCATCAAGGAGAACCTGGACGCCGCGGGCCGCTTCAAGCCCCCCGCCCAGCTGCGCGCGGAATGGGAGGCGTTCCTCGGCGGGCTCGCGCCCGAACAGGTCGTCCACAGCTGCGGCTCCGGCGTCGCCGCCTGCCACAACCTGTTCGCGATGGAGCTCGCCGGCCTGACCGGCAGCCGGTTGTACGGCGGATCCTGGAGCGAGTGGGTGGCCGATCCGGCGCGGCCGGTGGCCACCGGGCCGAACCCGTAGTCCGGGTCGCGCGGTGAACGCGCACCTCGCCGACCTCGTCCTCGTCGTCCACTTCGCGTTCGTTCTCTTCGTCGTCGGCGGCTTCGCGGCGGTCTGGCTGGGCGCCGCGCGCGGCTGGCACTGGGTGCGAAATCGCGTGTTTCGCTATGCGCACCTCGCCGCGATCGTCTTCGTCGCCGCGCAGGCCCTGGTCGGCGTTGCGTGCCCGCTCACGGTCTGGGAGGACGTCTTGCGGCGCGGCACGTCCGACGGCCCGAGCTTCGTCGCGCGCTGGGTCGGCCGGCTCCTCTACTACGACCTGCCCGAATGGGTGTTCGCCCTCGCCTACGTCGTGTTCGCGAGTGCGGTAGCCGTCACACTTTGGCTCGTTCCGCCGGGGGGGGACCGCCACCGTCCGGGGCTATGATGGCGGCATTCAAGGCCCGCCTCGAGAAGGCCCCTCGCCGCACCCGCCCCCGGCCCCCATGCGCATCCTCGTCATCGACCACTCCGCCGAGTTCCGCGACCAGGTCGGGCGCTGGCTCGCCGGCGCGATGCCCGATGCGGAAGTGACGCGCTGGGACCCGGTCGCGCAGGGCAAGCCGTCGATCGGCTTCGACTGGCGCCGCTTCGACGCGATGCTCCTCGACGACGCGCCGGGACCGGGCATCGACGGCCTGGCGTGGCTGCGCGATTTCCGCCTCGAGGGCCGCGTGCCTCCCGCGGTCGTGGTCTCGGAGACCGGGGGCGAGGACATGGCGGTGAAGGCGGTCAAGGCCGGCGCCGCCGACTACCTCCGCAAGAGCGACCTCTCGCCGATCAAGCTCGCGATGGCGCTCAAGGAGGCGGTGCTGGAGGCCACCGCGATCACGAGCGACTTCGAGCGGCTGCGCATGACGCAGAGCGTCCAGGTCAATCTCGTCATGCAGCCTGCGGGCGAGTTCGGCATCGTGGCGCCCGGCTATCGCGTGCTGCGGCGCGTAGGCGAGGGGGGTATGTCGCGCGTGTTCCTGGCCCAGCGCGAGGAGGACGGGCTGCAGCTGGTGCTGAAGATGCTCGACCCGCGGCTCGCCCGCGACCCCGCCTCGCGGGCGCGTTTCGTGCGCGAGTACAAGATCATCCAGCGCATCCAGAACGAGCACGTCGTGATGATCTTCGACCAGGGCTTCACCTCCGACACGCCCTGGCTCGCGATGGAGTACTTCGCGGGCGGCGACCTGCAGGCGCGCATCCGCAAGGGAATCAGCTCGATGGGCGCGCTCAAGATCCTGGTGCAGATGGCCGAGGCCCTCGACGCGGTGCACTCGGCCGGGGTCGTGCACCGCGATCTCAAGCCGCAGAACATCATGTTCCGCGAGAACCACCGGCTCGCCATCCTCGATTTCGGCCTCGCGCGCGAGCTCGACGCGACCTCCACGCTCACCCAGAAGGGCATGGTGATGGCCACCCCGCTCTACATGAGCCCCGAGCAGTGCCTCGGCCAGCCGCACGACGAGCGCGGGGACCTGTACTCGACCGGCGTGATCCTCTACGAGATGCTGACCGGCAACCACATGTTCGAGGGGGACAACGCGCCGCAGCTCGCCTACCAGCACGTCCACGGCCCGATTCCGAAGCTGCCGAAGCGGCTCGCCGGCTACCAATCCCTGCTCGAGCGCCTCGTCGCCAAGCGTCCGGACGACCGCTTCCAGTCGGCGCGCGAGCTCTTCAACTACATCGCCCACTGAGCTGGTCCGGGCGCGTAGAATCGCGCGCCATGGAAACCCAGTACCTCGATCTGATGCGCCACGTGCTCGAGCGTGGCCACCGGAAAGCGGACCGCACCGGCACCGGCACGCTCTCGACCTTCGGCTGGCAGATGCGCTTCGACCTGCGGTCGAGCTTTCCGCTGCTCACCACCAAGAAGCTGCACTTCAAGTCGATCGCCTACGAGCTCATCTGGTTCCTGCGCGGCGAGACCAACGTCCGCTGGCTGCAGGAGAACGGCGTGACGATTTGGGACGAGTGGGCCGACGCGCGCGGCGAGCTCGGCCCGGTCTACGGCCACCAGTGGCGCCACTGGCCCGCCCGGGACGGCGGCGAGATCGACCAGATCGCCCGGCTCGTGGAGTCGATCCGGCGCAATCCCGACTCGCGCCGGCACATCGTCACCGCGTGGAACCCGGCCGACGTGGACCGCATGGCGCTGCCGCCCTGCCATGCGTTCTTCCAGTTCTACGTGGCGGGCGGCGAGCTCTCCTGCCAGCTCTACCAGCGCAGCGCCGACATTTTCCTGGGCGTGCCGTTCAACATCGCCTCCTACTCGCTTCTCACGCTGATGATCGCTCAGGTGACCGGCCTCAAGCCCGGCGAGTTCGTCCACACCCTCGGCGACGCGCACCTGTACGTGAACCACCTCGAGCAGGCGCGCGAGCAGCTCGCGCGCACGCCCCGCCCCTTCCCCCGTCTCCGGCTGAACCCCGCCGTGCGCGACCTCCTCGCGTTCAGGTACGAGGACTTCGCGCTCGAGGCCTACGAGCCACACCCCGGAATCAAGGCCCCGATCGCGGTCTGACAGCGCCGACACGGGGCAGAACACCTCGCTGGCGACGCGCAAAAAAAAGAGCCCGCGGGGAGGGGGTGCGGGCTCGAATCGGAGAGCTCTTGGGTAATGCCTTGCTCGGAGGAGCTCTCCCGGGGAGGACGTGGTGAAGGTGTTGTCGGGGGCGCCGCGCGGCGCCCGGATGCCGATCTCCGCTATTTGTCCGGGATGACCGCCCCGTCGGCGATGCGAACCCGGTCGCCGATGCCGACGGTGGGCGGCGTCGACTGCGCCAGGGTGCGGTACGACCCGTCGGTCATCCGCACCGTGACGCGGTAGGAAGTCCGACCGTCGCCGCGCGGATCGGGCGTGCGCACGGCCGCCACCACCCCGCACATCGCGCAGATCCCTTCCCGGGCGGGCTCGTGCATCAGCGCGGCCGCGGTGGGGGCCTGGGCGCGAGCGACGAGAACCCCGCCTTCGAGCACGGCCACGCCCGCGCCCAGGGCGAGCGCGACGCCCGCGACGGGCGGGATGCGACGGATCGTGTCGAGGTTCATCGGGAGTGCAGGCAAGCAGTCATGGCGTCCATTACGCAATCGGCATGCCAGAGGCGGCAAAGCCAGACGGATCAACGCGATGACTGCAATTGAACGGACGGTGCGGCGAATCCCTGCCGCACGAACTGTCGCCGCCACCCGACGCGGCGACGTGCGCCACGCGCGCGGCGCATCCGAATCAGGGACTTAGTGATGTCGTCGCGCGCCGACACGCGCGCGTCGCGGCGTTACTTCTTCGGCCGGCAGTAGTCGAAGCCGTCGTTCCAGCCGACGGCGTACGGGCCGTCCCCCTTCGGCCGGCGCGACGGATCGTTCGCGCGAGCCGCATCGCATCCCGCGCTGAAACCGCGGCGGAAATCAGGCGGGAACCCCGAGAGGTTGATCGAGCTCGTCACGGTCTGCGGCTTGTCGGCGCCGGGACGAAGCGGCTCCTGCGCAGCGCAGGCCGCGAGCAGGGCGAGGAGCGGAACGACGAAGAACGTGCGCATCAGTGGGACCTCGAGATCGGGGATGGCGTCACCCGTTGAGTACGGCCGGCGCAGCCGAAGTTCCCGCGCGAGCGACCCGCGCCGCTTGTCTGCGCGTCACGACAAGCCGCCCGGCGAGGCGCCGGAGCGCGCCCTCAGGCGGCACGCTCCGCCTTCGCCCCCTTGAACATCGAAGCCTGGAGCTGGTGGCGGTCGAGAAGCTTGTAGAACTCCGTGCGGTTGCGCTGCGCGAGGCGCGCCGCCTGCGTCACGTTGCCGCCCGTGATGCGCAGGATGCGGATGAGATAGTCGCGCTCGAACGCGCGCTTCGCCTCGTCGAGCGGCGTGAGGCCGGACGGTTCGCTCTTCAGCGCGGCGGCGACGAGCGCGGCCGGGACGACCGGCGTCGTCGAGAGGGCGACCGCCTGCTCCACCACGTTGGCGAGCTGGCGCACGTTGCCGGGCCACGGCGCGCCCAGGAGCATTTCCATCGCTTCCGGCGCGAACGCGCGCACGTCCTTCCCGTAGCGCGCCGCGGTGGTGTTGAGGAAGTGCCGCGCGAGCGGCACGATGTCCTCGGGGCGCTGCGCGAGCGGCGGGATCGCGAGCGAGACGACGTTGAGGCGGTAGTAGAGGTCCTCGCGGAACTCGCCCGCGGCCACCCGCTCCTCGAGGTTGCGGTGCGTGGCCGAGATGATGCGCACGTCCACCGGCACCGCCGCCTGCGCGCCCACCGGGCGCACCTCGCGCTCCTGCAGCGCGCGCAGGAGCTTCGCCTGGAGCGCGAGCGGCATGTCGCCGATCTCGTCGAGGAACACGGTGCCGCCGTCGGCCGACTGGAACAGGCCCTTGTGGTCGTAGATCGCGCCGGTGAACGCGCCCTTGCGGTGCCCGAAGAGCTCCGACTCGAGCAGGGCCTCGGGGATCGCGGCGCAGTTCACCGCAACGAACGGCGCCTCGCGGCGCCGGCTCGCCTTGTGGATCGAGCGGGCCACGAGCTCCTTCCCGGTGCCGCTCGCCCCGTGGATGAGCACGCTCGCGTCGGACTGCGCGACGAGCTTCGCCTGCGCAAGCAGTCCCTCCATCTGCGGGCTCGCGGTGACGAGCTCCGCGCGCCAGTCCTCGGCCTCGCCGGGCGCGGCGCCGGGCGCCGAGAGCTTCAGCGCCTGCTCCACCTGGGCGAGCAGCTCCCGGCCCTCAAACGGCTTGGGCAGGAACCCGAACACGCCGCGGCGCGTCGCGTCGACCGCCTCGGGAATCGTTCCGTGCGCGGTCAGGATGATCACGGGCAGCGTCGGCGCGCGCTTCTGGATCGCCTCGAAGAGGGCGAGGCCGTCCATGCCGCCCATCTTGAGGTCGGTGACGACCACGTCGGGCCGCGACACGGCGAGCTGCGCGAGCGCTTTCTCGCCGCTCTCGGCCGCATGGACGGTGTAGCCCGCGGCGCCGAGCCGCAGCGCGAGGAGCTTCAGGAGATCGGGGTCGTCGTCGACGACGAGTACGGTTTTTCGGGTCATGGTTTCTTCGGTTGCGACTGCTGTCCGCGCTCGATGATCGAGCGTTCGACCGCGCGCAGCTGGTCGAGTTGCTCCCTGTACTGGTCGGCGCGCTTCTGCACCTTCACGCGCTCTGCGACCTGTGCGTGGACGACGCCGGCGAGCGCCTTGAGGGCACCCGCGCCGCCCGCGACCGGTTCAAGCAAGGATAGTGCCCGTGCATCGTCCTGGATCGCGGCGCCGGGCAGCGCGTAGAGCAGGCCGAGCTTCACGCGGTTGTAGTTGGTGCGATCGCGGCTGAACGCCTGCGTCGCGGTGCCCAGCTCCTTGCGCTGGTCGTCGGGGCCGAGCTGCGCCACGCGCTGTGCGCCGGCGAGGAGCTCGGCGGCCTGCCGCGACTCCTCGGCCTCGGCGCTCGGCGCAATCGCCGGCGCGGGCGTGGGCGCCGGCGCAGGCGCCGGTGCGGGCGCGGGCGGCGGTGCCGGCGCGGGGGCCGGCTCGCCGCGCACCGGCGCGGGCGCCTGCTCCATCTGTGCGCAGCTTGCCGCGGCGAGTGCGATCAGGACGACGAGGCGTCGGACCATTTTCCATCCCCGGGCGGACCGGACTGCGGCAGCACGACGCGAAAATCTCCGCCCGGCCCCTTCCCGACCTCGATCGTACCGCCGTGGGCGGCGATGAGCTCGCGGGCGATCGCGAGCCCGAGCCCGCTGCCCTTGACGCGGCCGCTCGCGGGCCGCGCGCCCTGGAAGAACCAGTCGAAGACCTTGTCGCGGTCCTCGGGCGCGACGCCGGGCCCCTGGTCCGACACCTCGATCACCGCGTCGGCGCCCTCGGCGCGCACGACGACGCGAACCTTGCCGCCGTCGGGCGAGAACTTGATCGCGTTCGACACCAGGTTGTCGACCACCACCCGCAGCTTCTGCGCGTCGGCGCGCGCGATCACCGGCAGCGCATGCAGCGCGATCTTGACCGAGCGCGGCGCGGCGTCGAGCTTGTGCGACTCGATCACCGTCCGCGCCACGTCCGCGAGGTCGACGCGCGCCACCGTGAGCTGGCCCTCGCGCGCGACCTCGCGCTGGTAGTTGAGGAGATCCTCGATCAGGCGCTGCAGGTGCGCGCTGTTCGACTGGAGGATCGCGACGATCTCGCGCTGCTGCGGCGTGACCGGCCCGGCTGCCCCGTCGGCGAGCAGCTCCGAGCCCTCGCGCAGCGCGGTGAGCGGGGTCTTGAGCTCGTGCGACACGTGGCGCAGGAAGCGCGTCTTCTGCTCCTCCAGCGCCGCGAGGCGCGCGCGCAGCCAGTCGAGCCGCTCGCCGAGGAACTCGAGGTCGGTCGGCCCCTGGACCCGCACCGCCGCGCTGAAATCGGCCGCGCCGAGGCGCCGGATCGCGCGGTCGAGCTGCCGGATCGGGCGCGCGATGAGGAAGGCAAACACCGCGGCGATCGCCACGCCGAGCGGGAAAGCGGCGAGCAGCTGCAGGACGAGCGAGCGCTGCGCCGATTCCGCGGCCGCACGCATGCGCTCGATCTCGCGGTCGATCAGGAGCCCCGACTCGCTCAGCACGCCCTTCGCGAGGCCCGAGAGGTCCACGTAGCCCTCGACCAGCGAGCGCCGCTCGGGCGCCTGGGTCGGGCGGCGATCCAGCGCCTCGAACAGCGCCTGCTCCTTGTCGATGGCGCGGTTCAGCTCCGCGAGCTGCTGGTCGTCGAGCGGGAGAAGCGACAGCTCGCTCGTCGTGCGCTTGAAGCTCGCGCGGATCTTCGCGTAGTCCTCGAGCAGCCCCGCGTCGTCGAGGATCACGTACTGGCGCACCAGGCGCTCCATCGACAGCACCTGCTCCATCAGCAGGCGCGAGCCGCGCGCGGCCTGCGCGGCCTGGTCGACCGCGCTCTCGCTCATCCCCGCGAGCCGCTGGACCGAGAGCGCGGCGTTGATCAGCGCCACCACGAGCGGCGCGGACGCGACGACGAACCCGAGCAGCAGCAGCTTCAGGAACGACTTCGGATAGTAGAAGTTCGCGAACTTCAATCAGGATGGACCGATTGCGGATCGCCTGCGATCATACCGGCGTCATAGCCCGTCCGCCGCCCGCCGACATGCCGCTCGTCTCCCTCGTCGTCGCCGCCGCCGCGAACGGCGTCATCGGCCGTGACAACGCGATGCCCTGGCACCTGCCGGAGGACCTCGCGCACTTCAAGCGCCTGACGCTCGGGCACCCGGTGGTCATGGGCCGGAGGACCTACGAATCGATTCTCGCGACGCTCGGCAAGCCGCTGCCGGGCCGGACGAACATCGTCGTCACCCGCCAGCCGGGGTTCGCCGCGCCGGGGTGCACGGTGGTCGGGTCGCTGGAAGCGGCGCTGGACGCGGCGCGCGGCGCCGAAGAGGTGTTCGTGATCGGCGGCGCCGAGATCTACCGGCTCGCGCTCGCGCGCGCGGACCGCGTATACCTCACGCGCATCGATGCGGCGTTCGAAGGCGATGCGACCTTCCCCGCGCTCGATACCGTCAAGTGGCGCGAAACCGCGCGGGAAAATCATCCTGCGACCGGGGGCCGGTCGTTCGGCTTTGCGTTCGTGCGCTACGAGCGGCGCTAGCCCCCCTGCGCGTCCCGTCCGGCGCGCATCTCGGGCGTGTCGGGCTTGCCCGCGAGGTGGATCAGCGTCTGCAGCCCCAGCGCGCACACGGTCGAGCGGCCGTGCTTGACCGCCGCGACCTCGAACTCGCAGATCGTCAGCGTCCGGCCGGTCTTCTTCACCCGCGCGCTCGCCACGAGCTTCTCCCCGTCGGCCGGCGCCACCAGGTTGATCTTGAACTCGACGGTGAGGACCGAGCTGTCGGCGGGGAACAGCGTGAAGGCCGCGTAGCCGGCAGCGGAGTCGGCGATCATCGCCGTCATGCCGCCGTGGATGAAGCCGTGCTGCTGGGTGAGGTCGGCGCGGTGCGGCAGCTCGATGACGACGTGGCCCGGTTCGACGGTCGTCAGCGACGCGCCGATCAGCCTCATCGCCGCCTGGCGGTCGAAGCTCGCGCGCACGCGCGCGGCGAAGTCCGGGTCTGGCGGGTGGAACTTCATGCTCAGATTCGCGGCAGCGTCACGCCCTTCTGGCCCTGGTATTTCCCGCCCCGGTCGCGATAGGAGGTCTCGCAGACCTCGTCGGACTCGATGAAGATCACCTGCGCCACGCCCTCGTTCGCGTAGATGCGCGCAGGCAGCGGCGTGGTATTCGAGAACTCGAGCGTCACGTGGCCTTCCCACTCGGGCTCGAGCGGCGTGACGTTCACGATGATGCCGCAGCGCGCGTAGGTCGATTTCCCTAGGCAGATCGTCAGGACGTTGCGCGGAATGCGGAAGTACTCGACGGTGCGCGCGAGCGCGAACGAGTTCGGGGGAATGATGCAGTACTCGCCCTTGACGTCCACGAAGCTCTTCTCGTCGAAGTGCTTCGGGTCGACGATCGTCGAGTTGAGGTTGGTGAAGAGCTTGAATTCGCTCGAGCAGCGGATGTCGTAGCCATAGCTCGAGGTGCCGTACGAGACCACGCGCTTGCCGTCGACCTCGCGCACGAGGTCGGGCTCGAACGGCTCGATCATGCCGTGTTCGCGCGCCATGCGGCGGATCCACTTGTCGGATTTGATGGACATGGGGAAGGGGGAACGAGAAATGGCCGCGAGTGTACGCCCATCGCCGGCATGCAGAGCGTGCGCCAAATCAACTCCGGCGTCCCGAAGCGACGTTGAAGTCTTCGCCCCATGACTCGGCCTGCTGGCCAGGCTTGAGCGTCACGGTTCGCCGTGACGCTCCAAGCAGGCCCGGAACGACTCCCGCTATGCGGGGTGTCCTCAGGTGTTCTGGACGACGATGCTCGGGAACTTCCCCGACATGTCCTTCTGCATGTCGCCGATCTTCACCGCCACCCGCCGCGCGATCCGGCGGTAGATCTCGGCCACCCGACCGTCGGGATCGGCGACCACGGTCGGCTTGCCGCTGTCGGCCTGCTCGCGGATCCTGATGTCGAGCGGCAGCGCGCCGAGGAACTCCGCGTCGTAGTCCTTGCACATCTTCTCCGCCCCGCCGGCGCCGAAGATGTACTCCTCGTGCCCGCACTTGGAGCAGATGTGGATCGACATGTTCTCGACGATGCCGAGGATCGGGATGCCGACCTTCTCGAACATCTTGAGCCCCTTGCGCGCGTCGATGAGGGCGATGTCCTGCGGCGTGGTGACGATGATTGCGCCGGTGACCGGCACCTTCTGCGCCAGCGTGAGCTGGATGTCGCCGGTGCCCGGCGGCAGGTCGACCACCAGGTAGTCGAGGTCGCGCCAGCGCGTGTCCTTCAGCAGCTGCTCGAGCGCCTGCGTGACCATCGGGCCGCGCCAGACCATCGGCGTGTCGACGTCGATCAGGAAGCCGATCGAGCTCGCCTGGATGCCGTGCCCGACCATCGGCTCGAGGGTCTTGCCGTCCTTCGACTCGGGGCGGCCGGTGATCCCGAGCATCGTCGGCTGCGACGGCCCGTAGATGTCGGCGTCCAGCATCCCGACCGCGGCACCCTCGGCCGCGAGCGCGAGGGCGAGGTTCACCGCGGTCGTGGACTTGCCGACGCCACCCTTGCCCGACGCGACCGCGATGATGTTCTTGACGCCCGGGACGAGCTTCACACCGCGCTGCGCGACGTGCGTGGCGATCTTGCTCGCGACGTTGACGGTGACCCCGCCGATGCCCGGGAGCGCGCGCAGCCGCGCCGCGACCTGCTTGCGGATCGGCTCGATCTGCGTCTTCGCCGGGTAGGCGAGCTCGACGTCGACCGTCACGTCGCTGCCGGCGACGGCGATCTTCCGCGCCGACTTCGTGGCGACGAGATCCTTGCCGGTATTGGGATCGACGATCTCGGAGAGCGCGCTCCGGACGTCCTGCTCGGTGATGGGCATTGACCGACTCCTTGGCGCGCGCGCGCAGCGCGTGCGACGAATGGGGCGCAAGTCTAGCAAACCGCGCCCCGACGCCGTAACCCCGCTAAAATCATGGCTTTAGAAAAACCACCCGCAATGCCCCGCCGCCTCTTCGTCACCACCGCCCTGCCGTACGCCAACGGCTCGTTCCACATCGGCCACATCATGGAGTACATCCAGGCCGACACGTGGGTGCGCTTCCAGCGCATGCAGGGGCACGCGGTGCACTTCGTGTGCGCGGACGACGCGCATGGGGCGCCGATCATGCTCAAGGCCGAGGCCGAGGGCGTCACGCCGCAGGCGCTGGTCGCCCGCATCGCCGCCGAGCGGCCGCGGTACCTCGAAGGCTTCCACATCTCGTTCGACAACTGGCACTCGACCGACTCGCCCGAGAACGTCGAGCTGTCGCAGGACATATATCGCCGGCTGAAGGCGGAAGGGCTCGTGTACACGCGCGCGGTCGAGCAGTTCTACGACCCGGTGAAGGGGATGTTCCTCGCCGACCGCTACATCAAGGGCGAGTGCCCGAACTGCGGCGCCGCCGACCAGTACGGCGACGCGTGCGAGAACTGCTCCAGCGTCTATGCGCCGACCGATCTCAAGAATCCCTATTCGACGCTCTCGGGGGCACGGCCGGTGCTCAGGTCCTCCGAGCACTTCTTCTTCCGGCTGTCCGACCCGAAGTGCGTCGATTTCCTGCGGACGTGGACGCAAGGCAACCGCCTCCAGCCGCAGGTCGCGAACAAGGCGCGCGAATGGCTCGAGGGCGAAGGCGACAAGGCGCTCGGCGACTGGGACATCTCGCGCGATGCGCCCTACTTCGGGATCCCGATCCCGGATGCGCCGGGCAAGTACTTCTACGTCTGGCTCGACGCGCCGATCGGCTACCTCGCCTCGCTCAAGAACTACTTCGACACCGGGAAGGCGCGCGCGCGCGGCGAGACGCGCACCTTCACCGAGTTCCTGTCCGCGCCCGACACCGAGCAGATCCACTTCATCGGCAAGGACATCATCTACTTCCACACGCTGTTCTGGCCGGCGATGCTGAAGTTCGCCGGCGCCCCGTATCGCGTGCCGGACAGCGTCTACGTGCACGGCTTCATCACGGTGTCGGGCGAGAAGATGTCCAAGTCGCGCGGGACCGGCATCAGCCCGCTGCGCTATCTCGAGGTCGGGCTCGACGCCGAGTGGCTGCGCTACTACATCGCCGCCAAGCTCGGCGCGAACGTCGAGGACGTGGATTTCAACCCGGACGACTTCGTGGCGCGCGTCAACGCCGACCTCGTCGGGAAGTACGTGAACATTGCGGCGCGGACCGCGGGATTCGTCGCCAAGCGGTTCGACGGCCGCCTGCGCGCCGCCGGCGGCGAGCTCGAGCCGTACCAGGCCGCGCGCGAGCGGATCGCGCCGCTCTACGAAGGACGCGAGTTCGGCAAGGCGCTGCGCGAGGTGATGCTGCTAGCAGACGCGGCGAACCAGTACGTGGACGCGCAGCGGCCCTGGGACCTCGCGAAGGACCCCGCGCGCGCCGACGCCCTGCACGACGTCTGCTCGGTGGCGCTCAACATCTTCCGGCTGCTGACGATCTACCTGAAACCGGTGCTCCCGAAGCTCGCCGGCGACGTGGAGTCCTTCCTCGGCGTGCCGGCGCTCGGCTGGCAGGATGCCGGGACGCTCCTTCCGGCCGGCCACAAGATCAACCCCTATCGCCATCTCATGACCCGAGTCGATCCAAAGCAGGTCCAAGCGCTCTTCGAGTCCGAGGCCGCCCCGGCCCCGGCCGCCCCCGCACCCCAGAAGCACGCCGAGCACCAGGAGCGCGCCGCCGCCAAGACCGCCGCCGCGCCACAGGCGCCGACGATCTCGATCGAAGACTTCGCGAAGCTCGACCTGCGCGTTGCGAAGATCGTCGCCGCCGACGCCGTGGAAGGCGCCGACAAGCTGCTCAGGCTCACCGTCGATCTCGGCGGCGAGACGCGCACCCTCTTCGCCGGCATCAAGTCGGCGTACGCCCCGGCCGACCTCGTCGGCCGCCACGCAGTCGTCGTCGCCAACCTAGCGCCGCGCAAGATGCGCTTCGGCACCTCCGAGGGCATGATTCTCGCCGCGTCGGGCGACGGACCCGGAATCTTCCTCGTCACGCCCGACCCCGGTGCAGCGGCGGGCATGCGCGTGAAGTAGCCCCACGCGGTCGGCTGCCGCCCATGCCCGAGCCGAACGGCAGCACCGCGACCGCGAGCGTCGTCTTCATCTCGGCGGCCGGCTTCACCGACCTCCCCGTCGCCGAGCAGGCCCGCCTCAAGACGCGCCTCGAGGGCCTCCTCGCCCGCGCGCTCGCGCCGCTCGCCGGCGCCGACCGGATCGTCGCCGACACCGCCGACGGCGCGGCGGTCGTCGTCCTGGCGCCGCCCGTCGACGCGCTCCTGCTCGCGCGCCGGGTGCGGCGCGCCGCGCGCGAGGAACGCGAACCGCTCGCGCTCCGGGTCGGCGTGAACCACGGTCCGATCGGGATCGCGACCGACGCCGCGGGCGAAGTGCAGATCGTCGGCGACGGCGTTGCCGCAGGTGCGAGCATCACGCCGTTCGCCGAACCCGGGGCCGTGATCGCCTCGCGCGACTTTCGCGATGCCCTCGCGGCGGCTGACGGGGAGCGCGCCGAGCGCCTGCGCCCGGCCGGCACCGTGACCGATTCGAACCTGCGGGCGCACGACCTGTTTGCCTTCGACGGCGGCGACACCGCCGACACCCCGAGCGCACCGCCGCGGCGGCGCCTGCTGCTCATCGGCGGCCTCAGCGTCGCCGGTCTGCTCGGCACCGGACTCGCGGTGCGCGGCCTGCGCCGCGCCGCCGCGCGCGCGAAGCGTCCGGGCACGATCGCGCTCGCGATCACGCCGTGGGGCGAGGTCCGCGTGAACGGCGAGTCCAAGGGCCGCAGCCCCCCGCTCAAGCGTCTCGAGCTCGCCCCCGGCAAGCACGCGATCGAGCTGCGGCATCCGCAGAGCGCGCCGATCGCGCTCGAAGTGGAGGTCTCCCCCGGCGAGGAGCTGACGGTGCGGCACGCGTTCGCGGTGCAGCGCCCCGCGCCGGCGCCCGCGCAGGAGTCGCGCAAGTTCCCGACGCCGGCGGAGATCTGGCGCGACTTCCGGCGGCAGACGGGGCTGTGAGCGCGCCGGGCCGCCCCAAGCGCGAACCCTTGGCGCTCTTCAGCGCCAAGGTAAACCCATGAGCGCGCCGGGCCGCCCCATGGAGGGAAGACAGGGCCCCTCCCCCGTCTCGCGCGAACCCTTGGCGCTCTTCAGCGCCAAGGTAAGCCCATGAGCGGGCCGACGCAGACCCTGGGGCGCTATCGCCTGCTCGGCGAGCTCGGGCGCGGCGCGATGGGCGTCGTCTACCGCGCCGAGGACCCGATGCTGAGCCGCACCGTCGCGATCAAGACGATCAACATGGTCGCCGACGTCGAGGAGCGGGCCGAGTACGAGAAGCGCTTCTACCAGGAGGCGAAGGCCGCCGGCGGCCTGAGCCACCCCAACGTGGTGACGATCTACGACATCGGCCACGCCGGTGACGTCGTCTACATGGCGATGGAGTACGTCGAGGGCACCGAGCTGCGGGACCTCCTGAGCCGCGGCCGGCTCGACGCGGCCGCCGCGGTCGACATCGCCGCGCAAGTCGCCGAGGGACTCGCGTACGCGCACGCGCGCGGGGTCGTGCACCGCGACGTGAAGCCCGCCAACATCATGGTCTCGCGCGACGGACCGGCGAAGATCATGGATTTCGGCATCGCGCGGATGCGCGCCTCCGACGTCAAGACCCAGACCGGCATGCTGCTCGGCTCGCCGAAGTACATGGCGCCCGAGCAGCTCCTCGGCGGCCCGGTCGACCCGCGCTGCGACATCTTCTCCCTGGGCGTCGTGCTGTACGAGGCGCTCACCGGCGCGCCGCCGTTTGCGGGCGCCGACATCTCGCAGATCATGTACCAGATCGTCCACGCGACGCCGCCGCCGCCGAGCGCGGTGAACTCGCGCGTGCCGCCGATGCTCGACCTCATCGTCGCGAAGGCGCTCGCGAAGGACCCTGCCGCGCGCTACCAGGATGCGCGCGCGCTGGCGGCGGACCTGCGGGCCTGCCGGGCGCAGGTTGCGGCGCGCGCGGCGGCCGCGGATGCGGACGACACGCTCACCCTGCCGCCGCCGCGTGCCGCGCCACAGTCCGCCGAGGCGAGCCAGACCCTGCGCATCGAACCGCCGCCGAGCACGGCGCCGTCCCGGTCCGCCCCACCGCGCCCCGAGTCGGGCGCGCGGCTGCGGATCTCGCATCGGTTCGATTCGATCGAGGCGACGCGCCGCCTCGCGGCGATGGCCGGCGCGGGACCGGCCGTGGACGCATTTGCGAAGACGATGAAGCTCGACGTCGCCGCGGCGGCCGTTGCGCGCGCGGAACCCGCTCCGAGGCCTCTCCTCGAGCGCGCGGCCGCACCCGCGCCCGCCGCGCGCCGCCCGCGCGATCGCTGGATTCTCGCCGTGAGTGTTACCATCGCCGCGCTCGTTGCCCTTGCGCTCGCCCTTGGCTGATTCCTTGCAGTCCCCTGACGACCAATGAGCGTCACGCCTCTTGCGGCCGCGCTCGCGGCCGCGGCGGCCTGGCTCGCGATCGCGGCGCTCGGCGTCTGCGCGCCGCACGCTCTGCGCTTCGTGGCGCGGGTCCTTTATCCGCTCGGCGCCCTCGTCGCCCTGGCGCTCGCCGCGATCGCGCTTGTGGCGATCACCCAGCCGCCCGACGAGACCGTCCTTCCGCTCGGGCTGCCCGACCTGCCATTCCACTTCCGCATCGACGCGCTGTCTGCGTTCTTCCTGTTCATCCTCGGGGCGGTGTCGGCGGGCGTGTCGGTCTTCGCGGCCGGCTACCTGCGGCCGGGCGAGGGCGCGCAACCCGGCGTGCAGTGCATGTGGTACCACCTCTTCCTCGCGAGCATGGCGCTCGTCCTGCTCGCAAACGACGCCTACGCGTTCATGGTCACGTGGGAGACGATGGCCGTCTCCTCCTTCTTCCTCGTCACGAGCGACCACCGCATCGCCGAGATCCGGCGCGCCGGCTACCTCTACCTGCTGATCGCGCACGTCGGCGCGATCGCGATCCTGATGTGCTTCGGCGTGCTGCACGGCTTCGGCGACTACACTTTCGCCACCATCCGCCAGGTCGAGCTCACGCCGTTCTGGGCGACCGTGGCGTTCCTGCTCGCGCTTCTCGGCTTCGGCGCGAAGGCCGGCATCGTGCCGCTGCACGTATGGCTGCCGGAGGCGCATCCGGCCGCGCCGTCGCCCGTGTCCGCGCTGATGAGCGCGGTGATGCTGAAGACCGCGGTGTACGGAATGCTGCGGGTGACCTTCGACCTGCTGCACACCCAGGTCTGGTGGTGGGGCGTGGTCGCGCTCGCGATCGGCCTGGTGACCGCGCTCTTCGGCGTCGTGTTCAGCGCGGTGCAGTCGGACATGAAACGCCTGCTCGCCTGGTCGTCGATCGAGAACGTCGGCTTCATCATGGTCGGGTTCGGGCTGGGCGTGACCTTCGCCGCGTACAGGATGTACGGACTCGCCGCGCTCGCGCTCACCGCGATGCTCTACCACTGCCTGAACCACGCCTACTTCAAGAGCCTGCTCTTCCTCGCCACCGGCGCCGTGCTGCACGCGACCAAGGAGCGCGGCCTCGGGAAGCTCGGCGGCCTCATCCACCGCATGCCCTGGGTGGCGTGGCTCGCGCTCGTCGGCGCGCTCGCGATCGCAGGGATGCCGCCGCTGAACGGCTTCGTGTCGGAGTGGCTCCTGCTCCAGGCGTTCCTGTTCTCGCCGCAACTCCCCGCCAGCTACCTCAACATGCTCGTCCCGGTCGCCGCGGCGGCAGTCGCGCTGGCGGCCGCGCTCTCCGCCTACGTGATGGTCAAGTTCTACGGCGTCGTGTTCCTCGGCCAGCCGCGCGAGGAGAAGCTCGCGCACGCGCACGACGCCGGCCTGCTCGAGCGCATCGGCCTCGTCTGGCTCGCCGCCGGCTGCGTGGCCTTCGGCGTCCTGCCGGTGCAGGTGATCGCGCTGATCGACTACGTGACCGGCCCGATGCTCGGCACCAACCTCTCGCAGGCGACCGGCGCCACCCACTGGCTCTTCCTCGCGCCGATCAATCCGGACCGTGCGAGCTACTCGCCGGTGCTCGTGCTGATGGGGCTCATCGTCTTCACCGCGCTCGCCTGGCTCGCGGTGCGCCGCTTCTACCACGGCCGGGTGCGCCGCGCGCCGCCGTGGGACTGCGGCTACCCGCTGCTGAATGCGCGCATGCAGGACACGGCGGAGGGCTTCGGCCAGCCGGTGCGGCAGGTGTTCGAACCGTTCTTCCGGATGGAGCGCGAGCTGCCGACCCCGTTCGACGCCGCGCCGCGTTACCGGGTGACGGTGGAGGACCACGTCTGGCACTGGGGCTACCTGCCGGTGGCCCGGCTCGTCGACCGCCTCACCGCCCTGGTCACGTTCCTGCAGCGCGGCCGGATCTCGGTCTACCTCCTCTACAGCTTCGGCACGCTGCTCGTGCTGCTGTTCTTGGTCCGATGAGCCCGCAGTACCGCTCCAAGCACGCATGCCGGCGCGCGCCGCGCGCGATGGCAATCCCGTGAGCGCGCGATGCTAGGCGGCTTCTCCTGGGCGGGCGCCTCCGCGCAGCTCACCGAGATCGTCTTGGCGGTGCTGCTCGCCCCGCTGCTGCTCGGCTGGGTGAACCAGTGCCGGGCATGGCTCCAGAACAAGAGCGGTCCGGGCGTGCTGCGCCCGTACCTGATGCTGCGCAAGCTCATGGAGAAGGACGCGGTGGTCGCGCACGGCGCCTCGCCGCTCTTCCGCGTCGCGCCCTACATCGTGTTCGGCTGCATGGTGCTCGCGGTCGCCGTCGTCCCCACGCTCGGCACCGACCTCCCCTACGCGCCCGCGGCCGACGCGATCGCGCTGGTCGGCATCCTCGCGCTCGCGCGCGTATTCATCTCCCTCGCGGCGATGGACATCGGAACGGCGTTCGGCACCCTCGGCGCGCGCCGCGAAATGATGATCGGCTTCCTCGCCGAGCCTGCGCTGCTGATCGTGCTCTTCACCGCCTCGCTCATCAGCCAGTCGACCTCGCTCGCCACCACGGTCGAGACGCTCTCGCAGCGCGAGCTCGCCATCTACCCGAGCCTCGCCTTCGCCGGGGTCGCCTTCACCATGGTGTCGCTCGCCGAGAACGCGCGCATTCCGGTCGACAACCCGGCCACCCACCTCGAGCTCACCATGATCCACGAGGCGATGGTGCTCGAGTACTCGGGCCGGCACCTGGCCCTCATCGAGTGGGCGGCGAGCCTCAAGCTCTTCGTCTACTCGTGCGTCGGCATCGCGCTGTTCTTCCCCTTCGGCATCGCCCAGGGCGGCGACGCCGCGGGCCTGCTCCTGGCGCTTCCCGCGCTGGCGCTCAAGCTCGCGATCGGCGGATTCCTCCTCGCGCTGATCGAGACGGTCTCGGCCAAGATGCGCATCTTCCGCGCTCCGGAGTTCCTCGGCACCGCCTTCATGCTCGCGGTCCTCGCGCTGCTCCTTCACGCGCTGCTCGAGACATGAGCGCGCCGGGCCGCCCCAAGCGCGAATCCTTGGCGCTCTTCAGCGCCAAGGTAAGCCCATGAGCGCGCCGGGCCGCCCCCGGGAGGGAAGACAGGGCCCCTCCCCCATCTCGCGCGAATCCTTGGCGCTCTTCAGCGCCAAGGTAAGCCCATGAACCAGTACCTCACGCCGGCCGTGACGGGCCAGATCATCAACCTGCTCGCGGCGGTGCTGCTGCTGCTGTCGTTCGCGATGCTCGCGCAGCGGCGCATCCTCTCGCTGATCAACCTGTTCGCGGCGCAGGGCTTCGTGCTGATGCTCTCCACCGCGTTCGTGGCCTGGGCCACCGGGCAGACGCACCTCTGGTGGTCGGCCGGCCTGACCCTCGTCCTGAAGGTGCTGCTCCTGCCCTGGATCCTGCACCGCCTGATCGATCGCCTGAACGTGAAGTGGGACGTCGAGACGCTGATCAACATCCCGACCACCATGCTTTTCGGCCTGCTGCTGGTGATCCTGGCCTTCAACCTCGCGCAGCCGGTTTCGGCGCTTGCGGGCACGATCACCAAGGGCACCCTCGGCATCGCGCTCGCCGCGGTGCTGCTCTCGTTCCTGATGATGATCACCCGCTCCAAGGCGGTGCCGCAGGTGATCGGGTTCCTGGCGATGGAGAACAGCCTCTTCTTCGCCGCGACTGCCGCGACCTACGGCATGCCGATGGTCGTCGAGCTCGGCATCGCGCTCGACGTGCTGGTCGGCGTGATCATCCTCGGCGTGTTCTTCTTCCAGATCCGGGAGCGCTTCGACTCGCTGGACATCCACCACCTCGAGAAGCTCAAGGACGAATGAACTGGGAGGTGTTTGCCGTTCTCGGCATTCCGCTCGCCGGCGGCGCGTTGCTCGCGCTGTTCGGTCACCGGCACCGTGCCGCCGAACTGAACGTCGCGCTCTCGCTCGCCACGTTCCTCGCCGCCGCGGCGCTGACCGTCCGCGTCATCCGCGACGGGCCGCTGTTCGCGCTCGGCGAGCAGTTCTTCGTCGATTCGCTGAACGTGTTCCTGGTCGCGCTCACCGCCTTCGTCTCGATGACGACCGCGATGTTCTCGCGGCCGTACATGCGCATCGAGCAGGAGCACGGCAAGCTCACGGCCGCGCGGCTGCGCCTCTACCACAGCATGTACCAGCTCTTCGTCTTCACGATGCTGCTCGTGCTGCTGACGAACAATCTCGGCCTGCTGTGGGTCGCGCTCGAGGCCGCGACGCTGACGACCGTGCTGCTCGTGAGCCTGTACCGCACGCCCGCGAGCCTCGAGGCCGCCTGGAAGTACTTCATCCTCTGCGGCGTGGGCATCGCCCAGGCCCTGTTCGGGACGATCCTGCTCTACATGGCCTCGCAGCGGCTCCTCGGCACGGGCGTGGAGGCGCTCCTCTGGACCCATCTCCTCGGCGTGCGCTCGCAGCTCGAGCCGACGATCCTCTCGATAGCGTTCGTGTTCCTGCTGGTCGGCTACGGCACGAAGGTCGGGCTCGTGCCGCTGCACAACTGGCTTCCCGACGCGCACGCCGAAGGCCCGACGCCGGTGTCGGCGGTGCTCTCGGGCCTGCTCCTCAACGTCGCGCTGTACGCGCTGGTGCGCTGCAAGGTGCTCGCCGACGGCGCGCTCGGCCCCGAGTTCGCGGGCCAGCTCCTGATGGGCTTCGGGATCGTGTCGGTCGTGGTCGCCGCGTTCTTCCTCTCGCGCCAGCGCGACATCAAGCGCATGTTCGCCTACTCGTCGGTCGAGCACATGGGCCTGATCACGTTCGCGTTCGGCATGGGCGGCCCGGTCGCGAGCTTCGCGGGGCTGCTGCACATGACCGTCCACTCGCTCACCAAGAGCGCGATCTTCTTCGCCGTCGGACACGCCGCGCAGAAGGCCGGGACGCAGGTGATGGACGACATCCGCGGCCTCGCCCGCGTCAGCCCGACCGTCGGCTGGGGCCTGATGCTCGGCACTCTGGCGATCCTCGGGCTGCCGCCGTTCGGGGTCTTCGCGAGCGAGTTCCTCATCATCACCAGCGCCATGCGCCAGCAGCCGTGGGCGACTCCGCTGCTGCTCATCGCCCTCGGGGTCGCGTTCGCCGCCGTCTTCCGGAAGGTCCAGCCGATGGTGTTCGGCGACACCACCGCGAAACCGCTCCCTCACCGCCCGGCGCTCATCCCGGTGTTCGTGCATCTTGCGCTCGCGCTGATGCTTGGACTCTACATCCCCCCCTACCTCGCGGCGTGGTACCGCGAGGCGGCACGCTTGATCGGCTAAGCCATGGCACCGGCCAACGTCTTCGACGGCCTCGGGCTCGACCTCGCGCCGGTGCGTTCGGCGACACCGGCGTGGCGGGCACGCATCGAGCGCGACCGGCTGCGCGAGACCTGCATCGCCGCGGCGGCGCGCGACGCCCGCCTCGTCGCGCTCTGGGGCTCGGACGAGCGCGATCGCGATGGCGGCTTCGCGCTCCACCTCACGCTCGCGACGGACGGGGCGATGCTGTGGCTGTCGGTGCCACTGCCGCAAGCCGCGCCGGAGTATCCGGACCTCTCCGACGTATTCCCGTGCGCGACCCGGATGCAACGCGCAACGCGCGACCTGGTCGGCATCGCCAGCAACGCGCCCGACCAGCGTCCGTGGCTGCGCCATGCGGCGTGGCCGGCGGATGCGTTCCCGCTGCGGCGCGATTTCCCGCTCGCGCGCACGTACCCGAACGGGACCGACGACTACCCCTTCGTTGCCGTCGCCGGCGACGGCGTCCACGAGATCCCGGTGGGGCCGGTGCACGCGGGCACGATCGAGCCGGGGCACTTCCGCTTCTCGATCGTCGGCGAGAAGGTGCTGCGGCTCGAGGAGCGGCTCGGCTACAAGCACAAGGCGATCGACAAGCGCTTCGAGGGCTGCGACCTGACGGCAGGGGCGCGGCTCGCGGGCCGCGTCTCGGGCGACAGCACCGTGGCCTACGCGTGGGCGTACGCGATGGCGGTCGAGGGCGCCGCGCGGATCGCGCCGCCGCCGCGGGCGCTCTGGCTGCGGGCGACGGCGCTCGAGCGCGAGCGGGTCGCCAACCATCTCGGCGACCTCGGCTACCTGGGCAACGACGGCGGGCTCGCGTTCGGCCTCGCGCAGTTCATGCGCCTCAAGGAGGACGTGCTGCGCCTGAACGCGGAGCTGTTCGGCCACCGCTATCTGATGGACTTCGTGCTTCCCGGCGGCGTCGCGCGCAACATCGGTCGCCACGGCTGCGACCAGCTCGTCGGGCAGTGCGACGCGCTCGAGCGCGAGGTGCGGACGCTGAAGGACATCTACGACGACCACGCGGGACTCCAGGACCGGTTCCTGACCTGCGGACGGCTCGAGCCTGATCTGGCGCGCCGGCTTGGCGTGCTCGGCCTGGCCGCGCGCGCGAGCGGCCAGGCGCTCGACCTGCGGGTCCGGCCGGCGTTCGAGCCCTACGACCGGCTCGGCGTGGAAGCGATGGTCCGCACCGAGGGCGACGTCGCCGCGCGGGTGGCGGTCCGGTTCGAGGAGATCTTCGAGTCGCTGCGCCTCGCGCGCATCCTCGCCGCCGACCTTCCGCTCGGCGAGACCGCGGCGCCGTTCGAGACGCTCTCCGGCCGCGCCTGCGGGCTCGGCCGCGTCGAGGGCTGGCGCGGGGAGTCGATGGTCGCGCTCGAGGTCGACGGGGGCGTCATCCGAAGCTGCCACGTGCACGACCCGTCGTGGCAGAACTGGCCCGCGCTCGAGCACGCGATCATCGGGAACATCGTCCCGGACTTCCCGCTGATCAACAAGTCGTTCAACCTCTCCTATAGCGGGCAGGACCTGTGATCGATGGAACCGATGCGGCACGCATCGCTTTCCCTGGCTTCGGGGAGCACGAGGGGGCGCCGCGCGAGCGGCCCCGTCCCCTCGTAGCCAACTGAGATGCTGAAGCTCCTGAAGCAGATCGCCGTTGTAGGGATCAAGAGCGAGGCGCCGCCGCGCCCCGACCCGAACCTGCGGGTGACCGGCGAGCGCCTGAAGGACGAGATCCTGCGCGTCTTCGGCGGATCGCTCGCCATCCGGCACGTCGACGCGGGCTCGTGCAACGGCTGCGAGCTCGAGATCCACATGCTGAACAACGCCTACTACAACCTCGAAGGGCTCGGCATCAAGTTCGTGGCGAGTCCGCGCCACGCGGACATGCTGCTCGTGACCGGGCCGGTGTCGCGCAACATGGAGACCGCGCTGAAGCGCACGTTCGTCGCGGTGCCCGACCCGAAGCTCGTGGTGGCGGTCGGGGACTGCGGCTGCACCGGCGGGGTGTTCGGCGAGAGCTACGCGAGCTGCGGGCGGGTGGCGAACGTCATCCCGGTCGACGTCGCCGTGCCGGGATGCCCGCCGACCCCGGTGGCGCTGATGCAGGGAATCCTCGCCGCGATCGCGACGAAGCGGCCGGGGTGATGACGCCGCTGCCGCTCCCGCTCGTGGGCTGGCTCTTTACGCTGCTCAGCGCGGCCGCGCTCGTCGTCGGCGCGATGCTCATCATCGGGATGCACCGGTCGGGCGAGCTGCAGCGGCGGTTCCTGGCGAAGACCGCCTGGAACGACATGCTGCTCTTCGGCATCTGGATCCTCGGTCTCGCGGGCGGGCTCGGCGTGATCGAGCTCCGGCCCTGGGGCCGGCACATCCTCGAGTTCTTCTGCTGGACGCTGATCGCCCTGATGCTGCTGTCGGCCGGGACCCGGCTCTACGCCGCGAGCCGGCTGCCGCCCGAGGCGCGCGGGAACTGGGTCGGCGCGATCGCCGGCGTGACGCTGGTCGCGTTCCCCGTCCTGGTGCTGTGCGGCGTCACGATCTACACCCTCCGGAGCGAGGCGGCCCGGCAGGCGTTCGGCGGCTGACGGCATTTCGGCACGTCCTCCCGGACGCGCCCGGCGGGATCGCGGGACGGAACCCCCGCCGGCCAGCCGCCCCGCGCGCACCGTGGCGCGCGAGCATGGCGGCCTCTCTTCACCTGGAGTTCGCCGTGACCGCCGCGCTCGCCACCCGCTTCACCGTCGTCAACGACACGCATTCCCGCCTCAACCCGACCCTCGTCGCGCAAGTCCTCCCGGTCCGCTCCGCCGCGGACCTCCAGCACGCCGTCTCTGCCGCCGCCCATGCCGGGCGCGCCGTCTCGATCTGCGGGGCGCGCCACGCGATGGGCGGACAGCAGTTCGGCACGGGAACGCTCCTGGTCGACACGGCCGGCTTCGATCGCGTCGTCGCCTTCGACGCGAGCCGCGGCCTCGTCGAGGTGGAAGCCGGCATCCGGTGGCCGGCGCTCCACGACTGGCTGCGGGACGCGCAGGGCGCCGAGCCGCTCGCCTGGACCTTTCGCCAGAAACAGACCGGCGCCGATGCACTCTCGATCGGCGGGTGCCTGTCCGCGAACGTGCACGGACGCGGGCTCGACCTGCCCCCGTTCGTCAGCGAAGTCGAGGCGTTCACGCTGGTCGATGCGAGCGGCGCGCTGCGGCGCTGCAGCCGCACCGAGAACCCCGAGCTCTTCGGCCTCGCGATCGGCGGCTACGGCCTCTTCGGGGTGATCGCGACGGTTACGCTGCGCCTCGTGCCGCGCGTCAAGGTTCGCCGGATCGTCGAGGTCATCGACGTGGAATCGCTGGTGGGCGCCTTCGACGCGCGCATCGCGGCCGGCTTCCGCTACGGCGACTTCCAGTTCTCGATCGACCCCGCAAGCGAGCGCTTCCTGCGCCGTGGCGTGTTCGCCTGCTACGAGCCGGCCCCCGACGCGACGCCGATGGCGGCGGGCCAGCGGGAGCTCTCGGTCGCCGACTGGAAGCGGCTCGTGCTCCTCGCGCACACCGACAAGGCGGCCGCCTTCGAGCGCTACGCGCAGCACTACCTCGGGACCTCCGGCCAGGTGTACTGGTCCGACTCGCACCAGATGAGCGTCTACCTGGACGACTATCACTGCGACGTCGATCACGCGCTTGGCCACCGCGGGTCCGAGGTGATCACCGAGCTCTACGTGCCCCGGGCGCGGCTCGCCGACTTCATGGCGGACGCCGCGGCCGACCTCCGGCGCGAGCGGGTGGACGTGATCTACGGGACGGTGCGGCTCATCCGCCGCGACGAGGAGACGTTCCTCGCCTGGGCGCGCGAGGACTGGGCGTGCGTGATCTTCAACCTGCACGTGCGCCACGACCCGGCGGGCCAGGCGCACGCGGCCGACGCGTTCCGCCGTCTGATCGACCTCGCCGCCGAGCGCGGCGGGAGCTACTACCTCACCTACCACCGCCACGCGACGCGCGCGCAGGCGGAAGCTTGCCACCCGCGCCTACGCGAGTTCCTCGCGCACAAGCGGCGTCACGATCCGCAGGGGCGGTTCCAGAGCGACTGGTACCGCCACCACGAGGCGCTCTTCGCTACGGCTTGAGGTAGGCGTAGCCCTCGCGCTGCTGCTTCTTCGCCCGGCTCGAACAAGGGGGCGACGCCCCCTTGTAGATCCCCCGAGTCGGGAAGCAGCGCTATGGCTTCAGGTACGCGTAGCCCTCGCGCTGCTGCTTCTTGGTGATCTCCGCCACCCCCGAGGGCACGAACACCGCCTCCTCGATGAACTGGCTCCGCGTCAATTTCCGGTTGCGCAGCGTGATCTCGCACACTTCGAAGGTCACGCCGCGCGCCTTGAGGTCCTGCACCGCCACCTCGTACGGATTGCCGTTCTTGTCGCGGGCATCCTTCATGAGGAAGTCGACGCCGAGCGCGTGCGAGACGACGACGATCTTTGCCTTCGGGTTCACTTCGAGGTGGTTGTTGATGTTGCGGATCCCGTTCGTCGCCTGCACGAGCCCCTCGTTGAAGTGGTACACCACCTTGTCTTCGGCGACCACTCCCCCGCCTCCGGTCGATGCGCAGCCGGCGAACAGTGCCGCCGCGAGCAGTACCGTGATTCTCCTCATCGTCTCCTCCCATCTTCCAGGTTGAATTTATCGGCGCCCTCGCGAGCGACGACTAGCTTGCTATGATCGGCGCCGGTAGCGCAATCAGCTCCTTCAATAGCCCGATCACGCTTACGGATGGCCAAGCACCTGATCATCCACGGCCGGGTCCAGGGCGTCGGCTTCCGGGAATCGATGCGCTGGGAGGCCGAGCGCCTCGGCGTGACCGGCTGGGTGCGCAACCGCCGCGACGGCACGGTCGAGGCAGTGGTCGCCGGGAGCGCCGAGTCGGTCGCGGCGATCGTCCAATGGGCCCACCGCGGCCCGCCTGCCGCTAGGGTGACCGAAGTCGCGGTCGCCGAGACCGACGGCTCGTTCGCCTCGTTCGACTGGCTGCCGACCGCCTGAGCCCTCAGGCGTAGACGATCTCGACGTTCTCGGGCGTCAGCCAGTCCGCGAGCGCCGCGATCAGCCCGTCGTCGGGCGTCACGCACCACTCGTCGCCCAGCCGCACTTCGGCGACCGCCGCGCCGCTCGCGTAGCGCACCTTCACCGGGCACGGGCCGTTGCGGTACGGCGCGAGGAGCTCGCGCAGCTTCTTCGCCGCCGCGGCGCTCGCGGCCGAAGCCTCCCCGTTCAACGACAGCCGCAGGCCGCGCGCGAACTTCGCGCGCGCGGCGGCGAGGTCGTACAGCCTGTCCGCGATGACGCGGAAACCGCCGCTGAACTCGTCCCTGGAGACCTTCCCCTGCACGACGAGCGGGCGGTCCTCCTTGACGAGGTCGCGATGCGCCTCCCAGACCTCGCTGTAGACCGACACCTCGAGCTGCGCCGCGCCGTCGTCGAGCAGCACGATCAGCATCTTCCCGCGCCGCGTGATCGCGGTGCGCGCCGCTGCGACCATGCCGGCGAGGAGCTGCGATTCGTTCCGCGGCTGGAGCTCCGCGAGCGTGCCGCGCAGGAACGGCGCGAACTCGCGCCGGAACGCCGCGAACGGATGGCCCGAAAGGTAGAAGCCGAGCGCGGTCTTCTCCTCGGCGAGCCGCCGCTGCTCGTCCCAGCGCGGCACCTCCACAACCGCGGGCCGGTGCCGGGCCGCGCCCTCCGCGTCGCCGAAGAGGCTCACCTGCTGCGCGTCGCGCTCGCGCTGCTCGGCCGCCTCCAGCGCGATCCCGACCGTGGCCAGCAGCCGCGCCCGGTGGTCGTCGAGCGCGTCGAACGCGCCGGCGCGCACCAGCGCCTCGACCACCCGGCGATTGACGATGCGCTTGTCGATGCGCTCGCAGAAGTCGAAGAGGTCCGCGAACGGGCCGCCCGCCTCCCGCGCCCTGACGACCGCGCCGATCGCCGACTCGCCGGTGCCCTTGATCGCGCCGAGCCCGTAGCGGATCGTGCGCGCGTCGACCGGCGCGAAGCGGTACTCGCCCGCGTTCACCTCGGGCGGCAGCATCTTGAGGCCGTTGGCGATCGCGTCGGCGTGGAACTGCTGCACCTTGTCCGTGTCGGCCATCACCGCCGAAAGGTTCGCCGCCGCGAACGCGGCGGCGTGGTGCACTTTCATGTACGCGGTCTGGTAGGCAACCAGCGCGTACGCGGCGGCGTGCGACTTGTTGAAGCCGTATCCGGCGAACTTCTCCATCAGGTCGAAGAGCTCGTTCGCGCGCGCCTTCGACACGCCGTTCTTCTCCGCGCCGGCGACGAACATGCCGCGGTGCGTCGCCATCTCCTCCGGCAGCTTCTTGCCCATCGCGCGCCGCAGGAGGTCGGCGCCCCCGAGCGAGTACCCGCCGATCGCCTGCGCGATCTGCATCACCTGCTCCTGGTACACCATGATCCCGTACGTCGGCGCGAGGATCGGCTCGAGGCGCGGGTCGAGGTACTCGACCCGGCTCCGCCCGTGCTTGCGGTCGATGTAGTCCGGGATCAGGTCCATCGGCCCGGGCCGGAAGAGCGCGACCAGCGCGACGATGTCCTCGAAGCGGTCGGGCCGGGCGCGCTTAAGCAGGTCGCGCATGCCGCGCGATTCGAACTGGAACACCGCGGTCGTGTTGGCCGCCGCGAACAGCCGGTAGGTCTCCCGGTCGTCGAGCGGGATCGACTCGAGCGCGAGCGTCGCGGACGGATCGAGCTGGCGCACGTAGCGCAGCGTCCAGTCGAGGACGGTGAGGGTGGTGAGCCCGAGGAAGTCGAACTTGACCAGCCCGATCGCCTCGACTCCCTTCATGTCGAGCTGCGACACCATCGCCTCCGACCCCTGCGCGACGTACAGCGGACAGAAGTCGGTCAGCTTGCCGGGCGCGATCAGCACGCCGCCGGCGTGCATCCCGACGTTGCGCGTGAGGCCCTCGAGCTCCTCGGCGAGCGCGAGCAGCTCGCGCGTCTCCTCCTCCGCCTCCTCGCGCTCGGCGAGGCGCGGCTCCATTTCGCGCGCCATCTTCAGCGTGATCAGCTTGCCGGGCTGGAACGGGATCAGCTTCGCCAGCTCGTCGGCGCGCGTGTAGCTCCACTCGAGCACCCGGCCGACGTCGCGCACGACCGCCTTCGCCGCCATCGTGCCGAAGGTGGCGATCTGCGAGACCGACTCCGCCCCGTACTTGCGCTTCACGTAGTCGATCACGCGGTCGCGCCCGTCCTGGCAGAAGTCGATGTCGAAGTCGGGCATCGACACCCGCTCCGGGTTGAGGAAGCGCTCGAAGAGCAGGTCGTAGCGCAGGGGATCGAGGTCGGTGATTCCGAGCGAGTACGCCACGAGCGACCCCGCGCCGGAGCCGCGCCCCGGCCCGACCGGCACGCCGTTCGTCTTCGCCCAGTTGATGAAGTCCGCCACGATGAGGAAGTAGCCGGCGAAGCCCATCTGGATGATGGTCTTCGCCTCGAACGCGAGCCGGTCGCGGTAGCGCGGCGCGTGGCGCTCCCGCTCGGGCGCGTCGGGATAGAGCTGCCCGAGCCGTTCGCCGAGCCCCCGCTCGGCCGCGGCGACGAGGTACTCCTCGAGGCTCACGCCCTCCGGCGTCGGGAACCGCGGCAGCTTCGACTTGCCGAGCTCGAGCACGAGATTGCACCGCTTTGCGATCTCGACGGCATTGGCGAGCGCCTCGGGCAGGTCGGCGAACGCCGCCGCCATCTCGGCCTGGGTCTTGAAGTACGACTCGGGCGTGAACGCGCGCGGGCGCCGGCGGTCGGCGAGGACGTAACCCTCGGCGATGCAGACGCGCGCCTCGTGCGCCTTGAACTCCTCGGGCTTGAGGAACTGCACCGGGTGCGTCGCGACCACCGGCAGTCCGACCGCACCGGCCAGGTCGACCGCGGCCGCGATGTACGCCTCGGTGTGCGCAGCGCCGGCGCGCTGGAGCTCGAGGTAGTAGGCGCCCGGGAAGCTCGCGGCCCACTCGCGCGCGAAGCGCTCGGCAGCGGCGAAATTTCCCTGCAGGAGCGCCGCGCCGACGTCGCCTGCGGCCGCGCCCGACAGCGCGATCAGGCCCTCGCCCCCGCCCGCGGCGAGCCACTCGCGCCGCAGCTCCGCGCGCCCGCGATGCTGGTTCTCGCGGTAGGCGCGGGTGAGCAGCTCGCTCAGGCGGAGGTAGCCGGCGTGCGAGCGCACGAGCAACAGCAGGCGATGCGGCTTGTCGCGCTCCGCGTCGTTGGTGATCCACACGTCGCAGCCGAAGATCGGCTTGACCCCGCTCTTCCGCGCGGCCTTGTAGAAGTCGACCATGCCGAAGACGTTGCCGAGATCGGTGAGCGCGAGCGCGCCCATCCCGTCCGCGGCGGCGCGCGCGACCGCGTCGTCCAGGCGCACGATCCCGTCGACGATCGAGAACTCGCTGTGCAGGCGGAGATGGACGAACGACGGCTGCGGCATGGTCGTGCGGGAGGCGGTGGGGATTCTAGCGCCGATCACCCCTGCGCCGCGATTGCCGGGTTGCCGCGCGTCGTGTACAAGTCGCCTGTCCCGGACTCGATCTCTCGTCACGCCATGCGCATCGCCCCGCCACTCGTCCTCGTCCTCGCCCTCGCCGCCGCAGGCGCCGCCGACGCGCAGAAGATCGGCCGCTACGTCTTTCCCGACGGGCGCGTCGTGTACTCCGACCAGCCGGTGCCCGGCGCGAAGCTCGCGAACGAGATCGCGCCGCCGCCGCCGCCGTCGGCGCCGGCGCGCGAGGGCAGAGCCCCGGCCCCCGCCGGCCCGGATCCAGGGGCGGCGCGCATTCAGCGCCGCGGCGAGGCCGATGCCGAGGTCCGCGCGGCGACCGAGGCGCTCGAGCGCGCGCGCGCGCAGCTGCAGGCGGGCATCGAGCCGTTGCCGGGCGAGCGGACCGGCACCGCGAAGGGCGGAAGCCGCCTCAACGAGGCGTACGAGGCGCGGCAGGCAGTGAACCAGAAGGCGGTCGCCGACGCCGAGGCGCGCCTGCAGCGGGCGGTCGCGGCGCGCAACGCGGCGAACTAGCGCCCCGCGCGGCACTGCGCATGAGCGCGCCCGCAGACGCCGCGCGCGACGCGGGCGCAGCGCGGACGATCGCCCTGGCCGCGCTCCTCCTGGGCGCGTGCTCGATCGCGTTCGCGCCGATCTTCGTGCGCCTGTCCGAGACCGGTCCGACCGCGAGCGCGTTCTGGCGCACCGCCCTGGCGGTGCCGTTTCTCTGGGGTTGGGTCATGGCGGCCCCGCGCGCGCCGGGCGATTCCGCGAGTCCGCTCGCGTTGCCGATGCTGCTCGCCGGGCTCTTCTTCGCGGGCGATCTCGCGGTCTGGCACTTCTCGATCCTGTACACCTCGGTCGCGAACTCGACCCTGCTCGCCAACCTCGCGCCCATCTTCGTGACGGTGGGCGCGTGGGCGCTCTTCGGCCAGCGCGTGACGCGGACGTTCCTCGCGGGCATGACGATCGCGATGGCCGGCGCATTCGTGCTCGTGGGCCCGAGCTTCGGGCTGGGAGACCGGCAGCTCCTCGGCGACGCGCTCGGCGTGGTGACCGCGATGTTCTACGGCGCGTACATGCTCGCGGTGAAGCACCTGCGCGAGGCGCGCTCGACGGCGCGCGTCATGGCGGTGAGCACGACGGTGTGCGCGATCGTGCTCCTGCCGCTCGCGGCCGTCTCGGGCGAGACGATGCTGCCGGCCACGGGCACCGGCTGGCTGACGCTGTTCGGGCTCGCGCTGGTGTGCCAGACCGCGGGGCAGAGTCTGATCGCGTACGCGATGGCGCACCTGCCCGCATCGTTCTCGGCGGTGAGCCTGCTGCTGCAGCCGGCGATGGCGACGCTCTACGCGTGGGCGATCCTGGGCGAGCGCGCCGGTCTCGCGCAGCTCGCGGGCGGCGCGGTCATCCTCGCCGGGATCTGGCTCGCCCGAAAGGGCAGCTAGGTCCTAGAAGCAGCGGCCGAGCACGCGGCGCTCGCCGTCGCGCTCGAGAGCGAGGCAGTCCAGACGACCCGCGACCGGCGCGCGCGAGGCGAGCTCGTCCTCGCTCTGCGCGCTGCGCTGCGTGGCGGTGATCAGCGCGTTGTCGGCCGCGGCGACGCCGCCCGCGGCGGGCGGCACCGGAACCACTGGCACCGGCATGACGGTCAGGACGCCGTCGACATACGTGATGACGTAGTTCGTCGCCGTCTGTCCGAGCGGGGTGATCGCGTAGGTGCCGGGCGGCGAGGCGATCGTCGCCGGCGTCGTGAACGCCAGCGCGCCGGCGAGGACGGCAGTCGTCTCGCCGTTCTTGAACCCGGCATAGGTCGCCGAGAACGGCGGATTCGGCTGCGCTGTCTGCCGCGACGCGTCGTTCGCCGTGATCGTGAGCGGGGCAGGCGTGATCGTGAGCGTGCCGGCGTTGATCGCGGTGACGTCGTAGTTCCCGTTCACGCCCACCCCGACCCCGGCGATGTTGTATGCATTCGGACCCGCGGCGTAGGCGCCCACTGCGGTCGTGCCGACCGCCCCGCTCGCCACCGTAAACCCGAAGAGCGCTTGGGCGTCCTCCGCGTTCGCCATGCCGTTGCCGCCTACGGTGTAGAGCGGCGCGGGAGCCGGATTCGCGTCGCCATAGAGACGCGCCGCGCTGCCGGCCGTCAGCGTGATCGGTCGCGGCGTGATGGTCAGCGCCGTCGCATTGCCGGCCGCCTGCACGAAGCCGTAGCCGATGTCCGACGTGAGGCCCGAGCCGTTGATCGCGGCGGTGCCGACCGGCGTCGTCGCGACCGCGGGCGAGGTGAAGGCGAGCGTGCCGCTGTAGGCCTCGGCCGCGGTGTCCCCGTTGACCAGCCCGCTGACCAACCCGCTGAACGCCGGGTTCGGGTCGCCGTACTGGCGGTTCGCCGGATTGGCCGTGTACGTGAGGAGCGGCTGGTAGCGGTAGACGTTGTGGTTGCCGGTCGCCGGCACCGTCGCGCCGCACGGGCCGCCGAAGGTGCAGTTGTAGAGGTTCGGCTGCGCGCCGCCGGGCACCGGAATCGTCCCGGTGTTCGTGGCCGGGCTGAACGAGTAGGTCAGCCAGCGCCCCGCCGGCGCCGAAGGCCCGAAGGTGGCGAAGTGGATGTCGTCGCCGCTCGCGAGCGTGACGTTGCCCGTGGTCGAGGCGACGTTGCCCGCAAGGGTGAGGTCGTTCGCCGCGCCGAGTGCCGTCTGGATCAGCACGTCTCCGGTCGCATTGACCGGCCCGACCGTCAACGCGCTCGAGTCCAAGATCGACGCGGAGGCGCTGCTGACGACGGTCACGGTATTGAAGTTGTTCCCGGCGTTCATGAGCGTGACCGCGCCCGTGCCGCCGGTGATCGCCGTCGCGCCGGCGATCACCGCCGGGCCGGTCTGCGTGATGTTCCCGCCGGTGCTCGTCAGCGTCATCGACGCCGCAGTCGTTGCGGCGAGCGCGATCCCGTTGCCGGTGACGTTGAGCGCACCGATCGCCGGGAGCGTGCTGCCGAGCGCGCCGCCGAAGGCGACCGCGCCGGTCCCGGCGTTCACCGTGAGGTTGCGCGCCGCACCCGACGAATTCACCGTGCCGTTGAAGGTCGCGGCGCCGCCCGCGCCGCCGCCGGCCGCGCCGGCCGAGTTGATCGTACGGTTGGCCGGCAGCACCACGTTGCCGTCGAGCGTGATGGCCGCGCCGTTGCCCGGCGTTCCGGTGCCGGTGCGCGCGCCGCCCGACGCGGCGAGGTTTCCGTTCAGCGTGATCGTCGGCGTGCCGTCGGTGGCGTCGAGCAGGATCGTGCCGGCGTTGCCGCCGGCCTGGTTCGTTCCGGCGCCAGCCCCACCGCTCGTCGTGACCGCGCCGACCGTCACGTCGGCGCCGGTCACCGACACCGCTCCGCCCGCACGTCCCGCGCTGGCGATTCCCGCCCCGCCGCTCGTGGTGATGGTGGTCGCCGTCGTCGTCCCGGTCGCCGCCAGCGTCACCGTGCCGCCGTCGGTCTTCGCGTTGCCCTGGGTCGTGATCGCGTTCGCGGCGATGTTGCCGCCGGTCGCGCTGACCGCGATGCTGCCGGCCGCCCCGCCGGTCCCGGTCCCGGTGGCCGCCCCGGCGCGCGCGGTTAGCGCAGCGCCGGCGTTGACGGTAACGCCGCCCGCGGTCGAGGCGAGATTTATCGAGCCCGAGTTGCCGCCGCTCTGATTCGCGGACACTGCGGCCGAACCGCTCGCGGTGATCGCGCGCGTCGCGACCGAGGCTCCGGTGATCGACACCGCGCCGCCGGCCCGACCGCTCTGGTTCGTGGCCGCGGTGCCGCCGGAGACGGTGATGGTGTTGTTGACCGCGACCGCGCCGGTGCTCGTGATCGACACCGCGCCCGCGTCCTGGCCGCGGCCGCCGGTGGTGGTAATCGTGCTCGCGACGGTGACGTTCCCGCTCCCGCCGTTGACCGTCACCGCACCGCCGCTGCCGCCGTTGCCGGTCCCCACCGAGTTCCCGCCAACCGTGGAAACCGCGCCGTTGATCGTCGCCCCAACGCCGGAGACCGAGATCGCGCCGCCGCTGCCACCGACGTTGTTGCCGCCGTTGCCGGCGGACCCGTTGGCGGTGAGCACCCGCGTCGTCACGGTGCCGCCGGTCGACGCGATGGTGATGCTTCCGGCGTTGCGACCGGCAGTGCCCGTCGCCGCAGTGCCGCCGCTCGCGAGGATCGCCTTGTTGCCGGCCGCCCCGATGTTGATGTTGCCGGTCGCGTTGATCGCGACCGTGCCGCCGTCCTGGCCGCGGCCGCCGCTCGCGTTGATGAGGTTCGCCAGGTTCGCCGCGGTCGTGCCGACGGAGCCCGCGCCCGCGTCGACGTTGACCGTGCCGCCGGTCCCGCCGGTCGCGCTGTTGGTGGCATTGCCGCCGCGCACGTCGATCAGACCGTTGAGCGTGACGGCCGTCGCGGCCGCTCCGGTCTTCGTCACGTTGACCGTCCCGCCGCTGCCGCCGGCGAAGCCGCCGCCCGCGCCGGCGCCGCCGAGCGCGGTGATCGCGCCGGCGGTCACCGTACCGCCCGAGAGACTCACCGTGCCGCCTGCGTTCCCGGCGTTGCCGGCCGCGCCCGCGCCGCCGGTCGCCGTCATCGCCCCGGTGACGTTCACCGTCCCGGTGGGCTGCGCAGTCAGCGAGATGTTCCCGCCCGCGCGCCCGGCGAGGCCGGTCGTGCTGATCGCGCCGGCACCGCTGATGTTCGCGCCCGTGGCCGTGAAGCTTCCGCCGCGCGTCGTGACGTTCGCGCCGACGACGACGTTGCCGGCGCCCGAGCTGTCCGAGTCGGCGGTCAGCACCACGTTCAGCTGGCCGACGTTGACGTTGTTCGCGGCGCTGATCGTCGCGCCGGTCGTGTTGATGTCGTTGTGCGCTTGAAGCGTGATCGTCGCCGCCGCGCTCCCGGCGGTGGTCTTGCTGACGTTGGCGCCGGCCTGGAAGGTGATGTTGCCCGCCTGCGTGTTCGCGCCGCTCGTGGTCGTCGTGACCGTGACGTTCTGCCCCGCGTTGAGCGCGGCGTTGATGAGGTTGACGCCGAGCTGCGCACCGTCGTTCGTGGTCGCCCAGCTCGGACCGGCCGCGCACCCCGAAAGGTTGGTGCACGTCCCAGCGCCCGTGACGATGAGAATGTTGTTGGGATCGATCAGCCACTCGCCGCCGCGCCCCGCCGGCGCGGTCGCATCCGGCGTGCGCAGGACCTCGAGGGTGTGCCGGCCGGAGGTCTCGACGAACCCGCCGTCGCCGCCCTGCGGCCCGCCGCGCGCGCTCAAGCGGCCGTAGATGCGCGCCGCCTCGTCGGCGTACGCGATCACCGTCCCGCCGTCGCCGTTCCCCGTCGCGCTCGCGTCGACCGTCGCGTCGGCACCGATGAAGATCGCCCGGCTGTTCGGCAGCGGCCCGGCCCCCTGCCGGCTCCCGCCGATATGGACCGTCCCGCCGCCCGCCGCGCCCGAGGCGGTCACCGCAGCGTTGCCGACGAGCCCGACTTGGTTTCCGAGCAGCGTCACCTCGCCGCCCGTGCCCGCCGCGCCGCTCGCCTCGATCTTGCCGTCCGCGAGCAGCGTCCCGCTCTCCGCCTGCACCGTGACGCTCCCGCCCTGCGGGCCCTTCGCGCTCACGACGCTCGTCGCCTCGAGCGTCACGTCCCGCGATGCCTTCAGCACCACGTTGCCGGCCGCGTTCACGCTCGCGCTGTCCGCGCTCACCGTCCCCGCGTTCCGGATCGCCGCGCCGTAGAGCCCGACGCGCCCCGAGTCGGCGAGGAGCTGGCCGACGTTCACCGTCTCGCCCCCGGCCTGGACCTGCACGCGCAGGTGCGGGCTCGCCGCGGAGACGAGCTCGACGCTCTTTCCGGCCGCGAGCAGGATGTCGCCGTTCGGCGCGGTGATCACGCCGTGGTTCTCGACCGTCGGCGCGATGAGATAGACCGGCCCGCCGGAATGCGCGTTGATCGTTCCGGCATTGGTCACCTTGCCGGCATTCCCCGGATCGGTGAAGCGGAAGCGCCCGGCGAGGAAGTCCTCGTTGGAGAGGTTCAGGCTCGAGGCCACGAAGCCGGCGGTGTCGATCCGCGCGCCGGCGCCGACGACGACGCCGTTCGGGTTGATCAGGAACACCCGGCCGTTCGACAGCAGCTGGCCGAGGATGGCGGAGGGATCCCCGCCGGTCACGCGGTTGAGCACCGCGCTCGCCGCCCCGCTCTGGATGAACCGCGTGACCTCGTCCGGGCGGATCGAGAACTGCTGCCAGTTGATGATCGCGCCGGGGGTGTTGGTGACCGTCAGCGCGTTGCCGCTCGTCGCGAAGCTCGCCGACCCGTTGACCACCGTCGGCCCGGTCGGATTCGCGTGCACGGCGCCCGCAAAGCAGGCGGCCACCGCCAGCCCGATCAGCTGGCGTTCGAAGGAGGGCGTCGTCCTGGTACCGGTCATATTTGGCGCTTGTTCTTTCCGGGGGCGTTCACCGCCTGAGACAAGCAATCGGCGCACCGCGATCGCGCGCGCGCGGGACTTTCGCACGGGACGGAGGCGAAACCGCAGGCGGAACCGGCGAGCGGCCGCCGAGGCCCGACGAGTGGTGCGGGCCTAGCGGACGACGGTCGCGGCGCCGCCCGCCGGGCGCGGGGCGATTGCGCCGATCCGGTGGACGGTTTCCCCGGCGGAACGGAGCACGGTCGTCGCCCGATCGGCGTCCGCCGACGCCGTGACGACGACCATGCCGATGCCGCAGTTGAAGACGCGGTGCATCTCGTCGTCGGCGACGTTTCCCTGCTCCTGGAGCCAGCGGAAGAGCGGCGGCAGCGGCCACGCCGAGCGCTCGAGCACCGCGCAAACGCCGTCGGGGAGGCACCGCGGCACGTTCTCCACCAGGCCGCCGCCGGTGATGTGCGCGAGCCCCTTGACCGTCACCTCGTCGAGAAGCCGCAGCACCGGCTTCACGTAGATCCGCGTCGGCTCGAGCAGGACGTCGGCGAGCGGCCGGCCGTGGAAGTCGGCCGCGAGGTCGGGCCCGGCGCGCTCGAGGATGCGGCGCACGAGCGAGTAGCCGTTCGAGTGCGCGCCGCTCGAGGCGAGCCCGAGCACGACGTCGCCCGGAACGATGCCGCGCCCGTCGATCACGCGGTCCTTCTCCACCACGCCGACGCAGAAGCCGGCGAGGTCGTACTCGCCGGCCGGGTACATGCCCGGCATCTCCGCGGTCTCCCCGCCGATCAGCGCGCAGCCGGCCTGCTCGCACCCGCGCGCGATGCCCTTGATCACGTCGGCAGCAACGCCGACGTCGAGCTTGCCGCAGGCGAAGTAGTCGAGGAAGAAGAGCGGCTCGGCGCCCTGCACCAGCACGTCGTTCACGCTCATCGCGACGAGGTCGATCCCGATCGTGTCGTGGCGGCCGAGCATGAACGCGAGCTTGAGCTTGGTGCCGACGCCGTCGGTGCCCGACACGAGCACCGGGCGGCGGTAGCGCTGCGGCAGCTCGACGAGCGCGCCGAAGCCGCCGATGCCCGCCAGGACCTCCGGGCGCAGCGTCCGCTTCGCGAACGGCTTGATGCGCTCGACCAGCGCCTCGCCCGCGTCGATGTCGACGCCGGCGTCGCGGTACGAGAGCGAATCGATCGGGCGGGTCATGGACGCAGGAGCGCTTACCGTAGAATTGCGTGTTTTTTTCCGCGCCCGATTCTACCGGAACCCCCTCCCGTGACCGGCCAGCTGATCCTCGAGCTCAGCCCCGCCGCGCCGCCGACCTTCGACAACTTCGTCGCGGGCGCGAACGGCGCCGCGCTCGCCGCAGTGCGCGCCGCGGTGCGCGGCGACGGCGAGCGCGCGGTCTATCTCTGGGGCGACGCGGGCAGCGGCCGCAGCCATCTCGTCGCCGCGGCGGCCCGCACCCCGGGCGTGGTCGCGATCGACGACGTGCACCGGCTGGATGCCGCCGGACAGATCGAGGCGTTCGACGCGTTCAACCGCGCGCGCGCGTCGGGCGCCGCGTTCGTCGCGGCCGGCGACGCGCCGCCGGCGCAGCTTGCCGTGCGCGCGGACCTGCGCTCGCGCTTCGGGTCGGGCCTGGTGTTCCAGCTGCATCCGCTCGGCGACGAGGCGAAGCGGACGGCGCTCCGGGCGCAGGCGGCGAGCCGCGGCATGGCCCTCCCGGACGAGGTCCTCGACTACCTGCTCGAGCGCCTGCCGCGCGACCTCGGCACCCAGGTCGCCGTGCTCGAGGCGCTCGACCGCGCCTCGCTCGCCGAAAAGCGCGCGCTGACGCTGCCGCTCGCGCGCGCGGCGGTCGAGGCGCTGGGCCTGAAGTGAGCGGCGCGATGGACCTCGTCCTCTTCGACCTCGACAACACCCTCCTCGCCGGGGACTCCGACTACGAGTGGGCGCAGTTCCTGATCGACCGGGGCGTGCTCGACCGCTCGACGTACGAATCCGCGAACGACCGCTTCTTCGCGCAGTACAACGCCGGCACGCTCGACATCCGCGAGTTCCTCGCCTTCCAGCTCGCGCCGCTCGCGCGCCACCCGCGCGCGCAGCTCGACGCCTGGCACGCCGAGTTCATGGCGACGAAGATCCGCCCGATGATCGGCGCGCCGGCGCGGAACCTCGTGGCGCGGCACCGCGACACGGGGGCGCTGTGCGCGATCGTCACCGCGACCAACTCGTTCGTCACCGCCCCGATCGCGCGCGAGTTCGGCATCGAGCACCTCATCGCGACCGAGCCCGAGGCGCGCGACGGCGCCTACACCGGTGGGGTCGCCGGCATCCCCGCCTTCCGCGAGGGCAAGGTGGCGCGCCTCGAGCAGTGGCTCGCCGCGCTCGGGCGCACGCTCGAGGCGTTTCCGGGGAGCTGGTTCTACAGCGACTCGCACAACGACCTGCCCCTCCTCGAGCGGGTGAAGCACGCGGTCGCGGTCGACCCGGACGAGCCGCTGCGCGCCGTCGCGGCGGCGCGCGGCTGGCCGATCATCTCCCTGCGGTGACGATGCGCCGCCTCGCCGCGCTCGCGGTCCTCGTGGCCGCGCCGCTGTCGCTCGTCGCGGGCCTGTGGTTCGGCAGCGTGCACCTCGACGCCGACGAGTGGTTCCGGACGCTCGCCGGCGGCGGGGCCGACGCGAGCCGCGAGATCGTGTGGTCGCTGCGCGCGCCGCGCACGGCGGCCGCGTTCGCGTGCGGGGCGCTGCTCGCGCTGGCGGGCGCGCTGCTCCAGGTGCTGCTGCGCAACCCGCTCGCCGACCCGTCGATCCTGGGCGTGTCGGGCGGCGCCTCGGTGGGCGCGCTCACCGCGCTCCTCCTCGGCCTGCCCCTGTGGGTGGTCCAGGCGTCCGCGTTCGCCGGCGCCTGCGCGGCCGCCGGCGTGCTGCTCGCGCTCGCGGTCCGCCTCAGCGGCTGGAACATCCACCGCGTGCTGCTGACCGGGGTCGCGATCGGCGCCGGCTGCGGCGCGATCGTGAGCATGCTGCTCTCGCTCGCCGCGGCCGGCCAGGTGCAGGGCATGCTCTTCTGGCTCCTCGGCGACCTGTCGGGCGCGACCCGACCCGCCGCGCCGTGGATCGCGCTCGCGCTCGTCATGGCCGCGGCGCAGCCGCTTGCGCTGCGGCTCGACGCGCTCACGCTGGGACCGCTCAAGGCGCGCTCGCTCGGCGTGGCGGTCGGCGCGACGCAGGGCGTCGCCTTCCTCGCCGCGACCGTCGCGACGGTCGCGGCGGTGCTCGTGGCCGGTCCGATCGGCTTCGTCGGCCTGGTCGTGCCGCACGCGCTGCGCCTCGCCGGCTTCAGCGACCACGGCCGGTTGCTGCCGCTCACCGCGCTCGGCGGCGGCGCGCTCGTCGCGGGCGCCGACACGATCGCGCGCTCGATCGCGGCGCCGCTGGAGTTTCCGGTCGGCGCGGTCACCGCGCTGGTCGGCGTGCCGGTGCTGCTCGTCTTGCTGGCGAGGACGCGCTGATGCTGGCGGCCGCGAACCTGAAGCTCGCGGTCCCGGGCCGGGTGCTCTTCGAGGGCCTCGACCTCGCCCTCCCGCCCGGCGAGAGCTGGGCGCTGCTCGGCCCGAACGGCGCGGGGAAGACCAGCCTGCTGCACGCGCTCGGGGGGCTGCGGCTCCCCGACGGCGGCGCGGTGACCCTCGACGGGGCGCCGCTCGCAGCGCTCGGGCGGCGCGCGGTCGCGCAGCGCGTCGGCGTGCTGCTGCAGGACGAGACGGAGAGCTTCTGGGGCTCCACCCTCGAGTACGCGATGCTCGGGGGCCTCGCGCACGCGACCGGGCTCCTCGGGCCCGGCGCAGGCGCCGAGGCCGCGGCCCGCGCGGCCCTCGCCGAGCTCGACCTCGGCGAGCGCGCGGCGCAGCCCTACCGCACGCTCTCCGGCGGCGAGCGCCAGCGCGCGCGGCTCGCGCAGCTCGTGGTGCAATCGCCGCAGTGGTGGCTCCTCGACGAGCCGCTCGCCCACCTCGACCTCGGCCACCAGCTCGCGGTGATGGAGCTTTTCGCCCGCCTCGCGCGCGACGGCCGCACGGTGATCATGGCGCTGCACGAGCCGCTCTGGGCGGCGCGCTACTGCGGCCACGCGCTCCTGTTGTATGATTCCGGCCGCATTCGCCACGGGCCCGCGCAAGAAGTGCTGACGCAAGGACACCTCGAGGCCCTCTACGGCTGCCGGCTCGCGCCGGCGGCGGCGTCCACGGCCCCTCTGTTCGTCCCGATCCGTTGATCAAGCGCTTCATCCGCAACGTCCTGCGCTTCGGCGCGCGCCGCGAGCCGGAGGCCTACCCCGCCGCCGAGCACCGCATCCACCGCGACTCGATCAGCTACGGCGCGCGCAAGGTGTGCGAGGTGCTCTCGAGCCACGGGCACAAGGCCTACGTCGTCGGCGGCGCGGTGCGCGACCTGATGCTCGGCGTGCAGCCGAAGGACTTCGACGTGGCGACCGACGCGCTGCCGGAGGAGGTGCACAAGCACATGCGCCGCTCGCGGCTGATCGGCCGGCGCTTCAAGCTCGTGCACGCGGTCTTCCACAACGAGGTGGTCGAGGTGTCGACCTTCCGCGCCTCCGCCCCGGGCGAGGTGGACGAGGAGACCGGGCGGGTCCTGCGCGACAACGTGTACGGCTCGATCGAGAACGACGCGGCGCGGCGCGACTTCACCATGAACGCGCTCTATTACGACCCGGCGACCGAGACGGTGCTCGACTGGCACCGGGGCGTCGCCGACCTGCGCAAGCGCCGGGTGCGCATCATCGGCGACCCGCGCGTGCGCTTCCGCGAGGACCCGATCCGCATGCTGCGCGCGGTGCGGCTCGCCGCGAAGCTCGACTTCCAGATCGAGCCGAAGACGCGCGCGCCGATCCGCGAGATGGCGAAGCTGATCGAGAGCGTCCCGCCGGCGCGGGTGTTCGACGAGATGCTCAAGATGCTGCTCTCGGGCCACGCGGCGAACGGCGTGAAGCGGCTGCGCGCGGAGGGGCTGCACCACGGCGTGCTGCCGCTGCTCGACATCATCCTCGAGCAGCCGCTCGGCGAGAAGTTCGTGACCCTCGCGCTGGGGCAGACCGATCTCCGCATCCGCGAGGACCGTCCGGTGTCGCCCGCGTTCCTGTTCGCCGCCCTCCTGTGGCACGAGGTGCTGGCGGCGTGGAAGGCGCGCGAGGGCCGCGGCGACCGCGCGACGCCGGCGCTCTTCGCCGCCATGGACGACGTGCTCGACAAGCAGACCGACTCGCTCGCGATCCCGCGCCGCCTGACCGCCACGATGAAGGAGATTTGGTCGCTGCAGCCGCGCTTCGAGAACCGGTCGGGCAAGCGCCCCTTCGGGCTGCTCGAGCATCCGCGGCTCCGTGCGGGCTACGACTTCCTCGCGCTCCGCGCCGAGAGCGGCGAGGCGCCCGGCGAGCTCGCGGAATGGTGGCGCCGCTTCATCGAGGGCACGCCGGAGGAGCGCGCGGAGCTCGTCCTGCCGGCGCCGCCCGGCGAGAAGAAGAAGCGCCGCCGGCGCCGGCGCAGCGGCCCGCGTCCGGCCGACCAGGGACCGCCGCCGGTCCTCGCCGACTGAGGCGCCCGGTGCCGCACGCCGTGATCGGCCTCGGCGCGAACCTCGGCGATCCGGTCGCGCAGCTGCGCGCGGCGATCGCCGCGATCGGCGCGCTGCCGCAGACGCGCGTGCTCGCGGTGTCGTCGTTCTACCGCACCGCGCCGGTGGGCTTCCTCGACCAGCCCGACTTCGTGAACGCCGCGGTGGCGGTCGACACCGCGCTCGCTCCGCGCGCGCTGCTCGAGGGCCTGGCCGCCGTGGAGCGTGCTGCCGGGCGAGAACGCGCCTTCAAGGACGCCCCGCGCCTCATCGACCTCGACGTCCTGCTCTACGACGAGCGCGTCGTCGACGAGCCGGGACTGGCGATCCCGCACCCGCGGCTGCACGAGCGGGCGTTCGCGCTCGCGCCGCTGGTCGAGGTCGCGCCCGACGCGGTGGTGCCGGGACACGGCCGGGCGGCCGATCTGCTCGCGCGGTGCGCGGGCCAGAAGGTCGCGCGGATCTGAGCCGCGCATGCCGCTCTCCAAGTACCGTTTCATTGCGATCGAGGGCCCGATCGGCGCGGGCAAGACGACGCTCGCCCGGCGCCTCGCCGAGCGGCTCGGCGGCGAGGCGCTGCTCGAAGCGCCCGACGCGAACCCGTTCCTCGCGCGCTTCTACGAGGACATGGCGCGCTACGCGCTGCCGACCCAGCTCTTCTTCCTCTTCCAGCGCTTCGAGCAGCTGCGCGCGGTCGCCCAGCACGACCTCTTCGCGCGCGTGCGGGTGGCCGACTTCCTGCTGGAGAAGGACCCGCTGTTCGCGAGCCTCACCCTCTCCGGGGACGAGCTCGCGCTCTACGAGCGCCTCTACGCGGCGCTCGCCCCGCGCGCCCCGCGCCCCGACCTCGTGATCTACCTGCAGGCGGGCCCCCGCACGCTCGTGGAACGGGTGCGGCGGCGGGCCGCCGAGTACGAGCGCGCGATCGAGGAGGACTACCTCGCGCGGCTCGCGGACGCCTACGCGCGCTTCTTCCACCGCTACGACGAGGCGCCGGTGCTCGCCGTAAACTCCGAGCACCTCGATTTTTCCGCGGGCGAGCGCGACCTCGGCCTGCTGCTCGAGCACGTCGCCGCGATGCGCGGGCGGCGCGCGTTCTTCAACGTCGGAGACTGAAATGCCCCGGATCACCCTCACCGAGCTCGGCGCGCTGCGCGCCCGCGGCGAGAAACTCGTCATGCTCACCTGTTACGACGCGAGCTTCGCCGCGCTCTGCGACGAGGCGGGCGTCGAGCTGCTGCTCGTCGGCGACTCCCTCGGCATGGTCGTGCAGGGCCACGACACCACCCTGCCGGTGACGATGGACGACGTCGCCTACCACACCGCCTGCGTCGCGCGCGGGTCGAAGCGCGGCCTGGTGATCGCCGACATGCCGTTCGGCAGCTACCAGGCCTCGAAGGAGCAGGCGCTCGTGAACGCGGCGCGGCTGATGGCGGCCGGCGCGCAGATGGTCAAGCTCGAGGGCGGGCGGCCGATGCTGGAGACGGTCCGCTTCCTCGTCGAGCGCGGCATCCCGGTCTGCGGCCACGTCGGCCTGACGCCGCAGGCGGTGCACCAGCTCGGCGGCTTCCGCGTGCAGGGCAAGACGGCCGACGCCGCCCGCGCGCTCCTCGACGACGCGCAGGGACTGCAGGACGCCGGCGCCGCGATGATCGTGCTCGAGGCGATCCCGTCCGCGCTGGCCGCGCAGACGACGGAGGCGCTCGCGATCCCCACCATCGGCATCGGCGCCGGTGCCGCGTGCTCGGGGCAGGTGCTGGTGCTGCACGACATGCTCGACATCTACCCGGGGCGGAAGGCGAAGTTCGTGCGCAACTTCATGGCCGGCGCCGACGGCGTACGATCGGCGCTGCGCCGCTACGTCGAGGCGGTGAAGTCGGGCGAGTTCCCCGGGCCCGAGCACTCGTTCCAGTGAGAGTCGTCGAGACGATCGCCGAGCTCCGCCCGGCGCTGCGGGGGCGCACGGTCGCGTGCGTGCCGACGATGGGCAACCTGCACGCGGGCCACCTCGCGCTGATGCAGATCGCGCGGCGGCAGGGCGACTGCACGGTGGCGACGGTGTTCGTGAACCGCCTGCAGTTCGCGCCGCACGAGGACTTCGACAAGTACCCGCGCACCTTCGCCGACGACTGCGCGAAGCTCGAGCGCGAGGGCGTGGACGTCGTGTTCGCGCCCGACGAGCGCGAGATGTACCCGGTCCCGCAGGGCTTCAAGGTCGCCCCGCCGCCGGAGCTCGGCGACATCCTCGAGGGCGAGTTCCGGCGCGGGTTCTTCCTCGGCGTCGCGACCGTCGTGCTCAAGCTCTTCAACATCGTTCAGCCCGCGACCGCGGTGTTCGGCAAGAAGGACTACCAGCAGCTGCGCGTGATCCAGAACATGGTCGCGCAGCTCGCGCTGCCGATCACGATCGTCCCGGGCGAGACCGGGCGCGCGGACGACGGGCTCGCGCTCTCGTCGCGCAACAACTACCTCTCCGCGGCCGAGCGGATGGAGGCGCCGCGCCTGTACCGCATGCTCAAGAAGACCGCGCGGTCGATCGCCTCCGGGGCGCGCGACTACGCGCGGCTCGAGCAGGAGGCGATGGCGGAGCTCCGCCACTACAAGTGGGCGCCCGATTACGTCGCCGTCCGGCGCCAGGCCGACCTGCAGCCGCCGTCGCCGTCGGATCGCGACCTCGTGGTCCTGGCTGCGGCGAAGCTCGGGAACACGCGCCTCATCGACAACATCGAAGTGTCGGCATAGCCAACGCGCGCCCCTCATTCGGCGGCGAGCCGGTAGCCGACGCCGAGTTCGGTGAGGAGATACCGCGGCTGCGCCGGCTCGCGCTCGATCTTGCGCCGCAGGCTCGCCATGTGGACTCGCAGCGTGTGGGTGTGCTCGACGTACGCGGGCCCCCAGACGTCGCGCAGCAGCTGCCGGTGGGTGACCACGAGGCCGGCGTGGCGCACGAGCATCGCGAGCAGGCGGTACTCGATCGGTGTGAGGTGCACCTCAACGCCCGCGAGCTGCACCCGCCGAGCCACGAGATCCACCGCGAGTTCCCCGACCCGGAACGCCGGCTCGCCGGGTGCGCCGCGCGAAGCCGCGTGGCGGAGCGCGACGCGGAGCCGCGCCAGCAGCTCGCCCGCGCCGAAGGGCTTCGTCAGGTAGTCGTCCGCGCCCGCGTCCAGCGCCGCGATCTTGTCCTGCTCGCGCGTCCGCGCAGACAGGACGATCACCGGGACGGTCGACCACTCGCGTAGCCGCCGGACGACCTCCACCCCGTCGAGATCTGGGAGCCCGAGATCGAGGATCACGAGCTCGGGCTTCCGCGTGGCCGCCTCCACGAGGCCCCGTTCGCCCGTCTCCGCCTCGTGCACGTCGAAGCCCTCGGGCGGCAGCACCGTCCGCAGGAAGCGCCGGATCTGGGGATCGTCCTCGACGACGACGACGCTAGGCCGCGGCGCGCTCACTCGCCTCCCCGGTCGGCGCGGCGCGCGCCGGGCGGTGCGCGGGCAGCGGCAGGCTGAAGCGGAACACCGCCCCGCCCGCGGGAAGATTCTCCGCCTCGATGGCGCCGCCGTGCGCCTGCAGGATCGCCTTCGCGATCGACAGGCCGAGGCCCACTCCGCTCTGCGCGCCCTCGGGCGCCGCGCGGTGGAACTTCTCGAAGATGCGCTTCTCCTCGCCGGGTGGGAGGCCCGGGCCCTCGTCCGCGACCGCGACACGCACCTGGTCCGCATCCGCATCGGCCGAAATCGAGATCTGCGTGCCGGCCGGCGCGTACTTGGCGGCGTTGTCGAGGAGGTTCGCGAGCACCTGGCCGATGAGCACACCGTCGACGTGCACGAGCGGCAGGTCCTCAGGTACGTGCACCGTCACCCTGTGCGCGGAAAGCCTGCGCTCGAGCCGCTTGAGCGTTGCCCCGATCAGTTCCTCCACCGGCTGCCACTGCAGATTCAGGCTGGCGGCCCCGGCCTGGATGCGTGCCATGTCGAGGACGTTGTCGATGAGGCCCGCCATCCGCTGCGCCTCCTCGTTGATGGCGCGTAGGAGCTCGACGCGGTCCGCCTCGGCCACCTGCCCTCCGCGCTCGAGCAGGCTCGACGACGCGCCGACGATGGACGCGAGCGGCGTCCGGAGGTCGTGCGAAATCGACGCGAGCAGCGCGTTACGCAGCCGCTCGGACTCGGTCGCGAGCTCGCTCGCGTGCGCGGCGGCGCCGAGCCGCGCGCGCTCGAGCGCGAGCGCGATCTGGCTCGCGAACGTCTCGAGCAGCCGCTGCTGCTCGGGGATGGACAGACGCCGGAGGCTCGTCGGCTGCAGCGCCAGCACCCCGATGCGCCCCTGCGCTCCGGCGAGCGGCACGTAGTGGGCGTGCGCCGCGGGCAGCGTCTCGGTCCCGAGCCCCGCCGGCTCGCCGCGGTCGAACACCCACTGCGCCACGGACAGGTCGGCGCCGTGGAGCGAAGCATTCGTGCTCGCGCCGGCCGGATGCCGGACGCGCCCTTCGGCGTCCGGGAGCAGGATGACCGCCTGCGCATTGAACACGCGGCCAACGTGACCGACGGCGGTGCGCAGCATCTCCTCCACGTCGTCGGCGCGCGCGAGCTCCCGGCTCATCTCGTAGAGCGCCGCCGTGCGCTGCTCGCGATAGCCCGCGATCCGCGCGCCCGCGCGGATGTTGGCCGCGAGATTGCTGATGATCACGCCCACCGCCAGCATCACGCCGAAAGTCACGATGTACTGCGTGTCCGTCACCGCGAACGAGAATCGGGGCGGCACGAAGAAGAAATCGAACGACACCACGGCGAGCAGCGATGCGAGGATCGACGGGCCGCGGCCGCGCCAGACGGCCACCAGCGTCACCGCGAGCAGGTAGATCATCGCCTGGTTCGCGAGCTCGAAAAACGGATCCATCAGTGCGGCGACGCCGGTGGCGACGGCCACCGCCGCCGCGCCCCACGCGTAGCCCGGCCACCGCGGCTTGCGGCGGTCGCTGCGCACGCCGAGGTGCTCGCGGCTGCGCGCAAGCAGCGCCTTCGCCGGGGCGGCGACGTCCTCGACGTCCGCGCCGACCACCACAACCTCGAACTCGCTCGCCTCCGCGACGATCCGGTCCGCGGCGGAAAGTCGCAGGACACCCCGCCACCCCGGGCGCTTCTCGCGCCCCACCACGAGCCGGGTCGCGTTGCTTGCGCGCGCGTAGGCAACGAGCTCCGCCGCGGGATCGCCCCCGCCGAGCGTGATCGATGTCGCCCCGAGCTCTTCGGCGAGCCGGAGGTTGCGCAGGATGCGGTCGCGCTCGGCCTCCGGCAGCCGCTGCAGGCGCGGGGTCTCGACGTAGACCGCCGTCCACTCCGCATGCATGCGCGCGGCCATGCGGCCCGCGGCGCGCACGAGCCGCTCGGCGTTCGCGCCGGGGCCGACGCCCACGACGATTCGCTCGGTGACCGGCCACGGAATCTCGATCGCGTGCTCGGCACGGTACTCGCGCATCTGGCGGTCGACGCGCTCGGCGGTGCGCCGCAGCGCGAGCTCGCGCAACGCGATCAGGTTGCCTTTGCGGAAGAAGTTCCGGATCGCGCCTGCCGCCGCCTCGGGCATGTACACCTTGCCCTCGTTCAGCCGCTCGATCAGCTCGTCGGGCGGAAGATCGACGAGCTCGATCTCGTGCGCCTCGTCGAACACGTGGTCGGGCACGGTCTCCCAGACGCGGATCCCGGTGATCTTGCCGACGACGTCGTTCAGGCTCTCGAGGTGCTGCACGTTCATCGCGGTCAGCACGTCGATGCCGGCGTGGAGCAGCTCGTCGATGTCCTGCCAGCGCTTGGCGTGGCGCGAACCGGGAACGTTAGTGTGCGCGAGCTCGTCGACGACGATGAGCGCGGGCCTGCGCGCGAGGGCGGCGTCGAGGTCGAACTCGTGGAGCTCGACGCCGCGGTACGGGATGCTCCGGCGCGGCAGGATCTCGAGCCCCTCGAGGAGCGCGGCGGTCTCCTTGCGCCCGTGCGTCTCGACCAGGCCGATCACGACGTCGACGCCTTCGGCCTTCTGCTCGCGCGCCGCGAGGAGCATCGCGTAGGTCTTGCCGACGCCGGCGCACGCACCGAAGAAGATCCTAAGGCGCCCGCGCGCGGCGGCTGCCTCCTCGCGCTGCACACGCGCGAGCAGCTGGTCGGGGTCGGGGCGCTCGTTTTCCATCCGGAGCGGACGCGGCAGGTGCCGCCTCCGGACCGGATTATCAACCAGCGCGCCGCGTCGCGGCGGCGCCGCGTTCAGCGCCGGCGGGCGGCGTGCATCAGGCCCGCGACGCGCACGAGATCCGCCGCGGCAGTGGCGACGACCCAGGTGTGAAGCGTGGACGCGGCATGTCCGCCCGCCGGCCTCTGGCGCATCCGCTTCCGGCGCTCCGATTCGCAGTCCGGCGAGCAGGTGAGCTGGCGGCCATAGGCGAGCGCCGCTCGCACCTCGCGGACCTCGTGCGTCCGGCTGCAGATCGGGCAGGTATGGGTGACCATGTCTGCGCTCCTCAGGCCGCCCGGCGGGCATACCCCGCCAGCGCAACGGCGACCGGCTCGCCGCGGGCAGGGTCCCGGCCGCTGCCCGCCCCGAGCAGTTCAGGCCGCATCAGGATGACCTCCGCATCGGGCAGCGATCCGAGCGCGAGCGCGAGGTTGAGCCCGCGGCCGTTATACGACGCCACGCAGATGCGCGGCGACCGTGCGCGGCTGCGCACGAACTCCACGACCCGCGAAGACTGGGCCACTCCCGGCTCGACGCGTGTGACGCTCAGCCCGCTGTGTTCCTTCGCAGCGATCACGACCGATCCGTCGGGGCACGGCTCGACGCCGAAACATGACTGACTCACGACGCCGCCCCCGGTACGAGAATCCAGATCCTGAGCAGCACCGACGCGGCTGCCATCACGAAGACCACCGCGCCGGCGAGCGCGATGCGCGGACCCGCCTCTTGGACGAATTCAGCCAGCTCGTGCGAAGCGACGCGCCAGCTCCTGGATTGACTCATGACCCAACTCCTGCAATGACCCGCTCTCCTGACCCGTGGAGAACGCTCAACTGTCAATGTAGGGGTTGGCGCAGCAAACCGGCGGCATGCTTATGACCGCCACCATCAAGATTGCGTCAAGCGTCGGGCGACATGCTGCGCGCGCCACGACCGCGCCGCCGGCGCGAATGTCTCTCGATCAGGAAGCCCGCGAGCGCCAGCGGCGCGAAGACCGTGGCGAACGCCAGGATCAGTCCGAACAGCGAGTTCACAGCCCCCTCGAACGACCCACGCCAGGCGCGGCCTCAGAACGTCTTCTTGACGTAGAGGACGAAAGCGTCGTCCGCCGTGTTCAGCCCGTTCAGGTCAGTGTAGAAGTTGGTCCCGGTCACCGAGGAGTTCTTCACGTTGGTGTCGGTGTAGTACAGGCCCGCTTCCAGGCCCTTGAAGAAGCCCGAGGGCACCGTGTACGAGGCGCCGATCTTCCAGTCGTCGTACGAGGCCTTCGTCGCCGCGTCCTGGTTGCCGTCGTTCTTGACGTCGAGGATCCCGTAGTGCCCGATCAGGGTGAACCCGGTCTCGCCGATCGGGTAGTTCGCGAAGAAGTCGAGGTACCAGGTGCCGTCGGTCTTCTGGCCGGTCGGCCGCGCGCCGAAGTAGTCCTGCAGGCTGTAGGAGTACTTGAGCCCGAGCCACTTCCAGCCGAAGCCGGCGTACAGCTCCCAGGTATTCGCGTTCACCGCGCCAGCGACCCGGTTACCGGGGTAGTAGTAGTAGATCGTTCCGACGTCATAGTAGAAATCGGTGCTGCCGAAATTGCGCTTGAAGCCGCCGTAGAAGTCCCACTCGAGGCTCGACGAGCTGTACGTGCCGAAATCCTTCAGCCAGCTGACGTTCGACGCCCACGTTCCGACGTAGAGGCCGCTCGAGTGGCCGTAGTCGAATCCGCCCTGGACGGCCGGGTCGCCGGCGGTCTGCGTGACGCCACGGAAGATGTACTCGCTGAACAGGCCCACGTTCGCGGTGAGCGTGTGCGGCGAGTCTTGCGCAAGCAAAGGCGCGGCGGGCGCCGCGACCGCAGCGGCCGCAGCAGTAGCGAGGAAAAGTTCTTTCATGTCGTTCCTCCAGGAAATGGAAGGGCGGCGCCGGGGAGCGGGCGCGCCGGATCCGGCTCTGCGCCGGAGAAATCAGGGCTTCAGCGCGTCGAGCGCGAGATTCAGCCTGAGCACGTTCACCCGCGGCTCGCCGAGGAACCCGAGCTGGCGCCCTTCGGTGTGTTCGGCGACGAGCGCGCGCACCTTGGCCACCTCGAGCCCGCGCGCTTTCGCCACGCGAGCGGCCTGGTACTCGGCCGCCGCCGGGCTGATGTGCGGGTCGAGGCCGCTCGAGGATGCCGTGACGAGATCCACCGGCACCCGCGCCTTGTTGTCCGGATCGGCCTTTTGCAGAGCCTCGACCCGTCCCTTGACCGCGTCGGCGAGCGCCGGGTTGAGCGGGCCCTGGTTCGAGCCCGACGAGGCGCCGGCGTTGTAGGGCATCGGCCCGGTCGCCGACGGCCGGCTCCAGAAGTACTTCGGGTCGCTGAAGGGTTGCCCGATCAGGGCGGAGCCCACCACCTTGCCGTCGCGCTCGACCAGGCTGCCGTTCGCCTGCGCGGGAAACGTCCCTTGCGCGATGCCGGTCACGACGAGCGGGTAGACCACGCCGGTGACGGCCGTCAGGACCACCAGCATCAGGAAGGCGTCTTTGAACGTGCGGAGCATGGCGCTCTCCAGGTCAGGCCAGGTTGAGGGCGACCAGGATCAGGTCGATCAGCTTGATGCCGACGAACGGCAGCGCGATGCCGCCGAGCCCGTACACGAGCAGGAAGTTCCGCAGCAGCGGCGCGGCGCCCATCGGACGGTACTTCACGCCCCTCAGCGCGAGCGGGATGAGCGCGATGATGATCAGCGCGTTGAAGATCACCGCGGACAGGATCGCGCTCTGCGGCGTCGCGAGGCCCATCACGTTGAGCACGCCGAGCTGCGGATAGGTCGCCACGAACGCCGCCGGGATGATCGCGAAGTACTTCGCGACGTCGTTCGCGATCGAGAAGGTCGTGAGCGCGCCCCGCGTCATCAGCATCTGCTTGCCGGTCTCGACGATCTCGATCAGCTTGGTCGGGTTCGAGTCGAGGTCGACCATGTTGCCGGCCTCTTTCGCCGCCTGGGTGCCGGTGTTCATGGCCACCGCCACGTCGGCCTGCGCGAGCGCCGGCGCGTCGTTGGTGCCGTCCCCCGTCATCGCGACGAGCCGGCCCTCGGCCTGATGGCCGCGGATCAGCTTGAGCTTGGCCTCGGGCGTCGCCTCGGGCAGGAAGTCGTCGACGCCGGCCTCGGCGGCAATCGCCGCCGCGGTGAGGCGGTTGTCGCCGGTGATCATCACCGTCTTGATGCCCATCTTCCGCAGCTCGGCGAAGCGCTCCTTGATGCCGCCCTTCACGATGTCCTTCAGCTCCACCACGCCGAGCACTCGGGCGCGGCTCGCCATCTCGGCGACCACGAGCGGGGTGGAGCCGCGCCGCGCGACGGTGTCGACGATCGTCTGCACCTCGTTCGGGAACACCCCGCCGAGGTCGGTCACCCATTTCCGAACGGCGTCAGCCGCGCCTTTGCGAATCTTGCGGTCGGGCAGGTCGACGCCGCTCATGCGCGTCTGCGCCGAGAACTTGACGAACGACGCCTGCAGCGCCTCGACGTCGCGCTCGCGCAGGCCGAACTTCGTCTTCGCGAGCACCACGACGCTGCGCCCTTCCGGCGTCTCGTCGGGCAGCGAGGAGAGCTGCGCCGCGTCGCCGAGCTCGCGCTCGCCGACGCCGGGCGCGGGCAGCAGTGCGGAAGCCTGCCGGTTGCCGAGCGTGATCGTCCCGGTCTTGTCGAGCAGCAGCACGTCGACGTCGCCGGCGGCCTCGACCGCCCGGCCCGACATCGCGATGACGTTCTTGGCGATCAGCCGCCCGATGCCCGCGACGCCGATCGCCGAGAGCAGCGCGCCGATCGTGGTCGGGATGAGACAGACGAGGAGCGCGACGAGCGTCGTGACGGTGATCGGCTCGCCGGCCTTCATCGCGTCGACGCCGTAGATCGAGTACGGCAGCAGCGTCGCGGTCGCAAGCAGGAAGATCAGCGTGAGCACCGCGAGCAGGATCGCGAGCGCGATCTCGTTCGGCGTCTTCTGCCGCCGCGCCGCCTCGACCATCGAGATCATGCGGTCGAGGAAGGTCTCGCCGGGGTTGGACGTGACCCGGACGACCAGCCAGTCGGACAGCAGCCGGGTGCCGCCGGTGACCGAGCTGAAGTCGCCGCCCGCCTCGCGGATGACCGGCGCCGATTCCCCGGTGATCGCGCTCTCGTCCACCGAGCCGACGCCCTCGATCACCTCGCCGTCGGCGGGAATGAAGTCGCCCGGCTCGACCAGCACCACGTCGCCGCGGCGGAGCGAGGAGCCGGTGACCTTGGCCCAGTCCGACCCATGACGCGGCTCGTCCAGCTTCTTCGCCATCACCTCGCGGCGGGCGCCGCGCAGGCTGGCCGCCTGCGCCTTCGCGCGCCCCTCCGCGGCCGACTCGGCGAAATTCGCGAACAGCACGGTGAACCACAGCCACAGCGTCACGTGCAGGATGAACCCGGGCGAAGCCTCGCCTTTCCCGAGCAGGGCCTGGAAGAACAGGATCGTGGTGAGAATGGCGCCGACGTACACCACGAACATCACCGGGTTGCGCACCTGGTCGCGCGGCGAGAGCTTGCGGAACGAGTCCACGAGCGCCTCCCGCAGCGCCTCGCCGCGGAAGAGGTCGCGGGTCAGCGAGATCCGCTTGGTCGTCAGAGTGTCGGTAGTCATGGTCGTCTGCACCTTATTTCGCGCCGTACAGCATGAGGTCCTCGACGATCGGCCCGAGCGCGAGCGCGGGCACGAACGTGAGCGCCCCGACGAGCAGCACCGTGAAGATCAGCAGCACGATGAAGAGCGGCGTGTGCGTCGGCAGCGTCCCCGGCCCGGCCGGCACCCGCTTCTTCGCCGCGAGCGAGCCGGCGATCGCGAGCACCGGCACGAGCAGCCAGTAGCGCGCGAACCACATCGCCAGGCCGAGGGCGGTGTTGTAGAAGGGGGTGTTCGCGTTCAGGCCGGCAAACGCGCTGCCGTTGTTGTTCCCGGCCGACGAGAACGCGTACAGGATCTCCGAGAAACCGTGCGCGCCGGGGTTCGCGAGGCTCGACAGGCCCTGCGGCAGCAGGACGGCGACGGCCGTCCCGACGAGCACCACGAGGGGCGGCACGAGGATGACGATCGAGGCCATCTTGATCTCGAAGGCCTCGATCTTCTTGCCGAGGTATTCGGGCGTGCGGCCGATCATCAGCCCGGCGATGAAGACGGCGATGATCGCGAACACGAGCATGCCGTAGAGGCCGGAGCCGACGCCGCCATAGATCACCTCGCCGAGCTGCATGAGCCACATCGGCACCAGGCCGCCGAGCGGGGTGTAGGAATCGTGCATCGAGTTGACCGAGCCGTTCGACGCCGCGGTGGTCGCGGTCGCCCACAGCGCCGAGTTCGCGATGCCGTGGCGGACCTCCTTGCCCTCCATGTTGCCGCCCGGCTGCAGCGCGCTCGCCGACTGGTCGGCGCCGAGGCCGGCGAGCACCGGGTTGCCCCGGTTTTCCGCCCACACCGCAACCGCGAGCAGGGCGACAAAAACGACGGTCATCGCGGCGAGCACGGCCCAGCCCTGCCGGGTATCGCGCACCAGCCTGCCGAACGTGTAGCAGAGCGCCGCGCCGATCAGCAGGATCGAGAGCATCTCGACGAAATTGGAGAGCGGCGTCGCGTTTTCGAGCGGATGGGCGCTGTTCACGTTGAAGAAGCCGCCGCCGTTGGTGCCGAGCTGCTTGATGATCACCTGCGAGGCCGCCGGGCCGACGGCGATCGTCTGGTCCTTCGCCGTGGCGGGCTCGGTGACGACGTTGCCCTTGTCGTCCTTCACCGGCTGGCCTTCGGCGTCGGTCTTCGGCTTGTCGTAGTCGACCGGCTGCACCAGCTGGACGGTCTGGTAGGGCGCGAACGTCTGCACGACGCCCTGCGAGACGAGGACGACGGCACCGACGATCGAAAGCGGCAGCAGGATGTACAGCGTGGTCCGGACGAGGTCGGTCCAGAAGTTGCCGATCGTGTCCGCCGAAGCGCGCTGGAACCCGCGGATGAACGCGACGAGCACTGCCATGCCGGTTGCGGCCGACACGAAGTTCTGCACCGTCATCCCGAGCATCTGGGTGAGGTAGCTCATGGTCGTCTCGCCGCCGTAGCCCTGCCAGTTGGTATTGGTGGCGAAGCTCGTCGCGGTGTTGAACGCCGAGTCGGGCGACACCGCGCCGAGGTCCTGGGGGTTGAGCGGCAGCCAGACCTGGAGCCGCTGCAGCGCGTAGACCGCCAGGAGGCCGAGGATGTTGAACGCCATCACCGCGACCGCGTACTCGGTCCAGCGCATCTCACGCTGCGGGTCGATGCCGCACACCCGGTAGAGCAGGCGCTCGAACGGCGCGCCGATGCGGTTCAGGAACGCGGGCTCACCCTCGTAGATCCGGGCCATGTACGCCCCGAGCGGCTTGGCGAGCGCGATCAGGACGACGACGTAGAAGGCAAGCTGCAGATAGCCGTTGGCGGTCATTCGAACCACTCCGGTTTCAGCATCGCGACGACGAGATAGACGAAGAGCGCGGCGGCCACGACGCCGGCGAGGGCGTAGACCCAGCTCATTGGCGCCCCCGCAGGCGCTCGAGCCCGTAGACGAGGCCGATGGTCGCCGCGCCGAGGGCGGCGATTAGGGCGAGAAAGACGAGGTCCATAGCGACTCCTTCTTGGCGTTTCCGAGCCGGTTGAGCTTAGTGTGGCGGGGGTCAGCGACGTGTAAAAGTTGGCGCCGGCGGCATCAAGGTGGCGTCAAGAGAGCCGTCGCTTCGACACCCCCCGACGCCGCAGCGACGGGCCCGGACCGCTCCGCCGCGCCGCGCGCCTGCGCGCCCCGTGGCGTCGTTCACACCCGGGCCGGCCCCGGACGCAATCCGTCACGCCTCGCCCCCGGTGTCGCGCGACCGGGGACATGCTGGCGCGGTTGTTGCAGCAATGTCCGGCGTTAAAGCGGACCAGCGCAACAAGGAGGCGCCCGATGCTCGAACTGATCCTGATCCTGGCGGTCGTCGTCTACCTCGTGTCCAAGCTGGACGCGCGCCACTTCGAGCAGGCCCGGGCCGACCAGGGCCAGGACGCGCGCACCGACGCCGCCGACCGCCCGGCCGCCCCGCCGCGGCCGGCGATGCGCCTGCAGATCGAGGGCACGCAGCGGCCGCTCCTCCGCAGCACCGGCTTCGTCAAGGGGTTCGGGGTCAACCCGCTCACCCTCCAGGACATCCGCGTCTACGCCCACTTCGGGAAGCTCGAGCAGTTTCCCGAGACGATCGCCAGCATGCTGCGCGACCTGTACGAGCGCGGCACCGCGGTCGGCATCGACATGATGGAGCTGCTCTTCCACGGCCGCGGCCTGCGCGAGGGCGAGGCGGTCTACTTCGCGCTCGTCGACGCCGCGCCCGAGCCGCGCGTCGTCGCCTTCGTGGACAAGCTGCGGCACGCCTGACCCGGGATTCTCGTCGTCATCCCTGACCGGCCCGCGGGCCGGTCTCTTTTTTCTAGAGCTCGTAGTCGTCCGGGTCGGCGGCGCGCGTCTCGCCGGCGAGCGCCGCCTCCACGATCGGCCGCCGCAGCTGCGGCGCGAAGCCCTCGATGAAGTCGTAGGCGTAGCCGCGCAGGTACGCCCCGCGGCGAACCGCGATCCGCGTGATGCTCGAGCGGAAGAGATGGCCGGCGTCGAGCGCGCGCAGGCCCCGGTCGCGCTCCGGGTCGAACGCCATCGCCGCGATGATCCCGATCCCCAGCCCGAGCTCGACGTAGGTCTTGATCACGTCGGAGTCGATCGCGGTCAGGACGACGTCGATCGCCAGCCCGCGCGCCGCGAACGCGTCGTTGATGTGCGAGCGGCCGGTGAACTCCGGGCTGTAGGTGACGATCGGGTAGCGCGCGAGATCGGGCAGCGCGAGGGGCGCGCGCTCGGCGAGCGCGTGGCCCGGCGGGACGACGACGACGTGGTGCCAGCGGTAGCCGGGCAGCGCCGCGAGCGCCGGAAAGGCGTCGAGCGCCTCGGTTGCGATCCCGACGTCGGCCTCGCCGCGGATCACCATCTGCGCGATCGCGGTCGGATTGCCCTGCAGGAGCTGCAGGCGCACCGCCGGGTAGCGCGCGCGGAACGCGGCGACCACGTGCGGCAGCGCGTAGCGCGCCTGCGTGTGAGTGGTCGCTATCGTGAGGTCCCCCGACGACTGGTCGGCGAAGTCCCGCCCCACCTGCTTGAGGTTGTCCAGCTCCTGCAGGACGCGCTCGGCGATCGCGACGATCCGCTTCCCCGGCTCGGTCACGCCGACGAACCGCTTGCCGTGGCGCTCGAAGATGTCGACCCCGAGCTCCTGCTCGAGCTCGCGGATCTGCTTGGACACCCCCGGCTGGGAGGTGAAGAGGGCGTTCGCCGCCCCGGTCAGGTTGAGGCCCTGCCGGACGGTCTCCCGGACGTAGCGGAGCTGCTGGAGGTTCATATCGGCGCCTTATATAACTTGATCATCTTTAGAAATCGCAAATCAGTCGTTTGGAATCATAACGCCGGCCGACTACCCTCCGCGAGACCTGAGGAGCCGACCCGATGTACCGCTACGACGAGATCGACCAGCGCCTGGTGGACGACCGGGTTGCCCAGTTCCGGGATCAGACCCGGCGATTCCTGGCCGGGCAGCTGTCGGACGACGAGTTCAAGGCGCTGCGGCTGCGCAACGGGCTGTACCTCCAGCGGCACGCGCCGATGCTGCGGATCGCCATCCCCTACGGCCTCCTGTCGACGGCGCAGCTCCGCAAGCTCGCGCACCTCGCGCGCACGTACGACCGCGGATACGGGCACTTCACGACGCGCCAGAACCTGCAGCTCAACTGGCCGCGGCTCGAGGACGTGCCCGAGATCCTCGCCGAGCTCGCGACCGTCCAGATGCACGCGATCCAGACGAGCGGCAACGTCGTGCGCAACATCACCACCGACCACTTCGCCGGGGTCGCCGCCGACGAGATCGTCGACTCGCTCGTGTGGTGCGAGATCGTCCGGCAGTGGTCCACGCTGCACCCCGAGTTCCAGTACCTGCCGCGCAAGTTCAAGATCGCGGTCAACGGCGCCGCCGCCGACCGCGCCGCGACCTGGGTGCACGACATCGGGCTGCACGCGCTGCGCGATGCGAATGGAGAGGTGGGCTTCCGCGTCGTCGTCGGCGGCGGGCTGGGGCGCGCGCCGCAGATCGGCCACGTCGTGCGCGAGTTCCTCCCCTGGCCGCACCTCCTCACCTACCTCGATGCCGTGCTGCGCGTGTACAACCGCCACGGCCGGCGCGACAACCCCCACAAGGCGCGCATCAAGTTCCTGGTGAAGGACCGCGGCCCCGAGGCGTTCCGCGCCGAGGTGGAGGCCGAGTGGGCGCACCTCCGCGACGGCCCGTCGACGCTCGACGCCGCGGCGGTCAAGCGCGTCGCGGCGCGCTTCACCTACCCGGCGTACGAGTGTTTCCCCGGCCACGACGACACGCTCGACGCGCGGCTCGCGCACGACCGGCCGTTCGCCGCCTGGCACCGTCGCAACGTCCACGCGCACAAGATCCCGGGCTACGCCGCGGTCACGCTGTCGCTCAAGCGCAACGGCGTGCCCCCGGGCGACGTCACCGCCGAAGAGATGGACGCGATCGCGGCGCTCGCCGACCGCTTCAGCTCCGGCGAGCTGCGGGTCTCGCACGAGCAGAACCTGATCTTCGCCGACGTCGCGAAGCGCGACCTGCACGCGCTGTGGACGAGCTTGCGCGCGCTCGGGCTCGCGACGCCCAACGTCGGCCTGCTCACCAACATCGTGTCCTGCCCGGGCGGGGACTTCTGCTCGCTCGCCAACGCGCGCTCGCTGCCGGTCGCGCAGGCGATCCGCGAGCGGTTCGACGACCTCGACTACGTCTTCGACGTCGGGGAGCTCGACCTGAACATCTCGGGCTGCATGAACGCGTGCGGCCACCACCACGTCGGCCACATCGGGATCCTCGGCGTGGACAAGGCGGGCGAGGAGTTCTACCAGGTCGAGATCGGCGGGAACCAGGGCGAAACGCGCCCGGGGGCGACCGTCGCGCTCGGGAAGGTCCTCGGGCGTGCGTTCTCGGCCGCGGAGGTGCCCGACGCGATCGAGCGCCTCGTCCAGGCCTACCTCGGGTTGCGCGACGGCGACGCGGAGCGCTTCGTCGACACCGTGCAGCGCGTCGGCACCGATCCTTTCAAGGCGGCCCTCTATGGCAACCCTGATCAGACAGCGCAAGCCCGCGACCGACAGCTGGCAGCGGCTTGACCGCGACGTCGGGCGCTGGACGAGCCCGGGCGAGGACGGCTTCGTCCCCGACTTCCCGCGCGGGGCGGACCTCCTCGTCCCGCTCGCGCTGTGGCGGCTGCGCCGCGACGACCTCCTCGATCGCGCCGGGGGCGCGGGCGTTCAGCTCGACGCCAGCGACGATCCGGCTGCGATTGCGGCGGACCTGGACCGGCTCGCACTCGTGGCGATCGAGTTCCCGAAGTTCTCGGACGGGCGCGGGTTCTCGGCCGCGCAGCTGCTGCGCAGCCGCTACGGCTACCGCGGCGAGCTGCGCGCCGTCGGCGACGTCGCCCGCGACCAGCTCGCATACCTGGAGCGCTGCGGGTTCGACGCGTTCGTCCTGCGCGAAGGCGAGAAAGTCGAGGACGCGCTCGCCGCGTTCGGCGAGGTGAGCGTCGGGTATCAGCCCGCGCTCGCGAGGGCGGCATGAATCGGGGCAAGGTGTACCTGGTCGGCGCCGGTCCGGGCGCGCCCGACCTGCTCACCTTGCGGGCGGCGCGGCTGCTCGAGCGGGCGGACATCGTCTTTCACGACACGCTGGTGCACCCGGAGACCCTCGCGCTCGCCGGGCGCGCCGAGCGCGTCGCGGTCGGCAAGCGCTGCGGGCGGCACTCCGCCGCGCAGCGATTCATCAACAAGCGCCTGGTCGACGCCGCGCGCAAGCACGCCGTCGTCGTCCGGCTGAAAGGAGGCGACCCGATGCTGTTCGGACGCGCACAGGAGGAGATCGACGCGCTGCGGAGCGCGGGCATCGACTGCGAGGTCGTCCCGGGCGTGACCGCCGCGCTCGCCGCCGCCGCGGCGCTCGGCGTCTCGCTCACGCAGCGCGGCCTCGCGCGCAGCGTGACGTTCGCGACGCCGCGCGTCGCGCCCGGCGCGCGCGAGTCGTCGTGGGCCGATGCGCTCGCCCACGCCGACACCGCGGCGATCTACATGGGCGCGGGCGAAGCCGCCGCGATCGCCGCGCGCCTGCGCGCGCAGGGCAAGCCCGGGCACCTCCCGGTGGTCGTGGTCGAGAACGCCTCGCTCCCCAACGCGCGGCACCGCTACCTGACGCTCGCCGAGCTGCCGCGCCTCGCGCAGGAACCGTTCGCCGGACCGGTGCTGCTGCTCGTCGGCGAGGTGTTCGCCGCCGCGCTCGTGCGCAGCCGCTTCCTCGCCGCCTCGCGCACCTACCTGCTGCGCGCCGCCGTCACTTGAACGTCCACGCCTGCGGCCGCGACGGCCACACGCCGCGGTCGATCGCTTTCGCGCCGTCGAAGACAACCCAGCTACTCCGCCCGTAGTGCGGCAGCGGGCGTGCGAGGGCCGCGAGCGCCTCGGCGTCGCGCGCCGAGACGACGACGAGCGTGCGGCCGTCGGCGCGCGTGGCGGTCCACATCTGCCCGGTGCCCCGCCCCGTCACGGCCGCCGGCCGCGCGGGCAGGCCGTGCTGCGCGAGCCACGCGTCGAGGTCCGCGCTCGCCCCGATCGCGACCAGAGGGCCGGGCGGCAGCGCGCCGCCGGTGAAGGCTTTCGCGGGGTGATCGAGGAGCTGCGCCGCGAGCTTGCGCGCCGTGCCGGCGTTCGCCCCGTCCGGCACCAGCGCGAGCGCGACCCCCGGATGGACCATCGCCTCGCGCAGGATCGGCGGCGCCTCGTCGGGCGCGAGCCGCCGGAAGAGCTCGAGGTCGGGATCGAGGAGGAGTCCCGTCGGCGACGCCGCGGCCTCGAAGCTCGCGACCGTGCGCTCGCCCTCGATGTCGATCGCGTGCGTCGACTCGCCCTGTCCGGTGCGCAGGCGCAGCGGAACGCGCAGGCGATACGCGGGGTTCGACTGCCCGAGCGTGACGGTGACGCGCCACGCCTCGCCGCGCTGCGTCGCGCGCGCGTCCACGAAGCGCACCGACGGCGCGCCGGCGCGCTCGATCCACTGGGCGAAGAACCCCCCGAGATCGCGCTTCGCCGCGCCCTCGAACGCGCGGCGCAGGTCCGCCCAGGACGCCGCGCGAAACTTGTTCTCCCGCCAGAACGCGCGGATCCCGGCGTCGAAGGCCTCGCGGCCGATCGTCTCGCGCAGCATGACGAAGACCATCGCCGTCTTGTTGTAGCCGACGATCTGCGAGGCGCCGTGGTAGCGCGCGACGAAGCGGTTCAGCGGGCGGTCCTCGCTCGCCGGCAGCGCGGCGTAATCGCGCAGCCATTCGAGGCGCATCTCGCGCGCCGCGGCCGGGCCCTGCCGCTCCTTGAAGTGGTAGTCGGCCATGAAGGTGGTCAGGCCTTCCGACCAGTTGCCGCGCGCGTAGTCGACGCGGACGCCGTTCCCCCACCAGTTGTGCAGCACCTCGTGTCCGAGCGAGGTTGCGCGGATGAAGGGCAGCCGCAGGACGTCGATGCCGAGGTAGGTGAGCGTCGGCATCCCGAACCCGGACGGCGTCGGGCTGGACACGACGCTGAACTCGGTGAACGGGTACGCGCCGATCCAGCCTTCGTAGAGGTCGATGTAACCGGCCACCGAGTCGAGGTAGCCGTCGGCGAGCGCCGCGATCTCGGGATGGAAGTAGGTGCGCAGGCGCACCGGGTTGCCGGCGGCGGTGCGCGCGTCGCGGTTCACCACCCGGTAGGGCCCGGCCATGAGGTCGATGCCGTCCGACGGGTGCGGGAACTCGAAGCGCGCGCGGTAGCGCGCCGCGCTCTCGTCCTCCTCGACGAGCCGCCCCGCAACGATCGCCTTCTGCCCGGCGGGGACTTGGATCGTGACCCGGTATCCCGAGAGGCCGCTCGCGACGACCGGGTGCCACGATGCCGCGCCGGGCAGGAAGCTCCCGCGTTCGCCCGCGACCGGGCGCGCCTCGCGCAGCGTGTCGCGGTGGGAGAGCGCCTCGTCGAGCGGATCGAGCGTGCCGCGCCAGGCGATCTCCACGCGCCGGGCGCGCTCGGCGGCGGGGAGCCGCCACACGCGGTGCCCGCCGCGCGTCGTCGCGGGCACCGCGTCGCGCCGCCCGTCGACGGCGAACGACTCGATCTTGTAGCGCGTTGCGAGCGCGATCTCGGTCGCCTCGCGTCCGACGGCGAGCGTGCCGCGCGCGGCGAGCTCGCGCGTGGCGGGATCGAGCGTCGCGTCGAGCTCGAGGTGCGCCGGCGCGGCGACCGCGTGCGCGGCCGCGAGCGCGAGCGCCGCCGCAGCCGCGCGCAGCGTCATTGCGCCCGCGCCGGGAACTTCGCCACGAGCTCGATCGTCTCGGCGCCCCGCTTCACCTTGAGCGGCAGCCAGGTGCCGGGCGCCTGGCGCTGGACGGCCTCGACGAGGTCGCTCACCTGCTTCGCCGGGCGCGCCGCCATCTCGACCACGATGTCGCCCTCGCGGATGCCGGTCGCCTCCGCGACGCTGCCCTTCTCCACCTGGCGGATGCGCACGCCCTCGGGCGAGGACTCGAGATACACCCCGAGTCGCGGCCGCTCGCCGGGGCCCGCCGCGGCCGGCGCGGCGACGCCGAAGACCGCGTCGGCCAGTCCGGCGACCAGGTCCTTGCACGAGACGCTGCGATCCCACGGCAGGAGCGAGACGAAATCGGTGAGGCCGAGCGCCCGGAGCTGGTGGGGCACGCCGAAGCCCTGCTGGATGTGCCCGACGCCCATCACGCCGACGACGAGCGGCGGGCCGGGGCGCTTCGCCGCCGCCGCGAGCACCTCGGCCATCGCGCGGTCCCAGGTCTGCTGGCTCTCGACGAAGCGGCGGAACTCGGGATCGTCGCGGTCGGCCGTCGCGCCCTTCGCGCCGGGGCGCTCGTGCTTCGCCCAGATCGGCAGCAGCCAGTCGAGGTAGGCGTCGGTGGGCGGCGCGGGCCGGCCGACGCCTTCGCGCTTGTCGGGCGCGACGGCGTCGTAGCCCTTCTGCGTGATCTCGCGCGTGAGGGCGGACTCGACGTTGAGCGCGAGCATCGGGATGCGGTTCATGCGCGCGAAGTGGAAGAGCGGCAGGTAGAGCTGCGGGTCCATGCGCCAGACGTTGCGCCAGTCGGATTGCGCGAGGAACTCGGCCTCGGAGAGCCCGCCCGCGACCCAGCGGTCGAGGGCGGGCTGCACGCGGCGCGGGAAGGACTCGAACCCGATCACCATGTTCGGCCGCTGCGCGTGCAGCGCGGCGAGCATCTGCAGCTGCCAGCGGTGGTGCTCGGCGCTGTCGTGCGCCTCGCCGAGGAGCACGACGGCGGACTTCGCGGCGCGCTGGAGGACGTCGGCGGCGGCGAGCGGCGCGCCGCCCGGGGCGCGCCACGTCCCGACCGGTACGCAGGCGTCGTCGCTGCGGGCGGAGGCCGTGAGCGTCAGGGCAAGGACAAGAGCGAGCAGGACGGTGCGCGGGGACATGAGGGAATCGCTGCGGGATCGAGGCGGATGAGGGCTACCGGTACGGGTGCCGGCGGCCGGCGGATGCGGGCGGCGCGGGCGGTCGAATCCTAGCAGGCCGGCGTCCGCGCGCGCCGCGAGCGGTACTCCGTCACGACGCGCGCGACGGCTCGGCGTGTCCGGCGAGCGGCGGCGGCCGCGGCGAGCGTATGCTTCTGGCATTCCCGGACTGCCCGCCCATGCCCCAACCCCCGCGCCACGCCCGCGACCGCGACTTCGCCGCCTGGGCGCTCGGGCAGGCGCGCGCGCTGCGCGAGGGGCTGTTCGAGGTGGTCGACCGCGAGATCCTCGCGAACGAGATCGACCGGCTCGTGTCGCGGGAGAGGAGCGAGCTCAACCGCCGCATCGAGGCGCTCATCGTGCAGCTCCTGATGTGGACGGTGAACCCGGCGGTGCGGAGCGAGACGCTGCGCGCGGCGATCCTCGAGAGCCGGACCGGCATCGATCTGATGCTCAAGGCGAGCCCGAGCCTGCGCGGCGCGGTCGAGGACGCGCTGCCGCGGACCTACCAGAGCGCGCTCGACGCGGTGACCGAGGCCGGGATTCCGCGTGGGACGTTTCCGGGAGAGTCCGTCTTCACCCTCGAGCAGCTCGTGGACCGGCATTTCTGGCCGGGGAGCATGTTCGGGGGCAAGGCGTTCATGTTCTGAGGTCGTGTCGCGCGCGGGAAGGTGGCGCGGGACGCAATTCTAGGAATGGGCGCGTACGGAATGCGATGCCGCCGCACGGCGGATAAGATCCTGTTCGTTGGGAGTCAAACCTGTAGGGCGCACGCTCCCGACCGACAATGGACGTTGCCTCAGAGCTGATGGTGGGCATCGAATGAGTTCCAAAGACGCGTTCTACGTGCCTGACGACGACATCCTGCGTGAGCTTGGCCGATTGCAGATCCGGCACAGCCACCTGGATCACACGCTACGGCTAGCAATCAAGCGAATGCTTGGCATCTCGATTGACGATCCCGGCTACTGGAACGAGACCCGCGGAATGGCTGCAGGTTTGCGGGCACGTGCCCGAGAACTAATTGCTGAGCGGTATCGCGATGACGATGACACGGCCGGCACCCTCAACAACGTGCTCGTCGATGCCGAGGTGGCGACCACTCTGCGGAACCGACTTCTGCACAGCGTGTGGTTGAAGGCGACCGACGGGGAACCAGTCCTGCACGACCGGGATAACACACTGAAGATGCACGTTGGCTTTCAGCTTCCCACAGTTGCGGAAGTCGCAAGGGTCAGCGAGCGGGTCGAACGCGTTCAGCGCGCCCTCAACCATCTCACACGGAAGCATTTGTAGGTCTCTATGACCCAATCCGGACCTTGCGTATGCGGAGGAAAATGACGCCCAACCCCGCGCTCGCGCCGACCGCCGCGATCGCGCTTCGCCCGCTGGTGGTTCCCTCGTTGCTGCGCTCCCCGGCGGCGGCTCTGCGCGAGCGTTAGGAGTTGCCGTGTCCGACGTTGACGAGCGCAAGAACCTTCACGCACAACTCAAGGCGGAACTCTTCAAGCGTCAACTCTCGAATTCGGAGAATTTCGACAAGTCAGTTCTATCGTACTCAACCGCAGCGCTTGGGTTCTCAATAGGGTTCCTGAAGGATTTCGTTCCAGTCACGAAGGCTACATACGCTTGGCTCCTATATGGCTCCTGGACCGCATTCGTCGTGAGCGTGGTAGTCACGATCTCGTCCTTTTTGGTCAGTCAAAAGGGGATCTCTAGGCAGCTCAAAATCAACGAGAGCTACTATCTCGAACGAAAAGACGAGGCGCTGAGGGACACTAATTGCTGGGCGCGCGCAACCGACGCTCTAAATCTGCTTTCCGGGATCGCCTTTGTTCTCGGAGTCGTTTGTACGACCGTATTTGTTGCACTGAATCTAGAAAGGGCGGCAGTCATGGCTGAAGACAAGAAAGTGCCCTTGCGCGAAGGCGCACAGGTGCCTCAAGTTCAGAAGGTTCCCCAGGCGGACGTTCAGCGTGGCGCACCTGTACCCGGGGTGCAGCAAGTTCCACAGCAGCAACAGCCCCAACAGGGCACTGGCACAGGATCTACATCGGGCTCTGGAACTAGCTCCGGTTCGGGCAGTAACTCTGGAACGTCTAGCGGCAGCAACACCGGTACCGGTATGTCGGGTGGCTCCAAGTAGAGCGACTCCTAACCGCGTATCGCGCCGGCCGCGCGCGAAGGCAGCGCCCGCTGGTGACTGCGAACGTCCGGCCTCTTACTCTCACAACCTATGACGTCACCCTCTTCTCAGTTCGAGGATCTAGTTCGCCGTGTCCTAGAACTTCATCAATTCACGATTCAACCCAGCCTAGTTGGCCCTGACCGTGGCTTTGATTTCACCGGCAATCTTGGCAATGAGATCTGGGCCATTGAGGTCAAGTTCTATAGAACTGCCCGACCGCAAATTGCACTTCTGGAATCTGCGGCGTCCCGGCTCGTGTCCCGCGGCATCGCCGCAGGCGCGAAGAAGGCAATGCTTGTAGTGGCGTGTCAGTTGCTCCCAGAACTCCGCGAAGTTCTTGAACAAAAGTTCAGTGTTACGTTCGTGGACCGCGCCGATCTGTTCATTTGGGCGGCTAAGAGGCCTTCGTTGATCGATGAACTCACCACACTTCTGGAGTCCGCCTTCGGCGAGGCTGCTGCACGCGCTGTCAGCGCCACGGCACCGACTCTGCACGGCAGACCGTTGCCGGTGGATCGTCCTCCGGAAGACATAAGGGGCACGGAACTGTGCAATGAACTTCGTGCATTGAAGCGAGGAAAGTCAACGTGGGCTCAATATGAAGACCTTTGCGACCGAGTCCTCCGGTATCTCTTCCCTAACGAGCTACACGGCTGGCATAAGCAGAAGCGGACAGATGATGGTCTGAACCGCTTTGACTACATCTGCCGCATCCGTGCCACAACGGAGTTCTGGCAGTTCTTGGTTCACCATCTCGATTCGAGGTATGTGATCTTCGAGTTCAAGAACTACAGCGGCAGGATCAAGCAGGGTCAGATTCTGACCACTGAGAAGTACCTTCTGGAGCGGGGTCTACGACGCGCGGCCATCGTCATGAGCAGAGCCGGCGCCGACCCAGATGCGGTCAAGATGACGCAGGGCGCTATGCGCGAGCACGGGAAGCTCATGCTGATTCTCGACGACGACCAAGTGTGTGCGATGCTGCACATGAAGGAGCGTGGCGAAGACCCTACCGATCGGCTGTTCGAGCTTGCCGATGACTTCCTACTGTCATTGCCCCGCTGAGAGGCCTACCCCCGCCTTCGAGCGGCCAGCCGCAAGCGCGCTTCGCTTGCTTGAGGTTCCCGGCTCGCTACGCTCGTCGGCCGTTGCTCAATGCGAGCGTCAGGTCGCATAGACTAGCGTGCGGGAATGGCGGATCGTTTTATTGCCATCGACGTTGAAACTGCCAACGCAGACTTGGCGAGCATCTGTCAGCTAGGGATTGTCACCTTCGAGCATGGGGAAGTCGTAGAAGCTTGGGGTACGTTAGTGGACCCTGAGGACTATTTTGATTGGATCAACATCGATATCCACGGAATAGACGAGGACATGGTGAAGGGCGCCCCGACCTTTCCCGATATTGCTGACGTCGTATCGATGCGCTTGCGCGACCAGATTGTTGTCAGTCATACGTCCTTCGATCGAACCGCGATTGCCCAAGTGCGCGGTAAGTATCGACTAGGGGATATCCCTTGCACGTGGCTTGACTCCGCCCGAGTTGTCCGGCGCGCGTGGACGCAATTTTCTCGAAGCGGCTACGGTCTTGGAAACGTGTGTGAAACGTTTCGCATTGAGTACAAGGCCCATGACGCCGTGGAGGACGCCAGGGCTGCGGGGGAAATAGTTATCCGGGCGATCCGCGAAACGGGACTGAGCCTGGTGGATTGGTTAAAGCGCGTTACCCTGCCAATCGATCTGCAATCGAGCGCTCCGATTGTTCTTGACGGCGACCCAGACGGGCCTCTTTTCGGCGAAGAACTAGTTTTCACTGGCGCATTGAGTATCTCAAGGCGCGAGGCTGCGGCGTTGGCTGCAAAGGCAGGGTGCAGCGTGGCCGACGGGGTAAAGAAGACCACATCGATACTAGTCGTGGGTGACCAGGACATCAGGAAGCTTGCGGGCCATGAGAAAAGCGCGAAACACCGAAAAGCCGAGCAACTAATCGCCAAAGGTCGCGCAATTCGAATACTTCGCGAGACCGATTTCGTTCGCCTGATCGAGATGTCTCGCTAACGGCTCAATCGACGCTAAGCAAATGCCACCAAATCGAAGCCTTGAGGAACAAGTCCATCTCCTCTTGAAGAACCAAGAACTCAAAATCGTTCTTGATTCCCCCGACGGAGATTATCGTTTCGAGTACTACACGACTACGTCCAAAGATTCCAAGACGGGCGAGGCGCGGCACGTGCGAACCTATCGGTTGCTTGACTTACTGCGGGGAGCCGTGTCTGTAGAGCCATGGGATACCTACGATCTTGACAAGCAAACCACTCTTGTAACTGGACTGATCAGTTTTGGTCGCTATAAGGTCAGTCGCGTCATCGCCGGATGGAATATCAAATGTCCGTCATGCGGTCACGTCATGACTGGTAAGCACTGGGAGAGCGTTCCGAAAAACTGTACGGCGTCGTCCCTCCCGAGGTGTAGCCAGCGCCTAAACGACCCCCATCTTGTCAACGAGATCGTCGTTGACATCAACCGCGGAACTGGCCCAGCGCCGTAGCGAGTCACCAATCTCTCGCCATGCGCATTGACGGCGTCATCAAGTCCTGGAACGACGAGCGAGGCTTTGGCTTCATCGAGCCGACGCACGGTGGACAGGAGGTCTTCGTTCACGCCAAAGCCTTCCGTAACCGCGCCGAGCGCCCAAAGATCGGTCAGTTCGTCTCGTTCGAGGTTGAGCTTGGCCCAGGGGGCAAGAAGCGCGCCAAGAACGTCGAACCAATCCGAGTCGCTCGCAGCAGCCGAAGTGTCGAACGTGATTCCCCCGCGCAGTGGGGTACTGCCACTCTATTCGCCATCCCCGCGTTTCTGGTTCTCTTCGTCGTCGTTGGCGTGCTATGGAGACCGCCGCTGCTGGTCGCCGGCATCTATGCGGGAGTGAGCCTGATCACCTTCATTGCCTACGCCCTCGACAAGTCGGCAGCCGCGCGTGGCACCTGGCGGACGCCAGAGAGCACTCTCCACGGACTCTCGCTCGCCGGTGGCTGGCCAGGTGCGATGCTTGCGCAGCAGTTCCTTCGCCACAAGACCACCAAGGCCGAGTTCCGGGCAGTGTTCTGGGGAACCGTTGCAGTCAACGTCGTCACCTTTGTTGCGCTGTGTTCCCCGATGAGCCGATCGCTGTGGGCAGCACAGTGAGGCCCAACCCCGGGCTCAAGCCGGCCGCCGCCAGCGCGCTTCGCTTGCCGGCCGTTCCTTCGTCGCTGCGCTCCCAAGCGGCGGCCCATCGCGAACGCTCTTGATGCGTCTCACCAGCTTCGCCGCGCTCGTCGTTCTATCGCTCGGCGTAGTCGGATACGCCGTCGTGGCGTATGGACTGCTGCCACTAGGTGCGGCAGTGCACCCGGACATGCGTGCATTGTTTGAGAGTCATCACCGGTTGGCTATCTATACGCACGTGTTCGCCTCCGCGTTAGCCCTCGCACTTGGTCCATTTCAATTCTCGGCAGGTTTGCGCGTCGCCCACCTAACCCTGCATCGTTGGTCGGGACGGCTCTACCTTGGCTTCGGTGTGCTGCTCGGCGGCCTGACGGGATTACTTGTGGCGCTCAAGGCGTTCGGCGGCCCGGTTGCACGTGTCGGGTTCGTGTGCCTCGCCGCGGCCTGGTTGTTCAGTGGCTTCAAGGCCTATCTGGCCATTCGCTCCCGGGACGTCGTGTCCCATCGTCGATGGATGGTGCGCAACTTTGCACTTACATTCGCGGCCGTTACGCTCAGGCTCTGGCTGCCGAGCCTCGTCGTCTCCGGCGTTGCAATCGATGTCGCCTATCCGCTGGTGGCTTGGCTGTGCTGGGTCCCGAACATCGTCATTGCCGAGTTGGTATTCAACACGAACCATAACCACGGCGCGCAACCGACGCCCGCAAACGGGCGCGGCTGATGCCGGACGTCAGAAAAAGGATGCAACCGTGACACCAGCCGAATCCGACTACCTTCTTCGCCTTGCATCCCTTTCGCTGTCGTTCGTCGGCTTTTCGGCGGTCGTCGTGACGCTGCGAGGCGCGCTGAGAGGCGAACTCACCGATCGGCACCTCCGCCTCGTGCGCCTCTACATCGAAGGCGGCTTCCTGGTCACCACGCTGGCTCTGGTTCCCACAGTACTGAACCTCCTCCGAATCCCCGACTCCATCACCTGGCCGCTCTCCAGCGCAATCGCCGCTTTCGTTTTTACCATCGTGCTCGTCATCCAATTCCGCCGCCGCCGTGCGGTCGAGGCCGGCGAGTTTCCGCCATGGGTGATCGCCGTCTACGGTGTTTCGGTCGTGGCGGTGGCGAGCCTCTGGCTCAACGTCGCAGGACGCCCCTTCCCGTCGAGCGGGGGGCCCTACGCCCTGGCCCTGACGTGGGCGCTCTGCGTTTTCGGTTTCATCTTTGTTCGAACCATCGAGCTGTTCCTGCATCGAACGCCCGGGCCCTGAGGCTGTCACGCGGTTGCGTGCATGCGGCGATCCACTGCATGAGTGAGTACAAGGCGCCACGGAATGAAGGGCACGCATGGCATCGTTGACACAAGAACAAGTCGAAGCCGCGCACGAATTCGCCGATAGCATCGTCGACGCCCTAGGCACCGAGCGCGGCGTCCACGCCGAGACCGCGGTGGCCGCGGCCGCTAGGATGGCGGGAACGTTCCTCTTCCGGTCCTTCGACTTCCCGATGACCAACGTCCGGCCCGGCCAGGTCGTGCTCTCGGAGCAGGCCAACGAGCAGGGGCCCGCGCTGATCCAGATCCTGGGCGGCGTCCTCGCCCACATCGGGATCGACCTGAACAAGGACGCGCTCGGAAAGCCTCCGGGTCCGGAGCACCAGCCGAATCTGGAGTTTCTCGAAACGCAGCGGCGGCTGGAGCCTCAGCACAGAGCGATCGCCACGCGACACGGCCTCGCCTTCCGGGCGGCCGCCGAAGCCGGCGCAGTCGCCGCGGCACTCCTGATCGGTCGATGCGCTCAGGTCCTCGATCCCGGCGTTGCCTTCGGCATCGCGGTGTACGGATTCATCGAGGGATCGAAGACCGCACCCGATCCCGTCGTCCTCTAGATGCCGTCGCGCCGTTCTCCGCGAGCGTCACGACCCTGACGAGCGAGCGCGCCGTGCCTTTCACCCCGTTCCACATGGGCCCCGGCCTCGCGCTGAAGGCGCTCATCGGCCGTCACTTCAGCCTGATGGTGTTCGGCTTCAGCCAGGTCGCGATCGACCTCGAGCCGCTCGTGCGCATCCTCCGCGGCGACGCGGAGCTGCACGGCTTCACCCACACCTACCTCGGCGCCACGCTCGTCGCGCTCGCGTCGATCGTCGTCGGCCGCCCGGTCTGCGAATTCCTGCTCAGGTACTGGAACCCCGATCCCACGTCCCGGATCTTGAACTGGATCCCCGCGCCGAAAACCATCCCCTGGTCCGCCGCCGCCGTGGGCGCCTTCGTCGGCACCTACTCCCACGTCCTGCTCGACAGCGTGATGCATTCCGACATGCGTCCCCTCGCGCCGCTGTCCGACTCGAACGCCCTCCTCCACGTGATCACTGTCGAGTCGCTCCACCTCGCGTGCGTCCTCGCCGCCGTGCTCGGCGTCCTGCTCCTCTTCGCGGTGGCGCGCCTGCGCCCCGAGCGTCGCTGATGCCCGGCGTGCGCACCTCGCTCCTCACGATCGGCGCGCTGCTCGTCGGCCTCGCCGCGGCCCTCGCGATCGCGCTCTCGATCCGTCTCCTCTTCGGCGGCACGCTCTCCCCGCGCATCGAGCCGATCGTCTTCGTGCTCGGCCTCCTCGCGGTCCTCGCCTGGCTCTTCGCGATCCTCCTCCTCGTCGAGCGCACGCGCGCGGCACGCGAGGCCGGCCGCAGGGGCGGCGGAAGCATCGCCGCGGCCATCCGCCACTGCCCCGCCCCGCTCACGGTCGCCTGCATCGTCGGTGCCGTGCTCGCGACCCTCCAGGGTCTCGCCATCGGTGAGGCTGAATGGGTCTCCGGCCAGGTCCTTTCGCGCCGCGAGCTGCGGGGCTTCCTCGCCGCCGCGACCGCCTTCCTGTGCCTCGCCTTCCCGGTGATCGCCTCCGCGCGCCAGGAAAGCGCGCGCGACGAGGATTAAGTGACCCCTCGCGAGTGAAGGAATCCACGGCCCGGCACGCGGTCCCGCCCCGGGCGGCCACCGCCTCCCGTACGCTGGGCGCATGAAACGGGACGCCCTCCCCCAGCCGGCCGAGCACGACGGCGACTGGTCCGCCGAGTTCAGCCGGACGCGCCGGCGCACCTGGCGCAAGGCCCGCTGGGCCGTGCTCGCCCTCGTCGTCTCGTTCGCCGCCGCGCTCTGGGACTGGCGGTTCTTCCTGCCCGGGTTCGCCGGCGCCGTCGGCTCGATCCTCTGGCTGACCTACGTGTGCAAGCGCTACTACGTCTGCCCGGCCTGCGGCAAGACGCCGATGACGAGCACCGCCACCTCCGGTCTCGAAGGCTTCTCGTACAACCGCGGCGTGAACCTCGATCCGGAGTTCTGCCCGAACTGCGAAGCGCGGCTCAAGCCCGAGCCGGAGGTCAAGCGGCTGTTCCTGTAGGTACGCCGTCCGGCACATGTAGTATTCGACGAATTCCGCACCATGAGCGCCCCTCCCGCATGAACCCCGAAAAGATCAAAGTCCGGACCGAAAGCGGGCAGACCCTCGACGTCGTCGTCTTCAGCAAGCGCGCCGACGCGATCCAGGTGGTGCTCGGCGAAGGCATCCACAGCACGAAGTGCACGCTGACGCCGACGCGCAACGGCCTCGCCTACGCGGGCAGCGTGATGGGCCGGGAGATCATCTACGAGCGCAGCCGCGCCCAGGTCGAGGCGGACCTCGCGATCCGCAACCCGGCCGCCCCCAAGCCGCGGCCGCGCTGAGCCGCCGCCTCAGCTCAGCCCCGTCACCGGCAGCGCGGCCCCGTGGATTGCGCGCGCCCCCTCCGACGCCAGGAACACGATCACGTTGGCGAGATCTTCCGGCGCGACCCACCGTCCGGGGTCGGCGTCCGGCATCGCCGCGCGGTTCTCCGGCGTGTCGAGGATGGTCGGCAGCACGCAGTTGACGTTCACGTTCTGCTCGCGCAGCTCCGCCGCGAGCGTCTCGGTGAGGCGGATCACCGCGCCCTTCGCGGCGACGTAGGCGCCCATCCGTGCGGCGCCCTTCTGCGCGGCGTACGCGCCGACGTTGACGATCTTTCCGCCGCCCTGCTCGAGCATGCGCGGCACGACGGCGCGCACCGCGCGCAGGAGCGTGCGCACGTTGAGCTCGAGGAGGAAATCCCACGTCGCGTCGGCCGTCGCGTGCACCGGCTCGCCCATGCGGAACCCGCCGGCGAGGTTGACGAGCACGTCGATGCGCCCGAATCGCTCGATCGCCGCCCGCACCGTCGCCTCGACCGCCGTCTGGTCGAGCAGGTCGGTGGGCGCGAGCAGGCGTCGCGCGTCCGGCGCGCCGAAGACCCGCTCGAGCGCCTCCCGCTTCAGGTCGACGAGCACGAGGCCAGCGCCGCGCGCGCCGAAGGCGCTCGCGACCGCGCGGCCGAGGTTGCCCGCCGCGCCGGTGATCAGAACCGTCCGATTCGTGAATTCCATCTCGCGCCCCGTATCGTCGGCCGTCTCGACCGTGCTTCAATATACGCGCGCCGGGCCGGACCGCGCGCCCCGGTGCCCCCGGCGGCCGCACCGGCCGCCGGAAGCGACAGGGAGATGCGTCTGCGAAGCGCCGGCTTCACGCTGCTCGAGTTGATGGTGGTCGTGGGCGTCGTCGCCATCCTCGCGCTGATGGCGCTCCCGAGCTACCAGGACAAGATCGTCCGCGACCAGATCGCCGAGGCCCTGCCGCTCGCCGACCTCGCGAAGGCGCCGGTCGCCGCCGCCTGGGCCGCCACCCAGGCCTTCCCCGCCGACAACGCCGCGGCCGCCCTTCCGCCCGCCGACAAGATCGTCAACAACTTCGTGGCCGCGGTCGCGGTCCAGAACGGCGCGATCCACGTCACGTTCGGCAACCGGGCGAACAGCCAGATCAAGGGCAAGGTCCTCACCCTGCGCCCGGCCGTCGTGGAGGACGCGCCGATCGTTCCGGTGACCTGGGTCTGCGGCACCGCGCCGGCGCCGGACAAGATGACCGCCAAGGGCGAGAACCTGACCAGCATCCCGCCCGCCTTCCTGCCGTTCCGCTGCCGGGGCTGAGCCCCGCGAGGTGAATAGATCACCGCCCGCCTCCGCACTGGTTGGCAGCGCGCGACCGGGCCCGCGCCTATCCTGTGCACAGTCACGAATGGAGGCGCGGGATGAAAGTGATCGAGGTGCACGAGCTGGAGCGCATGGTCCGGGAGACGTTCCCGGCCCGGCGCGTGTCCGGCTTCGTGTCCGACCTCGGTCTCCGCGCCGGCCGCCCGGTCATCGCCTTCGTCCACGGCGGACCCGACCCCTTCCTCGATCGCGGCGTCGACGCGTGGCTCGAAGGGGCCTCGAAGCACATCGCGCTCTACGCGCTGCTCAACCGCCTCTGCCGCCTCGGCGCGCTCGCCCCCGGCGACTACGCAGTCACGGCCCGTCACTAGGCCCCGCTGGAAGGGTTCCGCGCCCGCTACCAGGCGCGGGGCGGCCGGCGCTGGATGACGATCTTCCCGCCCTCGTGGGCGATGTAGCCCCCGGTCGTCAGGTCCTTGAGGATCCGGCTCACCATCTCGCGGGAGGCGCTCACCCGGTCGGCGATGTCCTGCTGCGTGAGCCGCTCTTCGATCACCAGCCGGCCGTCCGCGTCCCGCGCGAGCTCGAGCAGGAGCTTCGCCACCCGGCCGTACACGTCGAGCAGCGCGAGGTCCTTGAGGCTCTCGGTCGCCCGGCGCGTGCGCGCGATCAGGCCCCGGATGAGCTGCACGGCGGCCTCGGGATGGCTCTCCAGGAACCTGCGGAGCACCTCGTTCGGGATGACCGCCATCTGGCACGGCTCCAGCGTCGCGACCGAGGCCGAGCGCGGCCCCTCGTCGAGCGCGAGCTCGCCGAAGTATTCACCGGGACCCGCGACGTTGAGCACGAGATCCTTGCCGTGCTCGTCGCTGACGAACACCTTCACGCGCCCCGAGAGGATCGCGTAGAGCGAGTCGCTGCGCTCCCCCTCGGTGACCACGATCGCGTTCTTCGGGTACTTCCGCACGATCGCGCTCTCGGCGAGCGCCGCGATCTCCGGCGGGGAGAGCCCGGCGAAGAGGGACACCGCCTTGAGCGACTCGGTGACGGCGAGCATGCGCGGCGCCTCCCGGTAGGGCGCCCATCATAGCCCAGCGCCGTTGCCGAGCGCCGCGGGATCGGCCGCGTGCGCCGTTCACGGGGTTCGCGGCGCGAGGGCCTGGCTCGGGCGGTCTTACGCCGCCCGCAGCGCGTCCACGATCTTCAGCCGCGCCGCCCGCACGGCGGGCAGGAACCCGCCCGCGAATCCCATCGCGAGCGCGAACACGAGCGACTTCACGACGATCTCCCGCGTCAGCGTGAACCGGAACGCGAGCTCCGAGAACGACTGCCAGTTCATCGTCGAGATCTGAACGAGCTGCATCGCGGCGGCGAACGCGATGCCGACGACCCAGCCGGCCAGCCCCAGAAACAGCGCCTCGGCGAGGAACGAGACCAGGATCGCCCCGCGCCGGAACCCGAGCGCCCGCAGCGCGCCGATCTCGGCGGTCCGGTTCGCCACCGCCGCGTACATCGTGATCATCGCCCCGATCATCGCGCCCACCGAGAAGATCACCGACAGCGTCAGCCCGAGGT